>Ga0307514_10000025_pt1 | contig 393646 bp, 329 predicted proteins | sample 16_EM_MG_FD_203088 | JGI IMG/M metagenome (GOLD analysis project Ga0307514, IMG submission 203088) | Populus trichocarpa ectomycorrhiza microbial communities from riparian zone in the Pacific Northwest, United States - 16_EM | ecosystem: Host-associated > Plants > Roots > Unclassified... | reverse complement strand
GCGGCGGCGGAGGCAGGACGGCGGCCCAGACGCGGGAACACCTCTTCCGCCACTGCAGCCGGTGGAGAGACCAGCAGAAAGCACTATGGAAGGCGGTGGGAAAGGCGACGGGCTGGAAAGCGGGCAGGTGCCGACACGTGCAGATCTCTGAGCTGTTTTCCATAGAAGAGTGCGACTAAGCGGTGATGGACTTCCTGGCGGCTACTGAAGTCGGGAAGTTCCCGCCCAAATGAATGGCGGTATGGAGCGGGCGTAGAGGCTGACTCAGGTGCGGGGGGGAGGCGGCAGTGGACTTATATACGTTCTCTTTTCTTTTCTTGTCTTTTCTTTTCTGGTCCATCTCTCAACTTTCATATGTCAGCGGGGATGAAGGGTAGCGGGGGGGGAGCTCCGCCATCTAGCCGGCTCGCCCGGAGGCGGAGGGGGTTATCAAGGTCCTGTCATACTCTAATTAGAGTGAATACAGTATGATTAAACAACAACAACAGCCCGGTTAACATCATTGGTTGAATCCAAAACATTCACCGTTACAGCGACAGGGGTTCGGCAACGGGAACTTCATTCGGGTTCTTATCTAACTCGAGCTGATTAGCGGAAGCTGTCGTTAAGTAATATTCCAACTATGCAAACCTCACTTTTGCAGGCTCCCGCTTCTTGTCATTGATAGATGTGGAGCAAGAGCCCTGTATTGGCACCTCCGGGCAGGAAGGTCGCCATAGTCGTGGAGATGATAACTGCTTTCGTGGCAGTGATAGCTGCGATGGTTGTGATAATACAACGGCTGAATCTTGTAAAGTGCTTACACACAGAATACGGGTGAGAAAAGGCAATTGTCACACCCCACCCCACCCCTTTCGCTGGTTCCGTCAATTTCTTACTAGCATTCGCTCTCGAAGCCAAGTATTTAAGTCCACGACTTATACTTTACTTCAGTCAGTTATACCCCAGTCACATCGTGTTCTATAAATGAAATGTTGCTAGTTATGCCTGCTTTGCCTCCCGGTCTCCGACTTATGATATATTAAATATTCACTGGAAAAGTGTGTTTTTGGGCAACTGAGTGGGTGAATGCATAGTTTTAGAATTAGTGGTGTATGGACAAGATAATTTTGTGTTGGCGCTAAGGTGCTAAGCCCAATCGCAGACCTTCCACGCAGAGTTAAGTAGTCTGCAAACGAGTATCGTAAGTTAACATTAGTTAGCATGCGGCTAAACGTGATCTGAGACTAAACTAATACTTCACCTCAAACATGATGTTCTCCTCTAATCTAATCAATATCTCTGCCCTTCACTGCAGTCTCTGATAGTCTTAATACTACCGTTGTATGATAAAGTTCTTCGATAAGTTGTGGCGTAACCATTCGCAACCCTACCACACGGTTCTATAGACACCGGTTTGGTCCTTCTGCTTTTCATTGTCTTCGTCTATTAATAGAAGAGCAACCGCAGGTATTTTAGCCTGCGGCTTTGGTATTTTCACAGTGTTTCGAACCTGCAACCGGTGTTTGCAGCACTCAGTGCGCAAGGGCTAGGTCGCTACTTCTCCAAAAAGAACAATGCAGCATATCCAACCAACTTGTCGGAAAAAATACTCGGCAAATCCCACATCGAAGAATACAACCGACGTCTGCAATCGCCCACAGTACTGGAGTAAAAATTCAACAGCGGACAAAGAGGTAAAGAATTGGTGGTAAAAGTTTTAAAACCCAAATATTGGTAATTCTAGTACCTAATGTACTCTATAATGTACTAATTACCGCTATCTATGCAAATCAGTGCTTGTTTGTTGACATAAGGGCATCCTATTATTCATATCCCCTGGATCGTAACGGTTCCCGGCCCATACGGGCCGCCCACGCAACCACCTCACCACACGTCCAAAAATGGTCATCAGAGGCTGTCCTTTTTATCAAGTCTTCTTTAGTAGCAAATAAAACTTTCTGTCAAAGTGAATTGTAAATTATATGTGATGTGACTTTGTAAGTCTTACTGTCCCACCAAAATTTGCTCTCTGAACTGGCAACTCACCCCATGTCTATGCACCACTACCCACCTTTCTCCTTTACAGGTGATTGAATTTCACAAAACAATGCCTTTCATTATTGAGACACCACAGTTACTTACATTTTGAACATGCTTAGCAAAGTTTGGGTGGAGATTTGGTATTTCTGGCTGGGCTTTCCTGCTGGCAAAGCCACCATCCCAGCTACTTTCCCTTCTCAAGGTGTACTGAAAATTGCCCGTGACTCCAGCTCTGGCTGAGGGGTAAAGATACACCCTCTTTGATATTTGACAAAGTGGGTTTTAGCCTTGTTCACTATGAGAGCTGTGCGATGGGTATTGGTATCCCCCCTCTGAGCCTCAACTCTTGGGCACATTGCAGATGGAATTCCTTGTGGTAATGATATTGGGACTTCAGAGCATGTCCTTAGCACTAAGCTTGAAGGATATTTTGGGGTATTATGGGCAGAGTTGTCCATCTGGGCTGTGCAGTGACATTTTCGAGTTTTTGGGGAGCTGATCTTGAGACAACCCTCCCAACAAAAACTGCACTTTTTATCGGCACCCCATTCCTGCACAGTCCTTAATTTTTGCTAAAATGCTCTCAAGACATAAGAAAGTAAGTTTCTAATGCTCCAAGGCCACCCCCACAGAGTTGTGGTTGCATCGCTAAATATTTACAGGTGGGGAGTTGGTTGCCATGCCCAAACGGGCCGGGAATGCCAAAGTTACGATCTAGGGGATACGGGCACGACATGTGTCTTTTTCGATTCTGATCGGTCGTATTTCTGTGGCTGAGTGGCTGATTGTGGCAAGTACCTACCACTTAAACTCAGATCCCAAATGACTTGCCCTTTTAGTCCTATGAGTTTGGCTCTGATTACAAAGTGTCCTATACAAAATATGTGGATAACTATGTCCTCTCACCTCCAAGTCTTAGATTTATGATATCTCTTATATTAAGTCAGAAATTATGAATCAACAGTATTTTGGGGCATTTTTTTACAGCTGCACTATGAATATTAGTGATATAGTAAATTGGAGACCAGGAAGTGAAAGAGGACCTGTTTATGCATAGTTCATGTATAGAACACTTTGTGATCAGAGCAAAACTCATGGACTTAAATGAACTTGAATTGATTGGAGTTACCCAGCAGAAGGCATCTTCCCAGTTGCCAATATGCTTGCTTGGCCACAGAAACGATAGAGACTCACCCAGGCTTGGAGAGATATGCTCACTGGGAGCTGGCCAAGAGATCTAACAAATTTTGAATTCTAGGAGTATGTTAGAGCCATATACATCTGGAAGCATAGGAGCTGCTAAAAATGGCAACTCTGGGTTGGAGATCAATCTGGGCTCCTCCAAAGGGCGGCGAAGCCGCCACCGTACCTTGTAATTGTGTATAGGAATCCCGGCACGATCTCGGCCACTAGTACGAAAGCTGTTAGTAATCAACAGCGCGGGTATCCATAGTTAACAAATAGCAATCGATGTAATTCAGTGATTATGTCTTGCCAGATCTTTGTTCCAACCACTCCCGATCTTGTCCGTACTTAGATCTCTAGGAGAAAAATGTGCAATATAGTCCGTAAAACCTAGGGTCTTCCGGAAAGTTAATAAAATCTGCACTAACAGGTAGAGTGCCAGGAGAACTATGAAAATATAAGCCGGTGGAGTAAAATGGCACAAATTACAGTACATGACTGAATGTGCTACCTACAGTGTGAACCCGGCCTATGGCAAGATAGATGATTTCTGGCACAACGACGCTTCTGTGTTTGGGTTTCGTCTTTGAATACAATTAATTTCGGTATCCAATGCATTCCCTCCAAGCATGAGCCACCGGGGGGCGGCGGCGATGGGGGTATATATCCGTTCCTTTTTGTTCCTTTTTTTCTCTCTCCTTGCGTTCAGTTTAGTTTTGCTTTTGTTCGATCTCTCAATTTTCATATATATATCAGCGGGGATGAAAGGGTAGCGGGGGGGGAGCTCCGCCATCTAGCCGGCTCGCCCGGAGGCGGAGGGGGTATTAGGTCCTGTCATACTCTAATTAGAGTGCATACAGTATGAATAAACAACAACAACAGCATGAGCCACCACTCAGCTCGATCGTGTAGTGAATCGTATAGAGGGAGCACCGTATGTGCGAGTATAGATTATTGTTCATAGTGTAACGAGAGAAAGAGAAAAGACACAAGACATACAACACCTCATTTTTGGCGAAGTAAAATTGTGTAGAACCATTACGATATCTCTTCTTGATTCCATCCAGCTGTTCTCAAAGGTGGAAATTATTGTCTTCGTTAGTGGTAGTTCGGAGTGTGAAATCCCAACTTGGAGGCATCATGGTAGTTAACTGTACATATCTTGCTATAAGCTAACGGGAGGACTTCTGCACCGAAAGCTATGCTAGAATTATTTCCGGAAGCGGTCATGTAGATAGTACAATTCAACATCAATAAATATTACGAGTCATATTCGTTAATGTAATGCATAAAGCTTGAAGTTAGCGGTAACTTGGTTACGGATTAGGTCCTCGCTTTCGGATGTTAAGTAACAAGATACTACTCGAGTAGATATATTATCGGCGGTTTAAGCACCCCAGAAAATATCTTCAGTAGCGGTTCCATTGCTGTAACTCTACCACTGCCGCAGCTTCAGGCTCATACTGAATTCGGTAGGAGTTTTGGATTTTCCATTCTGGCTAGCGGCTTTCGGAAATGTTAAATCTCGTTATTGATGTTGTAATTGGCAAAATGGGTTGTATGCTGGATATTTAGGGTGAGGAGTAGAACGGATAGGAGTAGAAGGCCCCACTTCTTAGGTAGTAGTTGCAGTGATGCGAGCGGAGTCGGTGTTGATGGTGGGGTGCATGGATTGCGATATGAAGATGTGCTGCTACAGAGTCGCGTCATAGTCTGGGAGAGAAAACTGCTGTCGAGCCTCTCGAGCCCACGCAGCATCATCCGAAGGGTTTTCACCGCTAGTATGTATTTGGTTAGTGTTAGTCATGATGTATCACACGCAAGATCTCGTGATGTACGCGACACTACTCTGGAACAGGTCTCATCGCGTGGCATCTGGGGTTAAGCGAACTCGGGATCGGATTTTAGCTCAAGACGAGGTTTTGAGCCAGCCTGTTTCACATGCAACACAACCGAGTGATCATTGCGCACCAATGCGTAGATGGGAGCTTTCGGCCGAGATGATTGACAGTTATCGTGTTGTTGATTGGTGGTTACGTGGCTTGCCAGTCTCAGTATGGCATTGTAGGCAGTGTTGTCAACCGTCCCGTCCGTCCTGAGCCAGGACGGAACGGCGCCGTCTTTTTGAGGCCGGACGGGGACGGATGGGACGGCCGTTGACGGTAAATTTCCGTCCCCGGCCGTCCCCGGCCGTCATCGGCCGACATCCATTGATGATTTGCAAGTCAGCATACATAATACATATTCAGTTACAATAAGTACATTTCTCCACTATCTTGACTGTGAAGCAAGATCCTTCAACATTTAGCTGCGTACAAATCAAGCTGTATTTATATCTCTAACCGCGCGCTCAAACTAAACCTGAATGTTTACTACTAATTGTGAGTCTAGAAATATAGATAAATCCATTTATATCTTGTATCACACGCTTTACAGTTACAGTATATGTATTAATAGTAAGCGCCCGATGTCGGCCGGTGACGGTGGATGACGGCCGATGTCGGCATTTTTGCCGTCCCCGGCCGTCATCGGCCGACATGCCGTCCTCAGCGGGCGAGGACGGGACGGACGGCCTTGGCGCCGTCCCGTCCGTCCTGCAGATATTGCGGACGGACGGGACGGTTGACAACACTGATTGTAGGCTTCGTGTCCTTTTAAGCTTTCTCCTTTTCTTGTCCTTTAGGCTTAGACCAGACAACTGAGAGGTTTTCCACCCACCACTGCATATACGTGACAACGAGAACAGTTCTGCTTGTACTCATGAGGATGCACAGATTTGTCCAAGAGCGAGAAAGAGCCATCCAAGTAGTCTGTGTCCAAGCTGTCACACTATACGGGAGTGAGCTCCAGTGGGATCCGAGAGAAACCAGCAGACAAGAGGACCTTCAACTACTTCTTAATTGGCAGGCCAGGTCAACCCTGGGTGCTCCGCCCAGTACGTCACTGGGTGAACTTTTCAGAGATTTAGGACAGACACCTGTTCCCGTAGCCCTCGACTCCAGGCAGCAGCGGTTCACAGCGAGGCTAGCAAATGCCTGTGCAGGCTCAAAACTGAAAGAGACATACAACCACCCCACATCTGGCTCACCGATATGCAGAGTCATTAAGAATGAGCACGAGTGATGCCGAAAGGCAGAGACCATGCGCTGGCCCAACTCTGATGAAGAACCGTCTGTCAAGATTGTCATAATGAGCGATGACACCGCGGATAAAGGAGAGGCGATACGCTGCGCAAGAGTGAGAGAGGCCAAAGTGGGCGCAAGGGTCTGGATGTGGTGTATGGATAGATTTCGATCTAACGACGGCAGAGTGGGAGCTGCTGCAGTATGCAATCACAAAGGTGGCTGGAAGGCCTTCCACAGTCACCTCGGCACCAGACAAGTGGAGATCTGTGATGCAGAGCTGTGGGCAATCGGACTCGCACTCTGGGAGTCAGTAGGGAAGAGAGACACACTGCAGACACACAGAGTGACGAAGGTGGCTGTCTTTAGCAACTCGCAAGCGGCCATCCGATGAACAGAGCACCTGAAGCCTTGCCCAAGGCAGCCTTTAGCCAGGTGGATTAACCAGAGCCCAAGGACTCTTCGCGAAATCGGTATTGAAACAGAAATCCACTGGGTCCCAGGATACACTGGTATCGCTGGGAATGAGGAAGCAGATTGCCAGGTGAACCTTACGTGAGAAGGCCACAGAACAGCCACAGTACGAGAACGCATATACACCTCGGCGGCAAATAGGTCTAGATGAATCTTACAAGCAAAGACGGTGGTAGAGGCTATGTGGGACACCGATAAGTGCAGCAAACATTACGGCTACAGGCTGAAAGGCAAAGCTGGGAGCATGAAACACATCCCAATGAATTGTGTGAAGTCACTGGCAGCCAGATTCTACCGACTGAAGTCCAGGTATGCGCCAGTGGGAACATACTTGAAAGGATTTGGACACCAAGATCACGACAAATGCTGGTGGTGCGGTGGCGGAGGCAGGGCGGCAGCCCCCACCAACACGCGGGAACACCTCTTCCGCCACTGCAGCTGATGAAAGGACCAGCAAACGATGCTCTGGACAGAGGTGGGGAAAGCAACGGGATAGAGAGCGGGCAGATGTCGACACGTGCAAGTCTCTAAGCTTCTCTCCATGGAGAAGTGCGATAAAGCGGTGATGGACTTCCTGGCGGCCACGGATGTCAGGAAGTTCCCGCCCAAATGGGTGGAGGAGTAGGAGCTGGCGGTCTCCCCTTCTGGGATTTCATTTCATCTCATTTCCTTTGTATCTCATCGATCGCTTTCTTAGAATTATGCTTTCTTTTGTCAAAAGGGGGCGACGGGTAGCAGGAGTGGAGTTCCGCCATCTAGCTGGCCAGCCCGGAGGTGGAGGGGATTAAGGGGCTGTCATACTCTTATTAGAGTGAATACAGTATGATTAAAAAAACAAAAAACCTTAGTAAGTACCTTGAAGCATCGAAGTGCTTGCATCTTACGATTCTACGGTGATAGCTCTTGCTTTTTTTTGAATCGCAGTTCGTCATATTGGTTTCAATAGGTGGAGCTGGGTCCTCTCTGATTAGAACATACTCTAAGATTGTGCGCACCAATGCGTACACAAGAAGGCTGTTCTACTTAAAGTTCTTGCGAGGACGCAAAGCACAGCCCTTGGGCAGAGAAGAATATATTTAAAGGTATTTATTTTCTCTTCTTTCCTTTGTTTTAGTATGCTACCATCCATTGTGTTTTTGCTTATCAAATGGGAAGAAGGGTAGAAGGAGGGGAGTGCCCCCACCTAGCCGGCTATCCGGAGGGGGAAGGGAATGGAGTACTGCCATACTCTAGTTAGAGCGAATGCAGAATGATTAAAACAAACAAAAAGCACAAACAACCCTGTATGTACATTGCTCTTGTTCCCAGACTTTTTCGTCGTGCGAGCTTGCGAACGAGGCAAAAAGCGAACCGGCAAGTCTGGTATACGAAACTACCTGTACATGCCTGTATGTGTAGAACTTCGAATTAGTTTTTCAAACACTGACTATTAACCTCCTTCCGGTATAGAATAGTAACATCAGCTTAATTCAGCCCATTAATTTTCCCGTCTCTCTTGATGGAGATGCGGCCGCTATTCGTGATGTTCCTGATAGGCACTCAGTTGTACACCGGCCGGCAAAATGGCACTCTGCGAGTGCAGACGAGAACTACTATAGTTACTAGATAATAATGCGAATTTCATTAGGCACTGGGCAGTTCACGAGTGTGGTTCCACAGAACTGTGTGGGGTATGCACAAGTCGCAATGCACTGCCCCATCGATAATTAGACCCATGCATGTCGTCATGATCGTGCTGCAGCCCACCTGCAGATAAGCATAGTTCAGCCTTAGGGAAGATCGTCCAAAACTCCGCATCTCCACCCTCCCTCCGCTGCCTTGATCATTCTAGTCCAGACACTACTCCATCACCATGGTCGACGCAGTCAGTTTGGCAGCCAGCATTACCGCGTTCATTACTATTGCCGCCCAATTATCCAAAGCAGCTGCCACACTTTACAATACGATTCACGATGCTCCCGACGATATACAGCGTGTTTACATACGAATACGAGATCTCAAATTTACGTTAGACGCGATTGATCGGATTCGGAGGAAGCTTCCCAAATACGATGACAATCTCCAAATTCGAGATTGCTGGGATGAAAAGTTCGAGAAACTCCAGCGTGATTTCTCAGACTACAAGCAGTTCACGGATGCACTGAAGACTGGAGTGAAGGGGAGAGTCCGTTGGTTGTTGTCGCACGAAGACCGAGCGAAGAAAATATTGTCACTGTTATCGGAAGATATAAAAGTGTTAAAAACGATATACCGACTCATGGTGGAATTGTAGGTTCATATGCTGCTCGAGCAAGCTGAGCTGGATTAACCTCAAAGCCCAGACATCAAACTCGTCAAATCGAAGCAATTCTTCAGACTCAGACTCCTATCATTCAAATGCTCAAAGAGATTTTCGCTTTAATGGTTACCAAGCAGGGGTTTATTGGTCATCGCAGCACATCACGGATGATGAGGCCCCGTGTGAGTATCGCAAAGCCTACATCATATAATGGGGTTGATAGCACGATGCACTCTACAGTTATGATGCGACACATAGGTTACCGTCTTCCTATCGGTGAGATCAGGGTGACGTATGGCTGTAAATCTAAGGAATCTGGTCAACTTTCGATCGAAAATGAATACACGTTGACTGGAGTATGGGAATTTCATCCTGCAGCATGGCTGTCCCAAAGAACTTTGACCATTCGTGCAATGCTACTCATACGATGTGGAATAGAACTTAAACGACCAACAATCACTCCTACTCTATCGACAACAGTGGTTTTATCGCACGACCATCCGGTCTGGGATTGTCTCAGACGTGGGGATGTGACGGAATTTCGACAGCTCCTTAGTTTAGGATTAATTGGTTTGAACGACATTGGCAGTGGAGGAGACACGTTATTGGATGCGGTATATCAATTACCTGCCCGTCCTCTTTTCGCGGAATTAACATGTCGTGTATAGGCATGCTTTTGTTTCCTCAGCGCACCAGGGAATCTAGACATTATCAAATTGCTGGTAACCTCAGGAGCCGGCTACAACACGCGTTTCAGGTAAGCTTGATAAAGTCACGTATATCTTTGTACTTAAACAATAGTACTAACATTGCAAACAATAGTCCTCTGAGTCGAGTGATTCAAGCTGCCATGTACGAACGCAAATTGCATCGTCACATGCTTGCCGCAATTGATTTGCTTCTGGAAGTTGGGGCGACTCTCCCTGCATGCACATTCACCCTCGGTGACTTGTGTTATATCGATAAACTACTGCCGCGTGCGTCTGGCCGTTTTATGGAAATGCTTAAAGAATATGCCTTGCAGGTGTTCTCAAATGAGCAGAACATGCGTGTCAGGGTGGGTTTGATGATTGAAATCCATTGTTTCAACGTAATCGAACTACAGGATGTGTGGCGACAAACCCGTTCACCGACGGATAATCCTTCTAAAACAATGCTTGATGAGATCCTTTGTTGTGGAGGTTCACTTTCCGCAACTGATTGGTTCTCACTCTTACAGAAATCACTTACGACCATCTTCGGCAACGGCAGGCCCTATAGTGCGGTTAACGAAATTTTGTCATCTCTCGTTGCCCATTCTCCAAGTCTGGCTCGTTCTTTTGGTCAGAGTTTCTACTGGTACAACACAGATTACGCATGGTGGCATCGTGGAAACCCTCTGCAGAAAGCTAACAAGCAAACTCTGGAGATCATGAAATGTTGTGGTGCGAACCCTTCCTATATCAAATATCGATTGATGGACTTATCGACCAAGATTACGTATTGGCAACATTATATTGAAGAGGGCGTGGATACTCTTGCGCTTAGCTGGGTGCTTTTGAATAGTATTGTTCGCCGTCTTTCAGCAGAGCATTTAATATTCTTGATCTCCAACGGCGCGGATGTGAATTATTCTATGCGTTTATATAATGGGGACATTGAAACTCCTCTTGTACTGGCTACTACATGGTGTGGGAATGAGTATCTTGAGATGGTGGTGCGCCTTCTGCTCAGCCACGGTGCTGATATTCTGCTACACATCAATGACTCTAAAGATATCAACTGGTCTGAACGCATTTCACAGCGTGCGAGTTACACTGCCAGTCGGCAATTGGTGGAGATGTTGGAGGAACTTGAGAAAGAGGAGATCTCCAGAAGGAATATCCATATTGTGCCATCTGCAGGTGAGCTAAATGACTAGACAAGCGGATTGCCACTCACTAGCAGGTAAAGAAACACCGATGATTACGACTCCGATACCAAAATCGTTTCGGGACCATGCAATGCTAGCGATGGGAATACTCATTGTGGCATTTGAGGCGGCTCGGCATCTTTTCCTGCGCGCCCTTGGTTGGGGTTTGAGAAATCGACAGTTGGTGTGGTGGTTTTGTTCCATGTACTCACGGGTGTTTTGTTTGTGCTGGTATATCGTAGGGCAGCTTGTGGGGGAATTTGGATGGGCGTTTGCGGGTGGGGTCTTGATTAGCTATATCCAGCAACGTTAGGGATCGATGGTAGTTATTCTTGCTGGTTTTCTTGTATTTGCAGGTTTTGGCTTTGTGTGATCTTACTCGACATCCTTAAATTTGGAAGTACAGCGATAAGAGGTGTCCAGAGAGAAGCTGTTTTTTGCTAACAACCGTTTACTGCTTACTCTTATACATAAAGGAAACACTGAATTGACTGTTCTCCCTCGTTTACCTCTGCAGCTACTGGATACCGGGCGTAGGGCTGGGTGCAGGCGCGAATGTGGGTTCGAGTAGATATTAAACCTACAGATTGCAGAAACCTAGAAGTTGCGGTGATGGGAGTATAGTGGAAGCAATTATGGAACATTGGACAGTGGAAGCGGCAATCAGAAGTTGGTAGGCTCGATTGTTTCCTTCTGACAGCCCGCCACTATTTAAGTTTCCATATAAAGTGCCGATACTCAAGTAACCACGAATATGCTCGGGAAATGGCGAGTATAGCTCGAGTATGCTCGGGCTCAATAGTAGCCAATTTCTTTTCGATTAGGTAGGGTTACCGTCAGACAAGCGAAACCCCATCTTGGCGGTGAATAGGATCTAGGTACCACATGATGTAAGTTGAAGTAACTACTTGTTGACGGAAATACTTGGCTTTTGCGCAAGTCATCGACGGGCATCATGTTATTGCTTGGCTATTACGTAGGTTGCCATTTTCGGTATAATTCTTTGACATTGCCTTTTAGTTTTCTCCTGTTCTCCTCTCCCCTCAGAACTTAGACGACTGACGAATCTTCCACGCCCACTGCAACACGCGCATGTCAACATTTCTAACTCTGCTTTCCAACAAACGCTCAAAGGTATCGACTCCTCCCTCGCTATAACAATTTCAGCAAGCACTAGTGTAGGTATATAACAACCGAGAACAGGAAAACGTTCTCGGAATCATGCTATGAACAGTCTGCGCTTTCTGAATTTGTAGCACAGGCAGTAAGCAATGGTTGGCGACAATTATTAGACTGAAATAATCAATATACGACTTAATAATTTCTCTTAGTGTTGTGATAAATATTGCGCATGCTGACAGGCGACTACCTGCCAAATTAATGGCTAGGGATGGCAGCGGTCCGTCTGGGCTGCAGTACTTCGGGGGACTAGCATGCCGTTCAGCCCGGGCCACTGCTTTCGCCGCCCTATGGCATCCAGTGCTTAAACTTCCAGGACTAGGGCTGGCAGATCAGACTGTAGGTTATTAGCGAGTGATACTCGTGCCGGTAAATTCCAGCATGAGGCTTTGTTAGCTCTAATCGCGCAATAGGATGTAACATATTACTGTACTGTGTCCCAGGGAGATAGTACTCAATCTTTATTTGTTGCAGCCATATCAGGTCATCACTTCATCACTCGCAGTCACCCTTCATCACTCGCAATGCCTTATCCTCTGCTTGTTACTTCTCGTCGGATTTTTAAGTTATCGGCCATCATTGAACCCTAACCCACACTAGAGCTATCTTAAGAGTCATTTTAAGCGCTGGGCTAACCCATTTAAGCTGTGGTTAGGGTTAAGAGTGACCGAATACTTGAAAATCCGACGAGTATATGATGTGAAGGGAAGTCGCCGATACTGAGATCGCCGAATTGACTCACAGGCTACGGACTCACAGTCGTAGACTCATCCATAAGTTTTCACTCGCCACCGCCACTGGTATTGCAATCATGAGCTTCTATGGACTTACATGGAGTTCTAGGCTCTCATGTATATAGGGACAGAGCTTCTCCTTAGATAGTAGAATAGACTTCGTCCGCTTTATATTCGTAACACTGCTTGTTATGATGGTACTTAGGTGAGAACCGTGTGCATAGACTTGGGTACAGAGAGAAGGAGAGAGTTGTGTGCCTTGTGCCTTGTCAGTCCCGCTTACAGTCAGCTCGTGTAAGTTCTATATATATCTTCCGCCCATACGCCAACCCATTGCCAATGCAGTTGACCGGTGCACCAGTTAACTCACTGACCAAGAGATCGTCCAATTGACAAAGTTATGAAATTTCACTAGACTGTTACACCTCTTCCATTTGCTAATGTACTTTACTTATGAATTGATTGAACCCTGTATTTGGTATTTCATGCAACGGCGGATACAGGAGCAGCAGCAATGGAAGAACTGGCGTGGAAGCAGACTTAGGTAATAGCTGAAAGGGTTGATATAGTTAAATAGAGTGAATTTTAGTAGACTCTAAAGAGATAGGATAGTTACAGAGGTGAGAAATTGCAATAGTGATTGAAAAGTTGTGGCTCAAAGTGGACCTTTTTTTGGCAAGCCGTTATCCCAACTAACTTGGCACCTCAGTCAGTTGGTGTACAGGTCGACCTATTCACTAAGAAGACAATTTGGTGTATGGGTCGACCTGCTGGCCAATTGGAAAACTTGGCGTATGGGTCAAAACATATGCAACACTGCGTGTTGCATGTGTACCTGCATCGTGAGTTTCAGCACCGTTTGCGTGTGAGTCTCAGCTCCTTTTGATGGCTGCTTGTTTCAGAGTATGCATGGTCGGCATCAGGATCAGGGAGTATGTCTCAAGATAGTGCAAACACGTATGCAAACGGATATGGGAACTTGTACATATACGGGCCTTATGCTGTCGAGAGAGATCAGTCAAGCCAATCAAGAAGTCACAGAACCACCCAAAGTAACACTGCCTGTTGCACATCTGGTGGTGGGAAGTGACTCAGAGTTCCAAAGCGTGGCTAAGCATCAGCGTTTTTCCCTTATGATTCTGTGTATATAAATCGAGTCTTTCTCCTTCTCTCCTTCTCTCTTCTCTATCATAGAATCTTTGCACACGGTTCTCCCCGACGTACTATAGCAACACTGCCTTCCGTTACCAACCTATGTCTGACTTCCAGCTCGTCTTGATGCTGACCAACTGTTGATGGCAACTTCGAGCAGACTCAAAATTACCCGACTATCTCGGTACGAGCCAAGGATGTTCAGTGCTTTCAGTACCTTAGATATCTCTGACAGTTCTACTTTTCCTCTTTCTTCGATGTTTTTGCCTTCATGTCTACCTGTAATTCGTGATCGCTCAGAGTTTTCCATCATGCTTATGGTTAAAACTTCCTTCTTTCTGAACACTGAGCTTTTCAGTCGATGCTAGATTAGTATGCTGGGAAAACAGGTAGAGGAACAGATGCCATAACAGACCATCCAACACCTCGACTTTCAAGTACTTCGTTCAGGGTAAGAGCAACAGCAATCGACACCCCCTACTAGTCAACAAGCATGAGGGCTGCACGAAATATGCTGAAACTCCCTTGCCTGCCGAGAAATTTAACAAAGCATGTTGGTCTGACCTCCCAGTCTTCAAGACATCACGACACAGCCAAAGGCACCCAGTCGCCGAGCGTTGTCAAAAAACGTCTACATGACTGAGGAAATGGTACGTAACGACACCTCTAATAAGTCCAAACGAAACACCGACATCGCGAGGTCGGTGGCTATGTACTTGAATGATCTGGGGCTGTCGGTAACCCAGCCTAGAATCTAACTGTACAGCCTCCGCAAGCTGTGAACGTTGACAGAATTTCTCTGAGCAGTGGGTTCAAATGCTGCAAAGCAAATTAAGCAACCGGTCTTGCAACAGATTGCTTTCATGCCAATTCATATGTGCGACTTTGGGAAATCTCCAATCTACTTAGTAATGTTCCGGTTGTATACTGCAGATTTGGATGAGAGTAGATGGTGCCACTACTCAGCGGGCTCCGGCTGTGGAGAAGGACGAGTGACAAGCAGAGTAATGTTCCAAGACGAGGCGAGGAGGTAGATGTTGAGTCCGACTATTTTTTCCTTCTCCGCACTCTAGGAGTAGTGTACGGAACAAAGGTACTTTGAGTAAAAGGCTAATATGTCCTTGCCGATGCACTCGGCACATTCCGCGTTCACCCGAAACCTCACCTCATGGTACTTCTCTTGTGCTCTCGCTTACATCGCCTCCCACTCTTCTTTCCTCCCGTCCCGCTCTCTCCCTCGGAGTCTCTCCTCCTAACCATGATGCCGCACACCTTCCCCTTCGCCATCCCGCAACTCCCACAGCTCCTTTATCTCTATCTATCTTCACTCGCACTATCTTCTTACGCCAACACCCGTGGAACTCGACGCATGGCTCGCATACATATTCGACATCAGCGAGGAAGAATTCCGCGCCGGCGCCGGCTACGGGGAAAACACGTTTCGACTGCTCAAGGTTGCGGTTGCCACCATTGAAGGTGCGCTCAAAGGGGAGCGAAGGAGGAGAAACAATGGAAGATGCCCGAGAGGAGGCGGGAGTGTATCGTTGCCTGGGGGGAGTGCTGGTGGAAGCGAGGGTAGGAACGGTTGTGTTGGAGACGCCAATTATGCAACAGCAAGAGACGAACGACCGATCCTGATGGGGGGAGCAGAGTATGTGTTTGGAAACAGTGGATGACAAGAAAGGATGTACTTCGGCATACTCTGAATAACGAGCTGCTGATCCCGATCCCGACTACACTCCCGAAGACATAAGTGGAGATCCTTGTTTCTTCAACTCATATGCCCACACTAGCAGCCATGCCGAGACGTAAACTTTCCCCCTCGACCCCGCATCAACCGAAACTAGCTAAATTTGCACCTCTGTAATACCCGGCGCCAGCAATTCCTCCTTCAACCCGCCACTCACGTCCGCGTTGATATTCGCAGGTTGAATTGACTCCTTTGCGATTAGGAACCGCTACATCACCAACCACGCCTCGGCTATCGTCTGGCAAAAACTTCCAACGCTATCGACGCCAATTCTATCGGGGTTACGGCGTTTGGGAAGAGGGGTGGGGTTGCGAATGGTAGCATGAGTAAACAGGTCGGAAAGACATGCAGGAGGGGCAGGAAGGAAAATATCTAAGTGGCGGAAGAGTTGATAGGCCAAGGGGGATAGAAACAAATTACGGCCGGGAAGCGAGGATAGATGGCAGAAAAGTGATTTTTTGCATTACCTTACGAGCGATTAAGTGGGCGAAAGCAATGATTGTTGGGCGGATAGTGTGTTTTGTTTTTTTATTTATGTGCACTTACTTGTCTTGATAGGCGAAGCGGGGAGATAAAAGTTGGTCGTTGCAATTGTTTTACTTGGAAGGTGCTATTAGAGGAAGAATGGTTGTGTTTTCTCCGGTGTCCTGAGTTGAGTGGAGATACAACACTAGACCGATACTACGATAGGAATTTCAGTTCGAGAGAGACGAACTTAGTCCAAGTACCTTTTAATTTCACAGTTGAACCACTAATTAATTTTGCCCCCGACTAGTCGGATTCTCACGAGTTGGATCTTGCATCTAACTATAGTCTCATCAAGATTCTCGCTGCAATTTTTCAAACAGCATACGGTGCGTTTGAACTCTACGCATCCCGTGGATGTCAGCTTGACATATATGGATATGCTGCCTATGCGCTGAACGTTGTACCGTACATCTTGATGTCTGTAGTCAACCTACTGGTAGCTCTCGCCCAACCTCAATATCCAGCAAAGTTCATTGTTACCTACAAGGGAGAACGAAAAAACGAAACCGAAAGGGGAGGAGAGTGGAGAATTATGGTATGCAGGTAACCCTGGGGACAGCACTGGGGACAACTATACAAGTGGAGAGAGTGCGGGTGTGGGTGGAACGGTGTGGGTTGCTTTCGGCTATCTGAAGAATCCTCAGATTAATTTCCCTCAGAAGGTGGGCGCTTTCAGTTGCTCCCTTCATAAACAAATTGGACCAAAATTGACCGGGCGTAAAAATCAACAGCAATTTTTCTGAGTGTGATCATTGGGGTCCTATTCATAATGTCACTAGCAACTCTTTATATCATCATGAAACTCCTGACCAATTTTGAAAACCGCCAAAGTACTACCAGCCAGCGAACATAGATCATGGTGTGGATAATTATGGCGCAGGTTGTAAGGCCAGTAATAGTATGGGTGAACATCTTATTACGTGGGCAAAATTACCTCAAGACCCAGGTGGTAGCGGTAGGGACGACACTAGGATATTCTATTGGTAGCATCGGCGGTTTTGTGGTGGTCGGAAAAATGATCTTGGGTGATACAGTTTGTATCAAGATATAGGGAGTGTCTGGAGTGAATTATTTCGAGTTCATATGATTCATTCTCAAGAGGAAAGTAGGAGGTGGATTTAGCGGAAGTTTTTACTGGGCAAAGATAATTATTTGCTACAGACCAATTTGTTTTTGCTGAATGGAAACTGCAGACATTTTTGAACAGTGCTTGCACTGTACTACCTGTTAATGCTATCTGTCCACTAATCATATGTAGCACTGACATATCTCCTGTTCTATCAGTTAAAACCCGTGGTTAAACAGGTCCAAGAGCTTGAATTCGGGCAGGCCTAGCTGTAAGCAATACACGAAGATACTCACAGGTTGGCCCAGCATTCGGCGCTAACTACTCATAGTGCATGCCGCTACACCAGCTGGGGCCTTAAAGTGACCCGATCCGTCCTTAAAGACTTGAATTTTACACTTTTACGCTCGGCCTGGGATGTCCTAGGTACTCTCTGTGCTACGCCATCCTGGATGCCAGCAAGCGGAGTTTGGGATACCCACAAGCCGATACCCTGGCCGATATTGGACTACATTTCGTGCCATTGCGCATCAAATGAACAAAATGAGCATAAATGGACACTGCGGAAGAACTAATCGATGTAATTAAGACTAAACACGACGTACGTACATGTAGAGCTCATAGAGAAGATTATTTGACATCTTTAGTCAAATGATGGCATAGATATTTAAGAAATTGGCAGGGGGTAGCTTAGATCTCCTTGTGGTACTCCCGCATGACCCCATTCAATGAAATGCAGTGCATTGGGCGCCAGACCGCACTATGCTAAAGAGAAATTACACCATTAAACCACGTCCCCATAATGCTACGTTCAATGAAAAATAACCCCATAGTCGTTCAAGTAAATGGTTTACACAACGTATGCGCGTTGATGTATGACTGAACTGTGGCGGAACAAAGATGAAGTTAAATTAAGCCGTCTATTGGCGAGATCTAACCTTGGATCTCGCCAATCTCCACGTGGCCCTAACGCCGTCTTACACTAGTCCCGAAACGGATTCACATCTTTATCAGAGTGTGGATACGGCAAGATCTACAGACAACACGCACTCCATCCCCGAGGTCGTCAGGTTCGAGGAATACCAGACAAAGCTTTAGCGATAATCCCCAACAATAGTTTAATCATCACCCACACCTATCGCACCCCACCACTGAACAGACGGTTTACAGTGAAAGCTTTCAGCTTTATTCTTGAACAATAGATCAGGTGAGAGGGTAACATCGAATAAATACCTGTGACTACATTATTTGCTTCAATGCTCAAAGATTTAATCGTCCGTTAAACCAAACCCGAATCTTGCTAGTGCCAGAATTGATGCAGCAGTGCACGGCGCAACCCAAATACCTGGCCCTTATTTCTCTACTAACGTCACCTCACGAAATCACTTCCGTCATCTTAGTGTGATATCAATGTCAGGATATCAACTACAGGGATGAATGTTCCAGACTACTAGCCTATGCAGAAACCGGGGCTAATCTTGAGGGATATCTATCATGGGGCGGGATGATATAGTATATTGTAGGGCTTGAATCTCATCTCTGCTCATCCGCCGAAGAAGACATACGCCGAGATACTCGCTGCTCCATGTCCTACACCTACACCAGCCAAGATATAAACTCTCTCCATCCATCGCCCGATGCTAGCGTTGATCCTTCCTACAACCCGCCGTTCATTTTCGATACCTAATTGAGACTCATTTCGACTAGAAATAACTATATTAACCGCGCCTCCGTTAATGGCTTCGGGACTATCGGTCTATCCTCTACCAAGGGTGAGGTGTCAGGGGGTGGGGGCATAGGTGGTGGCACCGGCAACGTTTACACTAGTCCGCCCTAGATTTTTTTTACCGGACCAGACTGAGCCCAACCTTAAAATGGACTAGTCCGGACTAGTGAAAAAGCTGGGCAGTGAAATGGGGTTATCGAGGATTATAGGCAGTACTGATTGGAGGATGGGGGCTAAAAGGAATATTGCTAGCGGTTTAACTAGTGAAGTCAACCGTCTCGTCCGTCCGAGTCCACTAAGGACCGGGACGGACGACCTGGCGCCGTCCGTTCGGGGACAGGACGGAAATGGCGCCGTCTTTTGGAGGCAGAACGGGGACGGACGGAAAAGACAGGACGGTTGAGAACACCGGGTTAACTACAGAACCGTCCAGACTGGGTATGATCCACGTCCAGTGTAGTCCAATGCACCTAGAGTTTGCACTGAGATAGGACTAGTGCACGATTTCAGGGAACTGGTGCGGGATCAGTCTATTAGTCTGGACTAGAATAGACTGCTAGATCTAGCAGCAGTTCGAACCGAATGGAATGCTATTACAGAAGGAATATTTTAGGCAGAAAGGGTGTGATTTCCGAGAAGAATGATTGCTGAGAACACACATTACCCTAGTGCGTTCAAGAACGGTAGGTCTTACTGAACTGTTTAGTACTTTATAAGGTTGTTCGTACATATATTACAAAAAAACCGAAGTTAAGAGGGATTTTTTATTTCGTTCACTTTACTTCATGCCGATCAAACTATGATTGCAGGTTTTTGAAGCCACGTGCAAAGGGGTCGGCAGATATGCCGAGGTTAGGCACGTACTAAACCCATCAATTGGGTACGGGGAACTTCAATGGATGTCGTGATTGGCTGTCCGGTGTAGGACGTGATTTGGATGGTTCTTCGGTGATGCCGACGAATGGTGGACGCGATGAAAATGCTTGTATCACCGCCAAGGTTCGTACGTAATGTGTCTATGCCGTCAGCCGGTACGCGATGTGGTATTGGATTAATGGTGGTACGAAATCTTACGCATGGTCGCCACATCATAGAGATATGTCCATTTTGCCGGCCGCCATAAGTATACTTCTATGAGTATTCGTGGTTACACTAAGTTTAGCGTGTAACATCACAATTGGCTGATATTTCGAACTAAGAATTAGCAGCGACTGAAGATACTGGAAGTAGAAATTTTTGACATGAGTCAAGCTGATTTCGGACACCCCGATGTATTGGAACTTTTTGTATCTGTACTCTACATAGAAGTTTTGGTATGACATGACCACGCTGTTCGATGCTCAGGCGCTTACAGTAGCTGATCACGGCCTTCTTTAATACCTGATTGGGTCACAATCATAAATTGCGCCATTAACCGAGATTTTGCGACGCCTATTTGCAACCCTCGAATTGGAATCACAGGATTCGGCTCCCTTAACAAATCCCACCTTCCTCCGCTTCACTGTGGCTCGCCACGTTGCAAAGCTTCTCCACCGCATCCTCCTCCAGACTCTCTAAAGCACCCACAATGGCATCTTTAGTAGGAAATACCACGATGAGTTCTATTTCGACCGATGTTTTCTGTCAACCTGCTGGTTGGATAGATGTTCTTAAGTTTTTTCTGGCAAATTATTTCAGCCATGTGTTTACGGTGATTGCACGACCAGGTGACCGAACAAGGGATAAAGCATGTTTCATGCTATGGTCGCTATTCATGCCGTTTGCAGGCGTTGGCAGAGCTGTCACTGTAATCGCAAGATATCCGAGAGGGGCAAAAGACGATCTTTGGATGGCTCACAGGGCTGGAGCACTTTTTACGTTGGTGAAGGTGGTGCGGGATCCGGATGCAGATGACGCTGGAAAGGTTTGGAAGGACGAACCGTCCGATATTATACTATATTGGGAAAGGCGAGCGCTACATATGTCAGTATTTTTGCCTCCATTGCACCCTAGTGTTCTCACACCTGCAGGTTGACTAAGCGATATTATCAATGGAGACGACATATGCATGGTGTACATCCATCGTTCCCGACACCGGAAGACAATGTCATATATTACCCTGCGAGAGTGCCCGCTCATCATAATGTCCGGCAATTGATGTTCTGTGGCAACATTAACGACCAGCCAAGTAATAACGTGGACACGACGTTATCTCGTTCGGCAAATAGTGCCGACAGTGATGAATTAGAGAGCATAGGAGGAGCTAGTGGACTTGTACAGATGTGTGATTCCGTGCAGGGCGTTAGTCTCAGGTTTTCAGCTAATACCTGCCCAGGTCCAATTCAAACACTCCAGTTATGGAGCTAAGCAGTAACTACAGCATTGTAAAGGCTGTAATAGCAATTTTTCAGGTGCTATATGGATCCTGGGAACTGTACGCTGGGCGTGGCAGCCAATTTGAGACGTACGGCTATGCAGCTTATTCACTTACCGTTGTGCCATTTGTTGCAATGTCGCTTTTGAATTTAGTGGCGACAATTTGCGAGCCCCAGTATTCTCACACCTACTTTGTGAAATATAACGATGCTGCGTCTATGGGGGTCAGGGAGGAGCTGAATAACCGGATGTTAGGGGCAGTTGGGTATGTAGACACTCACCGGGAAAGTCCCTCAAACTACTGGACATCCACCATATATGCGACATATGCTTTTGACGCTTCCGGGATTCTCTCTACTTCAAGAGCAATTTTCAAGCTTTTGTTAGCCGGAATTGTTGCGGCTTGCGCCTATCTTGCACCATATGTTGTGGCGTATAAGCTCACGGGCTATCAGCCGGGCGGAAGTGGGCTGCTTGCCCGGGGGTGGATTACTGCGTGGTTGGTTATCGGACAAGTCTTTGGACTGATTGCAATAAATTCCAGCCCGTTAATATTCTCCTTAAGACTTCCCTTCCTGATACCGAGCGTATTGATACTCGGTCCATTGGTGTCTGTCCCCGCCTTGGGGGTATTTGTTTTTGTTGCAAAGATGATACTTGAAGGGGGAACTTGCAAGGAATTGTAGGCGGACAGAGTCGGTGCTCATGTTATTGTTGTAATAGGAACGTTTCTGTCATTGGTGGTGTTCATTTTTCGATCTATAGTGATATGGCAAGACTTGGGTGATGCAATTATTCGTATGTTACAGCTGGAATCTGAAGTGCCAGACCCTAGCCCATCACTGCCGAGCAATTCCGAATTATGTTGCGACGGTCATCATTCAAAGGATCATACGGAAGACTAAAACGAACAAAACCCCTCTACAACATGTTTCTGTATTCTAGGAGGAACAATAGTAAAAATAATTACAATATTCCACAACGCAGGTTGGCTACACACAAGCCAGGATTCAATACTTATACCTAGAACATTGATAAAATTAATGGACCTCAGCCCCACAGCATTGGCATGATAACGCATATCATTAGTTACTATCCGGATTTTATCTCATGGTGTGATGAAGTCCATATATGCTGGACCGCCAGATATCTACGTAAAGGTATCATCAGGAGATAGCAAGAACCGTTTGAACGACCGTCTATACTGGATGATTACTTCTAGTCATTGTAGCCTCATTTTCTTGGTGCGAGACGTCGACATAAATATTAACGAGATTATTACATCCGCCACATCGCAGGATGGTAAAACTCTTGGAATATCAATTAGCTTTGCTGCTGGTGGCTTGCAGGCTGGGATATCATGGACGATTGTGCACGTACTAGTGCTCCATACAAAAATGTCGTGAATCTACTGTTCTAGTCCATTCACGGAGGCGGCTCCTCCGCGGAGTACGTAGTCAGTTCACGGAGGCCCACCTTCCGTGAACGAACCGTCCATTCACGAAGTCCGTACCCCACCTCCGTGAACTGACTAGTTCGTTCGCGGAGTCAGTCAAAAATTACAAATACTCTGCTCTGCACACATGTATGTGCATGCACTGGCATATACTCAATTGCGCTGCGCTGAACGTACGCTGTTGCATTGATCGAATTCAACTGGATAGAGCCAGCTGAGTGTACGTGCACTCTTCGCAGCGCAACTGAGTACGTTCCACGGATTCTATCGTACCAACAATATGGACCGCCTTACATCTACCATCCCACATCAAGTTCCGCCATTCAAAAAAAGTAGCCATCGAGAACTTACTCTTCGAGAAGCTGCTCCTCTTCGAGACATATTCAAAACGTCTTGGCGAAACAGAAACAGCGCGATAAGTCGACAACAACCATAGCAATTAAAAAACGGACAGCGGCAATCAATTCTGGACATCGAATTGACCCCGGAGCGAGTGTCCCAGCACCGGCGAGACCGCAGGAGGAGGGCGCGCACGAGGATCCACGCAACTGAGTGGTTTTCACGCGAAGTCTTGGCAATCACACGACTGACCCGACACATCAACAAACAAGCAAGCGATGATGAGGACTACGCTGGAAGAGGCGTGCTTCACAGAAGTGATGACCGAAGTCAGAGGGGGCGAGAGGAGCGGCCTGGACACAGCAGGAGTGGCGGACGGGAGGAGCGACGCGCCTATGGATATGGCGATGGAGATTGCGACGGCAGTGACATCCATCGCTGCGGAGACTGCAGGCGAAGTCACACTTGAACCGAAGGAGAGAAACAAGAACAGAAAGTGGAGAAGGAGGACATCAGCAACAACCCTGGTTTCCGTCTGAAACACCCGGGTGTTCCGGACGGCTCTGACGGCTCTGACGGAACCTCGTACCCTCTGACGGAGAATTACACGCTGCCTGTCGCCCAGGCGACGGGTCGCGTTGCATAGCACAGCACCTGGGAGCGCCAGCGACAAACCTGTGAGCGTCTGGGAGCACCTCGAATCACAGTAGAGCATTCTGGGAAAAACAACATCTGGGAACGCTGCTGGTGCGCCTGGAACTCATAGCTACTACTAATCGTGCAACGATTTTTAAAACTCATGTATTCAGGTTGTATTCTCATCTATGTATCTATTTATCTATATAGCTACCAATCTACAACTCAGAGATACACTCCGAGGCCGTGATCGAGCGAGTTTGGAGATGCAATTGGAGATCGAGATTGAGTGAACTCAGAGATGCACTGGGAGGCCGTGACCGAGTGAGTTTGGAGATGCACTTGGAGGCCGAGGTCGAGTGAACTCAGAGATGCACTTTGAGGCCGTGATCGAGCGAGTTTGGAGATGCAGTTGGAGACCGAGATTGAGTGAACTCAGAGATACACTGGGAGGCCGTGATCGAGCGAGTTTGGAGATGCACTTGGAGGCCGAGATCGAGTGAACTGAGAGCTGCACTTGGAGGCCGTGATCGAGCGAGTTTGGAGATGCACTTGTAGCAGGCTATGATCGAGCGAGATTGGAGGAGTACTTGGAGGTGGTCGATCTGGAGGCGGTCGGTGGGAGGCGCGCCAGGTGCTGAGACTCTATTCATCGGTTACTTAACTCGAAACCGTGGGAATGTGACAAGGTGACTTCACCTTTGAAGCTCTTATGGAGAACTGGCTGGTGGCGGTGGAGCGGTAGGGAGGTACGCCGGAAGCTGAAGCAACATTCAGGGGTCAACTCGAAATCGTGGGAATGAAGGGACGACAGACAATCTTAGGTGTATGCTGTACTCGGTGTATGCTGCACTCAGTGTTAACTCATGATGATGGCATGGGGAGATAGAGAGGAATGACTTAACTTTGTGTTCTTGCGATGATGGTAGAGTTGTGGACAAGAAAGAGGGAGATCGGGGATAAAGATGAGAACGATATGGAGAATACGTGCGGCTGTGAGAAATCAGCAGTACGACTTGCCTGATTGGGTTTAGAAGACCCCGTATCAGTGATATTACCCGCCGGATTGGGAATCGTACCTGCCAGATCGGGGATGGTCAATTGACTGGCACATGAAAATTTCTCAAGTCCCAGTTTCACATGATGATTTCCCCCATCTCCTCTGATCTCTCTCTTTCTTGTGCTCAACTCTACCATCACCTAAGAACACGAAGTTAAGTCATCTCTCTCTATCTCTCCATGCCATAATCATGAGTTAACACCAAGTACAGCATACACCAAGTACAGCATCATCCCAAGATCGACAGTCCAGCTGCTATCATGCCTCCCGCCAAATCGACCGCCTCCAAGTACTCCTCCAATCTCGCTCGATCATATCCTGCAAGTGCATCTCCAAACTCGCTCGGTCACAGCCTGAGGGTGCATCTCTGAGATCACTCGATCTCGGCCTCTAAGTGCATCTCCAAACTCGCTCAATCTTGGCCTCCAAGTGCAGCTCTCAGTTCGCTCGATTTCGGCCTCCAAGTGCATCTCCAAACTCCCTCGATCACGGCCTCCAAGTGGAGCTCTCAGTGCACTCGATCTCGGCCTCCAATTGCATCTCCAAACTCGCTTGATCACTGCCTCAAAGTGCATCTCTGAGTTCACTCGACCTTGGCCTCCCAGTGCATCTCCAAACTCGATCGATCATGGCCTCCCAGTGCATCTCCAAACTCGATCCATCACGGCCTCTAAGTTCAGCTCTCAGTTCACTCAATCTTGGCCTCCCAGTGCATCTCCAAACTCGATCATCGATGACGGCCTCCCAGTGTATCTCCAAACTCCATCGATCACGGCCTCCCAGTGCAGCTCTCAGTTCACTCGATCACGGCCTCCCACTGCATCTCCAAACTCGATCGATCACCTCCTCCAAGTGCATCTCTCAGTTCTCTCGATCTTGGCCTCCAAGTGCATCTCCAAACTAGCTCGATCATGGCCCTCAAGTATATCGTTAAGAAGCGACGGTGGGTGTACGGAGATACAGAGGTAGCGGAGGTGGAATGAGCGACGCGGAGTATATATTCGGGAGACCCCGGGGTAGATAGATAGACAGCATCTCATTTTCATCTCATCTTGTCATACAACGAAAATACACACTGGATGTTTCCCAACATTTGGACTCACTTGCTCTTTGCGAGATTTCGTGGATCCGCGCAATTGCGTGGATCCTTATGCATTGCAATCCCGATGCAAACATGTACACAATGAACCTATTCCGACGTATGGTCACAGTTGGCCACAACGCCAGAGTGTTTGTTAAAAGTAGGAGACCGACAGAGCGAGAAGAAACGGCGAAACGGTGATCAGAGGGCGATACGTAACTGGACGTGTGGTATTGACGCCGGGCGCGGAGCAATCCGCCACCGGAGTGTCTCTGACGGCTCTGACGGAGCTCGTCCACTCTGATTCAGCCAGTCCACCCAGATGGAAATGTTTTTTGCTGATGGAGTGAGGTCCATGCGGCCGCCTGGGCCCTCCGGGACTGGAGGAGCCGCATGAAGCACGCCGCTCAGTAGCAAGCCTGTGAACTAGCACAGCTACACCGAACTGTCGCAAAGATGGAAAACATGCTGGTGACACACCGTGCACTGCAGGAGGCGCAGTGGCGAGGGATGAAATCGTAGTTGCAGGAAAAAGAGAAAACACAGGACGTTTACCACCAGGATGACCTACTGTGGGGCAAGGGCATCACAGACATGGTTGCAAGAGTGGTGGCTGCTACAGAATGGGACCAGAAAGAGGGGAAGAAAGCGGACACCGAGAGTGTCGGCCTGGAGGCCGTGATACACCCAGACCTTACCCAGACAGGCGGACCAGCGAAGTCGGAGGAGCGCTAACAGCTATAGCCTGAAAGGCAGCTCAAGTCGGTCCCAATGCCAAAACCAAAACCAAAACCAAACCCAACCCCAAAGCCGAACCCATTCCCAGCACCGAGACGACTGCTGACACCGCCGCCGAGAACCACATCGGTGCTGAAAGGGTAGAGGTCAGCAGCGCCAACACTGACCAGACGATGGGAGATGGTCTCACCACGAAACCAAAAGAACCCGGCCAGCCCAGCCCCAGCCACAACTACAGGCTCCAGGATGGCAGACAGACGCCTAATTCTGAGGAGAGACGAGAGTGTGCCACTCCCCAATAAGATGGACCAGGAAATTGCGTCAGTGATCAACAGAGCGCTGTTCCACCAGCAGACCGTGGCCCACATTAGGATAATGAACGCAAGGACGAATGCAAAGGGTGCAATCACCGCAATCAACCACCAGAATGCGACAGCAGTGATGGCGATGCAGTACCGCGACATCATCATCACGGCAGCGAAGACTGTCGACAGAGGAGTCGTGGATGTCAAAGAAAACACGACCAGGGAAAGGCTGAAGATCCATGCAGTACCCGTGGTGCGGTATATGGGAAATCGCACAGAAGGCCTGCAGAAGATGTGAGAGGAATGTGAAGGGGAGAACGAGGGCATAGCAATCCTCACCCAGGTACAATGGCTGGTGAACCCACGCATCATGAGAGAGAGAAGGCAGAACGGAGAAATCGCCGTGTCATCAGTAGTCTTCATTGTAAAGGGAAACATGGTGGCACAGAAAATAATCAAGAAATGCATCAAGGCAGCGGGAATGTGGTACCGAGTTGAGGCCTTCACGAATGCGGGCCCTGACAGTAGGTGTAATCTCTGCTGTGGATGGGGCCACATAGACAATAAGTGTGGCAACGAGCGCAAGTTTGGCTACTGCACAGGCAATCACCGGACAAGCGACCGCATGTGCAAAGTGGTGGGGTGTAGAGCGAAGCAGGGATCACTCTGTGGCCACACGCTGGAGAAGTGACCCAATTGCAGAGGAAATCATATTGCGTTCAGTAGCAGGTGCGCAAAGAAGAGCGAAACCGCCAGAACGGCATGGCAGAGCAGACTGATGGGAACAGCAGGACGGGCTCCCACGAACGAAGCTACGCACATGGCAACGGTGACGAATAGAGTGGTGCTTGGTCACAGACCTAGGGAAGGAGGGGCAGCACATGGCGGAAGGGAGGAGAAGGCTGATGCGGAGGAAGAGGAGGCAACATGGGAGGTGAGATATGTCATGATGAAAGAGGCCGAGATTGCGACTACAACCGCCACTGAAATGGATGCGGGATCTCTGGCTACCAATGATTAGAGTGATCCAGCACAATTGCGCAAGGTGGTACGAGTGGATCATTGCGGCGCTGGGGACGGAAGTCGAACGCAGGGCGGACCTAGTGTGCTTGCATGAGCCACCGAGAGAAAATGGAGGTATTGGGATCAGCCATTCCGCATACGAAATAAGAAAAAGAAACAGTGTTTGGATGGCGATACAGAGAGGGAGCGGCCTGGTGGCTGATGAGCGGACGGATTTGAGCTGAGGTGCTAACAAAGATGTCGTTGCTACGGACGTCAGGGGGAGAGGGGAGATGATAACGAGGATCATCAACATTTATGCTCCAAAAGCCACGCAATCTGGAGAGAGACCGGCTGCGAAGTTGACCTGGCAGAAAGTCATTCGGCAGGGTGGCACTATCCTTGCTGGAGACTTCAACGCCCGTAGCACATGATGGGACCAAAGCTGGCAAGTGCAGTGGAATGCTACATTCTGGAAAGATGTGATTGACAAAAATTGACTGGAGATTGGAAATGGTGGAAGAGCCACCCACCACTGGACAAGAGAACGTCATAAGGGCGAGTCGGTCATCGACCTGACACTGGCAAATCGACCGTTAACAAAGTGGTCTATACTGGCCGACGACCACGCCATGGGATCCGACCACGAGGTTATAGATTGGGAGGTGGAAGCAGACCGACGGGAGGAGGCGGACCACGAGATGGTAGTATAGTGGGATTTAGCTGCAATGACGGAGGAGAACGTGGAAGCGGCGGAGAACGTGGAAGCGGCGGAGATGCTATGGAGAGAGCTAGCGAAAGTGGAAGCTCACCTGCATGCAGAGTGCACAGCAGACGAGGTGGTGCAAGAGGCCGCATGGTGTCAGGAGGCAATGGGTAACATTCTCGACGCCACGGCAAAGAAAATCAGGATCTGCGCCAGATCAAAGAGGTGGTGGATCGCCGACATCAAGAAAGGAATGAAGCCGGTCGGAAGATAGAAAAGGAGGAGACAGAACTCAGAAGAGGCCAGCAGGGCATAGGCTGAACTCCAGAACTTGATCCGACAGTCGAAAAGAAAAATCTGGAGCGAGTACCTGCAACACCTGAAGGTCGCGGAGTAATTAAGAGCAGCACAATACGCAAACCTTCAGGCGGCCACGACCATGGAAGACTTAACAGACAGCGAAGGCAAGCAAGCAAACCCATCACTAGTGAAGGAGGAGATGCTAAGGCGTGAGTCTTTTCCTCCAAATGACGACGACCAGTACTATGAGCTACCTCCCCTGTGAAGTGCACACACGCGCGCAGCACAGAGCAAGCAGTAGAACGAGCCCTGTTTTCTCAATCGGTCAAAAAAGCACCGGAGCGGGACAAACAGTCATTCGACGGCATATGGCTGCGCTGGAAGTGGCACAAGGAGAGGATCGTGAGGCCAACGAACACGGCCATTCGCACAGGGAGGCATCCTGTGGTATGGAAGCGGGCTAGCAGAGTGGTGATTCGCAAGGCTGGCAAAGATCACTACACACAGCTGAAGGCCTATCGCTCCATATCGCTGTTGAGCTGCATGGGAAAAGTGGTCGAAACTGTAATCACTGAGCTGCGGTCAGAGGAAGCCGAGAGAAGAGCACTACTGAGCGATGGACAATCCTGAAGCAGAAAAGGACGGTCAGCCATCGATGCAGTGGCCATCATGGTCGACAGAGCTCACGCAGCCTGGAAGAACGGGCACATAACAGGGGTGCTTCTCATGGACATTAAAGCATCCTTCCCAAGCATGGCGAAAGGAAGACTAGTCAACTTAATGAAGGTCAGGCAGATGGAAGGAGACGTTATAGGATGGACGGAGAGCTTTCCCTCAGAGAGAACTGTGGAGATGATAATCGAGGGCAACGCCATGGACAGGCACCCAGAGCAAGTGGGGGTCTCGCAGGGCTCACCTGTGTCAACGATCCTCTTCGCAACCTACACCTCATGACTGATTAAATAGGTCGAAGAGTATATATCAGAAGCGAAGGGCAATCCGGTGTAGATGATCTCAGCTGGGTGGAGACTGGCAGCGATGTCAATCACGTCGTCACGATACTTGAGAGATGCGCAGCAAAGAGCATCGAGTGGGCAAGTAGACGAGGGCTACAGTTCGACACCGCAAAGACGGAGGCAGCGCTGTTCATGCGCAGACGGGGCCATAGGAAACACTACTGGCTGAAACAGACAGCAAAGATTAGAGTCCGGAACGGGATCATACTATTCAACACACAGGCGACATGCTGGCTAGGCGGCTGGATGGATGCACACCTAACATTTAAGGAGCAGCACAACCGATGCATGAAGAAGGCCAGGGCAGCAGAGGCTCAACTCCGAACCCTGACTAAGACATATGGTGTTTTTCCGGAGAGTGTAAGGGCTGTCCAGGCGGCGTGCGTCCAAGTGGTCGCACTGTATGGGAGCGAGCTCTGGTGGGACCCCAGCGAAGTAGGCAGGTGAGACGACCTCCAACTCCTCCTCAATAGACATGCCAGGTACATCGTGGGCGCGCTGCCGACGACCCTGCAGGGAGCACTCATGAGAGATTCAGGGCTCACACTGGCACTGGTGATCTTAGACTCCAGACAGCAGCGATTTACAGCAAGACTAGCAAACGCATGCAGTAGCAAGCTGAAGGAGCTACACCACAACCCCTCCTCCGGTGCACGGATATGCAAAGTAATCAGCCCGGAGCATGAGCATGGCTGGACAACCGAAGACACAGATTGGCCGCCCCCAGGCGAAGAGTCAGTTGTCAGGACCTCCATACTGGACGACACCACCGCAGCCAAGAGGCAACACTGGGCAAGAGAGAAAGAAGCCAAAGTCGGAGCAGGGGTCTGGATGTGGTGGACAGATGGATCGCGTTCAGAAGATGGCCAACTGGGAGCCGCATCAGTGTGCAAACATGGAAATCAATGGAGGTCTCGCCGCATCTGTCTGGGCACTGGACGTATGGAGGTCTTCAACAGCAAACTGTGCGCGATCGGACTCGCGCTTGATATGGCGATCGAGAAGAGAGAAAAATTGCAGAGGCATGGAGTGAAGCCGGTGGCAGTCTTCCACGACACACAGGCCACGATCCGACAAACGGCACACCTGGACCTGGGCCCAGGGCAGCGACTGGCCAGGGGGGTCAACAGAATAGCGCGGAATCTCCTCGCCCATGGTATCGCAACCGAGATCCACTGGGTCCCAGGACACTCCGGCATCCCTGGAAATGAAGAGGTAGACCATCAGGTGAACTTACCCCCAGACCCGGGCGGAAGCATAGTGATACAGTGGCCGTACACCTCGGCCTCGAATTGGGCTAGACGAATCTCCAAAGGAAGATCAGCAGCCAAGGCGAAGTGGGAGGCCAACAGGTGCAGCAAGCACTTCAGCTACAGACTCAAGAGGAAGGCGGGGATCAAGAGACCTATCCCGATGACAAGCGTAAAGTCGCTGGCTGCTAGGTTCTACCAACTGAAGTCAGGGCCCGCGCCCAGTGGAGTTTCCCTGGAATGATTCGGCCAACGAGATGATGACAAGTGCTGGTGGTATGGACGGACAGCGTCCCAGATGCGGGAGTACCTCTTCCGCCACTGCAGCCGGTGAAAAGATCACCAGAAAGAACTGTGGAAGGCGGTGGAAAGGTGACGGGCTGGAAAGCGGGCAGATGCCGACATGTGCAAATCTCGGAGATGTTTTCCATAGTAGAGTGTGACCGAGCGGTGATGGACTTCCTGGTGGCCACTGAAGTCAGGAAGTTCCCACCCAAAGGCAACTAGCAGTAGGAAGCGGACGCAGGGCTTGGGAGCGGCGGAGGCGGTAACGCGGTTAGACCTTTCTTTCTTTCATTCTTTCCTTTCGCCTTCGATCTTTCTCTTATTTTACATTTCATTTGTCAGTGGGGACGAAGGGTAGCAGGGGGGACGCTCCGCCATCTAGCCGCCTCGCCCGGAGGCGGAGGGGGTCATTCAGGTCCTGTCATACTCTAGTTAGAGTGAATACAGTATGATTAAAACAAAACAAAAAGCTGCTCATCTTCAGTCCCCTGCTGAGCTCATCCAAGTACATTGTAGGTGTAAAGGCAACTGTACGACAGTTCGTTGCAAATGTTTCAAAGCAAAAGCCGAGTGCACACTTCATTGTCATGGCCGAGATGGTGGTGCGCAGGGCATAAATACTGGACCTTCCACTGCACAGTCAGGTACTTTCGGTTGAGAGCAAAAGTGAGAGAACGAAGAAGCACAATTGTCCATCGACACAAGCGAAGGAAAACAGTAGACTAATATAAGGAGAAAGATGGCACTCGGTGAAGACGAGTATCACAACCGGAGCCCGAAGCCGAATACCAGTGCCGGAGCTTGGCATTCTCTCAGCATGCTGGCAGGTAAGGCCCATGGGGGCTACAATCTACCGGGCCAAATCTGATGCCAACGCTTTCAATTTCGAACGAAACAGATGATCAGCTCCACCAGAGCCTAGTCACAATCTAAACAGCAGTCGAGCCAATACTCAAGGAGATGCTTGCATGGATACTGGTCGCACATCAGCAGAGGATACTGCCAACGAGAGCAGAGATTTTCCAGAGCTGGATCCTGAGAATATTGAGGATTTCGAAGTGGAAAGGGTCACTGGGGAGGAACAGGAAGAGGAAGAGGAGGAGAGGAATGAGGAGGAGGGCAATGAAGAGGGAAATGAGAAAGATGAGCCGGTTTCAAGCGATGACAGGGAGCACAGTGTAATTGCAGTTGCATCAGGACGTCCCAGAGGCATTCGATTGTAGGGATCACCAAGTTGAATTGATTACTTATAATTATTCATTGACTCCGTGAATGAACTAGTCAGTTCACGCAGGTGGGGTATGGACTCGGTGAATCAACGGTTCATTCACGGAAGCTGAGCCTCCGTGAACGTACTAGGTACTCCGTTCTAGTCAATTCACAGAGGATGTCAGTCCGTCGAGTGACCAGTCAAGCAGTGGTATAACTGGGCTCCGTGTACTGACCGGTCAACTGGCAGAGCCTACATGCTCCATGAGCTGACCAGCCACTTCGTTGAGTGATACAGCCAATTGTAGGGAATATTGGGAAAAAAAAAGTTTGTCTTTTCTCTGTTCAGCTGCATTGACAAACATGACAAAAAGTTGGTCACATTAAGTCTGCAAGTATTGGTCTCATCACAAAGTGATGTATACATGGAATATGCATAATTCATTGCTCTTTCACCTCCCTGCCTTCGATTTACAATATCTTTAAAATTGATAGAGCAGCTTTAAAACAAACTGCCAAAATCGCTGAAAATCAGAGTTTTTTCACAACCATTCTATCAATATTTAAGATATGGTAAATTGGAGACCAGGAGGTGAAAGAGCAATAAATTACGCATATTTCATGTATACATCACTTTGCAATCAGAGTAATTGTTACTTTTGTTTGAGCACAATTAGCACCAGTCAGTTCATGGAGCACGGATCTGACTGGTTCATTCACAGAAGGTGGGCCTCCGTGAACTAACCGGTTAACTCCGCGGACTGACATTCTCCGCGAACTGACTAGAACAGCCTATAATCCCAGCCACTGCACTCAGCTGGCTATTCTGACAGAAAAACACAGAACTGATGTCTAAAAGTGACTAGATTTTCTTTCGAACAAGCCAAGCATGAAACCTTTGTCAATAAGCTGAACCACATGATACGCGTGGCTAGAGACTACAGTCAGAGATACATAGTGTCGCCAGTTTGAGATCTTCGGCATCGGTATTCCTATTGCTGCAAAATAGATGCCTAAAAGATACAACCTGGCATGAGCATATATGCAACTGGTATTCCGGTTTTGTGCAGGGGCCATGTTTCAGAGTTACGGTGTACTGTGCTAGTCATTGAGGTTGCGACAGGGCTGAGTGCTAATACGGAATTTTGAATGGGACAGCCATATCTGACCATTTCTAGATGGTTGGATAACAAGCATCGTGGTGAAATTGGCTCGGATTTTTCAATAATCTGTTAGCGGAGGTTGAAAGGTTTCGCAAGGATAGGAGGAGTGAACGGTCTAGCAGGACCTGGAGGTCTCAGTGGGGAATAGCATATACAAGCACTGTAGTTTAGTACTGGAACAAAATTGAAATCTGCAGCCTGTGCTGACTGGAAAGTTTAATGGGATAATGGCTTGCTGACGCTGACCAGAACCCTGAAAAAACAGGACAGACACCCCCTGCTGACTGCTGACGTCCCAACCTCAATGACTAGTACAGTATTCTGTAACCAGGGGATTTCCATCCCAAGGAGCGTCATGTATCATATCAAAAATAAGTGGCAGCGCGAAACCCCTCTGTTAGCAAGCTGTAACAAAATGATATTTTGCAACATATATGATATTGTAACTAGTGACCACATCGGTTCCAAACCGAATCGGATCATATTTCTCCAAAAAAGATTACTGTTCCTAAAGTTAGGGCTTACGATTTGGGTTAAAGACGGGGCACGCTTGTAAATTTTTCCATGAACATTAGAGCTATGGAGACTTGAAAACCAGGGCCAAAAAAGCCCATCGAGAGCATTACTTTTTGCCTTAGAAGGTCTATTTAGAAATCGTAACGAGGTATCTCAATAATCCGTCCCAGAGGGACAAAATTCATTCCTGGGCAGGCAGTGTTCCGAACGGACCCGGGCGTCCGGCGGGCTTTGACGGGCTTCTCAGAGGGCCGGGCCGGGCCGTCAGTTTCAAAAGCTAGGGCCGGCCCAGCTTTGTTCGGACAAGCCTGCGGGTGCCCGTGAAGCCCGCCGGCCAGCCTGCATATCGTTAATAAGGTAGGCCTGGGAAAGTGCATTCACCCTAGCCTACATTTCGGAGATCACTATTAATTTTTAATGGTTAGGAAATAGGTAGACCGCCGCAATCGATTGGGGGATGATATTATTGCAGCAGTGGAATGTTTAAAATCATGGGAAAAGGTTGGAATTATGAACGTAAAGGATATTCAGAAATTGGAAGAGATGCTACAGGCTTTGGAGAGTGGTATACGGGCCGGGTACATTTAATTTTCTCATTCGGTGCATGTTTCATTTGTCTACATGTTATTTCGTCCTTTTTTAATTATTCAGAAGTAGCTAGAAATGAAACCAAAGCATCGATGTTTATTTTATCAACCATTCACCTCAGTGCACGATATATGCTGCAGATGCTCGGCACACCACCCGGCCCGCAGACGCCCGCACTCGGTTTAGTGTTGCATGAACGACACTAGAACTGCTGCATATCTGCTCTCCCTCGGTTTTAGCATTTCCATTTGCTTGTCTCGGGAAAAGAAACATACGCTGCAGTTGCTGCCACAATTTCCCAACTTTTGGCACGTGTTGCAGCTGCAACAACAACCGAGAATATCGATACAAATGACGAAACAATGATTAGCCTCGTCCATATGCCCTTGTAGAGTGTGAGCAAGGATATGGGCACCAGGAGAGTGACCAGTCCTCCGAACACAGTTAAGAATCTGGCTGTCATACGTAACGCGGTGCTGGAAAAGTATGCCACCTGGTTTGGATCTTCGACGGTTGATATCTAATGATCGCATTAATACAACTTTTTAAGTAATTGCTCGCATAACACAACTAATACCGTTTTTCTAAAGATCAACGAAAGCACTCTTGGATGGGATAGCAGTAATCGATGGGCAGCGTCTTCTTCGTCGTTATCCATTGAAAAGAGATCCTCCGAGTGTTCAATGAACTGTTGCTCTTCAATATAGAGGGGATTGTGGCAGCCAATCCACTTCTTGAGGCCGTCTCTTTGTCGTACCGATGCACTTGGAATCTTTAGAACCTCTGAATACGAATGAATGGCGTCATCTTTATTGGCGAATCAATATTGGCTGAAACCTTCGCTCTGGTGTGACGTACTATATCTCCGCAATATGCCCTCCGCCTTCTGCATAAGGTCATTCCTTGTTCTGTTGTCATCCCATCGCCTTGTCCCAGGCTTCGTATCTAGTTTTGCGTCTTCAACTGCTAGCTCCTCAGTGATTTCTGAAAGTTGGTCTTGAAGATAAAGGATGTTGCGAACGTTCAGTTCACCAAATCTTCGAAATACAAGAAAATCGTTATCACTAGCTATAAGTTTCGAAAGTCTGTCATATCCCACTGGTTGTCTTTCACTGGAACCGGTGACCGAAGATGACTCACTCGCGTAACTCGCTGCGGGATGTATTGTTGTCGTTCTGCCAGCCCTAGATCGTGGTGTGCCTTCGATGGCACTGATTACATCTGTATCTGTGGGAACCAAGATTATCACATCCTGTTCTGCGCCATCCTCCCGGGGTGCGATGTTGGGTGAACAGGTTTTAGAATTGACGGTGGGGGTTATTGACTGCATTTTAATAATCGAATGAAGCAAGGAATTATCTGGAGAAAACGGGAGACACTCAACATATAACCGCGCGAGTATCCTCTCACTAAGCGTCGTTTTAATAATATACTGCACTTCAACAAATAACATTTTTTGGGGCGGGGAGGGGATGATAGTTGTTCAGGCGCATCAGGATTACGCAAAGCTCTGTCCAACACACCCTGATGCTCTTCAGTAGTCAAGCCCCCCAGGCACTGATCAAAGTTTCTTGTGGCGCAGAGGGTATTTGCTTTTCACGTAGCACCGTTCAGCTGAAATTCAAGTAGCAGTGTACTTTCGTATTTCCGACGCATTGAACATCCCCCACAAATTTCTTCGCACCAATCGGTACGTTCATCTGCACACGCAGGGACGATAGTAAAACTTTGTGTTTCGTTAATGGTTTTGAATTTTTACGCTGATGTCGCACGGCGTGTCAGCTTTTGTTGATGGTGTGGTGCACACAAAATCTTCAGCCCACCGAATTCCAAGTACCAAGCTGTGTCTACAGATGTAGTTGCTGTCTCATCCAAACAGAAGCCAACATAAGTATGCTTCAGTGTCGCCCAATTGTTTGTTTTCAAAGTTGTGAAATATCTTGCAACAAGCCTCGCCTGTCGTCGACCCGAGCGACCCACAACTCTACCACCGAACACCTATTTCACGGAGGGGCAACTATTTCCGGTTAATCACACGTATATCCACCGTAGTACTTCAAGTACAGGACTTCGTAAATTTGAGTTCTAAATCTTCCGGCTAGCATCATGAGTTCTTACGAGGGTAAGTCTTGCATCATCTCTGTGATGTCACGAAGAATTATTTCGCTTATGTGATGAAGATGTGGAGAAAGCAACTGCAGTATACAACCGTGAACGTGTTCAAGCACCACGATCCAACTGGGACGAGACTGACCGTAATGTCTCTGAGCCAACTTCCTTACCTATGAACCAAAATTCACCAGGTAGGTATTCTATCATAAATAGAATAACATTGTTACTTCGCTCATATTGCCGAGATTCCACGAAGTACAATATCGATCTCGGGGCCAACGTATACGATCCGACGCAAAACCAGCCACCGCGATCGCTGCAGGACGAGATGAATCAGAATTTAAAATCGACATTAGACATAACGCCAACTTCCTCAACAAGAAATATCAACTCTCCAAGTGATTATCCTGCAGTTGTAGCTAGTGCTTCACTTACACTGCATAGGGGATCGATATCCGCCACTCGCTAACGTACATAAACCACTCGGAAGTGCTGAAGTATATGATCGGGAGCAGGTTCAGAAACCACGGTCTTACCGCGATGATACGACCTTGAACTCAATATCTACACCCAGACTGACATCCACCTCCCCCGCTGAGATTAGTGTCTTCAGCTCAGAAGGTAAATCTTCATTGATTTGATGTCGATATTGCTCGGCTTATGTCGCATAGATTTGCAGTATCATAGGCTTCAACCACCAGGCTCAGTAGCCGTATATGATCGCGAACAGGTTCAACTACCACAGTCCTTTCGGGACAACACGGCAGCAAACTCGGGGTCAAAGAAAACAAAATCCAGGAAGAAACCGAAGACAAGACCGACGAAGAAAAGTTGGTGGGCAAGGTTGTGTGGATAGTGTCATTGTATGCAGTTATTGGATTCCCGGTGAGATAGTCGAGGTTTAGACATTTAGCCATCGTTCCTGTATGTGTCTACTTATGTTAGATAGAAATGCTTGAGAATAGTTCGTTTGTCCAATTGTTGTGTTGTACATAGGTTTGCGGATTTTGGGCACCTTGTCCGCACAACGAATTCCTTCCACTCTATAAATATTGCGCTCCAGCGGCTGTTATTGCAGAAATCCTGGACTTAATGAACACAACAATCCATGTGGCTAGATAGTGCTTGAATTCAACGTGAAGTATTCCTCCACCAGGGATATCTTGGTTAAATTCGAATAATCTACCTATTAATATCATTACTATTATTATACAAGTGTTAGGAACTAGTGTTCGGCAAGAGAGGAGACATCCTAGGATCATTTTCTAGCAGGCGCCGGGACAACTCATCGCTGAGAATAATGTCTCATGAATAAACCTTTACGGCCACTAGGGAGACCGAGAATATTCCGTAATTCCTCCCTTCTTATTGTCAGCTATATACCCTAGGTTAGGCAATATAAGTGATATACTTTCAAAAAGTTTAACTAGTTTGTAGACCGTTCAGCAGCGTTCTCGTCTCGTATCGTCCCGTGTCAAACACTACTCCGAACTCCTCTTCTTCCAGTCACTTTGATGTTCCTGCTAACTTACATCAAAGGCACGGTACAAACGACGGCAGACAACTGCACCACCACTAAGGGAAATGAGCACTATCATAATCTAGATAGAGTGAATACAGCATAATTAAACTGCATCATCAGTTGTAACTCAGCTTGAGAAGGTGCGATAATGTTACGCTATGGAAGAGGAGAACCTGTTGACTAGGGATTTGGCCCGGTGGCTTACGGCCCCCATTGGCCTCGCCTGCCCCCACCAGCCTCGCTTGCCCCCACCAGCCTCGCTTGCCCCCATCGGCCTCGCCTGCCCCCATGGCGACGAGGAGGGCTCGGCACTGGTACTCGGCATTGGGCTCCGGCTTTGGCAGTCGGCATTGGGTTTTCCTTCTCTCTCTTTCATATATAAGTCCATAGTTTTCCTTCTCTTTGGATCGACAGACAATTCATCATCTTCTCTTCTTCTCCATCATTTTCTCGTGTCAACAGAACCGTGTGCATAGATAGCCTTAAGGTACAGAGAAGAGAGAAGGACAAAGACTCGAGATATACACAGGAGGCATCAGCCCCTGCTACAGTGACCGTGTACCAGATCTGTAACACCGGCCCATGTACATATGTAGCAGATAATGTTGCATAAACAGATCTCAGCCTTCGTATAGCCGGAGATGATGCCTCCTATTAGAGATTACTGGCATTCAGCCGTCTCTATATATAGATGTGTACGCACACATTCATACATGGACTATTGTAGCCTGGTAAAGAGCTCTCAGTGCTTGATCCGGTCCAATTAGTTCCACCTCGTCGATGAGTCTGCTGAACAGCTGTAGGGACGTGGCTATGCACCGCATTCCTGTGTTCTGTAAACTCTCGTTTCAGTCACATCACTGAAACCTAATGATACCCAAAGCAATCACATGCCCCTGATCTTACCAGACGTTCGGAAGACAGGTACCGTACATACCCCAGTGCATCCGGGAGTGCATTACATTATCTATCGAGATCAACTCGGGGGTTCGGTATAGTTGTCGGGAGTGCTAACTACTGATATCCGGCCTCCTCCCATGTCTGACTGGAATTTGTTTCTAGCGGTATATTTCGGTTAAACTGTAGTACCAATTCCATTGTCGACCCTGAGCATAAACAATGACTCATATATCGCGCATCACGAACTTCTGTTGGCGTCGCTTGCGGGGAGCGTTCGAAGAATTCGATGAAGACCACAAGCTTGATACTGGGTAGACATCTGAAACACAAAAAAGATGGCACTATTCTTTCTGTGCGAAGCTGTAATCAGCGTTTCGTTCTGAGCAAACATACATAAATCATAAATTATCATTCGGCACGGTGACAGGAGTATTGGCAGTCAGGTCCAGAGACCACTGAAAATGCCCGAGAGCTGTAGTTCATGGTTTCAAATGCAAGGTTCTACATTGCGTACAGCCTCGGAACGGCTACTGTTGCGGGTTTGACGGACTCGGTGTATGTACAAAGCTTATCTCCTGCGCACGTGGCTGTCGGAGCGCTATGAACAGTCGTTTCTCGGGACCGAACACGGCACTAGCTTGATGATCTCAGTTAGCTGTGTCCACCAGTATGTAGCTCGTCATTGACTAAATTAGCGACAATCGCACATGTCGGGTCACCTCTTCTACGGACTGTGTCAAGGCGACAGAAGAGACCACGACGTTCCACTTGGCTACTCACAATTAAATTTCCGCTCTCTGTCATAGGACTCCCTCCACAACCGTGAACGAAACCCGCCGCCTTATAAAAAGTGCAATTGCTACTGTGATCTCTAGTATTAACAACAGTAACCATACGCTTCGTTTAATTTGCAGTTGGGATCGTGCGCACGTTTTTTCCGGGCTAGTAATGCATATGATATCTATTTCAACAATTTAGATATTTCCTGTAAATACCCTGGCACTTTACTGTATGAAAAAAATCGGGGTTTTTGCAGACAGACGCAAGTTGGTCTATTGGGATAAACAGTCGTTGGACCATCATCGTCGCGTTAAGGACGGTCGGTAGTCTATATATGAACATGGTTCTCTCCTCCATATTGCACTAACTGAATCACTTGCGTATCACTCGTTCGTTACCAGAGGACACATGTTACGATATGGTGAGAACCGTGTGCATAGACTATGGTACAGAGAAGAGAGAAGGAGAAAGACTTGAGATATATACAGGAGGAATCAGCCCTTTCAGCAGTGACCATATATCAGATCTGTAACATCAGTACATCTGTAACACACTAGGTTTGCCGTCCAAATTTAAATTAGTACATCAAAAAGTCCCACATTTTCCTGCCCTAGAAATGTTGTCCCAAGATTGGCTGAGCCCTCGGAGGAAGACGCAGGGTTTTCTATCCCTGATCAGCAGTACCACCGATATCAATCTGATAAGTGGTGGAGGTGATATCGTTGAGGTCGCGTGAGCCTTGGTAAGTGAAAGGTGCTTGGTGACAGAATGAGAGTAACGACCGTTTAGCGGATCTTGTGTAGCTTGGCAGAATGGGAATAGCTGTGGCGCGAGTGCAAGTAGTAATGGTGCTTGTTGGTCTGCCGTCTCTGTGATAGAATATGATCACACCTGTAATATGTTACTACCAAGTCTATTTGTAATTGTGAGGTCAAAATATTTGAGGTATAGTTAGAGCTGAGACTTTGCCGAAACAAGGTACCGGAGACACTCGAATTGGGTTGGACTAGCGCGTCAATATCCCGCATAATGATACTCTATTAGGGAAGCTGCCCTCTAATAGGTAATTTAAATCTTTTCGCGAGACTATTAGTTTCCGAACCTTTGCCATATATAGTAATTCCACCGCCGCTAACCCAACCGAGGACGTATCTCATATCCAGAAACGAAACGGTAGAGAGAACAGGGTAGTTATACGGACCATCACCAATGGAAGTTGCGTAACGAGACATAAGTCGACGTCCCCAATCTAGACAAACCTCACCTACACACAAACAAACGAGTACAGATTCAAATAATTACCCACATGCATTCAGTTGGCTACCACAGCTGATACCATCTGTCGTACTTGACGAAAAATCAAGAAATAACATAACATAACCCACGAATCTCCCAATACACATTAAAAGGAACAACCTGAACTACAAAAGAAAACATCTTGTATTGGACCGACATATACAGATCCGTCGAACTCGCCAGCAGCTCTAATAACCCTAGCCGTATTTATTGGAGATATTGAGTTCGCAAAAAACTGCGGAGAACTCGCAACCCCATTCAATGTTGATTAGAACTCAGGTCTAGGAAAAACTTTACAGGCTTTTGCATGCTTTTTCTTGTAGTCTGAGCGGTCTTTGATCCACCTGTTACAGTGCCCACAGATAACATTTCTTCCATGAACAGATCTCTCGTGCCGACTGCGATTAGATCCTGAGGAAAACATCTCCGGGCAATGTCTGCACCGGGATTGGGATCGGGCTTGCACTACACAAACTGGTGCTTTTGCCGAGTCGAAATCGTCGAGTGCCTCGCTCTCCACATCCCCGAAGGAAAATATGTTGCCACCAGGAAATTCAAGGCCAGTTTCATCGTCAGAAGTCGATATTCCGAGCTGATGCAAATGGGATGTACAGAGAGCACAGATTTCCAGCACTGGTCCAATTGCGTCATGCTATGTGGTACATTAGTCCCCTGTCATTGAATCCATTGGAGCGGTAATATTATTACCGGTGCTTGTTCTATCAGCAACACCTCAACTTCTGGAATTGTTCTCAATACACCGTCATGTAGCCCCTTAATGATTCCCCAAAAAACGTCGCCATCGAAGAAGCACAGTGAAGCATTATTGTGGGAAACAAGGGAATATACTCCGTAGGCGAGAAATGTATCCGCAATGTATGTTTGTCGCTCGATGTTAGGTGGCAAAGAGTACGACGGCCACTCGCATCGTATGGTACTAACGCTTCCTACAGTGCCCAAGGTTACTAATTGTAACAGAATGCCAACCCTTTACCGGAACGAGCAGTGTTCAGTCAGTGTCTTCGTATCAATGAGCTTATGCAGGGCTTATGCAGGGAGACAGGATGGGATATTAACCGTGGTGGCCCTGCAAAAACTCATTGGCAAGATGACATCCGGCGTCAACATTGAACGACAACACTTCCAATAAGGGAAATTTTTACTGGGACTTTAGGTGGGGTATACATTCTAACAGCATCACCCCATAGGGAGAAGTTTTATGCATAAGTTCACATCACGCAGTGCACCGATTACCACGCCCCACCGTTGTAAGTAGAAGCGAGGCGGCGCCGTTTCTGGCTACCTAAGAACACATAGACACCAACATGGCGACTGGAAAAAACATTGATATTAAATTGCAAAATCACGTCTATTTACTATAGGCCGTGCTAATAAAAAACCATGGGTTTTTTTTGTGTCCTTATTGGTATCGTTTCACTACAGTTGCCAGGCAACAGAATAGAGAAACAACACCAGACAACAAGCCTTGAATATCAAAAGAACCGCTGAATTGTGGCAATTCTGCAGTTCCCACCTTGCATCGGGATCGGACCCGTTGCGTATTACAGGTGTTGTTGTGCCTGGGTGTGAACCGCTGCACTGTTCAGGACTGAGAGTGCCTGCCTCGGAGTGTACTCCTGAGGATTATCCAGATTTTGCCTGTCGCCGGGGACCGTCCCGTACTACGACTAAACAGCAATGGGATCCAACGGAACTCCGTTTTCACCTGTTGCCGAAGGCAATCTGCGTATTGCAGATGTTGTGCGTTGGCGTGTACAACGGCACGGTTCGGGACTTGATCACAAATCGATCACAGAACCCGCCTGGGTAGGGTCTCGCGATCGGTCGTTCACGAGATCCTATTCTATCCCAGGGAAAAACCAGTTTTGCCTGCCGCCGGGGACAATCCCGATTGCGGCTGAACAGCAATGGGATCCAACGGAAATTCCGTTTTCACCTCTTGCCGAAGACAATCTATCTTGCGATATCGATGGAATGAGAACGGAATCTAGATCCCTTCTCAATCCCGCGTCGACCATTGCCGGTGCAGCTAACTTCTCCCTCAGTCATGTTGCTTCCAGAAATGCACCCTCACCCCCCTTGCAAATCGCGCAATCGTACCTGAGCATTGGGATACTATATGCGAATTGTCAGCCTTATGTTCGGAACCCGGAATAAGGTATTCGAGGGGATAGGGTTTGGGACAACATGACATGCACTAGTATTTGCACACGGATCGACTAGGAACCGTCTATGACACCGTCGCATGCACCACCCGTGCGATCTTCGTGACAGCTTTAGGGGTTTCAAGTTACATACCACTGCATTGACCAACTTGGAATTTAGAAGCCTGTACATCGAACACTGGGCCCACCAAAGCGCATAATTGAGGTCTGCCTGTGATGCATTCGGCCGTAGACTGGAACTCGGGGTTTTCAGCGGGGCTGGTTGCAACATCTCGCAGGGGATCGGTATCGATTTCTTGTATCCACAGTGGTGTTTGAGATAGAGCCGAGCGATAAAAGAGCTCCAAACCGGGATGCGGCTGGCTATCGGTGGACATTGCGAGTGGGATAACGAACGCTATCTTGTCATGTCAGCCCCCAACACAGGCTTTCGAGAATCGAAAATTGGAAACTCTGTTGTACCGTTAGAACGACAAAGGTTGCAAAGACAAAAATATAGAACGTGTATTCAGCAATTGTATATGTATGTCGCGAGTCAGAAAAGCGCGACTGCAAAGACGGGAAATATCGCTGTTATATATCCGGATCCTAGTGGTATGTACATTCCATACGATGTCTGCAGCTGAAACAGATAGATAAAATAGTAGGCAAACATCCTGTCTGTGTGGCGATACACTGCAGTAAATCCTATCGTTACACCGCTAATTAGATGAATATTACACCCTTTCGCATCCAAGGCGTGAAACTTTGCCTTTAACGTGCGTGCAGTGGCCAGATAATGGACAGCAATAGGATTGTTGTGCATGCAGTGGCCGGATAATGGATAGCAATAGGATTGTTGTGCATGCAGTACCCTGCAAGACCCGATCAATCCGGAGTAGGAGCCTTGCATTAGTTTTCGTAGGATTTTACCCCCACACCCCCGGATCTGCGATCGACGCTGCTTTCAACAATTTCTAATTTAGATCTGGAAAACCATTGGGCCTTGCATGAATGAGCGTGTTCTGCATTCAGGAATTCATACACAGACGAAGTGGGACAGGCCATCATTCCGTTCCCCACCTACCGAGCGCTAGAATCCTATCGTCACTAATTAGCCTAGGGAGTGACAATTGTGTATGGACAGGTCAGAAGAAGTCATAGGTTACGGAGAGGAATATTAATTACAATTAATTATCATTGGCTACTACCGACTCAGCAGCTCAGACCCCACTCAACACGGACGATCTGCACACTATCCAAAGCACACTGTATCATTGGTATCATTCAGACAACCCTTATCTTAGTACGTGTTCTAGCTACCGCGCACCAAAAGATGCCATACCGTTGCATTCGGGTCATTGGCTAACTTCCATGGCAGCTGGAAATTGAAGGCTATATATTAACCCCAGTTGCCGGATAGGACTGAATGGAACCCTGCAAATTCTTATCGTGACCCAAGATAAACTAGGCTGGACGACCGTTTATTATCATTGCCAATTTGCTATTAAGGGTTAGGGGTTCCTCACCGGGGTATGCGAATGTGCAGACAAACACACGCTCGTATCTGGAGTCGATGTCCGTCTTATTAACAGGTATCAAGGCTGGGGAAAGGTTAACGGCTGGCATACAGGATACATAGGAATACCGGATGCGCCGGTTTTGGCATGCATGAAAATCCGGCTCAGCTTGTGACAAAGTCTTCCACAGTTGAAACTTGAAACTTGACAACAGGTGATGCTGTACCTCACTCCACTCGGAAAATTGTGGCTCTAGTCATAATGAGGTTTAAATTGCTCAAATTACTCTCTTGTACTCAAATGCTACAGCGCTTCCAAACCAATTGTATGCAAGTCTAGCCCGCTTCTATCTATAACGCCGGCAGTCTATCAAATACAGAAGATGGTTACAGGATCCAGGGAGCATGTGAGACCAATCGAGTCCCCGTCAGTTTCATCAGATATCGTTCCGATTCCCGTAAACGTGAAGGATAGCTACAGACATTCCATAGTCCGGGTAAAGGCAGGACTGGAATGGGACTATAATACCCATGGAAGTGAACGGCTGCGGAAGACCAGGGTAAAGATGTCAAAAACAAAGACCGCAGTCCACGGGGCGCCGTAGGTAAATAAACAAACACATGGCATAGTCGAGACAACTAAAGTAGCTATAACTGTATATCTTTTGAAAAATAAATCGGAATTATCTTACTCCATTTGATATCTCCTCATTCTGAGTATGGGCGACTTCGGTAACCTCTGGCTAAATACTTCCACCACTTCCGTTAGAATCTGGACGCTGATCCTCACGCGTACTCATGTTAGCCGTTCCAGTACCATCCTACGATCATTTATACGAGGTATGTCATTTCGGTGGGAGTCCCATTTCCTGGGCCCCAAAAAACTACAGTCGGACCGGAAGGTTGGGACCTCTCGATAGTTATTAATAAATGCGGGAAGATTTCGCAATTTGAACCCTATAGTATGACCACCTACTATGATATATACTGGCTGTCAAGCCTCCCTATACGAGAGGGTACTCCTGTAATAATTTGAACTACACTAGTACTAACTGAGTGTAGAGGGTCAGTGCTGGGGTTCTGAGTTCTGAGTGATTGAGACGCCCACATTGCGTTGAGATACACCATGTCAGAATTGCCGCTTCGAGTAGGTATCCAGTCAATTTCATGGATACTTTGGTATAAATACCCGCCACATGTTACCGGGTAAGAAAATGTTATTAAATGCAAGGATCCATATAGCATCATTATCAAAAATAACTACCGCTTTGCAAGTTTGGTACGTCCGCTCGGCAGTCAAGCTCCGGTAATACTTCGTTCAACAAGGGCGCACGTCCTTGCAGTCAACTCGCGCCAAATCCAGGTCAGGGGCAAATACAAACAATGGGTTTACCTATGGGGGTTGTTGATAGCATACTACCCTACGTGATTAACAGCGATCCGTAAGGTCTATACACTAGGATATAGATGAACACCTGTGATGGACAGCATGAAACTAGGATTGCTAATTTTGTATCTTCTATCTGTAGTCATTTTTGTTGCTCGCAAGGTTGGACGCTCGCTAGGTAGCAGCCACAGCAGTTATATGCCTCATCAGATAGGAGCGAGAAAGAGTCGAAGGCTTCGGCAGCGTTAACACAGCTGTAACCTTCGCCTAAATCAAGCGCCCACGAAGGTTTCGCCCGCAAAGTTCATCTATCCGATATTTCTAAGATTGGTAAGGATGCAATACCCACACCCAAGGGATATGTACTTATCAAAGTATTTAGAGGCCCCGAGGAATGAACACGACCCACTTCCTACGAAGAAATTCAGATTCCAAACGAATCGATCGCGAAGATGGAAGACTAGATTAATGTTTCTCCCTGCATCACTTGGACCTGTGATATTTTACTTGTTACCCTCATTCTTTTACCTAGGCTCATTCTACGACGACTTCGACAACCCTACTCTTTGGGCACGCTGCCCGTCGACCGAAAACCATTTGATTATGAAGATCTCCTCAGCAATTTTTTTATTGGAAGCTATGGTGGTTGGGCCGTAGTCTTTTGGGAGGCAAAGTCTATATAGCTGTCTTGGACCGAGTTCTCGAATCTAGATCAATAAATGTATCCTACGACCTCTATATCTTAGTCGCAATATCCTAAATAACATGGAGCTTATTGAAAGTATGGATTAAACGATTGTTTACACCTATTTCGTTCCCACCCAAAACACTCTTTATGTTTACTCGGTTCTTTATTTGCTTGCCTTTCCAACCTTGGTCTCAGCGATAACTAGTTATGTGGCACTTAGTGTTAATAAAGTTCAGATGCGAAACAGTACGATGGTGGACTTTAAGGATTTCACACCTAGTAATTGGCTGGAGGGTAATGGCGATCCGAACACGTAATCGTGCTCGGAGGGGAACGGTATACCAAGGACTACGTTATACAAAATTGTGCAGAAACCGTCTATGTGGATAGATATAGTTGTCTTGTCTCAAAACCTCTACATCACTGTGTGTGTGTTGCACCTGATATGATTGCTTGGAATGTACGGCCTTTGGGATGATGCTTGTAGGAAAAGGCAGTTATACCGAGCTAGACGGCGGTTGGGTATATATCGAGGGATTGTCGATATAGCTACGGGCATGAGTAACGATCTCGGATCACACACTTGTGCATATTCGGATGCAGAATTACAAAAGGCAATATCAAGCAAGCGTCTATAAAAGGACTGTCATATCATCAGTCGGATGGCCAGTCGCTTCAGCTTGCCAGTATATCCTGGAAACAGCCTGTGGTCGAGCAGGTTTGAACCTGAGTTTGGAGGATGAGTATGCGTATACTAGGTTAGGCGAAGAATCTCCGCGACAAAAGTCTGAGACAGTGTAAGTTGCGGAATAATATTAGGAAGAGGAAGATGGTGAAATTGCAAGCGGGAGGATATTAAGTGGTTAAAAATGGGAAATGATGAACTTGATCAGAACGGCATTGGGGAAGGTGGGGATCGGGTTCAGTCGAATTCTCCAGTACCGTGATCGATGACGGACGAAGGTTTGTAAATAATGATGACGATATCACCATCAATTGTCTCTTATCTCCAGGTCATTTCATCCACTCTGTCGAACCATACTTGATTAAACTGGCAGTTCCGAACGGCGGTATGTACAAGGACCTTGGCGCTAGTTTGGATGAGCAGTTCGAAGTTAGGCTGAAAAGTGAACCACGGAAGGGAGCGGGATAGCCCAAAGATCGAAATCCAGTAGGTTCCGGATGGAATTTCGTGTCATATCATATCAAATGCACAAATACGGCCAGCGCTCTAGAACGGCGGCCATTTATGCTTTATCATCCCCAGTTTTACCCAGTAGTGTAACTCCTGTCAAAATATCGCGTTTTAGTTCGGTGGAAATGCCGTCTTGGCACAAGCACGGGACCGAGTCGGGACTGGAATCCGATCCCGATTAGTTCCGTTACCACAAATAATAGACTTCTGTTTTAATGTTGCACGGGATATCCGCCTACGAGTTCGTTCGAAGTTCCTGTACAGTTTGAAATGATTTATAGTATTGCTAGTGGTGGCAAATGAATGTACGCCTGCTCGACACCATTCTTGGTTGATAAATGTAGTATCCGCTCCAGTCTTGCAGCCCTTTTGACGATTCAAGGGATGGGGGCTGCTGATCATAAAAATCCGACGTGAAAGTGGTGATAAATTATGATTGATGCGGGGTAGAATTGAAATATTTCCCAGTCGGCTTTTAGCTGCGCTGGCTTTAACCATTATTACATAGCCTCGGCAATTCGAAATGAACCCTTACCCTCCACTATTCACTAACACTTTATCGCGCAGTATTGTCCACTTAGTAGTACCGTGTGCTAAGATATCGTGCCCTCCGAAGCTATGGAGTGAATTCTTTTCAAACGGGTGAGTGAGGCTGCAATGCATATTATACCAAATCGCTGCTCTCGAGTCTGTCATTGTTTAAATGACATCCGAAGCTACTCTAGTTGCACTAATCCTAACAATGCCTGAGAGAGGTATGTATTAGAACCAAACACAGAAATACGGGCAGTAATGATCACATTGCCATATACAACTGATAAAACGCAATGAGGTTTTCCGAAGAACAAATCAGGAACCAATAGGCCATATTCTATGCAGTACATGCAGAGTTGATTTGAGGTCCACAAATGTATAAGAACTCACTTCCACCACTCACTCCCAGAATATCAGAGGTGGCATTGCGATTAATAATATCCCTTTCTCGACTCTTCGCTGAGCAACTTGCCATCGTGGGAGACCGTGTTGAACCTGTGATAACAAAGCGCTCTTGAATAATGCGCTCCAACTGCCGCTCCTACGACATATGTTTGTTGTATCTTCGCAGCGATTCGACTATCTCGCAGGCAATGCCGCTGGCATCGTTGGCAACTGGTTGAAAAATGTGTTAAAATACTATTGTTCAGCTACTTACCACTCATACAGTCGTTATATGGTACGTATTGTTCCAATCATCGAGAATTATTTCAACATTGATAGTATGTACATATCCTGACGAGGTTAACGTGAACTAAATAAGCCAATAATAAATCCTTCAGATCAAAGTCGACACAGTATATAGCACAGCAGTAACCAGGATAGCACATAGTACATACAACACTGTAGAAAATAATGGCACACATCCGAAATACAAAAAACCGCACATAAATACAGACAGCACGCACCAGAAGAAAAGACAGCCCACGCCAGCCACTTGACAATAGGAAAGAGCTTGCGCGGAATAAAAGGCAATACACTAAAGACGTACGTCTCACTAGCCACGAAGCAACGAAACAGCGCGTTCAACATAAAAAAGGCTATAGCAATGACAGACATTAACAACAGCATATTCATCAAAACGTCATGGCCGTTCCCATGCTCATTTTCTCACCCTATTAGCAACTATTCAAAAATTGTATCGGCGCCCAATAGTTTTCCCGACACCCACCACCCGGCGCTCTGCTCCTAGTAACCGTAGGAGACCGCAATGGTCGCCGAATTATCGGCATGGACATTGCCTTCTTCACCCTTCTTAGATTTGCTAGCCACTCGCTGGGCACTCTCGCTTGGCTTTCCTCAGAATCCAAAATTTTCTTTGTTACCATTGCCAGAGCCTCGATCGTCAATTTTGCAGTTCCTCCTAAAAGCGGCTCCAGCACTCGTGATGGGATGATGAAAACGTTGTTAAGCTTGACGTAGCTTGGTCTAAACGTTACAGACGGTGTTCCAGTCCACTCTGTCTCGAATAGCTCACTTGTATCCGGATGCGGATCCGCTGGAGCGAGCGGTATATGCCCCAGTCGTAGACTCCGTTGAGACGGGAACTTCGTCGTTATCTATGCGCAGCATCAGTAACTAGTTGATGTGAGTAGAGGAAAGTACAGACCGAGCAAACCATAATGTCGGCTCCTTGACTGCAAAGGATCAGTACTGGGTGGTCGAGGAAGTAATACGGAATAAAAGCATCGATAGGATCAACGAATGGAAGCCATAGGATGTCGCCAATGTAGAAATCCATAGTTCGCAGAGGTTCTGGGTGGGTATACGAGAGTGGTGTAGGGTGCTTCAGGTCACGTTGTACTAGTGCTGCAGTGTTGCAAATCCAAATGGTTTCCAAGGTTCTGTTGCGGCGCTTATATGCCTTCGCGGAACACGACGTGGCGGAGTGATATTGCCGGGTGACGTTTATCAATGCTCAGCCGATTGGTTTGCTATTTTGTACACGTCGTTGTTGACGTCCGCATATGCAGTCTCTCATGGATGAGCTAACTGGAGCTAGATTTACCGTGTCCGTGTATTCGGGATACCTGTAGCACCGCGTGATGCCTGACGCATTGCTCTTATTTGTCCACTCTGTCAGCCGTGCTGGCTTCAATGCAAGTTCGAGACTTTGGGGCGAATAAGATATTGCCCTCTGGGTTGCGTATGTCTCCTGTGGTGCTACAAATAAACCGGAGACCCCCAGAATTTACATTCCGACCTGGAGGAAATTGAGATGTGATTGATCTATTATAGCCATGCGACACAAGAGGACGAACGTATCTTTGAGCTTTGACATCCTAAAGATTGGCCTGGTTCAGTATAGATAGGATAAAATATTTCTGACGTGGCTACTCGCTCGGATTAGCCCAATGGCTTGTGAATTCAAACTTGAAGTGTAGGAAACAGGCTAAAGTTTGGAGCGCGGTAACTTTTCCCGCAGCCAATTCCCATCTGTCTCACTTTGCCTTGCCTCCCAAGCAAATGAAAAATTAGTTCCGGCATTGCCAAGAGACAAACTAGGGCGGATGTAACCCCACATTATCTTACCTTAGCGAGGACTGTAACAACAAATCAGATAGAGTCTGTCGTGGAAACCGGGGGATATTAGAATTGAGACCATCTAGCAACGGGAACTTAGAGCCTCAGGACCCGCTACCCGCCAATTCCGACCACCTAATCCCCACTGTTCACTCTAACGCAGCCGTTGGAGATTCTTATCTCGCAATGCATGCATGGCGATTAGCGAGAAACCAAAAGGAGCGCAGGCTCACTATTAAAGAAAACAAATGCATTACCAGCAGCATTAAACTGAGTGTAAAGCCTCCTACAACTCGCATAAACCAAATTCCCGCCCTCTCCCTCTTGCACCACAACGGCGACCGCACTAAATTACCAACAAGTTCTTGCCCAGACATACGAACAACTAATAACCCCACCTATTCCAGCGATTCTCGAGGTGTAACGGAGACTTTTTGTGCTTGCTGACACCACCACCCGGTTTCATTTTGCATTCGCAAACATCGCACCAGAGCTTACCACCTCGACCTTTCTTCCGACCATGCGATTTCTTTTTCTTCCCTTTCTTGCCTTTCTTCCCTCCTTTATTTGACTTGGGTGCGGTATTGGGCGTAGAGCGTGTGGCACTAGTGCCTTGGACAGGAATATATTCATTGTCTGCGTTGGCGCCCGACTCGCTGGCGGCGCTCGACGATCCCGACAGTGAGTCCGCATCTTCATGGTTTGTACCATTGCGAGTTGTAGGTACACCATCACCAATTGAAAGCGCCCCGACCATCTAGACATTGAATACAAGTAAGCAGCGATTCAAAGAAGACCTAAGTTGTCCAATGTCGCACCTCTTCAAGTGTTTCATCCGATTCAACAGGCACCGAAGTGGTGTTCGTAGCGGTCATGTTCTTCTGTCGCCTAAGGTGTGGCAAGCTATATAAGATGTGGTTCTCCAAGCCACGGTGATCAGGATACATCATATGGCAGAGGTTACAGTGATATCGGTCAGAAGCGTCTTGGTACTCGTCGCGGGGATCATTCGCCGGGATCAACGCCGCGATATCTTGACGAGTGGGTGTGGGCGCAGCAACTCTCTGCGATGTATTTCGGCGCCGTCAGGGGAGATTACCGGCTTTCTTATCTGCTGCCTTGTGCTTGTTGGTGTAGAAATGAGAAACGAGGGCGCGACGGTCCTTGAATGAAAGATTGCACACATTGCAATGGGGAAATGGGCCTGTGTCAGCCATGGCTTTCGGTTGTAGTGTCGAGCTTTGGTGCGGGTTTCGGTGGGACTGAGTCTTTTGGCGGAGCGGGATCATGATGAGTATAGATATAGCGAGATTTTGGCCTGTAGCCAATCACGGCTTGACAGCAATATCCCTATAGTGCTTGCCTACGTGCTTACCTCGCCGGTCATAGTAGAGGAAGGAGCGAGCATTTCTGCAATGCCTACGAATCACCATACCGACCGGAATCGTAACAGCGGCACGGTTAATATTACTTTGGATGTTTCTTTGACTTGATTGATTGATCTCTCGAGGCCAGAAGGCCCGTATATATACAGACTTGTCTCCTATATTCTCAGCCATATTCGTCTCCATATCTATCTCCGTTTGCTCATCCGTTTGCACTGATATGAGCCGCTCTGCACTGATATGAGCCGCTCTCCTGAGGCACATCTTCAGACACCAACTGCATATCAAACGGACCTGAGCTGTGAGGCTCACGATGCAGGTACACATGCAACAGTTAACGTTAGTGAAGTACCGAGTGACAGGTTCATGATTGCGAAGTTCGATATTTCAACCAAAATATTTCATTTTTGTATGTAGCCGAATATCCGTTCTTTTCTTGCCTCAAGAGCAAAGTGAATGAAGTATCCCTACCGTGCGTGTGATTAGGGTGTGGGCACGTTTGAGTGAACTACGGAACGAGGATAACATGACGGCCGCGGACAATAAGTGAAACTTCTCGGGATATCATCTTTGCAAAGTAGCTAGTATCAATTGATACCGTTACAAGATGCGTGTCTCTAATCAATAGACAGTTTCATGGTACAGTCCACATAGCCACTGTTAGCGTCACATGCGGAGGACAAACGCTATTGAAGTAGCTGATGTAGTACATCCTGACTCTTAGATCATTCTTCAAGCTCTACTGACAGAATTATTTTGCATAGGAATATATGAGACGGTTATTTTGAATAATAGAGCCATTCGGGGGTTATCATACACAATAACCTTTGAAGATATGATATTCCATTATCCAATAACACATGGTTACAATTAGAACCTTAACCACACGAATCTGCATGTGTCCACCGAATAGACTTGCCTCCCGTGTTGCATTCTTCACCGTACTTAGGGGTGGTGGCTATTCGGTAGAGACACGGAGGGCATATGTACACCAATGGGAATGCCCAGGTGTATGGAAAGTATTTATTCGGTCACGGCTGTATATTAGTATTGGGATTCTGATCCTTTTAAAAATTTGAGTTATGACATATATAAAGAACTACCTGAGAACGAATAAATTGCGATGAGTGTAAGCAGCACCTGATCACGGGATCTATAGATTTGAAAGCATCCCAGCAGTTAATTTCCTCGGTGGTGCTGATGATAAAGATCTGCTGCAAGACACGTCAACTTCCGGTTAATTGGAGATGTTGGTGGTATATGGTGTAACGTTGATGCGCAATTTGGGGAACGTCTGCCGCATGTTGCGGAGTTTGTGGTTGTGTATTTGGGTGTAGTGGCACCGAGTTGTATTGGTCCGCGAGTTGAGGAGAGCTTAGGCGGGGCTGCAGTGATGCTGTCAAATGATAGTGTTGTGCACGAGACAACCGAAAAAATGTCTCAGGAAAAAGCGACGCAATGCGTGTGGAACGATAGTTTCCTCTCCGGACTGTGTAAATAAAGCACCCTCAATTCCACAGAGCTTCCACCAATCGATCCATCAATTACCATCAGATCGCCAGTTCCATCAGACAATACTGATATTCTGCTTCTATTTATATCTCGGTATACCAAGCCAATACTCAACTGTCTGGTCCCATTTTGTTTCTAACTATGCTTTACAAAAAGCAAATCTCTATATATTGACACGTGAAACAGTGTGATACCGCATATCGATTCTCTTCTCTTTATCCTACTATCGATAATGAGACTAAGCATTGACGGTCTCATTGATCCCTTCAGCACATGCGCCCAATCTTACGATATGATCAACCTTGGAGTCTCCCGCGAACGGGATTACCAAGTTCTCCTCACAAAAATTAACGTTGAAAAGATGCTGTTAATAACCTGGGGCAAAGCTGTTGGAATATATACTCTAACAGATCAACAACAAGAGCACCAAATTACACGTTCCTGCAGGAAGAAGTTACTTAAACCAAATATACGCAAAGAAGTACTCAATATCCTAAATCGCATTCAGCATACCTTCACAGATCCACATACGCTGGTAAATCGATATGGTCTAGAGCAAGAAATCGCATCCGTTACACATCAGAAATTTTTGCAACCGGTGAGCATTAGTGATCAACGCTTTCCCGGCAACATTCGATGGAACCTGGAAAATAAAAGTCAACTCGGTCTCCTAGCATCCGATCTCAATGAGCTCAACAACAATTTATTAGACCTAATTCCGGACCGGAAAATAAATGTGCAAAGTCTGGTGGAAGGCGAAGTCGATTCGCTCAATGATGTTGATAATCTTAAGTTGGTTGAAGACGCTGCGAGAGAAATACATGCCGATATTTGCGGGATGGCTATCATTCGGCGGGTGCTGATGGAAAATGGGCAGTTGCATCCCTCTAGTGGCGAAGCCCACGTAACATGTCCTTCAATACTGTCGCAATATTTTTTTGAAATTTCGTTCAGATCGACGGTAAAAGCGATGGAGCCCAAGTCAGTGAATTCCCAACTTCAAGGTACGGACAACGAGTTACCCAACAACCAGATCCAAGACACCGAAAAAGAGTCGAATTCTCAGGGTAAGGGGATTGAAGACGGGTCATCCAATGGTCAACGTCAAGAAGCAGCAGACGAGTCTCAGAACTGCGTTTCAACTTCATCCGAGCCTGCCGTGCAAACCTACGTTGCCGTTTCTCCGGAAACAGCTACCTTGATATCCGAACAGGAATTTTATCCTGAAGAATATCAGTATGGCCAACGACTTGCTCCTATCATCGCTGCGCTGAAGGCTGCTGATGGACATCGTACTATTGATGATCCACCCGACTCGCCCGATTACCACGTCCGCACAAGATCCAGCATTTGGCACAATCCTGCTCACGGAAGGAGATTGGTAGCTGAGTTAAAAACAGCCAGGTATGTATCTGCTATTCAACTGTTCAGCTGGTGTAAATGTATAGCTGACTTCACTCGGGATTCCGAAAGGACTTCAACTGACTATATCGGATATATCACACCGGTTGATACGGATATTGTTAGGAGCAAAATCATTTCTGGTATTAAGGAAGAATTATAAAGCTAATTTGATAAAATAGTCGGATTGCCTTGCCTGTTTTGAAGGTCCCGTAAGTCATATTGTGATGAACTCCGATGTAGTCGTTTGCTCATGAAGACCTACAGTTATTCACACCGTATCAAGGCGGTATTTTCTTTCTAAGCGTCAAAATTCCGGATATGTACCCTTTTGCACCACCAAAAATACATTTCCTTACACCGGTTTATCACCCCAACATTACCTCCGACGGCCAAATACACGCAGACGTGCTCGGAGTTAACTGGCTACCGAACATTAACTTACAAATGTGTATGTTCATATGTAGGCCTATATTTGTGGCCAGTTCGTTTTGGTGTCAATTGATTCTGACCAGTCCCAGTGATTCTATCCATCTTTGACTTTCTGTCGTGTCCAAATCCCGATGAATCACTTCTACCCGAGATTGCTACAACGTATAAGAACAACAGATGCCTGTATGACACGAACGCTGAACTGTATACTTCCATGTATGCCACAGAGGAACAGGTTTCGTTGGATGAACCACGTGTATGGCTTGGCTCTCGGAATTATAGATTGGGGTAATCCACATGTTGGACAAAGAAATTTCATTGATGCCGGCGGGGTTGATCTGGGCCATGTAATTTGTAGTAGGATGGTTGCGTAGGTTTATGGGACGAAAATAAGTTCAGAGGTAGTCGGCATTTACTTTCGATTGTTGTGACGAACCTGTCGAGACGATTGATTGATTGAGTCTAAGTCTATGATGACACGTAGCGTATATAGTAGCTGCCAGCCCTAACCCACAGCCACGTGATGACGTACTGTACAAAGACTCGGTCTAACATCGATTATATACGGGTCTTGATTTTGTCTGTTTAGTATGGAGGTATATCACTGAGCTCAATGTTGGATACGATTTTTACCAAACTAAGTTGTTGAATTTCACATTCCCAGACATAAATTTCGGCCAGTGTTGTAACTTTAGGGTTCAAACATACTGCGGGTTAGGGCTTACGTCACGAATATTTAAGTTGGTTTGAGTTTGAGGTCTGTGCGTAAATAAGTAATTAACGATAGCAATGACTAATTCCCTTCCTTGTCTGTAGAAGTACCGGCATTGGCTTCAACGTTGAAGTTTGTAACTTCTTCTCAATACCAGATAACAGGCCAATTACAACAGGTTTGAACCTTTTCGCAGTGTCTAGTGTGCTGGCGAACAGTTAATATCCTATGTCATGTTGATAGAGGAAAAAATGATTCTTCCAGTCACCGTTGGGAATTGCCACGGAACCGCTACACAGGTATTGGAGATCTGCAAAGTTAATCCCATTTAGCACAAGAAATGTGGCAACTGCGGGGAAGGGGAAGTGTGGTCAAGGCGGCTTTGCCAATAATTTAGTCTACAATGCTGTAACACGCAGGGGTCAGATGACCCACAACCAGTAACCGAATGTCGTGGAAAAAAACTCTTTAAACCCGTCCGTTCTTTCCGAAGTTCATATTCTCACGTTCCCTTGGCAGCTCCCCCTCATCCGAAAGCCTCCACAATGTCGAACACTACGAATACGTCAAAAAAATCCTCTGGTTGCACCATGTGCAACAAACCAACTTCCATGGTTTGCAAGCAATGCGGCAATTCCACTTACTGCTCGCAAGACTGTCAGCGTGCCGACTGGCCTGTACACAAGCTTCTCTGCGCTCAGTTCAAAGATTTCCAGAATCCCCCGAGCCCTTCCATGCGGCGCGCAATCTGGTTTCCGGAGAATGAGCCTGATGTGAAGTTCATTTGGGTTCCAGTTACTAGAATATCCGAAGAGGACGGAGACTATGATAGCGTTAATCTAACAACATACTTCGCTAATCCGGCCGAGTTGAACCCTCAGTTCCGCGGATATCAAGGAAATGGACGTCCTCTCCCTGTAAATGTGAATGCCTTGCGCGGGAATCGGCGGCTTGGGAGCGCGATCGATATTCGTCACCGCGAGGCATTTTCGATTGACGGGTCGAAACGGAATCAGGCAGTTTTTTCAGCTACGAAGGGGAGATCTTGTCTTGAGTGGCGTGGACCGATAGTAGCACTCAGGGAGAAGAAAAATCGGGTTGCGTATGACGAGTGTTCTTTTTGTGACGATATGGATGTGGCAGGTCTGCGAGATGTGGTTGATTATTTGACAGGATACGGAGCACCAGGACTTGGTTGGTGGGTGGGAAGTAAGGATCCGGAGTGAGCGCAGGTACGAATGTAATGTAGCCATAGTGAATTCATGTCTGATTACGCAGTTACACTTGGCTACGTCGCTGTTCTAGATTCGAACATAAAGCTAACCCCAGGCCGAGGGCGGCACGGGAGCGGATCGGAATCCAACTAACGACGTGCACATGTGTTGAGGATGCCGAGACAACAAGTTATGGGGGAGAGTGTGGGATTTTTGCTGGACTTTGGCCGTACTGTGCTGTGTGAGTTTTAATTTCGGGGCTTCGGGTTTTGTCAGATTCCTGGGGTTTTTAGAGTTTTAATTGCGCGGTTATAGGGTTTAGTGGGGGTCTTGTATTTTAAATGCCATAGCCGCTTCGCGGCTTGTATACAAAATGATTACAACAACAACGACAACGACGTGCACATGCAGTGACATGTTGGCTAAACGTGATTGGATGCAACGGAATAGACTCGCCAACCAATGGGCGTGTGCACGGCCTTGTGTTGCTACTCTGTGAAGCTACAGCAGTGTGATTGCCGTTCCCATCGTAATTGGTTTATGTATTCGATCATCAGCAACAATAGAACGGAGATGATATTAGTCTCTATGCTGTGTATATGTATCTATTGTAGAAGGATGTATTGAGTATGCGTACTTTGCAATAATTGCCCCACTGAGAAATACTGACCTTTCAAAGTAAACCCTATCAAATTAAATTTAGACAACAAACGTCTGTAGTCAATCACCAATTAGCCTGCTACAATCATGACCATGTGCGGCACCTTTCGATAGCGATTGGAAGTTGGGATTAGCGTCCGAGGCTGTAACCGAAACGTACTTCAGAAGACTGTAGAATAGATGTCTCGGGGTCCCTTTTTCGTGATCTCGCGATTAAATAGGCCGGCCGGGCCTAACCTCTAAAAAGCTGCGGCCGGTCTCAGATAAGCGAAGCCCGGCTGACTCGGCCTCTTCCGAAAATGATCTATTAACCTGCAAGTCACCCAGAGGTCGACGATACTATCGGCAAACACTGGGATCACGATAATGAATTGGTCATCACCCCTATGAGTGTTTCGCAGAGCAGATAACTGTACTGGTAACCAATGACTGCTGAAATCCCTTCATAATTGACCAGCTGTTAACTCATTCAGGTGAAGTTACGGACCGGAGGCGGCAATGTCCGCCGAGTCCAGGCAGAATCTCACCCTGCCCTGGACTATGATTTGCGGTCCTGGGAATTGTTGGACACAGGACCCTGGGCGCTGTAGATCTTCCGAGCAATAGTCACATGATCTGCTATTTTACCGAATAGAATTGTATAAAGTCCACTTGGTCTCCGAAATATCAAATTACCATCACTCCATGCTCTACTTGTGTTACGAAATTGTTACATAGATAGACCTGACCGAACTGACCTTCAGCTGAGTTGATTGTGAGACACTCGGTCGTTAGGGCACAAAGCATCAACACCTTATCTATATCTCGAGTCTTTCTCTTTCTTTCTTCTCTGTACCATAGTCAATATACGCGGTTCGCCTACTCGGTATCGCAATAAGTTTTGACAGCTTACTACCTGACCCTCAACCAGAAATCAAACAGTACAAATATTTATCCATTCAATCAGCACGTACTAGCCGAACAAGGAGCGAATCACTGTCGTCATATCATCCCCCCCTTCTCCTTTCGTCTCTCACATGTAACTATTCCTTCTGCTCTCCTTTCGTCAACTGCACCCCCACAAACTCCTTTATCGCCTGAATTGACGTACCGTCCATCATCTGCTATCACAGTGGGAACATGTCATGGAGGTACCCACTCCTGTCAAATTAAGTCATCATATTGGGGTTAGACATCTACAATTGTGATTGAAAGTGCGAGAGCCATCAGGAAACTTACCAACTATCAAATCATTCCATCAGACTGGAGTTAGCAATCTAAAACAAGGATGGGGAACCGCCATGGAGAAACTCACATGCTACCAGATACTTCAGGTTAGACTAGATTGAATGCTGCCACGAACCTTGTTGTTCTGCTCGGCGGTCCTGAATGTGTTGCACCAGTGTCTCGGTGATGTGAAATCCGGGTGGTACAGATGTGACCCAATTGTTTTCTATGATAAGCTTTGCCATTCCCCGCTCAGTTGGATTCCGATGAATAAGGCATTCAATGAGATCGATTCCGGCTTCGCTAAGTCCTGCGGTATGTAACCGGTGTCGAGGAAAGTTTACCTTTCCGTAATAATAACCGTACATATCCGTAACGTTGAAGAAAACCTTATTTCCCGATATCATTCTGAATAGGATGCATCCTAATGACCAAAGGTCTACAGCATTCGTATAGCCGGTTAGCTCAGGCGATTGAACTTCTGGAGCCATATAATCCATAGAACCGGCTACAGTTATAGCTATCGTACTGCTTTCGTTCGAAATACGTTTCGAAACGCCAAAGTCGCCAATTTTGATCCGGAGAGATCTATTGTCGAGTAGAATAGGGAATATATTCTAAGTCCCGAGCAAATTAGTTAGTTATATCTGCTAAGAAATAGAAATTTTCAAGCAGTCCTAAAGACTGACCGCTGGCTTTAGATCGCGATGAAGGATACCATCATCATGCATGGCCTTTAAACCTTCAAGCAACTGCCTTGCAACCACCTTTGTATCCTCTTCGGTCCATTGAAAATCGATATAACTTTGTAGGTCCCCAAACTCCATGTACTCCATGGTGATGTAGATCCAATATTCGTCTTCATACCATCCGAAAAACTGCAGAAACCACTCATACTAGGCCATGTTAGATTGGGTAACTCAATTTCTATAGTGAAATACCTCTAGCAGTCTTGCAAAGTTCGCAATCTCCCTTTCATACTTCTGACGAGGAAAGGTATGATTTGCCTTGGATATTCTTTTCGCAGCACACAATTCGGGTCTGGGCATCCCAGAACGTTGAATTTGCGCTAAGAATACAACCCCAAAACCACCACTTCCTATCTCATGTCCTAATTCAGGCTTGTAGCATAACTTAATGCTGTCGTTGCCGTTCCCCACACTTGCCATTTTTGGGACAAATTTTAATGAAGATCTCACCTCTGAACGCGGGTGTGCTCGGTGATCTTCCGCTCTTTGGGACCTTGATATTTCGTTCCATTTCGCTTTGGGAGAGTCACATTCAACAACTACATCCTTGCCATTACACCGACCCTTGCGGTTGTTGGATAAAATATCATGGAGAGCTGAGTCCTCGCAATAATCCTCTATATTCTCCTGATGACCGGCCGGGTGTGATTTCCAAAGCTTTTCTACGAGCTCCTTAAGCTCTTCATGGAATGGTTTGCGAATTGAGACAGCAATTGCTGAGGTTGGCGTTGCTTCATCTACCATCATTTCGCCAACTATTTCAAGTACGTTGGTGAGAATATGACGGATATATTCGCCTTGATTGCTAATAGCTTCAATAGCATCGGCCGATGGTCTGCTTTCAATTAATTGTACGACTTTACCCCATGCAGCAAAACGTGCATTTTGGAACCGGATCATTGGTACTGCGGGCCCAAAGTCTCCTTGATCGTCAGACGCTTGAAGGTATCTGGTTAATGCTTGCTGTACAGCGTCATACAGGGACTTCACGCTCAGATACAATAATTGCTGATGGACCTTTGCCGCCTTTGGTCGCTCGATGGGATCAATCTTAAGCATGAGGCCAGCGATTTTTAGCAAATTATGGAGCACGCTACCCTCCGATCTGGTCTTGAATTTTTCGAACCAAGAAATAACCTGAGGTCTCAGGTCCTTGCCGGAAAAGAAGTAACGATCGTTCATGTTTGGTCTCGTGGCAGCTCCAAACCGTTGTTTCCGAAAGCCGCTTACACCATCCGGACCGCATTCGATGTAAGCAGCAATTTCAGAAATCATGCACCCAAATGACCATATATCCATAGTGCGCCCAATATCGTCACATATCAGCTGCTCGCCTGAACACTCTGGTGGGACATAATCCCCCAGGCCCACTTTCCACCGTGTCCGCGAGCCCATATCCTCTGGCCTCAACCTTGCAAGCCCAAAATCCGCTAGGTAGAAGGTTCTAGAATCAACTAGAACATTACCTGGTCGAAGATCGTGGTGGTATCCAATCCGTCCGAGCTCCGCATCGTGATTTCTTCCGCTGAGATTTAGGGAATGAACCTTTTCTAACGCCGAAGAAAGGCCCTCCAGAGCTATGTAGAACGTGAAGTCTTTCTTATACTCCCCAAAACGCTCTCTAAGCTGCAGAAATATGTCTAGGTCTATTTGAAGCAGTGGGAATAGGAAGTGGTGCTCTCCGCAGTGACTAAAGGATGCCAAAAGCTTGACAATGTTGGGATGTTGGAGGTGGTCCAAAATTTGAAGGCATTCTTTTTCTCGCTCCAACGACAAATCTTTCCTGAATGTTTTTCGTACTACGAAGACTTCCGCTGTCTGCTTCGATTAGGTCTTTGCATCAATGAAGAAATACTGATGGAAACATACCTGCTCTGGAAATATAGTTTGTAACGATGGTAACACCGACATTCTGAAAACTTCTCCGAAACTCCCTTCACCCAGCCTAGTCTCGTCAATAAAAGGTAGTATCTCCTCGTTTCGAAATTTGTCGTGGTAGCCGCTCATTTCTTTCGTCAGCGTTCGAGGCAGAAACTCCCACTGCGCGTTTTGAGCGAAATCCCATCCGACGTTTTCCATAATCTTTTCGGCCCGCGGTATCTTGAGTGGTAGTTGGGAGTCAAGTGCATTGTGCTCAATGACACTCATCAATTTGTGTACCCATTTCTTCCAGATGAGGATACCGAAAACAATCTTGCCCTCTGTAAAGATGCGATTGGCGACAATATTTTCATGGTAATCTGGAACTGCATACTCTTCAACGCATTCTCTGATGGCTTCTGCGATGACGGTTTTTGTGAAGAGAGCTCTAATATCATGTTGGCAAACGAAGTGCTTCTCATCTGTGGACACATGGCGCAGCTTCTCGATTTCCCCGCGCAGATTATCGATTATGCGCCCCATCGCTACCTCGATAAAAGTCCCGGTAGGTATATGATCCACCAGTCGAGTGATTTAGTGAAGAATAGGGGGTACGGAATTCGCTAGTTCCCGATTAGATCGAAAAATTCAATACCAATACAACCGCGAGAGTTAAGGAAACCTTATGACAACCACACCGATAATTGTTGCTGTTCAGCAAGGTCTGCAGATAGAATATGCTGTTGTAGGCCCACAACGAGTTACGCAGGAGGTAGGATCTGTCAGATAACCGCTGTAGTTTAATAATCGAAATAGCTAGAATGCGAACAGGAGTTGTATGGTTGTCTGCTGTTCTTGTTGCAACGCCAGAAAGATTGTGGGCTTTCTCAATTGTAGTATTGTTAAAGTGCTTGTTGGGTGAAAGTCAGCCGCATGAACCTGCAGCAAGGAAAAGTGTGAAAGTGGAGTTTCGCAGTACTCAAATTTTAGCAAAATCGGGGTTTATTTGAGTGGGTAGAACGGTCTGCTATCGGAGCATTGGCTGCCTTCACACAGTGTAGAGTGACCAGTAACGACTACGACATACACTTGTGCACCCACACCAGCGGCAACAAAATTCCCCTATGAGGCTCTGTGCAGAGAACAGAATTTGGCTTGTGATCTTCCACTCGAGGTTCGGCAAAATTGAGCCTTTTAGCGCTGGGCGTCGTGCATACACTGCCTCGCTGCAAGTTTGTGATCCCTGCAACCACAGAAACAAAGCTAAAATGTTCCGACATAAGTGCATGGCGAAAATAACGCAATTGCATGAACAACTGTCTACCAAATGTAATAGGTCTTAGAAGGACATCGCCTCGGAGTTATGCAACACACGAAGCGTATGGAATTTAAAATCGCGTTTGCCAAAGGGAAATGCATGAGCGTGGCGCCGCGGTACCAAACCGTTTGGATTAAGGTTAGCCAGTTCGCAAGAACCCAAGTCATCAAAAGATCTGCGGTGGCAACTTTACCGTTGTACCACCTTGTCACCATGCACCCGTTCTACGGTGTCAGGCCGACACAGACTCGTCGGTCTACACTTCTCCGTAATTACAATCCGCAGGCTTTGATTAACAGACCTAAAAATCTTTGGCGAATGTCTAGTATATTTTCCGTCCCATGCCGTAGAATTTGGCCGTATCTAATCTATTTATCGCGTTGCAGCTTTGTGTTCGCCAGAAGTCACGCCAGCGCGGTTACGGTTTGCGAACTAGATCAATCGACGACCTTGCGAACTTCCATGCCTATGATTTTATCTCCGCTTATCATTTGTGCAACTCCGTTCAACCAGTGAGATTTGAAGATAGCAATGTGTGGAGCAGTCTGGAACGGAACCGTCCGGGTTTAGTCCCCCGAACCGGTGCTATACGGATGATAACAATTCTTCTACAGTTTATCGCTTGGAATCCTTATACCCAATTAAGTCAATGTATTTTGCTCGGAGCATGAAGTGTCCACTATACGCTTCATGCATTACTATTCGTAACTTCGCCTCCCGGCTTCTGATGTGCTGTACCCCTAATATTAATTGTGCGGTTGTGGATCTCGTACCGAAAGTTGCTGAACATCAACAGTTTTCCACAACAGCGTTATGTTAAAGAGATTCAAAGTTGAAGATCAATGTGACCAACAAAAGTGAAGTCGAATTTCTCAGCTTATAATCGCCAAATATTGTTCAGTAACCATTACACTTTGTTCTCAATACCCTGCTAAATGCATGACCTGCGAAGTGCTGTACTTATTTCTACCCGCGCTCTTGGTTGGTCGCGGGGAGTCTCGGTCGGGCTCAAGTAAGCGGCCCCACGTCTTGGCATGCGTACGGGACGGAATTCTCATCCCATTTGAATCCGGAAAGCGTAAACTGGTGTGTCGGCTACCCCCGGCATGCTTGCGGTCTATAAACACCTCTAGGTTAGACGACAGTTGGGACGTCGGGATTATAACCCCGGCGGCCGGGAATGCGAAAATACAATTTGAATAGAGGTAAAGTAGCCGCCCCTGGTACCTAGTTGTACTATACCTCACTTCGGCAGAAACCACTCACCACTTTGCAGATCTGTTACAATAGGTGGGTTCAGTCTCACTGAATGTATCATTTTACTTCGAACGATCGTCCTGATCTGACGGATATCAGGAAGAGGATGTGGGGCCTCGTACATACTAAATTACTTCGGGACTAACCAATTCATCCAAGTTTCTCGTTACACGTCTGATCTTCAAGTCTCCGATAATCTCCTCATAATTAGAAACGCCCTTGGCGACATATATCATTTGATTTTGGTGACTACACATCAGAGTCGGATGACGGCCTAACAATATATCAGTTACCTCACCATCGACAGAATTATCTGGAGAATTGAAAGTCTGATCAATAGTAAAGCGTATACACAGTAGCTCAGTCACCCGCAGCAAGAGTACAAGTGACACATCGTGTAGGACTAACAGTACAACGCTGACAACGAGTATTGTGCCCAACATAATACCGAGAGTATCAAGTTATTGCCTACATAAACAGCTGAGTGGTGAAGTCTGGTATTCTCCTACGCCCCAAGTTACCGCTCGTCAAGAACCGGTAATAAGCTGCCATAGCGTACGCGCAGTAGTCAAAATCACTTCGCCGTAGCTTTCAAAGAGTACTTTAGTGGACAATCTTCCAGTGGAAAAAGATGCTACAGGTCGCCGTAAAATACAGAAGAATAATCAGGTCCGACTCTACCGTGTAACAGTACGTTCTAGAACCTATCATAAATAAGTCTCTAATTTCTCGAGTACCGGAAGCGAAACAGTGACCACCACTACTCGCTACCAGTGCCTCTGCAACCATTTCAGATAATATCTAGGTATTCCATATACCTGCTACTATAGCTAGTGTAGTCTATAGATGTACACGCTTCTCTTTTAATATTGCAATATTTAATCAGTAAAGTAAATTTCCCAGCATTCCCAGTTAAGGTGCTACAGTCAACATTGATTTCCAAAGTTCTTGTTCACATAAGAACCACCGATTTGTTATTAATTGCCGAGTTCTCAACTTTTAGCTGTAGTATATCGATGCACTACGCGCAAACTCACACTAGTAAATACAGTAGACTACTGTCCATAATTTTCACTCCCAAAGCTAGCATCCAGTGTTTCCAGCGGTCCAGCTGCGTAACATTCCAGACTGGAACCGTCCGAGTCCAGTTCGGTCTAATCCACTCAAATTTCGCACTGGGATTGGATCGGTGTACAATTTTTAATTTTTTACGTACTGGTGTAGACTGGCAAATTCAACAGTGCGATTGTTGGACTATATCCAAGCCTACCGGGAAGCGTATGTTTGACAGCAGCTACTGTGAATTCCGTAATATGTCTCTTGACCTCTCGCTCAATTGTCTAAAATAACATGTAGTCTTACAAAACTTACAAGCTAGCGCGCCTTATTGAGCCCTACTCTAACAATGCCATGTGATATCTGTACTCTACTCAAATCAGCCCAACAGTGATGAGCTGACGGGAATGATATCCGAATGGAATTGTTTCTATGGAGAATATTATCTGAGGAGACTGTTTTCTAAGGAGAAGCTACTCTGATACCATGAGTCAGGTATTACTTAAATTGTTAGCACTAGACAAGTCTCGACTAAATTTGTATAGTGTAACGCCCTAAATTTCCAGTGCAATGTAGTCCGACTATTTTGTGCACTGGACTGCACTGAGCCCTGCCCCAAACCGGGACCGTCCGGACCACTGGCAACACTGCTGGCATCTCTAGTGCGCCACCACACATTCAACCTGTGCAATACTAAACTAGTCAACAAGATAGATACAAACACAAAGCTAGCTACCGTTATCCAATAGCCAGCGATCGCACAAGCTACTCCATAGAGTTCCGTATAGATTGGGAGTGAGTGAGAAGAATATTATTTTCAAAGACAGGCATCCACGTGCACCACAGCCAAGTGAAGACCAAAGCTCCACCGGACGGTTATACACCTCGTCGGATAGACCTGTTTAAGCACTTCAATTACCAAAGCTTCTATTAGAGATGCATGATCCTATGCCCGCCTTACTAAAACGTCAAGGGCATCATTATGGTGATGCATTGACTAAAGCGGATCAGTACTCGGCTTACTCCTATCTCCATTAATTTAAATTCGAAAAATTTGGCTCATATAATATCGGAATAAAAATAAACCAACAGCTCGAGCATAGCATCTGCAAATCATAACCTAACTGTCGAAATAATTCCTAAACTTCAAACATAGATTGACAACAGCGTTTCTCACGTTATGCATCTCGCGGGTCTGGTAAATATTACATATCAGTCATAATACGCTATGGAGACTTTGGGTAGAATCAGAATATCTTTTAAGTGATACTCGCATTATGTAAAGCTGTAGAACTGAAATTGGCAACTAGGGAATTACAATAACAACATTGAGAAGTCCTAAAACCACCTCACGGCGCACGTCTGACATATAGCGAGAGTTTGCCACGAAATCCCGTATGGTACGTCCGCTCTTGTCCTTAGCGGCTGTTTCGTCTCCGTACTCCATCAGCATCCGGATAGTAGCGTCCCGGGAATTGGTCGCAGCTACATGTAGCGCCGTGCAGCCGTCGTTGTCCTTGGCATTTATATCGACCCCGAGTTTGATCAGTAGCCGGGTCACATTCTGATTGTCACACTTTGCCACGGTGTGTAACGGAGTCAACCCATTTTGGTCCCGCGGGTTCCTATTGGCCCCTAGCTCGATTAGCGGCCGTACTTAGCTGCGACGAGTAGCGTCGTGCGTCCATAATCGTCTCTGAAGTCTTTGTCTGCCCCGTTTTCAATTAGCAAGCGAACAACAGCCTCGCTGCCAAACTCAACCACCCAGTGCAGCACTGATCGTTCGCCGTGGATTCAGTTGACATAGTCGGCATTAGAGTCGTCGAGCAGTAGCTGGACTACCACCTCATGGCCTTTTAGAGCCACCCAGCGTAAGGCATTCCCTACATCTTCATTTCTGTTGTCCCAGTCTGCTGCGGCTTCGTCTAGCAGGAGTCGAATGATTTCGTCCTTACCATTCTTAGCCGCATAGTGCAGCGCCGTTGAATATTCGCCGTTACTGCAGTCTCTGGCGTACTTATTGTCCCCGCCTTCTATCAGCAGCCTAACGATCGCCGCGTGGCCTTGGCTAGCCGCAAGTTGTAGCGCCGTCGAACCGAAATCGTTGCTAGCGTGTATATCAGCACCAAGATTAAGCAACAGCCCAGTGATAACCTCGTGACCCCCCCCCGCAACCTCGAGTAGCACCGTTGATCGAGCGATAGTTTTATTATCTACGTTCACGGTTGGGGGTTCATCCAGCAGCAATCGGACGGCCGCCTCGTCGCGGCCCAATGATTCCACCAGTCCAGACGATCCCGGTCCGCGGTAGGGCTCAGTCCAGTCCGGTCTAATGGGAAGGTCGGACTGGACCGATCCACAGACTGGCAGTCTTGGACTAGACGGGCTTGGTCTGGACCGATCCATTTACGCATATAATTTTGACATAGCTTTTTAGCCAAGTACTACCGAAAACATGGCTCATCCTCACGTTTTATCACCACTCACCCCCGAATACCCACTCTGATCGAAATTATACCACTTCTGTCTGTATATTCGCCTCCATCGAGATATATTTTCCCCATTAAAAGACTAATAACCGGGAAAGTATACCCTAACCCTGGACACCGTGAGGGATCGGTCCGATCCCAGTCCAAAAATTTCTTGGACTGGACCTGGACTGGACTGGACGGTTCCGGTCTGGACTGATCCATTGCTGGACTGGTGGAATCATTGTCGTCGCCATTCGAGGCCGCGCAGTGCAGCGGCGTTATCCCGCGTTTTTTCACTGGCTTCCTTGCTAGACCAGAGTTCTTGTCTAGTACCGTCTTAGGTTCAAGTTCTTTCCCATTCTTTGATCAAAAATCACAAGAGCCGGTTTCATTGTCATCCTTATCTTCCGTAGCAACTCGTAATGCGAGCCAATCCATCTCGTGTTGATTGGGCACCTTTTTACAAATCGGCGTAATAATCAACACACGCCTCACCAATGATCGCAGTACTGTCATCAGAAATATCCAAACAAACTGTGCAATAAAGGCAGACCAATTCATACCACGCAGTCCTTGAAACTGCATGATAAAGCCGCATAGTCCTGGACAGACTCCAAACAGGGCAAGAGCTTCAGAAGGGCTAGAGGCGATATTAGCGACAAGAGGCCAAGAATCCCAGGGTGCCTCAAGCTCCATTCGTCTAGACGACAAAATGCATCTGTGCAAGTCTCTTCCAAACATGACGCAAGAATCAAAGGACTGGTCGCTAACTACGTGGCGCTTCTGCACTCATAAGATGTGAGCATTCAATTCCTTTCCCCCTCGGAGTCGTTTCCCTGGACCCCACTCCTTCTCTGCCGTACTCTGCTCTACATTCATCGAGCATATAATCATACCGGCCATGAGCAGGATGGTACCTGTAGCCACAATAGGAAATGCATGCGGCCTTACAGAGGTTCCATTTTTTGGGAATCGCGTTCTATATCGCGGATGGCACACCGAGAAACCAGCAAAGACCAACATTCCAAACTGAAGCAGTATACCACAAATCGCAACGCACTAACGTTCGCGTTGTTTACTACTACCGTGAAGGTTCAGTGATATATTCGGCGCAGATAGCTGCTGTGGGGCGGTGTCTGAGACCGGCCTAGTGTCTATTGCAGTAGGGGTGAGTGACTCAGCTGAAACTCGAAATGTATACTCCGGACTCCGGATTGTGTTACTTTCTAGCTCTCCAAGACTGAGTCCGTTCATCAAATACCTCATATTCGGTATGTGAGGTTGCTGAAATAGTTTTTGAAGTTTTGATTTCAGCGGATCTTCATTCGCTGCCAGGATAATTGGGCAGTCAGTGGGTTAAACGTTCCAAGGCAAACATGGATTAGTATCTCTAACTTACGTCTGGCTGCGAGATAGCCATCCTCCTCGGCACTTTCTACAGTGTATAAACCGAGAGTTTCACCATTACCTCCCAATGCATCTTGATACACTATCTGCTGGATCTCTGGCCTTCCGATTGTTCTCACGACTCCTTGGCCATTCCACAGCTCGTAGACCTCATGAGACGTAGACGACATCAACTCAACTCCCACTGTTGCACGATTTTCCAGAGCCCTCCGAATTACCACCCTCAACCATGAAGGCCCCTCAACGCGTATGGCTGCGACAATTGTCATGAGGATACCTAGCGGTGCCATGGCAAAGATTATGTGGTCGAGGCATCCCACTGTGCGCGTCAGATCAGACCGAAGGGTGGGTAAAAGGGGCGTTCAAACTTGACTCGCTCATAAATTGTTTCGCGATTTGCTCGCCAAAAAGTGCAAGCAACTTAGACACCTGCACCTAGCACGCCCAGATATTTGCACCCAGAGAAATTGAGATCATACGGTGCAAGATCGCTGAACAGGTTGTTCGAAAAACCGTCCCTGGACGTGGCTGAGACCTCTGTCGGTGCTACCAGAGCAATGAGAAGAGTGCACACGCCCATGTGAGTTAATCTTTAGGACATATAGTCAGTTGGACGATGTAAATGATATAGATGAGGTGTGAGACGGAGAAACTATCGGTCACTGAGCACTATTGGTATATATACTAACTAGACTTTGAGCCTCATCAATAATATATACTGTTATTGGGTGGATATATAGAGGTTCAAAGCATGAGGAGTGTTGCGATATGGAAAATTGCACAAGGTTGCTTTTACAAAATCATAAACGGGCAGATGTAGCGTATTTTTGTGATAAGATTGATTGACCTAAGGATCTGATTGATAAGGTTTTTGGAACCGGAGCGGTTGAAGCTGCATTAAGGTATGCATAGACGAATGTATGCATTCGCTTCCGGGGAATCACTTGGGGCCCAACTGACGTGGACTACATGCTATGATGCACATTTGGTAGGCGTTCATGTGTCCATACAATCTAGGCAATGCCCGGCGATATAGCCGGAAAGCACAGCATGAGTAGTGTTACCCATTTTAAGGTAAATATCTATGTAGCTACTCAATATGGATCAGAACGACAGGTCATTGCCGCTAGTGTGTGCAGGACGTGGGGTCTTGCTTTACTTGTGCTATTAGGTGGAATTTTACGAGATGATATACAACAACAACTACCTAGGTACTCATATCGGCGGATTTGACCGCTCTAGTGACTCAAAACTGACAGACCAACTTTAAGCATTAAAAAAAATCAGTGGGTGGATAGAGAGGAAGGTAAAGTGGGCATGGATACTCTTAGCAGGCGCTTGTATCGTTGTTGGGCAACCACACGCTTGACTACTTGGCCGACGGGCGCCAGCGGGCTTCAAAGTCTTCGAAATGCCCCAGGGACCGCCGGCCAGCACCTCGGTTTCTGGCATACTAATAACTTCGCCACATGTATTGACGCGGCAATAGCTCTTTTCTGATACAATTCCCGCCGCTGTACGATGCATATGTAGGGTCCTCAAGTATCTCAAATTTCCATTAGCTTTTATTATGTACGACTCTAGTTGGTGCAAAACGACAGAGGAGGTACTAGTGTTGTTTCACTTCCACCGTTACCAAGAGTCCCGCAATCGAAGATGATAATTCGTAGCCAGGGACGGCGCTTTGTGTTGGGGAGATACGGAATGAGCCGTTGAGCCTCAACCCCCACCCCGCATTCCTATACGAGCAAAAACTTGTGTGCCGTAACATTGTTAAGACATAACTAACTCCGGTCTTTGTAATCAGCAGAGGCAAACATTCCTTGAAAATCGAATTGACCGTTGTTTGCCATATTATTCTGTTCGCACTACTCGTATCATCTAAGACTCGAAATTGAGGGGGGTTCGCAACATTTGATCGCTAAGAGTAGGTGATTATGCTAGGTGGAATACTGTTCCGCGGCAGAGCCACACTCCTCGACGAGCCATCTTCGGAGGGAATCTTTCGGCACTACCCCGGGTTGTATGATGCCGCAACCGACCACTAAAATGGTTAGATCCGTTACTTCCATGGAAGTTGACAAACGGTTTCCACTCGCTTACTCGGATTTGGAAGTGGTGATGGCTACTACTTCTCTTCCGGAATAGTGTCATTATAGTGATCGCCCCACTGAGGCAGAGAAGCATTACAATCCGGGGGATCACTCGATATTGGCTTAGTATGGGTCTGGGGTCCCCGAATGGAAAATATGCGAGGCAGTTGCACCAGCAGTGCGATGCGTACGAACATCGAACGTCACTAAGGCTCAAATACCCGATCTGAAACCTCAACCCTTAGCGGCGTAATTAAGACATCTGCAGCATTGTCGATAAGATAGCGGCAGCTACCGCCGCAGTAATTCTCTTCCCTTACCTCAAATCAGTTGTCTACCGACGAAATGTGTTCTTTCTAGATGATGCCATTTGATTTTGGAATCTGCGCACCCCGGCATTCCTCTGGTGCCTGTATGCAGAAAATTGTGGCCGAACAAAAGCTGCATTTAGGCCAGGTTTCTGGTGTAAGGGAGGGTAGTGAACATCATAGTATACTTAGACTTACGGTTTGAAATGTAAATACCATGTACACTTCTGAAGCACTCGCTTCTACTAGTATCATCGACTGCAAAACATACATGGCGATGGTGAATGCTATTACATGACAACCCCTAGAACATACAGCCGCAAACACATACAAGGCATTCGCTCTTATCATTTACTGTGATACGGAAATACTGGATGTTAACGACAGTTTATAGTAGCTGGAGAGTCTCATTCCTTCTGTGCACATTGCTTATATACTTTATCTCGGGTTACGATAGTATAAGACTCAACTTACTATATTGCTCATTACTGTGTATTTGCCCCCATCATTGTATAGGGCACGTTTCAATCGGTAGACATATTCAGCAACACCAAAGGTCACACTGCGAGATACCATCCAGTGAATTGTTGATAAGAAATTGTCAACTCATATTACTGGATGACTCAAAAGATTTCAATCTAAGAGGCTTATAATCCATATGCGAACGATAGAAATCGGCATTCCAAATTTTAGTGAATGGGTCCCTAGATGAAAGAAAATCAACTCAATTTGGAATTAAAGTTGAATTAAGATTGTTCTAGGTCAAAAGGGACACTTAATGATATCAGCATTTTCTGTTGCTATAAGGCCTAGAACGAGGTCTAGAGAGGTCTCTCCGAGTCACAAGTACACCCATTCATGATTTCTCACTCTTGTCGCCTGCGACTCTACTTGTTGCATGTGAGTCTCAGCATCGTCTGAAGTCTCAGCATCGTCTGAAGTCTTGTATGAGAATGTAGACTTGTATGAGGATGGTGACTGTATGAGGATATGCATCAGGACCAGGGTTATGCGTCTCATGTCAGGCAGTGCATACGCGTACGCATATGGTAGATTGTACATATACGGTCTTTGGCCCTCTTCGAGATAGAGCAATTAGTCCATTTTCAACACTACTGTTATGGTGCACGCAGCTTTAAACCTACAACTCGGAAGCATCAGGAACTAACTGTCATTAGCAAGAAACTTTAAATTAAGTTTTGATAGTACTAGTTACCTTTTGAGCGTTTGGTGCTTCAGTGACTCTTCTGTTGCTTCTATATACTTGAGTACCTTCTTGTAATTCTCATTTTTGAAAATTGTATGATTAGAATAAGCCTCTAGAATCTTTTGAGTACGAGCATAATAAACGGGGGAAGTGAATTGTTGTACGGTGTCCGGTGTCCTGTGCCCTGAATCTCTCTATTGACCTAAACTTACTGACTCTCGCTAAGTCTAATTGACACGTACACAAGAACTAACGTGCATGCGGCTCCGCCGCGCTCAACCCTAAACCAACCCACGTGATGACCGCACTCAACTCCGTCCCCACACTCCTCCAGGGTGGTATCACGACCGTAAGTACTAATCTCTCAAGACAAACGAAGATAGAGCTTTGCCTGCAGCTCCTCCCAAACTATCAACCATGCCTAGAGCTTCTCGCAAACAATCAACCATGCCTGGAGCTCCTATTCTCTCGCTCGATATCTCTTTCCTGCAACCTTCACGTCCAGCCGGCATTACGCTCCAATCTGGCGTGCCACACCCACAAGATTTCCTCGACCTCGACCATTATACTCTGCCGGCGCTTTGTCGTATATCTTGATTCCGTAGCCATCAACAGGGACAATCCACAATCCCTGATCTATCAGCCGCTATTGGGAGAGCGAGTTGTGTGTTCCTTCCACATGCAAGACATTTCTCACCACTACTTCGTTTATATGGTGGCGGCATCCAGGTAGTCGAAGCCTCAATCGAACATCTCTGTGCCCGATTCCTTTGCCCGCTACCGGTACTGCACAGTCGCGAATCTCCCGCCCATCTCTTTTGGTATACTCTGTGTACCGTTCGAACTTTTGCTGATCTCCACAAACGTAAGAAGTCATGGCACAATCCAAGTACCTGCCCTCCTTCTCAGGGGATCTGCAAGTGACTGTCATCCAATAGTTCTCAATTGATGTTGTCGTCATCGCTGCCGTGGCCGCAGTCTCTGTCGGTGCTGCGCTCACCATGGATGCCGCGCTCACCATTGGTGCCGTGCTTAGACAATACCGTACGATGTGCCCCACCTCATGGCATCTGTAGCACTCCTGAGTATGCCTGTGGCGATGCTTCCCACTCTCCGAACTACTACCATCGCTCTCACTGCCACTACCAGACTTCCGAGAGTGCTTTGAATTCCACTTCTCACTCTCTGTCCGCAACTTTGAGAACATGGCTGCCACGCCCGAATCGTCATCCTTCTGTAATCGGGCTTCGTGGGCTTTCATCTTCATAACAATCTCCTCCGGTTTGTCGGCCAAGGTGTCGATCTTGTCGTACATCAACTGGGTGAAAAACCTCCAATCTTTATCCTTAGGTATACCCTGCATCAGATAGTAGCTGTGCTCGCTCTTTGGCATCGTACCACTACCAGTCGAACTGTCGGCGCAGTGGTTGAAGTCATTCACATGCCCCTGGATCTTCGATGCGTACTCCTGCACATTCTCGCAATTGCTCAACTTCACTGCTGACATCTCCTCGCGCAAAGCCCACACATTGAGCTTCACCTTTGACTTGTAGTCCTCCGTCAGCTGATCCCACAGCGCCTTCGCATCTTTCTGAACGCCATACTCCTGCTGCAATGACCTCTCCATTACGAGGAGAATGGTTGAGTGCGTGATTCCGTGCTGCTTCTTCCATACTTTAAACTCTGTCCCGTCCTTCGCATCTGGTGCTTCCTCTGTACCGTCGACAATGCCGAGAACCTGCTGCTGCTCCAAGAGTATTTCAATTTCCAAACTCCAGCTCTTGTAGTCCGTACCATCAAACTTCTTAATTGTGATCGCTGTCAATTCGGCCATCTTCGTTACGCGTCGAGTCTGTCTGTACTCCTCCGAGACCGTGTCAATGATGCCACAATTCGAAATCTAAATCCGAGTCGAGTTCGTCAAATCAGCGAAGTGCCCGGGCTCATAACCTGTTGTACGGTGTCCGGTGTCCTGTGTCCTGAATCTCTCTATTGACCTAAACTCACTGACTCTCGCAAAGTCTAATTGACACGTACACAACAACTAAAGTGCATGCGGCTCCGCCGCGCTCAACCCTAAACCAACCCACGTGATGACCGCACTCAACTCCGTCCCCACATGAATTAACTCCAAGCTACCACACATACCATGAAAGCCGAAACTTTATTTGAACATCATTCTTCCGTATACATAAAATAAACCACCGCAGCTTCACTACCTGACCGCTAGAACCGAAACTGCTCTATAAAATTGTAGAGACCCTAGTACTATATCACGGTACAGAGTGAATAATTACAATTCTCTCTATTTGGCCTGCTGCAGCTCGCACAATAATATCACACCACCGGTAGCCTCCGAGTTGTAGGTTTAAACTGCGTGCATCATATATGGCTTGGAAGGAAGTCGCTGATACACCGAGATCACCGAATTGACTCACAGACTATAGGCTCATACTCGTAGACTCATACTCGTAGAATCATACACGAGTTTTCACTCGCCACCGGCTGCGCGACTAATGTTAAAATATGGAAGGGGAGAACCGCGTGAATAGACTTTAGGTACAGAGACTGGAGAGCAGGAGAAAGACTCGAGATATATACAAGGTTGTTGGGTGCCTTATGCCCTCCCGGCTGTGTGCCCTGTCATCAGCTCAGCTGAAGCTCAGCTCGGTCAGGTTCATGCAACAACTAAGTATTTCCAATCATGTACTTCCATAGACTTCCACAGAGCTTCTCCCTTAGATAGTTTAATAGACTTCTTCCACTTTACATTCGCAACATCTGCCACCCTCCCTCGTCACTCTGGACGCCTTCCATTGATCCCCGACGAGGTCTCTGCACTGTCATTATATAAGGCATAGGTTCTACCTTTAGATAGATCAAGAGATTTCATCAGTATCGCAGATTTCAACAGTTTCTTGTAGACGCCACACCTGACTATGCCTCCCATCATCCCCTCCACCGTCTCACCCAACAGATTGCCGTAGTAGTGCGCCGTAGCGTATACGTTGTTGAGAGAGTCTGTGTATTTATAGGTGTTTCGCTCAACAGATTGAATTTTCTTCTTGATTCTGGCGCTGCCTTACCTTCATCACTCTGTAGTCAATTACTTCGATTAACATTCACAACCCTCATGCAATAAACCCACCCAACGCCTTCATATTGCCTGTTTACCTATATAGCTTTGCTGCGCCAAAGAGCAAGCTATGTCAACAATATTGCATCCTGTGCTACCGTTGACAGCTGCTGCAAGACTTCAGTGCGGTTACAGAAGTACCAAAAGGGTTTCAACGAGTTACTCCTCAAGCAAAGAAATACGTGAGGAATAAGTTTGTGAAATGTAACACAGGATCTGGAAATGGAATTCATTGTAAACCCAAAATTCCGCTATTGGTTTGTGTGAGTTGGATACGCAGCAAGTCATTAGGATTGATAATTACACATCCGGAGGATCAGGAGGAATTATGATGAGAGAAGCAAGTCAGATGCAGAGTCGGGCAGAGAGTGAGGATGAAGAAGGTGAGGGTTCACGCATATCATGGCACGATTGATTGGATACACAAACTACAGTTTTCTTTGTCGGGTAATTTCGGATTTGTAACGTTTTATTTTCTATGCACACTGGCATCATCGTACCTCACTGCGGCAATTTGCTAGGAGAAACGGTGGAGGGCGTCGTGTCTGTTACTATAGTTCTTAGGAGAGAACCGTGTGTGATTCTATGATATAGTGAAGAGAGAGAGAGAGAAGGAGAAAGACTCGATTTATATACAAAGAATTATGAGAGAAAACTTTGATGCTTCGCCACTCGCCACTCTGAGTCACTTGCCACTCTGAGTCACTTGCCACAGGATATGTCACAGTTTCTCGGTTAGTCAGTTCGAGTGAGATATAGTGATGGTGTTTGGCAGCTGTCTGATCAAGCGTTCCGGCGGGGTGTGGATATTACATGAAGCTTTAGGATGAATCTCAATTGTGCCGGAGCTAGATTTGGGGGCCTAGTGAAGTTCATCAGACCTTTGAGGTTGCTATATATATACCCGCAAAACCTCTCGTGGTATGTAGATATGATATGACCGGGTAGAATGAATCCGCCAGACATGTCAGACACCACCGAGAACATGTTCATCGGAACGAGTGATTGTGGGTTACCAATATTGGTAGTAATACTTATTATCGCTGATTGACACTCCTTTATACGAACAAATAAGTTCAATTACCAGACCAATTATAGTCGATAAAGGGCATGTCATAAATTTTGAAGCTAGTGGAAGAAACGTCGACATTTTCTTGAGATTGTGCCTGCTCTTGGCCGGCTACACCTACAGTTAGCGCTTTAATCTCTGTTGTAATAATTGTCCACAAACAGTCAGATCGTGCACCGCACTAAATCTGATTTGCCACCGCAGCCAATAACTTACAACAGCACGAAAATGCTAAAACTGTTTTAACAAGAAAAGGCTGTCCAGACAAGCTTTTCGTAATGCTTGTTCTAGCCCTTTGAGATTAAACTTGTATCGGTAATCAAATCGATTATATGTGTGATTGACATTGGAAATTGCTAAGTGCTTGTCTCCTCCTAATTAAACACTATCTAGGTGCAGTAGCGCATTACCGTGCATGAATTAAAGCAGTTATAGTATTCGGTAAGAGATCCAATAGGTCCTGTCAGCTCTCGGGTACTGGCAATCGTTGGAATCATGCGAGTAAGTAAGCTGATGGCTGGGGGCTCGCTTGCTTACCAGTAACATCGTCCGGGGTTAGTTCAATGCAGTTTTGCCCGCTTTTAATCAACAAAAATTCTTGGTTGCAGCACCTTAGTATATACTCCATGATATGCAGAACGCTACTGCATAATTAAACAATGTTTATTTTAGCGAACGAGGAATGCTGATATCAAATCCCCTTAAAGTTGAGCCATTAAAGTTGAGCCATCAAAGGTATGTAGATTCTGGTCACGCATGAGGCGTCAGTTCTCACTGCAAGTGATGCACAGGTGACTTCTTCTAACCGATACCGTCAATTTGGTACATGCAGGGCACAGGGCGTATCCGAGCTAGACCTCTAGACTAGCGATCGCTTTAATTATAATATCATATTTCCATTGTTCTTTTCAGAAAGAGCTACTATTCGTTCTAAATTTAGACTCACAAACAGAGAGAGGCATCCTTCAACGCGGTAGTAGTTTCACTGCAGTCTCTATTAAAAACGGCAGATTCAATAGGCAACAGCTGAGCACTCTAACTAGTATGATATCTAGCGAGATACCCAGGAACCATTCATCTTGATGCAGCTAATCACGATCTCAATCCAGTTTTCCAGGCATGGAAGTTCATGTTGGTTATCTCGGTACCACTGAATGATCTAGAGTTGCACTCAACTATTGGGTACTTGTTGCCAAAGTCATAAACTTACTTTTTGCAATTGGTAAAGTAGAATGGGAGTGCATACTAATCTGCTCGTTTTGTCTTATGTAGCGAGGACTAGTTTTATCCAGCAAGTATATATTAGGGGAGATACCACTATGCAGCATGCAGGCATTCGTGGATCATTTAGGTGTAATATATTCCCCATTAGGGATAGATAAAGTCCAATTAAATACCGTTCTAATCATCCGATCCTCAATCTCAATCTGGTCATTTCTGGATGGATCTGTCTTTTTCGCCGCAAGCACCTAACAAACACAACAACAATTACCAACTTTGAGGGTGAGCGGTAACCGCCGGTAAGAGGGAGCGGCACTGAGAGTGACAGCACTGCAGACCCGGGTCGGTGAATAGCAGAGTGGAGTTATGGAAGACCGGGTTTTCTGCAACACCGAGTGGTTACTTTCTTAGAATTGAGTAGCGAGAGTTACCGGAGACCGATGCGTTGGAAACTGAGGGGGAAAAGCACAGTACTAAAGGATCGATACAGTAGAGTGAAGGTCGACGTTCCGTACTTACGAAAGTGCCACACCACACCACGGAAACAGCCTGGAAGTGGGGGAGTGAATGTGGTGCAAGTGATAACAGACCCCAATTTAACACGTACTACACGAGATAGAGATATATCCTGAAAACGCGTTATAACCGCGGGACTTTTCGGGCGCTTGAGCTATCCCTGGGCCTGGCCTTGTTCCCGGCACATAAACCCGGGACAGGGTTTTTGGAATGTTAAGATTCAACTGGGCCAACTTCAGCTCACCAAATCGACGGTATCACATTCGACATTACCCCATCTTCAAATAAACTTACAAGGTTTAAATTTTAATCTGGGTAGAACGTTAATTAGATCGCATCTGAATCTCCCCGAACGCTTCTGCCTGGACTTTACACCTGAATACCAATGTACATTAGATTATTTTCAATTGCAGCTGTAAAAGCACATTATGTACAGATGCTGCAGCCTTAAAAACACATCGTACAATGGAGAGCTTCGTTTGTGTACCCAACGCCGTAACTAAATCATCATCCGGACTTGTTCTCAAATGTTACCTATAAAAGCATGCCGCCCTTTAACATGTGCATAGGTTGTCCATCCAATTTTTCATCGACTGCCCTGTTCAGCTATAATGGCTTCCGAAAACCAACATACCGTCGAGTCTGAGAAGCCTACGAGCTCCGAAGAGCCTTTCTTGACCCCAGGCGCCACAGAGATACTTCCAACTAAAGATAGCGTCGAAATGACTAGAGATAACCACAACCTTCATTGGTTCCTCTTGAGAGATTTCGCCGTCATCGCCCTACTCTGGGCTGCGTATGCTGCTGTGGTGGTGGTCACCGACAGAGAAGGAATATTAAACGACAAGAAAAAATACTGGAATAGTGCCTTTACGGTCGGAATTCCAGTGATCATCGGATTGGTATCTATAGTGAGTAGTACGGTTGGCTCTTATGGAAGAGATTTCTGATTCATTGAATTAGCGCGTATACAAAGGGATGGCTGCAGTTGTTCGATGGAAAGTTTTGTCTAGCTGTGCGGCTAAACCTAACGAGGTAGGTGTTCATGTAGCTCTCCCGACGGAACATGTATAAACGAAATAACGAACAACATAGATAAACCTGATCTTGGGATTAGACAGCTATCAAGTGGTCACTAAACTCGGTTGGCTGTGGGCCTGGGAAGAAAACAGATATTTTGGGTCATTTCTGTGCTTCCTGTGGGTCGCACTTATGCTGGCAAGATATCCTGTTCGCCCTTACGATATGATGTAATCCGCTGACTCTGCCGGTAGGCAACGACCATTGCAACTGCACTACTCGGTCTCACGCAGGATTCACAAAGCGATGGTGCTCTGCTATGGCACCCAGGCAAGGCGAATGTAACACTACTCAACAATTTCTACTTCAATCAAACGAATAAAACCGAACCTAAGATTGGAGATCTGGCTAATGAACAATACTTGGCGCATCTTTATGGCGATGGTCAGTATGTTGCGCCGACAATATCACCTATATCCGAGCGCGCAATGTATCACAAGGCTAACATTCGATGTAAACAGGCTCTAAGGATCTCTACTTGAATGCACCACTCCTTACATCTATTCCAAAGAAAGAAGATATACAACCTAGCTACGGCACAGTTCAGATTTACCAAGTGGATGGAACTACTGATTGGAAATATATGGTAAATTAGTAAATTTTCGGAGATAGGACCTATTGTATCAACTTTCTAACTATTGTTATATCGCACATAGTTCCAAGACTGGACTCTTGTTAATGGAGGGACACTACCTTTCGGTATTCTATCTGTGATATCGAATCGATCAGTCACTATAAAGTCTACCTGCGGAAAATATTCCTTATCTAGCTGGACTATCGATGGTTTGGACTCAGTTCGAAATGACATCTGGCGAACAGGTAGCACGGAATGGAGTGTATGTTCTTGTCTGCCATTGAGAATATGATCACTGACCTGTGAGTAGATGTTCGGACCAGGAGCAGTGTGGGATCTCTCCAGTCTCTTGCAGACAGTTCAACTCCACCCGGAATCTGCTAACGCAGTGTTAGGACATTTATGAACCCAGATTTTAACCCGCTCGTTGATGCGCCGAATGGGACATTGGGTTTCTCAGAAAGCCTCTGCGGCGGCTCGCGGTGCGCTGCAATTGGGGTCTATGTGCTGTCCGCTAGTTATCACAACGGCGATGGTACCTTCTACGAATGTAATGTTACCGTGTCAAAGGTGGATAATCCAGAAAACAGTGACCAGACGCAGGAGATGAACGATAAGGTTGCGAAGTTGGCAGCTGGGGCCATTGGACTGGATGGTGTCGTTTACCGTCCTGGTGACAAAAAGGGGTCGATACCTTTGTCGCAGTTTGTTCGGTATAACAACGAGTGAGTAAGCCATCGAGTCTTCGGGTTTTACCTTTCGCATGTGAAGGAGGATTTACTGAGTGAAACCTGCAGTACACACTGGGGGGGAGGGGCGGTGTTTGCAAATGACGCCGACAAAGTTGCACGTTTAGTTGGGGGCTTTGCAGCTGGAAGTATCGCAAATCTTGATGCCAACAACCCGCGTATTCCGGGCACGTCGGCGCATGGACGACAGGTGAAAATAGGAGTTAAGATCAATATCAAAGGGATTTGGCTAGTATGAGTCTCTTCTTCCACAAGTGTATGTACCTACAATGCAAGTGCTAATAATTTTTGTAGTGGCTGATTATTGGCCTCGTTCTGGGTGCGCACCTAATTCTTATACCCACAGTTCTTTACACTAGCAAAGGTGTCGTTCGTAGAGACGATTCTTACCTTGAAATAACCGAACTACTCAAACGTAAGTTAACAATCTAGTGGTTCTTTCATAGATATTGATGCTAATTAACACCAGCTGTACGCGCAGCTGTGGATTCGAAAGAGGAGAAGTCGACATTCACATACGGAAAGGATACGGGCAAATTTACACGGGCGGTTAGGGAGAATTATGAATAGTTGGTTTCATGGGACGTACGAGTCATATAACGAAGCTCTTCAATATTTCTGTTACGTAGGTTTAGTTACCTAATCATCAATGACTGTTAAGCCCCCGGGAACCCTACCCTGTTCACGGAATCCGTGAAACTTCGGTATGGTGCAACCCATCAACCATACTTCAATAAACATGACATGACCTATTCAGATTAGTCCTCCATCACAATAAAATATGGGGGTTTGTTTTCGTTGTTGGGGCTATAAATTAGATCACTGCCATCGCCATCACCAATACCACCGCATATATTTTAATTGTTTAATTTTTATTTTAGCATTAAGCTCGGGCTCGCTGCAGGGGAGAGGAGGTGTACGGTACGGACAATATAGCGATGGTTGTAGTGGTGGGTAGTGGGCAGAGGAAGTATTTGGGTCATGGGTCATGGAAGGTTAGTCCGGGCACCCCATTTCTGGAAGAAGCCACCACCAAACGAGGAATTATCAGAGCACCCCGCACTAAACTGGGTAAAGGTGGGAAGGAAGTGTATATTTACAGCACATAGACACTGTCTTAGCCTCCTTCCCCCCATGTCAACACCCTAGGCGCACAGCAAAACTCATTTCCAGAAATGGGGTGTCTGGACTGACTTTCCATGACTTGAGTACCTGTTGTGGTCGCGGATACAACTCTGTTGGCGGTTTCTGTGGATGGCTGATGGGGTGTCCATGCAGGGATCACACAAAGCGCCACCCCATCTGCGGACGGGGCGCTCCATCCGCGGACGGGGTGGATCGGTGAATGGGGCTTAAAATGACCACTGGACACTTCGCTTTATGCCGAGTGTTTCAATATGAATGGAAGAATCGTGTACATGTATAAAAAATATTATAGGGAGAAGAGAGCGAAAAGACTCGAGATATGTACAAGAGAATGGTGACGGCACCTGCACAGCCTCTGCTACTCTTAGCTACGCGGAAATTCAACTTTGAGAACAGTGAACATTACCTCAAAAGTAGAATTCTCAAAACGCAGAGACCAATATAAACTTCCCGTTGTAGATTACGAAATTCTGTTTTGAAACACTAACCCAATAAGATCGTGCCTCTTATACGAGTGGATACCGTAATATAGCCAAGTATACCCCTAGAGGCAGTCAATAGCGATGCATTAGAAACGAATGCGATTTGCTCAAGAGAACATTGAGGATAAGTTACAGAGTGCAACTGGTTCCGGGAATGACCGATATGTTTCCTTGTACTAATTGTGCACTGGTACCGACAAATACAGGGTTAAGGAAGAAACCGTAACGAATGTACGATGTGCGAGGGAACAGCAACAGTTGGATATTCGGATATTCTAGCTTGGTGGTAATGCGTATATGATCTATGTGGGGGCTTCCGAGTGTAGCTATATACATACAAGATCTGATCATCTTATGCGTCACAAAACAGACGCTAGGAGTGGGATGATCGACGATGAACCTCGTCAGTACGTTTCATCTCGAGTAGCATCTCATCTCCTCACAATAGTTTCAATACCGGTGCAGTCAACGAGGTGAAGAGATATAACTCTGGGGTTAAAATTGGATAGATGGGGATATCCCACAGGAGCATTTGCTGTGCGAATTGTAAAAACAACGTCAAGGAACATTGCTAATTATTCCTTCAGAGCAAGTATCGAGCCTCGAGCCAGGATGCAAGAACAAAATGAAGCTATGTCCGAGATTATGGGTGAGATATTGTGCAACCCAGGGCATGCCCGTTTGTTTTACATCTTAAAATTTGTTCCGGTGGGACATGAAAGATTGAAAGACATTATAATTAGGGTACGGCTGTAAATATCATCACTTCGGGAGTCTCAAAGGCTCATTGGCCTCATTATCTCTCCTGTCACAGCTTATGTCACGATAATACATAGCGGTGCGAATGTATTAATAGCGTAGTGGCTGAAAATTGGTGTGAGTACAACGAATGAATCATGAAAGCTATCAACATAGCCACTGAAAAGTTCGGCCACTGCATGGCCTCCGGATGCGGTTGATCGACAGTACAGTTATTGGTTTGCGCTACCTCCTGGTCATCAAGTGGACACTAATTGTCTCATTATTCCGGCTTGCCACCGAAATACTCAAGTCAATTTCACCTGCAAATACTCCGTTCCCGATCGAAAACTTTTGGGGCATTTCTCTTCTCCGCAGTGATGCCCTAGATTTGTCTACATGGCTGCTAGAAAGCGGTGGCGGCGCATTGGCCTTCTTCGCTCTCTAGGTTTAGATCATCAGCCATAATTGTGCGTGCGTGCTTGATGAAGAAATTCTGCACAAACATAGATTCCAAACACGTCCGCTTCAACTGATAAGACCATGCCAAGGTCAGCCATGCTAGAGTGAAAAGATGCACATTAACACATAAGAATGTACGAATGAAAAGGGCCGTGCTAATAGATGCCCTAGCCAGCCAAAAACTCTAACTACACCAGAATAATACCAGGAGTCACTTTATGTACCCATGGTGGCTACTTGTCTCGCACAAGCCGGATAAAATGATCTAATTGAGTCACGTGGCTATCACTGTTCCTCGTTTCGCCACTTAATACCCAGCCGCTTCCGAGTTTGGAGTAATGCAGTATGAATCGGGGCGCATCACATCTGGGGTTGGAGCGAGGCAAGGTGACTATTTCTAATTTCTCGAGTTGCGGCCGGCTAGAAACTTGAACATAGTAGTAATCTATCATGTTGCATGTATTCTTCCGCTGTGTAATCATTCCCCGTATAATGAATGGCTAAGCTCGATCTTAGTTTCTTAGCACGCTTTGGGAAGGTTCATGAGCTTAACACACTGCAAAAGAAATTGCGTAACACGTGCCAGTGAGCAGGGGACAGTAAGGTGGGTCCTGTCTTGGAGTGGGTGACATTACCTTCGCATATTTGCTTGATAGTTAAGCTAACTTCGATCATTTACCATCCCGGCAACTACCTGTCTAATTAAGCCCTCGAGTTACGCACCGTTTTCAAAGTGTTATATACACAAAATATGAATAACTAGCCCCTCCTTTACCTTGTAGTGTCCGATTAACGATATCGCTATTATCGAATAAGTGGTCGTGTAAAATCCGTGATTTCCAACGGTATTTTAAAGCAACTCAATGGCTTTTGTAGATATCATAAATCGGAGACCGGGAGGTGATAGAGTGACTATTTATGCATATTCCGCATGTGTAGCACTTTGAAATCAGTGTGCAACTCGTGGACTGAATTGGACTTAAATAAGGCTGAATTTAGGTTCATGGGAGCGATTGGACATCCCTCTTGGGCGCCAACACTGAGTTGTGGGGGTCTTTATGTCACAAGGTCTCGGTTGACTTCCATGATGGCTGGGGCTTCTGACGCAGACATTGAGTTCCATGTACTAGTTACCTTCGCAGGTCTATTGAATGACCCTCGGAATTTCTAGTATAGCGGTGACTACAGTAACGTATTTCTCGGTGTAACCGCCCACGGTCTCGCAACCGATCATGCAATACAGCACGCAAGTGCCCTTGGTTGGAGGAGCAGGGATGCTGAATTACTCACACACAAACTCAATTTTCACTCTCTCCCCCCATCAACACAACCATGGGTACACTGAAGTGTAGAAATACAGCTACTGACAGAGAGAATGGGATCCTTGTAGCCAACCATGTGTAACACTCTGGTCTGGAACCATCTATTTGCACTGCTATTTCAACCTACAGTATACCATATGGAATGTTGTATAACTGACTAAGAGTAGCACAAGGAAGGAGAGTGCAATATGAGAAGGAGCATCTGTTGACTCCAGAAAAACAGAAACCAATGGTCAGGTTTTGAGAGAATCTAGATGACTTTGAATACAGATTGTAAGGAAAGATAGTGAAGATACTCGTGATGTTTCTTAAACCCCCTCATCAATGACAAGCACTTGGTTTGCACTCCCATACATGATTTCTTATCTACCATCCAGTATTCACAGCAACATTCATGCAACATTTTGAATGACAATGGGCTAAGTCAAATAATCCTTCAATTTTAAAAGACTTCATTTTACCAGCTATCATATTATAGCCTACAGTTGAACTGTAATCTAGTACAGTTCTATGGGGCTTCGAAAATTTGACTGACAGCTTAATATACAACTAGAGTAAATGAACAATATTCATCAATAGGGCTTTCTACTTGGTCAGATTAACAAAGTAAAGGCAATCTGCTTTTTAGTTTGTAAGAATTACCACTATAGTTGGGATGGAAATTGCAACATTGTTACAGTTATAGAGGGTATTTCTGCAGCTGGCTGGGTGATACCATCCATGAATATTGAAAAAGGGAGTAAGTAGAATGCCAAAAGTGTAAATCAACTGCAGGTGGTATTATGTAGAAATGTATACATGTACAGTTCATAGCAATCTTCCTGTGGGCTCCAGAACATCATGGAGTCCAGAGTAATTGATAGGTGATTTGTATAGGTGTATATAGGGATTCATAGACCCAGACAGGATTGCTGGCAAGTGATGGAGCAATATCTGATATTGCTATCTGGTGTGTGGATTGCAATTACGGAACTGCACATACTATGCCTACACGTTCACTATATATACTGCTAATACTTGCAACCATGCTTGGGAACATTTATGGCACTGTGTTTGGTATCTTGCTTGATATCCTGCTTGATATCCTGCTTGATATTCTGCTTGACAGAGCTGAGTTCAAGAGAGCTACACATTGGAGGAAGTATAGTATTCTATGGAAAGGTTTGCCCAATGGGAAACTCTGAAATTATGAATGTTTTGGCCAACAGAAGGCTCTAAGTCTGGAAGTTATGATGTTGGTGTGGACATAGCTAAACTACTTGTCTATGTACTCTGTGTAATATGATTAATATTATCCATACCGTCTCCATTGCCATCATTACCATTGCCATTATCACCATCTTTAACATTACAATTGCCATCCTCAACATTGCAATCGTTCAGCATTGCCATCATCACCTGTAGTCCAGAACCAAAACTGAATATCACCATTCATTACATTTAACAAGCATGTCATAAATTAGGAAGAATATTCTCAGTGAGAGGTATCTTGTTCCCAAGATCCAATTATCAATTGGACTTGCGGAATTGATAGCTACAATTGTCAATACTATGACCATGAAGAATTGTTAGAGGTATCTGTAGTGGCCAGGCAAACATACAATTAAGATTATGATATTGACCAAAGTTAAGATTTCAGACACCATCTGTTGCTCACCTTCTACCACACACTATACAGCATACACTGTCTAACAAACATTGCATACCATATTCCACATACATTGTGGTTCCTTTTACCTGGTACTGACAAATGAACAAGTCACCAAATTCAGCATATTGGTGCATTCCTCAGAGTATACTGTCAGGTGTGATTGGGAGTCTATTGCCATTTGAAGTCTATTTTGGAACACAGAGCAAAGTAAACAGGGAGTGAGACATTGAGTCCAAATATGAGTACACATTAGAGTATGCTTGGGATTTTATTTGAGTTTAGCTTGAGAGCTGACTTCAGAGCATATAGTCACATAGGCTTGAATATTCCTACAGTGTGCAATTACGAGTATCCTGTTGAACCAACCTGTCAGTATACTGCAGGATATACTGGAAGACATCCTTGGGAGTATGTAAGAAGTATGGTTGGGATGATCATGAGAGCTATCATGTGAGTGAAACTCAAACAACCTGTATAACACAGGGAGATCCGCCCTTAGTCCTAATCAAGAAAAGTCACTAATGACTTCTGGGCAAATAAAGCAAAGAATAATAAAGTTTCTCTCATGATGCGTATAAGTAGTACCAAGTAAGGAGAAAAGGCAACGGTTCAGTTATCGGCTCCCGGAAGAAAGTATCGACTTAAGTGTCTCGTCATTACCCTATCAGTATCCTGATGTATTCAACTCAGCAGTATCCTACTCAGAAGATTTTGTGAACTAACACAGTATTGTGCTGGTGCTCAGACTCACTTTGGACTCAACATTATCGTCCCAGCAACCGGATCATACACCCCAGCACCACCACTTGGTGAGTGCAACAACTCTAACTCTCGACTTGTGTTATAAGAAACAGCAAAGTTGTTGAGCCTCAGCAGAAGGAGTAGTACTGACTTGAGAGTATCGGAGAAGAAGTATCCTTTATACCACAATGCTACAGGGCTGGCTCTTTGGACTTCAGTTGGACACAATAGTATCGTTTTGCTCTCTTCCCCCTGAACAACTTGCTTTGATGAATGTACTAAGAATAACCAACTATTAGAAGAGATAAATATATACGTGGCTTGGAACTGACGAACGAATGTTCAACTTTGGACTTCAAATATACAAGTATGCTGGTTAACGTCGATAGAGAACTAATAGATTGTATATCGGAAAGCAGTTAAGGCTTAACCTGCACTTTGGGAAGGTCAATAGGTATTTGTAGCTAAATCCTCATATTCATTGTATCTTGAATAGAATATTATTGATATCTTTTCTCCCTATTGGAATCGCTTATATATATCAGACGATCCACACCCTTAACAATCTAAAAATTGCCAATGCATAGTTTGGAGTTCACATGCATGACTGCCGTAGCATCATGGCCTTCCAACAATAATAGTCAGGTACTAACTGTCAGGAGTATTAACAATGTCATCAAAGGATTATGCTCCTATTGTGACAATATTGCAACTGGTGATACATTGTATGGATACAAGCTTGCCTGGAGCCAATTATCAACAAATAAGTTCATATTGCTAAGAGCCAGTGAGAGTGCCCTTTGATATATGGAGTGGGTATGTAACAGTATAATCAGTGCGGCAAATGACAGAACCCTGAATTTGACAACGCTTCATTGGAGTGACATATATAGTATTCTACAAATGATCTGGTTTGCCATATATTGAACCGAGAGTATCCAGTGCCACTCTGGACACATCAATATCAAGTCCGATTGGGATGAACCCATATGGTGTAGTCAACATAAGGTTTGATTGTTATAAGTCCATTCCTTCAACTGTGCTCCAATATATTGAGTATTTGTATGAGACTAATCTTCAATATGACTTTGCCTATGTCACGATCCGATTATGGTTGGATATTGACGACATCCCATCTCATCAAGAATGAATTATTGGGGCAGGAGTGAATAGTCGTTTGCTCGGCGACTGGAAATAATGTTTCCTGGTCACACAGAGTGACCAGTGAAAATGGAGATTCTACCACAACCATCGATCTAAAGATGATATTTATCTTAGCTGCGCTTGGTCTGACTGTGGTCGTTGATTAATCGATAGGACAGTTGGGTACTGGATATATCACTAATCAGTATTCTAATGTTGTAGGTAGATCCAATATATAAATCACAGTCAAAATGTATGATTCCAGATCGAGTATCCATATCACGATGAATTGAGTGATCCACTATGATCCCGAAAGATACCTGTGATACCAATGGTGTACCATCCTGGGAGTGTGCCAACGAGGGTGGTTTGAAATGTTCTGGAATGTATAGTCCTATGGGAACTGGAGAATATACTTTGATGTATACTTCATACATAGTCACGCTACACCTGGCAGTATCGTATGGGTGCATCTAGATCCATAGTAGGAGTGGACTTCTGAACAGAATTAAAGTTTACATGAATGTACATCTAAGGTGTGGTTGCAATCATTCTGAAAGCATATTTGGAACTGAATTGTCCAGCAAGCTGGAAGTGTGACATTGATTGTAACTCAGAGCGAATTGAACAGCATGTTGTGGAGTATACTTCTGGCCATTTGGACAGTATACAAGGGAGCATAGAGTTAAGTAAGCTCGAAGTGGGTAAAAAAGTGTACTCAGATGTGCACTTCAGAGTATACTTGGGAGCATTCAATGTAATGCATTTGCCTGCTTGGAAGTATGTAATAAAGTACATTTCGCAAGATGATTCCCCTTGTGCAGTGCAGCATGATAAATCAAATCAAGTGTACCAAGTGAATAACATTACATGCACAACAATGTACTATAGTCAATCATTGGGTTTGTTGAGCCATAGTGTGCAACAACATATTTACGAGATGAATCACCATCCTAATTGCAGTATTACAAGTTAGCTATTGTACAAGGTAATTAGACTGGCCGTATTTCTTGTGGAAACTAGCTGCCTTGTAAAATAATGGGCAAGCTACAGTTGCATGGAGATCCAAAAAATACACTTTCAATAAATGCAAGCTGGAATGGGTGGAAAAGGAGTTGGTGAAATTTTGTTGTATAGTAGTGGAACCAGTAGTATAGCAGAAAGTCTGAAGGTTATGCATACTGTTGAGCCTATACTGTATATTTTACAATATAACTTGTTTGGACTCTAAATCAGATTCACCCACTCACTTGTTATATATACAATTCAACTCTATTCCGCTTACTGATAATATTAATCAATTCGTTGATTCTGATAAAGTAGTTATACACCTTGTTGTGCTTACCCTCCATTGTCACCTGTTATTCCTCGCAATTTATCAATGTATTGTCACCACATTCATTAATCACAAAGACCTTCAAGACTTTGAATCACTGCTGACCAACACATTGCCTAGTCAGCTCTACAAAGCTAATTATGGCAACATGCTGAAAGTTAGTTGACAATTCCCAAAGACTCTACAAATTCAATGAAAAACAATGGATGGGAACTGCATAATATTTCCATCCTTTGAATGTTTCGCTTGTAACTATATAGTTACAAATGGGAGTGGAATTGTTATTATTGATCTGCTGCTTGTTTAATAGTCAATGATGTATTGCGAATGACATTATATTGTGATTACCAAATGTATTCCGGACGAGCCACGTTTTGGCGAACATCACCATTGACATGCAATAACATAGTCAATTGGACATGTACCTGCAGTTGTATCAACAGCAAAGTTGGTTGGAATTCTATTGGTTATAATTATGTCACTATTCTTACGACCCAACAATATCAATTATTGCAGTTCACACTGGTGGATGTGCTTGATACAGAGTAACATTGGACCCAGAGGACTCAATGTGATTATATGAGCCAGGTAATTGTCACATTCCAGGATTCAATCTGACAACCTGCTGCTATTTCAAAGTATGGCATGAGTATGGAGACACTCAATAAGGCAACTGTAACAGGCTAGGAAGGAGTACATTAGACTGTTAGATAATAGGAGCCTGAAGCAGTAGTATAGAAGCTATGTAATTATCTAACAATTACATTGCAGTCACAGTAGAAAGTTACAGAGTTAACACCCAAATACACATACTCTGACTCTGGTGGTAATATGAGTTTGGAACTAAGGATGACACAACTTCAATACGCACTTACTCATGCGAGAGAACACTCTATCTGTCAGATTACCGTGAAAGTACTAACTACACAATTACCAGAGTTGCCACAATATACATGAAAGTTGGGGTAGGAAGTTAAACTACTCTGGATATTAGTAGTTAATGCATAGCTATTGGCATACAGACTGGCTGCATTACTTCCCAAGCTGTACAATACACAAGTAGTCTATGTTTCGAAGAGTAATTGAATACTATCCTAATTTAATGATGATTGTAAGAAGATTTCACTTATGGTTTTCCATCAATGTTTGCCACTTCATGAGTAGTATGATATAAGCTAATTCAATAGGGCTACTGGAGATTGTGTTGATTAGATATGTTTCTGAACATTGTTGTAAGTACTGTGATGATGATTATACAGGCACTTATCATCCAGGTATATATTTCCTCTAGATCCAAAGTCTATTAATAAAATCATTATGATTAGCAATGGGTCTGGGAAACCTGCCAGGAGACTTGGATTTAGATCGGAAATATTGTGTGGTTTTGTTTTAAAGCAGTCCCATAGCCCGACCTGCTGAATATTGGTTGGTTAAACCCAAACCCAAACCTGTCAACCCAAATGTATTGCATTGTTTGACATGGCATGTCAGTTCCAATCTCCAGTACTGGTATATGGGTTTATTGATTTCTTGTCGCATTGAGATATCATACACGTAATTGCACAATAGTGATTTTGGTAAGTCTTTGTCTGTTTATGATGTATTAGTCACTGTTATATTGAAAAAGAAGAGGAGCACACTTGCTATCCCATCCTGAGAATTAGTGTCAATAATGTGTTCACTCTTCATGGTCTTGCACAATGGGTAAGATACTGATTCAGGGACAGCTGGGTGCAATGTTCCGGCAGTGTTTTTGTCTCCTATGGATATGGTTTCACCTACCCCTGCACAAACATCATTTGGAGAGCTTATGGAGATACTAGTGATCAACAAAAGACAATTGCAACAGCAGCAAAGGACTTCTCAACTACAAAGTAGTTATATGAGGCTCAATTCTGAGATACCAACCTCAGTGTTACCCATAACATCTTTCCTCCATAATGCAGAGTCGCATTCATCACTGACTATGACATCAACAGTTGATACGCCCATCAGGTTTCACTGCTGCCTGTAGTATCCCTTGCGAAGTACCATACAGTAATTGAATATGAACATAAAATTGGTAAGGGGTACTATGTTACAGGAAGATCAAATCGGGAAACTGTATTATTTGACATCCATGAACAGGAATCCATGTACCTATATTCGCAGATGTCAACATATACTTGATTTTCGTGACCAAAGTGTGAGACTAAATGATTCCTCTCTCCATATGCAAGGGTTATGAGAGCCTTACAAAAGTCCTACAGTCCAAACTGTGTTCATCAATAACCTGTTCAGAAGCCATTTCGTTGTCTGTTACAGTTAGGCAAGAAAGTAGAAAGTATATTTGAGATGAATCTTACATACAAAATGGTAGTCAGTGATGTCGTACGGATCATTGAAGGAGAGGCAAATGGGTATTAGAAACATCTATGAATGACGAAAGCTATGCTGCATTCATCCATGCATCCAACTGCGTAACTCACTATTCACACCTCGTGCATATGGCCAATAATTGGATAATTGCATATGGAATGTCATGGAAATTGAGTGAAAGAACGTGTATAAGAAACAGTGAGGTAGGCTGTCGATAGTAATCATTATTCAGAGGATGGATCCACAGGTGGTATAAAGCTTGCCGACTGCAAACAATTGTCATAGCGCTACATCATCCATCGCTCAGATAATGTGTGAGGTGGTGAGACAGACGTTTTATTACCCCAAGACTTTTGGATGCAAATCAGTTTTTATACATACTATACAGTTGCTGGAAGTAATGACTATGTGACAATTTGAGTACAATTATTGAGCATGCTACAAATATTAGGATGTATTCAAGGTGATCATCATCAGAGTGTTAATGAAGTTCAGTTATACTCATTCAGTACTTAATGGGTTGCGTTGTCACATTCTTTGAAAGTGATACTATGGGCCGTCTTTACAGGTAGAATGAATATCAATATGCTTGTTGCTGCATCATAGAAATAAGTGTTAATGATTTTTGGTCTTGCATCTTGGATAATTTAAGGGTTGTGCAAATACATTAACCCATAGTTGAAGTATTTGCTACCTGAATGGATAATATTGTCAGTGACAATAGTCCTACCACCTGCTTAAAATGTGAATCAAAATAGTGTAAATAATGGTGGTCTTGTAAGTATTGTAATAGGAGTGTGATTTGGTTACTGTTGTACATATGCAAAGTATTCGCAGCCATTGGGGGGAAAGGAGACAGCAACACAGTCAGTTTCCAATTCTGAAATCGAGCATCAATTGTGCTTCAAAATAATTACCTTTTATAAGTGAGGTAATTGAACTTTGATATGGTTGCTGTTATGTATAACTGTAACGGCGAGGTCTGAGTCTAGTGGTTAGGGTTGGCACGCTGGCAGGTCATGTGGCGGGGTAAGCGCGATCCTGAAATAGACCACTCGTGAGAATCTTGATCCTTACCGAAAATCTTACCATACCCATCTACACCTAAGATCACTCTGACCCTGTTTGAAACTGTATCCCTACAAGTATAATCTATTCTCTTACTCAGCCGGATGCTGGCATACGTTCCCTTACACTATTATTGGTCTTTCAGTCACCGGATACGTTTTGCTCACGGGTTTTCAATTTTACGCCCCTTTTTCGGACGAGTAGCAAACAATCAACACAACCTACAAATCCAAGCAGTTGACCACTCAAGGGCACCCAATCGGACACATAGACCTCCTCTACACAGTGCCAACGAGCGTGGGAGTGTAGAGACGATTTGCACGTCAATTGGTTGTGACACTACCATCCTTGCCAGTCGAATCACCCATGAATCAGTCACCCCAACAGTGATACCAGAGGAGGATCTCGAAGAAGACTCCGATCCCGGAGGCAGTATCACCGATGACAACGAGGACCCTCCTTCCGAGGAAGAGCGTGAGCACAACGACAACACACCAGAACCTGATATGTCCGCACACAATAATCAAGAACCAACTGCACAACCCAAGATCAACACGGAAGAGATTGTGGAGCGACAGCAGAGGATTATTGACTTCCATTTCCAGCATAACATCGAACTATTTGGATGACGCAGATCGTCGAGCTCAGACACGAAGGACTAGATCAGGATGGCCCAGCTGCAATGCTACTGCGGAGATGCTAAAGAACAGGAAACCTGTCATGGCTCACTTCGAGTGAACTTCCGGACTCACAAACACATCTTTCACGACAACACTGATCAGGTTCAATATTTGCTAGACCACCTTGGAAGCTGGGCCTACCAGACTGATAGCGACATGCAGAAGACGACTATGATTGACCCAATCACCTGCTGCCAGGACCTACAAATGAACAAGTCAACATGCCTCGATGACTTCGACCTCTTCGTTTGGGAAATACAGATGATGTACGGCGACCAGAACGGGAGACTCAATGCGGTTAGGAAATCATCCTACAACTGTCTGCAGTGCTTGCACAAAACTAACTGGAACATAGAAGCGTACGCCAATCGACTACAATGGAATTGGAGAGAAGGAGAGTGGGATGAAGTGCAGTTCCAACAATGCTGTACGACATGGTCTGGGCGGAATCGAAGGCCAACTTACTAACCAAACTCAAACCGTTTACCAAAGCGAATGGGAAGTTCAACTCCTTTGATGAACTCTTTGATCGAGCAGCCGATGTTGAAACTGAACCGGAGAAGTATGACAAGCAGCAACAGATGCCACCCAGCGAGTCATCTGCTCCTGGCGGCAAAAAGCGTAACATCCACCCATCAATATCAGAGACGAAAAATCTACCAAAGAACCCTTCCAAAGCCAACCAGTCCAATCCGTCATCCTGTGGCAGGAATGGTCAACTTCCTTCACCATGGGTAAAGAGTGAGGTCTATGCATCGAGGACAGCGAACAGGAAATGCCTACAATGCGGTGACGACCATAAAACCTTCCAATACCCGAAATACTCGAAGACAATCATTCAAGATAGACTCACCTCCCGAGACCGCAAAGGCAAAGACAGACATGACATAGATGGCAGTCGACAAATCCAGCTCCAAAGATCCTTCGACACTTGTTGAGCTGATTGGAAGTACGGATATCACTATGCCAAGGACTATGAAGTAACTTGCCACTTTTATAGTTAGCACCATTAGTCATCGATCGACCTTATGTCGATGCGACATGTCTCATTACATGATACAATAGACACCTTCGCATACGCACGCCCACACTCGACTACTCGAGTGCACGCCACTGTACAACAGGTTATGAGCCCTTGCGTTTAAAAAGGGAACCGACAATCAACATTTGCATTTTCGTTTGTCGAGTGGAGGTCATCGTAACGGAGAAGTGTCTCCACAAGCTAAGTGATTACCCCGCATTTCCGCCGTATTTCTGAAGGCGGCTGCTGGACGTCACCCGTACAGTCTGAGAGACTACAATAGCTGACAATTGCGATATAACATCTCGTTACAGGATGAGTTCGACTACGATCACCATCACCAAGTTCAATGCCACGAACTATGCACAATGGGCAACCGAGATGGCCCTTCTTCTCGAGCAGAAGGAAGTGTATGGTATCATCAAAGGATACGACGACAAGCCTGAAGAGCTAGCAGCAAACGCGACCAGTACAGAGAAGGCCGCTATCAAAGACTGGATGAATCGCCATGGTGTTGCCAGATTTACTATTCTACTCGGTATGGAACCAAGAATCCAAGCGGAATACACGGTCGTCGAGGATGCGAAGACGCTTTGGGAGAAGCTAGCATCAGCCTACAAGTCAAAGCTAAAGCTCAACATCTTCGAGATTAGGGAAGACCTTTGTAGCATCACGCTATAGGACTGCGGAGATGTCGACAATTACGCATCACGGATCGATCGGAAAGTCAAGGATTACAATCTCTGCGCAGGACCGACAACACCAAAGACCACTGACACTGATGCCGATACGGACTCTGCAAAGAAAATCGCCAAGAGGAGTGAGCAAGAGCACATCTTCTACCTCCTTCGTGGAATCCCAAGGAACGATGAGTGGACAGTCTTCCTGTAGCTCATGATGGACAAAAACGCCACGATGACCGCCACGTCCGATCAGATCATCACCAAGCTCATCGAAAAGGAAGCTGCAATCAAGAGAGAGAATGGGCTCGCTCCAGAAGCTCTGCTCTTTGCAAAGAAGGGTGGCAGAGGTGGTGGTAATGGCGGTAAAGCCGGTAGAGGCGGCAAAAGTCGAAGCAGGGATACGAGAGATGATAAGAGAGATAATAAGGGAGACAAAGAGAAGGATTTCCGGAAGTGCTTTCATTGCCAGCGGCGAGGGCACACCACCGAGAACTGCTTGAGCAAGCAACTCGGCGATGCTCCAAAGGCTGCCGACACTGAAGCAAAAGCATCGACTGAGACTACTTCGACTCTTACGACTTCGATCGAGATCTATTGGATGGTGGCCAGCTCAAATGCTTCATCCAGTGATTGGTTCATTGATTGCGGATGCACGACTCACATCTCCGGCAATCAATCAATGTTCATCAGCTACACCGAATATCCCCCGAATACCAAGAAGGTGAAGGGATACAATGGGGTCACATCATTTGCATCCAGATATGGAAGTGTTAGGTTGACTTGCCAGCTGCCAGATGGAAAGACGGAAATGATCATACTCCAAGAAGTGGTGCATTTGCCGGGGTTGTTCAACCTCATCTCACAGTCTCAGATCATGGACAAGGATGTCAAAGTCGAACCGGTGAAACACTACAGTCACAACCTCTACAATCTCTATGGCAAATTGATTGCCACTGCACCTCAGGTCGATGGGCTATTCGTTCTGGATCGCATTCTGGATCGAGCTCCGGAATCGACCGAATATCCTGATAACGACGACAGCGGCCTGCTGGCACTTAAGACGACTGGGCATGCATCTCGGCACGATGCAGAGAAGCGGATGTTATGGCACCGCCGCCTGTCACAGGTCGGTCTCAAGGCTTTGGAGATCTTGCCGAATGTGGTTACCGACGCTCCGACGATGACCGGGAAGTGCGATTGCGAGAGCTGCATCAAGTGCAAGTTAGTTCGGAAGCCCTTTACTTCGATGACCTGCCGCGCCACTGAGCCTCTGCAGCGCGTGCATTCGGACATATGCGGTCCCCTGGAAACAACCATCGGAGGAGGTCGATATATGCTGCTCTTCACCGACTATGCCATGAGCCATATGGATGAGTACATATTGCAGTACAAGTCGGCAGCCCTTGAGAAATTCAAAAAATGGAAGGCTCTTAGAGAAAAGTAGTCGGGCAAGCAAGTGAAGCGATTTCGTACAGATGGAGGTGGTTAGTACACTTCCAAGAAATTCGCAGAATACCTACAATCAGAGGGCATACTAAAGGAAACGACTACGCCCTACACTCCTCAGTGTAATGGAGTTGTCGAACGGGCGAACAGCACGAGCATGGAGCGTGTACGATGTATGCTGGACGATGCCAGAGATTCGAAGAAGTACTGGGCGTTTGCAGTCTCAGTGGCGGTCTATCTCAAGAACCGCACTCCGACACGCTCTGAGGTTTGTAAGACTCTGTACGAGGCCATACATGGATCCGGACGGAAGCCATCGTTGAAGCATCTCCGTGTGTTCGGATGCTTGGCTTTCGTTCACGTTCCGAAAGAGAAACGAAAGAAGCAGGATTACAGAGCCAATTCCGGCATATTCGTTGGGTACAGCATATCAACTAAACAGTACTTTCTATAGGATCCATTGGCCAAGACGCTTCACCGCTCCCGAGATGTGGTATTCAGGGAAGGGAAGCGGTACACAGCACCGAATGCTGCAGACGAAGCGATCTTGAACGAGCACTTCTACAGAGACGTCATCGAGGATCCCAAACCCACCGAGAAGCAGCCACCCAGAGATACAAGTTCCGAACGTCAAACGGAGGAGCCATTGGACGACGATTCACCTCCGGATCCTCCAAAGCCAAAGACAATGAAGTCACGAGAATTGGCTGGCCTTGAGACGTCACTTGGAGATGCATGGAAGCCACCGGCCGAAGCTAGTTGCCGGAACCGCACTGGCAAATTGGCAGAGTCTGCACAATTGGCTCTCGAAGATGAGGAATTCGATGATATGATTGCCATCTATGCTGCAGCTGCGATCTCCGACGATCACGAGGATGCGATCGATCCAATGTCTTACAAAGCAGCAACCGAGTCTCCGCTCGCTGAGAAATGGGATACAGCGATGAAAGAAGACTTAGATGCAATTGGTCAGCATCAAGTCTTTGGAGATTTTGTGGAGCTTCCAGAAGGGAGAAAAGCTTTGCCAAGTCACTGGGTATACAAGATCGAGCGCAATGGAGCAGGCAATGTGCAGCGGTTCAAGGCCAGGCTAGTCTGTGGAGGAAATCACCAGATCGAAGGCATTGACTACCAGGCTACATATGCACCGACTGCTCTCTTGGGCCACGTTAGGCTGGCACTCGCCATCGCGGCCCAGTACGATCTCGAGATGCATCAAATGGACGGCTGCACGGCATTCTTGGGAGTTGACTTGGAGGAAGAGATCTAGATGCACCCGCCGCAGGTATATTTTCGTTTGGTCCAAACTAGGAGCCGACACAACGATCCAAGATTGAGAAAGACCTCGCGGAAGATGGTACTCCGCTTGTGAAAGTCTCTTTATGTCCTAAAACAGTCTTCGCACGTTTGGTACGGCACTTTTAAGGACTTCTTGATCTCGATTGGATTCGTGGCATCACTTGTCGACGGAGGACTGTTCGTGCTCCATGATAATGATCAAGCCATAGTCGTTGCCGCAGTCGTTCTGTACGTCGATGATCTCCTCATCATTGCTAAGGAGAGCTTGATTGGGCAGATCAAGAACCAGATGAAGAAGAGGTTCCGAATGCATGATCTCGGGAGTGTCTCCTTCTATCTTGGCATGAACATCGAACGCAATCGGGAGCATCACACGATCGACATGCATCAGCACAGCTACATTCGGATGATCTTGGCGAAGTTCAGAATGGACAAGTCCAGACCAGTTGCCACGCCAATGGCCATGAAGCTTCACAAGAGGAAGCCCGAGGAAGAAGCCTGCGATCTGACCATATACCAATTAATGATCGGAAGCCTTATGTATGCAATGACCGCCACTCGGCCCGATATCGCATATGCCATGAGAGTTCTCAGCCGGTACAATTACGACCCGAGCAATGAGCATATGGTAGCTTGCAAGCGCGTATTTCGGTACCTCAACGGCACGAAGGACTGGCGTCTGCGCCTCGGAGGAGCATTGGAAGGAGAAAACGCACTTAGATTTTATATCGATTCGGACTATGCTGGATGCCCAGATGACTATAAATCGACAAGTGGACTGGTAATCACCTTCGGAGGAGCGGTCGACTGGAGATCGAGAAAACAGAAGTCGAATGCCCAGTCCACGACTGATGCCGAATACTATGCCTTTGGAGTAGGCTGCATGAGACTCACACAGATCTCGCATCTCTTGAACGAGCTCGGCATCCCGACGATCCCTCACGTATTCTCCGACTCACAGTCACTGATTGCGAGCATCAAGAACAGAATCTCCTGTGGAACTGCAGTTGAACACATTGCGACCAAGTACTATCTTGCTGCAGATATGGCTAGAGATGGAGAGATCGACTTGAGCTACGTATCGACTACTGAGATGCTCGCCGACTGCTTTACAAAACCACTGCCAAAACCCGTCATCTTGAAGCAGTGTGCTGCAATGGGAATGATCGGAAATGGACTCGGGATTGGAATTAGGAATGGCCTCGGAAATGGCCTAGGTACGCTCGGAAATGGTCGTGGGAATTGTATCGGAATTGGAACTGGAAAAGGCATCGGCAATGCCTTCGGAAAGTAAATTGATTGGGCACGTTTGTTTCGAGGAGATCCACAATGTTCGATTGGCTCCTCTTCGCTTTTGTTTACTGTTTTGTTTGAAATGGACATGATAGCCGTCCTGGAGGAGTGTTGAGCTGATTGGAAGTACGGATATTACTATGCAAAGGACTATGATGTAACTTGCCTCTTTTGTAGATAGCACCATTAGTCATCGATAGACCTTATGTCGATGCGACATGTCTCATTACACGATCCAATAGACACCTTCGAATACGCCTGCACACACTCGACTACTCGAGCGCACGCCACCGTACAACAACACTCCGTAAGCAAAAAGATAGCATACCACTCCTGGTATCGAGCGCGGCAGGGGAGGTTTGACAAGATGGAGCTGGGAATGCAGAAGTTGGGCATGCAGGCACTAATGGCTACTATGGATGAAGTTCAACCTCACCGGATATCACTGAAATCAAAAGTCATTCTGGAGAGCACTAGGGCATGAAGGTTAAGTCAATATCTCGGCGGCACTGAAATACCGGATTTGGCACACATAGTTCACGAAGTATAAATACGAGACAGACATGGCGAGATGTAACGCTTACGGGTTGTTAGTGCCTGAGGCGTAACCAGTATTTTCATGAAACAGAGGCTTCTCAAGTGACTCAGGATATCACATAAGGTGGCACACATTACCACCCTTGGCCTGAACGGAGGAGTGATGCATCATGCAATGGACAGGCGGAAGACACGAATCACTGTCCACTATTCGCACTATTTCGCACCAGTCGATGAATTATATTTGCTTTTTGTGCCAATGCATGCATACGATCTAGAACTTGGATTACCATGGATCCAAAAAAGAATTACTGACATCGACTCGGCTCACTGTGAATTGAGTTCCCTGCGATCACTGAGCGCGAGTGGACTGGAGAAAATGACACCCATGACTATGGCAGTGGCATCGAAGGTCTCCGATGCCAAAAACAAAATTGTCCACCACCAGGTTCTGAGGCGTGGGCCGGATATACAGACACTCGGAGCAACCGCCTTCGATGAGCTTGTAGCTAGCGATGAAGTCATTGGAGCATGTACCCTATGGACTGGGGAATGCACATGGCTGCTGGGAGCGACTTTGGAAGACATCCCTCTGGATTCACCAGGGAATACAGACTCAAGCGCTGGAGGTGACGAGTAGGGAACAGCAGCGGTATTTGTGGCAGAAGAGCTGATCTGAGGAGACGCTTCACTGACTGCTAGTGGCTTGCCAAGACCCAAAGGGAGTGACGGGACGGTAGGGCTTGGCTCCTTTGTGGGCGAACCATTCATGACAAGGCCTCCTGGATTATTCCTTCCTTTTTTCATCTCATTACCTCCTTGTTCACGAACACTTAAGCTAATGTGAAGCATCACCATCAGACAAAAGGGTACCTACAGATGGCGGGATTTTCATCCCAGGAAAGTGCTCGCAAATCATGGAAGTCTTTTGACAGTCACCGGCTGACACGGTAGCACCATACCGCCCAATTGACCGTGCAATTGACCTGGAACCAGAATTTACAAAACCATATGGACGTATCTACCATCTCTCGGACATCGAGCTCCAAAGTCTCCAGGTATATATCTTGATGAACCTAGCAAACGGATTCATCCAGTGGTCATCATTATCAGTAGCAGCACTGATATTGTTTGTGAAGAAAAAAGACAGCGGCTTACAACCATTCGTGGACTACCGGGTGCTTAATTCAAGGACAGTCAAAAACCAGGACCCACTACCCGGTATCTCACATATGCTTGACCGATTGAGCAGAGCCCGGATATTTAGAAAGCTGGACCAGCGGAACGTCTGAAACTTTATCCGGATCAAAGAAGAAGAGGAATTGAAGACTACATTCCAGACGCGCTACGGCCAGTGCAAATACCGAGTGATGTCCTTCAGATTACAAAATGCACCAGTCACATTTCAGACCTACATTGATAACTGCCTACGGTCTTATATTGACGACTGGGTCATAAGATTTCTAGATGACATCTTGATGTATTCGACCAATGAGAAGGAATACGAAGATCACGTACAAAAAGTGCCAGAGCGACTATGCCCATTGGGCCTCTTTTGCAAAGCTGAAAAGTCCCAATTTGGAGCCTCAATAATCAGTTTCCTCGGATTTATCATCAGTTATGGTGGGGTCGGCATGGAATCAGACCGCTTATCTTCCATCGAGGACTGGCCTACTGCGAAGTCAATTCGAGACATACAAGTGCTCCTAGGCTTCTCAAACTGTTAGCGACAGTCCAACCACCAATATGCCAAGGTAACGACATGAATCTCCGACTAACTACAGAATTCGCAAGGCAAATGGGAACGGACCCGAGGTGCAGAGCTAGCTTTTCGAAAGCTGAAGATGGCATTCCCCACTGCACTGATCCACCAGCACTTCGATCTGGCAAAGCCTATTATCCTGCAGACGGATGCAAGCGGTTTCACCATCGCAGGTATTCTGAACGAATGCGACACTTTTGGCAGTCTCAGACCGGTCAACTTCTACTCGCGAAAATGCTCCCCAGGTGAAAACAACTATGACATCTATGATCGGGAGCTCCTAGCCAGAGTCCAGACTGTAAGTCAATATGGACACTATCTGGAGGGAGCCAATTACAACATGTTGATTCAATGCAACCACAAGAATGTAGAGTATTTCCAAATGTCGAAAGTGCTCTCCCGGAGGCAAGCGAGATGGGCTATGAACATTTTATCATACAACTTCGTTATTCAACACTTCGATGGGAAAAAGAACCCTGCAGATGAACTATCAAGACGACCTGATTAGGAAGAAGGCTACGAAAGATCTACTGCACGACTCTTGGGAGCTCTGTTGGGGACCACACTGAACCCTTTCGATAGTCTCCTACTAGCAATTCAGCAAGCACAGGATACCGATCCACTAGCGACTGACATGAAGAATAAGAGCGGTTACCCTGACCTAGCTAAAACTGGTGGGCAAGAGGGATCCACAGATAGAGAAGCGGACATGCAGTGGAATGTCATCCCAGGAGCTCCCACTTTCTAAGGGAGAATATACGTGCCAGAAGTACTCCGCAATCAAGTGATAAGTCATTTCCACGACACCTCACACTCTGGACAGTTTTTAGATGTCAGGACTGCTGAACTCGTATCTAGAGACTTCTATTGGCTAGGACTAGACACCATGGTACAGAAGTATGTCGCCGGGTCAGGTGTAGGCCTCCGATTCAACGCACCGCGCCACCCAGGATCGGGAGCTAATTTGCCGCTGCCACCACCATAAAATCCCTGGGACAGAATTACCATGGACTTTATAACTGACCTACCAGAATCAACCAAGTATGGATACACTGGGATTTTGGGCATAGTCGACCGATTAATGATGATTGCAGTTGACCTGCCCTGCCGAAAGGATATCGACTCACCGGAATTGCCATGTATGTTTTTTGAACCCATGATCTGCAAGCGTGGCATACCAAACCATATCGTCATCAACCCTGGAACGCAGTTAACAAGCTGATCCTGGACTCGAGTCTGCTCACACAAGAGCATCGACCACTAACTCTCGATGTCCTTCCACCTGCCGACCGATGGCGAGACCGAGCGGTAGAACCAGAACATGGAACAATACCTCTGAGGCTTCAGCTACTACAAGCATGACAACTGGGCCGAACTCCTTCCTCTGGCAGAATGTGTGTACAACAACTCAGTGCATGCTTCGACTAGGATGAGACCATTCTGGGCCATGTACCATTGGAACCCCAAGATGCTATTGAAAGCACTACAAGGGTCACTTTTGAAATCGGAGATCCAAGCGGATGCTACGCTCGAGAGATTGGCAGTGACTCATCGGACTCTCCGAGAGTACATACTGGACGCCCAGCAGCGGCAGACAAAGTACACCGGCGGAAAACAGATTATGTTCAACATTGGAGACAAAGTGTGGCCCCCGACCAGACACTTCAGGAAACATATGCCATGTAAGAAGCTTGACTCTAAATGAGCGGAACTGTACACTCCGAGTAAAGTTATCAATAGGAATGATTACAAATTAGACATGCCAAAAACAATGTGGAACCACAATATTTTCCATGTGTCACAACTTGATCAATAAACACTGCCAGTCTCAGGCCAGGCACCAAATGAACCTCGTCCAATGATTATTGCCAACTCAGAAGCGAGGAAAGTTGAGCGTATACTTGACTTCAAACAGCGATATCAGAATATCCATTACCTCATTTCTTGGGCCGGATGCAGATATGTTCGTACAAGTTGGAAGCTAGCGGAAAACCTCAGGAATGCTGCGCAGCTTGTGGATGGATTCCACTGCATCCATCCAGGAGAGCCACGATTGTGCAGGGAAGGGGTCAATTCCGAGTCATTTCTTTCGTTCTTTACTTCATTAATGGGATGTGATGCAGTCCAATTGGCTTCGGCACAGGTTCTACTGCCTGCGGATTACAGTCATGTGGTGGTGGAGTTTCCCGGTGTGCCGTATGTGCAGGACAACCACGGGATTTGTTTCCTGTGTGTGAGTTTGAACTTTCCTTTTATGCAGAGATGCAGCTCAGGAGATCTGCGGCTAGAGAGGGGATAATATAACAGCGAGGTCTAAGACTAGAGATGAGACTTGGCACGCCGGCACATCACGCAGTCGGGTATGTGACAACCTTAAATCGACTGCTCATGAGGATTATGATTCTTACCGGGAATCTTAGCATATACATGTACACGTACGCTCACTCTTACGCTGTTTGGAATCGTATCCCGACTGGTAAAATCTATTCACTTACTTAGCCGGACGCTGGCATACGTGCCGTGACAATAACAAACAATTTGACTTCCGGTATAGGCAACCCAGACAGAGACACAGTTGGTGCTCCAGTTTGAGAAAGTCTGTCAACTAAGCTTGAATGATTTTAGATCTTGTAATTAAGGTGTTTGGAAAGTGATTCGCTCACTGTTATGCATATCGAACATATTTGCAGCCTTTAAGGGCAGATGATGTATGACATGGTAACTGCCACATCATGGAACTGTGTGACAATGGAGCATCCACAATTTTTGCTCTTGAAAATTACTTATACTTGGCATCATTTGGATGGTGAAGTTCTAATGTATGTATTTCTAACCCGTATAGTGAAAAATACATGCTATAAAACGAGAAACACAAAATCCAAAATAATTGGAGTTGCAAACTACACATCATGCAAAATGAGATTACTGGATCTTGAATTCTTGCTTTTGGTAGGACACTGTTGACAAACTGCCAAAACCAAGGATTTAGATGAATCCACAGATGAACCAGATGGACAACACAATTACAACCAGCCCAATTCAGACTGAATACGAGACTTCTACTGACCAGTACCAGTTTTGATGGTTCTGGTGTATTGATCACCCATACCACCAATTGTACATCAGTTTTAATCTGACCTGAAGCCAGATCTGAAAAGACGGACCACAACTGTTGCTAACAATTGGAATCATTTATATGACTTTTATTTTAAGTATACAATCTCAGCAAGGATAAACTGTTACAATTCAATTGGGAACGGCGACACATGACCCAGGGGCAGGTAACGGCAACTGTCGATAGTTGGCTTGCAACAAGAAGTAGTTCTCAAGTGAGAATCTTAATAGACATCTAGAACTACTATTGGTCGCATCTATGTTTGCAACTGTATTGTACTATTTACCATACGTATGCCTATGAGGCCAGAGGCTGGCGTACATGCCCTTATACTAAGATTGTGTTTTCAGTAACAGGATACATTTCCCTGCCGGGATTGCACCAGTAACCCCATATCCTACACACGACACAATCAACTCAACAATTGTGAAGACTCCCCCAGAAATGAGGTATCCTAGCATCATTATCGCAAAGCATGGAGCATTGATCATTCCATCAGTTATTTCAGCCACCTGACGGCAGGGGAGTAGAGTTCAGAGAAAAATTGTGGCATAAAGCGCATCACGGGTAATGAAGACTGCGATCGGGAGTACAGTACATGACAGTTCCACCCGTTCATGGGGAGGCATTATACACAATCGATTAACTTGAGCGCGAATACTATTACCGTCAGCCAAGAGAACATGATGATCAGGCAGAGATGGTGCAATACAGTAATGATACGATTGAATCAGCAATACCGGGAACCAATTGGAAAGTCGACACAACAATTACTAGTCAACAAATCAATCACTACATTCCTGCTGATCGAGCGAAGCGTACCTAGTTCAATTGGGGTGTACACCTTCAGCCCTAGCAACCTCGATGAGACACACTTGGGGAAGCCTTCTACAGCCACATATTCCTACAAATACACTTTTCGTGGGCGGCTTGCCTACGGAGATGGACAATGCTATAACTGAAACCCACACACCATGATCAGTCTACGAAAGAAGCACTGATACTGGGACCAACCTTCGCACGAGTGAAGTGCACTTATGCAGACATCACCCTACCTCACGATTCAATTACAATTACGATGAGAAGCTTTGTCTTGATTGAAGCAAACTTGGAGGGTTGATTCATTGCACCGTGTAAAGTGCATTCATGGTCACAACCAATCCAATTCTGCAGCCCAACCACAATGACCACGATGTCTACGATGAGCACTGAGAGCCCCATTTTCATGGAAAATGACAGTTCGCCTACTATATCCAAGATAATCGGCTGCAATGACATTAACGGCAACGATGGCCAAAAGTGACCACCATTACCTACCAACCAAATGGGCTCTGGACTTCCAGCACCACCCACAGCTACAGCAGAGGCAACATTGTGATTTGAGACTATAACCTCCAGAGGTGTCACTCTCAGGGGACAAATAATAGGATCTAATTAACCGATGAGATGTGGATACAATGAGATTTCATTAATGCTGGAACCCATTCCGTGGTACTCAGTCAATATATATCTCTACAAGCGAAATGATTAGTATTAAGCGGCATACATTACCAGTCCTTATGGCGATATGGAGTGGACTCAGAATTACAAATTGATATGCTGGATATACTCATCAGGAGGTATGTGGTAACAAACTGCTATGGTTTTGTGCCAAAACCTGGGAATCGTTGATCGGTCACTGTGCCAGTTTGACTATCAACTAAACAATATTTTTCTCTCGCAGCCTCCTTTATGTACTGCCCAAGAGACATTTGATATGTCGATGCTATTGAGCTGCGGAACCATGTCTGGGGCGCGAGAAATACTACCAAGACAATCGAGGTGAGGAGTTCTTCTCCACAAGCATCAAGCTTCTGGACTGTTGTAGGACATACCTCTCCCGGGGATACAAACTCGGGGACCGCATCATAATAGCAACATAGATTATTAGTATCATGGCATTCACCCAACGGTCAGGGGTTTGCACCAGTTTGCTGAGAGCTGGGGTATAGGGGCCTATGGATGAGGCATAGTGAGCCGGCAGAGGTGGTAACCCTCGCAGCATGCTGTGGTGAGTAAGGAGCAGTGGCCTATGTTGCGGTAGAAGATTGTCTCCGAGGAGACGTTTCAATGACTGCTACTGCCTTGCCCAGTCACCAACAGGATGATTGCAGGCTCTGGTCATTTTCCGGTTGACAGGCCGGTGGTATTTCATCTCCTGGATGTTCTCCTTCAATGCTTTCATCCCAGTGATTCTGTTGCCTCACATAGATGAAGCAGTTCGTATGGGTTTTGTGCAGATCTGCATTTTGAAAATAATCTCCACCTACTAGTGATGGCAATGGTTCCAACCCGCTAGATTGTTTCCGGGCTAGGGTTTGAACCGGAACCAAACTGTTGCAACGGGCTGTCCCACACGACACCCTGGACTGTGGCAAATGTGCAGATTCTACCATCAACATCCCGGCGTTTCAACAGCGCAAAGTTTGCTCCAATTCAGTATTTGAGTTCTGATCGTATCGTGTCGTGATCAGTATGTTCATTGTGCAGTTCTAGCCGCTGTTTCTGGTCCCGCTTTCAGAGTTATGATCCGATCAAGATTTGTCGAGTCAAGATCGAATACTCTTTAATTTCCCTTACAACTCTGCTGTGGTACGCAGCCACTGAACGAATATCAGTCGGATCGCAAATCTGCAAGTGAGAGCTGCATGAGCCAATAGTACTGCACAGTCTACGTAGTGCTCATGTGATGATACGTTCCGAACTCAAATTATTTATTGGAGCGCAATGTGCTGGAATGGTACAATGGAACGGCGGTCTGGATAAAACCCGGCCAAAAAACCGCAAGTTCGTGTCCGGTCCGGGCAACCTCACCGCCAAGACAACGCGGGTCAAGTTTTTGGCCGGGTCTGGAACCGCTCAGAACCGTTTTGCAGGTTGGAACCCGGACTGCTGCCGGGTTACCCGAACCCGTTGCTAACCTAACCACAGACAAATGACAATTCACAGAGGTGAAGCGCAGGTTACGCCCAGGAACAGATGAGAAACAAAGTCGGAAAGTTACTTTACTACCAAGGAAAAGAGCTATCGTTGATACTATGAGAATTGGACTAACAAGCATGGATATGCACATCCTGGAGATACATTAATACTCTGAGACAGATGATAATTAATCCTTTAACTATGGTGAGATACACGAAGGTATGTGGAATTCTACCCTATTCAATATACTTACGTTTGATGAAGATGTATGAGACTGCGAATGGAACTCAGAAATGCAGCAATACGTTCTGGCGGCCTTGCCGTACCGAGTACAATCTTGAAAAACATTACCAGATTCCAAATGATGCATCCGTATGGCAGAGATTACAAGGCAGATTACAATGCCGATTACAATGCCGATTACAATACCGAATAGAATGCCGAATTTGTTACGAAGTCATATTACCAAGAATCCAATCCAGAATAACATCACCACTCAGACTCGACGATCTTGTGCTACAAATCTACAATCATTTGACGACTACAAATCAACTTTGGAATTAACACCAAATCAAGCTCTTCCAATTGATATTCCCTACAAAGCCGTCTGAGATTGGTCGCTGGCAGAGGAATGCGTTTCAAAAGAGTGGGATGACTGTACCGGAATCGCAATCCCTACTGCAAACAACTGCCATACCTGAAGTGCAGGAATGAAGTACCAGCATGACAATAAAGAACGACCATATGTGCACCGAGTCATGTAATGGCAAACCCAGCTACGGATGAATCAACATGTACACCGGGTCCAGAGCCAGAGAGCGCACCAACCGACCTGAGACAATCAGCTCACCTGCCATACGCCAGACGTCCAGTATACCTTCAAATGCACCAGAGATAGATGACAAGCCAAGCGGGCATGATCAATGCCAAATGAGTGCAAATACGGATCGCAACAGTTTCAAACAAGATACCGAATACCCGCGAAATCATTACGACACAGGGCCACCGACCGTGCTCGAATATGACCATTGAGCGTAGCAAATGCCCTTCCAAATAGTCTACTAAATCGCACCAGGAGAGACAGTCAAGATAGCTACGAAGAGATGATCACCGAGATCTCACAGCGACAGATATCACCGCAGAAGGATTTCACATCGATATCAAAAGAGTGAATTACCAGATACCATACCGTACCAAGCCACTGACTGAGACGCTTACCGAATGGCATACCTAATGATCATGAAACTTTCGCCGAACTGCATACCAAACTGAATATCAAAGTGAATACCAAAAGATTTTACCTGTGACCTTCCAAATGACTACCAAGCCAACGGATATTCTACCGAAGCTGTCAACCTAGATGGCCACGGAGAAGTCAACCAAGAACGCACCGAAACTATCATACACATGACTTTCACAGAGAAACGGTCCACTGAGACCCTGCCGGATGTCGAATCAAGAGAGGCTGAGATATGCATATGCAATGTGCTAAGCGGCTTTCCGAGGGCAGAAGCACGCTCTTATCACGGTGAGAATGATTACCCACTGCTATGATTACGTGTTAGATATCGATCAATGATATACCTTGCACGCTCAATGCAATTGGCGTCAATTGGGCCACCCCTGAGAGGTCACCGCGAGTGCAATATGCGAACCACACTGATGATGCGAGGAGGGGAAGCTCACATTGCTGTCCAAAGTCAAGACGAGATCCATATGATGATCGACTATTCCCTTGATCACTCCAGCCAATGCCGACGATGGTCAATGCCTAGACTAAAAGTTACAAAATGAAGGACGAATCTAATTACGTGTAGAATCACAGAAAGATTACAATTACACTTCCAAATCACCAATCAATCCCAACTGCAATTCGGAGATCCAAGATACACTGCTACCAACCCACAATGGCAATCGACAATAGATATCATGATGAAGTCGTTCATGGAGGAACGGATTTTCAACGAGGGAGATAGCCGTGTCTGTATGATCAAGTTCTACCGACAAGTCAAAGCCCACACCAAGGAAGTCTCCCAAGACATCGAGAAGTCGAGCAGCAAGTCTACCAAGCGAACCTAGATTCAACTGAAACTGCCTGTCGAGAGCGCAATGATGAAGTCCACAAGATGGTCATCGAAGCGGACTTGCAAAGATGACGTCTGGTCACGCAGCATCTACAAGTCAATGACAATTCCCGATAATTACTGGGTGCAATAGATATGCAACAGCGCATGTGGAGAAGCACTCCACGAAGGGGCAATTGAGCGCAGGGCCGCTTGAACTTGCTTAGTATAACTATCTTTGGAGAAGCACACTTGCTAGATGACAACTAATGAGACGAGACTACACGATTGGCGTATACCACTGATGATCATGCATGGCTACCAACGATGCCTGCAGCTGAAGTTCGCATCGATGCCAAGTCGTGTGCGGAAGCTCTACAACCCTGACGATTCCGATGAAGTCCAACGCCGAGATGACATCAGGTACCTGTGCGGAACTGGATGGCAAGTCGGATTCTGTATGAGATCGGGAGTGGAGATAAGAAGGAATAGAGGACCGCGGATTGGAAGCGGAGGAAATGGGTCAATAGAGTTTCGGAACTCAGGACAGGAGGAAAGAAATCAATCTGGCGTTCCTTTCTGCCATTTTTTCTCTTCTCTTCTCTTCACCATACTTCTTTATTTCTTTGGATCTTGGCCCAGTACACAAGGCGTCGGCGTGGGTTTTTACCACCTCCAGGTCACAGCTCAGTGGAGGTGTAGTTTCCCTCTGCGCCGGATCCACCAAAAGGCTACCATACAGTGCACATCGGGAGAGGGCCATTTGGATTTGTTCAAGTACGTACACACCATAATTGTTTGATACATTCTTTCTTTTCTTTTCCTTCGCTCTAGTATGTTTGATGCAGCCCTGGAGGTCGGCGCCTAAGAAGGGGGACAATGTAATGGCAGCCGGTGACCCGGGGCGATTTCACTACCATTTTGTATAGTTGGCTCGCCACGAGCCTTAGACCTTTAGCGATTATCTTAATATACATTTACACCTACTCTCACTTGCATCCACTTTTGCAACTGTATTTTACTATTTAACACTGGTATGCCTATAAGGCTGAACGCTGGCGTTTGTGCCCTTCTAGAATTGATTGTTCCAAACCATCTACCCTGCAAATTAAAAACAGTGAAATTGCAATTCTTTGAAGATTAACTGAATTCAATATTCGATATTTTTCTTAGGCAAAATTAGTTCTCCATCTTTTAAAATCCTTATAGTTTCTAATAATTTTTGTCCTTTCATCTACCTATTAACTATTTGGCCCTAGCGTATTTAATATATTGGTTCATTTCCTTATTGTGCCGTATAATCCCCTCAGGTTGAACCATCAATGAGAATATACACCATGTGACTAATCATCATATTTCACTTTGATTGGGCAAAATCTTCTGTTGGTCTGCAGTGAGACACATTGTCTCCAAAACAGTTTACCTGGTGAGAAATTCCACAATACTGTATGGGTATTACAACAACCAAGGTTAGGCAGGTATTACTGTTGATGAGTCAACACTGGAATAGCAAGATCAGTGTACAATGTCTTACTAATATCCTTTCAACATATTCTCATTTGCTTATGCACACCTGTACCACCAGACTATCTACCATCAGTGGAACATAGTCATATACAACTTAATGCAACCTTCAAGTTCATAAAACTTGAATATGTTTTTGTCAGGACTAGATTCTACTTGGTAATCTGATTTCTACTAATCATAAAACCAACCGAAGCCAATTGACCATGTGAACATGATACCAATTTTAAGCCAATGTGTCTTCTAATGATACTGCCAGTGATCAATTACACATGGCAAGCGCACAGTTCAGAATAAAATTCTGGCATGTTCATTGCAGGTGAGCTACTACCATTACAACTTGACCAGTCGTAGTATATTTGAACAATGCAGACTACCATACCAGTAAGTGAAGAGACAAACAAACAACTTCATCCATACATATAAGCCTGAGTCACAGTCAATGTGACAACCCAAGCCAGTTTCTACTCAAGGGTACAAACAGAGTGTAAAATCATTCTGATGTAATATATTATGGAGAAACCATGATAAATACTAAACAATTCTGTCAAATATGAAATTGAACTGTGTGTGCGGAATGGCAAATCTAATGGCAGTAAAGCAGGAGAAATTAGTTACATAATTTAAACCAAAATCAATGGCATTGACAATAATTGAAATAACCAATCCAGGTTAACACAGCTGCACACATCGGCAAAGTTTCATTCTGTCCAGAAGCCATACACAAATCTACCAGACACTGCAGTAGCACTGGCGGGTACTTCTAAGTATATCCAGATGCTCTTTGCGCCGCCTGGAGCATTGCAAAGTGCTCTCAGACTCTGCAATACCATTCTGATATGCTCCTGAAAGCACCTGCAGTGGTGGAGCTGCATTCAGGATGCTACGATATTAGACTATTTGCATACTGAAATTGTGTGGCTGTTGTGACATCTGAACTGGTCTGCGGGTGTCTTCGAGAGCTGCTGAGACCTCTGTACAACCTTTGGGAGTAACTTGGTGCTGTATTCATACACCACATGTTCTTAGACTTCCAAAATAACAAGCCATGTTATCGATTATATTAGTTTTTTTACAGTCACATGATTCACCAAATCATAATATGACCTGTCGTATCGACGTTTGTCTATAAAATTACATATGGCGATGGAGCGATATCCAAGATTGACTCAGCAACAGCAAGGATATATTTGTAAGACCCCGGGGTAGAAAGGTATAATCTCATTGTATTGAATATACACCCAACGTTTCCCAGCTCTTGGTCGCAGGCACTCTTGCTGAGCTTCGTAGATCTACTCAATTTGTGTAGATCCTCATGAACTGTTTTCAAGTGTTGATAGATGCACCTGATTTGTATAGTTCATCATGGCCAGCAATCCAATCATATTCTTTCACTTGGGTGTGAACTTAAAGATACACTTGGAGGGCGTAACCGAGCAAGGTTGGAGATACACTTGCAGGCTGAACGAGAGCCAGAGTGGAGACGGACTTGTACGCCCTAATCATCCAAACTTGGAGACTGTAATTGAGCGAAATTAGAGATACACTTCAAGACAGTAATAGCGCGAGTTTGGAGATGCACTTGGAGGCCATGATCAAGCGACTTTGGAAATGCTCTTGGAAACTGGGATTGTGCGAACTTTGAGGCAGTAATCGTGCTGAATCAGACATACACTTTGTGGCAGTGTTTGAGCGTGTTTGGGGAAGCACTTGGAGCCCAGGATCGTGCGAGATTAGAGGAGAATTAGGAGGCAGTGGATCTGGAAGCTACAGTTTGGGACGGAGGCCCGACGGGAGCTAAGAATATTTTCATTGGATAAGTTGTAATTGTGTGACTGTCAAAAATTGAGTACAACATTGTCCTCCGAGAGATCAGAAACTGGCTTGCGAGCGGGACACTGTCGTCACTGGGATTGTGTAGTATGCGGCATAAGTAGCACTCAGTCTATGCTGCACTCGGTGTATGCTATACCCGGTGTATGCGGTGCTTGGTGTTATCATTTGATGATGGCACAAAGAGATAGAGAGAGATGAATGCACTGCGTGTTCTTAGGTGACGGTAGAATTCAGGACCAGACAGAGGGAAATAAGAGGCTACAAGGGAAATGATCATGATAAAGAGGAACTTGAGACAATTTGGTGTGGGAGTCAACAAACCATTGCAAAGACAGAAGGTACGAGTCCGAATACAGCGTGTGGTAACCCGTCTAAGAAGTCTTTCTAACGTAATGAGCCAAGTTGTACCAATGATTTCTCATATCCTCTCGGATCCTCCACATGGTTCCCATCTTCATTGGCCATCTCTCTCGTTCTTGCCCACAACACTATGATCTTCACATAACCCAACGATAAGTCATTCCTGGTTATCTCTCCGTGACATGAGCTGGAGTTGACACACAGTACAGTGTACAGCACCTACAGCATACCCCAAGAACAGCATACATCGAATACAGTTTACACCCAAAATTGTTTCTCTTCCCTTTATTCTCAAGATTACTAGTTGACTCCTGAATGCAGCTTAAGCTTCCGGAGTGCCTCCCTACATGACATATCGCCATCAGCCAGCTCTCCACATGAGCTCAAAGGTCAATTCAAATTTTGGTTCTTGTGAGTCAACTTCTCATGGAAAGGAGTCTCAACACCCGTTGCGCTGTCCATCACCTGTCTGCAAGTATTTGTCCACACTCATTCTATAACGGCCTCCAAGTTGGCACAATAATGGCCTCCAAGTGCATATCTCTGAACTCGGGCGATTACAGCCTCCAAGTGCATCTCCAAACACGTTCGATTACAGCCTCCAATGTTATTTTCAAAGTCCGTTGATTATGGCCTCCCAGGTTGCATGATCATAGCCTCCAAGTGCATATCTCCGAACACATTTGATTACGGCCTCCATGTTCACATGCTGAAGGCGTTCAACTGCCTCTACACACTTGTTTGATCATGGCCTCCAAGTGAGTCTCCAAACTCGCTCAATCAACGCCATCATGTGTATCTCTAAACTCTCCCAAGTAGGCCCTCCAAGTTCTCATTATCACGGCCTCCAAGTGCTTCTCTATTGTTGCTGGATTACACACTGGAAGTGTTTCTCTGAGATTACTTGATTGATATTTGTAAGCACTGTTTGAATTGCTCTCCTGCACTGCCTGCTGCCAGGCCAGATTCCCTGTCTGTAGATGGGTAGCTATATAGATCCATATATACATAGATACATATATGAGAATACAAAGTGAATACATGAGTTATTACAATTGTTGAACGATAAGTAGCAGCTATGATTTCTCTGCCCACCACCAGCATTCCCAAAGAAGATGATGTGTCTCCAAAATTTCTCAACTGTAATTTGAGGTGCCCCCAGACTTGTTACCGGTGCTCCAAGGATGGCCACCGGCACAGCAAGGTATGTTGCTGGCTCTCCCATGTTGTCCCAGGCTTGTCTTTGACACTCCCAGGATTTTCGCCGATGCTTCATGTCACCCTGAATGCCAGCTGCAATGCCGTCCTAGAGTCTGTTACTCTCCCGAAATTGACGGATCCAAGTTTATACTCCATAGCCTCTCAGCCAGTCCTGGATGCTTTCAGTGACTAAAATACATTTTGCTGATGCATTTAAGATGCTTTCTAACTTCCTTGATATATAAGAGTCCAATGTCGTATTACATCAAAGTTGATTCCCCCCCTGTGGTTTCAATCATGTTGGAAATCTGTTATGTCTTCTTTACCACCAGATTATAATTGAGACCCGACACTGACACACAATTAGTAAATGGATATGTTGCTGTATTTCCATTGCCTGTGGACTGAGTATGTTTACATGAGTGATGATATTGAATCCTGAATACAAGTAATGCAGTGGATAGAAAAGGAGAAAGTAAGGAGCCTGAGAAGGGCAATTAAGTGTATGCTCAAGGCCCACCAAAGAATTAGTTAACTGACGATAGGGAGTGCAAATCCAATCATGTCACATTGGGGAGTGGTGTGATGACACCCACTGGACAACAATAGTGTTAGCAACAGGTCCAAGATAACCCGCCAGAGGTCCGGTTGATGGCCTGCGGTTAGGTTCAGTTCGGTTCCTGGCTAAGGCAAAATCCCGACCCGCTGTGTCGTCACGGTGTTGTTATCCTGACAAGACATAAACCCGCAGTTTTGTCACCAGATTGAACCTGCACCACAGCTCCATGTTACGGTTTCAGCAACGTTGGTTTCAATTGAGTATCTGAGTTTTGATCCTATCATTACATAATCAATATGCCGATTGTGCATCATTAGGCGCTCTTTCACCTGTCACTGACAGATTTGCGAATGCACTAACATACGTAGAATCGCTGTGCAATATCATCAGTATGCAGGCAAAATTCCTCGGTTCTCGATAGGGACTCAACGAATATTGGTTTGATCGTACTGCTGATAGCGGGAGGTGAACGAGGGGCTGAAACTACACAATCTACATACTGATCAAATCACAATATGATAAGAACTCACATACTGAATTGTAGCCAACATTATGGACTTGAAATGCCGGGTATTTGGTGGTATAACCAGCCCAATGGCAATTGTCCGGGTTTTGGTGTGGTTGAACATGTTGCAACAGTTCTCTTCTGGTCAAAGCTCTAACCTGGACCCGTTCTACTACGTTTGAACCATTGCTAACAGGAGACAACAACAACCTACACATCATATATTTGGGAATTCAACAACCAGGACATTCGATCAAGATTCAACTATCAACCCAATCCATAGCAGCAATGAAGCACATTGCAGGGCATTTTCCATATGATGCAAATCCTTAGTTCACACCAGACAACATATTGTCTGATCAGTTGCTGGCACATCCATACCGACAGCAGTTAGGAAATCAAATCAAGAACCCAATGGGAAATGTAACATGTGAGCACGAATATCTTACGTAGCCAAACTATCGAAGCTTGACAATTTTACGTGCCACAATCATGATCAATGTACAGCACCACCATAAGCTAGTGCCAAACTTAGTGTTAGCAACCGTTCCAACCAGCTGGAACAGTTCAAAGTTATGGTTGGGACCAGAACCGAACCGTTGCAACAGTTTTTACCACACAAAATCTGGACCATTGCAATTAGGCCTGTTTTACCACCATAAACCCGGCATTTCAACCTCATAACTTTGGCTCCAATTAAGTATTTGAGTTCTGATTGTATTGTCACATGATCAGTACATAGAGTGTGCAGTTTTACCACCTGTTCCACCTCACACTTGCAGATATGCGATTCAACCAATATTCGTGGAGTCGCGATTGAAAACCCGTGAATTTCGCTTACAATTGGCCCTTTTTTCACAGCCACTCAACGAATATCAGTCAAATCGCAAATCTGAATGCTGGAGGTGAAAGAGCTCATAATGCTGCACAATCTACATATCGATCATGTCACAGTATAATCAGAACTGACATACTCAATTGGAGCCTAAGCTGTAGGAACCAGAAATTTGGAACCGCGGTCCCATTCCACCCTGGGCAAATACCCTCGGTCTTATGTCCTGGCCGGGTAACAACGCGCCAAGACACATGCGGGTCAGGTTTCAGGCCACGTCTGGCACTGAACTGAATCAAACCGCCAGTCAAAACCCGGACCGCTGGCGGGTGACCCTGACCAGTTGCTAACACTAGGCAGACTCCATGCAAGGTATCAGTGAAGAGGAACATGCAGATACTGCTAGAATTAGACACCTATCACATTCCAGTAACCATGATAGACACATACTATTCACTCCAATAACCATACTCATCTTTAAGGCAGTACAAATATCCAATATCAGTGCTTGTACCATACAGATACATGTAAAAACCAGGTTTGGTCTCCTGGAATCTGTTCCTGTTGGTGCCAATGAACAATTTGGAGTATGGAACAGTGAATGTTCTCAAAAGCCAGTCTGGACATCACTCGAGTCCATTAAACTTTGTTGGATTTCATTAAGGATGAGGGTTCCTTCAGAGATCTATGGTACTCACTTCTATAGTATATTACGTTTGGGAAGAGCAAGACCAGATGATTCAAAATTTGGCAATGATGTCTTCATACATGAACCAGAGAGTTTGTTGCAGCCATTTTTAGAACTCACACAATGCAGTGCCAGAAGTAATTCCCTTACTCTCCATCAGCAAAATGTGAATTAATCTGGAAACCCTGCACAAACCTCCTGGCCACTCTGATTCACCTAGGCAGTACGTTGACATACTTCCGGAAGTTCCAAGGTCAGCCTGGAGCTAAGTATAATCCTCCAAAACTCTGTAAGAGCATTCTCTATGGCTTCTGGAAGCACATTCATCTATGCATGTGCATCCAGAATTGCCCAAGAGGTAGCTTACAGCATTGTTAAATTTTGGAGTAACTGAGACTACTGCTCAGTTCTGGGGAAGAATTCAAGAGCAGCTGAAGCCCCTATATAGCTCTGCGCAGCTCTGTGGGGGACCTGATTCCATATTCTCACAGCATTGGGTTATTGAGTTCATAACTACTAAGTACTTTGTGTATTATATTTGTCTTCATTAAAGTCAGAAGATTTGCTACATCATAATCTGGTATGTATTATCCGTCTAAGTCTCTCAATACATGAGCATATAGTCAATCCGGATGCTGACCGTAGTCTAGTGTACTCAGACGAGCATCTGGATGTTAAATCCACGATAACCCAGCGATGCCATTGGCGGTCATAATAGAGAGACAATACACTTCCTACCTCTACGATTCATGTTGACAGGGCGAGGCCGGTGGGTGCTTGGAAATTACGCTGGGAAAATGGAGATTGACTTAGTGATCGGTGGTGACTTTGGAGGGTGGAGGCGTTGTCTGGAGGTACAGTCATGGGAGAGAGAGTCTGAACAGTCGAGTTTATATACACATTGTCCCATCATATGAAATTCTCAGTCAATTATTTCCAGTTCCTGATTCCAAGCACTTTTGCAGATGTTTCATTTATCCACACATGTTGTATGGATCAGTTTACTTGCTTGCCTGGCCATGTTAGTTTCTCGCACATTGTTTAATTCCACATGGCTGAGGTAACTTTTACATCACCTCAGGCTCTTCCTGTGCACCTAATGGCTGAACCACACTTTCCCACCAATTTACTTGGGACAGTAGAAATTCCCACTCCCAGCACCATCATTGACCAATGTTGGTGTTGCATTTCAAGGTCTTGATCGAGCTAGTTTGAAGATTGAGCATGAGGCCATGATTAGATGAACCTGGAGGTATAGAGCAAATACACTCTCTGACAAACTTTGATTCCATGATCAAGCACTGTCAGCGATTCACTTGCACGCCATAATCATGCAGCTGTCAATGCTGTGATTGAGCCTGAGTGGAGATACAGTCATAAGGCCGTGACCAAATGGACTTGGAGGACATAATCGAACATGTTGGGACTTACATGTCGAGCCTGTTGTAAAGTATGCTCAATGACTCAGGTTGAGACTGTGACTGACAAGCATTGGGAATACTGTTGGAGGCCAAGATCAAACAAGGATGGAGATGTGCTTGGGTGATATGAATGATTGAGATTGGAGGCGGATTTGACAGCACTCGATGTGGACTTAATTGATCTGCAGGAGGTAAATTTTAGTGTGTTGTGCAGTGCGAACCAAGACTCTGTTTATTCGTCAACTTTTAATTGTTGTAATAAAGACAGCTTTGTAATTCAAGATCTACCAAGTGTTGAGTGGCTGGCTGGGAGTGGGAGATTTTCCATTTTACAATGAATTAGTACTTAGTATATGTAGTACTCAGGGTAGGCAGTCCTTGGTGACCATGGGGTACACTGTATACAGTTCTCACTGTATGCTGTTCTTGGTGATAGCTCAGTCTCATAGGATCTAGCGATATTGTGTAATGACCTAATGTCTTATACTTTCTTTAATGTAGAGTGGAGTACCAGAATGAGACAGTTCAAAGGAGAACAGTTATTATCACAAGACACTTGGAACTAGAGAATTGTGTGTGCAAGTTAATTTAACATGCCTAATATTGGAGCTGCCCCATCCAATCCAGTGAGTAATTATACTTATTCAGAGTCATTTAGACCAAATCCAGCGTACGATTCCCCTGATCCTGCCGATTGACTCGTAACCTCCATATCATTCACATCATCAACCCTCATTACTATTCTGCATCCTCATCTCTACCATTATTTTACCACTGAAAGCAATGCCATCCCTCTCTGTGTCATGATGCCATCTGCATGAGTTATAACCAAGTATATCAAACACTAAGCGCAACCTACTTTGAATTCAGCCGACACAGAGTACAAAAGTATCCGGGCAAGATTGTCTGTGTTCCCTTCATTAACAAAATTACAAGTTGGACCCTGAATTCATCTTCAGCTCACAGTGTGCCTCCCTGTATAATCAACAGCCACCAGATAGTACTCCATAATGACACAATAGTATAGTCAACTCACCCTATTCCGAAAGTTGCAAGTAAAATACATGATTCGTAGACATTTATTTGCACCCGGCATGACATTCATCAACAGTATCCAATTACCACTCAAATCTCACTTAATGATATCCAGCAAGTCCATCTTTTCACTGGTTTCATCACAGCCTTGTTGCATATATCTAGAGTCATTTGATGATGGCATCCAGGTTTGCACAGGAATCGCATTCCAGTGTATCGCCAAACTCGCCCCATCATGGCCTCTGAGTGACACTCAAAGTTGACTTGATCTGGCCGCAATATGTATTCTCAAACTACCTCAATTAAGGCCTCCAAGTTTGCATAATGCTAGCTTCCCAAGTCAATCAACTACCTCACTGCAAGACAGCCTCTGAGGTCACATGCTTATGGCATCCAAGTGTATAGCCAAACGTTCTGGACCATGGCCACAGAAGCCATCAACAGGTTGACTAGACTGGCATGGACAGGTGCACGTCAAAATCTCTTCAAGCCCAGCCTGCAGTCTGTCTGACGATCTACTGTATATACAGGTAGCTATATAGATACAGCCATACATAGATGAGGAAAGGAACTGAATACATGTATTTCAAACATTGTTAAATCACATGTAGTAGCTATCATTTACAGGTGCCAGCAGTGGTTGCAATGCAGATGTAGCTTGTCCCACACAGCTCCACTGTGAAGGGAGATGCTTCCAGGTGAATTGTTGACAGTTCCTGTCTCCCGGTTGGCACATCCATTCGCATCGCCAGCACTTTCAAGAGCTCTCATGTGCGTCCAAATGATGGTGCATTGGGACAGTCGATGCTGTCATATGGCTATGGTGTGATTCTTGGCCATCAATTCCCAAAACTCCCCAGGGCTCCCAGGGAGAAGAATACATTCAGTTTATACTCATAGAAGTAGAACCGTACTGAAATTTTACTGTTGATTATAGGAGTCATCGTTGGAATCTCACTTCCAGTGTACTTCATGTGCACGATGGAAAAGTGATATGAATCCATTTGCCAAATCAAGTTTGGTAGTTTGATCATGGCAAAGTCTTGTGGGATATGGTAATCATGGGTTGTGTTAACATGAGATGTGGGTTAACCAGCTGTGATCCAGGTTGGAAGCGAAACTGTAGCTCCAGTTCTGTTCTGTTACAGCCAAAGAACCCAAATGCCCCACAACAAGTAGTTACCTACCTCCTCTGCAGTTGAAACCACAGGCTGTGGAATGGATGTTGCGTACGGCATGTTCTTATTTGCACAAACACTGAATGTTGGCTCCAATTCAGTATATATATTCTGATAGTATCAGAATATAATATAATACATAAATCCACAGATTTGGATCCTCTATCACCTCCAATTCTCCATTTTGAAATGTGATCAACATTCGTTGTGTTGCGGTCAAATCATACCGGACATCTGTGATTGATAGTTGCAACTAAACCAATATCATTCAGGTCGCTCATTGTGGCACAGGATGCGAAAGATCATCTGATGCTTTGTGCTTTACTTATATATCATACGGTGATACTAATGGAAATCAAATACTTAATTGCAGCCAAAATTTTGAGTGGCCAAAAATGTGGAAATGTCCAAAAGACCATTGGTTGGGCACAGATCAGTTTTTTGATAAGGTTCAACCTGCCGCAAAGTTTCAATGTCAGTTTTACCTAAGAGCCTGAATGGAACCGCGAACTTCTAACTATTGCTAATACTAGTCTTCCCAATTCAAAGTGCTTCCACAGGCCTGTAGGATTTTCAATATTCTGATGATGTCAAATGCGTTACCTGTAGCAGCTGCATCAAGTTGGGGAGTGCCATCTAACAATCATGACAATGGCTACAGCCCATTTGAATGGGATACATGTAATGTTACAAAGTGTGTTCGATTCAATCAACTTTATATCATGTGTGTTATTGATACTCATCAAGAACACCACTGAAATTCCACTCGAGACAATACTAATATTTTTCCCAAAGAGTACTTCATCTGAGGGTGGTTCCAGCCACCTCAGTATACATGCTGCGAATGGCCCGAGATCCTATTCCTTACTAAGGTTCCACATGACCAATTCTCTTAATATCCGTAATCTTTGATCTTATGCTGTTTTGGCCTATGTTTTGGCTTCTTCAACTCACATTACCTTTTAATGTTTTTTGAGGGAAGATTCAGATTGAGCCGTAGAATTAACCTGTCCTGAAACCGAACGGGTACAAAACCTGTTAGACGCCTCAATACTTTCCCCTGCTCAACACAATCCTTAAGTACTTTGTTCATTGTCTGGAACTTTGCGTGGCATAGTTGATATCTCCAGATGGTATATGTTGCAATCCTGAACTCTATCCTCAAGAGTATCAATGTGTATAATCAACCCTGACTGAAGGCCAATGATAGATGCTATCCACCACACACACTGAGCTACGAAGATGACCTGAATATTGCCAGCATAAGATATGATCTTCTCAAGGGCGTACACAATAATGTTGTTGTCGTTCTCGAACGTCATTGTCATTCATAGAATAATCCTTCCCTGAGGTGCAAGGCTGCCGCTACACAAAGCTAATAGGTTCCTATGTAATAAAAATAGTTATAGGTATCATAAAAATTCAATAATATGTCAGATCGTTCTTCGCAAGTAGGTATCATTTTTTCTTCTCACTGCTTGAGCTTTTGTTTTCATTGCCTAAACAATGTAATCTCTTTATAGTCATGTTTCCACAATGATGGGACTCCACTCCATACCTTAGTATCTGCACCTTCCATTTTAATGAACGTGATCCTTTCCAATGATCATTAAATCGTTCATTACTGAATCTGGTTAGCGACTTACATTGCAGCCAATGCGATTCTGTCATACATCATGATACAATATTCATCAGATCATGACTTCAAGTTGAACATCTCCCAATGCATGAATCGGGAGTTGGAATAATTAATCAATCTCTTATTGATAAAGTCGTATTTTATTGAATATTCCCACTCAACTATTAATTGTGTCGTCACAGATTTAATCAGGTGACCCACCCCTACGATGGCAACATTGAACTTATACCCTCCCGAATTTGATACAAGGATGGATTGCCCTATATACCAACCAGGCCAAGGAACGGTTCTGGCTCAAGGCCAGTGCCAACGTCAAAAATCCCTTTTCACGCCATGCTTAGGTCTTCAACAGGGACGTGCCTCGCCGAGATCTTATCCGATCGCAGGTCCGGGTGAAGAGCCCTTGTACTCGCATATGGACTGACAGTCCCGGCATGATAACGATGTGTACCGCAAAGTATACAGAAATAAATCTTGATAGAAACTACTAGCACCGCTGATGGTCTCGTTTATCATCCCAGTAACACTTGGTCGCTGCAAGAACTCTTGCCACCCGCAGCTGTCAGTAGTCTTCTCGTGACTAGAATGAACCCCCGCTACATGCCATACTACTGGCCAACTTGAATCTCCTCTTACAGAGGTCTCAGGCGTATTGACAGTGCGGTATGCATCCTCAGACTCATCAAGTACCATTATCACTATCAAAGGAGAATATGTAACATCACCCCCATCTGTCAGATTGGTGACCTTAACGATGCACCATCATAAGAAGTTACTTTCTTGCTCACATCCAACTTCCTGCACAACTCAAGTGTAGTTCTTGTTATTTTCCATTTATTACATATCAACAGAAGAATGCCTTCATTTTAATCTATCTCTTAGACTTCGAGACCCATAACATCACCCCCTTCAATAGAAATGGTGACCAAACGGCCTCTGCCCTCTTTGCGAACTTATAATTTCACAAGAAGTTATTGTAACGGCAGGCGGTTAGGGTTTCCGCGAGTGGCACGTGACGTGTCCAGGGCCGGGTAACGGCCACTCAATATAGTCCGCTCGCCACGAGACTTAGATCTCTAGCGATAATCTTACCTTACACATATACATATACTATCACTCGAGTCCAAGTTTGCAACCGTATCCACCCAATTACCATCTATATCGGTACGCAGCCGGAAGCTGGCGTACGCGCCATAACACTATTATCGCTGTTTCAGTAAACGGATGAGTTTCGCTCACGGGATTCGCTGATGACAACTTTACTCCCATTCTGACCCGTCGCTACCACTCGACAATCGGACGATGAGAGTCAACTACACACATGTTCAGAGATCTACCAATCACAACGATGATCATATGGACGAGTCTACCCCAAATTGAGTCAATTGACGAAAGCAGCGATGACCTCGGAAGCCGCATCGCCAGGGACACGCGTCAGTGGTCAAGTTGACCAATTCCCACTCACCAAGAGTCTAAACCCATCGAACGAGAGATATTGTATACAATCGAACGAGATATGTTGACCGATGACTGCAATTGAGCACCGACTTCGGAGAAGCTGCAACTACAAGATCATGTTTCCCCTTAACGCGTCAATTCACGGTTGAAGTCCGACGAAATCAGAAGACAATATACGAGTCAACTTGTTACATTTTCTACCATCAAGTTCACTTACAATTGCATTCCTCACGCCAACGGAAGAGACGAGAGCGCACTTACGGAGGAGAGCCAGCCCAGTCGAAGCTCTCCTGCGGCAGAGAAGAAGGAAAGACAAAGGGAAGAAGAAGGAGAAGACGCACCCACCGTGGAAGCATACACGATGTGGAAGACCGACTACAATTATGAATCCTACTAAGAGCACCTCCATTATGAACGATCGTGATCGGCTTACGATTTCGCCGAATACCGCCTACAGAAGGACTTGAATTAGATGGTCAATTCTGATGACTAATTCCGACCTATTCGGATGACCGAGTCGGATGACACCAAATACGCTATCGGCAGAGGTGATGTTAAACCTCCATCCCGCGGCACAACAGTCAATCGAGCTTTGTACCGGCAGATACGAGAACGCCTAATTTCATATATCCAAACAGGCAATCACGAGATCGGCAACCAAGCATGATCTCATTCCACCTCGGACAAGAGTCCACCCTCGAACAAGTGTCCACCCTCAGACAAGAGTCCACCCTCGGACAAGTGTCCCCCCCTCGGACAAGTGTCCACCCCTCGGATAAGTGTCCACTCTCCACAGTTTGTGCCTTACGCACCCGGAGTTTTATCGAGCCAGTTTGACTTGGCCGAGCATCTGAGATCAACGGCTTTATGCCTAAAGGACCGTTTGGCCAACGTGTTCCTTATATATATATAGTTTGTAACTCGTCACATCTCGTTGTGGATGGACAGTCCCGAGGATCCCAAGTAGAGAGGGGGCTTGATAGCCCTGAGGACCTACGAGGAGAAGGGGCAAGTACTGGCTGCAGATCTCAGCTGTACTCTGCATTTGGAATTACATTTTATCAAAAGTTCTGAATGCAGATCCCATTCGTACTCTGCAGTTGGAGCATAATGCGGTGAGGACTAAAGAGTTTCCGAGGTACTATACCGGGAGCACCGCACATATGGCGACCTATCCTGCAGGCTGCGCGTCATGGCACTCGCCCTTTGACTGGGAGTTTGCACTAGGGTTGCTGAGGGCTACGGGAGAGCGGTCTCACAGAGGTGAATACCCTCGTATGCCGGACAAGCGAGCAGGAGCAGCGGCAGTAGTTGCGGCAGAAGAGCGTCCACTTATGGGATCCTTGAATGACTGCTACTGGCTCGCCGTGACACGAAGGGAGCAAGCCATCTGCGTACGGTTCCATTGTGACCATACGTTTGTATCGCTGCTTCTGGATTTACCCTTCACCGCTTCCATTCTGTTTTGCGTTACCAATTGGGCTAACACGAGTAGATGGAGCTGGAAAATGCGATGGCACCGATAGTGCTACTGGAGACCTTACAATCAGAGATCTCCGGATTACCGCGAGAATGGAGTACAGACAACTGAAGTTAACGCAGACAGAATCTTGGCAGTGAGACGGGCCTGAGGCTTTGCAGAGGCTTTGCAAAGGCACCGTAGCACGGAGACTCTTACGCATGCATGCCACCAATGATATTGGTCATGCAGAAGGCGATCTTTATACAACTGCTAAGAGCGACGGCGGAGGCCACGGAATACGAGTACAAATTGCATGTCCCAGAGATGACCGAGATGAATGACATCAGTCTACTGCCAGAGGGCGATACACGAGGTTAAGTGGAGTTTTACCATTATGATCCCTCACGTTGATGATAAGTTACAAGACTAGCAATTGAGTGCAGAAGATATACAGAGACACAGATACGCGATGTACCGGCGGCATAACTCCACCGAGTACACTCCCGAGCACTATGATCAGAGTTACTGAGCTACGTAAGCCCGATATACAAGTCGATATGGCACCCAATGAAGCCGGTTAATAAGGTTAGTCGGTGGCGGAGCAACGACCTTTAAAAGAGAGGGATGACCGTACTGGAATCGCAACCTCTACAGCAAACAATTACCATACTGGATGTGCAGGAACGAAGCACCGTGAGATTCATTCATCAATTGAGAAGGCTAGCAGTGAACGACAATAAGTGCACCGGGTCAAGCAATGGCAAGCACACCTACAGATGAATCAACATGAACACCCGGAGGAGAGCCAGCGAGTGCACCCCACGATCTGAGACGATAAGCTCACCTAGCAAACGACGGACGTCCAATATACCTGCAAATAGGCCGGAGAAAAGATGATAAGCCAAACGAGCCTGATCCATACCGAAGCACTGTGATATGACTACTGAATTGGTCCCGAACGAGATTGAATATGACCACCGGACGTACTGAATAGCATACCGAATGGCGTCACGAGAGACAGTCAAGATAACTATCAAGAGATGATCACCGAGATTTCACAGCGACGGATAGTTCTGCTGAAAGACATCACATTCAGATACAAAGACTATGTCGACGTATGCAGCAAAAGATATGGCAACTCTCGCACCGCACCCTTCAAGGCATCCAAAGGGAATTGGTGAGGAAGAGCGGTTCTGGATCGAGGAGCGTTGGAAGAGGGCGGGAGGAAATGACAGGGTACCCGGCCGTGAGGAACCACACCAAATTGCGTGGATCTACGAAATCTCGGAAAGAGCGTGTGAGACCAAGAGCTGGGAAAGATAGAGAAGTCGACGATCATCGCCTGCTCAAGCGCCGATCTTATTTGCCAAGAAGAGCGACTGCCGACTACAGCTGTGTGTGGACTACCAAGCCGTCAATAAAGCCATCTCCCACTGATGCCGGAGATGCTCGACAGGACCTCAGTAATGCCTATCACCTCATCCGAATCAAGGAAGGCGACGAGTACAAAAAACCGCGTTTCGCACCCGGTACGGGCAGTTCGAGTCCCTTAGTCATGCCGTTCGGGTTGACAAACGTACCAGCTACAACAACAATTAGAACAGAGGGATGACCGTACCGGAAGTGCTGGAATGAATGACCAGAGTGCAATTTACAACAGAGAAGTCCAGCGGCACCCAGACAGCGGGGACAAGCGTAGCAGAAGAATCAACATACGCACCTAGCATCCAGCAGATGATAAACCCACTTGATATCAGCAGAAGTGCCAATATAACCACCATACCGAATGAAGTTGTCGACCGAGAAGTCGACCGGAGAGTCACCAAAGTTTTGTTCCGAAAGGTCACTACCGAGACGCGGTCTATGTGATTATTGCAGAATCAAGATGCTCCGAGATTGAGTACAACGCGGCTTGCGAGATCAAGAGCGTGCCAAATTACCCTTAGTAAGTATGTCAATATCAGAGAAGCTTACGTGATAGATATCACCAATGATATACCGTCAACGCTCGATGCAATTGGCGTCAATTCTGCCACCCCCGAGTGGTCACCGCGAGTGCTATATGCAAATCACAGTTACGATGCCAGGAGCGGAAGATCACATCATTGTCCAAAGTCAAGACGAGATCTATGTGATGATCGACTATCTCACCAACGTTACCCTGGCCAATTCCGATAATGAGATTTTACGATTACAATCCCGAATCACGATTACACTGCTGCCGAGCCGCGATGGAAATCGACCATCAATAAGATGGAGAAGTCGTCGACGGAGCAACAAATTTTCAAAAGAGGGAGATAGCCGTGTCAGACCAGCCAAGTCCTACAGACAAGTCAAAAGCCCGCGTGGAGGCAGTCTACCAAAACACGCACCGAGAAGTCGACCAAGAACGATACCGAGAAGTCGACCAAGATTCTACTGAAGTCGCCTATGGGGGGAGCATACCTATGAAGTCGACCGGATAGTCACCGAAGCGGACTTCGACAGATGATTACCGAATCAAGATGAATCTACGAATCTACGACTCAATGCCGAGTACCGATGACTACCGGCTGCAAGATATATTCTCCAGAGCATGCGGAAGCACTGCACAGAGCTCAGACAGCGCCAGCACGCTTGAACTTGGTAAGTATAACCATTTTAGGGAAACTTACATGTTAGGTGTCTACGAATGAGACTACACGCAATTGACGTATACAATCGATGATCGATGATCACCATATGCTACGAACGATGCCGCCAGGGGAAGCTCCCATCGATGGCAAGTCATGAGCGGAAGCTCGACCCTGATTATTCCAACAAAGACCTACGCCGGGATACGAGCTACCGAAATGATGGTTGTTCGAGCTTGGGTCAGGAGGTTGAGATACGGAGACAGGATCACTTTTGGATGTTTTCTTGTTTATCTCTTCTCTTCTCTTCTTGGATCTCGGCCCAGTACAAATGGCGGCGGCACGGGTTTTACCACCTGCCACTGGAGCTGGAGTTTCCCCGTGCGCCGGATCCGCCGAAAGGTCGCCCTGTGCGGTACCGATCAGTTGCGGGACTTATTAGATCGTACGAGTACGTATGCAGAACGTTTGTTTGATTGTTTTCTTTCCTTTCCTTGTACGGGGGGCTGCAGCCCAGGGGGTCTGCTCTTAAAGATGGGGATGATGTAACGGCAGGCGGTTAGGGTTTCCGTGAGTGGCATGTGACGTGTCCAGGGCCGGGTAACGGCCACTCTATATAGTCGGCTCGCCACGAGACTTAGATCTCTAGCGATAATCTTACCTTACACATATACATATACTATCACTCGAGTCCACGTTTGCAACCGTATCCACCCAATTACCATCTATATCGGTACGCAGCCGGAAGCTGGCGTACGCGCCCTTACAGTTATTCCCATTATCGTTAAATATAGAAAAGCACATTACTCCTACAGTTGTATCAGTACCACCCAATTGCGTGGTTGAATAAACAGTAGCGCAACTCAGTTGTTCAAATGGTACATATAAACGCTTTATCATTTACTCAGTATTCAGGTACGAATAATCAATAGTTCATTTGTTGGAAAGATTTATTTGAATATCATACTTGTGCCTGGATTTTATGTTGACGTAACTTTTTAAAGTAAAGTTTGTTTGCATCTATGTTTCATTTACGTGCAGTTTTCAGGCTGTCAACGTATTTTACCCCGATGACTACATATACCCTGTGCTTCAAGATGCTTTCGGAAATATCTCCAACTGTTCAAGCAATGTTCCAAACGATCATCTATCTTCGCTGTGACAGTATCAGCCATAAGAAGGACAGATAGGACAGTTTAAAATATGCCTGGAAACATTTCGGTATGTCTCCTACAGATTCGACCCATAATTGCACCTATAATACTTGATAATCATAATCAACCAGTATTCAAGCCTGTCTGAAATAGTCTAAAGGTATCAAGCATGAGCTCTCATAATTATATTGCTTATTGCTTGATTCATTATGTTGAAAAAGATTATGGTATCTTAAGTCCCCATATGCGAGAGTACCAGGAAACAACATAGTGTATTTCCATCTCTGTAACAATAGATAATGTAATTATAACTTTAGTAATGTCTTCTTGAATTGTAGGCGGTACTTAACTTTGGTTTATAACTTTAATCATTTTCGTGAGTAATTGAAGACCTAATGATAAATCCTTCGTATTCGATAGCCAAATGTAATGAAATTCGAAAATAATCGAATATCGATAGGAATAAATGAAGAGATCATCCATGTCCTCGTGTCTTCTATGTTGAAGTGTTATTCGAATGTCGATGTAATTATCTGAACACATCATTCATCTCTTCGTTTCTCTTTGTGTTGATGGTGATTGCAATATCGATAAGGATACCTGAAGACTGCATTCATGTCCCCGGTTCTCCTATGTTGAAGAGTAATTCGCATTTGACTGACAGTATCTGAAGACAAGATAGAGGTCATCTTTTCTCTATGTGTGGGAGGTGACTCGAATATTGATGAGAATACCTTAACACACAATTTGTGTCCTTATTTGCATATTTGTCGAAAATGATTTGAATATTGATGTGAATACCTGAAGACATCATACATGAGCTGTTTTCCCAGTGTATTGACAGTGATTTGAATATTGTATTTTAGCATATTCTGTCATTGCTCATTTACTCTGTGGAATTATATACAAGTCATTTTACCAGTAGCTTAAAGTCAGTACTAGTGTTAGCAACAGTTCGAACCCGCTATGACTGTTCCGGGTTAGGGTTGGGACTAGGACCGAACCATTACAATGGTTTTTACCACACGAAATCCCGAACCATTGCAATTGGGCCGGTTTTACCAACAAAAACCCGGCATTGCAACCTCACAACCTTGGCTCCAATTAAGTATTTGAGTGCTAATTGTATTGTGACATGATCAATACATAGATTGTGCAGTTTTATGAGCGGTTTCACCACCTGCTTTCAGATATGTGATCTGACCAACATTCCTGGAGTCGCGATCAAAAATCCGCGAATTTTGATTATACTTGGTCCTTTTTTTCACAGCCACTCAACCAATATCAGTCAGATTGCAAATCTGAATGCTGGAGGTGAAAGAGTTCATAATTCAGCACAATCTGCGTACTGATCATGTTACAGTACAATCAGAACTCACATACTTGATTGAAGCCAAAGCGGTAGGAATTGTAAATATGGAACTGCTGTCCGGTTTCAACCATGCCAAATACCCGCGGTTCTTTGTCCGGGCCAGGTCACAATCGGCCAAGACGAAAGCTGGTCAGATTTTTGGCTGGGTTTCGAACTGAATTCAGCTGAACCACCGGTCAAAACCCAGACCGCTGGCGGGTTACCCGCATCCGTTGCTAATACTAGTCCCTACTGGCATATTCTTAACAGTACACACCCGCTTATTTGTCAAGATTAATAACTTAATCCACAAATTAAAATATACTTCGAAAGACTGTTATTAACACTAGCTTCACACAATGATGGGATATAGTCATGCAATTCTGGTTAGCCTGAACTCTGACTATCCGTTAAGAAGATCCTTCAAGCCTGGTGCCATTTCATCCTAAGTCTTAATATCTTTTTGAACAACGTCTCCATTCACGAATAATATTGTTTCGCAATGACACTGATACCCATAATTCGACAACATATGATTCTTTTCTCTTTGTTGAATGAAATTGTGATTCATAAATGAAAATAGCTGTTAATACCAAAACATATTATTCATTCTCTTTGTTGAATGTGATTTGATAGTAAATGAAATTCCAGATAATACCATAAGGTATTATTGTTTCTCTTTGTTGAAGGTAATTTGTGCAGTAAATGCAAATACCTCATAATACCATAACATATCATTGTTTGTGTTTTGTTAATGTAATTCAAAGCGTAAATGATAATTCTTTACCTACTTTGTTTTCATGACAATTCTCCGGACGTCATCATCAAACATCATTCCTTTCTCCAATATAATAATAAATATCCAAGTTATCATTACCAAAGCAAAGGCAATGTAATATCCATGGTGTAATTGAGAATATTCTATATAACGGTGTTAGCAACGAAGTAATATCGAAGATTTTCAGTACTGAACAAATATGTAATATAATATCCTCAAAATGATATGGAATATATTTATTGTGGAAAAAATCTTCAAAGGTAATATCAATGAAGTAATATCGATTAGTTTTATCACCGAAGTGATATGCAAAGAAGATATCAACAAAGTACTATCGAAGATATTCATTGCCAATATAATATGCAAAGAAAATATGAATTCAGTACAATCGATGATGTTTATTACTAAAGTCAATGTTAGGTAAAATCAACGAAACAATATCGAAGATATGACTTACCAAAGAGATAGGCCAAGGTAATATCAATGAAGTAATATCGAAGATATTTATTACCTTAGTAAAGGTGAGGAAATATTAAAGAAATAATATCAAAGATGTCTATTGCTGAAGTAATATCCAAAGAAAATATCAATCAAGTATTATAGAAGATATTTATTACCAAAGTAAACATGAGGTAATATCAACTAAATAATATCAGAGATATTTATTCCCAATTTAATAAACAAACATTATACGAATGAAGTAATATTGAAGATATTTATTACCAATGTCGAGGTGAGGTTAAATCAATGAACTACTAAGAAACATCTTTATTACTGAAGTATTATGCAAAGGTAATATCAATGGAGTAATATTGAAAATATTTATTAAAGCAACGAATATCATATTTTATAACTATCTCTGTGGAATTGGTGGTGGAAGTATTAATATGTTATTGCACTCTGATCTTTTATGTCAACTGATGATCTTTTATAACTTCATGGAAGTGACATCTTAGACGTCTAACCCTACATAAGCAATTAGTGTATTATAATACAATCATTCTAATACGACGGAATCCCTCAGCTCCTTGTCGGATGAATTCTCAAACCATTCCTGTCACTGTGTCTGCGTTGAATCATTATTCTGCTCATGAGACGACCATTGGTCATCACCTTTGAATTCCTCATATTCTTGTTGTATTTGCTCAGAATAGTCATTATTCCGACCTTCTTCCTTCCATAATTGTGTATCTTCTCTATGGTCTCTTTCTAATATTGTCTCATAATATTCTTTGCCTTGGTCCGAGCCTTTGTCACCCTGTTTCAGGAGCCCTTGGTTATAACCGTCGGTATAACCACTATCTGTTCCTTTGTTAGACATTCCAATCGCAAGGTGTATATTTATCAATATTCCCATGTGCCATTTGAATTGATTCTTGGAAAAGAATTATCCATTGGTAACGTAGAGATAGAGAATGATCTTCATCAAATCGATATTTTCGCTTGAGCATTGATTTCTCAATATCCTTTCCAAATTGAATCGCGATTACTGATAAACCAATTATAATCTATATATCGTTAAGACCATCCATCTGAGGGCAAGTAAGATCTACCACAGGCTGGATGTTGCAGAAGATTTATTGCCATCACAATAATGCCACTCCGATGGATCATCGTCTTTATAGATACCATCCCACTCGTCCGCCCACGACTGATACTCTTTCAAATCGTTTTTGAATCAGATATCGTCAATCGTAAGTAATTAACCATTAATAGGTCATTGTCGATAGTATTGAACGAAAGATTTTGATGTCTCAGGTTCTTCGTGGAATACTCGGTTCTTCAAATCGTTTCCGGGTTATTCAGATATCATCGCATGGAATGAATCGGACTTATTAATGGGTTAATATTGAATTAGATTAGGCTTAAATCCAACAAGGGCAAATATACTGATCATCAAATAATCAATTCGGCCTGAATATTATAACTTCAGATAATCTTTCGGAGATCATATCTCAATGATAATATTCAGACTGTTGTTTCTGAATATTAGGTCACGAAGTATCTTCCGGAATACAGTTATTTTTGTTCAAATACTTGGCAGTCGTACCTAAAATTCAAACCGGTGACGTAACCGTTAAATTTGTCAACTTGGTACCAGCTATCACTAATCCGATACTTGGTAACATAAACAGGAAAGCTCCTTGCATATTTAGCCGTTGGTAAGCCTTAAGCTCCTCTTGGTGCATACGTGGCAATAATGTTATTTCGAATACCCAAGACCTTGTGCATTCAATATATTATACTGTTCAAGGGGTTCCAGCCACATAAGTATAGATGCTTTGAATGGCCCTAGATCATATTCCTTACAAAGGTTCCAAATACCATTTTCTCTCAATACACTTAATCTTTCTTGTCGTGCTGTTTCAGCCGACTTCTTGGCATTTTGAAGTTGCTTTTACCTTCAAGCTTTCTGAAGTGAAGTGTTAGATTGAGACGTAGGATTAACTCGTCCCGAAACTGTATGGGTACAAATCCTATTACACTCTTCACATCTTCCCTTGCGCAAAGCAATACTGGAGTACTTCGTTGATCCTCCGTAAAGTCGCATGTCGTAGCCGATATCTTGCGACAGTAGAAGTTGCTATTATACACTCTACCGTCAAAATTATCAATTTGTATAATCAACCCTGACTGAAGGCTGATAATAGATGCTGTCGACAACACACACTGAGCTGCGGAGATATTACGATGAATTCTAGCGTGAGATATGATCGTCTCGAGGGCATACACAATACCGTCGTTGTCATTCTCGAAGGTAATTGTAATTAGTACAATAATCCTTCTCCCTGGTGCGGGGCTGCCACAATACAAAGCTAATAGATTCTAATGTATCAATAGCAGATATAGGTATCATGAAAACGCAATGATATATCAGATTGGTTGTCCCTGGTAGGTTTCATTTTTTCTTCTTGCCGGTTGAAATTTTTTTTTCTCATCTCCTGCACAATGTGGGCCATTTATAGTCAGGTTTACACAACCATGTGACTCCACCCTGTAGCTTCGTATCTGCACCTTACATCCTAATGAATGCGATCCTTTCCGAATGTGATTAAATGGCTCATAACTTCAATGTGTTAACGCATTACATTCAAGCGAATGCCCATTTGCCACACATCATGATATACTATTCATCAGACCATAAGTTCAACTTCAACATCTCGCAACATCTGAATTGGTAGCTGGATCATACAATCAATCTCTTATTATTCATACCTTATCGCAATTTCTATTCACTCTGGAATATTAATTATACCATCATAGATTCAATATGGTGACCCACCGGTACTACACTAACGTAGAACTTAGACGCGCACATATTTGATACAAGAATACATTGTGACCCAGACCAACCAAGCCAAGGGAAGGTGCTAGCTCGTAGCCATTGCCAACATGATAAGTCTCTCCGTACGTCATAGTTAGGTCTTCAAGCAGAATGTTCCTCAACTACTTTCTATACCATCACAGGTAGGGGTGATGAGCCCTCATATTCGCATAATGCCTAACAGTGCCAGGATGTTAACCATGCATTCCGCATAGTATCCAGAAATGAAAGAAGATAGCAAATACTGGCACGGCTGATGATCTGATCGAATATCCCAGTAACACTTGGTGGTTACAGGAACTCCTGCCAGCCGCCGCTGTCTGCCGTCTTCTCGTGACTAGTATGAACCCCTGGTCAAAGGCATACTACTGGCCAACTTGAATCTTCTGTGATATAGAGCTCAAGCGTATCAACAGATACCTATGAATCCTCGGATTCATCATGTACCATTATCATGATCAAAGGTGAACCCGTAACATAACCCCATTCTCTAAGATCTGTGACCTCAACTATGCTCTGTCATAAGAACTAACTTTCTTGCTCACATCCAACTTCCTGCACAACACATGTGTACTTCTCTTTATTTTCCATTTATTACTTGTCAACAAAAGAATTCCATCATTCAAATCCATCTCTTAGACTTCACGACCTGTCACACTTTATCAGAATCCCATCCAATTTACAATTTCAGCGAGAAACAATTCCGTTACAGAGCAGATTATATCCAACAAAGGACCTCTTTAACTGTTGGAATCAGTTCAAAAGATTGGGTTAGTTTGATGTCTAAAGAGACATAACCTGATTGTATCATCCAGATGCTCTAGAATAATATTATATCTTTTGCATCGTGTGGTTGGTCTCTGTCAGCGGAAGTGTATAATACTTACGAGATTGCAGAATCTTGTACATCATCATGTTTATGATATCCCATCGACTAATGAACACATGATGGGCTGGCATGAATACTATTGCTGAGTTATTACGAATGTCACTCATACTGTTCTCCCTGCCATCAGGCTACATATTCTGGTTTTCTGTATGTTGAACCTCTCTGTAGTCTACATCAGGAGAATGTCATTTTCCCCATGTGTAGTTTCCTGTTTGTTGGATTATGATTGAATATATATGATTTGCCCAGCGTTGATGAAGAATACCTAATAGCTGACACTGTGGCTGAAATACCACCTGGACGCAGCGATTGTGCTTCATGCATATCGACCACAGCAAGGCTTGATGTGAAATTATTGCATAAATCCCGAATGAGTAGAGTTCATGTTAATCCAAATGACAATAATCATCACTCTCACCCCAAGGAGACTAGCTGGACAATTTAGATAACAGATATCCACGACTGGTCGCACTTGCAAGTGGAAATGCACTCAATGCATGCTGATCAATCTAATGTGGTATGCAGTATATTCTCTATGATACTGCATGGAGTTGGAGAGAAGGCCAGATATTTTCCATGGGCGACACATTCTTGCCTGGAGTCAGTTGAACAGCACTGGCAACACCTTTCATCGGAATGTAATGCCACCTTCATGTACTCGTGGCAAGTGTTTAATATTTGCAGGTGATCAGTCAGTATTACAAAGGATAGATACTTAATTGATATTGGAAAAGAAGGCAGAGCACCACGGATGTCAGTTGCACAGAACAGCCCACATTCACAACTTTTCCACAATATGTGAGGGAAACGACAACGTATATATAACACGGAACCAATTTCGCCCAAAAATGAACAACAAGGCTGCAGTAGGATCTTCTTTAGATACTACAGAATTTATCAAGGCATTCTGCTCAAACATTCACCATGATGGTGCAGCTACATTTCAACTCTCAGTATGATGATCTTTGACAAGACCTTGTGCTGGAAATGATTGGCCTGCAAGCTGAACTCCTGTATTAAACCGCTGTAGATTGAAGAGATATGACCCTCCGCGAGAACAATGTGAGCTGGACAGTGCACGTGAAAGCATTTCAGACACTGACAATTGGCTTCACTGCCATCGTTACATGGGTAATGCCAATTGGAAGGTATGACTACTGGGTGACAGAGGATCCAATATTGAGCTATATAATGTAATCGATTATCCACCAAGCCCAGAGTAGTGGCCATTGAGTGCCTCACCAAAAGTTCAAGGAGTGATTGCGCCAACCAGAATGTGGATGAATAATGTTCAAGTGGGGTTGATGACAGTCAATGTCACCATATCGAAGAGGAATAAGAAAACCTAGATATAGTAGAAATAAAGGCATTATTATATTTTCACCAGGTTTTTAAGGTTTGATGTCTGAGAATTTCATTTAGAAAAATATTATAGGAGAATAGTAAGCAGTCACATGTCAACATTGGTTGATGAACAGAATTATAGCAGGTGCAATGAATCATTTAGCAATAGCAATAAATTTATATTGAATGAGAGAGACCATTGCAAGAATATTACTGGGTACAGCATAGCCAAAGAGCTGGGTATCATTTAGGAAGACAGATGACCAATAACTGCTAATAAGAATGAATACAACTGAGGATGGCAGCACATTTTGAATGGACAGCATAACAAAATAAGCATCAACACAGCATCAATACTTGTTCGTTTGTCAATGAGGTAATTCAAATGTAATTTGGTTTCTGTTATGTATAACATACCTACTGGCATCGTTTATTGGGAACACAGAAAACGATGTGGTCAATACTCCATTTAGACAATCAGCAAATACTGACAGTCAACGATTGCTGGATGTGCACCTTGAGTTATCTAAGTGGTGATTGGTTGAACACATCCATGCATGAGGTATTGGCCACCTTTCCAGGCAAAAAACACGTGAGATGCTCCCTGCACCGTCCTGCAGATGAGAGTCAATGTAATGTCAATGTTTTTTGGTCCTTCATTTCGGGGAATTTACATGTTGTTATCTGGCAATCACTCACATAAGCAGTAATCGTGGACTTTAGAAGCAATACAGTACATGACATCTATGTTACTGCATCCTGAATACAAGCATCTATTCAGCATCAACAGTTTTTGTTCATACATGTTTGGTACTCAAGATATCACATTGATCCATCAGTTCATACTAGCACTATTGAACACTTTCATAACCACAGCTACATAACATACAAGGAAAAAACCTGCACTCCAATATAATAGATATTGCTAACAGGAAAACATGCAAATAGTAATTATTGATTACATAATGAGAGATTTTGATATGATACTATTATGAAACAGCGAAGATGGTAGCATTATAAACATCTGTGGACAGACACTGTGGGTGACCATCTGATAACCGACCCAATTCAGATGTGTTAGGACATTTACATCAAACAATGGCAGAATTGATACTGTCTGAGCATGGACAATAGAGTCTTTGGATTGTGAACATGCACAGTATGGACCCAGACCTGGACCCGAAGTGATTGTCCATAACCATTGTGAATCATACTCTTGTATCATTGATGCTGAACTGCACCCTGTCTTATGTGTGTGGTTAGTCTCCTCCATCTTGACAATGTCCACGTGGCGTTGAATTGTTTCATCATTCACACCTGAGGACTGGTACTGTGCTAGTGATTATGATTGGTCTACTTGTCAAGAATAAATGAAACATTGGTTTGCCATCAGGTTCATCTCCTATTGGTTGGAATGTTGTAGTCATCTTTTGCGAATTCAATTCGATTTCAGAGCTGTTATCATCCAAGATGACTGTATTCTGTTTTCTGGTAAATATTGGATTCGAATACCTGCGGAGGCCATCGCTATCTCAATTGAGCACAGCGCTAGCTTACCCATTTATTTGCTTCCATCTATGATAATGATTCTCCATCTCGTAACTGTGTATCACATCTATCATCTTAAATTACGATTGTAGAAAGTATCTGTGCCCATTATTGAACACTAATGATGAAAACATCGTGATGGGCACCGTTGCTCAGATGTGTTCCCTACTCCACTGCAAGGCCTCTTCCGTTGCACACTGCCATTCAACCTGGGTTCATTTTTGTTATTTCATTTCCTGTATGACTGATTTTCACCTATTTGCTTCCTCTAGACAGCTCTTGCAAGCACATGGTGTCCACCCTACATTCCTCCCCGACCTCCAGCCTCCAGATTATCTACATGCATGACCTGTTGCTGTCATGCGGAATGGTTCAAATGATTTAACGCGGTGACTTCCAAAATGATCTCTCCAATGTTTTCTGGTATTGTGATTTTTGTGTCCACCTGCTCCACCTGTTGTCCCAGGATAAACCCGCCACGTTAATGGCGACTGGCACCCCTTCTTCATCACTTAGATCTGTCGCTTGCCTGGTGACCATTGGGACTATTGTTGTCACAGCTACGGCCCTCTTGTTTGGTCCACTTGGTCGTACTTTGTGGTGTTGGCATGCCATTATGATGTTGTAGGATTTGTTGTCCCACTTTTTGCTAAATGCAATAGAATTCCTCATACAATTCTGGCATTTTTCTGGGGTATGGCTGTATTATGCCAGTGGTTATGCAGCACATCAGACTATATTTCACCTTTGCTCATCTGCTTGGTATGGTTGCCTGCAATAGTCCTAGTCTGGTTGAGGGAGGCTGCATTCACTGGGGAACTGACCAAGGCTAGCAGTAGAATCATTGGTGTACAGTTCGTCTTCATGCTGTACTCCTGTATCAGTTACATCAACATAAACAAGTCTAATTGCTCCATTCTTCAACCTGACAGCAATGTGACCAAGCAATCCCTCTGTGTCTGTACTTGGTTCTGTCTCCCGAATGGTCCAGCAGTCCAATATACATCTCACTTGCTCCAGTGTTGTCGCTGCTCCATTGTATGCATAAATCACTTACCTGATGTACTGTTTTCATTTGATGCTCTTGCCCAGGTATTTCTTCAGCTGTACAGTATAGATCTTCGGTCTTTGCCACACCTCGTTTTATGCCACATTTATCATCTCCTGATGCACTAATCTGGCAGCTTTAATAATTCACAAATGGAATTAGAGAGATATCTCTGTAGTAATGTATTGGTATCTGAGTGTTGAAATGGTGCTACTGGCATTTGTTTCTATAATTATGTATTGAAAATCTGCCGGGGCCTACTGCTGGAATAGTGTGCTATTAACCACACATGAAACAATGTCATTCAGCATATTGGGTTGGTGGATGCTCATGTCCTATGTCAAGATCACCTGTCTTACTGACAGATTCCACATCGACAGTAACAGTGAGCCTCAGTCATTTATCTCACCTTGAGTGGTTGTCGATGGTATTATGTTCAGAGTCCTTTGTGGTTTAACCTACAACTGTCCGGTCAGTCATAGCTTGATGATTCTTGTCCTCTGTGCCACATACATTGAGTTTTGGGTCTGGGAGTGGCTTCATCGTTTGGTTTGCCAGCTGCTGTCCTGGTCACAGGTCAGGCTGTTTCGGCAGCCGCTGGAAGCAAATAATCTTTCGCACTTGCTGTGATGCATCTACATGCTTTAATTCTTGGAGGCTCTTTCAGTATCCGGTACTTGTACTCTCTTCCCACCGCATGCTGCAGCCAGAATCTTCATGGCCGTATGCCTGGTGCCTGTCCGCCAATATGAGTTGTAATTGCAGCTAGTATCCTGCAAACTGTCCCTTAGAATGTAACTATTCATTCATGCCGAGCCATAGTGTTTAATCACATGCCATTTTGACATTCTTTATTCTCGCATTCTTGATGATAGTTTGATCGAATTTTGCTGCTTCAGGTACCCGCTGTCTTGTTGTTGCATCCTTTTACCTCTTTCTTTTTACCAGTGGGCTTGCTGAATTCTTTGTCTAGCTTCTCAGATGGTAATGATTCATACTTCTTGTTCCGCTTCTCACAACTCGCCAAGAAGAGATTTTGTGAGATGTTCATTGGGATACACCACCAGCGATGCTGCTAGTCTCTGACTGTTCTGCCGTCATCAGATGCCTCTCAGTTGGTGACAATCTGATAAGACCTCCTCAAGGGGTCCACACACCTTTGTTTGCCATCCTGGTTTGCCAATGTGCTGTGAATCTATTCTTGTTGATTGTGAGTGCGACCAGCCGTGCTCCTTTGCATCATTTCTCCATCATTGAGCAGTACTCGAAGTTGGATTCTGGGGCCAGTTTTCACCCTAACTTCCAACGTCAGTAAATGCGTGATGCTCTCTGTTCCGCAAAGCGTGTTAATTTTCCAGTTTCTGTGGTTTGTTTAAAGGCATGACATTTCATAAATCCACTCAATTCTGTGGTTTCTCGTTCGCACTGTTGTTACTGATAATTCCATTGTCCCCAACTGGCCAAGTAGTTATCGGCATCTCATCCCAACATCAACTAAATAGAACAACTCGATTGCCACAGTCCACATATTCACTGCCATGGTGGTTGTTTAATCAATTCACTCTGTCTGGTGTGGTAAGACTTTTGCGTCTGTACAACTGTATGTCAGTATATAGTACAGCCCGTATCGAAACTGCACTTGTGGCTCAACGTCCACTCTATAAGAAATATTTCAATTAAACCTACCGATGTCTAGCAGGGTTGATCAAGTGGAGGAACAATGTTCAAGCAATATTTAAGACAAAGTATTGAATATTGCAATATCAACAACTTGGCTCTCAATCACTTGTTCAAGTTATTGTTTGGTCACAAAGTATTCTAAGAATGTAATGTTCCAAACTATCAGTGCTATCACCTTCCTATCTCGGATTTACAATATGTGCAATGTTTATTTTGTTGCTTTAGTCTTTGTAGAATAGACTTCTGAATGTGGATACTTCATTCACTCAACAGCGCCATGAACCTTGGAGACATAAACAATCGGAGACATGGAGGTGAGAGTATGCACAATTCTACACCAGGAAATGTAACCATGCATGGTGTGCAGCTCATGCAGAAGCTGTTTTGGGACTGTGATCCGTAGCATATTCGACACCTGCCATTGTGAGGTCCTATGGACCGGCGCATTGACTAGTTTTCTATGATGCACATGCACTTATGTGCATTTGATATTATACATCATGCTGCATTCAACAAACTCGAAACCAAGCTGCCAAATGCAGTTCATTGCATGCACACAACAATACTCAGCAGTACACTCCTGACTGCGCTCGATTGCACACTCCCAGCCGGCCTGACTTACGCTCCCAAATACGCTCTCCAGGTGCTCCCCAGTACTCTCTGAAAACCCTCCCCAGTACACCTCCGAGTACGCTCTCAAGTACACCTCTGAGTACACTCTCAAGTATACCTCCAAGTACACACTCAAGTACTCCTCCAAGTATGCTCCCAAGTACAGTCCAAAGCATGCTCTCAAGTACCCTTCCAATTGCACTCGATGGCACACTCCCAGCCTGCTTGAATGTACACTCCTAAGTAAGCTCTCCAGACATTCCCAAGTTCACCTCTGAGTTCACGCCAAAGTACGCCTCCGAATACGCGCACAAGTACACCTCCGAGTTTGCTCCAAATTACACCGGCGAGTCGCTGTCAAGTACCCCCCCGAGTACGCTCTCAAGTGTACTCCCAAGTACCCTCTCCAGTATGCACCCAATTGCACTCCATGGCACACTCCCATCCTACTTGGCTGTACGCACCGAAGTACGCTCTCAAGCACGCTCGCCAGTATGCTCTTGACTGCACTCGATTGCACACTCCCAGTCTGCATGACTGTACGCTCCCAAGTACGCACGCAAGTACCCCCCAATTACGCTCGATTGAACCTCCCAGCCTGCTTGGCTGTACGCTTCGAAGCACACTCCCAAGAAGTACCCTTATGTGTAGAATATGTAATATTTACTGCGCTTGGAAGCAGAGACTGGCTGAGTAGCAGGTGCCTGACGCCTTGCGGGGCGTTGTGGGATATGTTTGGCTGGAGGCGTGTAGCGGGAGATATGGTGGCCAAAATGATGACATCAGTCGATATCATAAGTCTGAATCTTATCTGTAGCGCACCCACCGCGACAGGATCTCACGATGTCGCACGGTCATGATGTTGACAATTGCAGCCTCAGATACTGCAGGAAAGGTAGACAATTGGATCTTGGGGAGAGCAGATCTCCGACTCAGATTTCTCAGCAGAATCTGCAGCCAGTTTCCCATCGATCTTGGGCATATGTATTCACATTCGGTCTGGGGCTGATGGTGATGATGGTGATGGTGATGGTGATGGTGATGGTGACTGTGATGGTACCGAAAGCACTTAGTCCAATAGGTTGGCTACATCAACATCCATGTCACAGCTTCAACAGACTTAAAGCCTTCTATTGGCCAAAGCTTCCACAAACAAAGTTCAATCGGACCAAAGATCCCTGTGGAAACGCTACTCTTGCCGAAAAGCGGCTCTCCCAAGTGCGGCTCTGATGCAGGCTCTCAAGCAGGCTATTAAGCGGGCTCTCAAGTAAGCTCTCAAGTAAGCTCTCAATCGGGCTCTCATGCCGGCACTCATGCCGGCTCTCAACCTGGCTCTCAACCAGGCTGTCAAGCGGGCTCTGAAGCCGCCGCTCATGATACTCTCAATAAGTGTCACCACCAGCAAAGCCTGGTGGTAGCCAAGACTGGCTGAGGTTCATCGACTGCCAGTCGCATATAGTCCCATAGTCCAACGCGCTGATGTCTATGAACCGAGTATGGATGATTATAGACTGCGCGTCGCGCATGGGTCCACGGGAAACTTGCTATGAGAGCACGTGTGTGCGTGTGCGCGTCGCGCAGTCTACAGTCGATTTGCACTTTTGCCGATGTACATATTTTTTGTACAGAACACTTTGTGATTGAACCAAAACTTGTGGACTCAATTAGGAGGGAAATTATGTATTCAGACAGTGATGCCAGGTGCAATAAGGTACATATCACCGGTCAACCAATGAGAATGCTTGGGGGTTACTGCATATTGATGCCACCTACGTCTATATACATATAATGATCGGTAATACGTTGGGGTTGGCTCAGAATCTGTTATCAATATCCGGTTATCGTTCCATTCGTATGTTGTGATATTATTTGTTAGTATCATATCTCACATGATATGGAGCACATCTGGAGAAGGGAGCAAACATTCTAGATCTTGTCCAGTTCCTGCCGCAAGGTTCACCTCCGGGAAGTTAATATATATCCAGCAATGAATGTCCTTGTTTCCTGCCCCTCCCCATTGACTGACGCCAATCTACATCCATCTTTAGGTGCAGTTTGATACTATTTCAACTGTGCACCCATCTCCAGTCACGAACCATTTTTTGCTAACTTCTGTCTCTCGACAGCGCCCTCCTTTAGCTCCAGACGTGATGTTCAGCCAGTGCTAGTCAACAGCACAGATGCACTTCCACTGAGGGAACAGACGCGACAGATTGCTCGGTCACGTTATGATGTGAAGCAGCAGTAAGCGATTCGAATCATAGGGAAGCGAGTCGGAATAAAAGATAGAATGACGAATGACGGAGGTAGGTCGCATATTACTAAGGATATTACTCAAGTGATTGAAGGAACAGTCTGACCGGTTGCAAGTAGTATGTTTATGGAACGATTGTGAAGGTTTTACCAGGTTGTCCTGGGCACACTGTTCCCGAGAGTCTGGCTGTAATAGTTGAGCGGTGTATACTTTGGAGCCAATTGTGGGAGATTTAGGAAGATACTTGTGTGTAGGGCTTATTTAGATGTAGTAGGATCTATATATAGGGACACCTTAGGGATTTAGGGATTTCTATTATTTGAAACGAGGTTAAGTGGCTGGATGTTGAATGCGGCGCTGACCGAACAAGGCCGGCCAGCTCCGTTGAACTTCAATACGAATTCCAGCAAGTAGATTGAACAGGGAGACACGGCATAAGATTGATAGTTGAAAACAGTCTAAGTGAGATATCATAATGACACTGCACTACAATAACATGAACAACGACGGGCAACAGTTAGTCTGGTACGTGTTGAAAAGAACCGCCAATGCCGTTACAAAGGGGTTCAACCATCGTGTCATTGTATTAATAAAATGCAGCGTGCCACCGGCAGATATCTCCTACCACGCTCAGCTATCCTTCATTTTGCACATAGTAAAAAAAAATAATACACGGCAAGCTGCCACAGTTAGTCACATCTACTCGACGTCGACAGGCAGATCATCACTGAACAAGGTCTCCGCCATGGCAGCATCCGACGATATGGGGTGACTATCTAGCGACCGAGGCGACTTGGAGATGCACACTTTTTCTCTCTTCTCTGCTCTGTATGCTTCAGTGACACTGAGGAGGACTTTCTTAAGTTCGTCGCGATAATAGTCGACGACCCGGCGTCGCATTTCTGGTGGGAGCAAGGGCGGCAGGACATAAGGGGTGATGGTGCCATGAGAGTCCAAGACGGGGACATTCTGTTTGTGATGCTGACCCAGGAAGACCATTATGGTGCGACAGATGTGGCAGCAGCGTTGCGAGACGCCAATCACTGGCTTCGCGCCGCTCAATATTTGGAGAACGTCCTCAATCCCGTTGCCGGCGGAGTCCACTGCATTCCTATCTAATGTTCTCGCGGCAAAGAGTAGACTGCACATTATTGCCTCACAGTGGTAATGGCCACTGAAGGAACTGTCCAATTTATGTTTGCCGCGTGCCGTCAGCTGCGTTTCGATGGCCTGCACCGTATCCTCGTCTTTCGTCAGAGTCCTGACCAGCTCGCGCCAGGGGTTCCCCTCGCTACAGTCTGGCTTCGGGGTACGAATGATAGAGAATGATAATTGAGGGATCCTGCGGGCAGACTTAGTTGCAATCATGTCCCTCCAACCAATGATGGACTCGATATGGAAAGTCACGAGTCTCCACCACAAAAGGATCTTCCGTGCAAGACTGTGTCCCTCGGCTTTGAGAGAGTCTGGATAACTTTGGTTCTGGGATGGCCCGCGGTGATTCAGTTGTTCCATGAATAACGTATATTCGGTGGCGTCTTCGTTTTCGGGCGAATCCTGATCATACTTGGCGACAGTGCTTTGGCAGTCAGCCTGCTGTAACGTCTCAACTTCGGCCGTGGACGATGTTGATGTGGGTCTCCTCATTGCCGCCGCATTCCGCACATTGTTGATATCGATCTGTTCTTGAAAAAAATATAGCTCTGAGTCGGCGAATGCGAGGAGTCTGTTCCACATAGGAGAATGCCAGGCCAATCCAGCTGCACGAGCAGACAACGTCGTAAGTATGTTACAATGCAATTTGAAGAGTTCCAAATCCTCATGCAATGGTGCTAAAGCCATGCGTTTCTTGAGACGGAAGCGTATCTTGACTATCGCATTCAAATGGTACTCGAACTGTGACATGGTGCACGTGGCGTAGACGAGAAAGTGGTAGTAGACTTCGGGGATGAGCTGCGGGAGCTGCTCGTCCAGCGTTAGGTCCACACTGTTGAAGCGGTTGATGAACCCCTTCAAATATTCGATCGCACTCTTCACCTTCCCTCTGTCCTCAGGTGGGCCGAAATCCCACACGGGCTTACCATCCCATAGAGCCTTATCACTGCCAGCTGTGAACCACCGCTCCTCTCGCTGCGTCATGCGCGCCATTTCCTTCCACCCTGCCAAACGATCATCCGGGAACCAGCGATTCACGATACGGCCAAAATCTATTTGGCCGAATCTCTGCTCGCAGAGGTTCCGCAGAATCTCCAAGTAGTGGGGTGTGTCTTTCTCAGTGTCGACCCGCGCACGGATGAACCTATGTCGCAACTTTTGACCGCATTCGGCGTGAACATATTTCAGAAGCTTCACAGCCGCGGTGTTTATATCCGCCACGTTTTGATTCGAGTTGAATAGCGAACGGATCAACGCGGCCGCGAGCTCGCAGTGAGACTCAAACGACGTATTCCTGCGATTGGTGTCAGTTGTTGGTCGCCGCGCAGGGGATGAGTTACACAGACCAGTTCTCGTACACATAAGACAGAATCTTGTCCGGAATGTCCATGTCCGACGGCACCATGAGTACGGAAAATGAAGTGGCGTCATCGCTGCGATTGCGAATCAGAACATCGTCGCTTGGTGCGGGGAGCGCAGGCTTACTCATGTCGGCTGTTGCGCGACAGGTGAACTAAGTCATCGTTCTGGTCGTCGCCTTCTGCGAGGGTCGCAGAGAGCACGCCGACGATACCGCCCGGAAGCACACGCGACAGCGCTGCCACGGTCTCATGGTTTCGCACCAGGACGAACGGAATCTGACGGAGTATCTTGAGCTGCCGCCTTGCGTCACTGCCGGTGACGGGAAGTAATCGACAACGCGCACGTTGGCACGATGGCCATCAAACAGAGAGCGGTCCTGCAGAACGTGCAGTAGCTTCGTGATGGCGCGAAATTCTAAATCGTCCGAGCGGGCGCCATCCTCAACGAGATCCACAGTAGGAATGTGAGCGGCGGCGGATACCATCACGGCGTGCAACAGTGTATCGCGGGAGCGGAAACAGGTAACGGTGATGTCGGTTGGGGCAGATGCAGAGAGTCGATTGGTTGTGCCAAGCAAATTAGTATGCAAAGACGGCGCCTCATGCATACGGCCGAGGCGGGGAACCTTGTAGCCACGCTTCCCAACCTCGGCTCCCCGCTCCCATCTCTATCCAACTTTGAGCTAAATTAACTCCACGAGTTTTGCTTTAACCAAGATATTGTTTATATATGACATGTAGTTAACAAGATGCTCTTTCACTTGCTTTGCCTCCTCATTTAGTTTTCTCTAATATTCAAGGAGTAGTTGTACATCAAGTACAGTGGGTTAGAATTTACTCAGTAGTGCTGATGTTGTGAAGGACGGCTTAGCACTACTGCTATTTTGCATCAGGTAAAGTATTTCTACCTGATGCTAAAATACATCACCGGGAGAAATGACCTTAAACAACTTGTAACTCATAGAGAAGCTGTGTTTGGGCAGGTAATCCAAAGAATCATCGCCACAAGGCACTATGAGTTCACCTGGAACTGTGAGCAGATTAGATTACTATAATATGCATGCAATTATGGGAGCTTGATACTATACATCATGCTGCATTCAATGAAACTGCCAAATGCACATCATTGCACACTTCCAAATATGCTCTGAAGTACACTTCTGATTTCAATTGATTGTACACTCCCAGCCTGCATGACTTACACTCCAAATTATGCTTTCAAGATGCTTCCAAGTACACTTCCAGGCATGCTCTCAAGGACACTCCCAATTGAACTCAATGGCACCCTCACAGCCTTTTTACCAGAGGCTCCAAAGATGCGCTCAACTACATTCCCAAACACGGCCCCAAGTACACATTCAAGTGCCAAAAAACGAGAAAATCTGTTCCCGTCTATACTCCAGGGTGCTAAATGCGGACAGTTGCTGTGTTGCACAGTTCAGGCACTGGGAGATGGGAGGCTGCTGGCAGGGGGCAGCAGCTGAAATAGTGATGTCAGTCGATGTGGATCTCTGAACAATATTCCTTGTGCAGCCACTGTGATGAGCTCTCCCAATATCTCATTGTCAAAGTGTTTGCTATAGCCACTGTATATTCTTCAATGTTGGTAGACAATTGGATCTAGGTGAAAGCAGATCTCTAACATAGATTTTGCTATGAAATGTGCTGCATGCTTCGAACTGAGTTTTGGCATATGTGTCTGCATTTGGTATGGTGGTACTGGTTGTGATGGCCACAATCTAGATAGACATTGTTGATGGTTTTGATGACGGTGATCATATTATCAGAATCACTTAAACAAGTAGGTTGGCTATGTCAACTTTAGCATTAAAGCTTCCTTAGACTTAAATCCTGCCATTAGCCAAAGCTTCAACAGACTTAGAGCCTTCACTTAGCCATAGCTTTCACAGATGTAGAACCTTCCATTAGGCAAAGTTTCCACAGACTCAGAATTTGCCATCGACCAAAAGCTACCCATTGTTTTTTAACTGTGGAGCTAGAAGGTAAACAGTGCATTTAGCACACTCTGCGGCACATCTCGACACAATCCAATACTAATTTGTGAGAAAGAGCGATTCTGGCTCCAGGGGAGTTGGAAGTGGGTGAGATGATATAATGCTACCTGGCCATCAGGATCCACAAAATCTCGGAAGGAGCAAGTGAACTGCACCCAATTGAATGAGAGAGTGTGTGATTGGTTGTATGATAGGATGATTTGAGATCTATCTAACTCATGGTCTCCCAAATATAGAATGCATGTTGCTCCTTCCATCTGCAGTACCACTGACACACTGAACTTCCCCATCATCCCAGTATCTCCGTACACTTGCCATCGCTTAGTCCTCTCCCATGCTGGGTGGGAGTAGTGGTGGAAATCAGATTCTCCCACAACACGGTGGAAATTATTGCTGATCCTGAATATCCTCCTTGATGCTTGGTCTAGAGACTTGTTCAATTGCAGCCGCAAGTCATCTGGCGGCTTGAAGTAGGTGGCAGCTGGCGGCCATCCAGCATCTGGATGTTAGTCAATATCATAGTCTGAACCATCACTTTTGTGTGGCCACTGAGAGGTGATCTTATGATACCTTGTAATAGTGAAAGTTCAGCGTTACCCTGGTTCGGACGGAGTTGGAACAGGTCCAGACACCCATGTCCATTTTAGAAACTGCCAAGGGAACTGAACCGGGTGACTAGTGCCGGGGTGTTGGCTGTACTGTTAATATTCCCACATGTTTTTGGTCAGGTTGGATCTGAACTAAGGATGAGTTTCGCAGTTCCCACAATTTAGGCTTCGATTAAGATTTCGAGTGGTGATCGGTTCATAACATGGTCTATACGTTAATGATGTGGTTATATGAGAGCTTTCACCCCCTGGTCTCCAATTTGCACTCCGATCACTATTTGTTGAGTAGCCAAGTATTAACAGACAAAAATTCACATAAATCACAGCTTGCCAACAGCTACTCAATGAATATTGCTCAGATTCAAATTTGTGGTCCCACAAGCGAAAAAGGTCACAATACTTAACCATTCGCGCATTGATCAAGTCGCAATACGATTTGATCTCCAAAATTCAATTGGTGTGGAAATGCCGGGCTTGCAAGTGCCGGGATTTCCTGTGGAAACCGAAGCAAACGCAGCGGTTCTGGATTTTGAAGTTGTGAGATTATTTGCAACAGTTCGGTTCCGGTTACAACTCTAACCTGTAATAGTTGCTAACAGAGACTATGCCTCACAGTAGCAGTGTTGCCAATTGCCTCCTTCGACTTCACCAGAAATGTAGCGTAATCACTCTTGGGGAAGCGCAGATCTCTGAATCAAACTGTTGGCGAATATCTACTGCTAGATTTGCATCGATTATGGGCGTATCGGTGCACATTTCATCAGGGGCTGAGAATGATGATAGGTGGTGGTGATACTGATGGCAATGGCCATGACGATGATGGCAATAGTGATTATTTTGGTGATGGTGATTATAGCACTAGAAGCACATAGAAAAGTAGGGGTAACGGTGATAAGTGATCCGAGGCCGGGTAAGCGCCATGGTATATAGATCACCACTGCGACACCTAGATCAGTATCGAATAACTTAGCACTATATTCTCCATCTATACTCACTCGCTCTCGTGTGCAACTGTATACCATATCATACGTCTGCGGCTAGACATAGGCGTATGGGCCTTACATCATATTCCATTTTCAGTTATTCGATACATTTTGCTCACGACGACATGCGAGTTTTACCCCTATTGTAAAAAAACAACACAATTGACAGGAAACACACAGCTTGCATGTCAATTCTACAGTCATTCATATACTATTCCTCCTAAGAAAGCTGCCAGAGATCAATACCGCTTGGCTAGTATACATTCTAGCACGGAAAACCTACAATTGGCTCCCAGCCGAGTAACCCCTATTCTCACCCAAGGAGCATCTGTACTTCTGGAGGATGAGATCCACGATGAGGACGATCACAACGACGAAAGACATCAACGCCGACATGGAAGATGACCTGAGCAACGGCTAGGCAACAACCTGAGCGACGTCCTGGGCGACAACCCCCGCAAGCCCGAACCTACCACGCAATCAGAGATTCCGTCTATGCCAAAGATGATGGAGGAACCGTGAGAAATGCCCAACAATGCCATCCAACAGAATACACAACTATGTGTGCCGAATGCCGTGCTGATGAAAGATAACTGGGAATACCGCAGAGTGTCTAATCAACCAGAAGCAACAAAAAAGAAAATCTTCAATATGACCAATCCAAAACAGTACTGCGGCGCAGCAAAAGAGCTTGATATCTTCCTCAACACATTATAACCTAACTCCTAATGCCATGCGCACTTACTCCCGCACAGTGATCATGAAAAAGTCAAAGATACAGTGCGCCTTCCCAGCACATGGATCAATCACCCGGACCTGGCATAGAGACAGACACAGATGACCGATCCGGTAGAGTGGCTTCGAGACCTACTGAATCACTCAGATCCCTGTTTGGATCACTTTAAGGCCTTCTTGGAAGACAGGCAAAAGCTGTATAGCAACAACAACCGAAAACTCAGAGTGGCAATGAAGTCTATGACCGACATCCTCCAAGGAGCGAATGATCAGGTGAGAGTCCACGCCAATCGAATCAAAGCAAATTGCAGAGCAGCAAGATGACTCCCTCAGCACAACAAGGATATTTAAAAAATCGCTTCGAGCGGATTATGACCAGGACTTAAGTCCAAGATCCAGCCGTTGACCCCAAAGAACGGAAGATTTGACAGGCTAGAAGAGCTTTTCGACCGCGCCGCCGATTCAGAAGTCAAGCCAGACGGTAACAAGCCCCAACCAAAGCAGCTGCAACAACAGGACAAGCAGGATGGAGAATCATCTCAACAAGGCGGGGAGAAACGCAACTTCCGACAATTCATATCTGAGGAGGCCGACGCACAGAAGCCCGACAAGTCAATGTTGGGCAAGGATGATAAACGCACTCCAGCGCGTTGGGTTTCGCCAGAGGTCTATGAAACTCGGAAGTCGGATGGACAATGCATGCAATGTGGATCACCCAAACATAAAACATTGCGGTGCATGAAATATACATTCGCCAAATGCCCTGAAAACCTTACTCTTCCAGGAGACGGAAAACAATTCAAACGCCACCGCTCCTTCAATAGTCAACGAGCATGAAAATATCCTATCTTTCGCGCAATCTAGCTCGGCGGGAGAGGATGGATGAACGAGAACTTGGATTGTAGTCATTGTGTACAAGGGCGTTGATGGCAACATTGGAGGAAATTCAACCGCATCGGATTTCACTGAGGCTGAGGGTTGTCTTAGAGAGCCTGAAAGCTGTCATGTCGAGTCAATGTTTGTGTGAAACGGCAAGACCGGATTTATCGCACAGTGTCCACGAAGTCCAGATACGGGAAGAACACGGAGAATTGCAGCTAATACGAGCACTCATCGATTACAGTGCTACAAGCATCTGTATATCTCCTCAAGGTCTCAATAGCCTTGAACTACCCCCCGAAGGAGTGCAAATTATTCTGGTCCATTCACGAAGGCGGCTCCTACGCGGAGTACCTAGTCAGTTCACGGAGGCCCACCTTCCTTGAAGGACCCGTCCTTTCACGGAGTCCGTACCTCACCTCCGTGAACTGACCAGTTCGTTTGCGGAGTCAGTCAAAATTACAAATACTCTGCTCTGCACGCATGTATGTGCGTGCACTGGCATGTTCGTACACTCAGCTGGCTCTATCTATCCAGCTAAATTCAATCAGCGCAACCGCGTATGTTCAGCGCAGCGCAATTGAGTACATTCATCAACTGCATACGTTCAACGCAGCGCAATTGAGTACATTCATCAATCGTGTACATTCAGCGCAGCGCAATTGAATACATTCTTCACATCGCAACTGAGTTCATTCCACAGATTCTATCGTACTAAAAATATGGACAGCCTTACATCTACCATCCCCCATCAAATTCCGCCATTGAAAAAGGGTAGCCATCGAGAACTTACTCTTCGGGAAGCTGCTCGTCTTCAGTCCCCAGCTGAGCTCATCCAAGCTTAGTAAGTTGTAGGTGTAAAGGCAACTGCATGACTGTTCGTTGCAAGTGTTTGAAAGCAAAAGCCGAGTACACACATCATTGCAATGGCCGAGATGTTGGTGCACAGTGCATGAATACTGGACCTTCTGCTGCGGCATCAGGTATTTCAATCTCGAACGAAACACAAGATCAGCTCCACCAGAGCCAAGTCACAATCTAACACGCCGTTGAGCCAATACACTAGGAGATGCTTGCGTGGATACTGATCGGTTGAATAGGAGATTGGCCCGCTGGCTTCCTTAGTCTTCGATGATGGTGGACTTGGGCATGAGGCCGGTTGCTTGCCGCCTCCATTGAACTCGTCTGCCCCCACCAGTCTCATCTGCCCCCCATCGGCCTTGCCTGCCCCCATGCTGAGCTGGAGGCCTAGCCTCAGCACTGATGCTCGGCTTCGGGCTCCGGCTCTGGAAGTTGGCATGGAGCTTTTCCTTCTCTCTCTTTCGTATATAAGTCTATAGTTTTCTCTCTCTTTGGATCGACAGACAATTGAGCTTCGTCATTCTTTCTCTTTTACTCTCAACAGATCCCACATCTGCGGAGGAGTGCAATGAGGACACGGGCAATGAGGAGGAAATTGAGGAAGATGAGCCGGTTTCAATGATGACATAGAGCACAGCGTAATTCTAGTTGCATCAGGATGTCCAGTAGGCATCCCATTGTAGGGATCACGATGATGTATAGATAATTGATAATTTTTCATTGACTCCGTGAACGAACTAGTCAGTTCACGGAGGTGGGGTACGGACTCCGTGAATGGACTAGAACACACATCACAACTCGCGGCATTGACAGTCATGTGATCACGCATGCGAGTGAGAGCCACAAAATGGCAATGACGGTCCAAAATATGGATTATTTAGCCCTGGTCCACAAACTCGAGCTGCTAGTCGTCCCAATGAGGGCATATGATGTAGTACTGGGAATACCATGGTTCAAAACCTGCAAGCTGGAGATCGACTGGGCTACCGGTCGTTTTACTTCATTCAGCACCCCAATTGGTCAAGGGGAGCGACGCAGATCAAGCATTATAGTGCAGTGATGCGAAGGTCGGGCTGACAAAAGTACTAATGTATGGTGGCCAGACATTGGTGGGAGTACGCTGACAATCAACTCGACGTTGGAGATCCCTCTGGATCCCGATGGGAAAGCATGGGAGAGGTGTGAGGACAGTCCTACCTGTTGGAAATGGTACCGGGCGCTGTGAGAAAGTCCAAAAGCGATATCGTTCTCTCAACTCTAGCGGACTCTCTATATACAGAATGACAAGGCCACATTGGCCGCTCTGCCATTGGGTGGACTCGGGCCCGGGGTTGAGCGGATTTCCAATACTCCCACTCCGTGAATATCCCGCCCATACAAAAGTCAAAGATAATGTGAGCAAAAGTAGGAGAACAAAAGAAAGTAAGAAAGAAAGACTAAGTACAAATGAGACAGACTGGGCATCAACCTGGATGCTTCCAAACAAAAAACAAAACTGACAGCTCCAGGTCCGTGCAATGACCCCTGCAACCCTAACTCAGCTCAACGTCACTTCATTGACAACCGCCCGCGGTCGACAGCCATCAACGAGCAAAATCAACCACAACTCAATAAACAAACAAGACCAAGAAACACAGTTGCAGCTGAAACTAATAGATGCCCATACTGGCGCGGTGCTGCATAAATTTCTCCCTAGGCAGAGCCTTTGTCAGACAGTGTGCTACCATAACTCCAGTTGGAGTATACTCCAGAGATAATTCTCCTACTTGTACTTTTTCCCTAACAAAGTGATGCTGAATATCGGTATGCTTAGTGCAAGCATGGTACTCGGGATTGTGTCCAGGTGCAATGCATCCTTGGTTATCTGTGAAGATGGTGCTGGAAGGGAGGTTCGTGTACTGGCGATCCATTATCCCACTGAGGAGGAAGCGAAACCAAATTGCTTCCTTAGTAGCCTGATTGAGTACCATATACTCAGCTTCGGTGGAGGACAAGGCCACAGTGGCCTGTTTCCTGCTTGACCAGGAGACTGGCGATTGACCAGCCAGAATGATGTAAGCACCAGTGCTATGGCGTGAATCCAGACGACCAGCCCAGTCACTGTCACTGTTGCCAGTGATCTCTCTATCCCATAGAATCTTTGGATAGTAGGGCTGGGTTACGGTCGATGTTGAGGAGCTGGCTGTGGGAATGACTTCAAATGCAGAATACCTCCTTAGGTGCAGTTGCAGGTGTGCAGATCCTCGAATGTATCTGGGAATGTAATGGAGGGCTGCAAGATGATCGACATTGGGAGCACTGGAAAACTGAGAGACTGCTCCCACTGCATATGAGAGGTCTGGCCTGGTAGCAAGTATCAGGTACATGATCGAACCAACGATGCTTCGATAGAGAGTAGCATCATGTTGGGAGAGAAGAGCTCCAAATTCTTTTCTGAGCTTCATACCTGGACCGAGAGGAGTACTGCAAGGGTGGCTGGAGGAGAACTGAAACCATCGAAGAATCTCCTCAGCATACCGCTCCTGTGAGAAATGAAGTCCATTCTCATCTCAAGTAAATGCAAATCTTAGAAAGTATGAGAGGGGGCCAAGATCTGACATCTCAAAACGTATATTCAACTTCTTCTTCATTGACTGGACACTTTCCAAATCACCAATCAACACAAGGTCATCCACATAGACCATAAGGAAGAGAGTTCGAGAGGCATTGATGTATACAAAGCCATCTGCTTCCCCTCGCTGCAGATCATGCAGTGTAAAGAACCCATGCAATGCCTTGTTGAGAACCCAAGATGACTGTTTTAAGCCATACAAAGTCTTGTGAAGTTGGAGAACCACTTGCACCTGGGGTTCCCTCGAAATGCCTGGAGGCAGCTCCCTGTATATTGACTGCTCATCGCCACTCAGATCCTGCCCAAGGAATGCGGTCTTAATATCCATCTGGTGGATTTCAAAGTCTTTGATACTGCAACAACAAGTAGAAGGCGAACTGTCTGAAACTTGACCACTGGGGAAAATGTTTCCAGATAATCGATGCCATATGACTGTGTATATCCCTTTGCTACCAGTCGTGCCTTGTACTGCTGGACCTCTCCTTTTGGCTTATACTTGATCTTAAAGACCTATCCGCATCCAATTATGTTTCGATGCTCTGTTTTGTTTCGATGGACTTCAGTCCTGACTTTATTCTTCAAAATCAATGCCAGTTCCTCTTGGCATGACTGCTCCCACTGACTTCGTTCTGGGGAATCCATAGCCTCTTCCCAAGTTCTAGGCTCTTCGATGGATGTAGTTGCCTGTGCTACTGCTGCGTGTCCCTTGTTGCTGCCAGTCTGCTGAGTGCTTTGTGACTGTTCCTTGTGGAATCGTGGGGTGCTGAATATGCCAGCATTCTTTCGTGAGATCTGTCTTCTCAATGGACCTACAACCTGTCTGGCTGCTTCATCAACCACTGCTGTCCTCGGAGCAGGAGCTTTGACGATAATCGAATCAAGAGTTTCCTCATTATGCTGACTTCGATTGGTGGCGTCTGCTGGTGGTGGTGTATCTGTGTGTGAGTCTGCCTTCGATGGCTTCAAGGCAACTCCCGAGTCCTCCTCATCATCTTGCTTGAAGATTGCCACAGGTGGATATAGCGCTGCCATTGGTGCTGGAGGTACAAAATCAACATCCCTGGTGATGATTATCGAATGGTTGCAGTACACCCTATACTGATTTCTGCCTTCATAGCCCACAAGCTGTCCTTTAATGGCATTGGGCTCCCACTTTCTTCGAAGGTCTTTTGTAACATGATGTCATATTTCACATCCACAGGGCTGTAGATGGACCAGCGATTGGGCAGGGTTCCCAGTCCATAACTCATAAGGGGTCTTCGTTTGAGACCTGGTGGAAGTTCAATTCATAATATAATCAGCAGTCCTCGCTGCTTCAACCCACAGAAAGAGAGGAAGTTGAGCCCCATACAGCATGGCCTTTGCTCGCCCAACAATCTTCCTATTGACCCTCTCTGCAACTCCATTCTGCTCCTGTAAATAGGCAGCAGAGACTTCATGCTTGCATCCAGTGGAGGCCAGAAATTCCTCGAAAGGATGGGATGTAAACTCCCCAACATTATCTAAGCGAAATACCTTACTCTTCACTCCATGCATGGCCTCACATCGTGCAAAGTACTTCTTGATGCTGCCAAAAGCATCACTTTTCTTTTTGATGGGTTCCAATTCCATCCAAGAAGTCGCATCATCTCTGAAACTGATATAATACTTCGCTCCTCCCAAAGATTGAGGAGTCATTGGTCCACAGGGATCAGAGTGGACCCTATCAAGAGTATTTGAGGCCTGTTGAGCAGGCTTGAATAATGAATGTCGGGTCTGCTTCCCCTGCAGACATGTATCACATGCCTCGATGGCTGTGGAGATTAATTTAATACCAGAGGCTGGGTCCTTGGCCAGTTGTTTGATTCCTTCGAATCCAATATGCCCAAGGCGTAGATGCCATTGGAACAGCGATTCAGCAGATTTCCTCGATGGATGCTGGATGGGAGATGTTCTGATGGGCACCACAGCTGTGGCAAGAGCAGCATGGACAACCGGATTCCTCTTGGTGTGAAGCACATATGAGTGTTCAATCAGTGTCGCAGTTGCTACTATATCAGGACCATTCAGAATGTGCATGACATGATCAGCTCCTGCGAAATCTCCATTAGGTGCTCCTGAACCTGGCTGGTTGAATACAATCTTGCACCATGACTGGTGGATCAGGCGAAGAGAGAGAAGCGAGCTCAATCCAAGTGATGGAATATGGTGCACATCTTTGAGTGTGATGTCTCCAGAGGGCAGGAGCAGCACCACATCTCCCCTACCAGTGGCCTTGACAATGCTGTTGTTGGCCAGAGTGACTGTGGTCGAGTCAGGATAGTAGGTGATAAAGTAACCCTGCTGGGAGGTCATATGGTGTGAGGCTCCCCTATCAACGATCCATCGATCCAGAGTGGTAGGAGAATAGTCAGCATCATCCTTTTCGTTGACCTGGGCCATCCAACCAACAGCTTGCCTCGCATTGGCAGACCCCTGGCCCCTTCGATCCTGCCTGGCAATCCTCTTCTTGCAGCCCTTCGCCCAGTGTCCCTTGAAGTGGCAGTAGCTGCAAGTGTCCTTGGTGCAGTTCCCACGCCGCTGATTATGTGCCCACTTTGATGGCTTCCCATTCGCCGCAAAAAATGCAACTCCTCTCCTGGAAGCTGCCTTCCTCCCAGCGAGCTTCTCATATTCCAGAATCAGTCTGGATGATACCTTTTCGAAGGTCAGAGACTCAGCATTTGTAATGCTAGTTCTGAAAGGCTGGTACTCCATGGGTAGAGTGTTGAGCAAGAGGAAAATCTTTTCATCGTCCTCATAGGCTGCGTACCCAGCACTGAGAAGCTGGTTGAGGAGATTCTGCAATTTCGAGATAAATTCTGACATATCCTCCCACTGGTACTGTACCTTAGACAGCTCACTCCTGAGGAACCAGATTCGTTGCTTGTCCTTCCCCTGGTACCGCTCCTTCAACATCTTCCACACAGTCGCTGGATCACGCTCAGTAGAGTACATCTCTTGGTGATTGGCATCAAGCATTCCTCCTGGAAGTCCACCGACCTTGGTGTCGTTCGTGTCCCATGCCTGCTGACTCTCATCCACCTTCGTATCGATGGAGGCACCAGAGGAGGAGGATGTGGAACCCGATTGAGTAGAGGAAGTTGGTGCGGATCCAGTGTGCTCCTTGGTGGCAGCAGGTCGAGGTTTCTTTCCGTCTATCAGTGCAAGCCAATCCTTTTCCACAAAGATGTCAGTGGCAGCCAGTAGCCAATTTCGAAAATCAGAATGGGAGCTGAGAGGCTTGATGAAGCCAATGGAAGCCAGAGCAGAGAGATCAGCAATCATCTTGAGATGTGATACTAATAGCGAAGGAGAGATAGAAGAAGAGAGGAAGGGATAGAAGCAAAGAAGAATGCAAAAGGCAGTGAGGTGGAATGGGAATGTACGACGATGAGCTGTTTGAGAATGAAGGAGGAGGCAGAAGGAGATCCTTATATATGAAATCCTTTGGTGAAAGGACTGATCTGAATGTGTTCAAATGGCGTACCAAGCGCCAATTGATCAGAATACCAGTTGATTGGAAAACCTGTGTGGAGAGCAAGAAATTTTCTTCGTGAGGTATTTCTGTGCCGGAAGTCACCGTAGCGCGGTAGTTGACCAGGGGTGATCTAAGTGACGGCACCACTATCACTGGCGGTTGCACAACTAGCTCCACCGCTAGAAGCACCGCTAACAACAAACCTAGAAGTTCAGAGAAGGGAGAAGAAATGCCGCAAGAACTTAGTTGTTGGAGATTGTTGGGGCCTGAGCAAAGGAGATTGAAAAATCTCAGAACAGAATTTCGGGAGTGGACCTTAGAAAACAAATCGCAAGCTCACTTGGAGTAGTGACTTAGACAAGTAGCATTCCCCGATGGGAAGCTCAGAACGGAAGGTCTGGAGTTGACCTCAGAGAAAAAAAAAAAAATAGGAATGAAGGGGTGAAAGTCTTAGACTGACTCAGGCGCTGCGCTGTCCGGGCTCGTAACATGTTGGAAATGGTAGCGGGCGCTGTGAGAAAGTCCAAAAGCAATATTGTTCTCTCTACTCTAGCTGTCACTCTATACACAGAATGACAAGACCACATTGGCCGCTCCACCATCTGGCGGACTCGGGCCCGGGGTTGAGCGGATTTCCAATACTACTCCAGATATTGAACTACTCAGAGAAACCGCATTCAACGATCTCTCAGCTAGCGATGAGACCATCCAGCCATTTGCACTACGAATTGGGAAAAGCAGTGGACTGCTGGGAGTGACTATGGAGGTCACCAATTTGGAAAATCCAGGTGAGATTGAGACTGTCAACACAAAGCCCTGGACGAGTGAGCAGGGAGCAACGGCGGTACTTGGGGCAGGACAGCGTCCTGGAATCCATGAATGACTGCAACCGGCTCGCCGAGTCACAAAGGCAGTTGTCGACTGGCCAGGTTTGGCTGGTGTCTGGGCGAACCGCTTGACCTTCAATTCTCGGGCCATCCTTCCCATCATCCCAAATCTCGAGTTGGAGATTAAAGGCTAACACACAGATGCCGGAATAGGTACTGTACCTACTGATGGTGGAGGTCATATCCCCGTGACACACAAGGACTATGTGAACGTCTTCGGTAAAGAGAGGGCAGCGGCTCTTGCACCGCACCGGCCAATTGACCACGCGAAAGACCTGGAACCAGGCTTCAATATACCATATGGCCAAATCTATAACCTTTCGGAAGTCGAGTTGAAAACTCTCAAGGTTTACATTGAAACTAACATAGCCAATGGATTTATGAAGCGATCATCATCGCACGCGGCAGCACCGAACTTATTTGCTAAGAAGAAGGATGGCGGCCTACAACTGTGTGTGGAATACCGAGCTCTCAATAGAGCCATGGTGAAGAACCAATATTCTCTCCCACTGATCCCAGGGATGCTTGACAGGTTGCATGGAGTTCGGATCTTCATAAAACTGGATCTTCGGAATGCCTATCACCTCATCAGAATCAACGACGGCGACGAGTGAAAAACCGGGTTTCACCCCCAGTATGGTGAGTTTGAATTCCAATTCATGCCATTCGGGTTGTCAAACGTAACAGCTCCTTTGCAAGGTAATATCGATGACGGTTTACGGCCTCTCATCAACGACCTTGCTGTGTGCCATTTTGACCACCTACTGATATACTCAACAAACGATGAGGAGCATGACGAACCGGTAAGAAACGTGCTCCAACGGCTCCGAGAATTTGGCCTCTACACCAACTGAGAAGTGCCATTTCACAGTCACAGAAGTCGGCTTCCTCGGGTTTGTGATTAGCCCCGATGGAATCTGCATGGGATCGGACTGTATATCAACCATCGTGGATTGGCCAACCCCAGAGTCCTTCTGGGACATACAAGTTCTGCTCCGATTCACGAAATTCGACGGGCGATTTATCAAGAAATATGCAAAGCTAACAACACCGATATCAGACCTGATAAAGAAAGTCGAGATATCCAGAAGGTCTGAACAGCGCAAATGGGAATGGACTCGGAATGCCGAACTTGCCTTTCGGAAGTTGAAAAGAGTCTTCACAGATGCATCAATTCTCAACCATTTTCACTAGGCAAAGCGCATTGTTCTGCAGACCAATGGAAGCGGCTTCGCCATACCTGGCATCCTCAACCCGTATGACGGTTTTGGGATTCTCAAACCACTCAACTTTAACTCTCAATAATGCACAGATGCCGAACAGAACCAAGATACATACGATTGGAATCTCTTGGACCGCATGGAGACTATGAAGCAATGGCGCCACTACCTCTAGGGAGCTAATCATATGGTCCTCATACAATGCGACTATAGGAACCTCGAATATTTCCAACCGTCAAAAGGGCTATCCCAGCGGCAGGCCAGATGGGCGGATATCGTCTCTTAGTATGACTTGGTAATGGAACACCCAGAAGGCAAGAAGAACCCAGCAGACTGACCATCGAGAAGACCTGACTATGAAATCGGCTATGAGCATATGACGGCAGAGCTCTTGGCCACGTTGGCAGCGACCACCATCACCGAATCATATGATGACCTTCTACCGGAAATCAAAGAAGCCCGGGAGACTGACTTTTTAGCCATAGAAATGCGACCAACCTTATTCAATGTTCCAACCACAGACGAGAGTAATTGGAGATCAATCGACGGAGCGGTGACCTATGAGAGGGGGATATCGGTGTCCGTGGCACTCCCCGTTACAGTGACCTATGAGAGGGGGATATCGGTGTCCGTGGCACTCCCCGTTACAGTGACCTATGAGAGGGGGATATCGGTGTCCGTGGCACTCCCCGTTACAGTGACCAGCCTTTTCCATGACAACTCCGAATCCTGTTACTTCGGAGCACTGAAGACTGTGGAGCTCGTTTAACGAGATTAACATTGGCCTGCGATGGAGTCAGAGATACCGAAGTACGTTGCCAGCTGTGAGTTGTGCCATCGAATCAAAGCACTGTGTCACACACGCTATGGACTAAAAATGCCTCTGTCACCGCCTGCCTGTCCCAGGGAGGGACCTACCAGGGATTTTGTTACTGTCTTGCAAATGTCAACAGCATTGGGATACACCGGGTTCTTGGGAATTGTCGATTGTTTGACTAAAATGCCTATCCACCGCACCTGCAGAAAAGACATTGACTCCCCAGAGCTAGCACGAATGTTCTTCGAACATGTGATCTGCAAACGACGCTTACCGGACAATATCACTACCGATTGCCGCAAATAGTTTACCAGTCGATTTTGGGACTGAGTGTGCTCACACCTCAGTATAAATCACTGCCTCTCGACCACCTTCCAACTGCAGATGGACAGTCAAACCGAGTGGCAGAACCATACGATGGAGCAGTGCCTCTGAGCCAGTTGCAACTACATGCAGGACAACTGGGTCGACTTGTTACCACTGCCGGAGTTTGCCTAGAACAACTCCATGCACCATTCCATGCTGGTGACACCCTTCTGGGCAAACTACAATTACCATCCTACAATGGAGTTTAAGCCTCCCAAGGATTCCAGGTTTATATCACAGGTGCAGGCAGACTGGTGGATGGCAGGCATGGAAGAGACTCACCGAATTCCCCGGGAAAACATAATCGAGGCTTATGAGCGGCACACTATGTACGCCGCGGGGAAAGAGATGACTTTTGTGGTTGGACACAACGCATGGCTATCTACCAGGAACTTCAAACCATCCAGGCCTTCAACGATGCTCAAGTACAAACGCACTGGACCGTGTACGGTAAGTAACATGACCAATAAGAATGCTTACAAACTGGACTTTCCGAGTACAATACGGAACCACAACGTTTTCTATCTGTCGCTACGCAAGCATTACACACCGCAAGTACGAGGTCATTAAACATGAGAACCGCACCAAATGATAGTCGAGGAAACAGAGGAATGTGAAGTCAACCGTATACTTGGCTCTAGGCGGCGCTATCGGAAGCTGTATTATCTTATCCAATGGGCCGGTTACAACCACATACACACCAGCTGGGAGCCTGCGGAACATCATGAAAACACCCTAGACCTGGTTGACAAGTTTCCCCGAGAGAGTCCAGATCGGCCATGGTAGTAGGGGTATAGAGTCGGGGGCGGAGGTACGGAGGACATGGAAGCAGTTTGGATGTCTCATTGAACTTTGTTTCTTCATTCCCTACTCTTCTCTTTTGATTGGATCTCGGCCCGATGTAAATGGTGTCGGCATGGGTTTGACCACCGACCAATGGAGGTGGAGATTCCCGTGCGCCTAATCTGCCGAAAGATCGCCATTGATAGTTTCGATCGGTTGTGCGACTTGTTGGTTCGTACAATTCTGTACGTAGGATGATTATTTGATTTCTTGTTTCCCTTTCCTTTATTTCTCTTATATGCTGCCTTTGGCAGTCCTGGAAGTCTGCGCCTGAAGAGTGGGATAATATAACGGTGACACATAATCCGAGGCCAATTATGCGCCATTGTATATAGATCGCCGCTGCGATACTTAGATTAGTATCGAATATCTTCCCACTATAAACTCCATCCATACTCACTTACTCTCGTGTGCAACTGTATACCACATCATACGTCTGCGGTTAGACGTAGGCCTATGTGCCTTACAGTAGGTTGGCTACATTAACATCAGCATCGAATCTTTCACAGACTCTGAGCCTTTTCTTAGGCAAAGTGTCCATAGACCTAGAGCGTTCTATTAGTCAAGGACTCCACAGACTTAGAGTTCTCCATAGGCCAAAAGCTTCCCACGGAAAACTCCACTCCTCGTCATGCAAGGCTTTCTCAAGCACGGTCTCACGCAGGCTTTCAACGAGGCTTCCAGGCAGACTCTTCAGCATGCTCTCACGCAGGATCTAATGCATCCTCTAATGCAGCCTCCTGAGAGGACTTTCAGTCAGTGTGAACAACACCTATATATTGGCAATGAATGCAGGCAGTGCAGACTGGGTAGGTGATAGCCAGCAAAGAGCTTGATATTGTTTGTGGTAGTAACGGGTTCAAATTGCCGGGTGCAGACTGTGGCAATGGGTCTTACCACTTGAAAAACCGAGACCATTTGAAATGGGACGGTTTTACTACCAAAAACCCGGGAAATCATGTTTCCAATTTTACCTTGAATCATGAATTTGATTTCTTATCATATTATGACATGATCAATATGTACATTGTGCAGTTTTAGTGGCTCTTTTACTTCCTGCTATTAAATATGAGATCGCACAAATATTAGTTGAGTGGCAATCAATACCCCGCAAATTAAGGTGATAATATAGTGTTGTGTCCCAGATACTCAACAAAAATTGAACCAATCTCATATCTCCGTGTGGGAGGTGGAACCACGGCTAAAACTGTTCAATCTATATATTGATTATTTTATGACAAACTAAGAACACATATACATAATTGCAGCAAAAGATGCTGGAATTTTCAAATGGAACCGCAGTCCTGGATAAACATGGCTAATAAACTGCTGGATTGCATCTGGTCCAAGTAAAAGCCTTGGTAAGCCAACTGGGTAGGAGTTTTAAATCAGTGTGAAATCAAACCGGACATTTTACCATTCCAAAACTTGATTCCTTTCACGTTATCCAGACCTGTTGTTAACACTTTATGTAGTTCCAGAAGCCCACTGGCTCATATATATGCATCAACTATACATGACTATTTGCTACGCATTGCGCATAGGTCGATTTGAAGTTTGCGATGATCATCGGTTCCGCCAGTGTGTACATAGCTTTACATACAGTCAATGTGCACTTTTGCAGATGATGTTTCATACCATCATGTATATTGTTTCTACCTGACACCAGGGTTACATGTTCTATATCATCAGGTAAATTATGTCCATCTGACGCTGTTGTGAATCTGAAATGAGTGACAACTTCCGACTAAGATGTACTAACCCTAACTACTTTACAGACAGTTCTGGTATCTATACAAGGATTTGTGAAAGGTAGGTATGAACTGCATTGCTACTCTACCCCGAATGCTCTGGAGTTCACACAAAATTTGGCAGATGTATGGTTGCTGTGGGTAGGTGGATAGGGAAAAAGATGCAAAACAACATACCACACATGATTTCTTGACCAATTCATGTTGGAATTCTTTACCCTCGCCTCCAGAATGGCTTATGTATACCATCACACTATTTTGAGTCACTTTAGACGTTTTTGGAGGGTATATGCCACTTGGGTAAACCTTTACTGAGTTATATTATTTTACAATATCCCTCACTGGTAGTGGATCTACAAAATTATATTTCATTCAGAAGCCACATATTCCCATATTACATGACTGGATCCGAAGAACTGGAAACAGAAGGTATATAAACCTACATTTTCCCAAGTTAGTTTATTTAAAATTGGTGAACAAACATTGATGCCAAACCAGAATCCGAAAATCAGCCTGCTTTATAGACTCTCACTCACATTTTCTACTTTTGTAAGATTGGTCTAGTTGACCTGTTTTTTGGATACATATGTTGCTTTTGCAATTGCCTAAGATACTGCAGTAATTAATGTTCTATACTTTGAGATGTTGTTGAGTAGTATTTAATTTTGAAATGTTATGGAATTTGTAAAAATAGTGCAAGGCTGACAGACAGGCAGCTTGCCGGCAGTGGTCAGTGTCCGTACCCACGCTTTTAGTATTGTGTACCACCTTGTACCTGTGGTTTCAACCATCAGCTTCCAGCTCCGATATGAATCCCGCGGTGAGCTCAGTAAACTCCACAATGTTTGCTTTACCGAATATACTCTTTATATATGAAATATGATTAACATAATACTCTTTCACCTGCAAATGTGCTCTTATAGCTTATGCTAATATTGAACCATTGCACAGTATTACACAGCAGTTGCTTCGATGGTGCCAAGAACTCTTGTTGCTGCTGAGAACTGTATACTATTGTGTAATTTCCAAGGAGCGTAAATCTTTCCTTCTGTTAGTGACATGATCTATCCCTGAATAGTTATACTTATCATGGCACTAGATCATATTGTCTTATTAGTTATACCTTTCCCTAATCTACCTTAATTTGTAGTGATGTGTCCTTTCACAACTGCATCAGTACAATCCATTTTTGCCACTGGGAACCTCTGGCAGAGTCAGATGGTTATTTGATGCACATCTCATATTGGTAACATTGAACAGTGTAGAGGACCAACGCAACGAATAGCAGATGTGCCTGCACACACCTGGCTGCGGCCGAGAGCAGCCACAAAGTCCCAACCTGATCTCTGGGAGCACCTCTTAGCACTGACCACAATACACTAAGCACTTTAAAGGGCTGGCTGCAAGTCTGGGAGCACCAACCACAAGTGTGATAGCACCAAGTACCTGTCTGGGAGCAATGGGATCAAAGCCTGGATGCTCCTCGATTCAAAGAAATGTAGTCGGGTAAAAACAACCTCATCTTTCAAAACCCAGCTAGTATGCCTGGAAATCATAAATTCTACTCCTCATTTAACAGTTCCTTCACACACGTCTATTGAGTTTCAATTCACATCTAGATCACTATTTCTCTATGTATCTATGTGTCTATGTATCTATATATCTATATAGCCACCCATCTACACAGTACATGTGGACTGGATGCAGGTGGTGATTGAGAACAATTCAACATGTGCCTGAAGATAGCGACTGGTTGAAGTTAGTGATGCAAATGGAGGGCATTTTGGAGGGAGTTTGGATACCGAGATAGAGTGAGTTTAAAGCTGCAATTGGGAGTGCAGGATCGTTCAAGCTTGGAGGTGGTATAGGAGCAAGTTGGCAGATAAACTTGGAGGCCACGATCAAGTGCGGTTGGGGATGTTCTCAAGCGCTGTGATCGAGCAATTTTGGACCTGCCCCCTGAGGGCCTGATCAGATGAACTTGAAGGCCATCATGGAGCAAGGTTAGATATACAGGTAGAAGCCGTGAGGGAGCCAGGCGGAAGACCTGCGTAGAAGCTCAAGATTGAGAGTAATTGGATGAGAATTTGATCAGGGCTACGCTGTTTGCTCATGAGTCTCTGTATATCGGTGAGTCAACATGCAACCATGGGACTTGGTAACTTGTCATTTGAGCTTCAATGAAGAGATTCCTGGTGGTGGTCGATCTTGATGTGATGCACACTGCAAGCTGCCATGTTATTCAGTAGGCAACTCAGGATGCTTGCAATCAGCAGAATACAAACAATCATGGGTCAATGCAGTATTTGGGGAATACTGTACACGGGATATGTGGTAGTCAGTGAATGCTGTATTCAGTGTGAACTCATGATCATGGTTTGACAGTATCCAGAGGGATGACATAACGTGGTGTTCAGCAATGATGTTATCGTTGTGGACATGAGTAGGAGAGGATTGATATCGATGAGACTGATATGAAGGAGCAAAGATCAGAAAACTGGGGTCGGATATGCCTGATAAGGTTCGGAAGTCATCGTATGGGTATTGTTACCGCCTAATCAGTATTGGCAAATACCATATCAGAGATTGTTAATCGACTAGCACCTGCTATTCTTTGAGTCCCAATTACTGATGTTGAATTCGCTCATCTCCTCTCATCTCTCTCTTTCATGCTGTCAACTCTACCATCAGCTAAGTTTAGAAGTTTAGTCATCCCTCTCTATGCCATCACCATAAGGTAACACTAAGTACAGGAAACTCAGAGTACAAATAGTAGGGCAGACACCGAGTACTCCATATGCGGAGTACTGCATACACCAAGGGTTGTGTTCACCGATTATTGCTGACACCGAGTACTGCACACATGGTGTACTGTGTACAGTAAGAATCACTCACACAGAGTACTGCATACACGGAGTCAGATATACCTCACATACTGCATACAATGAGTACTACTGAAATCGTGTACTCCATCTCTAAGTGCTGCATACACCAAGTTCTGCATCCACCGAGTATTGCTAACACTGAGCAGTGCATTCACCAAGTATTGCATAAACTGAGTCTTACATTCACCAAGGACTGCATTCACCGCGTCCTGCATACACCATGTACCGCACACAATATTTATTGCAGCAACACATGATTCACTGTCTCCCATTCCCAGACAGTCTCTCTTCTCTGTGTACATTATATTGTTCTCCACTGTCCACTGTCCAAGCATCATAAGTGAAGAATTGAATGCCATTTCAACTTCCCTCGGACCTCCCTCCCAACCAACTACCCTCAGGTCACACATCTCCAAGCACTGCAATCTGAAATCTAATGTGGACATCTACTTTGTCTCCGCACTCCCTGTTACACTCCCTCAAAGTTTACATAATCGTTGCCACCATGTGGATCACAACACTAGCACAATCAAGGTCTACTAGTGCATCATGAATCAAGTTGAATCATTGCATGCCTGAGGAGTTTCCCACTTGATGGATCAGGACATCTTAGTGCATCACGAAACTTCCTGAATCGCAGCGATGTGAGACAATGTACATAGAATACCGAGAGGCCATGATGAACACTTCGCCACACATAAAGTAAGATGCGAATTCAATTCATTTGAAAGAGCAGTTCGGGCTCCAGGTTGTTATTTGCAACTGATTCTGGGGAATAAAATGGACCACTGGAATCTATGATTGCTTAGCAACATTGCATGAGTAAACAAAGACCTTGTGGGATGTATATCAGCTCGGCCAGAGTGCATGAAACCAAGAGCTGGAAACAAAACAGGGTGTATTGAGTACAATGAAATGATCCCTATCTCTTTCAAGATCTCCCAGCTACGTACTCCCTGTTGCAAAGTCCGTCTCTGTTATCCTCCAATATCCGTATGTTCGCTGCCATATTCCCCTGGCCAAACTTCATGTATTCCAAGGAAAAAGATAGAGTTGGCTACCAGACGGGACTCGAAAGTGCATCCCGAAAATCTCTTGAATGACCTGTCATGTTTGTTCACATATTAATCTCTAGTACTATCTGCATCCAGTTTAACGAACTGTTTATATTTACAGAGACCAAGATAGTATATGGCATATTATACTGTAGCAAATCATGTGACTACGAAAGATGAACGTGATGGATGAAATACTTTGTCCGTTCAAAAAGCTAAGAACAGATGTGAGAATACCGCACAAAGTCTTCTGCTGAGCTGCACAGAGGCTTCAGCATCAGTTGTAGTCTCCTGCAGTTCAGCGCAGATGTTTCAAATGCTTCAAATATTGACTATCATATGAATGAAAACTGTACCACCATCAATGTACCTCTATATCTGCTGGTGCTTTCAGGAGCACCTAACCATAATGTTGCAGAGTCTGAGCATACTATGCTTAGCTCCAGATGGGTTTGGGAGCTTCAGAAAGTATTTAGGAGCACCGGTGAGGTTGGCCAGAATGTCTAGGAGTATTGAGTGTAGGGTTCCACACAATTTCCATGTTGATGATGTTTCTGTTGGTTTTTGGAATTGGGTTGATTCTTCCTTGACAAGCGCATCATTAGAGATCAGAAATGTAATGTCTAGTTTAACGGTCATACCACCTTCTGTTATCATCCGAATCATATATCAACACCAGATCCAGATTATGGAAATTGAACTGATAATCTTTGAGTGTTGAGGAAGCATTTCAAATATTCCAATTGGCTACTTGTATAACGGTCGGAGATAATTTCAATCTTTGCAACCAGTCTTCCAATATAATCCTAATTGTTTTCCAATTGGTTGTTTAAGGTCATCATTGTTTGCCAATGTAATACACTAGCACAGATTATAATCTCATTACTGTTGATAGCCACCAAATACCCAAAGTTGCCAATTGATATTTTTCTCCATGTAAGGTGGTGACCAACTTTCTTATTAACCCCAGCACTGCATTACCTTGAAGTTCAAAGGTGATACTCATTCATGGTGCGAGGCAGCCGCTACACCATTGTAATAGTTTTTTATACCTATCTACCAGATATATATATAGATGTAGGTATTATAAATGCAGAATAATACTGTAGATTCTTTGTTTACTGGTAGGATTCTAACTGTGGATTGCAACAGCTTGTTCTTTTCATTGCCCAAAAAATCTCATTTCATTATAGCAAGGTTATTATCCGTTGAGTCAGTCCCAACTATGATACGTTGGAACAAAGTTATTTCCCTAAGGGTAATTTACCGTCAGTTATACAATCTCCGCTCGACTACCGTAACAGTTATACTGCCAGATAATGTAAACATTCCCACAGGTATTATACTTGATGCAGATATTACACGTGACATACATGGTAAGCTTCTGTTAGTATTTCCACATTACTGCTTTACTTTAGAGTACTAACTAGGCCGTCTTGAGGTGATAGCCAGAGTGATTATGCATGACATGGTTGACTCAAGTCTGCGAGATCTCCAGTATTTATCATTGGGCAGAGATTACTTGTACAATCGCGCTGCCTGGTTCGAACCGATGGTCGGTTGCCAGGGTAGTCCTCTATATCTTGGCAGATGCATCACATGCTGTCACACTGGTCTTGTCACAGCAAATTGTCAGCTGCCAAAGTCCGCAAGTATAGTCGCCGTAATCTCGTCAGAGGCTTCTCATGCTATTACCCTGCTCATGTTGGAGCCCCCAACGACTTCTCAGAGTCCACATGTATAGTCGGTGCGATCTTGTCCGATGCTCCTCATGCTATTGCCCTGGTCTTGTCAGAGCCTACTCTCAGTTGTGAGAGTCCACAAGTATAGTTGCTGTGGTTTTGTCAGTTGTGTCTCATGTTTTCCCCCTGATCCGGTGATAGACCACCATCAACTGTCAGTGTCCGGTGGTTTACGTGCTGTGATCTTCGTCATGACTTACAATCATTTATCACAATCTACACATGTGTTTCACTGAGTGCCATTCTACTGGTGATTTTATAACCATTTACGTGTGGAACGAATGTAGTCAGTTTTGCATTAATTGTATTCCAATAACAAACCATCAAAGTAATATATGTTACATACATGAGAAGTGACACGTTCTGATCATGGATTACTGTTGCTGCATCCCACCATGTGACAGTAGTTGCTGTCAGATCTCGACAATTGATTTCGTCGATCCTGTCCATATGTATAGCCAAGAACTTTCTTTGTATTGCTGGTGGGATACATTCCCATTGTTGGAATAGATCACCCTATGTACCTACTAAAATGTCAGATACATGTCCCCAAAACAGTGTTCGGTAATTTCTTCAATGTATCGACTTCAAATTCCGTGTGGTGGACACTGCCACCAGCCCAGTTGTCCAAGGAATGCTTTACTGGAGTTGTAGCAAGTAACTAACACTCTGCTGTCAGCTCCTCGGTGAAGTGGGATGGCGATGGCCATCGTGCAAAATTACGATTCTGGTTTGCGAAGAATGATCCTGTCGTCATGCCCAAGCATGAATGGTTAGTGTTAGCAACGCGGCCACAATCCCGGGTCGTTTCTGGGTCCAGATCCACCCGAAACGGGATACTGGGAATTGGTCTTGTCACACGAAAATCCCGGACAGTTGGACATGGGCATGTTTAAGTCCCAAAATATGGCATTACAAGTTGACAATTTTGCTTCAATTAAGTATTTAAGTTCTGATCATACCATGACATGAGCAGTATGTACATTGCGCATTTTAGCCCTCATTCAATCTCCTGATGTCAAATTTGCGATCAGAGACCAACATTCGTTGGGTTGGTATTAAACACGCATGTATATTGCTGATAATATGGTGTCATTTCTCAACAATGCAACAAATATTGTTCCGATCACGAATATATAGCAGGAAATATAAGAGGTGCGGAAACTGCACAAAGGACGTACTGATCATGTTGTGGTACAATCAGAACTCAAATATTGAATTGTATTACAAGTTGCAGGAACCGTATAATGGAACCACTGTGTGCATACCATCTGGCCAAAACACCATGGGTTTATGTTGGATCACGCTAATAACCCTGCCAGCACAACACAGGTCGGGTTTGTGGGTAGGTCTGGAACTGAACTGAACCTAACCCCCAGCCAATATCCAGACAACTGGCAGGTTGCCCTGTACCCGTTGCTTACACTACAATCAATGGAACAACATCATTTTCCGTATCTAAGTTGATTGTCAGGACTTTAATAGAATCAACTGTATTCAGTCATACTTCACTCTCACTGACTGAATGATGATACCGGAGTATGCAAGAGGAGATTAGCGTAGTTGCTTGCTGTTGGCTGTCATTGATCAAAAGGGTGTGAAAGATTGTGGCATATTGATTGGGCGCAACTGCCTGAGTCTGTTCGGCGATGAGTGCTGGGGTAGCTGATTTGCAATCCGCCAGCATCATTGTCAGTGCTACTGAACAGGGTATGAATCCTGGGAATACTTCCTTGGTGGATAGCTGCTTTTGTAACTTCAAACTCCTTGATTGCCATAATCTGAATTCCATGTGCGTCCTTGTAGCTTTCATCAGACGGTTTGTCGACATCGACTGGGTAGGGCTCTTTGCTAAGATTTGTGCCAAACAATCGATCTCAGGCACTCTCCCATCAAGCTTTTAGCACCCTGATGTCACCCACCTGACACTTTTACTGGCGGCCACTATTAATGGAGGACCTATTCCGCTGTTCCATCTACGTGTTGCCAAAGTCTGGAAGATTGCACAAAGTCCAAGCCCAGAAGGGAATGTTGCTCTTATCTGCTGAGCATAGTGCTCCTGGTTCCCTGGAGTAGTGTCATGGGGTAATTGCAGTGACTATGTATTGTAAGCTAGAGAGTTTCATGTTTGATGCGGGTGTGGTTATTACCCCCACAGGGTTGCCAGGAGAAAGAATAATCAATTGTGCCGTGGTATTGTCAGTCAATGCTAGGGTGGACATTTCTCCTTATACTTGCCAGCCACTGGCCGTCGGCCGTATTAGGTATTCTCAACTAGATGTAGTCCATCAAGGGCAGGCATGGCAATTTCTGCTCCTACTAACCCGTGGCTTGCTGTTAGAATTACAAGGTTAGTGGACCAAGAGGTTGTTGGTCAGAAAGAAATGTTGAGCTGCTTGTGTCGTTACCCATTCTGGATTGTTCAAACTGGAACAATACCTATAGTAAGTGAATGGGCGGGTATTTCGACGGGGTGATGAGTGTTTGTCATCATCGTCAACGCAATCACTCATCAGTGTTTCTTCTGAGCTCTTGTTAAGTCAATTATCGCCCTTATATTAGTGCCATTGTCAGCCATTATGATTGGAGTGAGTCACACGGCTATGGGCATCAGAATTTTGATGACTATTGCGGCTGGTTCACCTGTAGGTCATGCGATGGGGATTGTGATCAGTGCTGCTATTGCTGTCTCCGGATTGTCTTTAATGGTTGCGGGTGCTGTTACCAGATCTGGTTCTGGTTCGCATTCTGTGCATTGTATGTTCGTGTGTATGTGTGCATTGGGTGTATCGGCTTTGCATGTACATGAAATCCATTGCTCATCACCAGTGATTGTATATTGCATTTCTACCTCCCGTCACCGAAAGACAACCTTGACACAGTGGAAAATTGACCAAATGTGTTTGGTTCTGGTGTCAGAGTTATCGTCCATGCGAATGTTGAAGTTACACTGTAAACGTGTCAGAATGAAGTTCATTGTCACAGTTGAAATTAACCGGTATGCATTAGGTCTGCCATGTCTGAGTTGAATTAAGTACTGTATAGGCGAGGTTGCCTCTAGTGCCAGTGTAGGTTGGTGTCAGTTAGGGTCATTGTCAGAGTTCGTGAGATAGGCAGAGTTTGTGTGATTATCAGAGTCAGGGTCATTGTCAGAGATGGGGTGATTGTCAGAGTTAGGGTCATTGTCAGAGATGGGGTGATTGTCAGAGTTAGGGTGATTGTCAGAGTCAATATTATACCATCTACATTGTGACTGCCGAGTCAAAGTTGATGTTATGCCACATTGTTGGTAGAGTTGCTTTCTGTATCATAGTAGGGTGGTTGTCAGTGTGACGCAAGATGTCAGAGTTGAGGTAACTGTCAGTGTCGAAGTTACACCATATACGTTGGGTTCTCGGGTGTCAAAGTTAACACAGCACTGTATTGTACGTGAGGCTGGTTCGAATATCAGAGTAGGGTAGTTGTAAGTGTTACAGAATGTTCCAGGGTCAAAATTATACCCTATATGTATGGTCTCCGGAGTCAAGATTCAAAAATTGCCGTATTTACAAGAGGTTGCTTCCAGTATGGGACTAGGGTGGTTGTTATACTTCAGGAAATTCTCACAGTTAAGGTATTTCTCAGAGTTACACCATATTGCTTGGGTCCCTCATGTCAGAGTCAAAGTTAAATTGGACTTTCCCATGTTGAGAGTATGTTTTATAGATTCAATAAGTTAGAATTCATATTATACTACTATGTTAAGTTTCGGTAATCTGCCAATCATCCCAGCTATATTCTTGCCCACAAACGCATACTTTTGGCCACACTAAGAGACTATTCTGCCCCAACCACTGTGGGATTGCACGCTGCGGATCCGACTACATAGGTGAATCTTGATATGGCACAATATGGTCTTCACAGCGGTGTTGGTCGATGGGGCAGAAACAGTCGAGGATGATGTGCTCTCGCTAATCCAGCCAGGGCACTTGACCAGTGGTCGGTGAGCACCGACACCTGACCCGGCCTGAGGCTAAACAGAATAAAGGCCCTACCATTCGATTATTGCATTCCTTGTAGTATAGGATCATGAAACTACACATTGTTGGAGATCGATTGGATGTACTCTGCAGCTCTCTAACGTATGGCAATAGGTTTCTACGAACGTTCAGCAGGTCACTCACCTGGTTCAATATTGGACGACACATATACCTATGAGTAGTACTTCCTGTTAGTCAGTGGTTGGAACCCCATATCCCTCCAATGGCAGAGCATCGGCAAAATGTATTTTTGTCACTGGAAGTTGCCAGCAGTGTCTGAGAGGATGCAGAGTGTAAACCTAGATGCGTCAATTTCAGGGGAGTATCAGACCCTAGCAGAGAATTCCTGCAGGCCTGCAAAGTAGCTGTGAGCACCAGAGACAAGCCTGGGAGTGCTGACGACTGCCTGGGAGCACCTGGGAGCGCCAGCAACCAGTCTGGGAGCACATCAAATCATAGTACAGCAGGGAAGGAAAAACAACATCTTGTTTGCGTACGGTGCGGGTGCGACATCCCATCATAATTACTACTTATCGTTCAAGGACTGATAAAACTCATGTATCCAGTTTGTATTCTCATCTATGGATTAATGTATCTATATAGCCACCTATCTACACACGGTATATCTGGACCGGCTGCATGCAGTTCTTGAGAGCAATTTGGGATGTGCCTGAAAATGACGATCATGTGAACTCAAAGATACTGTCCGAGGCCATGATCGAGGGAGGTTGGAGATGCACTTGGAGTCTGTGATTGTGCAAACGGTGGATGCCAGAAACGTGCATTTTTTGAGATACACTTGCAGGCTGTGATCGACAAACATTGGAGATGCACTTGCAGGCTGTGATCGAGCGAGTATGAAGATGCACTTGGAGGGCATGATTCAGTGAGTTCCGAGATGCGCTTGGAGGCTGTGAACAAGTGAGTGTGTAGATTGAATTGTAGACCATAATGGATCCAGTTCAGAGATACACTTGGAGGCCGTAATCAAGCGAGTTTCGAGGCCATAATTGTGCGATTTTGGCAATGCACTTGTAGGCCGTGATGGAGTGTGTTTCGACGCCGTAAACGTGCGAGTTTGGAGATGCACTTCGAGGCCGTGATCCAGAACATCAGGACGACTACTGGCAGGGAGTCAATGGACAGTGCACCGGGTGCAGAGCCTGTGCTCATCAGTGAGTTAACTCGCAACCATTGGAATGTGGCAATGTGACTTTACCATTGACGTCTCATGGAGAGCTGGTTGATGGCGGTTAATGGTATAGGGAGACATACCGAAAGCTGAAGCCACAATCATGAATGAACTTGTAATCATGTGAATAAAGGGAACGCAAACTATTGCGGGGGCATGCTGTACTCTGGGTATACTGTACTCGGTGTTGACTCATGATCATGACATGGAGAGGGATGACTTATCTGTGTGTGCTTCAATAATAGTGGATATATGGACAACAAAGGGAGAGATAAGGGGTGAAGATGAGAACGATGTGGAGAATTACAAGCGGATATGAGAAATCAAGCATACAACTTGCCTGATTGGGTTGGGAAGACCTCCTATTGGTGTCATTACCTTCCGGATCACAATTTGTCCCGGCCATATCGGGAATGTTCAATTTACAAGGGCCCGAAGTTCTCTCAAGTCCCAGTTTGTCATCACAATTTCCCCCATACCTGCTCATTTCGCTCTTTGTTGTCCTCCATTCTGCCAACACCTAAGAACACGAAGTTGCGTTATCCCTCTGTATCTCTCCATGCTATGATCAAGAGTTAACAACGAGTACCAAGTACAGCATACACTGGGTATGGCATACACCCCATACTGCATCATCCCAATATGGACTGTCTCCCGCTCCCAGCCAGTCTCCCATCTCTCTGCAAACCATGTTATACTCAATTCTCTACATTTGCACAGTTACCAGATAGCCGATGAATTGAGTTTCAGCTCCCGTCGCGCCTCCCTCCCAAACTATCACCTTCACATTAACCGCCTCGCCCATACTCGCTCAATCATGGCCACCAAGTGGATCTACACTTGCTCGCTCATGGCTTCCCAGTTCATCTCCAAACTTCCTCTATTACGGCATCCAAGTGAATCTCCAAACTCACTCAATCACGGCCTTCACAGACATCTCCAAACTTGCTTAAACATAGCCTTCCAGTGTAAGTGTACTCTTTCATGAATACTTCCTCCAAGTTCACACGATTATGGCCTTCATGTGCATCTCCACACTCACTAGATTACAGCCTTCATGGGAATATCTAAACTCCCTCGATTAAGGCCTCGGAGCGCATCGCAATGTTCACTTCATTATGGTGTGGTGAAACAGTGCATGTTGAATGCAGACAGCCTATCATCAACACACCACTGCACTTGGCAAGAAATGAGAAGGGAATTTGTACGGAATTGTTGTTTGAGCTAATGGAGCGTACGAAGAGTGTGAGAGGATATACAGGGATGGATACCCAGCCATAATGAACAACACTAAATGCCTGAATCTATGAAAGCTCGGCAATAGTCCATGAGACTAAGAGCTGGGAAAGATAGACTGTGTATGTTATGGGGGTGCCTAATCCCAATACTCAATTCAACATTTATTCAATTAAGTACAACCGGCTCTCTATTTTACACTTTATTTCCACGTCTTATCCAAGACTGAACCTCTTGTACCATACTACAAGAGATTCCCAAATCTAAACTCGTCCAAAGGCCGTGTCCAATATACAGGAAAATTAAACTTCCCTGTCGTGCAACCACTGTTTGGCCCACTCCTCCCATGGTAATGGGCCGCTGTTCAAATCTGTCAACACTAGATTGTTGATATTCTCAAGTTCTCAGAAACGAAGTACCACTCAGTAGGTGTGGGTTAAATGGGCCTCGGTCAGCTGAGAGAGTAACTCTCCCAATTACTCGACAGTTCGTTGCAGTGCGGAGTTGGCCTGGGTCAACTCTCGACCTGACATACATTGCCTCATCATGAAGATGTATCACAGAAGTAATTTTGGTGGAGTGTTTCTGGTATTCTTGAAACAAATGAAATGATTAATAATAGTATAAGATCATCATCGGTGTTCTGACTGTTGACTCTCGATGCCTGCGTGAGCTTGTGATTCCCATTGCCAGAGAGATGCCATTATTTTATAGTCGTCTTCAAGGGTTTGTACACTCAGACTTTGACGCTATCACTACAGTGATAATGATATGTAATTACATCTGTGAAGTATCAAAGCTTTAGCCCTCCTAATAAGAATCAGGCCATCCAGTGTGTGATTTCTGTGTCATGCATTGTGTCACATGAAACTTGAACTTAGACATCTCGTAATCCATTTGTTACTGTAGTTGGAACATCTGCTGATCTGGATCAGTATTGCTTATCGCGAAGTAATGCCTCAGCTCTTGGGTATTAGGCTTGCGTGATAGATTTAATATGCAACCAACAAATACTATGCCAATGTAGAATTGGACGCGTCCGCTCGTATCCTATACGAGTCTAATGTCGCAATGCATACTACCTCAAACCAATGAGCAGGGTTGCTTCAGGCGTCTTGTCTTCAACTAACGTCATAATTACCGCAGTGACGCCCTGCTCAGGCCGAGACCATTATGTTTGATCAGGGACTGCCCTAGTAGTCCTTTTTGCCAGAAGCAATATGCCAGAGATCCTGGGTAACAGCATATTGGCTGTTGACTGCTGCGTCAAATAGACATGCCCAGCAAGATTCAGGAATAATCAATGCGGTTGAAAATTATGCGCTTGGCTAGAGCAATGCTCTCCCACTATGGTGACATAATTGCATCATCTTAAGTGAATCCGCTAAGTGTACTTGATCACCAATTCAATCAATACGCGACTCTGATATTCCCGGCTAATGAACATCAGACTGGTCCTTCTTACACGTCATGAATAGGTGTTGGGCATATCACATGACTACGCCAAGAGTAACTGTGTGACATGTATTCATATAACTATTGCAAGTACCATTATCGGTGTGTAGGGAAACCCCTAACATCACCCCGTTCTCGAAAACTGGTGACCTCAACAGTCCTCTGTCATGACAAGTAGAAAACCAAAAGATACCACTCAAAGTACCAAAGAAATCACTTCAAATGTAACACAAAATGAGATTAATAAAACAATATGAATGCATTTTCTTTCCATAACGTCCGTCTCTTTGCATTGCTGGATTCTGACCATAATAATCTTTCAGCAAACCCAATGAACATTCCATCACATATTCATATGTCTTCCACATATTTTTATCATGTGAATAACCTTCCCATTTCACCAAATACACCTGCTTTCCCGGGTCGTCATTGGAAGGTCTGCTTGCAATGACAGACTCCATTTCCCATCCTACATCGTCGGCTTCTATCTCGACCACCTGTCTCTTCAGGTTAGTTTCTAGATAACTTTCTAACAATGTGATGTTGAATGTCTGGTGAATCGTCCATCCAACTGGCACTTCAGGTTTACAATATCGCGCATTCCTTCCTGACTCCATAACTTAAATTCGTGGGTACATCTTATCATCTAATTTCTTGCATCGGTGTTTAGTGCGAATGTTCTTTCCACTGAGCATTATCAAGTTACCTTTGTTGAATGGTTCAATTATCTTTGGTTTCTTATAGTAATATTTCCGCATATCTTCGATTGACTGTTCCAACTGCTTACGCAACTGTGAATGTACCAATGTCATATAATGCCTGTACAGTTCAGAAGCCGAGGTCCTAAATTGGACTTCCATTGGCCAGTTTGTTCGAGGTTCGAATCCATAATTGGTATAAAAGGGAGACATCTTCGTGGCTGAGTGCTTAGAGTTGTAGTAAGCATAATCTGCCATAGCTGAGATGGAGGCCCAATCATTTTGTTCGTAATTGGAATACGATCACAAGTGACTCTCAATCACCTAATTTATTGTTTCAGTTAGGCCGTCCGACTGCAGGTGATAAGCAGTACTCACGGTCCTTTTAGTCCCCAAATAGTTATATAGATCGGTAAACAACTTTCCTACAAAGGTTCCATTTTGATCTGAAACCACGTCCTCGGGAATCCCTTGATAATGCCAGACATTTTCCAGATATGCTCCGGCTACCGTAGGGCTATCTTGCCTTTTGATTGGTACAAAGTGGGCCATCTTTGTAAATCAGTCCACTACCATCAGCATTATTGTCCCTGCTTCCGATTCTGGTACATCTGTTATTAAGTCAGTGCCAATATGAGTCTATGGCCTCGATGCCATTTCCAACCGATGTAGCAACCCATGCAGACCATGACTCTGAGCCTTCGTCCTTTGGCAAGTAGTCCGCACAATGCAATGTGTTCGACTATCAGTCTTCATGTTTGGCTAATAAAAATTTCTCGCAATTCACACCAATGTTCTTGCTCTTCCAAAATGGCCTGCTATCTTTGAATCATGTTCCAATTCAATAATTAATTTCCTCAATTGTTTTGGTGCTTATATCCTGTTCTTCCAACATAACCACTTGGCCTTAATCCCATAATATTTAACGGCATTTCCTCCTGGTCCGAGCTGTCTGTAAATCGCTAGATAATCCTCGTCAAGCAATGCATTCTCTATACCCCGTGCTTCAGCTTCCGGTAACAATAGGTTCACCTCTATTGCTCCGATCGAAATGAATTCTTTATCATCCTGATCGAACTGCATAGCTCCAATTTGTACTCATTGTTCCATTCGTAAAAGCATTTGGTATCCTGGTGCTATCGTACCCCCTTCGCTAGAGGTGAACGCCAGGCACCTTGATAATGTATCAGCCTTCTGATTAGAAGACAACTTTTTATAAAAGAAGTCAAAAGTGTAAGACTGAAGTTCTTCGGCCCATATTGACTGTCCCCGGTTGGGAGAGACCACTGTCTTTAAATAAGTAAGATTTTGATGATCCGAATAAATTAGTGACTTGTGCACGGCTCCCAGCAGAAATTATCTCCATTTTCGAACTGCAAAAACCAGTGCTGGCATTTCCCTACTGAATACATTGAAATTATGTTCGGCCGGAGACAATTTCCGGGATAACAAGGTAACAGGATGAAACCTTCTACGTTCGAATATTTATGGAGGAATGGCCGCTATAGCAAAATCCAATGCATCTGTCTCGACTAATGCAAGACGATTTGGATCCTAATGCCGAAGAATTGGAGGTTTTCGTGTACTAAATAGAACTGTGATATTGAGAAATGCAGCCTCCTGTGCATCTCCCGAAGTTATTTCCTTAGATTTGCTTCTAAGAATATCCGTATTAGGCGGAACAATAGCCGCATATCCTGGAATCAATCTGCGATAAAAATTCCATAGTCCCAATAACTGTTGCACTTCTTTAACATTACTAGGTCGAGGCCAATCAACAATTGCGTTTGCCTTGTCAGGATTCATCCATAACCCTGAACCGGAAACCATAATCCACAGAAATGGGACCTCTTTGGCATCGACTCTGCATTTGTCAATCTCAACGCACATACGGTTATCCATAAGTCACTGAAATACTTTGGAAACCTGACGATGGTGTATTTTGAGTGGTCCTCTTGTAGCGGTCAAAATATTCTCGATATATGCCACTCCTACTATTCCTGCATCGTGGACGATAGCAAGTTTTCTATCAATAACCAATTGCATTCCTAGCATTGGTCGCGGTATTCGGTTTATCTCTCTCCGAACAGTCGGGGGTGCGTCAGTAAAGCCAAAAGGCATAACCATATATTCATGAAACCCGAATTTGGTCCTAAATGCAGTAAAATTTTCAAGACCCAGAGCCATTCTCATCAATTGAAATCCTCCATTCATATCTATTTTCCTGATATAATCGCAGTCCCTCCATTTCCTGGAAAACTCATCCATAATTGGTAACCGGGTGTTATTATTCTTGGTGTAATTGTTCAGGTGGCGTTAAGCAACACACAACCAAAGTTCTTTACGATTAGGTTTTGGTACGAAAAGTACTCGACTTCCCACCAAACTCCCGGAAGGCTGAATCTTTTTCTCCCCAATCATTTTTTTGAGATATTCAACTAATATCATTTCTTCTTGGTGAGACAATTGATATATTGGCCCCATTCTTAACTTATCCGCCGACGTGATAAGTTCAATTCGATGGTCGCAGCCACAATGATCAGGTAACTTCTCCACATGTTCAGGATCAATGAACGACAAAAACTTATGATATTGTTTTGGCAACTGCTCCAACATAGATGGTGTAATTTGAACCAAAGCTCCAATATGGATTGCATCCTTATTTAATGCCACTCTCCTATCGTAGGAGATAGAATGCTTGGGGTGTAACTTCTCATGTCTGTAACATTGAGACCAGCAATGAGGAAAATGTAACTGAGATGTTGTCGTTCGTCTCACCTTATATTTCTCCACATACCAAGCTGGTATGAAGCAATCTTAATCCCTACTGGTCTCCATAACTTCGAAAGCGTGATCCTTGGGATCATAGGACCGATGATTGGCAAATGAAAATCCCAGCGCGATCGGATAAATTCCTTCAGTAAAAAGTTCTCGTCCAGTCACATCCCTAGATTGTCCCTTCTCGGTTCCTTTAACGACAGGTATTTTGAACGCTTTAGCAGCATTAGGCAAAATTACATAGCCTGTACTGCCGAGATCCAGCATACATCGTAATGGATAATACTGATTGTTGTAATTGATGAAAAATTTGTAAACAGATCGCTTCCCTATCTTTGTAGCTGATACTGATGTGAGTTTGTGTCCTGTTCTTCTGGCTGCCGTATAGTCGACATAAACGTTGGATACATTGCGTTTCTTGGTTGTATGATCAAGTTCATCAGTAGCTTTGCGTTTTGCCATTGCTGTACTTTCGACAATAGCGTAACAACAACGGGTTGATCAGGTGTATGTTGTATATTGATGTTCATATCCGCCTATTGTCCCGCAGTTTCGACCTTCTGGTCATTCTCAGAAGGGAAAAAATCAAATAATATAACAAAAAAGGTCTTCCAATCGTAGATTGGTATGTTCAAACATTTATTGTTCACACATAAGCTAATTGTACCTTATTCGCTATCTGAACCGTAATCTTGCCACCAGGTGTTTTCTGTACTTACCGCTTGCTCCTGATCAGGGTATTCGTCCGAAAAATCTTCCTTCAGTTCGTTGTGAGGTTCCAATTCCTCCTCAGATTGTTCCTCAGATTCTTCCTCTAACACTGTATCCTCATCCGTGGTACACAAATCTTCCTCAGATTCCTCGTCCTCTTCCTGATTGTATGCTTTTATCTTGAGCTTTTGATATTCCTTTGCTTTAGGAAAAGGCGCTGTTTTTATTTCCTTCCTTGCCCATATAAAACAATCCATAGTTTTGTGGGCTCCTTTTCTATCGCCAGGCCAAGCGCACCTTTGACATTATCCCGCAGCCTTTCTGCGGTCTAACTCGTACTTATCAATCCCCTCTCTTTGTTGGGCATAAGTTTTGTTTGCCTCGTTTGTCATCTTATATCCTTTACTGGATTGCTTGTACTGAGTATTGCATTGACCCTGGAAAGGTTTCTTAAACTGCTGCAGTTTATCAAATTTTGATTCCTTTCCGAAACAGCATGTAACTTGAGTGTCCCTTCGAGTTTCCGTATTAGAGCGCCTGTGTCCCACATTCATTTTGGCTTCATCCCATTTGTCGGCTGTTCGTCCGTCATTGGTAATAATGCGGATGATTTCATCATCAGTATTGCAAATTAAATCGACAGTATGCATCTGCTCAAGAATCTTATGAGGTAACCAATCCAGAAAAATTTTCTTCAATGATGCTCATCAAACCATTGCCTTATCATTATGTATTTGCACATGCATAAACATATCCCTAATGCATCCTTCATATCGTACTTTCTCAAGCGGATCATAAGTCTCATCCTTAGCATCTTTACACTCATATCGTAATTTCAGGGCCTGTACATCACCAGTCATCGATTTCGGATGCGTTCCACTTAGTGTTCCTTTAATCCAATGAATATGCTACGAAGTGGCATATCGATCCATTAACGAACCTATACAGTCAATAGTTTGTTTCTCCTTTGGAAATTTCTCCAGTTGATCATAATTCTAGACTTCAACAATTATCCACCAGGTGTTGAAATCGTCTCCTGGCTTTCCTTCAAATCGTTTTAGCTCCGGAATTTTACTCAACTTTGCAAACTGGAGGTTTGAATCCTCTGTTGTCTCCTACTAATGCGAGGATTATTGCTGTGATTACCATGGTCGGAAGGTGGACCTGACCCTGGTGGTGGAAGATCCCCTGCTACTCCAGCTGCTCCACTGGCTGCTGCATTGTCCGCTCCTGCAGCTACACCACCGGCTGCTCCTCCTGCTGCTCCTGTGGCTGCTCCCCCAGCTGATTCTCCCGCTGCTCTTCCGGCTTCACCATCTGCTGCCCCATCATTACTGGCACCTCCACTGATTCTTCCTAACCAGGTTGTCTCACTCTCTGTATCTCTTAAGCTTGATGCATCACTCCCAAAAAATCGTTGCCTCCCTGGGTGTACCATAGTAGAAGGTCCCGCTTGTGGTGCTCGTTGTTTCAAATCACAAGAAGCTGATTCAGAAAATTTATAGCCTTCTATTGCTGTAGTTAGGCCAGTATTTAATTCTCAACCTTGTGCCAGCTGGTCTTCCGTAACAGCTGCATGTTCTCTTAATTCTATTTTGCTTGGGATCCCCTTCAATGAATTCTTTATTGAATCTAGTACTTGTTAACTTTAACAATCTTTGAATTCATATCTGTCAAAGACCGTTGAATCCCAATATTGGTACCCTTAACAGACAATATCTGGCCATCGCAGTTGGTTATTCTCTTCCTCAGGGCCTCCAATTTGTTTTTATGTGCATCGAAAATAGAATTGGTTTCCTGAACAATTTGATTATCCTGAGTCTGCAAAATATTGACTCCTGACCTCAATTCTTGTAGTACTGCCTACTGCAACTGCATTTGACTTCCTACTCTGGATACCTCCACATCCACTCTTTGTTGATTGGTCTGAATGATTGTCTCAAGGAATGTAATATTGGCTCGTACCAATTCAAACTCGTTTTCTAGAAGTTCTTTTTCCTCATTGCATGCCTGCCCGATATGCATGACTTGCTGTGCGAGTTCCGACATTTCTTTTTGCACTAATTTGGAATTCGCATCAGGTATTTGGAGTTCCCCTAGGCCTTCCTCTGCCCCTTCAGGGTATTCTAGTACATTCATTTGCTGGTGATCCAGCCGAGCTTCCTCTATTCTGCGTTGGGACTGGTGTAACAATGGCGGAATTAGCTTGGCCAGCGGGGATCCCGGTTTCTCTACCCTCGATCCACTGGGTGCCAGTGCGCTACTTGTCAATGTCAGCCTGCGCCTCGATGTAGCCATTGCTGATCACACGACTATAATCAGGTGGCGGAAGTAATCTGGGTTATTCGACTGTTGGTTCATCCCTATGTGGACGGATCTTGAGTAGGCAGTGAACGATGCAGTGTCTCTACAGAATCTAAGAACCGCTGCCTTTAACCTTTCGCAAGTACTTATACCCGTAGCACTCAGAAAAGAAACTTCACTTCTGGAAAACTACCGCAGGGCTGTTCTCCTTGATATTGTATAACTGGCAGCTGATGCAAAAGCAGTTCTGTCTGCGGCAATGCTCGCTGCAAGTTCTGTGGCCCAAATAGATGCAACAGAAGTTGCCTTCGAACTTATGGCACTCCAAACTCATGTATAACTGAAATTGTTGATTTATCAATGACAATAAGATGAAATTTGGGGTCGTTTGGGTATTGTATAAAATATGCTCCAACCATATGAAGCTCCTGGTGTAATTATAATAACTCTGGTGTCATGTAATCCTCAATCAGATACACCATGGAGTACTTGAAATCTTAAACTGTTACGGGGGTGCTTAATCCCAATACTCAATACACCATTTATTAAATTAAGTACAACAGCCGATCTATTTTACTCTTTCTTTCTATGTCTTATCCTAACACTCAACATCTTGTACCGTACTACAAGAGCTTCCCAAATCAAACCACCTCCACAGGCCATCTGGACTATACAGGAAGATTAAACTTCCCCATCGGGTAACCACTCTTCGCCACCCTCCTCGAATGGTAATGCGCTGGTGTTCAAATATCTGAACACCAGGTAGTCGATATTCTGTAGTTCTCAGAAAAGAAAAACCACTGGGTAGGTGTAGGTTGAATAGGATACAACCAGCTGAGAGAGCAACTCTCTGAATAACTCGACAGTTCATTGGAGTGCATATTTGGTCTGTGTCAAGTGTCGACCAGACATACATTGCCTGATCACAAAGATGTATTACGCAAATAATAATGGTAGTGTACTATTTTTTTTTGGAATAGATAGAATTCTTAATAATATTTCAAGATCGTCTTCGTTGTTCTCACTGTTGACTGTGGATTGCTGCTTGGGCTTGTTCTTCTCATTGCCGGAGCAATGCCATCATTTTATAGTCGTCTTCGACGGTTTGTACACCCAGCGTTCGACGCTATGACTACAGTGATAACGATACATAATTTTGTCAGTGAGGTATCAAAGCTTTAGCGCTCCAGATAAGAATGAGGCCATCCATTGCGTGATTTCTACATCATGCATTGTGTCAGATGAAACTTCAACATAGACATCTCAGAATCAGTTTGTTACAGTAGTTGGACCATGTGCCGATATTGGTCGGTAGTGCATATCACAAAGTAATGCCTCAACTCTCGGCTATTAGACTTGCGTCATAGATTTAATCTGCGATCAACCGAGACTATGCCGAGGTGAAATTTGACGCGTCAGCTCGTTTTGTATATCAGTCAAATGTTGCAATGCATACTAACTCAGATCAATGAGCAGGGTTGCTTCAGGCCTCATATCTTCAGCCAATGTCATAATTCCGTCAGTCACTCCATGCTTAGCCCGAGACCATTCTCTTTTAATGTGGAGTGCCCTGGTCGTCCTTATTGCCTGAAGCGATAAGGCAGAGATCCCGCATAATTGCATATTGGCTGTTGACTGCTGCGTCACATAGAGACGGCCCGATAGCCTCAGGAATAGTGAATGTGATTCAAAATTGTGCGCACGGCTATGGTGATGCTCTTCCGCTATACCGACATATTTGCATCATCCTAAGTGCATCTGCAAAGTGTACTTGGTCACCTATTGAATCAACTCGTGACTTGTATATTCCCGGCTAAGGAACATAAGCCTGTTCTTCCTTGCTGGTCATGAATAGGTGTTGGGCATATCATGTGACTAGACCGAGAGGAACTCAGTGACATGCATTCATATACCTTATGCAAGTACCATTATCGCTGTTAGGGGAAAACCCATAACAGTGTATATCTTATATTGAGATGACGTCTATCTACCCCGGTGTCTCCCAAATGATACTGACTATTGCTTAGTCTGTCTCCATTATGCCTGTATCTTCATCTGTATACATGTAAAGAGACTTACATATTACATGCCATATCATGATGTAGCCGATCCTGTCACTCTCACAAAGACCAATATAATCGATGAAATCCCTTGTCGTTATGGAACCCAAAGACCCACCGTTGTGAGAATATGGCACCCAGTCTCAGCTGCTCTCGACGTCTCCAGCAGACCGACACTGAGGTATCAGCACCTCCACAATTTGAGTATGGTGATTGTCAAATCAAGTAGCCTCTTGAATGCGCCTCGATCCCTGCATGAGCTTTCAGGAACACATGATAATGCTCTTGCAGAGTCTGAGAGCACTTTGTAATGCTCCAGCGGGGGGCAAAGAGCAGCTGGAAGTACTTAGAAGCACAGGCGAGGGCTACCGGAGTGTCTGGGAGGTTTGTATATGGCTTCCAGACCGAATTTCATTTCACTGAAGGGAGAAAGGTTTGCTTGGACCTGACATGCATCCCATATTAGAATATCTGGTTCCTGACTCCTAGTGTTCCAGGAACAGAGGTGGACTAAGTGGTTAGTGTCGCCCATACGAAATTGGCACTGTTCTTGTTTGAAGAGTAGGATGTGCTTGTCAGAGCAACCTGTCAGCACCATCTGTCGGAGCGACATTGTCAGAGCGACCTTGTCAGAGAGATCGGTCTGTGCAACCTTTTCAGAGCCGAGTTGTGCTGGATTGGCACATTTTACTCACAACTGGGCTAAGCGATTGAAATGGATGAATCAATGTCATGGAACCATTGAAGTTTACTGTGTGGCCCGGGGATTCGGTAGATAAATCAATGTCGTGGACCCAGTGTAATTTATTGTGTGGTACTTCCCCTGATCTTGGCAACTTGGTGGTGGGAGTGTACAGTATATACATTGGTGGTATTGAACTTTGGTACACAGGCACTAGAATTTGTACCCTCAAACCGCATAGAATTCCATTCTCTTACCATGATGCTCTCTACCGAACTACCCAACAATGCCTGCTCCAACTGGCCACTTGCCCCAAAACTTCAAATGGTGCCGGTCCAATGATAATGTATCTGTTCACGAGATGAACAGAAAAGTGGCTACACCATCTGTCGGGTCAGCAGCCAAACTGTTCAGACTTGTGCCAAGTCAAATACATATTCGCAAGCGTTAAAGCATCCCTCTTTCGCACTCTGAGCATCTTTCATATCCTTGAAGTGAATACACACTTGCTACAAACTTGTGCCTACAATCTGGTGCAATGGATCTCTCATTTGATAGAACTATTTTCCTTCCCCACTGCATATAAGTTTTGTTTGCTACTTTATATCTTTAAGGGTTTGTCTTAGCTTCTACCGGTATTATCAGATTTTAGTATAGTTTAACCTTGTGGTGTCCCTTCAATCTGGTGTCAGCAAGTACCAAAACAATCGTGTATTGTCGCCTTGACTATAGAGTTCTTGCTGGTCGATCTCCATGAAGAGTACTTACTAATTGAGATTTCACATTATTGAATAATAAAGACTTTTTGTCCACTGAGCATGGTGATGGCCAACTCTTTTGAGAGTCGCTGACAGAGTGGTTGTCAGAGTGTTGTCAGAGTTGATGTCAGAGGGATTCTGTCAGAGCGGCTGTTGTCAGAGTGGCTGCAGTCAGAGTGGCTGCTGTGAGGGTTGCTGCTGTAAGAGTGGCTGCAGTCAGAGTGGCTGCGGTCCAAGTCACAGTCAGGCTGGTCAGCAGTCAATGTCAGTGACTAAATTTCTCTATTTCTCAGTACTAGTCATCTATACAGCTTGAAACCTTCCAATAAGACAACCGTGAGTGATCCTAACTGGGACCCAAAACCAAGCCGGGCAAACCCGGAAAGCCAATCAGAGACCAACACTGTGAATTGGAAAGGGAGATCCCAATCCCTAGAATCAACCCAGAATGAAAAACAGCACAGACCCAAAAATTAAAGGTAAAGAAAGATCATAAATTCACTAAGGTCAATTACTACATCGTTATATTGACCAAACACAACTAACATTCATTCCTTTGGGAAATCTTTCCAATAAAGGTATCGTATTCTTCATCTGCATCGAGATCAATCTGTTCACTGGCAGCATTTTCACAAACCCACTGTTCATATACCATCGCTGATTGCTTCATCCGCTGGGTGTTTTCAATCAACCAATCAATCGCGGTGAAGTTTACCAATCAATATGTGGGTTGCACTTGTTGTTGACGAATCCGCCGGACATGTGACCAAGTCTGATGTTCCATTGCGTAAGGTATACCCTGTTATAACATGACGAAACTTTGGCAATTATATTTTAGATTCAAGCCCTCATTGCTTGTTCAATAAGAGAAGACCTGAACCCTCACCTGCCCACAGTTGATAAATGACTTCTTCAGAGAGGCAATCACATTGGCAATGATTGAGCTATCAATCGCAATAAAACTGTATCCCAAAAGACGCCAGTACTGTACACAGTTAGAATTGTCATACGGAGTGTCCATGTCAGAGTTAAATGTCAGAGTTGAAGTGTGACAGACTAAAATGTCAGAGTTGCTATGAGTGGCAGAAAGTGGGATTGGGAAGGAGTGCTAACCTTTTTGACAAACCACTGGGTAAGTGTCCAATATACCCACAGTGTCACCTTCTCTCCATTGGCTTTTGCTGTCAAGGTGTTCTGGAGATAGAGTTTGAGCCAAGTCAACTGTGTAGACCTAAACCGCAACACAGACTCAATCTGATCGTACAACATACCCAGGACCGTCTTACGTTGACATATTCCGGCCGTCTTCCCTGCGATAGCCTTTGCAAACTCAGACATTACCATCCTCAGAATGATCAGGGTCAGTGTACCCGCGTCAGCAACGCAGGAAGGTTATGACCATAATCGTTTCAACGAAGATATTCCCTGATCAATTAAAGCAAGGGTAAGAATAAGCGCTACAGGGATATGGCGAATATGCTGTCAACGAGGGCCAACAGGCTTTGTCTTGCGCATTGTCGTAGCCTGTGCGTAGTCAACGATCATGTTTCTCTCTCTATGCTGCAGATACCTACCATCTACCAGATTAATGTAGCACTTTACAGCTCAAGAGAACTTCGTATATGTAACCAGTTCAGTGGTTGCATGCATCGGAGGGATGTTGATGATGGGCTTAGGAATATGAATGGGATATGGCTCACCATTGTTCACTGTACAATTAGTGTTTATATAACCTCAAAATCTCGGTTCCGCATTGTTTCCTCATTGCGGTGCCATCTCATTATTGTATCCAATATTTCCACAGCCTATCCTCATTTCCGCACTTCCCTAATTATGGGCCACATCTATGAATCCCAAGCCATTGTTGTGCAGTGAACAAGTGATCCCGATTCTGGGCCTTTCTTTTACAGATCTGCAACTGGCATGAACCCTGCACCTCCTTCACTACCTGGTACAGTACTCCCATCCTCAATTCAATCGTCATCAAAGTTGAAAGCATAGTCAAATATATCTGGCCGTAGCTGTACAGTCAACCAGGATGAACTATCCCGAAACTGCAGGATCCAACGCAGTCTCCGATGCCATATAACAATGGGGTTGCCGTTAACATCCACATATACTGTGGCTCAAGACTTCCTATGTAGGACGCTATATAGTGTTAGCAACGGTTCCCTTTTCGGACTGTTTGTACTATAGCAGTTCCAAGAAAACCCAGCCCCGGGCGGTTTGGTCCGGGTTTGCGCAAAACGGTTCCCACAATTAAGTAATTGAATTTTGATCGGATAATTTAGTGTTTGGTAGCTGAAATATTGAGCTTCAAACGGCGCATCTTGTGGCGGTCTCCAATTTTTGATATCTTCAAACCACAGCAAGCTGCTTTGAAATTATTGTCATTTTTGGCCGAAAAAAGAGGTTTTTGGGCTATCGCTTGCTGAGAGTTAAAGATATCAAAAATCAGTGACAGCCAAAATATGCGCCGCGCTGAGCTGTACATTTTACGTACCAAACACTAAACTCTCTGAGCAATATTTGTGGCCTTAAAGTGATGGTTCGCATAGAAAATCGTCCATTTTTGATGAGGTAAGGCCGTTGCCACGGAGACCAATAAAACCGACCGGGTCCAAATCTGGACCCGTTGCTAACACTAACGCCATATCCATATTGTAATTGTGGGAGTCCATTTCAACCAATGTGTCATTAGCCTTCCTGAACTAGGTGATTGGGGTCCTGCTCGTTCTCAACCTGTCGGTCTCATCCAATATCAACCAATGCAATATGCCAGTCAACCAAAATTTGGAAACCTCGGCTTCCTTACGATTGAACCACTGGTCGGGAGTCTCAATGGTTGAGATCACGACAATTCCCCAGTGTTCACCATGAACAGTGGGTCAATGGGATGCCCTCCTCTAAGAAGAAGTACCCTAAAGGACATGTGGAGTTAACTTAGTAAACTTAGTCACTGCAACTTCCCATTCTGCCACCATCGGTTTAGGGCTAATGCAACCTTAGCTTGAATTTACTATAGTGCGATGTATTCTGGACATACCATGGAATTGATGATGGGAGATGGACCTCCCACCGCGGCTTTCGTGGCACCCTTCAATCCATCTCGCACAAATCAATCTTCGGGTTTTAGTGGTTCATGTTATTCTCCCGTTTGTCAAATCCAGGTGGTGGATTCTTGACCTTTTGTTCATAGACATTTCCTTGGTGACATATTAAACCTTGTGCTGTCAGAGTCTGATGATTGTGAGTGTGGCAAACAGTATATCTCAAGGGCACAGCTGAGTCTAACGTCACCAGTACCACAGTCTTCAGCTAATACACCACCCATCGCCATGCTTTTCTCGTTCACTGCGACCCAATTCAGTGTAATTCTTTGATGCAGTTGTAACTCTGTGGGTTTGTGGAGTGACTTGAACGTTGTGATCTCCATGGTAATGTCGGACACTATCATTGACTCCTCCAAGTTTTCCCTTTGAAATTCCCGTTTATCCATCAGCTCCGCTAATCTGCAAGTAAATATTATCTTCATTCAATATTCTGACAGCTGCTCTGACAGCAGGCTGAGCTCTGAGCACAGCTTTGACACTTGCTCTGACAGCGGCTGAGCTCTGACATTAGCTCTCACAGCAGATCTGACAGTAGCTCTGACAGCAGCTATGACAGTGGCTGAGCTCTGACCGCATCTCTAACAGCAGCTCTGATGGCAACAGCAGCTCTGACTGTGGCTCAGCTCTGACAGTAGCACTACAGCTCAGACAGCGACCACTCTGACATGAACTGTGACTCACCAGTCCACATCATCATAATTTATCTGGTCCTCCTGCTCTGCATGCGGATCAGCGTTGATCGCACCCTCTATACTGTTAGGTCAATGCTGTTGAAGTCCACGTCTACCTGATCCAATTCTTCTGAATGTTGAATGTCTAAATCTTGGTCCTGTTGTTCGACAGTCCGGCCGGAGGAATGACCTACTAGTGAATAGTGAATAATCAGCATCAGCCCCGGATCGGAATCGTCTTGGTCCTCTTGCATCCCCAGTCAATCTTGCTTTTCTTCCTCTTGCTCCTTCTCCTGCATATCATTCGATTCATTGCCTCAGATTTTGTCTGCGAAATCTTCCAGTAAGTCAACAACTAATGGCATCCACTCTTCGTCCACTTGTTTCACCCTACCGGTTAATGTTTGTCCCAGGTTGAGGGGGTTGGTATTGATAGATTCAATTTAATTCTCAGTGTCGTCCACCATGACAGTCTAGTTGATGGTAACGAATGTCAGCATCAGACGGCGTCCAATTTCAGTGAAGGTCAGATAGTTGTCCCAGCTCGATTCGTCCAATGCACACTCAATCAGTGCCAATCTGCACAATGGACTAACACCATGCGTGGACAATGTGCTTGCCAAACACGAGTTAACTGCCCGCAAGTAGGTTGCTAGATCATCTTACGGAGTAATTCACCAAACAAGTTGGTCATAATCTTGGAGTGCATTAGGATTCCTTGTGCAGTCAATCAGAACTCGAGGCCTTTTCAACTATTCCTCAATATCTACTGGGTGATCATCATCCGTCCATGTGATAACAAGATTAATACGATCTTTTCTGGCTGTTTGGTTTCAATTTCCATGTATGGGGCCTCCCACCACGGATAGAGCTGCTGAGCTGATTGCACCGCATTATGACCTCCGGCAGCTGAAATTAACAAATGAAAGTGGTGGCGATCGTGGGCATCTTTCCATCTCAAAAAGGGTTGCAGGAGGGCACTGCCAGAGCTGTTGGTCTGAAATATGTCGAACCTATGTGACTGAGCATCCCCCAAATCCATTGACACCGTAGGAGACAGTATCATGGACGATACCACCGACCATGTAGTGCCTCTACAAGTACTACTCGTACCCCATGCTACTGAATCCCCCATTTGGTCGCAATGAGGTTAGGCTTGACATTGCGGGTGTAGTATACCCAATACAAACATCTGATGTGTGTTTATTGATCAGTGTAGTAGGAGGGGCCAGGATATTATTTAATGAAGTAGCTGACGTGATCTTTGGCGTGGGGCTTGATGCAGTGTTTGGCTTTGCAGCGGGGCTTGTTGTGCTCTTAGGCTTTCTGGCGGGGCTTGGTTGGGCTTTCTTTGGTGTGGTGCTGGACCTTTGGGTGACTCTTCTTTGTAAGCATGAGATGAGCCTTTGTACAGTGCTGGCTGTATTTGCAGAGGTGGCGTGGAGTGAGCTAGTAGTAGTACGCATGGTGGAGTGCACAATTGATGGTACAGTAATTTGGGCAATGGATAATGCTCCATCTCTCATCCTCTTGAACATGAACATTGCGGACACAGCAGTGCATGCAGTTTCAGGTGATATAATAAAGTGATCATTGGCACAATGGCCTATGAAGGTCATTGATGAAGATGATATGAAGCATTTACCGTGTTGAAATGTAAATGTGTATCCGGCTGTATCAAATCGATAAATTGAGAGAACCGATGGTCACAACTTAGATGTGTCGAGTGTGTTGACTTCCTACTGATGTGAAATGAAACTGAGTCCATCGTAACGTACTGTAACTCTGTCATATCCTCCAAGCCCACTGGCTATTGGCAGACAATGTTTCATGATTGAGTTGAATTTGGTGTGGTTATTGCATGCTTTGGTCGCAGGATTGTCCATTGTGAACTCTGTGAACCTGTGCTTCTGGGATCTGTTGTTTCTTCCACAACATCATCTGCCACCTTGACCTCCATGGCAATATTTTAGGCCACAGGGGTATTGAGTAGATCTTGTGGATGCATCTCCAATTGCTGTGGTTAGGATCATATGTTCAACCTATTCGTGAATGACATTTATACAGTGTTGGGCCCAGGGGGCCAAGGATCTGCGATTCCAGAATGTGGATGATCATGTCATATGAATTAGATCGGTATTGACGATATGTGTCTTCATTGGGTCATCGGTGTTATTTTTGTTAGTGGGAATCAGCTTCTTACACATGGCGATAAGTTTTAGAAAGTACTGTCTGACAGTTTTGTCAGGCGATGGTCGAGACGTGGTAAACTTCCTCAGGTCCTCAGGCTACGCCAGTTTGTTGGGATGTTTGACAGTCAGTCATTGAGTGCTTCCTACATCTCCATGTGATATTTCAAATAGTTGAGAGGTGAAAGGAGTTCATCCTCCCATCGGAGGTATATAAGCACTATCGTCGTAATGGCTCCATCATCGCTATTTTTGGCAGAATGCTTGGGGTGACGCCATTGCCAACAGGGAGGAGTTCAACACTGGCAACTATGTTGTAGGCTTTCTTGGCGATGAGCACTCGGCGAAGCTTTTGCTTTCGGACAGCTTCTTCTATGTCTGTCAGCTTGGGCACATTGCTGCAATCAGTCTTGAATGTTTCATTTTACATGTTGTGAGTGGAGAAGGTTGGGAAGGTCACGGTGGACATCTGCGGTCATATGAGGCTTACCTCCGGCCATACGAGACTCACCTCCGGCCATACGAGACTCATCTCTGGCCACAAAAGACAGAGACCTATCATGCAATATCCACTATTACATGTGTACCTACATCGTGATTCTCAGCTTCGTTTACTTAGATCGTGAGAAGTTGGTGTTTCGTATGAGGATATGCATGGTCTGTATCGGGATCAGGGAGTGCGACTCATATCAAAGATAGTGCAATCGCATATACAAGCGGATATGGATATGGGAGCCTATATATATACGCCCCTCGGGACCTCGAGATTAGTTAATTAAGAAGTTATTTAAGCATCCAAAGTAACATCCACTGTTACATGCACACTTAGAACATCAGCCTCAGCCTCCGTGAGACCGATAAGAGTTAATGGCAGAGTACGAGCTGATGATAGAAGACGGTTTGATGGAACTCGGCCGAAGTCTCGGTGGTACCGGATTACGAGGCTCGGCACGAAGAGCTGGTAAACGGGACTGTTGTATATACAGTGGTCCTAAGTGGCTTGGCCTAAATCAAAAGCTGGCCTACACGCTATTTAAAAAGTATACATAAGACTACATAAGCCTTGGTCTAGTTAATGGATGGAATACGGCGATTGCAGGGCAACGGTGGTTACGTTGGATATGGTGCATGTTTCGTACTTGGGAGGCTCTCTTAGTGTAGGCAGCAGAAAATCTTTCGAAGAATACATGGCTCTGTTCCGCCAAGAAAAGCCTCGAGGCCTCTAAGACGCATTCCGCGATGACGCAAGTCCAGATATTTGGTGACACATTATATGAATGCCAACCTTTTATGGAATTTTTATAAAACATAAGTTCTATCTCGCAACCCTCAGAACGATGACCTACGATTACTACCGGAGTTTGATGTGGGACCAGAGCCGGAGGCGAATGCGGTCCTCTGCCACAAATGGCGACGTTGCAGCAGACTGTAACTATCACGACAAGGACTATTCCTAGTGAAGCGGAGACAACTACGCTCACAATCCCCATGGCCGCTCGCGGCCGAATGCAATGCACCCCACTCTGATCACCTCGTCGACTATCTCTGCGGGATCTCTAGGCGCTTATTGTATACCACAATATGTAGATTATACTATCCCTTTGCCGGTAAGCGGGTTTGGGCCCACCAATGGGCCTGCTTGTAAAATCCCATTTTCACAACCACAGCTCAGCCAAATGAGCTCAGAAATAAAATAATTCTAAACACAGTTGATAATATAAAAGTAATAATTGTGAGTGTGTCGAGCACTGCTTAGCTGCACTGCTTAGCTGCACTGCTTAGCTGCAGACTGAGCTGTAATCTGCAATTTTTCAACCCTGTTCAACAAACTCCATAACTTCTGTGCTTTCCTGAGTAGGGATGAGTTGTCCAATTTTCTACCCACACAGTACACACATGTCTAAGTACCTTGTTCAGATGTTAGAAGGCTCATTGTGGCTTGGTAGACTTGTGGGTTGTGGTGATGGCTGTTATGATATGGCAGTTGGGGAGAACTGTGTGCGTGTATTCTATGGTACAGAGAAGAGAGAAGGAGAAAGACTGGAGATGTATACCAGAGGCATCGGCCCCTGCAGCAGCACCGTGTATCAGACCTATAACATGTCTCCGGCACATGTACACCAGTAACAATGGCTGATCGCATCGGTCAAGCGATATCCCATGAAGCTAATTTGGAGCGAGACTTTTTATATTTGATATACTCATCAACTTCAGAGACATCTGAATAGTTTATAGCTTGTTGCCTGTAATACTAGGACTTATGAGTGGGAAATAGAGGGCTAATTATCATAAATCTTGGTCCTGGTCAGCCCCACTAGAGCTCAAATGCAACACATTTACCTGACACTCAACAACACAGACTTGCCAAACACTGGCTGAGAATTTACATATTGAAGCTCCAAGTAGTTAACTCTCAATTGGTGCTACTCTTGAGGGGGATCTTAGTAGGTGGTTGTGGTGTAATAACAAAAGCGGCGCCGAGGACCCGAATGTGGGCCCACCGAAGGGCACGCTACCGGCAAAGGATACTTTTAGATAGATCAAGAGACTGCATTAGTATCGCACAATTCAATATAAATTTTAAAGAGGGATCTGAGTATAGGTCATCATAGTTATTGCGTCACTATCGGACACGCGGCATCGTAAACAATCTTAGGCGCATGCCAAATTGACATCTAAACGTAGGAGCTGGGTAAGGGTGCCTTCTGTAGGCGGAAAAAGAGCGATGATAAAGGTCGTCACGCCGATATCAAGATGTGGGGTTAAGGTACGATGCAAATTGCACGGGTGGAGTTACACTACGTTTGAAAATGTGTGATATTGGACATCCGTAGAAATTATCATACAGCTAGTCGCCAAAGAAGCCATCATCGAAATACATTATCCAGCACAGTCACATCCACGGTACATAAGTCCCTCAGTCACTCCCTCGTTCTTACTCTCACTTCCTTATATCTAGCCATAGCACTCTCATTAAAATCAAGCACTTGCGTGCTGTGGGCGTATGCACTATAGTTAGAGTACTGGCGTTAGTACTGGCACTTTGGCGACGGTAATGCATATTCGAACTAGTCAACAGGCGAGAGGAAAAACAGATCGTAGTGAGGGGGCATATGATACTGCGAATTCTCTAGCAGCTGTTCAGTAACAAAGCCCGATGCTAACCGTCTCACAGTAATTCGTGGCAGGAGGATGCGAGGAAGCTGCTGAACATTTGCATCCTAGAACTGTCATTAGCGATTGTCTAGACAGTGTTAAAAAAAACTACACCATTTGGCAAGGTGTTGGCGCAACTTTGAGGGCCTTGGTGGGCGTTCTTCAGCAAGTGCACTACTACAGTTTTTGGGGATATCTACCGTGCCGGATGTTTAATTCAGGGATGAAAATTTGTGGAATGCGATATATAGCCGTATTCTTCCAACGCCGTGAGTTTCAGTTCAAAGAAACTCTGTAGATAGCGTAGTCCAGACATCGTAATGTATCAAGTCGATTCGGAAAGGATCGCAGCTGCCCGCCAGACATTAGTTCACAGATAGCGAGTTTTGGCAGGCTCACTTTCACACTAACAAACTTCCCTCTGCCATCTATTCCAATGTTTCCACCATCCCATATGAACTTGCTGTGGTATTAATATATTACTGATGCGATATTTAGATTAGAATTTGCAGATGATTGAACGATCGAGGAGAACGAAGGCGCAAGAATATCGGCACCGATAACATTTGACCTTTCGGAAGGATAGAAACGATAGAGACGGAGTGTATCCATTAAACATCGTACAAAGCAAGGGTATGTTGTTGAGATTGAGAGGAACTGGAGAAGGACCTGAGCGGACCCACCATACTCCTCTTCAAGGGCTAGCATGAGTGAGACTTGGTTCGATACATCTGAGCAATTAGCACGAACTAGGGATGTACGAGTACAGTACTCGAGTAACTACTAGTGCGGCTTGCCCGGCAGTAACTAGCGCAGTGCTTGCCACCTGTAAAGTAACTGCCCACAAAAATAATTAGAACATAGTAGCCAGGAATTCAGCTTGAGACAATCCCATCATCTAGGACTGTGCCTTGGCGTCTCAATGGGTTTCAATTGTGTATGCCCACACACAATAAGTGTTTCCAGGCTTGATTGAAAAACAGTAAACTTGAAGTATTAAAGACTAACTTCAGGACCAGAGCGACTAGAATGACAGACAGAGCTAACGAGGAAGGGAGTCCATTTGACCGTGAAGGAGTTGGAATTGGTCTGTTTGTTGACTTCATAAGTCGAAGGAGAACGACTGAAAGTAAGGTGGGGCCTAAAGAGAATACGCTAGAGGCACAAAGGAAAATGTCAAACACCATAGATCCAGTAATACTGTGACAACACAGTCTAAGCGGGGCGGTTCTGTTACTCCTTCGGGCTAGGGACGATAACGATTGCGTCAGAAATGTCCCGAAATCTTTATAGGACCACGTTGAGAACGTTACGCTACCAATAAAACAGTTTCTGTAAAACGGAGATATTTATGAACCATATGATCATCCACAAGCAACTGAAACAGGGCCCACTAATTCTATGATGAAGTGGTGCTGGAAGAAGTTCCTAAGAATAGTCCAGATACAAAATGCCATCTCCTCCCATTAGTAACGCTGTAGATCGAACGGGCACGAACTAGGTTCTATTACACACTGCCGCTTTCAGTATATTTCTTTACAACATAGTCTTTGTATATCTCTTAAGAGCACCTCATTGCAGAACATTTCGATGATGCTCCAATACGGTAACAACACTTATAAAAACCCCCACGTCTCTTGATCATTATGCAGCTTGTTTCACATTGGATTTTCCCTCACATAATTCGTAGCTGGGCGACTTTGCCTTGCCAGCGCACCTTGATTGGGATGACTTAGCGTGAAAATATGAGACAGCCAAAGTATAGCTATAAGGTGAATAATCATCAATCAGTGTTATCGACTATCAATATTGGATGAAGTCATTGGTATCTGGCTCTACTTAATTACTCCGACGTCCATTCTGCTATATAGTAAATCAATTTGAGGATGGACTTTGAGTGAGCTACAGAAATACAAATTTAAGGTAGGTGATAAATCTCAATCGGATCAAACCTCGAATCTCCGACTTCACCGAACCTACACGCAGTGTAAAAACCAGGTGCCTGTGTTATTGGGCAGTCGGTTGACCAAGGTGGTTTGTGTGTTTCTGGAGGGAAGATGTAGTGGCCGAAATTGATTGGTCGTGCTTACAAATGTCTCACCATAGCGATTAAGTCAGACAGATCGCCAAATTCCGAGACAGCGGAAAATCTCGCAAACCCAATAGCAGAGTAGCAGCTCCTTTATGCAGTCCTCAACGGAGCACTCTCCGTAGGTGTGAGTGTTGCAAAAGAAGTCAAACTGGATAAGGATAATTACGGGTTGGCTGAGCTGTTTCACTTTCTCGCCCACGGTCCACTAGGCGTTAGCCAAACGGCTTTCCTCGTGCATAGTATTATCGCTGCTAGTAATGATAGTACTGTACACCACCTGCAGCCTTCCCTGTGTTATTCTCGCATGCAGGTTGTCATCAGATGCTGGGCTTTCTACTTCTGCGCCCTCGTGCTGTCTTGAACGGAGACAGGAGCTTCTTCTATTGGAGGCGTTCGCATTACTTGAAAAGCAATTTCACAATGTACTCATACACTGTATGCAGCCAGCACAATACGGAGGAGCTTGAAGTAGTTACAAGGAATGTCAGATGTCTTTAATTGCAAACAGAAAGAGGCCAAGTATAGGACTTAACGTATCTATGTGGGATGTACGGTCAAGTATTGATTCAATTCGGTTACACGATTGGTGTAAGTTTTAGTTGATTCAAACCCAGGCTCGTATAATTCCATCGATTGTGAGATGTGAATTCACGCATTACCCAACTTTACACCGGAATCTGGCCTGGTTTCTAATTTATTACACTTGGCCATGTTAATGAAATATACCACTATGATATCGTGTGATTGTAACTCGGGCAAGCCGCGGGGTTCATCCCGAATAGTTGCCCTATACACTGCAACGCTTAGTACGAGCTATGACATGTTTTCGAGACCCAGCGGTTATCTAAACATTAAAGGCATATACTTTGCTCCATATTTCGTTCTTCTTAATCGAGATAGATTATTTAGCATTCTGAGTAGGCGAAATTTTGCTATGTAGATATATTGATAGAAAACTACGAATATAATTTGATATTAGTCATCCAGTTATTAGTATTACTTTTAATGACCTGCCATAAGCGGAATATTCAAACTATAGCCTGTGCACAGCGCTTCTGTTTGCAGTGGAAATTGGGCATGTGTTCTGCAGTGAAACCGACTCCTGAACTTTCGAATCTGTTTTCCCCGAAAATCGCAGTTTAAAAAGCTGGCTGCAGCTTCCATGCTGGAAATGCACTGGCTCAACTACGTCCCAGTGATGATCTGCTTTGGGATACGTCAACTGCCTATTGGAAGGCACAGCGGCTGGATCCACTGCTTGCCCTCAATCCAACTTGATAAGAAGGTTGGTTCCTGACCTGGCCATACGTCTCCAATCAGGTTCAAAATTAGATTACCTACTCAAGGAGCCACTCTAGTTTATGCATGAAACTGTGCTACCGGGTTCGCTCTGCGAATTGAATTAGGTAACCGAAAAAGAATGCAAACCTCCAACTCGAGTCTGCTAACTGGCAAGAGTTCCTATCGGATAGAACACGTACACGGAGAAATACACTATCGAACAACTAGTTTCCAGCATCATTAGACCGCTATCATGTTTCAAGATTGCCTCAGCGAATAAACATCACTGCTACATCGCTCTCGAAGCCGTATTCTAGACCGGATACCATGATATTACCCAGGGAGACAGATCAGTATTACCAGGTGACAATAGCCCTGGTAACTAGCTAAAGTCTATATTAGCAACAGGCCTTTGCTGTGAAAGTGAAGGTGCGTCTGTATATTGTACCAATCCATCGCTCCTGGCTCTATTTTCACTTCCTATTGTTCTAGCTGTGAATTACCTGTGTTTTAAGTATCCTTCACCATTATCCTTCACCATCTTGGGGCGTATCCGTCAGAATGTCAGTTATTCGGCAACTCGGTTGGTTCGCGGCTATGCAGGCGGTTTTACTCAGATCTCTTGGTGCAGCGCTTGCAGTGCGAGCCGCAACGAATTCGAATTCGAACACCACCATTGCAACGGATCTTAGCAGTGAATTGTTAAAATGCTCAACGACACTCATTATTCCGATACTACAGTATGTGGTCACCAACTACATTGCTCATGCATTCACCATAAGATTCAGTCCGGGATACGCCCGTTATTACACCATAATATTTTCCCTCAAAGCTCTTATTTTTCCCTGTTTTGGGCTCCTGACGGCGTGCCGGACGGTGGAAGTTCTTGCAGCCACAGAAGAGGATCCTTTGACCCGTGCTTTAGAAGCCGGTGCACTATGTACTGTCGCGCGCACAAAGTTATGGAAGCCAGAACAGGGCGACGACATATGGTTGCCGTAAGTCCACTCAATCTTGGTGTCAATTACTTAATAGTGACAACCTTGATTATTCTAGGAATGAACCATCAAATACAACATCCGTACCCCAGGGCAAGACCCCCGAATGCAGGATCACTCCTTTGGGGCCCGATCACAACGAAAAAGGAATGATATCTGATCGTGAGAGAGGGAAAGTAATTAACGACATGTTACCGATCTATTGTCAAGAAGAGGGTGTGGAAGGTTTGCATCAGAGCTACATCAATGTGCATGGTCTATGCCGCTTGCCGCGCGTGCACGCGTATGGGACTACGGTGGATGGTAATGGTAACATATGCACACGTTGCAAAAACACCCGGTTGGATGAGTGTCCAGAAGATGCACCGGCTGGACTGCAGCTCCGACATTGCCAAAAAGGCCAATACATGCTTGTTCGGATTCCCCCGCATTGCAAGGTCGACTGGAAAGACCGTAAATATTTTCATGAACGGGTTAGAAGGTATCACGCGAAAGACACTCGGATGGAAAGGTTCAAGATGGTAGGTTTCAGTCGATTTTAAGTTTATTTTTGATAGCTTACTGAACTGAATATAGTTTTTGACAGGGAGTTTTGGAAGCAGTGAGCGTACAGGCAAGCGCGAGGATCCCCAGACGCGTAACTCTGGCGACAAGCATTCCATTCGTGCACATTCTGCCGAAAGTCGTAATCCTCGGAGTTCAAGCTCTAGCGACAACCATCAAACACAGAACTCCGACAACAAACCCTATATAACCCGCTTCGATTTCGGTATTGCAGGGAGCCAAAGTACGATAAAATCGTTCGTCGCCCTCGTGCAGCTTTTTTCGATCATTAGAATCCTGAGGGCAAATACACTTGAAGACTACGGCGCGTACCAGTTGACCTTGATACCTTACGCTTTAATGTCTTTCGTCAACATAATAAGCAGTTTTTTCACACCGTCCTATCCAGCAGTCTATATAGTACGCTCAACTGTTATGGAAGAAGCTGAGAGGAGGGGAGGGGTTTTTGACGGCTGGATAGGAATACTTGACGAAGGTGGAGAAGTAACAATGAGACACACTACAGTAGACCATGGAATGATGGCAGAGCCTGGGTTATCGATAGATCTGGATGCGGTAGAAGGGCAGGAGCCATGGAAAGATCCGAGTAAACGAGAAGGCCCAGAGCAGTCGAAAGATCCGAAAGCCGACGAACTGCCGAAACTGCCAAAGGATCCGCCGACAGGAGAACCTCTCAGCCCCGGCGAATCTCTCATTACTGGGGAACCTTTTAACCCTGGAGAACCTCTCACCATCGTTGAACCGCTCACCGCCAACAAACCTCAGTCGCCGGGGGACCCTGGCCGAGCGGGAGGTGCGGAGTTAAAAAAACAACCTATTATAAGTTTTGGCCGATTTTGGGATGCCACTGAATTGCGACGGGGAACATACTTCCACCACCTGAAAAGAACTTTACCATTCATTCGGTTCATCCGGCTCACTCTCAAACAGAACACAGAAACATCACAACAAATTTTTGGGAATGTATTCAACGACTACATCACCGAGAGCCGCGACCCCAGCAAGTACTATTTTGTGCTTCAGATCGGAAATGCTAAGCATCGCGCGGCGGCAAAAAAATGGATGCCACTTTTTATGGACATTTTCATGATAGTTGCACTTGCTGTGCCGTGGGTGACTATATACTTTCTTACTAAATTCAAGGCACCAAAGGGTCACGTGCATGGGGTTTTTTTCATGCTTTGGTTGTTGCTTGGACAGTTGCTCCCCTTCCTCTTGGTACCTTCATGGAGTTTGATTAACCTCAAAATCTGGAGAATAAAGTTGAACAAGGCGATCCTTGTAAGTTCTATGTGTGTTTCTTTAACCGCCTTTGCCGCGTTCGGAGGCTTTTACTTTGTCGGACGATTGAGGTATCAGGAGCTAGCTCAGAACAATAACAATTGCAGTAAGTCTCAAACTACTCCAGCGCTTTATGAGCTCGCGACTGATTGCAATTAGCTGCGGCAAGAAACCACCTCTCCAGCCTATAAGTAGGCTAACGTGGGAATACAGATGTACGGAATTAATAGGAAATGTTATTCGTGGATTATCTGGCTGAAATATACAAGCGCTTTTGGATTAGCAGAGTGCCCAATGTATTTATTATGTCTAAAAGTATCAAAAACATTTCTTTCCTTCTAAGATATGACCCCTTTGCGTTGGCGAGGTGGATGGCGATTGAAATTGAATTATTTGGATATTGCGCGGAAAATTGACTTCCCTGTAAGCGTCCATCGTAGGGGCGAAATGAAGGCTCTACCAACCCAGATAGTCAAATGACTATGTGTATTGTTGCTTCCTGAACGTGTTCTTAGAATAGATTGCAAGAGATAATCGAGAGAGACATGAGGAGAGAGGAGGTCGTATGTCCCGATGATGACCAAGTCGTTGGAGTTGAGATGGAATGAAACCCTGTTCGAGTTACGGTGATGTGGAGATAAGACTTTGTTCTCCAACTCCGGCTTAGAACTGTTTCTGCGGTTGGCAGTCACTCTCCGACCTCCATTCCGCTTGTCTGGTTCAACCAGATATTCTGTACCTCTGTAAGTCGGCAGGAAACATGAGTAGCTTGTGTCCCTGTGCATTTACCTCAAAAGAGCAGATGCTATTGCTGTTACTGATCCCGACAAATCCACCGCAGCTGATCGTAGGGTTGTCGTAGGGTTGCTGCTCGTTTTCGCTTAACCCCGCTTGCCGTGCCTGTTCGCGGAAACGCCAACACGCGGCTCTTTCACTTAGTCCTGAGACACGGCAGCCCGCGTCGTTGCTGTTCACCGACAGCACCGGAATCAAAACTCTTACACCACGCTCACCGCCTCTCCCTCGCTGCATGGTGCCGAATGGCGACATTATCAGCGTCGCGTCTTCTCCGGCCCTCCTCGACTCCAGATTCCGTCTCATCAGTCTCCTTGCAGCACGATCTCTATGTCTCCCTCAATCACCCCGGCTACACTCACGATACCGAGTTTCTCTGTCTCCCCGCATACGATCCCATCATGCCAGTCCCATCCGCCGCCCCAGAGCACCCTCGTCCCAGCCTAGCAGCACAGCAGCGCCAACATTCTTTACCTGTCGTGAGTGTCGCAGCTGTGGGGGTTCACTACGGTACTGCCATAGCCGCATGTCGTATCGTCGCATGTAACCAACCGGGAGCACTTCGCAACGACGACAACCATACTACCGTAACCCTCGGATTCGGCGACGTACTTCCTGCCGGAAAGTACTGGTACCACCTAGGTAGGCCTCGGGTCCTCTCCCAGTTCATCGTCGTCGTCCTCTTTCTCCTCCCTCTCCTCCTCCTCCTCCTCCTCCTCCTCCTCCTCCTCCCCTCCTCCTCCTTGTCTGACACCCCTTAGATCCTCCCGGCGAAGCACACTATCCAATCACCCCCTGTTTCGGCGACTGGAAATTCTCCGTCTCCGGCATACCGGAAGAGTGGTATTCGGCACTCGCCCGTCGCGTCTCCAACCTTCCTCCGGGACCAAACCAACACTTGTACAGCGAATCACAGATGACCGCCGCCGTCGTCACGCGCGATGTATGCTGCCGCATCACAGGCTTCCAGGATCTCTGCGAAAACGCACACCTCATCCCGCGCGCTGAACTCCCCTGGTTCATCCTGAACTCGATGCGCACCTACAACCGGCACCTCCGAAACCCCACGAAACCCCGTTTCCAAATCGACGACCCACGAAACGGTGTGCTCATGCGACAGGACCTCCATACAGCCATGGATAACGGCATGTTTTGCGTAGTGTGCAAAGAGGGAAGCTTTGTGCCGCACTTCTTGCAGGAGTCGATTGACCTTGGGCGGTTGTACCACAATGTGGAGTTTCGGCTTAGTGCGGACGCGTGTGTGGAGTTCCTGTTTGCAAGGTTTGCATGGAGTATTTTGGGCAGGGTTGCTGCGTTTGCCGCTACAAGAGGAAGGAGGATCAAGCTCAGCAGTGGTGCAGTCGCGAATGCCGGTGACGGGCAGCTCGAGATTTCGGCGCAGGAGCGAACAGAGTTGGCCAAATCACTACAGCCGCCTGGATCTCCGAAGAAGCGGAAAATTGGTCCCAGTGGCGGATCGATGTCGGCGGCGGATTTTCGTGCAGAATCAGCCAAATATGCATCGTGTTCCGATATTATTCGATCGACCGATGATGTACCATTTTATGGGATGCAGCAAATTGCAACGTACGAGGAAGATACGATATCAGACAATGACCTGGCTTCCTTTGAGCCACTCGGCGAACCACCGGCACCATCAGCTGAAGATATTGAAACCATGAACCGCTTCTTCCCCGAGATGGCAAAGGATGGCGAGAGTGAATGGTCCTCAAGTTATACATGGCACACAGCGCCGTGGTATCCCGGGATTGAGCGCGTACAGAAATTAAAAGCTGTGTGGAGACGGAGGCAGCGCGAAGGAGAGTGGCTAGGTGCGATTAAGCGCAGACGACCAAGTGAACGGGATGCCGTAGGGAAGAGGTTAAAGTTAGCAAGAGAAGCGGAGAAGAAGGGCGATATTGAGAAGTAGAATGTCATATCTACGGTTTTTAATCTGAGAAACTGAGTTTGGCGACGGTAGATTGTGGGTTGTGTACATTATGGTACCGGAATTTGGCAGCGCTAATCTTGGTTTATTATTTAACGATACCGGCGATGTCTGGCTGATTCCCATGCATATGAGTGGGTGGCTATGCCGATTGAAAACAAAGTCGAATTATTTGATGATGAGTCACTGGTAGGCCTGGATGTCGCATAGCCCTCTTGTTTTGTTTGTTTTATTCATACTGTATGCACTCTAATTAGAGTATGACAGAGCCCCATATCCCCTCCGCCTCCGGGCAAGCCAGTTAAATGGCGGAGTTCCCCACCCGCTACCCTTTGTCCCCTTCACACTGGGGGGCAGGGCCTGGGATTCGAACTCATAGTATTAGGACTGTATACCCCGCCTATACTTTCAGGAGCGATACCACTGTGCCATGGGGCGAGCCCTGCATAGCCCTCTTGTCCAACATCTATCCCGGTTGTAGTGTTGAGCCTGTGATTGGTTCACTTTGCTATTGCAGTATATTAATTAACATTAATTTCAAATTCGAGTACATCCCAGATATTAGCCTGTTTCAGTAAGATTTCCATTTTAGGTGAGGGTATTTGGGTTTCATGGGCGCATGATTTGATGTAGCTTAGTCAACAAAAATGTTGAATATGGAGTAATATCTGGATACTAATTACACAGATTCTGAAAAAACATTTGCCTGGGTATTTACTGAATATTAACTGGCAAGCAAATGGTAAATTCTGCAAGTTATAACTACAGCTTTCAAGCAAACAACAGTGCACACAACATCTGGAAACGCTTTGACTTTACAGTTAGTGAGATCTATTCTAGCGGCTATTGGTACAGTACTATGATATGGTATTCTTATTACTACCAGACAATTGTACATTATCACCTGAATAATTCCAGTAAGGGAAGTTGATTTTGCATTTACTGACATGGTTACAGTTGGAAATATACAATGGTATTAGTCAAGGGAGAAGTAAACTGCAGTACATAATGTTAACCCCCAATTTCAATAATGTGAGATTGGTATTTTCATTCACTAATGACAACATAGAATTACATTTTCTAATGTACCAATTCTGAAATCATGTACAATATATACTACCTTCTTGATATACATTGTTATTTGGCTATTTATAAACATCTTTTTTAAATTGATTTACAACCCATACAATTCTCCTCATCACCCAAAACAAAGTATTAAAAACCCTTCATCTAACAAAGTATATAATACCTACTTCAATGGCAATAGTTGTTGTGCTTTTTGTCCATCCATACAACTATGTTTGTATCATACTGCATTGTGTATTTGTAGAATATTACACAAATTTACTTATATTCATGCAATAAGTACACAAACAGCAATTGTCAGCTGCATTCATAGAAAACTTGTACAATCACATTACCCATGACGGTTGCCTAGCTACAGAATAATGTGCTTTAGTTAACTAGTTTTACACTACTCCAGTGAAATAATTCTGATTTCAATTCCTGTAATGCTGATTGTATTTTCAACTCTGGTTTAATATATTCAACACTATTGTGAACTATAATCCTTCTACCTCTGAGAAATCTAGCTTAGACAACAATTACTCTTAAATATACAACCAGTGATCCTAAGCAGTCAGACAAAGTTACCCTTAATAGCAGAGTTGCAATTCGGACCAGGAGAGTAGGCTTTGCCCACCAGGCTTGGCAGCTGTCCCTTGTAGGCCAGCCTAAATTCATTGGCAGACTGAACCTATTCGTAACATCTCGTTTGAAAGATTCTCTGCTGACTTTACTAGGTATGTCTCAAAAGTAAGGAATATACACTATGCCATACTCAATTATTGTCACCTTGCCATTGCCATATTACCACATTCAACCAGACCACAGATTATCTCACGCGATGAAGGCTTGGTATATATGGTGCAGGCCAGACAGCTGAACAGCCGGCTTCTAACCCAGTTCGGGCCGGGCTTCCCCTTGGTCAAGGTTGTATTATTGAGGCCACACTGGGCCAGGGCTGTACATCATGGTAATGCTGCACAGCAGGCCGAGGCTTTTCAGAACCCAGTTATTGACTTCTGAGATAGTCCTCTCAAAACTGACTGTGAATAAAATGACATAATTGAGGCTCTGATATGATCAGCCAATCCCGCCTCCAGCAAACATAATTTATCTCACCTCCCGCAATATACACTGTACAATGCAGGATTGTCACTATCATATTGGTCAATCTTAATTCAGGTTAGTCCTGGCTCTCCATTTGATGTATTCCTATTGAAATCAACTTAACCAATACACCAAGCATAGTGTCTGAATTGAGGTACCAGATACAATAAAGTTGATTTGGGATTGATTATCAATGGTATTCAAAATCAGCTCTTGCAATGTAAAAACAGATCAATTTGGTATATTCCATTACATCTATTGCAAATCCTATACAGCATGAATTAGTTCAACACATTCGTTATGAATGAGAAATACTCTAGGATTGATATTCGCATGTGTAAGTTGAACTGAAAGATCTCAATATTGTATAACATATTAGGCAAATTTGATACTTCTTCACTAAATCAATTATTGAACCAACCATGACATTGCAGTTTGATCATATCTCATCACTCTTGATGTACCCATACATGGTTTTACAGTATGTGCTTGAGATTGATCAAACAGGTTACCCTGGATAATCCCACCAATTGCACATCTGATATCATGGATATTTGCATTTGACAACATCATATCCAGGAATATGTTACAGAATAGTCAGTGCGAAACATGAAATGAATGAACTAGTTGGAGTGTATATTTGGTACATCTGCGATCCAGAGAACCATAGACACATACTGCAGTCTGTAACAGCTTGCAATGTCATATACTGCATGTAAGGCCGCTAATAATCTCCAATATGATATTAAAGTCTGGAGGTATTACAATGACATAGTGGCTGATGATGTGCATTTACAGATTGACCAGAGCATCGTATCTGGATCCCCAATTTGTACATACCTTACGGGGGAATACATGATATTGTGTATGTATATCTCTGTTTAGAAATACAGTGTTGATTTCCCAGGACTATACATACAACAGACAACTTTATGGGTATGAGAGAGATGAGATGGCATGGCTGCATGGACAATATGAAAGTATGGCAGACACCTGTATTGAATACTGAGCTTGTGATCAGTCCTAGTTCTGCACCCATAATGTTACCTGTTTACTGCATTGCACTTTTGCAAGTCATGATTGCAATCCTGCCTGCTACAATACCCTGACACAAGACAATTCACAGATGTACATGTTCTATAAGGATATCATTGTTGTTGAATGACAGAGCTACAAGGCATAGACATTATATTATATAGTCAGTTGCACGTCTGATTGCATTCCAAATGAACTGGTTACAAATACCAAATGTGGCTGATGGCACACAGAAAAAGAATAAGATGATACAATGGGCTATGCTACTGGAAGATGTTGGAGGTTTTCACTTAACAGTGTCTATGGTGTATGAATAAACAATGAGGATACCTATCTCGGAGTTACTCAAGGGCAAGTCACGAGATATACTTACAATCTAACTCTCGTTTCCCAAAATGTCCACTAGTCCCAATCACCTCTGGTAAGGTTTGTGGAGGCCACAACTCATTTTGATAAGCAAGGTTCGTTGCTCAGCGGATTCACTTAACTTGATCCAGCAATCCTGCCAGATGCAAAGAACATTGCTTCTGCCGACCATGTTGTTTTCAACCAGACTAAAATCCTGGTTATTAGCGGGACATGCCTGATTGGAGTGAGGATTTCATCGACTCACAGACTGGGTAGTTGTTAGCCAATATGTGATTGTGTGTGACTTCAAGCTTATTATAATATTGTAACAAGACTAGCTTGGGTACTTTCCGGCCAAAGAGAATAGTCCCAGACTGTGCATGGTTCAACTGAGAGATTTTTGGCATTAGCTGATGATATGAAGCCTGAGATATCCCTGAATAGCAGTTAGGCAATGCAACTTCAAACTAGAATGTTAATGTCAAGCTACATGTCCAAAATCTACATTAGCAAGGTATTGGTTAGTCATCGATTAAATCTATGATGCACAACCACTAGCCTTTAAGTTAAGGCATTAATTTGAGGATACCATCTCTGGGTACGGTGTGCAGAATGTTCCAATTTCTGAACCAAACACACGGAAAATGTCGAAGTTGAAGTTTTGATTCAATATAATGTCTGACAAGATATCATATAATGGATGGCCTGATCCTAATCAGGGGCAAACATGTTCAAACCACATGCTCATCAGTCGCAATCACAAAAAGGCTACATTGAAATTAATACCTGGCATATTCATTTGAATGCAAGTTGTAACCACATATGTGTTGTCAAGGAAATGATATATCATATCATCGAAGTCAGTGCATACAACCCCTGAATTCAGACTATGAAGAGATCACATTGGTCCGGCACAGAAAAGATCAACCTCTCAGAGCGGGAAGTTGATCATACATACAAGTGAATAGTAATCGGATAATTTATTGTGTTTATACGATAGCTACATCTATAATTATTGTAGTCAAATCGCATTGCATTGTAGAGTGGCAGCCCCGTACCTTTAATAAGCATTGCATTGATCAAACGGATCTGATATCATATTCCACGATGGAATGCCTATTACGATGAATTGTGTGAGTGATAATAAAGTATACCCTTTCGAAATGATTATAGCCTTCTGTAGAACATAAAATTCAATGTGTGATTGGGAGTGTGCCTGGGGGCTATCATCTCTGACCAGATGTCAATCAGGGTTAATATTTCTTATTCATAACTTGAACACACAGAAGGAGACTATTGAAGGAAAAGACATCGATGCAAATGCTTGTAGAATCTCAATTTGCAATGCTCAATATAATATTCGTCCAGTTCAAGTAACCCTAGTCCATACTGCACGAAGACAATCTCCGGTTTTAAACAATACTACTGATGTCATTTCATCAACATTGACATTTAATATATCCAGAAAATATCAGCCTGATTCTTGAAGACTGGTTTGGAAAAGAAAAATCTAACTGCAACAATTACCTGCTAAGCAGCAATGTGGAGTGAATAATATTCCATAACATACACCAGATCCTTATATAAGAGGTAGAATCTAGGGCCGTTCCAAGTACGAATACATAGGCTATTTGTACTGCCATAGCTGTTTAATATTTCCACACCATCCGCTTCTGGGACAGACTACTTGTCAACAAAGAAAATCTCAATACTTGTAACTTATGACGAAAGCAAGGACCATTCTTGTTCAACTCTCAACATTATATACTTTCAGTAATTGCCACAAAACAGTCAGAGGTCCTGATAATAGAAAACATTTGGACACGAACATAGTCTGGAATTTGTGATCTAAGATGAACATTACACCACTTGTCAGACACTAACAGATGGATGCCCAAAAAGTTAATATATTTGATCGCTCCTGATATATACATGATTAATTTTGATATCAAGTGGGTAATATATTCCATTTGAGAAATACAATATTGTCCAAGCAACCCAAAAACGATTGAAATCCTCGCATATTCCAAGAAAACTCCCTGTATTACAATCATAGATTCATTGTTATCGACAATCAGGATTAAGCGCAAAGTCGCTTCCGATTAAGCATCCGGTGTTCAAGAATCATGAAAAACAGTATCACTTACCAGCTGACCGGTGGAGTTGCAACTGCAAAGAAAACAACAAATCTGAGTGGTGTCATCAGGAGGACAATAAATATTCAGCAAATTGTAGCAAGTGGTAGATTTGACATGTCGACTGATAGATTGTAATAACCATATATAAATCATTATCGTTTTATCAGTGATTCTGATCAAAGACCAAATCTTACTGAGTATTCCATACTCATGTGATAGTATCAGATCTAAGAATACATTTGCCGACTGACATGATATCAACGGATTGCACATTTCAAATACTCATTTCGGAGTACAGGCGTGAAAATGCAGTACGATACACTCCTAGCTGGAAAATATATAATGAAGGAAAAGATAGTTGTTAAATGGACGGGTGTAATCAAGGATTGTTAGAAGTCAATTGTAATGACTGGTAAAAAGGAAAAGAATATTATCAGAAAATATTCGAAAGAGACCATTGAGACGCTAAACAGACATGCAAGGAAGATGGTGTGAATAATACCTATTCTACCGAAATAACTAAAGAACAAGATGAATCAGATAAAGCTGACTGGCCCAGTTATGGCCAGATAACAGACGCAAAGCACACTGAGTCACCAGAGCGCTCTGAGGATTTGTTCCATATTGTGCGCAGGGATTCCACAAAACTAGTCTGGTACTCTATGAGCAGATAGTATGCACGGTTGCTATTGCTGTCTAGGATGTCATTTCCAGAAAGTTAAAAAAGATTGTTATTTGAGATTAAAATCCATAGTGTGAATTGATTACGCTTGTATAAATGACCTTTTAATGCTACCACCACCAATCCCATCTCGGCATATTACTTTCAATATTGTAAATGTGTTTGATATTGTGTCTTTAATAGTAACTTACTTAGTATGTCGGCAATTGATGTCTTTGATTTTTTTTTGTTTATATTACATTGGTTATTACATAGGCAATTAATATGTTCAATATTGTTTTATTGATATTACAGTCAGTATTATGCAGTATTTAATATATGTAATATTGATTTATTGACATTTCTTTCACGATTACTGTACCAATTCATATTTTAGATATCATTCTGATAACATTCGTTTCATTAATACTTTTCCGATTGATATCTTCTAGATTTGTTTCTTAATAGTGCCGTCATTGTGACTTGCGTAATTACAATGTTCAATATTGTTCCACTGAGATTACCTTCGGTATTATGTTTGCGAATGATATCTTCGATATTGTTGATTGACATTATCATCTTTACTATGTCGGCAATTCATATCTTTGATTTTATCTAATTGAGATTACCTTCATTACTACTTCCGCAAATAATATCATTGATAATTTTTGCCCCATAATACTTTCGTTGTTACTTTGGTTATTAATATCTTCTTCAACACTTCGGGAATTAACATGTTCAATTTTGTTTGCTACATATTACCTTCATTATTGCTTCGGTAAGTGAAATCTGATATCGTGCTTCTTGATATTGTCTTTGTTATTGATTTCAGAATCAGTATGATGAAAAATAGATTGTTGATATTGCCGTCATTACTACTTCGATAATCATAATACATTTATATTTCATTGTCCACTGTATCTTCAATATACATCGATATTACATATTGATTCAGTTTTGTATTATGTTCATCAAATACTAGAGACACAATTAAATATGTTTTCGTACTGTAATTTTGAAGAAATGCTACTAATAACAAGGGTTATAATGCATTCGAATGGTTAATCATCCGGACAAGGTAAGGAATATATCATAAGGGTACTCCATCATTGCATCTAAGATAGAGTCTGCTAAGACCAGATAACCGGTATGTCATAAGGATTATCAGATAGCATCTGTAAATGATAAGGAAATGTATGTTTCTGATATTCTAATTATATGCGAAAGAAGTGAGCTTAAAATAATGCCTGGAGTTCACCTGATCAGCGTGGGGGAACACAGTGGGAAAATCATGTACTGTTATTGGTGATATGATGAAAATTGATCCAGAAAGGATCACCAATTATGTTATAAATTACCTTCCAATCCCAGAAATGAGGATATGTTATGTGATCTTCAGTGATACTAAATTATCATTTGAATCATCTTCCTGATATCCGAAATTTGGAAAAGTGATGATATCTTCAGGGATCCTCAATTATCATTCGGATTACATTTGGTGAACAGAAATCAGGATATGCAATGATGTCTTCGGGTATTCTTAAGTATTACTTGATGTATCTTTAAATGAGTGGAATAACAACATGTGATGATCGGGATTGTGTAATTGAAGATTTAGAATACAATATCAACAGGCTTAGAGGATCCTGTTAAGTAAGGATCGGAATATAAGTGAGCCACAATTGTGTGACCATATCTCATAGTTGTGGGAAGCTAGTGTTGTTTATATTACTTCTGAAACATGGTTCTGTTTACAAATCAACTTGCAAATCTTTGAAAGCACCTTATACATACCTGTGAAAGCGAACGAGTGGAGACTTCAGTGTGTGGGTAAAACAGACCAGGTATGGATTCAAAGAACTAATGGAGCAATTAACAATCAGGTTGGCCTTAGAATAGTTTCACGAATATCAAAAACATCAATGATACTATGTTACATTCGACTCACATTACGATATGAGAAATCAAGCACTTGATTTACTTTTAACTCTATTTAAATGAGACTGTACTATGTTATTCTGAAATACTCTGGATTACGACTCAATTTACTTACAACTGTATGGAGAATAAGATCTAGTATGTGCTTGACAATTACTCTCAATTATGACTGATTTTAATTTCGAGAACCAGGGTATCACAATATATCATCGTATTTGCCCATACTCTCAATTAGAACTCCATTTATATTTCAATATACAGATGGTAATAAAGAGTGTAATTGTCGAGCGCTTTCAATTACGACTCGATTTATTTTCATGTATTTAACTATCACAATATACAATGTCATTGTCAAGCACACTTGATTATGACTGGATTTCTTTTTGACTATGATGATATTGTAGGTTATTCTCAAGTACTCTTCATTACGTCCAGTTTTATTTTCTTCTACAGAGATGACTATATACTATGTCATTGACAACTACACTCTAATATAAGAATATAGATTACCACTATTATATGTACAACATTGTATCAATTAGTGACCAATGTGAGAATTTGAACTTAGGCATGAAACATTTGGACAGTTTCTGAGCGGCCCAAGTACAGTTTGACTTAAATTGTGGAATGATATAACCTTAGTGGTAGGTCCAAAATTGCAGAAGACATAACTAAATGTTCGGATGTATTCTGAGAGTTCCTGATTGACCCTCTTGTGAGTGATACCACCCAGGCGATAACAGTTCACCTGCAGAATATTTATCAATGTTTGGAGATATCTTTGAAAGCATAATGAATAATATGAAACATTTAGTGTCCTAATTCATAAAGTTGAATTGAAAACACTCAATGATGGCCTTGGTGTGAGAATGAGTATTGCTTAACGTCATTACGGATATAATACGCTAAATGGTATTTACAACTCAATGAGAACGAGCATGTGCCATTGCCGAAAATGAACTATTGCCTACATGTAACTGTACAAGGAGTAAGTGAACACTTGGGAGTATCTTTCAACCAAGTAAATGAGTTTGAGGGCTACTTTGAATATGTACCTCAAGTAGAAGTAAATTTATTTCGTGTTTTGATTGCACTGAGGGCGGGGATTGTTGTGTTACGGATACTCGACCAAGGGGTGCTATTGCGGGTCCCATAGTCTAAGAGACGGTCTGAAGAGCAGGATTCAGGAATGCAAAATGCGAATTCTGCCCAAAAAATCGAGACCAACAAATGGAAAGATGAACAAAAAGAGTTGAAAAACACTGTATGGTATATATAGATCCATACTCATGCTTTCCTGGAAGTTGGACAACAATATTCTGGATCTTGGACACAGCAAAGTGTCAATATATGGAGTGATTGCCCTCTATCCCTCTCTCTACGTGCTGACCTCCTGGACTGCCAAAGGCAGTATAGAAGAAAAAAAAGAGGAAAGGGAAACAAACAATGAAACAATGATTCTACGTACGCAATTGTACGAACCCACAAGTCTCTCAACCGATTGGTACACTCAATGGCTATCTCTCGGCAAATCTGGTGACCAAGGGAAATTCCACATTCATTGGTACGTAGGAAAAACCCATGCCGATGTCACGTATAGCGGGCAGAAATCGTATTAGATGAGATTCGAAGGAAATGAAGAAACAAACTCCAATGAAATGTCCAAACTGCATCTGTGTCCTCCGTACTTGGACGCTCGAACTCAATACCCCTACTCCCTCGGCCAACCTGAACACGCTCAGTGAAACTCATCAACCATATCTCGGGCATTGTCAAGGTGTTTAGCCGGCTCCCAGCTTGTGCGTATGTGGATGTAACCGGCCCATTGGCTGAGATAATGCAGCTTCTGATAGCGCCGCCTAGAGTCGAGTATGTGGTCCACTTCCTGTGCCTCTACCTCGACTGTCATTGGTAGCGGTTTGGACGATGGCTGACCTCAAACTGGCTGTGAGTGACGATCGAGATGCGACACATGGACAACATTGTTGTTTTGCATTGTACTTGGGATGTCTTCTTTGTAAGCATTCTTATTGATGATCGGACTTACCATATACAGTCCTGGGCGTTTCTAATCGAGCCTCTGCGAAGCCCTGGATGTTATCAAGCTCCTGGTCGATAGCCATGCTTTGTCTCCAACCAGAAAAGTCATCTCATTCCTGCCGGCGTACATTGTATATCACTCCTGGGCCTTGATTATGTTTTCCCGGAGAAATCTGTGCGTCTCTTCCATGCCTGTCATCCACAAGTCGGCCTACACCTGTGATCTGAATCAGGGGTCCTTGGAAGGGTTATACTGCATTGTAGCAGGGTATTGTAGTTCACCCTAAAGTATATCATCAGCCTAGAATGGAGGATGGAGATGTTGTAGGCAAACTCCACCAGCAGTAACAATTCGACCCAGTTGACCTGCTCGTAGTTAGAAAAGGCTGGGAGGTACTGCTCCATCACGTTGTGCATCCACTTGTTTTGCCCATCCATCTGCGGGTTGCAGGCAGTCCAGAGGCGGTGTTTGATACTGAGGTGAGAGCAAGCTCTGTCCCAAAATCGACTGGTAAACTTGGTGCCATGATCAGTGGTGATATTGTCCGGTACGCCTCGTTTGCAGATCATCTGTTTGAAGATTATTTCTGCTAGCTCTGGGGGGTGAATGTCCTTTCAGCTGGGGAGGTAGATCGCCAATTTAGTCAAGCGGTCGACAATCAACAAGATCTCAGTTTATCCCAATGCTGTTAAATCTGTCACGTCCGTAACGAAATCCATGGTAAGTCCCTTCCTGCAACGAGAAGCATCAGGCAGTGGCACATCAGCAAAAAACATTTCCGTCTGGGCGGACTGGCTGCGTCAGAGTGGACGCGCTCTGTCAGAGCTGTTAGAGACACCCCGGTGGTGGATTACTCCGCGCACGGCGTCAATACCACGTGTCGAGTTGCATATCGCCCTCCGATCGCTGTTTCTCCTTTTCTTCTCGCTCTGTCGATCTCCTATTTTAAACAAACACTCTGGCGTTGTGGCCAACTGTGACCATACGTCGGAATGGGTTCATTGTGTACACGCTTGCATCAGGATTGCAATGCATAAGGATCCACCCAATTGCGCGGATCCACGAAATCTCGCAAAGAGCGAGTGAGACCAAAAGTTGGGAATGATAGAGTGTGTATTTTCGTTTTATGACAAGATGAGATGAAAATGAGATGCTGTCTATCTATCTACCCCGGGGTCTCCCGAATATATACTCCGCTTCGCTCATTCCACCTCCGTTACCTCTCTATCTCCGTACACCCACCGTTGCTCCTTAGCGATATACTTGGAGACCGTGATCGAGCTAGTTTGGAGATGTACTTGGAGGCCGAGATCGAGTGAACTAAGAGATGCACTTGAAGGCCGTGATCGATGGAGTGTGACCTGGAGGCCGTGATCGATCGAGTTTGCAGATGCACTGGGAGGCCGTGATCGAGCGAGTTTGGAGATGCACTTGGAGGCCAATATCGAGTGAACTGAGAACTGCACTTGGAGGCCGTGACCGATTGAGTTTGGAGATGCACTTGGAGGGCGCGGTCGAGGTAACTCAGAGTTGCACTTGGAGGCCGTGATCGATTGAGTTTGGAGATGCACTTGGAGGCCGAGTTTGAGTGAACTCAGAGATGCACTTTGAGGCCATGATCGAGCGAGTTTGGAGATGTAATTGGAGGCCGAGATTGAGTGAACTGAGAGCTGCACTTGGAGGCAAAGATCGAGCGAGTTTGGAGATGCACTTGGTGCTGTACTTGGTGTATGCTGTACTCGGTGTTGACTCATGACTATGGCATGGAGAGATAGAGAGGGATGACTTAACTTCGTGTTCTTAGGTGATGGTAGAGTTGAGCACAAGAAAGAGAGAGATCAGAGGAGATGGGGGAAATCATCATGAGAAACTGGGACTTGAGAGAATTTTGTGTGCCAGTCAATTGACCATCCCCGATACGGCAGGTATGAGTCCCGATCCGGCGGGTAATATCACCGATAAGGGGTCTTCTAAACCCAATCAGGCAGGTCATACTCCTGATTTCTCATAGCCGCTCGTATTCTCCATATCGTTCTCATCTTCATCCCCCATCTCCCTCTTTCTTGTTCACAACTCTAACATCATCGCAAGAACACAAAGTTTAGTCATCCCTGACTATCTCTCCATGCCATAATCATGAGTTAACACCGAGTACAGCATACACCTAAGATTGTCTGTCGTCCCGTCATTCTCACGATTTCGTGTTGACCCTGAATGTAGATTCAGCTTCTGGTGTACCTCCCTACCGATCCACCGCCACCGGCCAGTTCTCCATATGAACTTTAAAGGTGAAGTCAACTTGTCACATTCCCACGGTTTTGAGTTAACTAACCGATGAATACAGTCTCAGCACCTGGCGCGCCTCTCACCGACCGCCTCCAGATTGACCACCTCCAAGTACTCCTCCAATCTGGCTTGATCATAGACTGCGACAAGTGCATCTCCAAACTCGCACGATCACGGCCTCCAAGTACATCTCCAACCTCGTTCAACTACGGCCGCCCAGTGGATTTCCAAACTCGATCGATCACAGCCTCCAAGTCCAGCTCTCAGTTCACTTGATCTCAGCCTCCAGGTGCATCTCCAAACTCGCTCGATCATGGCCTCCAAGTGCAGCTCTCAGTTCACTCGATCTCGGCCTCCAAGTGCATCTCCAAACTCGCTCGATCATGGCCTCCCAGTGTATCTCTCAGTTCACTCAATCTCGGTCTCCAATTGCATCTCCAAACTCGCTCGATCACGGCCTCAAAGTGCATCTCTGAGTTCACTCGACCTTGGCCTCCAAGTGCATCTCCAAACTCACTCGGTCACGGCCTCCCAGTACATCTCCATGCTCGATCGATCACGGCCTCCAAGTGCATCTCTAAGTTCCCTCGACCTTGGCCTTCAAGTGCATCTCCAAACTCGATCGATCACGGCCTCCAAGTGCATCTCCGAGTTCCCTCGACCTGGGCCTCCAAGTGCATCTCCGAGTTCCCTCGACCTCGGCCTCCAAGTGCATCTCCAAACTCACTCCGTCACGGCCTCCCAGTGCATCTCTGAGTTCACTCAATCTTGATCTCCAATTGCATCTCCAAACTCGCTCGATCACGGCCTCGGAGTGTATCTCTGAGTTGTAGATTGGTAGCTATATAGATACATAGATACATAGATGAGAATACAACCTGAATACATGCGTTTTAAAAATCGTTGCACGATTAGTAGTCGCTATTAGTTCCAGGCGCACCAGCAGCGTTCCCAAAGAAGGTGTTGTTTTTCCCTGAATGCTCAACTGTGATTGGAGGTGCTCCCAGACCCTCACGGGTTTGTCGCCAGAGCTTCCAGGGGCTCTGCTCTGCAACGCGACCCGTCGCCTGGGCGATGGGCAGCGTGTAATTCTCCGTCAGACGGTATGAGGTTCTGCCAGAGCCGTCAGAGCCGTCCGGAACACCCGGGTGTTTCAGACGCAAATTAGGGTTGTTGCTAATGCATGTTTAGTCCATACGGTGTGTGACACTGTGCTTGATTCGGTGGCACAACTCACTGCCGGCAATGCAATTCCGAATCTCCGAATCTATCGCACTGCAATAATCATCTCGTCATATGAGCTCGGCACTCTTCCCAGCTCCGAAGTAACTGGATTCCGTTTTGTCGTGGACATGGCTGGCCACTCTCCTGCAGAGAGCCGCTGGCCCATATACCCTTGTCTCATAGATCTGATCTCTGGCAATTGATCTCCATTGTCTCACAGTGGCAGTTGAAACATCAAGCAAGGTTGGCCGTATTGCTGAGGATAACAATTCTGTCTCCTGGGTTGCCTTGATTTCTGTTAGAAGCTCATGATATGATTCAGTGATGGTGGTTGCTGCGAAGGTGGCTAGGAGCTTTGCCATCATATTCTCATAGCCGATCACATAGTCAGGTTTTCCTAATAGTCTGTCTGCTCAGTTCTTATTGCATTGCAGGTGGTCAATATTGAAGTCGTACGAAGACAGGATCTCCACCCATCTAGCTCACCTCCAGGATAGCACTTTTGACATTTGGAAATATTCAAGGGTCTTATGGTCGCATTGTGTGAGGACCTTATGATTCGCTCCCATGAGGTAGTGGCTGCATTGCTTCATTGTCACCATGTTGGCCAAGAGCTCCCGATTGTAAGTGTTTTGGTTGTATTCGGCGCCTGGGGACTTCCGACAGTAGAAGTTGACATGTCTGGGAATGCCCATATTGTCATACTGGTTGAGAATGCTGGTTATGACGAAGACGCTTCCATCTGTCTGCAGAATAATGGGCATTGCCTGGTCGAGATGGTTGAGAATTGGTGCATCGGTGAAGGCTCTATTCAACTTGGAAGATGCAACTTCCACATCCGAAGTCCAATCCCATTTGAGATGTTTAGGTGTCCTGGATATTTCTGCTTTCTTCAGCAGGTCTGATATTGGTGTTGTTACCGCTGCATATTTCCTGATGAACCACCTGTAGAGGGTTGTGAATCCAAGCAGCACTTGCATGTCCCGAACGGACTCCACAGTTGGCCAATCCTTGATTGTTCACATACGGTCCCATTCCATGCCCATCGCATTGGGGCTAATGATCAACCCTCCAAAGCAGACTTCTGTGACTCCGAAATGGCACTTCCCGTCGTTGGCGTGGAGGATAAATTTTTGAAGCCATTCTAGCACTTTCCATACCCGATCTTTGTGATCCTCCTCATTGGTCGGGTATATCAGTATGTCATTGAGGTAGCCCACAACAATGTCGTCAATGCAAGGCTGTAAACAGTCGTCGATATTAGGTTGGAATGGAGCTGGCCTGTTTGCCAACCCACACAGCATAGCTGGGAATTTGAACTGACCAGACTGGGTGTGAAAAGTGGTTTTGTACTTGTCACTATCCTGTATTCGGATCAGGTGATAGGCAGTCAGATGGTCCAGTGTTGTGATTATCCGAGCTCTGCACAATCTGCCAAACATCTCTGGGATCAGTGGGAGAGGATATTGGTTCTTCACTGTGGATTTATAGAGAGCTCAGTAGTCCCCACACAGTCGTAACCTGCTGCCCTTCTTCTTCGCAATTGAGATTGGTGCTGGCACGGGCGATGATCATCGCTAGATGAATCCATTGGCTATGTTCCTTTCGATTTAAGCCTGGAGAGTTTTTAACACCACTTCCGAAAGGTTATAGATTCGGCTATATGGAGTATTGAAGCCTGGAACCAGATTGATCGCGTGGTCAATTGTCCTGTGCGGTGCAAGAGTCATTGCCATATCTTTACTGAATATCTCCACATAGTGATTGTATCTCATGGGGATACCACCTGCATCATCCGTAGGTACAGTACCTGTTCCAGCATCTGCATGTCAGCCTTTGATCTCCAACTTGGGATTTGGAATGATGGCAAGGAAGGTCCGGGAATTGCAGGTGAAGCGGTTCGCCCAGACACAAGCCAAACTCCACTAATCCAACACTCCCATTGTGACTCGGCGAGCCGATTGCAGTCATTCAAGCGTCCAAGGATGCTCGTCTGCCGCAACTAATGCCGCTGCTCCCTGCTCACTCGTCCAGCACTTTTGGCTGATAGTCCCAATCTCACCTGGATTTCCGAAGTGGTGACCTCTAAAGTCACTCCCATCTGTCCTCTGCATTCCCCAATTCAGAGGGCGAATGTTTCAATGGTCTGATCGCTAGCTAAGAGATCTTCGAATGTGGTTGCTTGGAGAATTTCAATGTCTGGTGTGGGACTGTCCTCACCACTCTCCCTTGGTTCTTCTTCTAGATCCACAGGGATCTCCAACGTCACGTTGATTGTGCGTTGACTCCCACCAATGTCTCGCAGCCGTACGTTAGTACCTTCTTTATCCCCACCTTCGTACCACTTCACTATCATTCCAGATCTGCCAACCTTCCCTTGGCCGCCAGGGTTTCTGAATGAAGGTAATTAACCGGTCGTCCAGACGATCGCCGGCTTGCGGGTTTTGAAGCATTGTAATCCCAGTACCCGATTGTATGCTCTCATTGGAAAGACCAACACCTCTGGTTCATGGACCGCGGCTAAGTGATCCGGATATTTGACCGCCATCGCTCTCTTGTGGTTCTCCGTTGCATTAGCGATCACCTGACCATCCAGCCAGTGAGTTGTGATGTGTGCCGCTTTGTGGGGTAGTCTAAGTGTATTGAGAAGTTGTGGATACATGAAGATGCATGTAACACCGCAGTCGAGGAGTGCTCCTGGTCTCTGCAATTCTCTGTGTTGATCTCGGATCTGGATTTCGTCGACAATATGCGATGAATCAGGTCTTGCCATTACACCTATATATTGAGTTGTCATGACAGCTTTCGGGCTCTCTAACACAAGCCTCGGCCTTAGTAAAATCTGATCAGGTTGAATTCTCTCTAATGTTGCCTTGGACGCCCTCATACCCAATGACTGGAATCCAATCTCCCATTCGTCCATCCTCTCCTGCCGAGCTGGAGACCAAGAGATGTAAGTTAGTTTTATGGTTGTTGACTATCCAAGGAGTGCTGGGGTAGGATTTGTTTTCCGTCCCCTGGAGGTGCAGTGTTTTCGGGGAAGTTGGCAAATTTATGTTTGGTGCTCCGGAATGTGTAATGATTACGTGACCCGCAGTATATGCATCGTCCTTCCGATTTCGGACTTTTATAGAGCTCAGGTGAGACCCATGGCGGGGGAGTGGATTTATCAACATTATCCGACGTGGAAGTCTCTAGTTTCAGTGCTTCCGCTGTCTCCGATACAGATGGTTGGAAGTTGTGTTTCTCACCGCCTTGTGGAGATGTTTATCCTCAGAGCATTTGCTGATGATGTGGCTGCTGCGGTTGGGGTTATTTGCCGTCCAGCTTGACCTAGGAATCCACGGCTCGGTCGAAAATCTCTTCCATGCTGTTGAATTTTCCTTTCTTTGGATTCAATGGCTTGTTCTTGGACCTAAGTCCTGGTCGTAGTCCGCTCTAACCAATTTCGTCAAGGTTCCCGTTGTCCTGTGGGCGCCTTACCAATGCTCTCCCCTTTAGTTTGATTCGATTGGTGTAGACTCTCACCGGTTTATTTTCTCCTTGAGGTAAGTTGGTCATACACTTCATTGCCACATTGAGTTTTCGGTCCTTGTCTCAATACCCCATTTCCATTTCTTTCGAGATGCTCTTGAAGTCATCCAAAGAGTGATCGGAGTCTCTCTGTAGGTCTCGAAGCCAGTCCACTGGATCCATCAGCTCTGTCTGAATCACTGCCAGGTAAGGGTGATTGTTCCATGTGCTGAGAAGGCTTGCAGTATATTTGACTTTTTCGGGATCTCCATGGGGGAGTAAGTGCACATTGGATTGGAAGTTAGATCATAACGTGTTGAGGAGGTTATTAAGTGCCGGTGCTCTGCCGGAGTACAATTCTGGATGGGTCATATCGAAGATTTTCATTTTCGTTGCTTCTGGTCGAATACGCTCTCTGCTGTATTGCTGGTTGTCCTCCATCAGTTCGGTATTTTGCATACATAGTTCAGTATTTTGTTGAATAGTATTGTTGAGCATTTCTCGTGGTTCCTCCATCATCGATTGCATAGACGCGACGTCACATTGCATGGTAGGCTCGAGATTGCTCTGGGTGTCGCACAGAACGTTGCTCAGGTTGACACCTAGGCTATTGCTCAGGTTATGTTCAATGTCAGGCACTGGTTTCTTTGTTGTCGTGATCCTTCTCATCATGAATGTCATCCTTGGGATCTACAGAGGATTTTCGGGTGAGAGTAGAGGATAATCGACTCAGAGCTGATTGTAGGTATTCCGTGCTCGAATGTATACTAGCCAAGTGCAATTGACCTGTGGCAGTTTTCTGAGGAGCTATAATAGACAATTGACGATAGAATTGATGCGTAAGCTGTTCATATCATGTCGAATGTGTCGTTTTTTGACAATAGGGGAAAAACACATGTATCCTCATGAGCGAAATGTATTCGATAACTTAAAATTGAATATAATTCAAAGGCAGGTATGCCTACGTCTAGCCACAGACGTCTAATATGATAATATGGTTGCACTCAGGAGCGACTGAATGTAGAGCGAGTTGATCGAGGCAAGATATTCGATACTGCTCTATATGTCGCAGTGGCGATCCATATACAATACAGCTTACCCGGCCATGGTTCGTGTGTCGGGATTACACATGTTACGATTCACAATTAGTTTTAGCTGGGTTCAGGTGAGGTATATCTCGTTTGGACAAACAAGAATGATTGCTTTGCAGATTCACTGAAGATGATGCACGAACACTGCCATATGCAACGAAGCTTGCTTCTGCCAATCATCGTGTTTCAATGAGATTCATATCCAGCATACTACCAGGTCATGTCTGAACAGACAGAGGATTACCCTGAATTGCTGACTCGGCAGTGGTTAGCCAATATGCCATTATATCGCAATATAAGCTTATCACTATCTCGCGATAAGAAGAACTTGGGTACTGTCCAGCCCAAAGAATAGTCTCGGCCTAACCATGGTGTGACTGAGAGATTTTTGGCATTGGCTGATGATATGAGACCTGAAGTATCCCGGCTTAGCAGTTAGATAAAGCAACGTCCCAGTGGAATGTTAATGTGGAGCTATGTGAGAAAATCTACATTGGAATAGTATTTGGTGGTTGCTGATTCAATCTATCATGCAAGCCAAATAGCCTTTAAGGTGAGATTCTAATTTGCAGACAGCATCTGTGGCTAGAATCAGTAGAAAGTTCCAATTACTGAAGCATACATGCACAAGATGTCCAAGTGGGAGATACAGTCTGATATTGTATCACACAAGATATCATATGATGGAGGGCCTGATTCCAATTAGGAGTAAATCTTTCAAAACGACATGCTCAGATGTTACGATGACCAAAGGGATGCATTGCAATTAATTCTGGGTGTATTCATTTCAATGTAAGTCAAGATTGCATTAATACGTTCAAGAAAGCAATCATTCATGGTGTAGAAGTCTTGGTTTACAAACCCTGGTTGATGACTATATAGTGATCTTATTGTTTCGGCAACGAAAAGAACAATCTTTGGAAGGAAATAGTCCATCATACCCATCAGCAAAGAATGATGTGAAATATCATTGTATTTTTATGATAAGTATGTCTAGTTTTTCATTTCGCAATCCATTACGTTTTGTTGTGGCAGCACCACACTATTTATAAGTATTACCTTTATCTTAAGATACTGACATTCTATTTCAGTATTGAATGGGTACTATGTTTGAATCTGATGGTGACATTATGGTATACACCTTCAAAACTATTGTTGCCCACTGCGGCACCCATACTGATACTTTTGCTGCACTGTCTGCCTGGTGGGTATTGTCTCTGACAATTTTGGAAGAAAGGTGTATGAATTATATCAATAATTTGCGAATAAGGCATGATAATATTAAAGGCAAGGATGTTTAAACAACTTCAAGTAGTCAGGTGATTGGTACTTTTTACCGTAATATTCATCCCAATAGATTGGGCGAAGTAAGTTGTCGAGAAAGACAATCTCCGTTCATAAGCAATACTCCTGTAGTAATTTGATCAACGCTGAAATTCAATCCTTCCACAAATTACAAGGAAAATTCTTTAAGATAGACTTGGAAAGGAAATATTGAACAGAGGCAAGTAACTGCTAAGCACCAATCTTGATTGAATATTACTCTCTAAGATAGATCAGATTAGTATCTAAGAAATCAGGTCTATAGCCATACCAAATATCTGTACATTGGCTATATGTACCCTGCTAATCGGCAGTACAATACACCTGTTGTACACCTGGGACAGGTTTCCTGGAGTGCATGAAACACAGAGCATGGAAAGATGCAGTGTGTGTTTCATATTGTGATCAGATGATATCTATCCTATGTAGGCTGTCATGCGCCACACACCTCACCTCTGTAATTCCACCTAACCTTATACCCACTCTAGGAACAATATGACATTACAATAAACTGAATGCACATATATTGACTGCAAGAAACATGTTAAACCCAACGTAAACAAATTACAATCCTCACTACATGCATACCTGCATACTTCTTCAACAATGCATTATATCCTGTCTGTATATTCAACCTTCAGTTAATTGCGAGAAATTGCAAAACCGATCAATTAAACTGAAATCTCACTGTTTAAATATTATTAATGGTCAGTGTGACCTTACACCAGGATTGACTAAATCGCTTGTGTTGTTGTCGGATGCTGGTGGAATGATGCAGATGGGTATATTGGACAAGTTTCTCTTGTACTGTGGTGACAGATTGTCCCAATTGTCCACAATTCTAATGCACTGCCAAGCAACCTGGAGTTAGTGTAGGATTCATATCAGGTAATCTGCCTTCCTGCCTGGTCACTCTTTGAGAGCTGCTACATATGCTAGTGGCAATCGCAATGCTGTGGGACTTGGGGGATCTCTGTTGGTTAGAATTGTCGCATTTTTTTGGGGTCAGATTGGTTTGTATTTGGTAAGAGCCAGTGGCATTGTACCAGCCAGAATCTTGGCAGGTGTTAACAGAGTTGGACTGGCCCCAGTTCTGGTGGCAGCTGACAGAATCATATAGGCCAGTTGTGCAGTGGGCACAGGCCACAATTTACCAGTACATTACAAAGTTGGAATATTTATTCCATCATCTGATCCATTGTCCAAATTGTATTTTTAATCAAGCCAGTCAAGAATCGTCTCCACTATGCTCAACTGCCATCCAATCAGAGCATATGAAATACAGGTAGAATTTGCAATGCAGTCATAGATTTTTGAAATGCAATTTACTTGCCAAGTAAGTGTGAGGTCCTAATGATTAATCTCCGTGATGCGTATTCATGATCTAGCAGACTATTGATACAAAACATTTTGATCGCATTGTGGTTGTATCTCATTCAATGACCATTATGCAGAGTGACAACATGCACTAAGAGAATGTTCTGTGGAGCAAGGCGAAATATGAAGAGCACTGGCAGTATCTGGAGTGTTCATGGGTAGTGCAGGAATAGAGTTGAAGCTCGAAGTGGCAGTGGTTCAGGTTGAGAATATGTCAAACTCCATGTTGTCAATTTGGTATAGACTGATGTAGTTGTTTATTGTAAAAGTTATATTGATTATTGATTATTTGTTATGATTTAACTGGCAGCAATTGTTAAAGTGTTTGACGGGTGGGGGGAGTTGAATTGTACAGTTCATTGATAGTTGGTTATTTGGAATGTTGAAAGGTTAAGCAATTAATAAACTGGAAGGGAAATTTAGTAATAATTCTTTTAATTTCCAATCTGAATGTGGTTCCAGATTTGCACAGTATGCTCTTCTCATATCTCTTCCCCACACAGTGGCTGCTTCCCCCTCCTCATCCCCAGCTTGTACTCTTCAAATTGCAATATCTTGTTGACTTGCATATTATTCCAATTCAATATTATGTGCACACAATCAATTATCATCCCCACTCATATTTGGTGTTTCAAACTGGGATCAATACACAGGGGGTCATTCTCGATTGTGCACTGAGGCAATCAAGTACATTGCAATCCTTTTACTTCCTCTAGCTTCCAGATGCCCATCACTGATGTATCATGATATATTTTAGTCAAGAAGTTTGTCAGCTCGACATTATCTTGTACAGCCAGTGGACATGTTTCCAATCACTGGGCAATATCCACCCGATGGGAGGGTCCTCTACACCTAATGGCTAGTTTGATGTCTTGAGAATGCTATATCCAAGTTTTGTACATTAAAGCAAAGTTAGAATATGGCCAATCTTGGACACATTGATTGGCTACATGATCGAAGCAATGTAGGGTGGTATCTCTCAACTCCAATACTATCTGAACAGCAACAAAAATCTCATCTTATGTTTGCTCCTGCTGTATGGCCCTTGGTTGCTAGCAGTGATACTGTATGATTCAATATTTTGGTGCAGTTGAAAGTATTACACAGTCTGGTTTGACAGCACAAGTGAATTGACCTCAGCTATTCCATGTTGTATGTGCAAGGGGGATTATGTGGTCCCACATCTCTCCGTGGTTCTGTTGACCTGAATTACACCTACTGAGTAGTCAATCCCCATTCTCTTGAGCTCTGTGAAGTCAGCCATGTATATGGATCGCACATCTGCTTGCAATCTGTATTTGCAGTGGATTACTCTATTCCCCTTGGAATGGTAGAGGGTCATGTTGTTTATCTAGATAAGATCATATTTCACAAAGTGGTTGGTCCAATTGTTGTACTGTGCTTCTCCACTCACAACATACACTGTTTAGGTTTCCAAAATGATAATGCTTCTTTCCATTCTCAAGTCTCTCATGATTTCAACTATCCTGAGTTTTAGATGATGTGCCCCTTCGAGGTAATGGAGATATTCCAAGGCTTCCACAATGAGGTGATACTCCCATTGGATTTTGGACATGCTCAACATTGTTATTTCGACTTGCTGCCATTTGTTACTAAAGGTTAGGTGATCTATAAATATATCTTACAATCAATATGGTCTCAACAACAACAACTTCAACTTCTTCACACAGTATTTGATATTGGCATATTCTGCTGGGTCTCAGTACTGCTCAACTATCTTTATACAGTCTTGTCACATCCATGCCTCCTGGGTAGGATCTTTATAGCTAGACTTGTTTTCATCTGAATCATGGTACTTACCAACATCCCAGCTGGGTGTTCTTGTTGTATCTGCAAGCAGTCAATCAAATATTCTGAAATATGGTATTTTATTGCTTCCCACCCACATTGCGCCAAATTGTATGCATTCTGTTCATTTTGCCACTTCTGGGGCCCCAGTAATTGGCATATTATTTTATCACTCCATTTATCTTCTGTTACTAGTTGGGACTCAACAAATGGTTTAGATGGGGTGGTGTTCTTCCTACATTCTGTTTTGGGTTCTAACAGTCATTCCCATTAACTTTTGGACAATGGTTCCCCTGGATGACACTACATTTCTGATGGTGATGCAATACTTACTTACGGTTGCCCCCACAGACAATTGTGTCTGTCATTGATCCCCATGCAACCAATTTACACAATGAATTTCATTGCCATATACATGGGGTTGAGTTAGAGACCAGTATGCATATTAGGTCACTGGAGGCTAAATTTGGTGGGTGCATGATTGTGTTTGTATGGGTTTGCCCAAGATATTTGGGGGAATATTAAGATACGGTACTCTCCTCGAATGGTATCAGTCTTCCTCAGCACCCATGTCTTCCCTGTCACCTCTCTGTTGGGCATTCTTATACATTATCTATTTCTAGTACTACTAGTCTGGGGTATTATTTGTATTGTTCTGCTATCACACCCACCTTGATTACATAAATCTAATCTCAACATCCAGTTGTTGGTAGTGTTAGTAAAGGTTCAATTTTGGGACATTTTCTGATATGATTGGTTCAGGATAATCACGAATTGGCCAGTTAGCTCCGGACTTGTGGCAAACTGTTGCTTCAATTTATTCCATTAATATTTATCCAAAATTATGTAATAGAAGTACAAAATATTCCATTTCGGACTGCTCACCTGTGGGATGCCTCAAACATTTACTTTCTGCCGAACTGTGCATGCTGCTTTGAAATAATTGTCTTTTCCGGCGCAAAAATTACGTTTTTGGGCTACTGGTTGCTGAGGTTTGATTATTACAAAATTCGGAAACTGCCAATAGATTTGCCATCCAGAGATGCATATTTTTTAAACAAAACACTAAACTCTCCAATTAATAATTGTTGCCTTAACATGATAGTTCAATTGAAAAATCACATATTTTTGATGGGGTACGGACAGTGCCATGCAGACCTAAGAAATTGTCCCGGTCCAGAACTGTATGCTTTCCTAATAGCAGTTTTGTGGGCAAGCGAATATCACTGATATACAATGTCAGCACTGTTACAGCATTGAGCTGTTTGCAAAAGATAATTGCAATATCGGTGGTGTCCTCGGACAAGTTTTGAAACTTGATATCCTTCCGCAACATTGAGAACAGGAGATATATAAATAATGCATTAGCAGTGACTCATATTAGATGATCTCTGCGAAGTTACAAATATGCTTTGTACTTCAAACAGTTCTCAATTCTAGGCCCAGTCCCAATACTGTTAGCCTGTGATGTTAGTGGCCACTACAATGCCACCACATTGGAATTACTCACTACATTTGCTTGGTTCCAGTGCATGTTAAATATCAATCTCAGTATGAGAGACTCAGCGCTGCCTGTATAGGTAAGGTTATTTCCCTGGCTGTGGAGAATTGCAAATGAAAATTTTGAACTCTGGGTAGCTGTTCTGTCTCTGCATTCCTCTCATCATTCATGCATTCTTTTACTTCTACATAATCAACAATTAATTACCAGATTGGCCCCACCTGGATGTTACATATATTGTGATAAACTGGCACAAATGCTGCTACTATTTGGCAGCGGTCTATGGCAGTGAGGTTACCTTATGTGCCTTGCGCAGTGGAAAAGCCCACGAAGCACTGCATATCATCACACAGTACCTTCTGGATGAAAATATCTCCGGCATCAATTAAAGCAGGAATATAAGTAATGGTAAGAACGCCGTATATTTCTATATGTATGCATATGACAGCATATGGGGAGATATGGTTGCACATGTGACTCTTGTGGTACATCACGGTTACACAAGGTAAAATTATGGCTGCCACTCACCGACAAATGATTAGTTGTCAAGAATATATGGCAGTTATATATTACTTGACACACCTTATGCCGTTGGCAGGTCTACAATTCTAACCGCCATTACCTCATTCCCATGTATAGGTGGAGACACCCTTCGTGGTGATATAGCTGTATTGATGGGAAAAATCAGTGAAACAAGATACAAATCAGAATATGTCTGCCTAAATACATCTTGAAACGTTGTTGAACTGATTGGTTCCATAAATGTACTCTCCCTGTTAATTGGCATCACAGGAAAACAACTCCTCTATCTATTGGTGGCACAAACCAATGCCCACACCAATTGTACCCGCCTGAGAACTATAAGAGAGTAACACATTAAGAAAGTAAGAATGGATGAAAATCTCATTCAAAAGGCCCTATCACCTCCCTCTGAGTCAAATCAACAAGGGAGTATTGTTGAATGCTCTTGGTAATATACATCGACCAATTGTTGTGCATTCCCAAGATTCTTGCCAAAATCTCACTCAGTGCATACTGATCAGTAACCTGCGCACTGTGTTTGATAATGATGCGGGTGAAAATTGCACTTTTGGATTAAGATTTAGTTGAATTCCCAGTCATCATTGTATCTGCAATAGTCAGTTGAGGTTCAGATGGCTGCTGGCTGACATCTGGGGGTGTGTTACCGTGGAAGAACAAGCCATTGAAAGTGTTCTGTGAGTGAACTGACTACAGAAAGTGTAAGGTGTAAGTATACTTGATCATAACTTGACATACATTATATGGTTCGGTTCGTCCATATGCAAAGTTCATTTATGGTGTTCCAGTTTGGATGTGCTGTGTTGAAATGCAGACCTTGTCTAGTACCATGTAAACCACCTTGTTGCCACTGGAAAATTTCCTCTGACAAGGTTGAACCACTCCCAAGTTCTTGAAGAGAGTTTCGTATGTATCAACAATGATGGCTGTGAATGAGTCAGCTTCCATCTCCGAGTACATGCGGGATTGTTGCTTCAGGGCAGAATTCTGCATTACTGAATAGTCGTGGTATATTATGAAGAATGGAGTCATCTGTGGAGATTGGTGTAATATGTTCGTGTATTTGAATTCAGCTAGCAGGATAAGAAGGACACAATTGTCATAATACTAATTGCTGAATGATTGCATTTATTAGACCAGTATCATCGTATGGTAGTCTGTCTGCGAATGTGGCTGACTTTGGCAAGCTGCCATGATGAACAGACCAGATCTCAAACAGGAATATACCTGTGTCTACAAACAGTGTGTAAGTTGGGTGACATTTGCCATCACCAGGTTGGTGGGATGCGATGCGTGGAAATACAGATATTGAAGCAATACCTTGCAAATTCCGCATTGTTGATAGCCATGTGACATAGTGAGTAGATTCCCATCAAGGCTAGTTCGCCCATAGTAGGAAGAATTCAGGAACCGCGTGATGCCATTGACTAGTGTTAACAACAGGTCCAAATTCCTGGTTCGGTTCTGTGTCACGTTCCAACCTGGAACCTGATGGTTGGAATGGGCTTTACCACACGAAATCCCAGACTGTTGCAATTGGGCCGGTTTTACTCTCAATATCCTGGCATTTTAACCTTACAAGTTTGGCTTCAATTGAGAATCTGATTCTGATCGTATCATGGGATGTTCAGTACGTAGGATGTCCAGTATCGCTCTTTCACCTCCCGGGTTCAGAATGGCGATGTAACCAATATTGGTTCTGTCACGATCAACAACCCGCAAATTTTGTATCAAATTTGGCATGATTCTCAATCTATTTCTCTTTCTCTTCATTGCCTTAAATGTGTGTTTCCCTTCTTTTCTCCACCAAAAGCTTCTATTTAGATTGTAAGCTGCGCAATGCTCCTAACACTTGGACCCTTTCTGTCCTCGATCCACTCTTGACTGTATTACCGTGATGACGTTGGCGTATCGAATGCGTTGTCGATTTGCCGTATTTGCCCCCTGGACCTGGCGAAAGGTCCTTTTTCAGAGCATTTACCATTGGATTTTGTCGTAACCTTGTTGTTGGGTAAGATGTTGGATGTTGCAGGCGATGGACCACATAGAGGCAAGCTGTATCTTTTATGTCAACGTTGGTAGGTTTGATCAATTTAAATTAAGCAAAATCAGCGTTTTGACAATCACTTCATTGGGAATCATTATGCTAACCGTGCATCATGACTTATCGGTTAGTGTGTGATTCACGTCAGATCCCAGCACTATCATGAGACAACACTCACCAGACTTTGTTTCCATTGAAGAATGTCCTTGTTCTATCGATCAAACATGAGATAACAGCTGTCGTTAATTACGATGTATCCCGTTCCTCTCACAAATAACATTGGACTGACTTACAGCAAATCACGGAACCATTGGAATCCCCTGCAGCGATGTGCTGTGCAGCTTTACGCCACGGAATTTGGCTTGAATTGAAGGTGCAAGTTGGCTGTCACTGATTCCATTTTGACTTGTAGCTAACTATAGAATCTTCAGGACTTCCCACTTCTTTTCGTGATCATCTTCCTGTCCTCTCCACAACAGTAAGTCATGTCTCCAGAAACACTTCAACCAGGTGGTATTGGAGCCAAATCGAGCCGAACGACAGGTGTTTCAACCAATGCGCCAACCGGTGAGACACCGCAGCAACCCAGACACCAGTTAGTGCACCAGGAAGCTGCAATTGTAGGCACCGAAAATATGAGCCAGGACGCACATATACAAACAGTACAGAATCCGGAAGCAGCAAGTTTAAGAAGCAGCATGCAATCAGATGTGAGTCAATTGGTATTGATGTAGACGGTGGTCAACTAGAGATAAAACCCCCAGCTGGGGTATGCTGAGAGCGATGTGACGTATTTATTGCTGCCTATGACGGGCAACCTCGCTGGTTGACCAAGTTATTTGTCCGCACAGTCTGTTAAATTGAATATCAACATGTTCTCAGTTCGGGGATTTCCGCAGACTATTACGGATCTCGAAGTGTAAGAGAAGGCTGAATAATATATTGTATCTAACAGTTATAGAATAGTTGTTTGGTTAAGAAAAATGGAAGGAATATTCAGTTACGAAAGAAATGATAGATGAGTACTATATGGATTAAGAGAAAGTTTCAAAAAAGATCACTCGGGATGGTTATAAGGGATTAGAGGGAAAAATGTGATTTTTCACGACGGAGCAACCGTTGTGCTCACTGCTCTTAGTGAAGGGGGTGAGTTTTGCTGTTTTCCCTGAATGACGATAATGGTACTTGATGAGACCAGAGGCATAAGACCGATGCAAGAGGTTATTCAAGTTACGCCTGTAGTATGCCTTTTAACGGTGGTTCATACTAGTTGTGGGAAGATTGCAGACAGCTGTGGCTGGCAAGAGTTCTTGCAACCATTAAGCTGGTTTCTATCGTCTTTCATTCTCTAGGGTGGCACATGTTGATGCAGGCAGAGATATGTCAATGCGCAAGTAGGAGGATTCCTCACCCCTACCTGTAATGGGAACGGATCCGGTGGGGGACATCACGGTCTGCAGAACAAGTCTGGGGCTAAGAGTGACGAACAGAGGGAACTATAATGTTGGCATTCGGCCTAGAGTGAGCACTTCTTGTTTCTTTAAGTGGTCTGGATTGTAATGTTGTGTCATATAGCAATGTTAGCGGATACGTTCAGGGTCATGTGTTGGCATAGTATCGACTGGTCATCAAGTAATTCTAAGAGCAATGAATATGAGGGGTTATTAATTGCAACTACAGAACCCATGTGTTGCAAGATGTTTAAGTTGAACGTATGGTCTGATGGGTTATATATCATAATACCTGGGAAGAGTACATTCATTGGAATATACGGCGCTTACACGTTAGAGTTATGAGAGATATAATCATAGTTGGAAAAGTGTGCATTCCTTAGAATGCAAGGCGCAGATACGATGCTATCAAGGAGGGGCTTGATAGTCGAGACCTGACTATAAAAGAGATCACATTGTTCTGGAAATAAAGGAACAGGCTCTAGCAGCAACAGAAAAAACGATACCTACCAGTGAAGAATAGTCTGATAAATTATTGCGTTTTTCTGATACCTATATGTATTATCTATACATAAAATCTATTAGCTGTCTGTAGCCGCAGCCCCGCACCTTGTCAAGTATTATCAGATGAACGACTGTTACATTCACTAATGATAACAACGTCATAGTGTATGCCCTCGAAAAGGTTATACTTTACACCAGCGAATTGCAACATATATTCTTGGCCCAAAGCATTTAGTGGATAGCCGCTGTTATTGGATTACAAGAAGGATTGATAATACACATCGATAACCATAAGAAGAGGACTGCTATTGGAACCCACAAAGCACTCAAGGAGGATCGTCAAGTTACCAATACCGACAGAGATTTATATCCGGAGCGAAGGGCTAGGCTTTTCGACATTCGAGGAGTATCTGCCACTCTGCGAGACCTGACAGAAGCTCAATGAGGCGACAAGGTATTGGACCGCGCCGAGCGATTTGTTGTGGAATCTCTAAACGCTCGGAGCATGATTAATAGGAGTTGAGTCAGTCCCCTACCTCAGACTAGAAGGCAGCTCAAGAAGGCTCGGAAGATTAAGCGGCTGGAAGAAGCTACGCAGTGTTCCGAAGTATTACTACAGACATGCTTACAACGAATACGACATCAGCTAATTTAGAACCTTTGTGCAGAATAGTGACATTATCAATGGCCGTGAACCTAGTACGTACTTGTTACAAGTATTGTGACTTATGGTAAAGCACCCCCGAAACAGAGACAAATCTTGCGGTCAATGTCCCAGGAAATAGACGAAACAGGCTATAATGACCATAGGGCAGGCTACGGAGTCGGATATGGTTGAGTTAATAGCTGAACCTCATTTAGAGAGCAGGAGCTAATTTCTTGTAGGGTTTCAACATGTCAGCTACTATAGCAAGATAAGGAGGTAGGGTACAGCTTCAACAGTCTGACAGGTGTCTTGCCTTGAAAATCGCCAAAATCACCAAAGGATGGTTTTCACATGCCGCAATAGAGGGAATGCAACCACTAATCACGAAACCTCGCGGCAAAGTCGGAGAAGAGAAGAAGCAGATCGTTGTGTTTTCCGGACATAACAAGGTGAAGGATGCAATTAGACACCTGGCAACAGTTCATGAAAATGAATCAGACTGTTAGGGGTTCTCCCTTAAGAGAGTCTATGTAACCTGAGAAAACCAATGATGGGTACTTGTCAGCAATCTCTGGGTTGTCTAGCATGCAAAACGCCTGTCCTAGGTATCTTCAGAACTTTCAGTAACGATAAGCTTTAGCGCGGTTAGAGTGGGACTCGTCCCGATTGGACAAGGATAGGCTTAGCGGATTCATTGAAGCATACGCTGCGGCAGCTGATTTGATAATGCAATAACACTGCCAGATCGAATGGGGTATACACCTGCTGAGCGTGTTATTTTCAACCAGATTCATTTTCCAGATACTTGCAGGATAATATCTGATCAGATAGAAGAAAGCAGTTCACTCCACAGACACGGCAGTTGATAGCATGAGCTATTAAGTCGTATCTTATCACCAATAGCTTGTGTGAGGTTGGAGCACTCGGCAATCCCCGGCTAAAGAGAATTGTCTCAGCCTCCACACTGTGTGACTGAGGGATTATGGCATTGGCTGACAACATGAGGCCTATTACATCCCCGCATATTGGGATGTGCGGTATGGCAACTGCAAGAGTGTTACGATTCTAGGGTCGAACATGTGTGTCATTAATCTACATGGGCATAGTAGTGGTTTGCGGCCACGTAAACCTAGGATGCAATCATACAACAGTATTGATTAGCGCGAAGGTAGTGTCACTATGTCGGCAGCTGTTTCCAAATACCGAACCATACGAGAGTGGCATGTCCAAGTTGGAGTTATGATCTGATATAGGATATCTTGCGGGTGAGGCCTAATTCTTATCAGGAGCGTAATGCTATAATACCTCACCAGCATGAACATGATAACTTTGGGGATTTGAGGCAATCTCTACTAGGCACATTCATATAGAATATAAGACACAGAAACACATTGCTATCACAATCATGGAAAGGAAACCTGGGTGCGTGTGCATAACATCCCAATGAACTTTCTATAAAGAGGCCACATTGTTTCAGCAATGGAAAGTAGAAGCTCTAGCAGCGCAACAGTCTGCAATACCTACCAGCAAAGAACGATCTAAATTATTATTGTGTTTTCTTAATACCTATACCTATTATTATATATAAGAGTTTATTAGCTTTGTGTAGCATCAGCCCCGCACTTTTGGGAAATTATTATCCAGCGAATAACCATAACCTTCAAAAACGATAACGATGTGATTATGTACGCTCTTGAGATGACTATATCTTACACTAGAGATAATCACTATATCTTCTTAGCGCAGAGTATCTGGTGGATATCATCTGTGATCGGGTTACAGAAGGACCTCGTTACATACATCGATCATCTCAGAGTACGACTGGATATTGCGAAGCAAGTTGCACCAAGTTCTCTGTTATTAGAGTCGGAGCAGTGAAGTACTTCGGAAGGTGATATACAGGATGAAATACTCCGGAATTGCGAGGAGTTTCGCGAGCACTCCAGGCAAGAAACGAAAGCTATCGGTAGAAGAACCTTCCAGACTTGCCAAGTAGTCAAAAGGAAAGCGAGAAAGCAGAATGAGGAATCCGTGAAAACCTTTGAAACCCAGACTGTCGGAATAACCGGATCTGAGTTTTGACAAAGACAGGCAGCCTGCGAGTGTCAACGTTGTGCGTGGCCTGACCATCGGAAAGGAGCACATAAGACGAATGATTGCATCCGGTGGATATGAAAGGAAGAAGGGACAGCTCCTTTCCCTGAGGCAAAGCAATCTCAGCAACTTAAAGCTAAGGACAAAAGGATCTAGGATCTAGGGCCGTTCAAAGTACCTATACATAGGCCATTAGAACCCCCCTAACACCGACAGCTGCCTTCCCTGCCAAGATGGCACTGCCAATAATCCACAGACATGCGGCAGGCATGAATGCACTGGTGCACCTCCACTATGACAGGCGCCAGTCCGGTCTGAAATGCCAGCTACAACACCCAATGCCAATGAGAGCTCCAAATCAGAAGGTGTGCCAACCGGATATGGATATATACATACTGCTCTTTGCTGTGCTCGCTATTTCAATTGTGATTCATATGCCCAGGATGACAGTGGTGATGAAGTATTTATTCCAGATTTGCTGACTTTTGTAGATGCATTCACTGGTTAGTACACTATAAGCTGCGTGGTAATACAACTCACAGCCAATTTCTTGATGACAGCAGCCTTTTGGGTGAACCTGACTGCGAAGATGAGAGTTGACTGAAGAAACGGGATGTTTGAGTATTATCATTATCGACATATATTGGATACTGTAAAGTATACTTTGCAGGGCATATATATTTGCATCATTAAAGAACAATGTAGTAATAATGAAGAACATACATGAACTGCACAGAATGGCTGCCACAAGACCATTATTGATATACTATGCCAAAGAAAATTGTTCCATATTGCAGATACACCCGGGGCAGAATGAACGTCAATGCAGTGTGAACAATTTTTGATTCCGTAAGTCAGGTAAGTGAAAAGTGAATTCATTGTTGTTATAGATAATCACAGTATTGGCTGATTTGATAGGCAAAAGAGAGAGCTACACCCTCCCTGCCCCATCTTGTCATTCAGCATCAATGGAGCAACAATGAGAAGTTGTCTTGCATCCAGCATAATCTGATTGGTGAATGATTGCAGACATCTATATACCAGCCTATATTGATAGATAAGCAAGCAATGTTCCTGTGACAGCCTTCTCAACAATCTCAATTCAGTTAATTTTGAATGTTGCGACTCAGTCAACCTGAGCTTTATAGCCTATATCACTGGTCACAACAAGATGTATAGCCATGAAAAGCCACATCGGACTTTCATTAACCATGATGCAAGGAGAAAAATCGTTGACAGTCCGCTGACACTCATTGTCATGATCAGGCATGGAGCATGTCACGTTCTGTTTCGCCTATCATGGCGGCCCATACTTTCAGTATGCATTAAAACAGCCAAGTCTGTAATCAATTACTTGCCTTACAAGACCAAAAATCGTTGACACTCGGTTGACATGCAGTTTCAGAAACAGGCAGGGAGTGTATCGCTTTCCCTTTTGCCTATAAAGGAAGCCTGTATGTCATTTATGAATGGCAGCCATCAATCGTGATGCAGAGTAACCATGATGCATAGTCACAAATTGTTGACGCACAGTTGACACACATTTTCAGAATGGGCATGGAGTGTGTCACTTTCTCTTTTGGTGATAAATGCTGCCTATACCTCATTTATGAACGTGTGCATCCAATTGCCACTCAGAATACCCAATATGCAAGACCAAAAATCATTGACTTGCCGTTGAGTCTCATTTTCAAGATGGGGCAGGTAATGTCTCACTTCTTCATGATAATACAGGAGTAGAATACATCAGAAATGGACAATGATATACCAATGCCAGAATTGTGCGATTAGCAATAGGATATCTGAGTGTGACCATAACTAGAGAAACCTTCAAACTGCAACCAGAGATTCGAACAGACAGGTGTAGAAAAACATGGCACAACCCGCGGTTTTACCAGTACGGGTCCTGGTTTTGCGCCCCAAGATGCAGCCGGTCAGGTTTTGGGACGGGTTTGGAACCAATCAACACCATTTTAGCAGTCCGAGCCTGGTCTGCTGGCGGGTTACCCAGACTCTTTGCTGACAATACTGACATTGGCTGGAGGAACGATCGCAAATTCGTCAAATTTGTGACGATGGCGGCGAGTAGGAATCAATGTGCATCTGTCTGTTGAGTTATGGGATTTTGCGGATTGAAACGCTTCAGATACAGAGTGTAGGATAATGCTTGGTTGTGATCGCAAAATCTACTTTCAGCATTGCGAGTTCATTCCCTCTGATTTGCACCTTGTGTCTATTGTAAGTATCATATTGAAGCCGACATTTTTGCATAATTCTTAAAGAATATCAACTTGAAGTGAGTGAACTCAAGTAGCACACCAATGTGCTGAACACATTCCGCAGTCCGTGTTAGGGGTTCTCCCTTAGCGGCAGTAATGATACATGAATGGATTGCAGCAAGTACGTGTGACCACTCAGAACGAAAAGTCACGTGCATAAATCCTACTTGTGGAACATTATGATGGTTGTCAGCCAAGTAGTCTTTAGCGGGATTATACTCGGGCTGCGTGTCGATTGATTAGTCATTAGTATGTCCTGACTAGCGGATTCATTTTCGATGATGCAATCATGACGCCATTACTGGGAAGTGAAAAACCTTCAGCAGTGCGCATGATTATTGGCCACACCTACTATATCTTATCTAGCGGGACAACACACCGTGAAGTTGCGCTTACGCAGAATTACGTGTGCCGCAGACGATAACGCAATATGCAAGTATGACGGAATCTGCAAGCTCAGGCTCTCAGCGGTGAGATTACCTTGCGGCTCTCCCCGGTCATCGAAAGGTCAAGACCTAAGCATGTGGTGTCTGAGGGATTAATGACATTGGCTGAGGATAAGAGGCCAGAAGGGACCCTGCTCATTGGTTTGAGTTAGTATGCATCGCAACTTCACACCAGTTCAAATAAATATGAGGTGTGCGTGTCATAATCTACGTTGGCAGAGGATCGGTTGGTCGCCGATTGAATCTCTGACGCAATGCCAAACATCCTTATCCAAGGTGAGGCAATTAATAGTGAAGAGCTATTAAAATATATTGCGATAAGCACTGATAAGACTAAATGTCGTCAGATGTTCCAGCTACTGAGCAAATGGGAAGCAAGATGTCTAAGTTGAAGTTACGAGTTGTCATATTATGTGTGCATGATATCATGATATGAGGATGGCCCTACGTGGGGGCGTAACGCCTTAAAACCACTCATGCATGAACATGATAACCTTGTGTTATGGGGGTTCTTAGTCCCAATAATCAATACAATATTTATTGAACTAAGTATGACCGCCTATCTCAAGATCTCTTTCTCTCCTCGTCTTATCCTAAGACTCAACCACTTGCTCTGTACAGCAAGTGCGCTCTAAATCAAATGTCCTCCACAACCCGTTTCCTTTCTATAGGTAGATCAAACTTCCCCTTCATGCAACCACTCCTCGGCCCACTCTTCGAATGGTGACGCGCCGGTGTTGAAATACCTCAACACCAGGAAGTCCATATTCTCGAGTTTGCAGAAATGAAAAACGTCGCGGTAGGTGAGGGTTAAACCAGCTTCTGCCAGCTGATACAGTAGATAGCCGAATATTACGACAATTTGTTGCAGAGCGTATTCGGATTGTGTCAGTCGTTGACCAGACACACGTCGCCTGACTACGAAGGTGGATAAGAGTAGTAATGATGGTAAAGATGTAGATAGAATTCGTAATAATATTTTAAGATCGTCTTCGGTGTTCTCTGAAAGCTACGCTGCTCATTGATGTCCTCTCTTCCTTTGACCAACACTGGCTCTTTTATAGCCATTGCTCTCCCTCAGGTGTAATAGCGTTATCTCGGCCGTGCCCTCTTAGCGCCAGGTGACATTGCGCCACGACACCCTCAGGCTGTCGTATCCCTGCGATGTGGTTTGAAAGCATTACACTCCTGATAACAATCAGCCCATCCATCGTAAGATATCAGCTTACCCTTTCCTAACTCAGACATCTTATGCAATCGTACAAGTCGGTAGGTGGAACATCTACCAACCAAGTTGATAATGCTTATCGCCTCTTAATTCCCTCATGCGAGTGAGTGATTTAATTGCGTCATAGATTTAGTCGGCAACCAACCGATACTATGCCAACGTGGATTACTGACGCGTAAGCTTGTATCCGATACGAGGTTACATTGCGATCCAGACTAGCTCTAGTCAACGAGTAGTGCTCGCTCAAGGCCAATGCCTAGGTCATTAATCCCTCAGACATGTCATGCTAAGGTCGAGACCATTCTCTAGGCTGGAAAGTGCTTCCTGAATCTTAGCCCGTTACAGGTAAGGGAGAAGAGTCCTCTTAATCGCTTTTGACTATCGACTGCCGTGCATGATTACCATGCATGTCCCGCAGAGTATCCCGGTGGGAACGGAGTACCCACACTCCGCGTGACTAATATGAACTCCCGCTAAAGAGCATATTACTAATCTCACTTGTTGTCACTAGCATAGGTGTTATGCATAATGTCATTATGTATGCTTCCTCGTGACTTAACAAGTATCATTATCGCTGCTTTGAAGAAACCCCTAACACCTTGAGGGAATTCGTGGCACTATCAATGAGTCACTTAAGTTGATCTCGGCGAAAAACTATCAGGCAAACTATGTGTCATGGCAGTAATCCGAAGGCAAGCTTGACCTGAGGATCCGTCTATATAAGAACTCGCATTGTCCCCGACAATGAGAAGATCCAAGCTCTGGCAGCAATCCACAGTCAGACATTACAAGCGAAGAACACCTTAAAATATTATTAAGAATTGTATCTATTCAAAATTACTTCTTTAATTCACTCTCGTGAATACGTGCTATATGTGTTCGTTCAAACTGACACAATCTCAATTCGCACACACAGTGGTCATCGAAAGTATCGGTGATCAAACACAATATTTCATCAATCGGGGTTTAACCTGCATCTCCCTTGAGCTTTCATGCTACGCGATTATTCAAGGTATCGGACATGACGTTCACCGGTACATCACTAGAGGGTCATTACCCTTCGAAGCATATTCCAAACAGCAACCTTGCATGGACGAGGAGGAGTGGTAAGCTCTTACTAGTAGAACTAGATAAGAGGTTGAGTCTTGGGAAAGACAAGAAAAGGAATAGTTTAGATAGGTGGCTTTATTTGGTCTAATAAATGTTGTATTGATTATTGGGCCTAAATATCCCCGTAACAGTCCGCACCTCTTGCAGGATGGATATTCTTTCTCACAAAGTGCTGATTGCATCATATTTGATGACAACTGTGAAGATGCTGACTTCATGAAGACTGAATTGGCTCTATCAGCATCGTAATATTATCTAAAATCCTGATGGGCTTGCAGCACTGTTGGGACATGGTTGTTAGAGGTTAGCTCTTGACAGCGAGAAGGATACATGATTATGGAATAAAAGATGCCTACATATCTACGATATGCACAACACCTATGCATGTATTATTCAAGTTGTCCACAATATGCTCTTTAGCGGGTGCTCATATTAGTCGCGCGAAGTGTGGGTACTTCTTCCACACCCGGATACTTTGCAGGACATGCAAGGTCAGCATGCATCGCAGTTGATAAGTCAAAACGCGATTAAGTGGACTCTTCTCCCCCTATCTGTAACGGGCAAGGAATTCGGAGAGGCACGTTCCGGTCTAGAGAAATGTCTTGACCTTAGCATAACGTAACTGAGGGATTAATGGCGTAGTCGTTGGCCTAGAGGGAGCACTACTAGTTGGCTCGAGTAGTCTGGATCGCGATGTAACCTCATATCAGACACGAGATTACACTTCAATGATCTACTTTGGCATAGTATTGGTTGGTCGCCAATTACATCTATGACGCAATTAATATCTCTTCTGCGGGAGGGATATTGAGAGGCGATAAGCATCATGAACTTGATTGGTGGATGTTCTAACTACCGACTTGTAAGATTGCAAGATGTCGGAGGTAGGAAGGGGTAAGCTGATATAGTGCAATGGATGGCCTGATTCTTATCGGGAGTGTAATGCTGTCATACCACATTGCGGAAGACACGATAACCTGAGGGAATTGTGGCAAGCAATTGTCGGGCGCTAAGGTGCCTGGCAGAGATATAGCTATCACTCCTGAGGAAGAGCAATGGCTATAAAGAACCAGCATGGTTGAAAGGATTAAAGATCATCATCCACAATATTAGCTTTCAGAGAACACCGAAGACAATCTTAAAATATTAATAAGAATTCTACCTATTATTACAATCATTACCTCTCTCATGCACCTTCGTGATCAGGCAACATATGTCTGGTCGACGCTTGACAAAATTCGAATACGCTCTGCAACAAGTTGTCATACTATTCGGTGAGTTACTTTCTCAGTTGGCCAAATCACGTTTAACCCGCACCTACTGAGTGGTTTTTCGATTCTGTGAACTCGAGAATATCGATTACCTGGTGTTGCGGTACTTGAACACTGGCGCACCACCATTCGAAGAGTGGGCCGCAGAGTGGTTGTATGACAGGGAAGCATGATCTTCCTTAACATAGCCAACGGTCACTGGAGGAGGTTCAATCTGGGTCGATTTTACGTAACGATGCAAGAGGTTGAGTCTTATGATCAGATGAGGAGAGAAAGAGATTTTAAATAGGCAGCAGTACTTAGATCTAATAAATATTGTATTGATTATTGGGATCTAAACACCCCCATAACAATGGTCTTTGTGCTCCTACTCTTTGGTTCAGTTGATTACAATATTAGCAAGGTAACACTATCTAGAGTCATTCAGATAGGGGTGTAAACAATTGTCCATGTAAGTCTGAAACCCATTCTTTGAGTTGTTCAACCAACAGGGCATAACTCATTATTCAAACTGACCATGCTTGGTTCGGTATGCAGTCTCAAATTCATCTCCTCCTTTGATTGACATCAAGTTGTAGCAATTCCAGAGGGCCAGTTTAGTCAAGACCCCGGCAGTGTTAACTTGATCTAGTGGTTCCGAGATTAGAGGAAAGGGGATTTGATTTTTTACCATGCCCAGGATGAGGCCTGGATAATCGACACTCATCTCTAGTCATCCAGCATTGTTCATTCCAACAGCATCGGTGGTCTAGCCTGTGATCACGACATCCTAATGGTATGGCTGATGAGTTACATGTCAATATAAGCTGTGAGTGTGGTTAAATTGAATTCTGTGAAGTTGTTGTACCAAATGTATGGTTACAGTAGCCATGTTCAAAGTTGATTGTGTGGTCCGTTGTTCTGTGCGGCAAATGAGTTTTGGCCTGTTCATGACTGAAGACATCCACAAATGTTGATATTGTGCTAAGATAGAACCTTCATCATTTGTCATTACTATCTCCATGTTGTTTATTTCTATTTCTATTCTGGGTAGCATTGTATGGATTGTGCATGGTTGGGTGCTTTGGCAGAGCAGAGATGGGTAGGGGTCCCGGGATGGCTGGATCAACCAGATAGTGAAAATTGAGTAAAGCCCTGCTGCACAGTGTCTCCCTTTGTGTTTTGCACAGCTGGTAGAAGTAAGCTAAGCACTGTCACTGTATAACAACTCTGCCTCAACTGCAGCAGCTGCACGTTCTCTCGCAGTGAGCATCTGGGCATCTTGTTCTCCTTTGTTTATGCCTTCCCACCATTCTCCACATGACACTTGATTTTCTAAAAGTTGGATAGCCAATGCATTCACCACGGCATTGGTCGCTAAACGGTGATCGAACGAGCAAGCCTCAATGTCGTCCAACTCAGGCGAAAGCTGAGCCTTTCAATAGTTCTAACCGCCTTCTGAAAGAGGACTTGGGCGATCTCCTTCTGGATTCAACATACTTTGCACTGCACTTTGCACTCGCAGGGCTGTTACTTGACCTTTTGTCCAGTCGATTTATGGGTTAGTCAGCTTACACCAAGGTAAGCTCAACTCAAGATCATATACTGGAATTGGGAGAAATATAATCTATGGTTGGATATCCTTATCCAAGAGACTGTTCTTTCTGCTCTGCTTTGCAGATAATAACACCTGGGCATTAGTTTTAGCAAAGTTTCCATTTTTGGTCCAGTTCTAATATAGTGGTTGCAAAAAACCCGAAACTAACTGTTTTGGTCTCACATTGTAACAAACGGTTCCCACAACCAATCACAAGATAATTCACCTGGAAATGTAGTGTTTGGTATTTAAAATATGCAGTTTCAGACAGCGCATCTTTTGATCGTTTCGGATTTTTGATATCTTTAAAACCCCGCAAGCTGGATTGAAATTAGAGTCATGTTGTCCATAAAAGAGGTTTTTGGGCTACCGATTGCTGAGATTTGAAGATATGGGAAATCGGAGACAGTGAAAAGATGCGCCATGAGGAGCTGTACATTTTACATACCAAACACTACACTGTGTGATCAATATTTGTGGCCTTAATGTGATGAGTTGCCGGAAAAATTGTCGATTTTTGATGGGGTAAGGCCTTGTCCATGAAGACCTATAAAGCAGGCCAGGCCCAAAACTGGAACTGTTGGTCACACTTCTGCCAATTGAGGCTCTCGGTGGAGGTAAATGCTGCCAGGTGTAGAGGTTCCAGTTTCCTGTGTAGGTACAGTAATATAATGCTGCTCGTTACACCCCAGTAGATAACTGCATTGACATCCTGCATTGTGCAAACTACGTTTCGTACCAGGACTTGAAGGATGATATAAGCCAAATCTGGTCTGTCTGTGCCAGATACGAATTGCCATGACATCTAAGCATGACCTTCGAGCATTACTCTTGATTTCAAGGCAATTCAGTGAGGTAGAATCTCATCCAGGATTGGAAAAAATGATCGGCTTCCTAAGATCTCCAATCCTGACTGCATATTGTCCAGCCAATCGCAATATGGTAGATGTCATCGATGGTTGATGAGATGTTTTGCTGATGTACATCCAAGGACATCTTCCAATAAATCTGTCTGCAGACATAGCCTCTGTAATTGCAGGAGTTCAGGTTATGTGGTTTCGACTTACCACAATTCATTCAAAGGCAGAGTTTGTGGTCTCCTTACCAGTAGCCAGTGCATTTCTAGTTTGCCTCTCAGCATTCGTATATTTCCATTGCAAGCCACGGCCTTGGTGACATGTTGCCATCGCTGTCACGACTGGGCTTATTCGATATGCCCAATTTTGAAGTACAGGTATTGTTCAAATTAGTGGAATTGGCAGAGGTGTGTTCCACAGGTTCGGAGATGCATGGTTGGAAATTACCATTCTAATCACCTACTTTCTGACACGCCTGTATTTACTATTGCTGTTGCTGTCCCCCAAGCTGTTTGTCTTCGGGTGTATACTCTGACCCTGCCATACAATTCAAGGGTTGGTCAAATGTGTTGAACTGTCTTTGGTGCACCAGATGCAAGGTGTTACTTTCCTCTTATGTGAATGCCACAGGCCCGCTTATGCCATATCGTATTGCACCACTTTGTACATTACAACGCTGCCGCGGGCTCCTTTACAATTTGCTTTCAAATCATTTGCATAATGTAGAACTGAATTGTTTGGTTGTTGCTGCTACACCTGTCCGGCATTTGTGGCTAAGTTGTGGGCACTAACTGTTTCCCCGTGCAGCATTTGAAGTTTGTTCACGAAGAGTTCAACATTTTCAAAACACAGGTCCTTGCCCTGTTGTGAATCCCAGGCCGTCTCGGATGGGTCTGTAATTTCCGTCTGTTGCTGACCCTGATCTGGGTGCTTCTATCAGGTGTTGAGAAAAGAGACTGAATATTTGACTTAATCAGAACGGCCTCCCGGAAAGAGATAATTATGAGAAGCACATGTTGAATCATATTTTTGCGAGAAATAGATGCACCTCTTTCGCTCCACCATAGTACAGTAAGGGATCAACCATTATCAAGTTGTTACACAAATTTGTGAGAGGTTCAACTATGTCAGTTGCTTCGCTAGGGTCAAGTGTGACAAGGATGCACTTTCGCATTTCATTGTATTCCACTTTTTGTTCGAATTGGAGTATATGTAAGATGCAATTGTGCTCTAGTATATCATTTTAGTCGTGCTTTGAGTTCTTAGACAACATGTTGTCTCAGTAGTGATTATCCTCAATTTTTGTGATGGTTAAGTCATCTTGGCCTTCTTCTTCGTTTTCATTGTCAGGATTGCAGGTAACCTCACTGACTTGATTCCCAATGGGATCATTATCCTTCATTGAATCTGTTGATCCAATAGGCTGCCTGTATGAGTTGGCTCAATTCAGCGGCGCAATGCTCAAATGGACTCAATGCTGGGTCACCTGTTAGCCATATGCAATTGGCTTCTCGGCATTCTTTTTGCAGGCAGGGAGGGTAATTGAAATTGATAGTTTCATTCCATGTCTGCTGCGACGTGTCAAATCCAAGTGGTGAATTCACGTAATCTCGGTTGCGAATCATATCTGATTTTTCAGTCACTGAATATAGAATAATGGTGGGTTTGCCGGCACCTTGTAGTATGGGGATATAGTATCTGGAATTCAGTTGCACATGGGTGCGAGTATCTTCAACTGTCAAACTAAGCCAAAACATGTGTGTTGAAGAGCTAAGTCTCTGTCGTGTATCAGGAAGAACCTATGTTTCCATCATAAACACCCGGGTGTTCCGGATCGCTCTGGCTGCTCTGGCAGGAGCTTGTACCCTCTGACGGATAATTAAACACCTCCGGACACTCAGGGGACCAGTCGCGTTGGATAAATACATTCTTTACTTTGTTCCCCGAATGTGGTGGCATATACGCAACATCAGTATGAAAATTGTGTTACACACTTCACAGTTGATGGAAATATGCTGTGGGCAGGCACACAACGCCTTATGATGTGTATGCCTTTCTCCGGCCAGTGCCACATTGTACCGCTTCACAATTGCCATGATTTGGATGCCGCAATCTCCCCATATTTGTTTAGATTTCAGATGTTGTCATTTAATACCCTACAGTCAGTGTTTCAGATACATCTCTTGAGCTTGGATTTGCTTCGCCATTGTCTTATTTTATCAGTCTCAAATATACTGTTCAATCTTTGCACTCTCTAGTACTGTGCCCTCAGTCTTCCACATTGTGTGTTGATCCATCATCTGCTTCGAATGTTCCTTACACCACATCCACTTCCGCCTGGGCACTATCCTCGCCCTCATACAAATCTGGATACCATGTTTCCATGTAAAACCTCTCAAGGTCAGTCATGGCTTGTCACTGCCAGCTGGCGGTGGTGAAGGCATGGTCTGTGTCGCTGTCATCACTGTCATCTTCATACTTACCACTGGCCCCTTGCATCCCAACATGCAGTATGTCATTTGTGAAATTGTTGTCAATCGGGGTGTTGGGGTAACCAGTTCCAATATCAGGCTCCTCACTAGCCACTTTGGAGGTCAACTTAGCAAGATGCATCTCATTGTGAACATGAGCTGCATCCATGGTGCTGACCATGGCAGTCATTGGGTTGTCTTCCTGTTGGATATGATACTTGACTATAGCAAGTGTGTTATTATACACCCTCTGTTGATAGCTCTCCGGTATTGTGTTCCAAGTATTCACCAAGAATATACACCTGTCTGCAACGCCAGGCGAGGTTCACAACATGCAACCCATTGTAGCACACCAGGATATATTGTTATCACCATTATTCTTGTAGTTGAAATAGTTTGAGTAATCAGGTCAGTGAGCATTCAGCTGGTACTTGGAAGCATTCTGAGAAACATTGGTTATCTTTTGCCACTCCAGCAGAGCAGGGTGCAATGCGGTGCAGGTAAATATGATATGTGGCAACGGTATATGGCAGTCCATGAGGTCAATCATGGAAATAATATATCCATCAGCATACTTACCAGGGTTATTCACCTGATGATAAAATGGGATGTGGATAATTCGTGGAATTGCCTTGGCCAGGAAGAATTGTGCACTTGGGCCATTTGTTAGCAGCTTGAAAGTGTCTCTGCATTGCATGTGTACTGCATACACCACCTTCCACATGGTCTGCATGGGGAAAACGGTACTGATTGGTGTCCAGACGGGAATCAATGAAGTCCAAACGCTCTGCACCTGATACAAAGCGGTTGAGATATCCATACTCTGTTGTGTTGTCCCTTGATGAGTCAATAGCATGTGATGTAACCAGATTGGCATGCACTCAAACCTAGTTCTCAATGGACCGTGTTGTATCCAACGTGGGCCATTGCTTCAGCCTACCTGTTGCAAAATCTCCTTTGTGCCTGCCTCAAATGCTATGGACCAAATGTTGCTTTGCTGCATAGTTGTTTTCCTGGGCATCTCAAATCAGTGCCAGTGTGGTGCTTCAGCTAATGCGTTCGCAACTTGTCATGTAGCATAACATTCTGTCTGTAAGTCGCTTGCAGAAATTAATTGCCATCAGTTCAAGATGTAGAGCTCAAGGGGTCTGCCCAGTGTGAATATACAATGCATCAGGTAAGAGTGAACAAATCGATGGATGCTGCGAATACAGGCAACCATTGATCCAGGGGTAGACACCACCTGGGGTGGCAAATGCCAGTGCCTCTCGCACTCATCGCTTGCAGTAGGTTGCGTTTGGAGTGGATATGTAATGATCCCCCGGGATTATGGATTAGGGGTTGGTGTAGACAGGTTTTGATGACCACTGAGAGGAGTGGGAGTGCTTGGAGAGGCTGGATGCAGGGCTGGACACAACGGGACGTGTTGAGTCAGTCTGTGATGTTCCTCTGTGTGCTGGTAAGCTAAGACTGCTTTTGCACGGTGTGCCAGTTGAAGTACTTTTTCACTGTTGTGGTGTAGTGGACTGGGTTGAAAACATACTTTATGTGATATCTATGATTCGAGAATTGTTCAGTGACAATGAGGGTGAGCAGTTCTGACGTCAGATGTTGATGGGAACGGAAATTCCAACTTGAGAGGAATCCCATTTACCAGCTGGAATGGGCACATGTCTCGCTTGAGGGGGAAGTTGAGAATCCCTGGAAGGCCCATGCCTTTATTGATTCTGGACATTAGGATGACTTTGAACATTTTGTATGACCATAGTCGGGTCGCGGTGAGGGTATTGAAAGAGCACGAAGGTTGCACATTAAGAATACAGAACAAAGTTACGCGGCATACATCTGCAACGGTAGGCGAGGGAGACTTCTACTTTCGGGGCCAGAGAGAGATTCAACATAGAGGGGCAGTGAAGCGTAGATCACACTTGAAACTTCGACTTGACATTACTCAGCAATGAGATTCCCCAAAAAGGATTCAATTTTGGGCTTACATGGCATCAGATTGAACTCAGGATTGATATTCAATGGTACAGCAACATTTGAAGGTGTATTAGCACTGCTTGAAGGGTGTTTATGTCTTCCTGGCATGGTGATAATAGTATTGAATTCATTTTTAGCACAATACTGTAAACCATCGATTGTGTATATATTCAGCGTCCTGGTGGAAATCTTCGCTTAGCAAAGGTAAGAACATTACACAGCACCCAGTGATGTCTTGTCTGTTCAATGTCATCAGCTGCTTGTGTATATTCCACCGCTAGACATGTTGGTAACTATGTTGGAAGGCTACACACTTGGGACAATATTAGAACATCTCGGTTTGCTATGGGATGGACAAGGTACAGGCGGGATACAAGGTGTGTGATCGAAAAGGGCCGCCCGGCATGGTAACTTCTCCTCTCTGCATGTACACAATCTGGTCTTGAGAGGTCACATGCATGAAGTGCCAGGTGGTCGTGAAAGATGAAAGCAGACCCATTTTATGTTTGTTATCCAACAAATCATGTTGAATAAAGAAATGGCACAAACTCAAGTATCTATCTCCCATCTTCCAGCCCCTACCTCCATTTTCTGATCAACCCAAATTTTATAGACCGCCAGCCTCTTGAACTATCTTGATATCATGCAACTACCATTTCACAACATCTGGCGTTCCAGAAAAACCAGATTACATTCACAATCTTGTACGTTCCCTCTTGGCTGCATTCCACTACATTCAACTGTTATATAATACTAATACCTCGGATGTACAGTGATTTTCAACTCACAGCAATGCCACCAAGGGCTGGTGGAAAGAACATGGGAAGGCAACTGCTAAGGCCAAAATGCCGACATCGGTTATAAATCAAAGCCTGTTGTTGGTTCGCAGCCATATACATGGATTCCTCTCGGAAAATATATGGTTACTCATGTTGATATTGAAATGTTTGAGGCATTCTAGTTGGGAGGGCATGTGACCTCGATTATGGTGCAATCTTACCTGATCCAGTTTTGAATTGCAACTTTTCACGGTTCCAGGTAATGTGGCCATACTGCAGAAACTGGAGTTCCACGTTTGCGCAGCGGTGGGCAGCATTGTGCTGATAGGTGTGGCAACTGTTTGAAAAATCCCGCAACCAAATGAACAATTAGAGGTGGGACAACCCCCTTGCCTTTGTCGATCAAGTCGACCACTCCAATCAGCAAATAACATGGTTGGGCATGAACCAATGCCCTAGGAAACATTTCACTTTGTACAGTAGCGATAATCCCAAGGGACAGATTTTGCGGCCAATGTGCTGGAAGTACAAGGCAGAACACTTCCTGGTTGCTAGACATCTGAATTGGGATGACATAATCGATGAGGATAACCATGATGAGGACTAGATAGATCACAGCATGTTGGGCTGTGGAATCAGCCATCGTGGTGATGGCAATCACAATGACAATGGCCAGGGTGACGACAACACTCAGGGTGGTGAGAAATAGACTGGGGAATAGAAAAAAAGACAGGAAGGGGAGGGCACAGGGAAGGGAACTGGGACAGGGAAGCAGAAGGAAACAGAGAAAGGGAAGGGCAAGGGACAAAGGAAGGGGAAGGGGAAGGGAAACGGTAAAGGGAAAGGTATTGTTTAACACACCGCAGGGGGAGGTGATATATCTTCTGACGTTGCTTTCCGGTTGCAGAAACAAATGGTGGAGGCACACTCGGACACAAAGGGCTAACTAGAACAGTGATGGTTTGTGCCAGCAGAGTCGCCTACAGTTTCAATTTCCTGAACCGATGATTGCAACTCTGCTGAGAGGTTGGACAGCGAATTTGACTCAGAACATAATTCTGATGTGCATAAGTGCACGGAGTATAATGTGTACAAACCATACTGCATAGTGGTAGGTGGCAATGAGTATATGCAATGTGGCGGTGACGATGAAGAGGAAGATGCAGATGAGGAGGATGGATAGCAGGAAGAGGAGAAGGAGAAGGATGTGGATGAGCAGGAAGATGACAATGAGGATGATGGCAAAGAACCTCAGACAAGTTGCCTGGGATAGCTGGTCAATACATTGGCCCATGATGTAGATATTATGGTTGACTACCAGCAGATGGTGTCACCTGAGTAAGACTGGGAGATGCGCGAGCATACCCCACAGCCACAACCTCTGGTGCATACCGCATGGCCACACACTCTGGGCCCTCGCCCACCACCACAAACTCCGGTGACACATCCCCTCAGTGGGCTGGAGATTATCCTGGCTTATGATTCCACAATAACATCCCCTGGCGGTGCGGACTCTGTGAGATGCTGAGGCAGCCAGAATCACATCGGATGACGATGTGGATCATCAGCAGTAGTTCAACGAAATGGATGGTGGAAGCAGTCTTTCCAGAGTGCATCCACCAGAAAGCCATCTCCCAGATGCGGACCAGGATGGCTCTGTGGGTTACCAGCGAATCAGTTGTTGTGTTGGAGAGCAAGTGGAGGGTGGTTTTGTTCAGGTTATTGCTGGTTTCTTCAGTTGTTCGTTTCCATTGGTCTACTCTGTTTATTGCGCGTATTGATTATTAGACACATCACAAGATGTTTGGATCACTCAGAGAACATTTTATTTATGGGTTTTGTAAAAGGTTACATATCATTCATACTATTTTGAGACATTGCACATGCAGTGTTTTTGCAACTCCTGGTGTGTAAGGAACCTGCTTGTGATGGTGGGGAGGTTCAATAAATCTCTCAAGATAGCTGAAAGTATTGTGAGCTAACACCCACACCAGGTTGCTCAGGCCCAGCACCAACATTCATTCCATTCAACTTTGTTTACACCACTCCTCATATGCAGTCAACAATGCCAGAGAAGACCCCTTTACAATTCCCCGAATCATCCAGCAGAATGATATTCTCCTTAGACAGATGGCAACTTAAACATATCAAATTACACCATCCTGAACACACAGAAACTGAATGCCAAACCAATCTGGCAATGTGAAAGACCCATGACCCATTGAACCGACTCAGCTTCGTGCGTTCAATGTTAACACAGCGTCAGGCAAAGGCATCCACCCGTTACCATACCTGAAACAGGTTGATAACATTGCACACTTGGTGTCTCAACGACCGCCACATTATCCGCTGAGGACGCCAATATACCCCTGAGCTGGTGCCCAACTGAGTGATTTCCTTGCAGATTGAAAGCATTGCGGCACTCAGGGTTGCATTTAGATGAACTTACAAAACATACCCTCCTACCCATTTGCAAACTCTTGAGGATATAGGATGGAATGACAATGACCAACACCCTAACTAATCCTCAAGTGGGTACATGATAAGGAGCATGAGATGGTTGAGATGGCAGCCAGCTTACACCGAGCATCTCATTTGTTAGGGGGGTTATATTGTCCAAAATCTAGGTACTTAACAGCCCTAGATCCTATATTTAAATGATATCTCTAATCTAATTTGGAGATAATTGAGATACATGATTCAATTGTTTCCGTTCAATCTTAGTCAACTTCTTAGGTTGTATCTTTCCACAACGGGTCCTGTGTACAGGATCGAAAGTAAATATTTTCTGTTGCTTCTCAGACTGCAGTAATGGCTTCTTGGCTGTACAAAGCACTCTATCGCAACGCGTTTCTGACTTGGAGGAATTGCTGACTTGACTAATTTGAATCCTTCTATCTGGATGTACCTGACCGGGTACTGAACAGATTCTAGATTCTTCCTGTATGGCTGGTGGTATTGTGGGTAAAGTGCGTACTGGCTTAATAGTTCACACCAGACACTTGTCAACTGGCTTAACAGTTCCTTCGTGATTTGGACTGTGGGGGCCGGCAATATTGGTGTGTGCTTTAAGGTTGCCAATATATATAACTAACTTGGACTGAAGTCCAATGATTGTTGATATCCACCGAACACTCTGGCCCAGGAAGATGTAATGATTATCTCTGGCATAAAATCTAATCTTTTTGTGAGCATGTACAATGATGTTGTTATTGTTTTCGAAGGCAAGAGTCATGCATAGAAAAATACTTCCTAGAGGTGCAGGGCTGCCACTACAGAAACCTAATAGATTTTATCTATATAATAATAGGTATAGGTATCATAAAAACTCAAAAATATTTGAGATCGTTCTACCCTTATAGGTATCGCTGAGTGTTTCGCTGCTAGAGCATCTTCTTCTCATTGCCGGAACAATGTGTTCTCTGTATGGAAAGATCATCGGGATGTTACGCATACGCACCTAGGTTTCCTTTCAATGATTTTAATAGCAACGTGTGTTGTGACGTACATTCGTGGGTGTACACATGCATTCCAAGGCAAGTCGTACCGAATGTGTATGGTAGAGATCACCACAAGTCCCCAAAGTTATCATGTCCATGCCGGTGCGGTATCAAAGTGTTACACTACTGCCCTGAATCAGGGCACAGCCGCAGGATAACATATATCAGATCATCATTGCGACTTGGACATCTCGCATTTATATGATTGGGTAGTTGGGAACATCTTCCGACATAGGGGAAGTGTCTTTGAGCTAAACAATGCTGTAGCATGATTGCATTATAGGTTTACATGGTGACCAACCACTACTATGCCAACATAGATTTAATGACACGCAGGTAGCGTTGCAGTGGCCTTTCCAACAGACATCAATGTTCGGAGATGCTCCAGGTCTCATTTCTTCAGCCAATGTCATAAACTTTCAGTCACACTAAACTTAGGCCGAGACAAATCTCTTTAGTTGGGGAGTGCGCAGTGATCCAACCTCACATAAGATATTGGGCTTCAGATCCTATGTACCAGCTCAGGCTAACGACTACTATGTTTGCGAAACGAGCTCCTTTGCTCTACTTGAATCGGACATAATTACTGGAGTTGCTGGAAAATTAATCTGGTTGAAAATAACACGTTCGGCAGGGTTGTATTCCATTTGATCTGGCAGTGTTATCGCATCATCAAATCAGCTGCCACGGCAGATGCTTCAATGAATGCGCTAAGCTGAAGCTTATCCAATCGAAACAAGTCCCACTCTAACCATGCTAAATGTTATCGTGACTGAAAATTCTGGGGATGTGTAATGGCAGCACGTGACCCGAGGCCGGGTAACGGCCATTCTATATAGTCAACTCGCCACGAGACTTAAATCTCTAGCGATAATCTTACCTATACATCTACATCTACTATCACTCGCATCCACGTTTGCAACTGTATTTCTATAATTACCATACGTATACCTATGAGGCCGAACGCAGGCATACGTGCCCTTACACTATTATCGCTGTTTCAGTAAACGGATACGTTTCGCTCACGGGATTATGAGTTGACGAGTTTTACCGCTTTTTCTGACGCGCGACACTACGGAGTCAAAAATTGAGAATACTGCCCTCCAAACGATATTGAAGCATCATCACAGCGAAGCACGAAGCATTGACCATTCCATCAGTCAATTGAGCCTGATGGCAGCGAAGTAAAGATCAGAGACCAATTGGCGCACAAGGCGTGTCAATGGCAATGAAGACGATTATTACCCCCGAGTGTAGGACACCCCCCAGCCAATGACAGAAATTGCATAAGATCGATCCAGATGAGTTCAAGACGACATCAATTACTTCCAATGGCTGCAATCGACCACTGGACACTGGAGAAGTCGCGACTGCATCCCTGAACGCGTCAATTCACAGCGGACAGCTAGAGATCTCAGAGACCAATTGGCGCAGATGGCGTGTCACCGACATTGAAGACGATGATCACGAGTACAGGACATGATCAATTGAGCGTGATCACCAGCCCAAGCACATACAATGGACCGAGTGACCTTACCCCTGAATGCCGCAATATTGAAAACCAAAGGCAGAGTCAAGAGACTATTCCCAGGTCAGCACAGTTACGACTACAATCCTTCTATTTGAGCGAAGTGCACTTATCCCAGTTTGCATGTACACCTACAGCTCTAGCAACCTCGAAGAAGCCCACATGCAGAAGCATTCTACGGCCAACCTACGTATACTCATACCTATGGAGGAGGATCTGGCACGAATGCAGTGCACTTACAGAGGAGACACCATACAAATCAAGCAGTCTTACCGCCACGAATGTCTGCACAATTGAAGTGCCCTTATGAAGACCCTCAACGATTGAAGCAGTCATACTGTCACGAACATCAGCACAAGCGAAGTGCACGTATGCAGATGACACCCTACGATTGAAGGACATTGAGGATGAGAAGGTTTCCCTCCATTCAAGCGAACTTATAGTGGCGATACATTGCGCAGCGTGAAGTGCATTTGCTGTCAATGACCGAAACAATTCCGCAGGCCAACTACAATGACTACAATGACTAGGATGACCTCAGAGCACAAGGATTATGGACAATCGAGGTGGCAATCGGCAAATCAAGCGCCAACGACCCTTAGACACTCAGCAAGTAAAAGCTATTGGCGGCACAGGCACTACTGGTGACTCTGGACGAAAATGCTAAGTCAGTCTCTATGCGGCACGGAAACCACAGATTCGACACACAGAGGTCGAGAAATCCAAATACCAGACAGAAATGGCAAGATGCAATGCGTACGGGTTATTATCGACTGCGGCGCAACCACCATCTTTTTGACACCGAGGCTTCTCAAGTGACTTGGGATATCACATCAGGCGGCACTCGTCACCACCCTCGCCATGACCGGAGGTGTGATGCAACATGCAAAGGACACCTGGAAGACACGGATCACAGTCCAGTACTTCGACTATCTCGCACCGGTAGACAGATCAGACGTGCTAGTCGTGCCAATGCGGGCATACGATTTAGTACTTGGCTTATCATGGTTTCCCAAACACAATCCTGACATCGACTGGGCTCGATCAACTCCCTGCGATCACCGAGTGCGAGTGGCGCGGAGGAATGACACCGATGACTACGGCAGTGGCATCGAAGGTCTCACAAACTGATAATGATAACCATAATGTCAATGACTAGCTTCTGGGGCGCGGTCTGGGTATAAAAGACACTTGCGGCAACCGCATTCGATGATCTTCTAACTAGCATTAAAGTCGTCGTAGCATTTGCCCGACAGACTGGGGAATGCACAGGGCTGCTGTAAGCAACTTTCGAAGACATCACCTTGGATTCACCAGGTGATACAGACCCAAGCGCAGGACGCGATGAGCAGAGAGCAGAGGCGGTAGTTGCGTCAGAAGAGCCCCTCCGAGGAGAGACTTGGATGACTGCTATCGGCTCGCCGATCCCCGAAGGGAGTGGCTGGACGGTGGGGCTTGGCTCCTGTGTGGGCGAACCGTTAATGACAAGGCCTCCTGGATATTCCCTTGCACCGCTTCCATTCTTTCATGATTCTTTGGCTAATATAGATCGATCAGTTCGGAGATATTCCTGACAGACGAATGACAATTGAGAGTCAACAGCGCACTTTGGAACGCCGAAGACTTATGAAGCAATTGGAAGCCCGGGCATGACGTCCTTGCAAGATGCTATCATTGAGACTGTGAATTGGACTGACGAGCGCCAATATGCCCATCGCGGAGATGCTCGGAGATGGATGCCATTCAATCATTGACTATGGCGACATACACGAAGATATACGTACGGACGGCCTTACCGTACTGAGTACAATCCCGGCTACTATTCAAGAGACCAAATCAAGTGCCGTACAGCAGAGATTACAATGCCGATTACAATGCCGATTACAATGCCGATTACAATGCCGATTACAATGCCGATTACAATGACGATTACAATACGGAGTATAATGCCATATCTGTTTCGAAGTTACATTACCGAGAATACAATCCCGAAGAAGATCCCGACTCAGACTCGACGATCCCAAGCTATACAACTACGATGACAATTGACGACTACAAATTGACTTCGGAATCAACCCCGAATCAAGCTCTTGCAATCGACGATGCCTACGAAGCCTTATGAGATTAGTTGCTGGTGGAGCAAAGACTTTCCAAAGAGGGGGATGACCGTACCGGAATCTCAAACAACCCCTACCGCAAACAATTACCATCCCGGAAGTGCAGGCACGAAGCACCATAGATAAAATCACCAATTGAGAAGGCTAGCAGCAGCAAGTGCACCTAGACATGAATCACCTAGTGGACTTAGAAAATGACGATAAGTGCATGGAGTCAAGTGATGTGATGGCCTACACACCTTCAGATGAATCGACAAGCACACTCCGAGGAGAGCCAGCGAACGCACCCCGCGATCTAAGACGATAAAGTTCACCTGGCATACGACGGACGTTCAGTAGACCTGTAAATGCACCAGAGAGATGACACGTCAAACGAGCCTGATCCATTCCAAACGAGTGCAATATGGCAATCCAAGCAGTTCCGAACGCGACACTGAACGACTGCGACATGCCTACAGAATTGGTCCTGAAGGAGATCGAAAATGACCACCGAGCGTACCAAATAGTCTACCGAATAGTCTACCGAATAGTCTACCGAATAGTCTACCGAATAGTCTACCGAATGGCATCACAACAGACAGTCGAGACAACTACCAAGAGATGATGACCGAGATCTCACAGTGACAGATATCACTGCCGAAGGACTTAACATGCAGATCGAGAGGATTACCGGGAGTCTTACCGTGCCAAGCCACTGACCGAGACGCTTACCGAATGGCTTACCAAAGGATGCAAAACTATCGCCCAACGGCATACCGAACTGCATGCGGAACGATTCTACCAAATGACTACCGAGAAGCCAACGGATATCCTACCACAGCTGTCTACCGATGGCCAAGAGAGGTCGACCAAGAACACACCAAAGCCATCATCCGAATGACATTCAGGTAGAAGTGGCCCACCGAGACCCTACCAAATGCCGAATGAAGAGATGCCGGAATCCGCATTTGCAATGTACCAAGCGGATTTCCAAGAGCAGAAGCGTGCTTCTATAGCGGTGAGTATGATCACCTACTGTGAAGCTTATGTGTTAGATATGGATCAATGACATACCGCCCATGCCTGAAGCAATTGGCGCATTCTACCACCCTCAAATGGTCACTAGCGAGTCACATATGGGAACCGACAACTATGACGATACTAGGAACGAATGCTCACATCATTGCCCAAAGTCAAGACGAGATGCCGTTGCAATGACGTCAAGATTGAGAGCATTGGAACGCCTTATACGACGGCAAGTCAACAGGCAGAACAAGTCACAATGAGGCATAGCTATTGCAAATGATGTCGAGATTGAGCGCATTGGGACCCCTCATACGACAGTAAGTCAACAGGCAGAGCAAATCAGGATAGACGCTGGACAGCGGGCGATGCAGAAGGACAACCAAAACCGAAGGAACATAATCTGCAGATCAAGCGAAACCCAAACCAAATTACATATCGAATCACCAATCAATCCCAATATCAATTCAGAGATCGAAGTTACACTGCTACCAAGCCACCATGGCAATCGACAATCAATATGATGCAGAAGTCGTCGACGGAGCAACGAATTTTCAAAAGAGGGAGATAGCCGTGTCTACACAATAAGTTTCTACAAGTCAAAAGCCCACCTGGAGGCAGTCTGCCGAGACACGTACCGACAAGTCTAACGACAAGTCCTACCGACAAGTCAAAAGTACGCCGAGAGGCAAGTCTACCAAGTCGAACAAGTTCCTACTGAACCCGCCTGCCGAGAGCGAAACCATGAAGTCGACCAGATGGTCGCCGAAGCGGACTTCCAAAGAAGATTGCCGAGTCAATGCCACTTACCAATGACTACCAGCTGCAAGATATATTCTCCAGAGCATGCCGAAGCACTGCACAGAGCTCAGACAGCGCTAGCGCGCATGAACTTGGTAAGTATAACCATCTTTAGAGAAGCTCACTTGCTAGATGTCAACGAATGAGACGAGATTACATGATTGACGGATACAATTGATGATTACCGACGACTACGACCGATGCCTGCAGCGGAAGCTGCCATCAATTCCAAGTCATGAGCAGAAGCTCTACCACCCTGACGGATTTCGACAATGACCTATGCCGAGATACACGAGCTACGAGTGCGGTACTGGATGGCAGGTCGGATGCATTATGATCTCGGGAATGGAGATAAGGAGGAATTGAGGTCCGAGGCTCGGGAGCAGAGGAAATCGGTCAATAGAGTTTCGGAACTCAGGACTGGAGGAAAGTTATCAATTGGGCGTTCCTTTCTTCTGTTTTTCTCTTCTCTTCTCTTTTCCATACTACATTACTTGAATCTCGGCCCAGTACAAATGGCGTCGGCACGGGTTTTTACCACTTCCGGATCACAGCCAAGTGGAGGTGGAGTTTCCCCGTGCGCTGGATCGACTGAAAGGCTACTGTAAGGTGCCAATTGGTAGCGGGACTATTGAGTTAGTACGAGTACGTACGCGGCATGATTGATTAATGCTTTTCTGTGGTTTCCGTTTCTCTTGTATGGCTTATGCAGCCCAGGAGGTCTACGCCTAAAGAGGCGGATACTGTAACAGCGGCATGTGACCCGAGGCCAGGTAACGGCCATTCTTTATAGTCTGCTCGCCACGAGACTTAGATCTCTAGCGAAAATCTTACCTTTACATCTACATCTACTATCACTCGCATCCAGGTTTGCAACCGTATTCCTATAATTACCATACGTATACCTATGACGCCGAACGCAGGCATACGTGCCCTTACAGGATGCCTAGGGCAGGTGTTTTGCATGCTAGATAACCCAAAGGTTACTAGAAGTACCCATCATTGGTTATCCCAGGTTACATACACTCTGTCAAGGGAGAACCCCTAACATCATTGAAGTTTCTCAGCATTGCTTCACAAGCAATACACCACTGAAAGGCCTCTATACTGATATGCACACTGCGAACAGCTAGTGGCAGACATTGGTAAGCAGAGTTACAATACCACAATAACGTGCTGATTGACAAAAACTCATTATTCACAGTGGGGGATAAACGCGTTTCTAGAATCGTGATGTGTGATGGAACACATTCTTCCAATTTTGCAGGAGACAAGATAACAAGGTGTACATATATTACATTTGGCAATGTATCTTCGAAGATCCCCCAGGTGCCCTGCATGCACAGCTTTGTAATGGTTGCTCTCCTGGCGATTCCAATCCAGTTCCACAATAATCCTCAGAAGCGGCTGGATAAGAAGCAACAAAATAACCGAGAGATTCTAACCTAAGTACTAAGGCGGGGACTGCAACCTCTGACCTTCAAGCAAGATGCCACCACCAAGAGTGGGAATCACAGCATTGTCTGTGCAGATGGTAAATTCAGCCTGTGGAAACTGCTTTGAGCAGCATGGCTTGTAGATTACCCAGAGTACAGCAACTTATATCATCTCGAGCAGCATGTCTCTTTTTGGTGTGAGTATCCAAAAAAAGAACTTTGTGATTATGTCCCTTCTGACAAGCAACACCACTGGCTGGATCTCAACCTATAGTGAACTCTAAGCGATGCCAACAGCAATACAGTGGTTATTTAACTCCCATTGCACCATGTTCACCAAGGATTCACTTTATCTCGATATTGTCCCTGAATTGTGAGTAACCTCTCAAGCCTTGACCGGCTACATCCAATGCAGATCGGCATGGGTGGACATATTCAGAAGTGGATTATCCTGTTAATGAACATGCAGGAACGGCGCAACAAGTACAATGCAATCTGGGTATCCATGCCTACTTAATGCGACCTCACACCAAACAGTTAATCATGTAAGGAAATTTCTCAATATAATGGGATGGTGATGAAGGAAATGAGCCGGAACCTGCTTGGAGTTGTAACCGATTCTGTATGAGGCGGATGCCCTGCTCAGCATCACATCTGCAATCGCACAATTAAGTACACATGGACATTGTTTGAATTCTAGATGTATGCTTGATATAAATCTCATTATAATGTGATGTTGAGCTACATGGAGGATGCTTAGGGTCGTTATCTCACCTTCAAAGAAGTTGTCGTACTTGGGCCAGCCTGCCAGATGACGAAGACCAAACCTGATGCCCAGCAAATGGAACTGGTGATGAAGTGAGATATAGATGAGCAACCATTTGCTGAAACTGGGATGCAGCCCAAGAAGGGATGAAAAATCAACTCTGGACAGGATTATATTAGATAATTGCAAGATGTTTCCAACGAGTTACAAGTTGCATTGGACTATCCAATGATCCACATGATGTCACATGGTTTCGAATAGATTCATCGATACAGAGCTGTGCAAAAGTATTCGGCCAAATGACATGAACAAGCATACAACGAGAACCTCAATGACAGTAGGAACACCTTCAATCGCAATATCAACTACTGGCTACAATTAATCATCTTCCAGCATTACATTCCCTGTGTCTGAATCAGTCAGCCCAATCTTCAAGCCCTCGCTCAGCGTCGGGGGAAGACTTCTGCCCCCTGTAGTGTTCCCAACGGTTCCGGACCGTCACTTCGGGTCCAGGTCTGGGTCCAAACCGAACTGTTGACAAATTGGCGGTCCAGGTCGTCAATAAACCCGAACTGCCCACTCGGGTACGGTTCCATGGTAAACTCCCAATCTCTCTGAATTGGGTGGGTTGTCAGCGGGTCGCACAGCGGGTCCATCTATAGATTCATATAAGGCTCTTGTATTTGCAGTGTGTTAATAGTATCTTATCAAAATCGAGTTTTCAGCAACCATTAATGAGCTTTTGCTTGTTGAGCAGTTTGCAATATCGATTAATTTGGTATCAGTGTTTCACCTTTGATATATAGTATTTTTGAGTAGCAAGGCAGTCAATAATACAGTTATGCACGCGAAAATCCGCGCGATGCCTTGATTACGAAATATGCAAGTCCTAAAACTGTTAACGCTCCGTTGACGCTGATTCTCAGGATGCTGCAGGGAGCATTTTGCTGTTGTTTTTGCAAGTAAAGGCTGCCAATATCTAGTGTTAGCAACGGGTCTGGACCGTCACTTCGGGTCCGGGTACAGGTTTGAACCGAACCGCAGCCAGATTGGCGGTCAGGGTCGTCAATATACCCGAACTGTCGATTCGGGTATGGTTCCATCGACTTCTCCCTACCCATCTTAATTGGGCGGGTTCTCAGCAGGTTTTACAGCGGGTACATCTGTAAATTCATATAACATGCTTGCCTTTGCTATTCAATTATAGTACTCAATCAAAATCAATCATTTGACATTCAGTAATCACATTTTGTATGTTTTGCATATTGCGACATCAAGAATATTTTAATTCATGTTTTTCTTTTAATGATTCGTATTTTTGACCAGGGAGGAGGTCAGTAGTTCAATTATAAGCTCAAATATCCATTCGATGCCTTCATTGCCCGATCTGCATCAGCAGCAATTGATGACCCGCAGTTGATGCTAAGTTGACAGATATTGTCAGAATGGCGCCGTGACCGTGTCACTTACTCTTTTCCACATAGTGGGTGGCAATATATTGGTTATGGATAGCAGTGAGCAAATCACTTACCAATTACCTTATTTACCAGACTAAACATTGTGGAGGCTCCATTGATTCTTGAGGTGTAGCGGCATTGACACACACCATATTGCCTATAAAGGCTGGCAATACTTCGATTATGGGTAAATGCTGTAGCACAGCCCTTGGATTATACAAGATGCAACACCCAAAATCGTTGACGCTTTGTTGACGCTCATTTTCAGACAGGTGCTGAGACCATGTCACAATCGCATTTGCACAGAACGGCTGCCAATACGTTGATTATGGACATATGCCGTAGTAGAGCCCTTGGAATATACATGATGCAACACCCCAAAGCGTTGACACTCTGTTGACACTCTGTTGACACTGTGTTGATGCTCTGTTGACGCTCTGATGATGCTGTGTTGACGCTCTGTTGACGCTCATTTTGAGGTGTAACGATATCGACAAAAACAATATTGCCTATAAATGCTGCTAATACTTCGATTATGGATAAATGCTGTAGCACAGCCCTTGGATTATACAACATGCAACACATAAAATGGTTGACGCTCTGTTGACGCTCATTTTGAGACAGGTGTTGTGACCATGTCACAATCACATTTGCGCAGAATGGCTGCCAACACGTTGATTATGGGTCTATACGGTAGCAGAGCCCTTGGATTATATATGATGCAACACCCAAAAGCGTTGACACTGTGTTGACACTCGGTTGTCACTGTGTTGATGCTCGGTTGACGCTCTGTTGATGCTCTGTTGATACGCCGTTGATGCTCTGTTGACGCTCATTTTGAGGTGTAACGGTATCAACATACACTATATTGCCTATAAAGGCTGCCAATACTTCGATTATGGATAAATGCTGTAGCCCAGCCCTTGGATTATACATGGTGCAACACACAAAATCGTGGACGCTCTGTTGACGCTCATTTTCAGAGTCGGGCTGTGACCATGTCACGATCACTTTTGCACAGAAAAGCTGCTAATACGTCGATTATGGATATCTGCCGTAGCAGAGCCCTTGGATTATACAAGATGCAATACCCAAAATCGTTGACACTCTGTTCACACTCTGTTGACGCGGTGTTGATGCTCTGTTGATGCTCTGCTAACGCTCTGTTGACGCTCATTTGGTAGTATAGCAGAATCGACAAACACGATATTACCTGTAAAGGCTGCCAATACTTCGATTATGGATAAATGCCGTTGCTCAGCCTTTGGATTACACAAGATGCAACCCACAAAATCGTTGATGCTCTGTTGACGCTCATTTTCAGACTGGGGCAGTGACCATGTCACGATCGCTTTTGCTCAGAACGGATGCCAATATGTAGATTACGGGTACATGCCATAGCAGAGCCTTTGGATTATACATGATCCAATGCCCAAAATCGTTGACACTCTGTTGACAATGTGTTGACGCTCTGTTGACACTCATTTTGAGGTGTACCAGTATCGACACACACGATATTACCTGTAAAGGCTGCCAATACTTCAATTATAGATAAATGCCGTTGCACAGCCTTTGGATTACACAAGATGCAACCCACAAAATCGTTGACGCTCTGTTGACGCTCATTTTCAGACTGGGGCAGTGACCATGTCGCGAGCGCTTTTGCTTAGAACGGATGCCAATACATTGATTATGGGTACATGCCATAGCAGAGCCTCTGGATTATACATGATCCAACGCCCAAAATCATTGACACTCTGTTGACAATCTGTTGACGCTGTGTTGATGCTCTGTTGACAATCTGTTGACGCACTGTTGATGCTCATTTTGAGGTGTACCAGTATTGACACACATGATATTACCTATAAAGGCTGCCAATACTTCGATTATGGGTAAATGCCGTAGCACAGCCCTTGGATTATTCAAGATGGAACACCCAAAATTGTTGTTGCTCTGTTGACACTCATTTTCAGACTGGGGATGTGACCATGTTGCTTTCTCTTTTGCCCATCAAGGCTGCCAATATGTTGATTACGGATAACAGCGAGCAAATGGCATCCCAATGGACGTACTTACAAGATCAAAAACTGTTGACTCTCTGTTGACGCTCACTTTCAGAATGTGCCTGTTACCGTGTCGATTTATCTTTTACCTATAAAGGCTGCCGATACTTTTGTTATGGATAACAGCGAACAAATGGCATCCCAACGGACTTACTTACAAGATCAAAAACTGTTGACGCTCCGTTGACGCTCACTTTCAGAATGTGGCTGTTACCATGGCAATTTCTCTTTTACCTATAAAGGCTGCCAATACATTGGTTATGGATAACAGTGAGCAAATCCTTTCCAATTAACTTACTTACCAGAGAAAATATCGTTGACGCTCTGTTGACGCTCAGTATTAGAATGTGGCTGTTACCGCGTCGCGGTCTCTTTTGCCTACAAAGGTTGCCAATCTGTTGATTATGAATAGCAGCAAGCAAATCACTTTCCAATTAAGTTGCTTCCATATCCAAAAATCATTGACGCTCGGTTGACGCTCATTGTAAAAATGGGGCTCTTCCCGTGTCGCTGTCTCATTCGGCTATAAAGGCTGCCAATACTTCCGTTATGCATATCTGTGAGGAACTCCCTTCCCAATTAAGATACATACAACACCACAAATCATTATCACTCCGTTCACTCGCACTTTCAGCATTGGGCTGTATCCGTGTTGCATGTTGTTTTGTCCATCAAGGCAGCCAATAAGTAGGTTATGAATAACCGCATGCAACTCGCTTTCCAATTAACTTACTTACAAGACCAACAATTGTTGACGGTTGATTCATATTCACCATAAACATCTCCTAACTGTTGGTTTATGGAGTGTAATTTTGTCCAAATAATCATATCGTCATTATTGACAGCCAATGAATAATTTGTATCAATACTCAGTTGCATGCAAAAGCTTCATGGCATATCAATTTCTGATCAACTGATGGAGAAGTTCTCTGAGCGATGGATAACTTAGCACAGTGACATTTCAGCGCTTTCAGTTGGCAATTCACCGCATGTAGCGCCATAACCTAATTTTTCATTAATATAGCCCAACATATTCAGTGTGCCATATCCAGCTCGATCCGCTCGATTTCCATGACATACCATAAGCAATTTTCACAATGCTCATTATGTGCACCCGGTCTAAACGCGGAGTGATGTAGTTGGTTGTATGGATGAATGCAACATGATGGTGGTCATTCATTCAGATTCGCGTTGGGCAATGGCTGCTCCTTCTATGACTCCTATGTCATCACTCAGTGAAACTTTGTTAGTAAATTTTATCTTTAGTTTAGATTGCGCGTTCTCGCGTATCCGTAAGAGGCAGGACGATATTGCGTTGATCAATTGTCAATCATCTTGGTTTGGAGTCTAGACCGTTCGTATGGCCTGTATAACCCTTGCACATGCACAGATGAATTACCATGTCTCACAATATAGTCACTGAAATCAAAAAAATTCTTTCACGTGTCAAAAATAGATACAGCAACTACTTTTTGCGGAGATATGTTGTCAATAATCACAAATTGTGCAGGTTGTGTACACATGACCTACGAGCCAATACAATATGTTCATCTGAATCCATTTCCTGTATGGTAGATAGGTACGGCAGTTATATGCAGGGGTAAACGCTTACGGGTTTAACAGGCTTCGATTTGTTAATCAGTGATGAAATGAGTATAGTGTCAATTGTGGGAGCCGATATGCATATGTGAGACGGTCGTTTGCCGCATACAATTCACATATGGCTACTCGATCCTGGAATGTTCCTTGCGGCATTGCGATTTTCTGCTGACACTATCCTGTATCTCAATCAGCTCTCCAAATGTTGTTGGTGCAGTCGCGTGTGCAAACAGATCAATTTCCGGCTGAATGACTGCCTTAACAATCAATATGGCTATTCTGGACCTCAAATCTTACAAATGATGCACGATGAAAAATTGTTCACACCCCACTTCACAATGTAGCAGGAAGCATGTCTCTTCTTGTTTTCAGTATAATGGCCACCAATGAAACAATTAAAGAGAATGATGTACCAAAGTTAATATTTTTCACATAACAGTAACATATCTAACTATGACCATAAAAAAAATAACCCGAAAAGGAGAACCGGAGACTGGAACCGATGTGTCTAGCCAAACCCAGCAAAACCCGCGGGTTGACGGGTACGGGTACAGGTTTGGCCCGCCAAGAAGCTGCGGGTCGGGTTTTTGGATGGTTTTGGAACTGAACCGAACCGTTTATCCGTTCCAAACCCGGACCGCTGGCGGGTTACCCGGACCCGTTGCTAACACTACCAATATCGCATAAATGGTTGGCTGCAACCAGTCGGAACATAACTTACACAAGATGCAAAGCTAAAAATCGTTGACGCTTCGTTGATGCTCATGCTAACAATGGGGCGGTGACCGTGTTGCTATCGCTTTTGCCAATAGAAGCTGGCAATATGTCCGTTATGCATAACAACGACTAAATCACCGATGAATTACCGTACTTACAAGACCACAAATCATTGACGCTCCGTTGATGCTCATGCTAAGAGTGGGGCGGTGACCCTGTTGCTATCACTTTTGCCAATAGAAGCTGGCAATATGTCCGTTATGCATAACAACGACCATGTCACTGGTGAATTACCGTACTTACAAGACCACAAATCGTTGACGCTCCGTTGACACTCATGCTAAGAATGGGGCGGTGACCATGGTGCTATCTCTTTTGCCAATGAAAGCTGCCAATACGTCCGTTATGCATAACAACGACCAAGTCACTAGTGAATTACCGTACTTACAAGACCGCAAATTGTTGACGCTCCGTTGACACTCAGTTTAATGTATCGTCCATTCAACATCTGCTGCCGTCCATAATTGTTTTCATTCTCATTTGACTGTACTGGTTGGCTTTCTGCTTGATTGAGACTCAACCCGGTGGCAAAGCCGAGCGGTGTCATTATCTTGCACTGTTCACTCTCATACGACTAAAAATGATGTATCATGCCAAAAGAATCATTGCGCCTGCTATACATATATTTATCAACAGATATTCACAAGCCACTTACCATTCGCCCATATTATATCTCTAACTGAAACTCTCGGTCAAGCTACATAAAGCTGGTGAACCATTGACGTATTCTGTCCTACTTTTTTTTCCCACCTTTATTTCTCCGCGTTTCAGCTGCATTGACCGTCACTAAAACCTTTTCAGCCTGTCTCTTTGACTTCCATGTTGGCCGAACCAATCCGGGCACATTTGGCGCGTCGCTCACATCCTACTGCTCTGGGCATTCCAGATCCTCGATGCAATTGTTGTGCTCTATATCGGAGTCATCGTCCGCAGCGCAATCCTCGTTTGCTGTCATTTGGATTATCCAACTCGCCATTCCAGTTTAGCCAATCTTCGGTGTCCGAAATGCTTTCAGGTGCGCTATCCTCATCGCTTTTGACTGGATGATGCTTGATTCTCCGAACACAGCGGACATTCAAGATTTGAGTTTGTCCTCCAGGGAGATCCTTTGCAAACAAAGCTGGTGGCAAAGGTGATCTTTCTGACAATTTGAATGCAGCCGCACCATCATGTTGCAAGAGTGACCAGGATGCTTTGACGATCTCTTCCGTGTCCGAAATGTATCCTACAGCGGTCATCTGCTTGTTTTGAGCGCGGAATTCCTTCTGTGTAGCACGTGGGGTTTAGCTGCCCTGCCACATCTACAAAAAGTCATGAACCTTGGCCATTCTGTGGAATTTCCTTTCCTCCGCCTCTTTCTTCATTTCCGAGTCGTTTTCTTTGTTCATGGTATCCCATTCAGAGCCAATGCCTGCCAAAATCACGTTATTGGCTCGAGCAAACTGCCTTACAATGACTCTTTCGCGAAGTGTCTCGCCTGTGGTTTTTGACTGCCTGCAGCCTATAACATCTCGGCCAAGGGATAAAGTGGCCTCCACTCCGACACCATGTGGTATGATAGAGAATATGTCGCGCGCCACATTGGAGAGATCGGCATACTTTGAGTGCATTTCCTGCTGTTGTCGCCACCTGTCGGTTATGTCTGGTATCCAAAATGTACTGCTAATCTCTATTGGGTTGGAGTGGTAATCATTGAGATTTGGAATGATTTGCCCCCAGTTGTTTGGTGCTTCAGGAGGCGAATTCAAATAGAGCCTGGCAGCAGTCAATAAGCAGACTGCACGATCACTTCGTCCGGGTGTCGTCTCAGCCACATTGTTAGGCATTAAGTATTCCTCATCATCGCTGGACAAATCATATGGATCAAAGGATGATTGATAAGACCCTGAAGCCATTGCAGAGGGGACCAGATTGCTGCTTGGTACCGTTTCGAGTTTATTGACTGGCACACGTCGATGTCTGGCGCAGTATTCATTCTCCACATACTTCAGAAAGGCCTCTTGGTATTGTGTAGTGTAGGATGTCTCGTCCTCAGGATTATTAACCATTCCCTTGTCCCACTTGGTAAACGATCGCAACTTCCTGAAAGGATCAAGGATGTGTGCAGAAATCAGAAGCAGGCCCGTCGTTGGAGTCACTTCGGCGTAGTATTTGGACAGCTTCTGTCGAGCTAACTTCCCAGCGAAGAACAAGTCTTCCTTCCATGGAGTCTTCTTCTTGGCCAAAGCTCGCATCACGCCATGCATGTGATCGAACATGTCATTGTACACTGTAATAACATGATGCAATGTGACTGTATGCCTCTTCGACATTCAAAGGGTCCAATATCAAAAAGGCCTCAATACTTCCATGACATACTTGACAATTGTCCATTCATCCTGAGTTGTGAATAGTGGCCGATATTCAGCGTATTTTGGGTTCTTAAGGCACTCATGGCTGAATTCCCATAACCGGCAGGTGCGCTCGAGCAACTCCACAGTAGAGTTCCAACGTGTCTTCAGATGCATAATCAGAAGTACTGTAATGCGGACTCTGGCTTTCGGACAGTCACTAAACTCGTTTCGGCGACCAGGTGTTAGCGTAATTAATACAGCAAGCATTCACTGCTTTATGAAGGTCAGCTTCAGGACTTTCAAAATATCATGAAATACGTACTTTCTCAATTATCTTTGCTAAACCTGGTCTCATGGCTGACACCTTATTGATTCTAGCATTGCCCTCTTTTCAAAGTCTTTGACTCTTTCCAATGTCTACGCTTTCATCCTCGCCAAATTGCTGATTGCGCTCATGGGCTTCCCAAGACATGGTGCGGCCTTTTACACCGAGACTGCTCATGAATGCACCTAAAGCCAGCTGTATGATGTGTGCCATGCACGGTATATGGTTTCTCAAGGCAGGCCACTCGATTCCAGAGGTCTGAAGTGTTGATTGCAGCTCACGTGTCATCAAGTAGTTTGAGGAAGCATTACCAGTCGTAATACCAAGCAAACGGCTGTCAGTATGCTCAAAACAATCAAGCACGTCCTTCAAATGTACGGCTAGCCTTGCTCCAGTATGTTGGCCCTTGACCTATCATCTTTAATTAGTTTTCGAAACGGGAACAGAACAGGCGATCAACCTCATCCAAAACGAGTTGAACTTCACTCAATGCCCATTTTCAATCCATATAGTAAGCAATGACTGACGTTGTGGCTAGTTTGTTCATTGATGTCCATCCGTCCAAAGCTAAACTAACTTTATTTCGTGGTGGCAATTGCTTCTTAATTGCATCCACAGTCAGTGGATATTCCCTCTGGCAAATGTTACTAAGCGTCGTAGCGGAAGGAAGAACTAGGTCATCGCGTAATGCCTTATATGACCGTCGTAGCTCAAGATTTGATATGGCGTTCCACGGAATATGTGCCGAAACAAATCCTAACATGAGGTAGCGATTCCATGTGTCTTGGTGAAATTCGGAAGTTTCAAAGTCCTTATCTGCCAGTTTGGAACGTTTTCTCTGTCATTTCGGTCAATATGGATTCAACTGGATATCAAATATGATTTTCCTCTGCAAACTTACTATTGTGATTCCACGACTTCTTTGCCTCTTCAGGATGGCCAAAGCTGTTTCATCCACCGTTGAACTAGTCAATTCAGTGACCTCTGACTCTGTTAATTCGTTTAACTTTGCGATGTGAGCTTTTGCCAGTAAGTGTTTCCCCATTGAGCTGGTCGCATGTTCCAATGGATGGCGAACAACTTGATGACAAACGATACATATGATGCCAGGGCTGCTGGTCTCCTCAATTCCGCAGTGCAAATAGAATCGCGACGAAGGCGCATGTCTAGAATTCTTCCAAGCGATAGGCCGCTTGGAGCCTACATTCATTGAAGCACACCAAGCATCGAAGATGATTTGCAAAGTAAGGTCGCTCAAATCATGAATAAAGACATGTTCATTTTTGGAAGAGATCATAACCTCTAGCAATGAGGTGTTCAGAGATTGTGTATCCGACATGATGGTAGAAATTGGAAAGCTGTGTAATCCGATTCGAGAGACTGCCGAAAATAACGATACAGTAAAGCAGATTGCGGGTTCTTAAATATTGACTCTACAGCTACAAGGAAAATAATCAGATCAGTGAGACATTGCATGCATATTTGTGATGTTGAATACAAGGACAGATTGCAATGACTGACTGCGTAAACCTCCATTCAGGAACAGCATACAGCAGTTTATTGTTGTGTAGCGTTCAGAGCCTTGACGCACCGTGGGCGCACAATTGTAGGAGGTAGACGCGATATCGACACTTGCATTTTTGCCAATAATGCCTGCCGATAGGTTCATTGTGGTTTATCTGCGTTCTATTCTGGTTATACTATCCAAGATGCCAGTGCAACAATCATTGATGTTCCGGTGACGCTCATTTTGGGACATGGTCACGATCTTGTCGGAAGCATATTTGCCTAGAAAGGCGACTGGGAGTACGATTATACATGGTTGTAGATGCATCGCCTCATGATTTTCCAAGATGGAATGCCTCAAATCGTTGACACTCTGTTGACGCTCAATTTTAGGGCGTAGTGACGATCTTGTCAATAGCATTTTTGCCTAGAATGACAGCCGATAGTTCGATCATGTATTGATATCGCCGCACTCCCCTCAGATTGTCCGAGATGCATGGCCAAAAGTCGTTGACACTCCGTTGACGCTCATTTTTAGGACATAGTAGCAATGTAGTCGCAATCGTTTTTGCCTAGAAAGGCAGCCGATAATGTGATTATGGCTTCATGCCGCCGCACAGCCCTAGGATTTTCCATGATACAAGGCCAAAAGTCGTTGACGCTCCGTTGATGCTCATTTTTAGGACATAGCAACGATGTTGTTGCAAGAGTGCTTGCCTAGCAAGGCGGCCGAAAGCATGATTATGGGGTAATGTCGTGGCACACCCCATGCATTTTGCAAGATGCAAGGCCAAAAGTTGTTGATGCTCTGTTAACGCTCATTTTTAGGACATAGTAGAAATGTTGCCGTCACCATTATTCAATAGAAAGGCAAACGATAGTTTGATTATGACTTACTGTAACCGCACAGCCTACTGGATGTTTCATGACACAATGCCAAAAATCGTTGAACTCCGTTGACAGTCACATTAATCACATCAAAACAGCCTTTGTACACTCAATAATTGTATAGAACGAATCAAATACACAGTTATGAGATCCATTATTGCGTTTGTATGTATTATCGTTTGCAGCCAGGTGTTTTGTTACCTCTCAATTTTTGATCAACTGCTATCTACGCTATCTGAGTGAGAAATGATATGGCCCTATCAGATTCCTGCGCTTTCGGCCGGCAATTGACAGCATGTAGATCATTTCACTAGTTTTTGGCAAATATAGCTCGACTTCCTCACCATTCCTTATCCAGCTCCTTCTCCTCGATTTCCATGATGTACCACAAGCAATTTCAAATATCTCAACCATGTGCACCAGGTCTGTGTGGAGAGTTATGCAGATGGATACATGGATGAATATGGCATGACGGCTGTCGTTCAGATCAATTCATCATGCGCACTGACCGCTCTTCCTATGACACGTATGACATCACTCACTTAAATTTTGTTAGCACATTTCGTCACTAATATTGCTTTTGCTTTGTCACTCAACAGTCACTTGCAGAATAAAACCGAATGTGATGGCCGTCTTACAGCCTGTTTTGGATTTTAGAACTTTCACATGGTGCGTTCGACCCTTGCACATGCACAGACAAATTATGATGTCTCACAATTTGGTCACTGAAATCAAGCCAAAGCTGACACGTAGCAAAATTGGTAAACAACTTGCTTTTCACCGCGATCAGACGTCAAAAAGTACAGTTTGCACCTTTATTCTTCCGCAGACGCAGGAGCCATCACCATCTTTTCGTCGGAATCCGATATCTATTTGGTAATTAGCTGGAGGCTATATGCAGGGGTAAAAGCTTACTGGTTCAACTGGCTTCGCTTTCAGCAACATTGACGAATTGGGCCCAGCAGCTGGCTCACCACGACGTATGCTCGATTTGGACTGCAGCTTCACCGAACCTAGCCTAATATGACTACTTCCTGGTTGAGAAGTCCCTTGCGGACTTTGCGATATTCCGGGGACAATGTCAAGACTCTCCATCAGCTCTCCAAATGTTGCTGGTGGAGGTGCCAGAGCGTCATCGTTTATTAGCGGCTGGACGACGGCCAGAACCCTCAATTCGGTGGTGCCGTACTTCCTATCTCGTTCACAGAAGTAGTCGGCTGCATCCTCCCATCCCGGTTGAGTCAATTCTTCGAGCTTCATCTGCTTCTGCCGAAACCTCTCCATGTGCTGCTGGACCGTTTTGGTGATTGTGCCCATCACCCAGCCTGGTTCGTCATCTTTGCTCAAATTGCCCTGCTCAGTCTCTTCATCATCTTCCTCTTCCCCATCCTCCCCATCATCGGAACTCGCAAGATCACTCAGACTGTCTCCCATAGCAACCAGCATCTCCTCAAACGTCTTTTCGGGCTCTCTGGACGTAAATCCCGCAATTTCAGCATGAGTCATATTGTCCTGCTCCTGTTGAACCGCGGCCTCTGCGTCTTCAACTCGCTTTCTTGCCCCAGCAGTTTCTCTCTCCACATAATCCTCAATCCATTTCTCTGTCTCTTCATTGCTTAAGAAGTGCGTTTCTCGACGCTTCTCCACCGCAAGTTTCTTTTTGGATCACAAGCTATGCAACGCGCCAAGGGCTCGGATTCTCTCAGCCTCCTAGCCACTGTTGCCTTCATTCGCTTGATGACGTCGTTGGGTTGACCGCTTTTTCAATTTGCCGTATCTGCCCGCCTGAAGTGGCGAAAAGTTCTTTTTCAGAGCATAGACCATTGTAGTTTTTGTGGACTTTGTTGTTGGGCGAGATGTTGGATGTTGCAAGTTATGGACAATATGGAGGTAAGCTGTGTCTTTTATGTCAAGGTTAGTACGTTTACTCATCTCGAACAAAGCACAATCGCTCTCTTGACACTCAATGAATTAGGAATAATGATGCTAACCGTACAACATGATATGATTGTTAGCGTCAGTTTCATTTAATATCCCGGGGATTAGGTGAGAGAAACATCAGCAGACGTCCTTTCGCTCGAACTACATCCTATTGATATCCAGCAATTGGGCGATTTCGGCAGTCGTACACAGTAATTGATCCCTGTTATCAAACAGACAACATCAGACCGACTGATTGCAAATTGCGGGGCAGTGGCAAACCCCTGCAACTAGCAGCCATACTCAGTAGGATTCATCTTGATCATAACGATCATGTTGGCTGCTATATATTCCATTCTGACATGAAGCTAACTATTTAGTCCTCAGGGCTTCCCACTTCCTCTCGTGATCATCTTTCTCTCCTATTCCACATCAGCACATTATGGATACACAACGACCTCCGCCAGGTGAGAGCGGAACAAATACCGGCAGATTGGTGGGCGCTACAGCAAATACGGAACTTCTTGGCACACAACAAGAGCACAGACACAAGCTAGTTCACCGCGATGCTGCCAATGTAGCCACCAATCATATGACCCAGGATGCACATTTAAAGATCGTCCGCAAGACTGGCAGCAGCAAAAACAAGAAGCAGCATGCAGTTGGATGTTAGTATATCCTTATCGTGGCAAACGGCGGTCAATTACCTGTATAACCTACAGCGGGTGTCCGTAGAGAGCTACTTGAAGAATTCATCGCTCCCTGTAACGGGAAACCTCCATAGTCGACAAAGGCATTTGTTTACACAGTCCGCAAAATCAAACATCCTGATTTTGTGAGCTCCGGGATTTTCGCAGATGAATTTCCTGATAAGCGTCCCCGTGAGTGGACGAAACAGGCTTTAATCACCTTAGAGGAGGCTACAGAAGCATATATGGTAGAGGTAACAGCCGAATTTCATTGTTAGAAGCATCAACTAATGTCTTGTAGGGTTTCAACATGTCTGCAACTAAGGCAAGGCAAGGAGGTCGGGTACAGCTGGAACAGTCCGACATGCGCCTGGCATTGAATATGACCAAAATAGCCAAAGAAGGCTTTTCGCGCGCCGCAATTGAGGAAATGAAATATCTCATTAAGAAACCACTCTCCGAGGTCCGAGAAGAGAAGAAGTGGGGTGTTGAGTTTTCTGTGCATAAAAAGGTGAAGGCTGCGATTCAAAGACACCCGGCAATGCTACGTCATAACCAAACGTCCGGCTGCCTTCCTTGCCATAATGGCACTGCAAAGAATCCGCAGACAAGCTTGAGACGCAAAGGAACAGGTGCACCTCCCCCCGCCCGACGCAGAGTGTGAACTCCAGAGCCGACTCCACCTCGGCCCGGCACGCCACCCGCCCCGACCAGAAACGCTTACCGTGCTCAACAGTCTGAAATTATCAATATCCCGGCCGGATATACGTATTCGCATACAGCTCCTCCCTGTGCGGAATTTTTCGAAGATGATGAGGATACCGAGCATGATACTGATTTTGATCCAGATATGCTGACTGATGATGGTTAGTACACTATCTGTTGTGTGGTAATGTGGCTAACATTCATTTTGAAGAGAAAAGAAGCGGATTGAGCGATCCTGCAATTGATGACGAGCATTGACCGAAAGATACGGGATTTTGGAGATTATTATTATATATATCCATGTATTATTAAAGAACAACGTAGTGATCTAGAAGAAAGTAAATGAAAATGCCAGAAAGGCAGCCAAAACAATGTGAATGATGGACTGTGCCAAAATAAATGATTGCATATTTTGGATACAGCCATCTCAAAATGAGCATCAACGGAGCGTCAACGATTTTTGGTCATGCGTCCTGGGAAATCACACCTCCGATAGGTTGTAGTCAGTCCCAAAGGAATTCTTGGCCACCTTTATATGCAAAACAGATGGCAACACCCTTCCTGCCCCATCATGAAAATGAGCATCAACAGAGCGTCAACGATTTATAGTCATGCGTCCTGGGCAATCACACCTCTGATAACTTGTAGTCAGTCACAACGGAATTTTTGGCCGCCTTTATCGGCAAAACAGACAGCAAAACCCTCCATGCCCCATCATGAAAATCAGCGTCAATGGAGCGTCAACGATTTTTGGTCATGTGTCCGGGGAAATCACACCTCCGATAGGTTGTAGTCAGTCATGAAGGAATTTTTGGCTGCCTTTATAGGCAAAAGTGAAATTGAAACACTTCCTGCGCCATCTTCAAAATGAGCGTCAACAGAGTGTCAACAATTGTTGGCCATCCATCATGGTTGATCACAGCACGATGTGGAGGTTATTGTCTATATATATCGTTTTGACTGTTATTATACTCAAAAAGGCTCAAGAATACTTAGTGGTAGCTCTGTAAATGAAATAAGTTGTTACTGTCCCGGAGGATGTGGCTAGAATATCCTGTACATATCTGCCTATACAGGCTGTCATATCCTTCTTTATGGATATTTGTGATCACACACCACTCATATTACCGCAGATGCAAGACCAAATATCATTGACGCTGTGTTGACGCTCATTTTCAGGCTGTGGTTGGGCGCTTGACTATTCTTGTTTTGCACATCAAGGCGGCTAATACATCGAAAATGAACCGTGACGTACCAAGGTCAATATTTTACAATTAACAGTAGCATATCTGAATGAGACCATAAATGTGAAACCCGAAACGCAGAACCGGAGATTGGAACCGACGGGTCTAACCAAACCCGGCGAAACCCACGGGTTGACGGGCACGGGTCTGGGTTTGGCCCGCCAGGAGTCTGTGGGTCGGGTTTTTGGTCGGTTCTGGAACCGAACCGACCCGTTTTTGCTGTCGAAACCCGGACCACTGGCGGGTTACCCTGACCCGTTGCTAACACTAGCCCCCTGCAAAGTGTATTCTTCCATAGGTGAGGTGTCTGCCCCCCAGAGCTCCCAGTCATATGCGAAGCCGGGATGTATTCGCCTCCAACACCATGTTGATGGACAACATTCTGACGGTATGATCAGCGACTTCCGACCATTGCTTGACAATAGACAACATGCAATGTACCGTGTGGCAATATACATTGGCAGATGGGAGTTTATCAAGCAGTATAGGTGTAGCAAAAGGTATGTATGTGAATAACAACTGGACAGAATGGATAATTGTATTTACAACAGTAATAACATTGAAATTGACGGTTTGAATGGTGAATGCATATTTCAGAGGTGTCAATGTACAAGAAGCGGGAGCTGTGGTGGAAAAGATTGATGGAATGACTGGGTGTGGGTAAAGCATAGTCCGGGGAGGTGTTATATGGTGCTGAATGGCTCATCAGCAAAATGTATTCTAGTCACTGGAATCCTCTTGGAGTGTCTGATAGGATGTGCAGTGTAATCTTAGATGCGTCAATTTCGAGAGATGATCAGACCGTAGGAGAGCATTCCGGCCGGCCCTCACAGTCACTGCGATCTCTGATGACTGGTACAGGAGTACCATGGGAGTGATGGTGATTAGTTTGAAAACACCTCGGAGAGCCGGAGAGTACTTTGGGACAACATGGCAATATTGGGGAAAAGTCAGGCACTGCCCGCGCCAATCCTTGGAGGACTGACGACTGGTCTGGGAGCGCCGAAGACAAGTCTGGAAGCGCCGGTGACAAGCCTGGGAGCCGCTGGGGGCACCTCAAATGACTTTCCAGCAGTCTGGGAAAACCAACATCATCTTTGGGAACGTTGCTGGTGAGCTTGGACATCACAGCTACTACTTATCGTTCAACGATTTTTAAAACTCATGTATTCAGTTTGTATTCTCATCTATATATCTATATAGCAACTCATCTACACACAGTATATCTGGACTGGCTGCAGGCGGTACTTCAGAGGAATGTGAGGTGCACCTGAAAATAATGATCGAGTAAACTCAAAGATACACACCATGGACATGATCAAGCAATTTTGGAGATGTACTTGGAGACGGCAATCGAGTGTAATTGGAGATCCATTTGGAGGCCATGATTGAGTGGACTTAGACATGCCCTTCAAGATCGTGATTGAGTGAAATTGAAGATCCACTTGGAAGCCACGATTGTGCGAACTTACAGGAATTAATTCAGTGTGTTTGGAGATGGACTGGCAGGCAATAATCGAGTGTATATGGAGATACACTTCGAGGCCGTGATGGAGTGAACATAGTGATGCGATCAGAGAGCGTTATCGCGCGAGTTTGGAGATGCAATTCGAATCCATGACTGGGAGAATTGGTTGGCCGTAATCCAGCGAGTGTGGAGATACCCTTGGGGGCCGTGATCGAGCAAGTTGGGAGATGCACTTGGACATTACTACATATCATCACTATTTAGATTTACTTGCTCCAATATCTTTCATGGGGCATACCATTAGAGTTAGGGATCTGATATAGTCCTATTCATAATCAGGATATCCTCAACATTGTGGGCTGCACAGTCTGTCTAGGTTCTCACTCTGAATGCTTGCAATCTTTACTCAGAGTATGACTAACACAGTCATTGTTCACTGTGATCCTGAACAATGCTACTTTATCATCGCCAGGCAAATATGGATGATACCCATCCATTGACGTTCCTCTAATTCACGTATGACTTATCTAACATTGAAGATATCTTGGCGATCATCTTGCTTCTGAACGTTCGGACTTCCAGTTAATTTACCTCGATTCACTGATCGTCCCAATCAATACCTATTCACTTCAGCTACACCACTTCCGATATTTGCATGTCTATTATTATTGGTAGATCCCCATCTGCCTTGAATGATCCCTCCTGTTTACATCTAAATGTGCCCTCCAAACTTGTTGGAAACAGTTCCATCCAATCAATTCACTTCTTCCATTATTCTTCAGGCAATTTGGTTATGTCCAAATCAACTTTCCTGTCTCAATCATCAAATGAATGTTATTTGCCATGCTAGGTTCCCTTCGCCCTTGTTGTGCTTGGGCAATATAGTTGTATACATTTCTAAATCTGTTGCTGGTGAATTTGATGCTCTAGGCTCCTCCCAAGATATCATCAAACAGGATATTGTCATTCAACCGACAGTGTTGATGTAAAGCAGATATCAAACTCCAACCAGATTCATTTCTCGGTTTCAAGCTTATATTCCATATTTCTCAATCAATGTAATCTGTTCTTTACTAGATTGTGATGATAAAATTGGCACCAGAATGATGATCCCATCCATGTTAACAGCCACAGTCTATCCAACCTTGGTCAAATCAGATCATTGGACATTGGCACTGATTGTTTTCCTGTTGGCACATGTCTATCGATTCAGTACCAGGCTGGGGTCCCCATCAATCTTCAAGTCGATCGCAAATTCCCCATAAATTTGTCAGGACACTTTTATCCCAAGGAGCTTTCTGTCAATAACTGATGAGGTTCTGGAACACTCTATCCAGGTATTTCAGATGTGGACTTGAAAGCAGGAGAAGTCAAACTGTCTTTTGATACCTGGTTACTGCGGTGAGGTTAGGATCCTTGACCAAATGCAGTGTATTGGAAACAGTGTCCTGGTAGGCCAATGTCTCCGTTCGAAGTTCAGTGTACTGGTAGTCTTCTTTTAACCATCAAAATCAGGATTTTACCATGGGCGAGGTGTGGGATCTCGATACTTTCAAGGATCTTGCACTGGGTATTCTTGGATGGAACTACTAATGCCAAATGGGACCATGGATAGTGTTAGTAGTGTTTCCAAATGCCAGGTCTGATTTGGAACGTAACCTGAACTGTTGCATTGAGTTTTACCAGATCAAAAAACCAAACTGCAGCGAATCGGCTGTTTTGCTGCCGGTTCCACATTATTGCAACTCAGATCTTTTGCTCTAAAGAAGTATTTCTGTTCTGATCATAGGACAATATGATATATACATAAAATACATAGTTTTCGATGCTCAATTACCTCTCACTCTCCAATTTGAGATCTTTTCAGTCTTCATTAAGTGGCATGGAATTAACACAGAAATTTTAGGGTATTTTGCAGTGACTTAACGAATGTTGAGAGGATTGAATATTGGAGTGTGGCAGGTATAACAGCAACCAAAACTTCATGATGTATGTATATACCATATTATGGTACGATAAGAACTAAAATACTTAATTGGAGGCTAATTCTCAGGTCAAGAAATTTAGGCTCTGCTGTATGCCAACCAGACTCAAAATCTTTGTATTTATGTGTGGTTTGTATTTGGAACCGCTTGTTGTCGGGCTGATGGATTCCTGGGTTGTTCCTGAATCAAACTCGGTGCACAGTTACAGTTTGTAGATGGCATGTGGCACGGTAACCTGTAACCATTGCCAATTCTAACTTTTGAGACAGGTTGTGAATGGGGCCTGTCTGGGCCAGCGCTTTACTCTACGGGAAGGCTAAGCTGACAGTTTCTGCCGCCTGGTTGATGTTATTCTTCCAACCCTGCAGCACATCGGTCTCACTCTGATCCCTACTGGGTATCACCTATAACATAGTTGTCTGGACTGCCATTACTCCCATCTACCAATACCTACCCTGTCTGCATTCATACCAGTTCCAAGTGTTTGTATCCATGCAATATAGTTGAAAACTGATTTCCCACTTCCTCCATTTCATGTTCATCCTGGTTTTTAGCATGGCAAGCACTGTGTCACTGTCATTGTGGTTGGTAATCATCACTGATATCCTCGATATGGTCTCTGGTAATGTCATATTCACTGGCTTCATTTCTTGCCATGTATTGAGTCTGATCAATCACTATCACAAGCCTCTGTCTTGTGATGTCTGCGCAATAGGCAGTTACTTGAGGATATATTCTTTGATCCAGCTGGGACAGTGCAATGTGCTGGGGCTGAGGTGGCTGTGCTGTGCCTGGGCTCGCTATACCCAATATGTGCTACATGTGCGTTTTCATCCAGTGAATACAACTGGATGGACCAAACCCTTCCTTCCCATAGGTATCCAGATATCTCTTCTTTATTTCATCCTGTTGGTCCTGGGGTTGGGCTTCCCCATATCATGAGCTACATTATAAGCTGATTGTGATTTTCGTTCATAGAGGCACAGAAAATCCAACTGTATTTTACTCCATTTCCATGATTTCCTGGTCCTAATGCTTGCGCAGGATAGTGATATGGCATTATGTCACAATCCAAGATAGGCAGGACCAACAGAGGCATAAGATTGTGGGATGATTATTACTCCATGCGGAGGGGTATCAACAACTTTGATGATGTAGGTAATTGGTGTCTGGGGGCGTCTGAATCGAAAATCATTTGTTCCATCGATGCAAATGTTCCAGGCACAGAAAGTCTTCATTCTGTTGCCCATGATTGCATCAATTGTATATTCTAGTTTACTGAAGGGGATTTCACTGTTGCCTAATGCTAGTGCAATCCTGTATTGATAAGCAATATTGTGGAGGTTCAACTGCACTGCCATCTGGGGAAGCAGTAGGCGATTAGAAAATGTTTGAATGCATTACCTTTTTTTCTTCTTCGGGGTCCGGCATGTACAAGGTTCAAGTTGTCACACATTGTTTGAGGTCTAGCTTCCAGAGATTATCATTTTCGATTGTAAAGAAGTCACTGCAATGTAGTGTGAACTTTATTACAAGCAATGCTCACACAACTCTTGAGAGTGTTCCGAGCCACATTTCCACCCATAATCTCTCAGCCAAGGTTACCATGGTAATCAAATTGCAGGTGATGCTGACATTAAAAAAAATAATCGATCTCGGACTGACGTTATCATACTCTAACTGATTCTCCATTTGGTAGTTGAAGGATGAGCTTGTATTAATATACCATCAGCTTTTGGTGCAGTACAATACACCTTTCACTTTCTCATTCAAAAGTACTCTGTGCTGATTGACATAAAAACTGTTCCTACAGATTGTCTGCTGTAATATTTCAGAGATATAGTTATGTTTGGTTCAAATAATGTTTATGGGGGCTATGTTGCTCACAGGGCAAGCTAAGGACAGTTCAACTCACGGAATCAACTTGTTAGGATCCATGCATTGGAACTGTGGGGTGCTGAGGCTTCCGAGCCGTGGCATTTTCGATGTTTTGTTTGTAATTTTGGGGTCAAGGATGATCAGCACAGGGTATCACTATCACTGGGAGTCTCTGACAGACTGTTGGAGATGTCGGGCTAGGATTGAAGGATGGTCAAATTCCAGAGTTGACAAGACAGTACCAGTACCCTTGATGTGCATATAGGACTAAAGGCAACAATACTGCGAGAACTGAGGACATGTAGTGGCTAGCAGGGGAACCCCGGGCTCAACTGTGAACAAGCCTCAGTGTACTAACAAAAAGATTGGGTGCACTGGGAACCAGCCAGGGGGCAACTGGGCAAGCAGGCCACAAACTTGGGTGCACCTCGAATAGCTGTAGAGCTGTGTGGGAAACACACCATCTTCCAGAGCTGTACTGCTGGTGTTCCTGGCAATAATAGTTACTACTTATGGTTAAATGATGCTTAAAACTCATGTACATCAGAAAAAAGTAATTTCGTCTGGGCGAAATGGCTATGTCAGAGTGGACACGGTCCGTCAGAGCCCTCAGAGACATTCGGGTGGTGGATTACTCTGCGCACAGCTCAAATAACACCCATCGCAGTGAATATCACCCTCCCATTGCAGTTTCACTATTTCTTCTCGCTCTGTCGGTCTCCTATTTTAAACGAACACTTTGGCGTTGATGGCCAACTGTGACCATATGTCGGAACGGGTTCATTGGGCATACGCTTGCATCAGGATTGCGATGAGATGGGTGACGCTGCGAAAACCTCTCCTCGTGTTACTTCAACCTGCGCGCACAATGCAATGCTCCCTTTACTACTTATATACATCATTCCATGTCGCCAAAGCTATGTGGCTATTGACAATCCATGACTCGTTCCGTCTGCCTCTTGTCTTACGACTAGTACCTATCTCTGGAATCACGTGCGTGCAGCCGACAATATTTCCCATGCTGAAAACTTACAAACTAACTGCTGACATTGCTTTTCTCACTTGTACAAATTTTGAGACAGGATTCAAGTTACCCGAGTTTTCAGGTATTGTGGTGAGCGCCAGGGCTATCCAGTATTCAACGAAAGCTCCATCGTCATTCAGGAGCTTGATTTTGAAGAGTCGTTGCAGTTGCCATGGGAGATGACGATTCAGTGCACCATAACATCTCCCTGGGCGTTGGTTTACTCACACCCAGTCATTGTGTCGGTCCCCTCCGCGACAGCTCTGGCTTCCTGTGCATTGGCAAATCTGAGATATGCGTTCACCTTATAAATCCTCAACTTCAACATTAATAGCATGGTACATACAGAGCTCCATTGCATGCAGTTGTTCATCCGATATATACATCTTGTTAAGACTCATATTCTTGAGAAACTGCTGTGTGCGAATGTATATTGTCATGTGGTACGTTGTGACTTGCGTATTGTCGAGTAATGCTCTGAAGTCACTGATTATAGCGTCAGAATGGTTTCCATCACGGCGGTTTTGGGGTCCCATGAATTTGGGCTTACCATACGACGGGGAGCTCACTGGGGCAGCCAGATCAGCGCCGGAAGTGAGGACTGTGCAGGTGGCAGTGCTGTTCTCTCGACGCAAAGCGAGGGCGTGGGGATTCAGCACTTTGATTTCGAAGTGGAAAATGCGACGCTGAAAGGTGAATACTTGCGGCAGGTTGTGGAGATTGTGATTGGAGGCATTCCAACAGTCCTCAAGATTCGTTTTATGTGCTTGTCCATGTCGCTCGGCAGAATAAAGTTGCAAGGCTCCGTATCGGCGAATCTGGTCCACCCAATGAGACCACAAGTGGATGTTCGGAAAGTTGAAGTCGGCATCTAACTCCTTGGAAACATCTGTCTGGTGGCTGATATAATCCCGCCAGGCAGTCATTTCTAGCCGCTTCTTGGACGGCATCAAAGTTTTAGCATTTGTGTCCTCATCTACCATTCGCTTCAGTACGAGTTCCGTTCTCAGGTCATTGGCTTTGGCCTTCAACTTTTTGCTGGCTCGTCGGAGTAAGATAACATCTGTGAAGGTGTGAAAACGACACAAGGTGTCTCTAATGTAGCTCAATGTTGCATCATTGTGAGATTAACATCGACCGTACATATAGAATTCTAACAATGCATGTGTGCACTCAATTGCGCAATTGAATATGGGATGCTGAGAGGGGCTTCCGCCTCAGAGAGATTGGGCTACAACTCCACGCAGGTACCGGCTTATTTCCTTCACCTCTTTCCCAATCCATTCAGAAACTTCCTCATATGACTTAGTTTGTGGTGTAAGGTCGTGGTAAGCAGGCACAGATAACCAGATTGCATTGTCCTTGTCGAGCCGTTCATGCGTCTTCATGAAGTGGAAAATTGACTTCTGCAGGTGATGAAGCATGCCGATCTGCATTGTATGGAGGAGGTCGGGATTTGTGAGGTTACACACCATGCAGGGAATAGATTGAAACACGTTGAATCCCCATTGCACCTGGCGCGATGATTGTTCGGCATCCGCTGCATTGTGGTCGCCATTGTTGAGCGTCCTATATAAGTTATGACCCGGCTGGGGATGTTGCTTGTCAGGAGGGACATAATCTCCAAGTTTGTTCATTGGACACTCCCACCAACAACAGACATGTTGCTCGAGATTATGTAGGGCACAATACTCAGGGCAATCTGCAAGCCCTGCCGCTAAATTCCCAGTTTGCAATGCCTGAAGTTGCCATCTGCACAGAGAAAGTTATAATACCCGCGCTTGGTGCTGGGATTTCGTTCAAAGGTGAGAGGCTGAAGCACCCACCAGAGCATCGTGTTCAGCACCTCTCTGTGTGTATGGTGCTGCTCATCCAGCCGCTTCTGATAAATATGGCAGTGCTTGATCGGAATCGGCAAGGAGAGGGACCAATCCAACCCTGTGCGTTGAGGGCATCTGGCAGAGCTTCGAAGATAGATTGCCAATTGGCATTTATATAGGCCACTCTTTCTTGTCGCAAGCACAATTCGAGAGATGCGTTCCGTCAGACATGAAGCCAGTGTATTCCCCACTCTGAGTGTTAACTAACCGTGGGTTCGCATGTCATCATGATAGGGGATCTCTCCTTACCTGTGTCTCCCACCCCCGGACTGCAGTATGCATTTCGGTATAGAGGCGTTTCAGTGGTGTATCGCTGTTGAAGCAATGCTGAGGGGCGTAAATAAGATGCTTGGCGTACGCTGGCGGCCGCATCAACCATCTCATGTGATTGATAATGTCTCGACTCCAGTACTTGATAGGTCATTGGTGAATGTCATTCCATTTCATATCCTTGAGAGTGTGCAGTTCCCGCTCCCCGAGATCCAGATGATCTGGCATGTTCACTACGAGCTTCTGGAAGCCATCCCCATTTTTGAAGTTTGGGAAATGCAGAGCGGTGCTTTCTTCCTTCAGCATATTGTCATAGTTCGTCTTCATGCCCTTCTTCTTGATCCCAAACTGGATATAATTGTACTCTTCACGCGTCGCGAATGGAGAGTAGGGATTGTTTTGTAGGTTCGTCTCAAGGCAACTCGGAGCGTCGCGTTCCTATGGCTCAGCAATGTAATCGCTCAGCGGAGCACCAGCACCGGGGTAAGTTTCTGTCCTGGGTAGAGAAGGTGGCGGTTGTTGAGTCTTCGATTCTGCGATGTGTTCAAGGGGTTCGAGGTAGGGAAACGTGTCGAAGTCTTTGACTGCATCGCTGTTAGCGTTGAATTCACGACGCTGAGCAGGTTCAACACGTTGGGGCGCACTGCGAACCGTCAGATTCTTCTGATGTTCAACATGAAGGTGTTCAGGATGGTGTAATTTGATATGTTTAGATCGCCAGCTGTCTGAGCTGAACTTCTTTGGGCATGAACATTCTGGCCAGCCGAAAGGGGTCTTCTCTGGCATTGTCGATGACATGTGAGGAGTTGAGTATTCACAGTAGAAAGGCACAAATGTTGGTGCTGGGCCTGAGCAGTCTGGTGTGGGTATAAGCACACGATACTTGAGAGATTTATTGAGCCTCAACACCATCACAAGGAGGTTGTTAGGGGTTTTCTCTGAGAAGTGGTAATGATACATGTTTGAACGAAGCAGGTACATGTGACATATCCGCAAGGTGGTTCATATGCAAAACACCTACCTGCAGAATATGTGATCATGTTTATCAGTCAAGTGTCTGTTAGCGGGTTTACACTTGAGCCGCGTGTCGATCAATTTGTAGCGGCTATGGGCACACTAGCACAGTCAGCTATGATGATGCAATTATGTCGCCATAACTGGGAAGTGACAAACCTTCAGCAGTGCGCATGATTATTGACCACATCTACTAAACCTTGTCTAGCGGGACAACACATAGTTAAGTGGCAATCACGCCGAGTTACATGTGCAGCAGACGTTATTGCAATATGCGAGTACAAGGGATTTGCAAGCTCATGCGCTAAGTGGGGGGAGCATTTGCGGCACTCCCCTGTCTACGGAATGTCAAGACCTAAGCATGCAGCATCTGAGGGTTTAATGACATTGGCAGAAGATAAGAGGCCAGAAGCAAACCGGCTTATTCAGTTAAGACTGTATGCATTGCAACGTCATACTCGTCAGAGAATACCAGGTTGACGTGTTATTATCTATTCAAGCGGAGTATCAGATGGTCGCCGATCATATCTCTGACGCAAAGCCGAATAGCCAAATTAAAGGCGAGGCAATTTATAGTGAAGACCTATTAAAACATATTGTGATAAGCACTGATAAGACTAAGGTCATCAGATGTTCTAGCTACTGAAAGAATGGGAAGCAAGATGTCCAAAACTAGGTTATGAGCTCTCATTGTCTGTGTTTGATATCATGATCATGAGGACAGCCTGCAAGGGGAGATAAGGTCTTAAAACTGCTCATGCATGAACACGATAACCTAGGGGAATTCGTGGCAATATCAATGGAGCACGGAAGATGCATCCGAATATAAGCTATCAAGTAATAATGCTGCCATGATGGAAACCAAAGGCATGCTTGACCTGTGGAACCGATTTTAAAAAGCTCACATCGTCCCAGACGATGAGAAGTACCAAGCTCTAGCAGCAATCCATAGTCAGACATTACCAGCGAAGAACACCATAAAATATTATTAGGAATTCTATCTACCTACATTCGAAATTACGTCTTTATTATCACTCCGTGAATATGCTCTGTATGAGTTTGTGGAGACCAACACATTCTCAGTACGCACACCAGAGGGTCGTCGTAACTTTTGGAGATCTCATTGTATACTACAACGAGCGGGGTTTAACCAACATCTCCCAAGGACTTTTGTACTCGGCCATTACTGAAGGGGTTTGATACAAGGTGCAAAGGTACATCAATACCAGTGCGTTACCTTACGAAGAGTGGTCCAAAGAGCGACCTTGGACCGATGAGGAAGAGTGGTAAGCTCTGATTCATAGGAGAATAAGAGATTTAGTCTGGGAAGACGAGGAGAGAAATGACAAGGAGAAAGGCAGCTGTATTTACTCTACTAAATGTTGTATTGATTATTGGGACTTATAATACCCCCGTAACAGAGGTTCCTTAAACGCCAGGAGTCACCAAAACACTGCATGAGCGATGTCCCATAATACTATGAAGAAACAAAATTTCCACCCTGAGCAATCAAAAAACCTTGCAACGCGTGTAATAATCAATGCCTGAGATAAATTGATTAGAACAAAGGAAACGAATAAGCCTACAACACTAACCGAAACGAACAAAATACCTCCACACGTTCCTTAATCAGTCTCTGAGATGAATAGATTACACTAAAGGAAACTCACAAGACAAGAACCCAAGCCTAACCAGAACACACGCCTCCTCTGCAACGCAAGGACTGGTTCACCCCTCGCCTACCGAGCCATCCGGATGTGCCTCAGTGAGAGGGACATCAGAGTGAGGGAAATCGGGGAGGGGGACATGGGGGAGAGCGACATCTTCCACAGGGATATTCGGGAGCAGGACATCACGGACACTGTCACCCCCTGCCGATTTTCCCAGTAGCTGCTGCTCCACATCGACATCTGGGGTGTTTCCGGCTGCCTCAGCTTCTCACACAGTTGGCGCCGCTGGGTTAGGTTTTAGTGGCATCAGAAGCCCCAGAATCTCCAGCCCGTTGCGGGTATATGTCTCCGGAGTTCGTGGTCGCGGGTGAGGCTCCGGGGTTTGTGGCCGTGGGGCAGGTGCCGGATGGTGTTGCAGTGGGGTATGCTCGCTCATCTCCTGCCCTTGCTTAGGTAGCATGGTTCGCTGATCGTCTACCATGGTATCAGCATCGTCAGCCGATGTATTTCCCATCTCTCCATGGCCAATCGTCCGAGATTCTTTGCCATTATCCTCATCTGCATCCTCATCCTCCTTCTCATCCTCATCCACCTCCTGATCCTTCGTCTCATCTTTGTCCTCTTCATCTTCCTTATCTTCACCATCCTTTTCCATATCCACATCGCCGTCTAAATCAATGCCATCCAGTGCATCCACATCATCCTCCATGTGCATATCCACATCAGATTCACGTTCTGAGTCATATTGGCTGTCCAACTCGGTAGAGTCGGTACCATCATCTGAGGAAAGTGACATGACGGGCAATGCTTCTGGCTGTAAATATACCCGGTCTAGTCAGCCCTTCGTGTCCAAGTCTGGCTCTGACATTTCCTTCTGCAACTGCCAAGCAACGGCACAAGAGATATCATCTCCCCCTGTGGTTTGTTGAACAATACCATTCCCTTTACCGTTTCCCTTCCCGTTCCCCACGTCTTTCCCCTTCCTGTTCTTAGTCGCCTTCCATTTCCCCTTCCCATCCTGTATTCCCTTCCCTTTCTCGGTCCCTGTCTCACCGCCCTGAGTGTTCTCCTCACCATTGCCGTCGTGATTGTCATTGCTATCACCAGGACAGCACCTTCCACTGGTCGGTGCTCCTGCATTTGCCCAGTTGTGATCATCAATATCCTCGTTGATTATCTCATCCCAATTCAGTGGTCTAACAGCCATGAAGTGGCCTGGTTTGTACTGCCGGCAGCTTGGTGGCTCAATCTTTGCCCTGAGATCATCGCTACCAGACGAAGAGAAACGCTCATCAGTGCGTTTAACCCTCACCGAGTTGGTTGTCTGCTGATTGCAGCGATTGACTTGATCCCTGATGGCACAGGGGTTGTCCCATTTCGAATTGCCCATTTGGTCGCGGGTTTTGTCAAACATTTGCCCCATATATGAGCGAAAAGCACCCCACCACTCCCGAAAATGCAAACTCCTGCTCCTGTGGTGTGGCCACATCACCTGTAATTGTGAAAAGTGGTGAGTCGTGACTGGATCAAGGACGATTATATTATAAACGATGTCCCATGCCATCTCATCCTTGACTGCAGAAACATTGTATATCTGTATGAGTCCCCGGATGTGTTCCGAGATGAATCCCTTTATCCGGTGGCGAAACGATGACAGGCGTGGATCTACAACGGATGTCGGCATCGTTGCCCTAGCCTTCCCCTTTACTTTGCTGCTGCCCTTTGGTGCCATCACTGTGCGTTGAAAATGAATCTACATCTAAAACTTAGCATTATGATACAGTTGCATGAAGCAGAAGGAAGGCCAGAGAGAAAGTGAGGGAAAGTACAAGTTGTGTAGATTATGGGATGTGTTTTGGAACGAGAGGCATTGTTTTGTGCAAGTCACGTGATGTTGCGATCAGGAGGCTGTCAGTGAGTATAATATGGGAGGAAAAGAGAGAGGAGGTGTAGGCGGGAAGAAGGGATATATATACTTGGGTTCAGGCGATTTCTGGGTTCAACTTGTGAGTTTTCGTGGTTAACGAACACAAAACAGCCCGGCCTTCATCTTGTAGAACCACCAGGCACCTCATCAACGACAAGCCGCGAGACAATATTTAGTACTAGCGGAGAGTACAGTTTACGATGCCGGGCATTGCTTTTGCATCACATATCATTTTTACCACTCAGACCTAATGCATCTGGAAGCAAACTGAGTAGTTCCCAGGTTGTCCCAACTGTGCAAGCATCCAACACGGCTAGCAATGCCTAGCAGTGGAAAAAGCACACGCATCTGATGTCATAGGATAGAAAATGACTCCTTGTTGGGTTTGTAATGCTTTTAGCTTAGCCAAAGTGGGATTTCCATCAGGAAACTGAAGGTATACACAATCAATGGTTCGAAGTATTGTGCCAAGAACGAGTGCAAAAATATGAGAATTGCGCCCAGAAGTTATAAAGACCCTTCAAGCGGTGCAAATTGACCTTTAGACGTTGCTGTAAGAGTGAATATCAATGCTCAGTGTAATCTGTGTTGAATCTGATGGCAGTTAACCCGATACATCAGCAACAACCCAAGTTTCCCTCTGAAACACCCGGGTGTTCTGGACGGCTCTAACAGCTCTGACTAATCCATGTACCCTCTGACAGAGAATTACACATGTGCCATCGCCCAGGCGATGGGTGGCGTAGCATACTTACATCCTTTGCTTTGCGCCCGGAATGCGGTGACGTATACGCACCATCAGAACGACACGTATGGTCCACCCTTCACAGGGGTTGCAGTTATGCAGTAGCCGTTTACACAACGCCTGGCGATGTTTATGCCTTTCTTCGGCCGATAGCCACATGCCGCGCTCTCGTTTATGTCTAGCTGTGAGATCTTGTTACATATGGCAACACAGTCTTTGCTTTGGATACATTGCTTGCCATTGCATTTGCTTCGCCATTATAGTATTTTACATGTCTGAAATATACTGTTCAATCTTCACACTCTCTAGTACTATGCCATTAGTCCTCCACATTCTGCATTGATCCATCATCGGCTTGCGATGCTTATTCCTCCTCATCCACATCCGCATCGTAGCACTCATACCCGTCGACATCACGCACCATGCCCACGGCACTCCACATTTTGCGTTGATCTATCATCGGTATGCGATGCTTCTTCCTCCTCATCCACATCCTCATCCGCATCGTCCCCATCCTCCCCCTCATACCCGACGACATCAATGGTTCCCAGGTCAAACATCTTGGGATAGGTTGCGGGCTGTTGTCGCCGGCTGGGGGTGGGGATGGCATCGTGCTCGCTGCTTTGGTTACCATCATCATGGGAATCCCTGCTGCCCCGTGGCATCCCGGAATGCAGTTCGTCATCTGTGGAATTGTTGTCTTTCGGGATGTTTGGGTCAGTGCTTCCCAGGTGTGGCTCCTCAAGCGCCACTTCGGAGGTCAAATAGTCAAGAAGAATAACTTTGTCAATACACCCTGCTTCCACGCTGATGACCACGGCAGGCGTTGGGTTCTCTGCCTGCAGGATCTGATGCTTGACTGTAGTAAGAGAGTTTTTATACACCCTCTGTTGGTAGCTCTTCGGTAGTGTGTTCCAGGTATTCATCAACAATGTATATGTGTCTGCAATGCCAGGCGAGGTTAACAACTTGGGACCTGTTGCAGTGCAGCAGGATTCATTCTTACCACTGTCAGTCGTATGATTGAAGTAGTTCGAGCGATCAGGTCTGTGCGCATTCAGCTTTGACTTGCAAGCTTTCGGATGAACACCTTGGTCCTTTTGCCACTCCATGAGAGCATGGTGCAACCCAGTGCAGGTTGACATGATTAGTGGCGAGGGTACATGACCTTCCTTGTCGTTAATCATGGAATTTTAAAATCCATCAGCATACTTAGGGTGGTTATTCGGCCGATGATAAAATTTGATGTAGATATACTGCGGGATCGCTTCTGCCAGAAAACATAGTGGACACTGGCCATTCGTTAGCAGCTTTCAACTCTCTCTGCGTTGGATTTGGGGCCGCGTACACCACCTCCCACACACTCTGCTACAGCAAAAAGATATTTATTGTCTGCCAGAAGGGAATCAATGAATTCAAAATGCTCTGTGGCGGATCCAATGTGGAGGAGATCATAAAGCTCTGCTATGTTGTCTCTTGCTGATTGAATAAAATGGGATTTAACCTTATAGACTTGTGTGTGAACCTGGTGCTGGTTTGAGCGCGTAATATCCAACCTGGGCCGTTGCATCAGCATACATCTTTCATCATCTGCTCTGTACGTGCCTCAAATGCTATGGACCGAATGTTGTTTTGTGGCATACAAGTATTCCAGTACGTTTCTATTATCTGCCAGTGTGGGGCTTCAGCTAATGCTTTCAAAACGCGTTGTGTTGAATAACTTACTGTCTCCAAGTCACTTGCACACATAAACGGCCGTCTGTTCCACATGTAGAGTTCCAGGAGTCTGCCCATTGCAAACACAAGACGCGTCATGTCAGACTGACCAAATCGATGGATTCTGCGAGTGCTGGAGACCATTGATCGAGGAGTTGACACCGCCTGTGGTTGTAATTGCCACTGCCTCTGTCGCTGATTCTTTTCGGTAGCTCGTGTTCGGAGTGGATTTGTAATCATTGTGTGGGCTTCTGGATTAGGCATGGGGTAGGCAGGTTTTCAAGACCGCTATGAGGATTGGGAGTGATAGCAATGGCGAATGCGGGGCTGGATACAACGCGACAAATTGAGGTTCCTCTGGCTGCTGGTGTGCTACAACTTCTGGTAACTGGAGTGGCGATTGGAGTATATATCGACCGTCGCTGTGTGGCGGATCGGGTGGAAGTCACCCATTGAGAGTTATCTGCAACGTGAGAATTGTTCAGCGAAGATGAGGGGAGGGAGTTCTGCCCTTGGATTTTAGAGGCTACGGAACTCCCTCCTTGAGAGGAATCCCTCTCGCCAGCCTGTACTGACACGAGTCTCTGAGCCGGCAGAAGTTGAGACTTCCCCGAAGGCCCACGCTTTTGTTCATTTTGACGATTAGCAAGACTTCGGACATTTTGTACGACCGGAGTCGTGTCAACGTGAGGGCTTTGGGAAGGTATAGTCCGATATTGATGTTCCACATTAAGAATGTAGGTATAAGTGCATGTGCATGTATATACAACGGCAGGTGTGGTAGACTCCTATTTGCGCGACCAGAGAGAGTTTCGACAAAAAAGGGAGCGGCAGTGTAGACCGTGCTAGACTCTCAACCCTGACAATACTCGGTGACAAGATCCCTTGAAAAGCATTCAATTACAGGGTAAACGGCCATCAGATCAGACTCAGATTAAACTCAGCATTGGTATTCACTGTTACCGCGACGTCTGAAGGTCTAATGTCACTGCTTGAATGGTGTTTAAGCCATCTTGGCGCGATTATTATCGTAGTGCACATGGTCTTGGCACAATACTTCGAAATATCGATTGTCTATATCATCAGCTTCCCGGTGGAAATCCCACTTTGGGAGAGTCAAAAGCATTGCAAAGCGAACAATAATGTATTCTCTATACTATGACATCAGTAGAGTGTGCATTTTCCACTGCTAGGCGTTGGTAGCCATGTTGGATGGTTGCACAGTAGGGACAACTTGAGAACTACTCAGTTTGCTCCGGGATGCACGAGGCCTGAGCGCTATAAGTGGTATGAGATGCCAAAGCAACGCACAGTATCGTAAACTGTCTTCACCGCGAGTACTGAATCTTGTCTCCAGGCTACTCATTCATGAAGTGCCTGGTGGTTGTGCAAGATGAAGGCTGGGCCGTTTTGTGTTCATTAATGAACGAAATGCAGGATATGAATCAAATTGCAGGAACTCGAGTATATATATCCCTTCTTCCCGCCTTCACTGCCAGTCTCTTTTCCTCCCGCATTTAACACACCGCCATCATCCTCAACTCTCTTGACATCACGTGACTTGCATAAAACAAGGCCTATCGTTCCAAAACACACTCGATAACCTACACAACTTTGTACGTTCTCACTGTTCTTGCTTCCCCTACATGCAACTGTATCATAATGCTATTGCCTCGGATGTAGATTCATTTTCAACTCACAGCGATGGCGCCACAGGGCAGTTGCACAGGAAAGAGGAAGGCAACGGCGAGGGCGAAAATACAGACATCGGGTATGAATCAACGACGGTCGTTGCATCGGGACCATATAAAGGGATTCATCTCGGAATACATTCGTGGACTCATACTGATTTACAATGTTCGCGCGCGTCAAGGATGAGATGGCCTGGGACCTCATTTATGATATAATATTTCTTGATCCAGTCACGACTCGCCACTTTTCACAATTCCAGCTAATGTGGCCGCACTGCAGGAGCAGGAGTTCACATTTTCGGGAGTGGTGGGCAGCCGTCCGCTCATATATGGGGCAAATGGTTGGCCAATCCAGCGATCAAATGAACAATTGGAGGAGGGACAACCCCTGTGCCTGCGGGATAAAGTCAATCGCTCCAATCTGCAGACAACCAGGTTGGGCAAGATTAAACCCACTGGCGAGCGTTTCGCTCGGTACAGTAGCGATGATCTCAGCGAAAAGATTGAGCCTCCAAGCGGCCAGCAGTACAAGCCAGGCGACATCCTGACCGTTGGACCACTGAATTGGAATGAGATAATCGAAGGGAACAATGCGATTGAGAACTGGGTGTATCCCGGAGCGCCAAGCTGTGGAAGGAGCCGTGATAGCTATGGCAATGACAATGACGACAGCCAGGGTGAAAAGGACACGCAGGGCGGTGAGAAAGGGACCGGGAAAGGGAAGGGTCGCAAGGATGGGAATAGGAAAGGGAAGAGGAAGGCAATGGAGACAGGGAAGGGCAAGGGGAAGGGAAACTGTAAAGGGAAAGGTGTTGTTAAACAAACCCCTGGAGGAGATGATATCTCTCGTGGCGTTGCTGTGCAACTGTAGAAGGAAACATATGAGGCAGACCCCGACACGAAGCGCTAACTAGAGCGGGTAAATTTAGTGCCTGAAACATCGCCCGCCGTGTCAATTTCCTCAGATGATGATTCCGACTCTACTGAGTTGGACTGCAAATATGAGTCAGAACTTGACCCTGATGTGGATATGGGCATGGAGAATGATGTAGACGCACCGGACAGCATTGAGTGAGACTGCGATGTTCATATGGAATGGGACGGTGACGATGATGAGGAGGATGATGAAGAGGAGGATGATGTGGAGATGGAAGATGAGGAGGAGGTGGAGGAGGAGGATGAGGATGAGGAGGAGGATCAGGATGAGGATGATGGCAAAAAACCTCGGGCAATTGTCCAGGGAGAGATGGTAAATACATCGGCTGATGATGTAAGTAAACCATGGTACACGATCAGCCAATCGTGCTACCTGAGCAAGGCCAGCAGATGTGCGAGTATACCCTACTGCCACAACCTCCGGCGCCTGCCCCACAGCCACAAACCCCGGAGCCTCGCCCACGACAACAAACTCCGGAGACTCATCCCCTCAGTGGGCTGGCGCATTTGGGGCTTGTGATCCCGCAACAACCTTGCCCGGCATTGCCAACTCTGCAGAAGCCAAGTGAGCTGCAAACACCTCGGATGTGGATGTTGATGTGGATATGGATCAGCAGCTGCTGATAGAATAGGCACGGGGCGACAGTCTCCCCGTTGTCCCTCTCCCTGATATCCCACTCCCTTACGTCCCTCTCTCTGATGTCCCTTTCCCCGATGTCACTCTCCGTGAGGCACACCAGGATGAATTGGTAGGCGAGGAGGGAACCAGTTCTCGCGTTGTAGAGGAGGAGATGGTTTTTGCTTTCAGGTTATGGTCGGGTTCTTGTCTTGTTCGTTTGCTTTGTTCCAATCTATTTATCTCAGGAATTTATTATTACATGCGTCGCAAGGTTTTTGGATCGCTCATGGTTTATTATCTTTATGGGGTTTGTACTGGTTTTATATTGATTGCTTGTAGTGTATTCATAGTATTATGGGACATCGAGCATGCAGCATTTTTGCAACTCCTGGCGTGTGAGGATCCTCCTTGTGATAGTGTTGAGGCTCAATAGGTGAGCTGAAAGTATCGTGAGCTTACACACGAGGCTGCTCAGGCCCAGCACCCACTTTTGTCACTTTCTACAGTGTATACTCCACTCCTCGCATGTTGTCGACAATGCCAGAGAAGACCCCTTTCCATTGCCCCGAATTTTCATGACGGAAGAAGTTCACCTCAGACAGCTGGCGACTTCAACCTATCAAATTACACCATCCTGAACACCGTCAAGTTGTAAGCCAGAAGAATCTCACTATTTGCAGCGGGCCCCGACACGTTGAACCCACTCAGCTTTGTGAATTCAACGATATCAAAGATTCAGTTGAAGACTTCGACGTGCTTCCCTACTTCCAACACGTTGAAAACATTGCAGATTCAGTGTCTCAACTACCGCAACCTCTGCCGCGGACGGAAATATACCTAGGTGCCGGCACTCCATGGATTGATTACGTTGCTGAGCCATGTGAACACAATGGTCAGGGTTGCTGTGAGACACACCTACAAATCAACACCTACTCCCCATTTGGGACGCGTGAACTGTACAGATATATCCAGTGTGGGATCAAGAAGAAGGCCATGAAGACGTACTATGACAACATGCTGAAGGAAGAAAACACCGCTCAGCATTTCCCAAGTCTCAAACACAGGGACAGTGACCAGAAGCTCATGGCTAGCATGCCCGATGATCTGGTTCTTGGGGAGTGTGAACTACACAATCTCCAGGATATGAGATGGAATGACAATCACCAACGCCCTATCAAATACTGGAGTCGAAACATCATCAAAAGCATGAGATGGTTGATGCGGCATCCAGCCTATGCCGAGCATCTCATTTTCGCCCCTCAGCGTTGCTTTACCAGCGATACAGCGCAGAAACGCCTCTTTACCAAAATGCACACTGCGGACTGGTTATGGGAGACACAGGTAAGTAGGGATACTCGAGGATAAGAACTTGCGAATCCATGATTAGGCAACGCTCAGAGTGGGGTACACACTGCTTCCCTTGATTGTCATGTCCAATGGAATACATCTCTCAAATTTTGCTGGTGACAAGAAAGAGTAGCATGTATATATGACAATTGGCAATCTATTTTCGAAGATCAGCCAGACGCTCTCAATGCACACCATCATATTAGTTGCTATCCTACCGATTCCAATCAAGAACCGGAATATTCCTCAGAAGCAGCTGCATAAGCAGCGGCAAATAAACCGAGAGGTGCTGAACGAAGTACTCCGGCGGGTACTTCAGCTACTCACCTTTACACAACATTCCAGCGCCGAGAGCGGGTATTACAAAGTTCTCTGTGCAGATGGCAACTTCAGTCGTTGCAAACGAGTTTTAGCAGCACGGCTTGCAGATTGGCCAGCGTATTGTGACCTATATCATCGAGAGCGGGATGGCTGTTTTTGGTGCCAGTGTCAAAAGAACGAACTTGGAGATTATGTGCATTCTGACAGGCAACACCCCCGGCGGGATCATAACCGATATTGAATGCTCCACAATGCCCACACCAAGCCAGGCGATCCCGGACTGTTGTACCGTCCTGTTCACCGAGGATTCAACCAGGTTCGACACATTCCCTGCATTTTTAGCGACCTCCCTAAACCCGACCTCCTCGATACAATTCAGATCGGCATGCTTGACCACCTCCAGAAGTGGATTTTCTACTGTATGAAGATGCACGAACGGCTCAACAAGTACAATGCAATCTGGTCATCTGTGCCTGCTTACCACGACCTCACACCAAAAACTACATCATATGAGGCAGTTTCTGAATGGAATCGGTAGGAGATGAAGGAAATGAGCCAGTACCAGCTTGGAGTTGTAACCCAGTCTCAACCAGGCGGAAGCCCCGCTCAGAGTCCCATATTCAATCACGCAATTGAGTGCACCCTGGTATTGTTAAAATTCAATATGTATGCTCGATATATATCTCACAATGATGCACCAATGAGCTACATGGAGGACGACTTGCATCGTTTTCACATCTTCAAATATGTTTTCTTACTTGGATAAGCCGGCAAAATGGCGAAGGCCAAAGCCAATGCCCTGGGAACGGAACTTACGAGTAAACGAAAGGTAGACTAGAAAACAAATTCCGAAACTTGGACATCGTCCAACAAGCGGCCGAAAATGAAAGCCTGGCGGGATTACATCAGCCACAAGATAGATATTTCCAAGGAGTTAGATGCCTACTTCAACTTTCCGAAAATCCACAGGATGTCTCATTGGGCCGAACTGATTCGTTGATACAGAGCCTTGCAACAGTATCCTGCCGAGAGATATGAAAAAGCACATAGAACCAACCTCACAGATGGTTGGAACGCCTCCAATCAAAATCTCAACTACCTGGCACAAGTAATCACCATTCAGTGTCGCATTCTCTGCTTTGAAATCAGAGAGCTCAATCTCCAAGCCCTCGCTCAGCGTTGGGAGAACAGCGATGCTGCCTGCAAAGTGTTCCCTTGCGGTGCTGATCTGGCTGCCCCCCGGAGCTCCCAGTCATATGCGAAGCCCGAATTCATGGGTCCCCAAAACTGCTGTGATGGAAAGTATCCTGACTCTATGATTAATGACTTCAGAGCATTACTCGACAAAATGCAGAACGCAACACATCGCCTGGCAATATCTAGCAGCACGAGGGAGTTTATAAAGGATAAGAGTCGTAACAAGATGTATATATCGAATGAACAACTGCACGCAATGGAGCTCTGTATTGCCCACGGTATTGAGGTTCAAGTTGAGGGTTTAGAAGGTGAACGCATATCTCAGATGTGTCGATGCACAGCAAGCCAGAGCTGGTGCGGAGGGGATTGACGGAATGACTGGGTGTAGGTAAAACAATGCCTGGGGAGGTGTTTTGGCGCGCTGAATGGGCACCTGCCATGGCAACTGCAACTACTATTCAAGATCAAGCTCCAAAACGATGATGGAGCATTCCTTGATTACTGGTTAGCCCTGGCGCTGACCACAATACCTGAAAACTCGGGTAACTTGGATCATGTCTCGAAATTAGTACAAGTGAGAAAAGCACCGGCAGCAGTTGCTTTGCAAGTTTTTAGGATGGGAAACATTATCGGCTTCGCGCACGTATTTCCAGCGATAATTACTAGAAGTAACACAGGAAACAGACGGAACGAGCGATGGATTGTCAATAGCCACATAGATCTGGTGACTTGGAATGATGTGTATAATTAGTAAACAGAGAATTGTATTTTGCGCGGTGGTGGAAGCAACGCGAGGAGAGGCTTTCGCAGCATCACCCATCGCATTGCAATCCCGCTGCAAGCCAGTGCCCAATGAACCCACTCCTACGTATGGTCACAGTTGGCCTTCAAAGCCAGAGTTTTCGTTCAAAATAGGAGACAGACAGACAGGGAAGAAATGGTGAAACAGTGATTGGAGCGTGATATGCAATGTGACGCGTGGCATTGAGGTCGGGTGCAGAGTAATCCGCCACTGGGGTGTCTCTGACGTCTCTGACTTAGCGCGTCCACTCTGACGGAACCGTTCCGCCCAGACGGAATTTTCATTGCTGAGGTAATTGAAAGCTTTTAAAGGCATCTCGTCCCTGAAGATTGTCACAGGCGATACTGATTTAGAATCTCGCATAGTATACACTGCGCCTCACCGTATTTCCGAATCCCTTCCTGGTTGCTCAATTTGGAGTCTACCTTGCCTGCTGTTGCCTATGCATGCAGAGGAAATTATTCCTACATTCTCACTGTGGAACATCTATATTGGACAATGCCTTCCGAAAGCCTTCACACTGGCACGACTCGGGTAGTAAGAATTGTTCAGAAACAACAAAAGGGTAGGCCTTCAGGGAATGCTCAGCTTCACCCTGCTTAGAGACGCGTTATCGCACTGGCTGGCGAGAGTGATTCCTCTCAAGGAGGGAGTTCTGTAGCCTGTACACTCCCAGGTCAGAACTTCACCCCGTCATCTTGACTGAACAATTCTGGCATGGCTGATAACACTCAACCCATGACTTCCATCCTGTCGTCTGCACAGCGACAGTCAATGATTACACCAACTGCCATACTGGGTACAAGCAGTCGTAGCACACCAGCACCCTGAGAAACCTCACAGACAGACTCAATGCGTCGCGTTGTATCTGGCCTCGCCTCTGGCATTGCTAGCACTCCCACTCCACTCTGTGGTCTTGAAAGCCAGCCTACCCCCATCCCTACTCCAGAAGCCCGCACAACCTTTACAAATCCACTGAGAGTGCGAGCTACAGACAGGCATCAGAGACAGAGGCAGTGGCAATTGCAACCACAGGCAATGTCTAGACCTCAGTCAGTGATCTCCGGCAGTCACAGCATCCATCGATTTCGTCACTCAGACATGATTCGTCTTGTATTTGCAACGGGCAGACTCGTGGAGCTGTATATGTGGAACAGATGGCTGCATATGAATGCAAGCGAGTTGGAGACGGAAAGTTATGTAATGAGACACGCTGCACAAGCAATAGCTGAAGCCCCACACTGGCAGATAATAGAGAAGTACTGGAACACCGCTATGCAGCAATAGAACATTTGGTACATAACATTTGAGGCATGCACAAAGTATATCTTAACAGAGGTATGCTCAAGAAACAGCCCATATTGGATGACACATGCTCCATCCGCGACCAGGTTCTAGCACCAGTCGACAAAGCTAAATCACATTTTATTCAATCAGCAAGGGACCATATAGCACAGCTTTATGATCTCCACCGCTTTGAATCTGACCCAGAGCATTTAGAATTCATTCATTCCCTTCTGGCAGACAATAAGTCCCTTTTTCTGTTGGCAGAGCATGTGGCAGGTGGTGTAGGTGGTCCAAATCCAACGCTGAGAGTGTTGAAAGCTGCTAAGGAATGGCTTGCGTCGACTTCACTTCCTGGTGGAAGCAATCCCGGGGTTGATCAACATTAATTTCTATCATCGGGCGAATAACCGTGGTAAGTATGCTGATAGATGTCCTAATTCGATGATTGATGACAGGGACGGTCATGTACCGTCACCACTGATCATGTTTACCCGCACTGCATCGTGCCATGCTCGGCTGGAGTGGCAAAAGAAAAAAGGTGTTCATCCAAAAGCTTGCAAGTCAAAGCTGAATGCGGAAAGACGTAATAGCACGAGCTACTTCATGAACGAGAATGATGCTGGTAAGATCGCATCCTGTTGCGCTGACAACGGGTCGCATGTTGTTAACCTCGCCTGGTGTTGCAGACAGGTACACATTCTTGATAAATACCTGGAACACACTACCGGAGAGCTACCAACAGTGGGTGTATAAAAACACTCTTGCAACAGTCAAGCATCAGATCCAACAGGCAGAGAACCCAACACCTGCCTAGGTCATCAGCACAGAAGCAGTGGGTGTTGACACTGCTATTCTTCTTGACACTGTGACCTCCGACGTGGCGCTCAAAGAGTATGAGATTGGAAGCACTGACCGAAACATCCCGATAGACAAAAATAGTACGGATGACGAACTGCATTTCGGGATGCGAGGGGGCTGTGAGGATTACGACGATTAAGGTGACGAAATCGTCGAACGAGATGCCCTCCCCACTGCCAGCCTGAGATGCTGGGCCACAACTGAACTTCAGAGGTTTGTACTGGGAACAAGTGATGTCGACGGATAGGAGGGCGACGATGGTGACGATTCCAATGCAGATGAGGAGGAAGCAGCATCGGAAGCGGATGCTGGATTAACGCAGACTGTGGAGGACTGAGGGTATAGTACTAGAGAGTCTGAAGATGGGACAGGATATTTCAGACCTGAAAAATACGATAATGGCTAAGCAAATGGAACAGCAAGCGATGTATGCGAAGCGCAGACTGTATTGTGTTAAGTGATAAGATCTGAAAGTTAATGATATATAGGAGAGTGTGGCATCCGATAAATAGCAATAGTGGAGAGGTAAAATGTGGCACCCGGCCGGTGAAAGGCATAACCAGTGATAGTCATTTGGTAATCAGCTACAACGTTCCTGGTGCCACTGCGAAGAGTGAAACACCCATGTTGTTCTGATGGTGTGTTTACGCCAACAGATTCTGGGTGCAAAGCAAGAGACGCATGATGCCTGGGGGGCGAGCCTAATATCCAATGTGACACATCGCAAGAATATGAGGCATTGTATAATAGCCGGCGGAAGTGAGGTATGTAACCCGACCCATCGCTTGGGTGACGGGTAGCATCTGGTTCACCATCAGAGGGTACAAGGTTCCGCCAGAGCAATCAGGGCCGTCAGAAACACCCTGGTGTTCCTGACGGAAACTAGGTTTGTTGCTGATGTATTAAATGTGTATACTAATCTATAAATCTATAAATGTATATAGCTATCCATCTATACATGGTAGATCTGGACTGGCTACAACTGGTGGTCGATATCAATTTGGGGTATGCCTGGACAATTCGAATCTAGCACACTGTCGGTGAGTTACTAGCCACTATCCGTTGAGTATAGGGATGCATTTCAAAATGATAATCAGCTGAACATGTACACTGCAATGCAGCGAGTTTGGATATCCAGTTCGAGTGCAAGGCCGCCCAAATTTGAAGCGAAAGTTGAACAGAGTCAATTTGCAGTTATTTAATTGTGAGGTGCGACTGGTACTAATACTGCAGTCATCAGTTAGTTAACTCTCTACTGTGGGAATGTGACATTATGACCTGACCTTCGGGCTCTCGTGGAGTGTTGGCTAGTGTAACTCGAGTTGTAGGGTGGTTCACTGGCAGATTCTATGACAATGATATGTTGAACACTTACTGACAAATGTGAATCATGGCTCGCCTCCCGAGAGTCAGGCTTGTGCAGATTGTGTATTTGGTGTATATTGTACTCACTGTTAACTCATGAACGATGTCTGTAGATATTGCGATGGACGACCAAACTTCATTATCTGATTTGATGTCAGATTAGACCATTAGATGAGAGAGGAATAGATAGGGACAGCGATACAAAATAGGGCAGATAAGTGAAATGAGGGGTACAATTGGTCTGCTTGGGTTTAGATTATCTTCTATTGGTATGTTTACCTGCCATATCAGGCATGCTGAATTCACCTGCAGTTGAAATTGTACTAGCTCCCAGTGTGTAATGATGATTTACCCCATCTCCTCTCAAGACTCTCTTTCACCTTATCAACTAAACTATCACCTAGGCTCACCAGATTAGAACATCCGTCCCTATCATCACATGTCATGATCATTTGTTAACACCCAGTACACCGTGCCCAGTGTAGATAATTCACTGTGAACAGTGTCAGAACTGAATAGCAGACACTGAGGTCAGCATACATGGAGCACAATATTAAGCCAAAATTCACTGCCCTTCGCTCCCAGTATGTCTGCCATCTGTGATTGATCATCTCCCAGAAGATCTTGTTGAATTAGACTCTTTACCTTCTCACTGTTATGAGATAATCAATGAACATAGTCTCTGCTCCTGGTGCACCTGCAGATTGTTAGGGGTTCCCCCTTAACAGCGATAATAGTACTTGCTTTGGATTTATGAATACATGTCACGAAGATACTCTCGGTCTCGTCACGTCATATGCATAACACCTATTCAGGACATCCAATGGACACCAGTCCTATATCCGTTAGCGAGGATACATAGCAATCGCATGTCGATTGAGTAAGCGACTATGGTGACTTAGCGGAATCACTTCAGATGATTCGGACATAACGCCTTAGTGGGAAAGCTTCGCTTTAGCTGTCTGCATGATTTTGAATCACACTCACTGTCCTGATACTAGCGGAACATGTCTTATCAGATGCAGCAGTCGATAGTCAATATGCTATTACAAGAGATCTCTGGCTTATTGCCTCAAGTGATAAGAGTGTCCAGGGCACTCCCCAGCCGAAGAGAATGGTCTCAGCCTCAGCATGACGTGACTGAGGGAATTCTGATGTTGGCTGAAGGTAAGAGGCCTGAAGCAACTCTGCACATTGGTTTGAGTTAATGTGTATTGCAACACCAGACTTGTATTCAATATGAGCTGACGCGTCAAATTCTACGCTGGCATAGTATCTGTTCGGTGCAGACTGGATGTATGACCCAATCCAAACAGCCATCAGGTGAGGCATTAATTTGCAATAAGTACTACCGACCAAGATCAGCAAACGTTCCAACAACTGCAGCAATCTGATTGTGAGATGTCTAAGTTCAAGCATTATGTGGCACAATGCATGGCACGTAAAATCATGCAATGGATGGCCTGATTGCAATCAGGAGCCATAAGCTTTGATACGTAATCTGCATGAATACGTATTGTTCTCTTTGTTGTCATAGCGTTGATGAGTGGGTATACAAAGCCTCAAAGGCAACTATAAAGAGATGACATTGCTCCAGCAATTACAAGAACAAGCTCAAGCAGCAATTCACAGTCAACAATCAGAACACTGAAGACGATCTTAAAATATTATTGAGAATGCTATCTATTAAACCTACACAATTACTTCTGTCATAAATACACATGACTGGGCCTTATATGCCTGCACATTGGTACACACCAGCCGAGTACGCACTACAACGGACAGTCGAAGTTTTCGGCAATCTTCTTTTTCCATTGGCAGAGGTCCGTCTAACCCCCACTTACGAAATGGTTTTTCTTTTCTGTGAACTCGAGAGTCTGCACTACCTGCTGCACAGATATCTGAACACAGAAGCACTAGGATGTGATGAGTTTTCCGAGGACTGGTTATTTGACAGAGAGGCCTGATCTATATTGATATAGGTGACGGCCACTTGGGACGGTTGAATTTGAAAGCGCTTGCAAGAAGAGCGGATGAGATTCAGTTCCAGGAAGAAACGAGAAGAGAAAGAGAAAATACATAGGTGGTTGTACTTAACCTAATAAAAGTTGAATTGATTATTGGGATTGAGCACCCCTGAAACACAGATACACTTCATTTAGATGTGTCACCGCCAGATCAACTACTGCCAGATTGACCACCTCCGTATTGTACTCCCATTCCGCTTGATCAGGGCCGCCTCATGTATCTCGCAACATGATAAATCTGACCTTCCCAAGCCACATAAGCATTGACTCCTAGTGAAGCTCCAAACTCACACGGTTCTAGCCTCCACGGATATATCCAAACACACTTGATATCAGAGTTGAAGTTTGCACAATCCGTCAGGGAGAGGTCACATACATCATGGATGGGTTGCTTGACAGGCATGCGATGCGGCCAGGTAAGCAACAACCATAAATGCACAGCTTCTGAGGATTATGAACCTCATTCAGAAGATGAGCACGTATATATTCACTCACAATTACTCGGGCCCCATTTTTCACTGGTTTACTACAATTGTAATCTACACTCTCACTTACCCGGATGCTGGCAAACATGTACATACACGATTTTTTGTCATTCAGTCACCAGTTATGACTGACTGAGGGGACTACAATTTTACCCCATTTTTCGTCACGTTGCGACACTCACACAATCTGCCATTCTAAGCACTTAACTACTCAATGCATCCCAAACAAATGAATTGACATCCTCAACGCGTTGACAAGGGGCAAGGGTATGCAGAGACTATTGACATGCTCATTGGTATTGATACTCTGTGTCCTGCCAGTCAAATCACCACTGCATTGGTGACTTCTACAGTTCTAACAGAGGCGGAATTCGAAGAAGAGTCCAATTGCAGAACTGGAATCATGTGGGACGATGAGCACCCGCTTTCCGACTAAGTGTCTAATCATGAAGACATCACCGCAGAATGTATTGAGTCCACCCATGATAATGACACAATAACTACACAACCCATGATCATGTAGGAGGAGATGCTCAAGTGACAGCACAAGTTGATCAAATTCCTTCTCCAGCATGAGACTAGGCTACTAGAATGAAGCGGATCATTGACATTAGACCTGGTGGATTAGTGCATGATGGGCAATCTGAAGCCCTACATCAGCGGCGATGGAGGACTGCAATCCAATCTAAGCTCACTTCAATCAAACATGTGCACTCACAAAAACCATTGTCATGACGTCGCTGACAAGATTCAATCTTGATTAGACCATATTGCAAGCTGGGCCTACTACACCGATGGAGACATGCAGACGACAACAATTATCTTCCCACTTACCTGGGGCCAAGACCTACAAAATCACAATATAACATGCCTCCCTGACTACAACCGTTTGGTTCGGGACATACAGATGAGGTACAGCAATGATGACCAGAGACACAATGTGGCTAGGAAACCTCACTACAAAGGTCCGTGGGGCTAGTACAGCATCAATGAGAAAGTATGCACATACTCCAATTGACTACAGCGGGAAGGTAGAGTAGCACAGTGGAATGATATGCATTTCGAACCGATACTGTATGACAACGGTCTGGGTAGAATTGCAGGCTGAGTTGCCACCTACATGAAGCTATTAACCCAACCGAATGGAAAGTTCAACTCCAGTACCAAAGGTTTTGATCGAGCAGCTGATGATGAAACTGCACCGGAGAATAACGGCAAGTAGCAACAGAAGCCACCAGACAAGTCAACTCATTCCGGCAGCGGAAATAGTAAATTCTAAGCATCAATCTCAGAGCTGAATGATATACCGAACAATCGTTTGAAACTCAACACATCTGATAAGTACTCAATGGGTGAGAAAGTGCTACCTCAGTCAATGTGAGTAACTTGTGATGTTGCACCTACCCTGAAAGCCAATGGGAAATGCCTGCCATGTGGCCACAACCGTAAATCATTGTACTAACCAAAATATGTTATGGGGGTATTTCAAGTCCCAATACTCAATACAACATTTATTAGACTAAATACAGCAGCCTATCTCCTTGTTCTATCTCTCCTCGTCTTGTCAGAATCAATCTCTTATTCAGCTATGAAAAAGACCTTACCACTCATCCTCGTCGGTCCAAAGTCGCTCTTCAGACCACTCTTTGCAAGGCAACGCACCAGTAGTGATGTACCTGTGCACCTCGTATGCAACCCCTTCGATAATGGCTGAGTGTGAATGAGCTTGGGAGATGTTGGTTAAACTCCGCTCTTTGTAGTATATAATGAGATCGCCGAAAGTTGCGATAACCCTTGGGTGTGCATACTGAGAATGTGTTGGTGTCCACAAACTCATACATTGCGTATTCTTGGAGAGAGAATAGGGAAGTAATTTTGAATAGTAGATAGAATTGTTGATACTATTTTAAGGTGTTCTTTGCTGGTAATGTCTAACTGTGGATTGCTGCTAGAGCTTGGTTCATTACATTGTCGGGGACAATGTGAGCTTTTCATAATCGGTTCTTCCGGTCAAGCTTGCCTTCAGTTTTGCCGTCATGACACCATTATTGCTTGATAGCTTATCTCCGGGACAACTGGTGTGCTCCTATGATAATGCCACAAGTTCCCTTTGGTTATGGTGTTCATCCATGAGTGGTTTTCAGATGTTACATCTCCTACCAGGCCATTTTCATGATCATGATATCAAACGCAAATAATGACAGCTCATAACCTCTTGTTCGACATCCTGCTTCCCATTTGTTCAGTAGCTAGAACATCTGAAGACCTTAGTCTTATCAGTGATTATCGCAATATAATTCAATAGCTCTTTATGATTAATTGCCTCGCCTTTAATTTGGCTTTTCGGCATTGCATCAGAGAATCAATATAATTGGCGACCAACCGATACTCCACAAGCGTAGATGATGACATGTCAACCTCGTACTCTCGTACAAGTATAAGGTTGCAATCCTTGCGGGCTTAACTCAATAAACCGGTTTGCTTCTGGCCTCTTATCTCCAGCCAATGTCAATAATCCCTCAGACACTGTATGCTTAGGTCTCGACCTTCAGTAGACCAGGGGGTGCCGCAAGTACTAGCACCCCTTAAGACATGAGCTTGCAGATCCCTCATACTTGCATATTGCATTGACGTCTGCTCCACACGTAACTTTGTGTAATCGCAACTTAACTATGTGTTGTCCCACTTAACAGGGTTTAATAGGTGTGGCCAATAATTACACGCACTGCTGAAGGTTTTCACTTCCCAGTAATGGCGACATAATTGCATCATCATATTTGAATCTGCTAGTGCAACCATAGTCTTCACTAATTGATTGACACGCGGCTCAAGTGTATACCCACTAAGGTTCACTTGACTGAGAAACATGTCCACATATTTGCAGGTAGGTGTTTTGCATGTAAGTATCGTTAAAGATATATTACATGTACCTGCTTCGTTCAAACATGTATCATTACCGCTGCTAAACGAGAACCTCTAACAAAATATTCCAAGCTGAACTTCCATGATAAGCTCAACCCTGAATTCAGCAAAGGCAAAGACAGAGACTATGGAGATGGCAGTCAACAAATGAAGTGCCAATGATCCTTCAACACTCAGCAAGTGAATATCTAGCTTATGGCTCTCTGTATCTAGCGCAGTGGGACATATTTGACAAGATGGAGCTGGGAATGGAGAAGTTGCACACACAGGCACTAATAGTGACTCTTGGTAAAGTTCAACCTTACCAGATCTCACTAAAATCAAGAGTCATTCTGGAGAGCCCAAGGGCAAGAATGTTCAGTCAATAGTGCTGCGCAACTGAAATACCAGATTCAGCAAGCAACGTTCACCAAGTACAATTATGTGACAGAAATGACGCAATGCTACGCCCATGGGATGTTTTCAACTGCCGCTCAACCAACATCTGTATGGCTCCAATGATTCTCAACCGCCTTGGGATTTCAAATATGGTGGCACACAACACCGTTCTTGGTCTAAATGCGGGAGTGATGTGACATTGAAAGGACAGCCGGACGACAAGGATGATAGTACAGTATTTGGACTATCTCGCTACCATTGATGAATAAGATGTGCGAGCTGTGCCAATGTGTGCATACGATCTAGTACTTGGATTACCACAGTTCCAAAAAAGACATCGTGACATTGACTGAGCTCACAGTTGGCTGACATCCCCGCAGTCACTGACAGCGAGTGGAGCAGAGGAAATGAGACCAATGACTGCACCAGTGACATCAAAGGCGTGGTAAGCCGAACAGAAATTGTCAACGAACAGCTTCTGCTGTGCAACTGATTTTTACAGTAACTCAGAGCAACAGCATTCAACAATCTTGTAGGTAGCAATGAAATCGTTGCAGTATTCTCCCTCTGGATTGAGGAATGCACAGGGCAGCTGGGATTGACTTTCGCAGAAAATACCCTGCATAGGCCAGGTAATCCACACCCAAGTGTGGGAAGCAATCAGCAGGGAGTAGCAGCGGTAGTCATGGCAGATGATCTGGTCCCAGGTGATGCCGTAATGACTGCTACAAGCTTGCCGAGACCCCAAGGGAGAGACTGGATTGCAGGGCTTGCCCTTGGTGGGGGCCAATCGTTGATGACAAGGCCTCCTGAATGATTCCTGGCGTTCTTCTTTCTTCTCTTTACCTCCTTGTTTGCGAAGACATACACAAATGCAAAGCAGAAGCACCAGGCCAAATGATACCTACAAACGACATGAACTTCATTCTTGCAAGATTCTCTGAAGTCGTGTATATCTTTCATAACACATAGGCTAAAACACCACAACAGCAACACCTAATTGACCATGCAAGTGACCCTTAACCGGGATTCATGATACCATATGCACGGATCTGCAACCTGTCATAACTTTCACTCTTGGTTTTCATGGCATACATCGAGACGAACCTAACAAAGGGCGTCTTCTAGTGTTCTTTCTCATCAGCAACAGCACCAATACTGTTTGCGAAAAATACACATGGCGGCCTAAGATTCCTCGTTGAATACCAGGAGGTCAATTTGGCAGAAGTGCAAAACCGGAATCTCATACCCCGGATCTCGGAGAGGCTTGACCGAATGTGCGTAGCCGGGATATTCACAAAGCTGGACCTCCCGAACGCCTAGCACCTTGTCAGAATCATAGAAGGAGATGAATAGAAGCCTGCATTCGGGACCCACTATGGCCAGTTCGAATACCAAGTCATGTGCATCAAATGGACTACCGCACCAGCCACATTCGAGACCTACATTGACGACTGCGTACAGCCTTACATTGACGACTTTGCCATATGCTACCTAGACGACATCCTGATCAATTGGACCAATGAGAAGGAACAAGAAGATCACGTACAAAAAGTGCTACAGCAACTATGCCAATTCGGCCTCTATTGCTAACGCAAAATGCCCCAATTTGGAGGCTCTAAAATCAGTTTCCTCGGATGTATTATCAGCTCGGACTCTTAGGACTGCTGAACTCGTACACAGAGACTTCTATTTGCTAGGAATCGTAATCGTGAGAATGGAGAGAGTTAAGTATAATACGGTCTGCCGAGAGATAAGAGAATAGCGATGAGAGACTGGCTGGGAGACGATGACAGTCCAGCATTAGATGATGCAGTACTCGGCGTATGCAGTACTCGGCGTATGCTGTACTTGGGATTAACAGATGCTCATGGTATGGAAAGATAGAGAGGGATGACTTAACTTTGTATTCTTAGGTAATGGTAGAGTTGGGGAAAAGAAAGAGAAAGATAAGAACGGATGACGGAAATCATCATTAGAAACTGGTACTTAAGAGTATTTCGTGCGCAAGTCAATTTCCTATTGCCAATAAGGCAGGTACCACTCCCGATCCAGCTGGTAAGAACACCGATAAGAGGACTTCTGACCCCAATAGGGCAAGTCGTACCCCAGATTTCCCATATCGACTTGTATCGTCCATATCGTTCCCATCTTCATCCCTCATCTCGCTTGCTCGTCCCTAACTCTACCATCGTGGCAGAACACAAAGTTAAGTCAGTACTCACTATCGCTCCATGCCACGATCATGAGTTAACACCGAGTACAGCATACACCGAGAATAGCATACGCCGAGTACACCACCCACCCAAGGTTGTGTGTCTTCCCATCATTCTCACGATGGGGTGCTGATTCCTAAATGAAGCTTCGGGTTCTGGCGTGCCTCTATATAGATCGACCGGCACCAGCCAGCTCTCCCTGAGGGCTCAATGTTAATGTTGCCTCGTCACATTCCGACTGTTGCGAGTTAACTCACCTAGGGTTGCGCTCGAACTACCTGATAAGTAGATTCGGAGTACCCGTGGCGCCTCCCATTGACCGCCCCGAGATCACCCACCTCCAAGTACTCTTCCTATATCCATCAATGATGGCCGCCAAGAGTATATCCAATCTCGCTCGATCACAGCCTTAGAGTGTGTCTCTTAGTTAACTCAAACATGGCCTCCAAGTGTATCTCAACACTCCCTGCATTATGACCTCCAAGTTCGGACGATCATAGCCTCCTAGTGCATCTCCAAACTCGCTCACTCACGGCCTCCAAGTGCATCTCTAAGTTCACACGATAATGGCTTCCAAGTGTATTTCCAAATTCGCTCGATTATGGCCTCCAAATGCATCTCCAAACTTGCTCAATCATGGCCTCCAAGTGCATCTTTAAGTTCACTCGATGTCGGCCTCCAAGTGCATCGCCAAACTCGCTCGATCATGGCTTCCATGTGCATTCCAAAGTTCGCACGATAACGGCCTGCAAGTGCATGTCTGAGTTCACTCGATTGTCATCTTCAGGTGAACCTCCAATTCCACAAGCACCGCTGCAGCCATTCCCGATATACCGTGTGTAGATGGACAGCAATATAGATACATAGATACATATATGAGAATACAAACTGAATACATGGGTTTTAAAAAATTTCTAATGATGAGTAGTAACTGTTCTGACCGGTCTCTCCGCGGAGGGACATCCTCCGTGACTGGACTAGAACATGTACTACTCCGAGCCGCTGCAGCCATGTCTATTGATCGTTACACTGCCAATGAACCATATTCTCTGATTTCCCCTGTTCTTCGCGGTACATGGATCAGCAAAAAACTCCTTGCGATTAGTTTATTGATAGTGGTGTTAATTTTAGCGATTGTTTCGCAATTGATATCGACCATCCTTCTCTCAAATATAGATTGAATCATATCCTTGGAAGTATGGAATACATATCTCTGGCATTAGGATGTTCCAAAGTAATCCTGGATACGGATATACGTTCTCTGTTTGAGCAGAAGCCGGGGAATTTTTCACGGTTCGCTCAGCAGACAGCCACACCGTTCAATATCTCATTCAACTCATCACGTCCGGGTTTAAGGGATACTGGGCCTACTGCAAGAGCCTTACTTCCACTGCGGTCGTCGCAGCGGCAATCACTCTCGTATTATCGAGGCAACGCAACACTCATAGATTCGCATGGACTGTGTGTTTCTCTGACTGTCAATCAGCTCCGGTATGACTCAGACTCCATAACTATCTCAGGAAAATTTAGCGCTCCAGTTTTGAGGGAAGCTGTAGGTTCGGATCTACTGGAGAAACATGGTTAGTTCCGAAAAAATTTGAATAACCTCAATCCTCTGTTCGAGGTTATTGCTTGCAGCATAAATGATCCGTACGAAACTGGAGTACACATTTGACCGCAGATGAGTACTACGAACATCGCCCTCCGGATGACATTTAAGATAGCTTCCCGCAAGAAACTGTGCTCGGTAGAACAGGATACCCATGGTGGTTGCTATTTAACCACCAGAGTGATACGGGTAGTGGAGATATAACTAACTTATATAACGCAACGGGGTATACGTTTAATGGGACGGAATGGACTACAAAACTAATCAAGATTGATAATGAAATGTCTTCGTCGCTAGCGATGACACTATTATGCGACCTTCCGACTAGTGTACGCCCAAATTGATGTTACAGCAGAGTCCAAGGCTTCAGAACTTGAATATGCTTTGACAGTGCGGGATCATTCCGAGACACCGATACACTCTTCCAACTGCACCACAAACTGCACTGTCTCACCAGGTGTGGTGGTAAACACGAATGCACTAGAAAATCAGCTTGGGGTGAACACCAATCGCAACTGGGAAAGAAGTATCTGCAGCCTTGACGACTACTCGAGCATCGAGTACCGAGCAGGAAAGTTCTTTTGGGCTATGAACCAACAATGGCACACGGATGGTGCTGGCTGGATTACTAGTCTATCAATTGATGAAGGTTCGGCACATGAAATATATTCGGGAATATTCTCCACGACATTGCGAGAAACCGAAACAGCCTCTGTAGCACTGCAGGCCATTTTCACCCTTTACACAGCCAACTTTGATTATGATCAACTAGAATGTTTCACGCTCTTCGCAGGAAAATATAGAACGTTTACAACGAACCCGACCATTGAAGCAATAAATGAAGTGATTATACCAACAAAAAAGTGGGGATTATTTGTAGTGTGTGGTCTTATCTAATCCCACTTTCTAGTTGTTGCAGTGGTATTTTTGCTTTACTCAAAACCCGATGTCCCCAAATTCCTGGGCCAAGCATAGCGGCTTCCGTCCGGACTATCCGTCCTGATATCCGTCCAAGACTTTTTGCCGCGATGACTTCAAAGAAGAGGTCTAGCGGTGTCTCACAACAAGAAGAGAACATGCTGTCCTGCTGGATATCCTCTTCGATGACAAGAAGCAATTGCTGCCTGTATCAAAGCAAACATCCAAGTCAATACCTCATCAGCAGTATGACTTCAATCAGAGTTCCAGCGGACCCTGCAACCGAAGCTTGTTTCAGCAAGTGATAGCTGAAGAATTTGCTAGGCAGGTGGAGTTACCAGAGACCGGTGTTCAGTTTTCAGATACTTCAACAGCATTCCAGCGTGTGCAACAGTATGCCTTTGCAACTGGTTTTGCGGTAGTCGAGACACAATGGGATCCTCAGCAACAGAGACGAGTGTATTCATGTGTGCATTATGGAAAGCCGGCAAACCGAAGGAAAATTACAGTGGATACAGTACGGAAGGAAATTTTTGAAGAGATGAGCGGAGTTGACAGTGAGGGTAGCAGATTGCGGCAGCGGCAGGGCATGGTAAGAGCTAAAGCACTGAAGTGTGCTGCCACCATGTCTAAACATATGTCCGGGCCCCTCTGCAGTGCTCCCCCTTGTTTGGAGATATACCAACCACGCAAGAAGAGGTCTACTGCTAAGATACAACAGCGGAAGACACCAGTAGATGGTTCCCAGGAAGTACCAGTAGATCTCTGTGCCTTGGACACACAGGAGCGAAACTGGATAGATGGGTATACAGGAGGAAGGGTGGCAGTAGATCTCACAGGTAGTGATAGTGAGGCGGAAGTTGAGAGTCAGGATATTTGGAAAATGATTGAGGAAGCAGCCCTGTAGTATGGATGTACTTGTATGGAACTAGTTTCTTTGGTGTCAATGGAAACCTTCACCAGCGTCTACATCGCGGCAAAAAGTCTTGGACGGATATCAGGACGGATAGTCCAGACGGAAGCCGAAGCATAGCATACTATAGGTCAACTGCATTACAGCGATCCCAAGAATTCCTAGAAGACATTTGTGATAAAGGTGACCGATAAGTACCGAGTCTAGATGCAGCATCTCCGAAGTGGAACACACTTGTTACACTTTCAAAAGTGCGGGGAAAACCATATATCAGGTGTCAAACAGCTCAAACCACTAGCTACACCTCCAAAAGTCAATTCCAGGTACGTACATCGAACATGATTGGTTGTTCATATTGCTAATTTGACCGCAGTGGGAGGCAGTGACGCAGCTACATCAATTATTCGACAAAAACTCACCTCTACGGACACACTGGAAAAGGAGGAGGCAGAGTCAGGTCAATTGGGAGCATGGCAGTTTGCAGGAGAGAACAGATATGGCAGTTCAACCTCACTTCTTATCCCCGGGAGAAGTGCTGCGAAACACCAGATGGTATCGGGGAAGAAAAATGAGGATAGTGAATCGGGTCAAGAAACAGCATGCGGAGATCTAGACGAAGAGGAGGCAAGCATCCACCGAGAGCAATTCTCAAGGGAGTGGTAGGACTGCTGGAATAATTACTAAGCGGTTGTGGATAGGAAGATGAGCAATAGCTTTGGAGAGATTGAGATTTCATTAGATCTTGTTGGTGTTGCTTTAAGATATTCAAATTGTGTATTAGCAGGATGATTTTGTTAGGTTAACGGGTTCAAACTTACCCTATGCTAAATACAAAATCAGAAAACGAACAGTTTCATAATTTATTAAAGTTCCATTTCTTAGTAGGTGTCTTGCCAACTATGAGCTGTTAGATTCAGACGCTTTCTTTTTGTTGTTGTTGTTGTTTATTCATACTGTATGCACTCTGACTAGAGTATGACAGGACCTGATATCCCCTCCGCCTCCGGGCTAGCCGGCTAGATGGCGGAGCTCCCCTCCGCTAGACGCTTTCTTTTTAGCTGTGTGGAAGCTGAGCTGATAAAATCGGGGGTTTAATCTATAGACGTGACCACTTTCATCAAGCTTGGCATGAGATAAATCTAAATCCCCCTAGAGCTTCTCAGGACAGGTCATGGCGACTGGACAGTGCTAATCCAGACTGTTCGACTCGGCTAATGAGGTAGATATCGGCACATATAATAGTCTGCGGCTCTTGTTCGGGATTCCAGGGGTTCGAACTGACTCCACCTACTGTCATCTGCCTTTACGTGTACTCCTCTATCTTTACCCACATTCATGGCCCAAAACGAGAATCCTTGTTTAGCGAATGCGAACCCCATCTAAATTTCACCGCCATGAGGCTAAGATATTCGAACCATTTCCATCTTCACTCTTTTCAGATCTTCATATGACAGGCGTCCGTAATTCAATTCGCTTGTACCCATTAACTTAATCCCTAGCAGTGTTTCTCCAGTAGGAAGATTTGGGCACTCTGTAGCTGCAAACCACACCCGTGTACTCCTGAACCGTGCTAGTCACTATTGTTTCAATCGGAAGCAAAATCATGTCATGGGAGCTCGAATGAAATACCAAAACTTCAGGGAGAAACGTCTGCCTAACCCCGGTGCTCGATACCTGACATGGAATAAATATCTCAGAACGCCCATCGAATAAACCATATAACAGCAATACGTGCCAAGTAGATACCAAGATATCAGGATTAGGCAGCTATTAGTGATTTCATACATTAGTACGAGTTAGCACAGTAGCTACCCAAACATCAGACATTACCATGTCGATAAAACCTGCTTCAGGCCGATCTAGAATTTCCGTAACTTGTAAAATGATCCACTGTTGCTAACAGTAATATCTTAATTTCTACTGACTATTGAAATTGTACACATCAGTTCAGTTCGCAGTGGGTACAGTATATTACTCGAAATGAGGACGCCTACGCCTACTTTAGTCGTATGTGTACCTGCATCGTGAGTCTCAGCTTCATTTGATGGCTCGTATGAAGATGGTGTTTTATGATATGCATGGTCGGCATCAGGATCAGGGAGAGCGTCTCAAGATAATGCAAACGCGTATGGAAACGGATATGGGAGCTTATACATATACGGGCCTTCGGCCCTCGAGAGATCAGTCAAGTCAATCAAGAAGTCATTCAAGCATCCAACGTACCAGCTTCTGAGCGAGGGTTTGCCGTGTCAAGTTAGTGGCGGTGAAATTATAGTGTATATCTCATCCTCATCTGTCAAGATGAATCTGCTTCTAAGAGCTTCCAACTGGAGAACAAGGTTAACCTGTAATAACCTGCACATGGGATTGGATTAAATCATTCGTTTAGCTTTGCGCACAAGTATAATTATGTGTTCATGGCCAACTCCACCTGTGCCTTCAGTAGATTTCAATTTATTGTGCAGTTGTCCAATCAGAGCGTGGGGGAGTGGGCATTGTCATACTCTAGATAGAGTGAATACAGTATGATTAAAACAAAACAAACTATTGTTGCTGTTAGAAATCCCTACATTCAAGCGCCTTGCTTCTTCAAATACCTCAACCACATCAAAGATTCTCCCAGATCGATGCGTCCATGACCTCTAAATCGTAAATTGAGCCTAGTTTTGTATTCTATTTTTGTAAATGCGTGACTTTATGAAGAGACAGGCACTAGATCCTGAGACATCTAGATAATGCAAAATGGATGGTCAGAACTTTTCACACAAAATGCGCAAAAGCAAAACATTTCCAACCTAACTTGACCACCTTCTTCACCGGATCACGACTCAAAAGAAGTGTACGGAACATGGTAACATATGTCGACTGCAAGGCTATTCTCCTTCCTCCAGGCTGCTGAACCGCCGGCGCCGACTGAGTCCTGGGACTGGCAGATTGAATCTCGCCTCGCCTGACAGCCTTGAACAGCTGATCGCTTGAATGGACTGAACTGCATCATTCTCTGGAGAGGTCGTATAAGAGTTTTGTTTTTCAGATTGGTATAAATTGTGTTGTTTGTATCGACGATACAGTACAGAACTAGTGTACTAAACGATGAAAATTCCATCACTTACAAGGGGTAGGCAGTTAAAGATCGAACGGTCCTATCTTAGTTTAAGACTGGAGTTGCGCGAACTTACTATCCAGTTGATAGGGTTAGGGTTGGGTGTGCTCAGTGTTACTGTATCCACCAGACAGAGTAGCCGCCCTATCTTCGCAGTTAAGGCTGACCACATCTGCGGGGATGACAGGCTTACAGCATTCGCGGCACTCTGCAAGGCATTGTGAGAGGCTCTTTTATACGTAATAGGCACTTCTTGAAAGAAAGATGTACAAGGAATGGGTAAAAATACATCTGCACTGCTACACCCGAGTTTTCGTCAGGTGGCAAGCTCAAATCCTGAGCTCGCGAAGGCAGACGCTTGTTTGCCAGCCTGACGTTAGCGCAAAGATCACACTAGCTTAGTCCCAACAGGCCCAGTAAACTATAACCCTGATTTGACGGTAGCGTGCTTCAGTAAATATATATTTTAACGCGCGTGATTCCGAAGTAGTCTGACAGACTCGGTACATGCATCTTTAGAAAAAAAGAAACAACACCGACTGTCAAATTTTATTTCCGGCAATAAACTCCACATCTGGGGTCGACATGTCAAGAATTGGTCGCAATTGCGTCAGCTTGTGCTTTTACTAAGTGAAGACAGGCATTAAATGTCAACCACGTCTTTGGCAAACGTGACGTACGTTTTCTCTGCATGGCAGAGCAGCGTCGATTGATCTACTGCAGATTGCCTACTCGAGCAACTAATATTTATTTAGTTTATTATTATTATTTTTACTATCCTTGCTCTGCAAAACATTTCATCAGGCTGGAGCAGACAACACACAACCGTCGAGGGAGTCCAGCCTCGTCGAATCCAAGCGAGGCTAGCTGACCCGCAGGAGGGCCAGGGCCAGCACACCGCCAGGTGCGATAGAGCCCGTCCAGAACCATATGCGTCACTCTCACACTTACAGGTGTTAACGCGATAAAAATTAGAGCAAGGTTCAGGCGGAGCGGCTAGTTAGACCACGTCATTAAATCATATTTTCAAACCAGGCCAATGTTAGAAAACTAAATCCTGTGCTAATATCAATGGATGTTAAGACTGCGGGTGAGCGACTGGTATGACTGCGGGGTAGCCAATGTAGCCAATCAGACGTAGAAGTAAATTCTCCGGCATTCTTTCAACACCCAACCTAAATTGCACCAAATATTGTGTCAAGGCATACCGACCCTATTACCAAGGCCTCCTGCTACAATCTGCAATTGATGTTCTGTAAAGTATTAAACCTCAGGTTCGCAAAGAGGTCCATCCCACATCGATGCAGACAAATACCCTGCACTCTCTTGCATTCAGCCTTGCTCTTGATCGACATCCATACGTGGTGGTGGCTGCTTCATGAACAAACCCTGGATCATCGCCATCGGCATCCCATCTGCGGATAACAGTCTCATCGTGAACGGGTTGGGTCTACTGGGCGTTGGGTTTCACTTGGCCAACAAAGTGGAATCGGGTTCGTTGAGATCGATCGGCTGTGGTTAACATTTTTCCGAAGTGGTCTGTTTCATTCGGTGGATGCTGTGAGTTCATTTTCAGACATACACTACTTCCAGATGACCTGAAAAATCAGATTTACATGATGGCCACTCCCATTCGAAAGGCTTAGCAGTTGCTGTTTGCCTTTTTCATTCCCGCTGAGAAGCCCTTATCATTGGCCCACGGCTCTGGCCATTCTACACGGCTCTCATGCGATGCGGTGAGTACTGCGCCTTCAACCACGTATATGCGCGAGATCAGGAAACATGTTCAATTAGTAGTCGAAAACTTAACATATAATGCCTGCCATTATTCTTCATGCGCAAATCTAGTTAAGAAACCAGTCCGTCGACACAACTTGAAGGTATGATACCAGCTCCACATAAAACCTCAGAAGTCGATTCTGTATGTCTTTCGTTTGCTATTTCGGCCAATTTTCCGTCAGAAGCTGATCTTTTTCGCTTATAGCAGCGACTGTGGGTGCTAGTTGAATCACTTCTTCGACCCTGCCATCATCTTAACACTATGGAACCACCAGTGCACATCACCACCCGTACCAATACAGCTTCCTACCCGTCACCGGTTATAAAACGCACAGGAGTTGACTATGTTGGGCGTTCGTCTTACAGCCAGGACCCGTCATCTTCCACCCAAGACATACCCCCCCCACGAAAACACTCGCGAGTCGACCCGCGCTCAAAGAAATATAGACCGGCTCCTAGAGAACACCCGAATAACCCGGTATTCTACGTTCGAGATCGGCCTCCATCCACACCGACCCGTCCACATGATAACCCATACTCAACCAACTATAACGCAGTTCCGCGAGAACACACCCAGATTAATGCCCCATCCTGCGCCCAAGATCCTTGTCCCTCTCCCAACCCTAACCCTCCCTCACCGAGGCGCTCAGGGGCCGCCACATACTCAACGAACCATAAGCCAGCCCCCAGCGCATACACACCGGATAGCCCTTCGCTCTCTACCCGAGGTTTGCCTCCCACATCAAAGCATTCAGGAGCCGCCACATACGTAAACAACTATGCAGCGACTCCCAGAGTACACACCCAGAATAGTCCAACAACCTGCGTTGATGATCCATTACCCTCAGCCAATGACCTTGCAACCAAACCGAAGCGTTCAGGAGTTAGCACACATTCAGCAAGCCACAAGCCGTCTCTGAGAGAATACACCCCAGTAAACCCGCCACTCTACCCGCAATACCTGCCTCCCCCCACCCAAGACCGAACCCCGGCACCAAGACGTTCAGGAGCTATAAATGATCATCCCGGGTATGTCAGTCCAGCGCTGTACTCCACCGATCTACCGCGCACCCAGCATGAATACGTTGCAGGGTTACCCTGTGTTCACGACTCATCGCCGATGTTAGTGCTCACACCGGCCCACTTGAGATCTCAGCCTGGGGAGTACTATTCAAAATCTGGAGGGAAGAGATATGTTCCGCTAGCCCAAGATCCAAAGTTCGGGCATAGCAAACCAAGATCCCTATCCAATTATGACTCTCTCGGGCGCAAATTCGAACCTAACAACCACGATCTTCTGCCAACACAGGAGCATAGTCAAAGAGACCCAAGAGCCAGACTTAAAGATGATAGGGCCCGTCCAGGACATTCTGGTTGTGAGTTACCGGTTCCGGAACACCGGCGCCGGCATGCCAGGCCCATGGACGATCACTCGAATGCGGGAGGATCTTCTATCGAAGATCTGCTTCGAACAGGACTCGCATACGCAAGAACAGCAGCCCAAGAACGGTACAATGATGCAGTTCGGAGAGGAAGAGCGGGTTGTCCACACCCACGGGAGAGGAAAGGTGTATCAGTAACAGAATTGGAACAGAAAATTGAGGACATTTCAAAGATGTATAAAAATATTATGGAAGACCCAGTGGCAAAGGACATCTTTGATCAGAGGCAAAGTGAAATTTTGGGGGGATAGGCTCTGTCGTAGCGTGGCACTACACCCAATCCTGTTTCATTCCGGACTTGTCGATGGTACCTGTGGGAGTTGTAAAAGCGGAACGGGAACGCTGAGAATGTGAGAAGGCGTGGGGTGCGCAGTGGGTGATCGTCTGGTATGAGAATGATCGGTTAGAGCTAGGTTAGAGACCGGTGCGCTTCGGGTGCGAGTTGAGACATGTACAGTATCTTTTAGTAATACTTTGAACTGCTCTGTTAGATTGCGATGTCTCCTTGGTTGTAGGTTTTAAGGCTAGTGAGGATATTTGAAGGCGCTTAATAACTGCAGATCAATTTGGCATCTTCACAAATATGTAAAAGTCTATCATTGTATTCCTGGACTGGTGACTACTCATACCCTATTTCCCAGAATTTTCAACGCACCCGATATCACTCCAGCTATATCTGAAAGGAACCTATTTCCTTTTATCTGAGATAATTACCTCACATCCACATTCACTAGCATGTCATATTACCATGCCGTTGGGAGACGTTATTTTGCTATGCCCTAATAGACTTCCGGTGAACTGAATGTCATCAGACAACGGGATCTACTTCGGTGTGGGAGTCCCCAATTGCCACCCGCAAACCAAATGAGGAAACTTCCACTGTTCCTTATTTACCGCCGTACGCGAGAACATTGGTTGAAAACCGGCGTTGGTAGAGCATGCTCTTCTGAATGGGCAACATTCCCATTAACCCACGTTATCAGCTGCAAGCAAAACTCCGGGGATGGACCTTAGCTATCTAGAGAAACAAGTTGGTTAAGAGGCTCAGAATGTTGGCATGCAAAAAAGTGCGATCCAATAACCGACATGGTACCACTCGTGCTTTCAACCAAATTGTCAGGCAGAACACCAAATAGTGTAGTTGGACACATTTATCAGGGCGTAGTATTCCTAAATGGCTAGGACGGCCGGTGGGGGTTTTTAGATATCTGTAGGCCTGGCTACGTGGCGAGCTCGCCGGCTGCCCAAAATGTTGAACCAAACTGTGGGGAAATTGAAAACAAGAATTCGGAAAGGTATTGGGTATTTTGTGTCCAAATCATGAGAGGTTGGATAGTGATGCTATGTTGCATTGCAGTCTAATGACAGTTTGAACGAGTAGTCATGCCATAACTATTTTGTAGTTATGTCAGAGTTAATGACTCGCTCATTGGCAATCGATGTATCCCTAATGACTGCTCATTGGATTTGTCACTCTGACACAATTACAACCCTTGAAAGGAGATGACAAGAAGCACAACGAGTTTATAAACCAGGTTAACGATGAAATGTTATAATTCTCAAATGTTCTTCGTGATATGCTACAAAATATTATTCCCCAGGGAGGGTTGTCCTAGATAAATCCGCGAAAGAAACAATTATCCAGCAGTCAAGGGTCACACTGTACCTCGAGAGTGTTATCTCGATGGGCCAACGATGGAATCCCAGCAAACGATAAATACGGAGATCGATAGACCAAATGCGCAAAGTATCCCATTGCTGTGGGAGGTGTCAACTATAGGCCGGGGGTACTATGTCGGTGATTTTGAAGAAAGGTTAGGTTAAGTAGATTCTGGGAGAACAAACTGAATGTGATCATGCGGAGGGGTATAGAGAAGCTGGCTACTTCCAATCGCATCAAAGATCCTTACATCTTTCCTCCCGACTGACTCCCAGATATGGCTGCTTATTTCCGCCAAAATACCCCATAGCACGATCGCGAACCCCTTGTCCATTGACAAAGTCTGAATTTTACAATTAGCCCAGTTACCACTATTAAAATAAGACATCATCCCCGGGGTTGTGGGATACTGCACAAGGTCATTAGATGGGATTGTGAGATAAGATAAGGGATCGTTGAACGGGGTTGTGGGTAAGAGTTCAAGGTCGTAGACACAGTTGGGATTCAGAACTTGTCTACACTAAGCCACAATGACCCCCTGTCATGATCCCGTGATGTAGAGTACGCACAAAATCCATGAGGTTGTAGCCCGTCCCACGACTCCGTGATGTAAACTACAAACAAAATGACCCTGTCTCATGAACCTGTTCAACAACCTTGTGCACTATCCCATATCCTGATGGATAAAGTCTTATTGTAATAGTGGTAACTGGGCAAAATGTAAACTTTAGACTTTGCCACAGACACGGGGTACAGGGTCGTGCCACGGGGTATATTGGCGGAAATATTGCCCCATAGTCGGAATATTCGGGTGATACTTGGATGAGGCTCTCTACATATGAATGCCAAATGCCAAGACTTTTAAACCAAATTTTAGGGCACCGTCCACTTCTCTACTTTACCACTAGCAGATAGTTGAGAGATTTTACTCGTATTATATTGTCACCCTGACCGTACGTGTTGGAGTGCCTGAAGTTCCGCGTATTGCTTCACAGATAGCGCCCTGAGTCTTAACACAAATTAGTCTTGGCATTCGGGTACCTAGAGCCCAATTCCAGGAACACCTCAGTACTCTCCGTACTAGGGATCACTCCATGAACGCCGGTGTAAAGCTGTGAAAGAAGCAGTAGGCGTTGTAGACCCGGTGGTGTTGGTCGTTGAGGATTTGGGTCCTCATATCTGCCACTGTCACGCGGTATCCGTCGTCTTCGAGTGAGGCCCTTGGAGTAGTTTGTAAGAAATTGATCTGTGCTACCTAACCCCAAGCCACACCGAGATGTTTTTAAGCGTAACACCGACCTCATGCCCATTCCCACTCTCGACCTCACCCCATTTGCCATTAATAACCCGACAACCGCAGCCTCGGTCGGGTTGGGAGCAAACGGATCAATTGCGAAGTAAATCAATGCCCTAAGTACAGATGAGAATCTTAATTAGGATGTTGCTTTGGCTGGAACGAGAGCTAGATTTTCGTACTACCAATTAGTCCATTTGTCGTGCGGAGTGATGATAGAGCACCGGTTAATATTAGTGGGCCCTGCTACCATTGATTTCACTCTATCAGACATGCTAGCTCCAACCGTTCGCTACAATCTCCCTGTTTCACGTTTCCCACCCTAGGTAACCAACCACAAGCTACCCGCCTCTGCCTCAACTGCTGCGGTCTCCTTCTCACCGCATCGATGAGTGGAAAAACTATGGAATATCCAATCTAATATCTAACAAGCGGTTAGTTACAGCAGCATTATCACTTGCTCGTTCGTTTCACTGTTGATGCGTAATCGCCCGAGTTCATAACACATACGGCAGTCTAATGCTAATTGCGTTGAGTATTCTAGATAGTCCATTCCCCCCAGCTTATACCAATGCAAGTGGATCCAGGACAGCCACTCACGGTCAGCTGTGTATTCAGTCAACTCTAGAAACGAAAGATCCTCTGGCTAATTCGATCACTTCTCTAAAGCCGAGTTGCGCGGCAACCATATCCCAGGATGAGCTGCTCTGTCCGGGAATATATCGACCTATTCGTGTATGAGATAAATCCCAGCACGGGGACCCTATTCACGGAATACATCAACAGACTTCGGTTGTCACCACAACAACTACAAATCGCCGCCCATGCAAATCAGGTCCCTCACCATTACCATCGCCATCATAAAGCTCTTTTGGGGTAGTTATGCTTCTTTAAATTGGATCACCACCGCCAGCGCTGCCATCAATAATACCACCACCAGCATCAAGACCCACCATTATCCAAATTATTAACTTACCTCCTACCACTTGCTAGCTCACCAACACTTGGTACCTGATACGAAAGAAGCTATACATTAGAGGGTCTGTACTATGCGTTGTGAAATATCGAAGTTCTGAGTCACGTCTATATGATTTGGAGAGTCCTTTGGGTGGTTGGTGCTTGGAGCGGGGTTTAAATGTGTGGAAGTTATTGCAATGATACGAATAACTATTCAATGATGGTGACTTAGAGGCAGGATTCTGCGATTATCACCGATCTCCCGACATAACGAATCAATTCACATTTCGAAAAGTCCAGCATAAATTTTCTCATAATATCCGGTAATACATAAAGCACCTTAATAACCCTGACAACGCCTAACAGTTCATTACTCATTCAGTACAAGCCTCATCGCCTCACCGTCTATAGTCCCCCAGCAACATCTCCTCATCGACTCCCACTCTCTTCTTTCCATCAATTCCCACTGTCCACCCTAACCCATACCGCTTACCCTTCCCCATATCCTTAACTATCGTAAGTCGATCATTGCAGGACAGCGTCGATAGCCCACTAAATCCATCCAGCATCCGGGCAGCATATAGATATCCCTTGATCCCGGCAATTGTGTACGGCACGTGGGGCATTTTCTTTTCAATTCCCCGTCGACGGAACATGAAAACTCCGACCATGATGATAGCGATAATAAGGATACTGACGGAAAGAAACATTGACACGTTGAAATCCAACCACGTCTGAGTTCCCGAGTACGGTATCCCGGTGAGTGGCACAACGAGAGCCTCAACGAGCAAGCCCACCATGCCGAGGGCGGCAATAAAAATCCGACCATGAATGAGTGCGGATATCTGTGAGACAATGGGAAAAGATCGGGGCTCATCTGTGAGGAGTGTGGATAGGGGCTGATATCGCTGCAACAGGCGGTGGAATACTTCCAGATGGCGGGCTTCTGTGATCATATCAGTAGCTGCACATGCAATATAAACCAAATAGTAGAATTTACCTCGCTCGATCGGCTCCCAGCCACATCGAATCGTTATACCAAGTGCGATAAATGGCAAATTTACCCATACGCTCTGACCGCTCATGAAAGGCTCGATTGCGCTGTAGGTGGTGAAGCGGTAAACCAAGATCAACGTGAGGACACCACACATGAGTAATGTAAATGTAGTCACTTTCCAAGATTCAATGTGAGCAGGTTTTGTATGAGAAATGACGGTATTTGGTTCTGCGTCGCGCACGCTTTCGAGCGCCAGGAAGGAATCCCCGTTGTGTGTCCATTCTACAAGACGGTATTTATACCCATCCGCCAGCCCCTCATCTCCTTCCACTACCGTACCATCTGCCAGCAATGTAGCCAACCCAGCAATACTCCACGGCTCTGCACGAAGCAAACACTTCCGCTTGCTCTGGAACCATATGATAGCTAGTATAGCGAATACCACACAACCGAGCGCAACCTCAAGCATGCGTGCAACGGAATGCCGGGTTGCCACATAAGGATCACCACAGGTGCGTGTAGGTGCAAAGGGGTCGCACACTTCCGGGGTTGCCAAAAACACTGCTGAGGCGGCCAGGATTTGCACGAGAGTCAGGAGAGGACAGTAGATCATGGTACTAAGGAGGACAGACCATTGCCGGCGGCGGACTGCATGGATTGGGAGGACGAAAATCGATGTGAAAAGTAGGTTCTCCGTGAGTGATGTACCAGTGGGTTGGGAGAGCTGATAGAAGGGCTCCAGCCTTCGTAAATCCGTATCAATTATGCGCCAGAGGAGAGAGAGTAGGACAGCGAGTATGGTGGCGAGGTAGTGAGCGCCAAAGTATATGGCGTTGGTCGAAAGGAATAGAGACGACGAAGGCTCAGGAGCTGGAGCGTCCGAGAATGAGGGTTCTGGGATGGGGACGGTGGAATCAGATGCGCTCGTAGCATGTTGCAATTGGTTACCGCTACCATCGGTCATACTGGGTGCGTGAAATTGAGTATCGACGAATGTGGAAGAATGTGGTAGGTTGCTGAAGGAGTCCCGATGACCTGGCAATGAATGTTGGCTGGTAGTCGGGTGCTCAGTATCATTCGGGAGCTGCAACACAAATGCCCCGAGTATGCTCTTTGGTTGGGGTGTTGGGCCAGGGCTTCTAATTATCCAGCACTATCAGCCAGGCGGTGGTATAGGGGTTAGGGTTTATTACTTTGTGACATATACCGTGGTCGTTACTGCGCTGCCGCCATGAGCCCTCTTCTTAATGGCATAGTGATCCTCCTGTGCTTTGTGGTGGCGGATCGTAGTGGCGTACTGTTCCTTCCCGCGGGCATCCTGGGTGTTGTTGCAATAGACCTCTTCGATGCGGTGTAATATTCCTCCCGTCCGCCATGACGCCCTCCTCGGACCGTTGTAGCGTATGATCCTTGGTGGGGTCTAAAATTGACATTGTCGCGCCCGCGCCCTTTGATTCGGTGGCGGATCGATGTGACGTACTGTCCTGGCCCGCGGTGATCGGCGGGGGTTGATCTCTTCGTTGTTGGAATAAATCTCTTCCGAATGGCGTAGTATACCTTCCGTCCTCCATGTCGCCCTCCTCGGACCGTTGTTGCATATGATCCTTGGTGGGGTATCTTATAGTCGTAGTCGCGCCCCTCGAGCCGGTGGCGGATGGTGGTGGCGTACAGTTCCTCCTTGCGGTGATCTTTTGATGCTATAAATTCCACGAATTTAGGATGTGCGAACTTCGGTAGCGCGCGACTGGCAGTTGCAGTTGCGGTAACCATGTTGTCGAGCACGGTAGGTGAGGGCGTAAAAACATTCGGCGATACATCGTCGGAGACCAGAGCCGGCGGTCCAGATATGGAGACAATGGCGTGAGGATCATCTTCGTAGCTGTAGGACATTGAACGCTTGACGTTGACGCCTAAACCTTCGTCTGCCAAAGTCGCGGAACGAACCAAACACTCGATGGCAACAATCAACCCGAGGCAAATACAAGCAAATCCCGCGAGTGTGAATGGGTGAAGCGTTTTAGTTCGATATCCATCTCCTGTTCATAACATGAGTATGACTAGTATAGCTCCTTAAGAAGTCACATACCTGGACGGTTTCGGCTGCGGTGTTTTGAGGTGTAATTGAGCATCGAAAAGAATGGATAAAGGAACGTAATGATAAATAAATGAATAAATGAATGTAATGACAGATAGAAGAACGAAAAGATGGATTTACAGCGAAGAAGTTCAGCAGAGAATGCCAATCCTCGCTAGCACCATATCTTATAACACTTTCTCAGAGGTTACAGCGCTACCTGTACCCTACACCAGAGAATGGAGGCAACGTGTGTCCAATTTTGTGGTGATGAAACTTCGGTCTCCGGCAACTGCAAGCCACAACGCTTTTCCTCCAATGCAGTCCGTACTGTGCTTGCGATATGTACGGTAAGACAACTTGAACCTCTCGTGTAACTTATTTTGTTGGAGCTTCGACCAGCCAACAAGATTTGTATTTCCATCTTTTTGCCTCTCACTACTCCCCCACGGTTGCACACGCGTGGCTTTGCGGATGTTTATGCGAGTACGACTCGATTGTGGACGCACTGCATACGAACTTGCGGCTGAGAAACACTACCATACTGTAGTGAAGTCCGGCTAGATTTAGTTTACCTCAGTATGCAACGCCATCGCTGGCCGAGCCTACAATTCCGCAATTTAAACCAATCACACCCGTTACTTCAAGTTCGGATTGTTTCAAGCTACTGAATTTCCGTTCAAATCCTTTTCTGATTTTGGGCCCATATCCGAGTACCATATATTGGGGTGTGTCCGCAATATTTGTTGCGGCGCAGGATTCCCCTATCTGTTGCTTTTGCTTGTCTGTTCTATGCGCATTACCACAACTCGGGCCAAATAGAAGACTGCCATCGGGGTTGCATTTGCCACCTGCACAGCCAACTACAAATTAACCCATCACACCATGATATATCTTGCCGTTAGCAAGCTAGGAATGATACCGCTCGAATAACCAACTGCAGAAGGTTTCAGATGCTGAGGGCGGAGATATCAACATCACTGATGCAGCTTTTTACATCTCCACACCACTAACAATTGCTCGTGAGATCCATCCGACCAATTAACCTCCAAGCCAGAATCTCGGCTATCATATTACACAGCCTGAAATAAACTTTAGTTAGTTGCGGCACGGATAACGGTATATAATGTACTCAAAAAGGATTTATCCGCAGCTTTAGGTTTATTATCACTACAACACTTCGTCACGGTAAACTTGTGTCCACGGAGGGTTGGTCCAAGGATCGGAATGCGTGCATGCAACCCTAACCCTTGCTCATTAGTCCTTTAGTCTATGTAAGTAGCACGACGACACGAAAAGTATGGTGTACTTCGAGCCTCGTATCAAACTTTTTGCGCTAGAAGCGCAGGGTTCTCACTGCAGGGATACTGATGAAGATGATTGACTAGGTTACAGACGCGTGAAGTTGTACTAGGATATGTCCTTCGCCACAGATAAACCTGCCCATCCAATCAAGCTTTCTACCACCACTGCCGATCGTTTCCAGAAGCCCGTCTTTCTGTTACCCCTATTCGTGCATCGACACCTTCCAATAGATCCACAAATTCCTGCGTCGGAATCTTTGGTCTCCGGTTGATGTTGCAAGTGTGCAAAAATTTCATGTTGTTGATTCGTAGCGAGCAGGTAAACAGGTTAAATGATATGGCGGTCGATTCTCAGCACAGATTCGTAGCGTAGAGCCGCTAGAAATCCACATCTGCGCCATTCCAGGTTTACACATGCATTGTAGTGGGACCGATCTTTGTCGGGACACTTCCGACCGGACAGTGGTGGCTTTTCACGCAGACGGAGGCAGTGGAGGCCAATCGGTAAGCTCGCATGCCAGCCCTCCTCATATCTCACCCACGCAGGAGTTTAGCCAATCGGAGATTCAAAGCCTTCTATCGCATCCGGCCCCTCGTGGCAGTATCTTCGGCACGCTGCACACCAAGAGTACAAATTCTTGTCATTCTTGAATTAAATTAACCGCGATAACAAAACACGGAAGCAAATATTGAAATTTCTGCCTCGCCACGTCTGGGAAACCTCTGTCCTACGGATATACCATTGAGAGGCCTGTCACTCGGTCTTCTTTTGTACATACCTTGTTTTCCCTCTCTTATCACCCTAACTTAGATGTGAGGATACGGCTTTGGAGGGCAAATAGTTAGTTACATCGCTAGAACTTGTGAAGGGAGTATTGTTAGACTCTGCTTTGTGTAAGGGTGGAAGCCCCTGCGCTGTGACATCAAGTTTATGAATGTGATACTCCTTGATGATAAATTATAAACTAGGGATCATGCATGGTTAGCGGAGGGAGGAAAAGCACTTGTAAGAGCATTCAGATGTCTGACGTAATCTTGAGGAATACGACTCTAGTGGGGAGCAGCTGGAAACGGGAGCGAGTTGGTAATTAAATTGAAGAGGAAGAGGAAATCTTAAGTCATATAACCGGCGGTGATACTACCTGTCGCGCCTTAAAAAGAAACCCCCGATCGAGAGCCCGACCGATAGCTAGCAGAGGACAACATCTGCTTACTAAAATGCTGAGATTTAATAGGCAGTTGTCGAGAAGCTATTGCAATAGTCTGAGTTGATTCACGTGTGATGCTACATAGAACTGACAATTATATATTTCATCATGGTACGAGACGGTATTAGTAGGACGTGTTATTTACTGCTACCAAGTAATCGTAAACATAGCCACCACCAGTACCACCGCTGGCTGCGTTAAATACCAGTTGCTGTTACCCCTCCGATATCTCGACTATCACCACTATGCACTGTGGCTCTCTACATTCTCTACCGTCACCCCTAACAACCTCTAGGCATGCCACTGCTGCATGTCCGGCTGGAGGATGAACTAAATCCAACTAGCATGTCACCTAGTACCCATTCTCAAAACGCCCTACGGTACAGCCTCAGCACGCCTCCACAATCTTGCCAATTTGTTATTGCTCCATCCTCTTTTCATTCAAAAAGTCCCCAGATATCACAACCAACGTAACAAATGCCCCGGATTCCAGTATTCTCACTGTTCTCAACGCACTATAGGCGAATCCGCCGCCGCCATTAGTTGCTCTGTAGGAACGCAAACAAGGACCCCAAAGGGACATCGCCGTATGACGACTGGATTGCCGCTGCGATAGTGCCTGTACGGAAGCACGTTAACCGACTTTAGCAGGAATGCAGATCACCAACAAGAATACCACCGGCTTCAAAGCTAAGTAGCACCAGCCAGGCCTGTAGCGCGGGGTGCAGAAGCGGCACCAGCACCCACGGGTGTCTGATCACGAACTCGATGGCGGGCATAGCCGTTTTGACGACGATGTAAACAACCTGAGCGACATGATTGAGAAATGTGTGGACGGCACATTGTACCCAACCGTTGGAAGAGACTTTCTGCACAGCATTGGCAGGCATCGCGGTAGTTTTGACAACGTTTTGGCGTTCCTGAAAGAGAAGAGCGGTAGCGAAGAATGGCTGGGAGAATCGCAGGGGAGGATGGCGGCGGTTTTAAGGTTGTTGGTGATTGAGATACGAGATAATGCGTGGCATTAGGATCGCAACATGGAACACGTTGGTAAGCAGTTGACTCGTATCTTATCAGAGCCATCTAATGCTGATCGAAAAACAGAACAGAAAATGCAGGTTTGCGGTTTACGCAACCATATAGCATCATTTGCCAGGGCATGCATTCATAATTTTTAAAGAGTCAAACACACAGCCAATGTGTGGGTACGGTGCTTTCTAAGCTCGCATGCCAGCCCCTTCCTGGTGCGGGAATGAATACCCGCCCCAGGGAGGGGCTGCACGACTTAGTCGTTGGTGTTACTCCGACGATCGGAGAGGCAACAAGCTCCCGAACTCAACACCAAAAATCCAAAAAAAAAGTTTTCGGTCACAGCCTACGTAGATAATAACTGCTCTGGTAGTCTGTCTGCACTTGACTGAAATTGTTTGTGTATGGTGGAGGTACTCCAGCATATCCCCCAATGTCATGCAGGATAGACCCGAGTTCAGCCTACCTCTGAGTGAAGCATCGGCCAGCACTGAGGGCACTTCCACCATGCACAAACAATTTCAGTCAAGTGCAGGGGGACTACTAAACCAGTTTTTATCTACATAGGCTGTGACTGAAAACTTCATTGCAGAGTTTTGGTGTTCAGTTTGTATATTCAACGGTTGGAGTTGCACTGTCAAATTGATCACCAATTCGGGGGCGTAAATTGTCCTACCACCCCCTGGATCCGGCTGGGGGCTGGTACACAAGCTCAGGAGGTGTTGGTATGAAAAGTAGCTTCAGTGGCTTGTTTTTAATTGCTGATCGAATGGGTGACCTATATCAAAAAGGTTGTATGATTCATTCCTGGGTTTGCTATCTATCTGATTGTTAGGGGTGCTCCCCAAGCAGCGATAATGTGACTTGATTATGAGATCACGAGGATGCATACATAACAAGTGTTATGCATAACACCTATGCTAGTGATAACAAGTGATTAGTAGTATGCTCTGTAGTAGGAGTTCATACTAATCGCGCAAATACTTTGTTGTGTGTTCACGGCTGGATACTTAGCGGGACATGTATGGTTATGATATACGGTAGTCAATAGTTAAACGCAATTGAATGCAGTCTTGACTCGGAACCTGTAACAGGCTAGTATTTGGTCAGGCACCTTCTGATCAGAGAGCAGTCTCGACCATAGCATGAGGTGACTGAGGGAACAATGATGTTGGCGCAGAGTCTAGAGCGAACACCATGCATTAGGTTGTATGGGCTGCATTGGAATGTATCCTAGTATTGAATACAAACTTACCCGTGTATCTTTCACGTTCGCATAGTATCGGTTGGTCGCCGAGTAAATCTATGACGCAATTACATAACCCACTTGCATGAGAGATTTGAGACATGATAAGCAACACCAAGCTGATTGGTCGCTGTTCCAACTACCGACTCATACATTTGCATGATGTCTGAGGTCAAGTGCGGGATAATCTGTTCTTGCGTGATGGATGGCCTGATTCTTGTCAGGAGCGTAATGCTTTCCAACTACATTGCAAGGACGCGACGTTATTGCCGGGGGCTAAGGGGTGTGGCCAAGAGATAACGCTATCACACCCAGGTGAGAAAGCTGCTAATAACAGGCAGCGATGTTCGAAGGAATGAAGAGGGGACATAATCCACAAGATTAGCTTTCAGAGACACCGAAGACGATCTTAAAATATTATTCAAAATTCTATATATCTACTTTCAAACTACCTATACTCATTCACCTACGAGACCAGGCCACATAGGTTTGGTTGACAATTGACACAATCTGGATACACACTGCAACAGGTTGTGCTATTATTCGGAGAGCTTCTCTCTCAACAGGCGGAAGGATATTTAACCCAAACTTACCGAGTTGTTTTTCGTTTCTGCGAACTCGAGAATACTGACTACCTGGTGTTGCGGTACCTGAACACCGGCGCACGACCATTCAAGGTGTGGGACGAAGAGTGGTTGCACGACAGGGAAGGCTAATCTTCCCTTATATTGGCGACGGAAACTGGAGAAAGTTTGATTTTGGTCACTCTTCTATATCGGTAGAAGAGGTAGAGTCTTGGGATAAGACGAGGAGAGAAAGAGATTACTCGATAGCTGGCTGTACTTACATTCAATAACGATTGTATGAGTTATTAGAATAGAAATACCCTCATAACAGTATAGTATTTAAAGTTCTCTACGCTGTGATCTGGAAGTGGATTACACAACATACAGCTTTGATTACATGTCACTGGAGGTACTTACATTATATCAAGAACCTGCTACAATCGGAGAATACTTTTGACAATACCTAAACCATCCCAAACTATGTCTTATCATCATCAATAAACTGACAATCAGTAACATATATGAGTTTGGAGTGCCAGCGGTGCAAAGTCAACATGTGTTGCATTTAATTTGGCCAGAGGACTTACAGCAGTCATTGTCGGAGACAGAACAGCTTTTGCATCGGTTACCAGTTATACAATATCGAGGAGAAATGCATCGTGGTGATCTGCCAGAGGTGTAACTTCTTGTCAGAGTGCTACGCATATAAATACCATGGAAAAATAAACGGGAGCGATTCCTACATACTGAAACAACATTGTATCAACCATTGCGCGCTAGATAATTGTCCACACAGGGACAAGGCAACGGTCGAATTAAACAGACTTATTCCACCACTCGATCACAGTCATCTAATGGGAGATGGCAGCCTCCAGCCAGAGGCTAGCGTCATCAGCAAAAAACATTTCCGTCCATGCAGAATGGGTGCGGAAGAGTGGACACGCTCCGTCAGAGCAGTCAGAGACAGTCCAGTGGCGGAGTACTCCGTGCCCGGCATCAATACCACCCGTCGCCTTTCATATCGCCCTCCGATCGCAGGCCAACTATAATCATACAATGGAATGGGTTCATTCGGTACACACTTGCATTGGGATTGCAATGGGTTATGCTGCGAAAATCTCTCCTTGCGTTCCTTCAACATTGAGCTTGAAGGGCGTAGGAAGAAGGTGAGAAGATATGATACTACCCTACCGTGAGGATCCACGAAACACACGGCAAGAGCTAGTCAGACCAAAAGTTCGGAAAGATAGTGTGTGAATTTTCATTGTATGACAAGATGAGATGAAAATGAGATGCTGTCTATCTACCCCGGGGTCTCCCGAATATATACTCCGCGTCGCTCATTTCACCTCCATTTCCCCTCTATCTCCGGACACCTACCGTCGCTCCTTAATAATAGAGTTGGAGGCCGTGATTAAGCTAGATTGGGAATGCACTTGGAGGCCGAGATCGAGTGAACTGCGAGATGCACTTGGAGGCCCTGATCGATGGAGTTTGGAGATGCACTGGGAGGCCATGATTGAGCGAGTTTGGATATGCACTTGGAGGCCGAGATGGAGTGAACTCAGCGATGCACTTGGAGGCCGAGATGGAGTGAACTCTGAGATGCACTTGGAGGCCCTGATCGAGCGAGTATGGATATGCACTTGGAGCCCATGATTGAGCGAGTTTGGACATGCACTTGGAGGCCGAGATTGAGTGAACTCAGAGATGCACTCTGAGGCTGTGACCAAGCAAGTTAGGAGATGCACTGGCAGGCTATGATCGAGCGAGATTGGAGGAGTACTTGGAGGCGGCTGTTGAACTTGGGATGATAAAGTACTCAGCATATGCTGTACTCGGTGGATGCTGTACTTGGTGTATGCTGCACTCAGTGTTAACTCATGATTATGGCATGGAGACATAGAGAGGGATGACTTAACTTCGTGTTCTTAGGTGATGGTAGAGTTGTGAACAAGAAAGAGAGAGATCAGAGTGGGGAAATCATCATGAGAAACTGGGATTAGAGAATTTTGTGTGCAGGTCAATTCACCATCTCTGATAGGGGAGGTACGAGTCCCGATCCGTCAGGTCATAACACTGATACAAGGTCTTCTAAACCTATTGAGGCAAGTCGTACCCTTGATTTCTCATTGCTGCTCGTATTCTCCATATCGTTCTCATCCTCATCCCTCATCTCCTCTATCATCATCGCAAGAACAAAAAGTTAAGTCATCCCTCTCTATCTCTCCATGCCATCATCATGAGTTAATACTGAGTGCAGTATACACTGAGTACAGCTTACACCTAGGATTGTCTGTTGTCCATTCATTGTCATGATTTCAAGTTGACCCCAGAATGTAGCTTTAGCTTTCGGCGTACCTCCCTACAAATCGATCGCCACCAGCCAGTTCTGCATAAGAGCTTCAAATGTAAAGTCTCCTTGTCACATTCCCACTATTGCGAGTCAACTAACTGATGAATTGAGTCCCGGCGCGCCGTCCATCAACTGCCTCCAAGTACTCGCCCAATATCGCTCGATTACGGCCTCAAAGTGTATCTCAAAACTCCCTTGATTACGGCTTCCACAATTGTATCTACAAACTCCCTTGATCACGGCCTCCAAGTGTATCTCCAATCTCGCACGATCATGGCCTCCAAGTGTATCACCAGACTCGCTCCATTGCGGCCTGCAAGTTCGCACGATCATGGCCCCCAAGTGTATTTCCAAACTCACTCGACTACGGCCTCCACAAGTGTATCTCCAACTCGGTCGCTCAGGATCTCGGAGTGCATCTCTAAGTTCACTCGATCACGGCTTTCATGTGTATCTCCAAATACGCTAGATTACGGCCTCCAGGTGCATCTCCAAAGTCGCTTGATCACGGCCTCAGGGTATATCTCTGAGTTCACTCCATCGTCATTTTCAGGCGCACCTAGAATTGCTCTCAAGCACCGTCTGCAGCCAGTCCAGATATAGCATGTGTAGATGGGTTGCTATATAGATACATAGATATATAGATGAGAATACAAACTGAATACATGACTGTGATTTGAGGTGCTCCCAGGCTTGTCGCCGGCACTCCTGGGTACTCTGAAGGACGGCAGGAATGCCCTCCTAGGGTCTGATACTCTCCTGAAATTGACGCATCTAAGTTTACACTCCAAATACTCTCAGAGACTCCTGGAGGCACCCAGTGACTAAAATACATCTTGCTGATGCTATACAACACGACCCATCGTGTGGGTGACACGAAGTGTGTAATTCTCCGTCAGAGGGTATGAGGTTCTGTCAGAGCCGTCAGAGCCGTCCAGAACACCGGGGTGTTTCTGACGGAAACTATAGTTGTTGTTTATAATTCAATACCAGTGCCCCAGCGCCCAGCAGCACGAGATTAGAGCAACCCCGATCCCCAGCGGCCAGGGCGATCCCAGAATTGTGCAAAGAATATCAAACAAGAATAGAAGCCACCAGAAGGGAATACTAGCTACTGAAAAGCCAACAAGAGCCCGACGAAGCCCCATGCAGTCAAGGGTGGGTGGAAAAGACCCAATTGAATTCCGATTTAGTACAAAAGCAATTGTCGGCACTCACTCAAAAAATTGTCCATGTTATTCAGGCATCTAAAGAAGAAAAGGACATTTTGGATAAAGAGTTTGACTCCCTAAAAAATGGAATATTATTTATGGACGGTCGACTGCAAATAGAGAAAGTTCGAATACTTTCAGAAGTACATGGAATCGGGTCTATGATCCAATTGCAACCAACAATACTGGAGGAAATGCAATCAGGTATTCAAATTCCACAGCAAGAAGATACTGACATAGTTGTGGAAGCGACTGAATTATCTGCCGTTATACGCCAAGAACTGGACGCCCAAAGGAAGAAAATTACGAATAGCCAGTTGCAAAGCTTTGCAGTTAAAACATATATGCAGGCTGCTTAGAAAATGGTAGGAATTGTGTCTAAGAGAATAGAGGAGGTTAATAAGGCAATGATGGCAACTACGGAATACTTGAAAACAGTTCCATCCAAAAGGGAATTATGTCACCATCAGGCTACCATGGACGAAAAAATAGCCCAGGTCGAGGAAATTTATTTGGGGTTAACTACAGCCATGGAGCAATTAAAGTAGTCCGAATCTATGCCATTTGGGTTTTGGCGAAATGTTTCCGGACCGTTGGGGACTCACGAGTATGTGCATCCAGAAAGACAAGCTGTGTTTCAGTCACCATCAGTATTTCGTCTTAGGGATACCGAAAGCGCATCAACATGGCTTGGGAGAATATGAGGTGCTGCAGGCAGTGATGGAGCAGCATGAGGAGCAGACGGTAGAGTAGCCGGAGGAGCAGGTTGCAGAGCAGCCGGAGGAGCAGACAGTGGAGCAGCCGGGGGCGGAGGTGCCGCAGGTGATCCTCCACCACCACCGGATCCACCACCATCTGATCATGGGGGAGAATGTCAAAGATGCATGTCCAGACGACAAAGGAGAATCAAAGAATTGGAGTTCGCAAAACCCATTATGATTAAGGACCCTAAAACATTCTGTGGAAAGCCAGGAGAAGATTTTGATACCTGGTGGGTGTTAGTCCTGGACTATATAGAAGACCAGCCAAAAACATTACCCAAGGACAATTGAACTATTGACAGGATTGGATCCTTGCTGGAGGGCTACGCAGCGGCTTCGCATATTCTGTGGTTTAAGGGAACTTTGCCTGGAATACACCCAAAATCGATGACCAGTTATGTGAACACACGCAAGCTAAGGTTCGAAGACCGGTATGGAAAGGACGAAGCATATGCAGATCTCGACAAGTTTTGGTGTGAGGGTTGCATACGCAACATGTTTACCCTGATGCAATCCTTTAATCAGATGGCCATTCTCACCGGAGTAGCACTTAAGGAATCGGTTCTTGAATGGCTAGCTCAGAAAATCATTGAGCAACTGCATTCCGTGGACCTGACAGGCAAAACCAATCAAGAAATCATATCGATTATTACTAATGTAGGATGGACTGCAGAAACATGGGAAGCCGCCAGAAAGCACTTCGGGCTTAAGGCTACCGTTAAATCATACGATAGGAAATTTTCAAAGCATGTGACATTCGATCAGAGATCACAAAGAATGGATGAATGAGAGAAGCCACGGTCCGAACGGAATCCACAAGGATTCAAAAAAGACCGATCAGCACTGACAGGCAGTGGGATTTCCGGAAAACCAAGGGAATAGACCCCTCAGCAATTCATCGAAGGAAGGCAGCAGTCCAATGTTTTCAATGTGCTTGGCCCTCTGGTAGTAAAGGAAACCATAGCGTTAAAGACTGTGTCCTATCCATTAAGTTGGACTAGGGAACAGCAAGTTATCCGAAGGCCTAACAATGTCGTAACATCAGGGTAGGAGAATTGGTGGTAGAAAGCGAGGAGGATTCAGATTCAGAATCAGATTCAGATTCAGATTGAAAATCAGGCTCCGGGGAGTCGGAATTGGAGGTTAATGAGAAGCTTTGTTCCAAAAAAGAGGGAGAATGGACAGGTGAGTATTTGGACGTATCCGAAGAAGAGGAATATAGGGAGGAATCGCCGCAAAGGAATTGGTAGGATTCACTGCCAGAGTTGGAGTCAGAATAACAAGCCACATTACGCTTGAAAGGCCAAAATCAATGTTTTAACATATCTAACTTGTTAGGCAGACATTTTTGCATTCATTAAAATTTTTTCCTCTGAGGATGATCGGAAGATCGAAACTGCTGGCCAGAAAGAAAATACCAAATACTACTATCAGCACATATACCTTATTCATACTTCACATTGAACCCGTTGTTGTTGTGCTATTGTCAGAAGGTTAGCGATGACGAAATGGAAAGCCTCAGAACCTCTGCTTAGTTACCGAAAGAAACTGAATTCATCAAATAACTTTGTTCACTATTGACCTGCAACGTCAAGAAATATCCGCATAGTATCAGCTACTCAAGTCAGCAAGCGGCCCACATACCGATTCTTTATAGACCATAATGGTCTGTACTTCCCTCTGGGATGCATGCTAGATCTGGGAACCACGTCCTTGATATATCTCGAGAAGTGGCAAAAGCCTTGGCTATACCCAGTGTTAGCAACCATTCAAAATTGGCGGATCGGTTCTGGGTCTGGGTTGGAACCGATCTGGACCCTTTCCACCGGGTTTTACGACATCACAAAACCGAACGGCACCGAACCTGCGGTTTTTCGGGCGGTTCCACATTTTTGCATAAAGAGATCTTTGGCTCCATGTAAGTATTTGAGTTGAGATTGTATCACAATATAATCTATACATAAAAGATGCAGTTTCAGATGCTCTTTCACCTCCCATTGTCCAATTTGCCAACCGATCACTATTTGTTCAGTCACATTAAAAATTGCTTAATTTTCGGCGTTATTTCACAGCAACTCAGGGAATTGTAATCGGTTCACAACTTGGAGAACGGCAGGTGAAAGAGCATCCAAACTGCATCATTCAGGTATATATTTTATTGTAATACAATCTGAACTCGAATACTTAATTGCAGCCAAAGTAGTGAGTTCACGAAAATGACGCTCTGCAGTATGATAAATCAGGCCAAAACCCAAGGATGTCTGCCTGGTCCAGGTGCTCACACCGCCAAGCTGGAGGGGTTTGGTTTTTGCGACGGGTCTGCAACCAAACCGAACAGTGTATCCGGTCGGAACCCGCAATGCTGGCGGGTTACCCGGACCCGTTGCTAACCCCAGCTATCCCAGTAATAAGGACAACCAAACCAGTGAGGACGGCCGATGTTTCAGGCACAACGATTCCTACGGAAGCATACTTAACAGTTCCATTGGAAGTGTCATTTGGGAACCATTGAACCTACAATGAAGCAGATCATGCCTTTGAAGTCATCAAAACTTCGGCAGCTTATGATGCATTAATACCAGCTAGGTACCCACAATAGCATACAGCAAGAGGAATCCCGATGAGTTATCTTCACTTTCCACATTGCCAAGCTGAATGTTACAGTCATGGAAAGATCCATCCAGAATACACCATAACATATGACAAAAGTTTTGGGCTTAATGATACAGCTATCCATATTGGAGCGAGAGTAATGAGCAATCCACCTAAAGCACCGAAACTGCCCAAACATTATTATAAGCACTTACTCACATTTTGTCCCAAGGAATCGCAAAAAGATCCAGGCAATGAAGGTTTCGATCACCGGATTGAACGGTTAGGACCTGATGTTAAGCTACAAATGACCTCTATTTATTAACTATCACAGGGAGAGGAAAAACTGTTTGTCAAATACCTTGATACGATGATGGAAGAAACAAAGATTCAACTGTCGTGCCAAACAGTTCGAAGCCCTATATTGTTTGTACCCAAACCTAATGGTTGTGGTTTACGCCTTTGGATCAATTATTGTCCCATAAACGACTATACAAAAGAGGATACTACTCCATTACCAATAATGGAGGTACTTCAGAGTCGTTTAAATTGAGCAACACATGATGCCAAGGTAGATCTTAAGTCAGCATTTTATTTAATAAGAATGGCTTTAGGACATGACATGTTCACCGCTTTTCATACCAAATTCGAGTTGTACACATGTATCGTTATGCCCTTTGGGTTATGCAATGCACCTGCTACTTTTCAAATGGAAATCAACAGAATACTACGACCATTGTTAGGTATTGAGCTGGTTATTCAGAGTGAAGTTCATATCGACAAAGACAATGGAATGGTCATTGTAGCTTATATCGATGATATATTGATAGCTACTAAAGGATCCCTCAAGAGATACCATAACCAAGTCTCCAAGGTTTTCCAGCTCTTAATGGATAATGATATGTGTATCGAGATAGACAGGTGTGTTTTCGACACTACAGAGACAACGTTTCTGGGATTTATTGTCAGTGGATCAAGGCTACGCATGGATCCAGAGATGGCGAGGGCGATTGTCGACTGCCGTAGGATCACATCAAGGAAGGTTGTCCAAAAAATACTAGACCTACAGAATGTGTATCGACGATTCAATCTTAACTTTTTCGGGATAGCACTGCCTATTACGGACTAACTCCGACACGATTGGGAGTTTGCCTGGGAAGAAGCTCAAGAAGCAGCCTCGGAGAGAATAATAATACTGTTTACGTCCGGAAAAACCCCTCTTCTCAGACAGTACGACCCGAATAGACCAGCCATACTTGAAACGGATGCATTGGATGTTGAATTCTGAGCATATTATCGCAAAAATTTAAAGATGGCAAAATACATCTGGTCAGGTCCGTTTCACGAAAATTAAATCCTGCAGAATGAAATTACGTTGTCCATCATAAGGAATTCTTGGAAATGGTCTTTTCGTTTAAGAAAAATCGATATTCTCTTCATGGGGCCGAGCATAAGACAACCACTTTTTCCGATCATCAAATCCTCATGTACTTCAAGTCAACTATAATACTGAATCTACGACAAGTTAGGTTGGCAGAAGAACCTAAGCAGTATAACATTGAGTTATTATACCGCAAGGGTTCTTCTAAAGCAAAAGCAGCCATACTATCTAGGTGCCCGGGGTTCACGTCTGAAGAAGGGAGTACAAATTCCGCAACAAACTAAACAATGTTATGAAATGAAAAACGGTTAGAAGTTGGGGTAATGGATTTAGATCTCGACGACGAAATCAAATCAATATCACTATCGGCAATGAATGTCGAACAGCTGCTACTGGAGGCTTTGGAACTGATTAAGGAACGAGCCGTGTTGCATGATAGGTATAGGGAGGTGTGCATGCAGATTTCAACAGCTGGAAATATTGATAAGAGCTTTTCAATTCAAGAGGAATTGCGATGCTGGTGACATAGGATTTACATACAGGAAGGCTTACTGCGACGAGTGATCTGGTCGGAACATGATTTGAAGATTGCAGAACATTTTGGAAGACAAAGAACATTGGAATTGGTAACAAGGAATTTCTTCTGTTCCAATACGGAACGCGATATACGGAAATACTGCAACAAATGCGATCCATGCAAAGATCAACGGCGCATAGGTATGCAAGGCAGGGTCTGTTACATCCTTTGGAATTGGCATGCAAACCATGGACGCATATTATGATAGACTACATTACCAACTTGCCAGAATCTGAAGGAGAAACTATGATCCTGGTTGGAGTGGATCGAATAACAACAATGGCACATTTTGTTTCACGTCAAGAAGAAGGATTCACCAACAGTAGAAAGGGCCCGCTTCGAAAACCTATGGAAGGATCACCGCTTGCCTGAGGACTTTGTCTCTGACAGAGACTCAATATTTACCGGAAGTTTCATTACAGAGTTGTATAGCTATTTGGGAATCCACCGCAGTATGGCAACAGCGTATCAACCGCAGACGGACGGTTAGAAAGAATCGATTAATTAAGTTATCGAGTGATATTTACGGTCTTACTGTGACTATGAGCAGAATGATTGAACATCAATGGTAGCAATGGCTGAGTATGCTTATCATAATTTGAAGCATGCGTCAACAAAAATATCCCCCATTGATTCTATTTACAGCTTCGAACCACAAACGAATTGGCCTACAGAGATTCAGTTCAGAAGCCTGGCCTCTGCACTTTACGGGGATTATATGAATTCCATTCAGAAGAGACTTGGGGAATGGTAAGAGGAATCAGTCAAATTGATGCACAAGCATTATAATAAATAAACGAAAAACGATGGAGCCTTTGAAGAATGGAGAATTGGCAATGCTTAATGGGAGAAACATAAGAGCCAAGCACAGCTGCAAGAAACTGGAAGATAAGAAGCTAGGACCCTTCGAAGTATTGTCGGTAGGATGCAACCTCCGATATCTCAAATTAAAATTGCCATAGGCATGGAGAATCCATCCAGTCTTTAATATCGATTTACGGGATTGCTATAAGGGGACCTAGTCTAGGAAACGAGTAATAGAAATCGAAGCGGACGGTGACGAGTGGGTGATGGAGTCAATAATAGAGCGCGGACCTTTGGACGATAATGCAAAACGACATGTGTTTGTTGTTAGGTTGAAAGTTGTTTTGTCAGAAGAAAATGTGTGGGAAACATATGATATTGACTAGGGGTTTGGCCTGGTAGCTTACGGCCCCCATTGGCCTCGCCTGCCCCCACCAGCCTCGCCTGCCCCCACCAGCCTCGCCTGCCCCCACCAGACTCGCGTGCCCCCAGGGCAAGGAGAAGGGTTGGGCACTGGTATCTGGCAGTGGGCTCCGGCTTTGGGCAGTCGGCATTGGGTTTTCCTTCTCTCTCATTCATATACAAGTCCATAGGTTTCGCTCTCTTTACATCGACAGATAATACATCTTCTTCATCTTCTTCTCCATCATGTCCTCGTATCAACAGGTTATGAACCCTCTGCAGAGCTGAACTCGACGCCTACTATTAGTATTTGTTAATACCTCTCCTCTGCACCTGTTCCAGTGGATTGAGCCGACATCTATTAGTTTTCATTATCGTTGCTCCTCTGCCTGCCTGCATTGAACTGGATCAACGCCTAGTAGTAGTGCCTCCCATGTTTTTCAACCTTCGCCTCTCCATTGCTTCTTAACCTCTTTTTTGTATCGCAAATCTCCCGCATGTTAACTATGGCTACGAAACTCAAAGAGCACAACTATCGACAAGGGGCCATAGAAGCGAAAGCACTATGTTGTGCTCAAGGCCTCTGGAAGTACGTATCAGGAGAAATGCGTGTTCCCAGGCCCCTGATTGCAAGCTCGGCAAGCGACGCCTCCTCAACTACTTCTTCCGCAGCTTGGGACCATCAGGATACTGATTACGACATCTTCCCGGATTCGACTGACACGTCCTACCTGAATCAGTTCGATTTTCGTGTCAAGATATCAGAATGTGGCAGAAAATGATTTAAGGTTGTTAGAGGATTATTATAAAAGGAATCCAGTGGTGGAAAAAGATGGATGGTTCAAGGGGAATAAACAGAAAGGTAAAATAATAGGTAATAAAAAAGGAGATGTTCGTCAAGAGAGCTAAGGCATTTGTTTTGTTCTGTATTGGTTGTTGTGTTATGTGATTGATTGTTGGGTTGCACTTGTTATGACGGGGCCCCATTGAGGTCACCGGTCTTTGAGAAAGGGGTGATGTTAAGGGTTCTCCCCAAGCAGTGATAATGAGACTTCATTATGAGATCACGACAATGCATACATAACAAGCGTTATGCATAACACCTATGCTAGTGACATCAAGTAATCAGTAGTGGGCTCTTTAACGGGAGTTCATACTAATCGCGCAAATACGTAGTTGTTTGTTCATGGCTGGATACTTAGCAGGACATGTATGGTTATCATAAACGGCAGTCACTAGTCAAACACAATTAAGTGGACTCTTCAATCCGAACCAGTAACGGGCTAGGATTCGGTGTTGCATGTTCCGATCCGAGAGCAGTCTCGACGTTAGCCTGATGAGACTAAGGGTATCATGATGTTGGCGCAGAGCCTAGAGTGAACACCATGAATCAGGTTGTATGGTCTGGATCGCGATGAATCCTTGAATGGAATGCGAACTTATGCGTCTATATTCTACGTTGGTATAGTATCGGTTGGTCCCTGAGTAAATCCATGAAGCAATTAAACAACTCACTTGTATGACCGATTTAAGAGGTGATAAGCAAAACCAAGCTAATTGGTAGCCGTTCCAACTACTGACCTGTACGTTTGCAAGATGTCTGGGGTCAAATGCGGGATAAACTGATCTCGTGCGATGGATGGCTTGATTCTTATCAGGAGCGTAATGCTTTCCAACTTCATTGCAAGGACGCAAGATAATTGCCGGGCGCTAGGAGGTGTGGCCGTGAGATAATGCTATCACACCCAGGGCAGAAAGCTGGCTGTTAAGAGGCAGCGATATTCAAAGAAATGAAGAGGGGACATCATCCACAAGATTAACTTTCAGATACACCAATGAAGATTTCAAAATATTATTAAGAATTCTTTCTACCTACTTTCAAAATAACGACACTCATCCACCTACGAGACTTGGCCACATATGTCTGGTTGATACTTGACAGAATCCGAATACGCACTGCACCGGGGTGTCGTATGTTTCGGAGATTCCATCTCTCAACTGGTCGAAGCACATTTAACCCTCATTAACAGAGTGGTTTTTCGGTTCCTTAAACTCGAGAGTATTGACTGCCTGGTGTTGCGGTACTTGATCACTGGCGTACGACCATTTGAGGACTTGGACGAAGAGTTGTTGTACGACGGGGAAGTTAATTCTTCATTTCTATTGGCGACGGAAACTGGAGACGGTTTGATCTTGGTTACTCTTGTATATCAGTACAACAGGTAGAGTCCTAGGATATGATGAGAAGCGCAAGAGATTACTAGATAGGCGGCAGTACTTAGATTCAATACAGATTGTATTAGTTGGTGGGATCTAATCACACCTGTAACAGCGATTGAGCCTTTCATCGAATTAGCTCAGATTTATGAAGCTTTGCCCAACACAATCTTTGCGAATGGTAGTGTTAGGAATCATCTTTAATTCAAACTGGGTTGCCCATTTGCTAGATAACTGGCTGGGTAAACTAACTACTCAAAGAAAATTTCTTCTACTATACATATACTGATTCATTCTCTCTTACCCCAGCCACTGCGCAAACTACATCTGAGCATTTCTTCTTAACATCATCCTTGAATGCATCATGTCGTTCAATTACCATTCAGATACTATGTTCTGGCTGAACAGTTGCAATACGGTACATAAAAGTTGCCAGTGAAGACTGAACTTATTTTAAAAAACTAGGCATCATGTGGTGGAAAAGCTTGGGAAATAACCATAAATGCAACAATATCCGGTATTCCATATACATGATCATGGAAGTTGTCTTATCTTGGAGATAGAGATGTATACAGTATTGGAGTGTGAAATTGCTTGGATTTCTGTAATTGTATATGTCAAATTACCATGAAGCTGAACTGCAATTCTCCTTGCGCAGCAACACATTATACAATATTGACACAATCTCATTACTAGTTGTCATGAATTGTATTAAAATTTGGAGATGATTGCTGGTTATGGTAAAGTATTATAATTGAGCCTACTGTGTATTACTTCATGGGTAAGCAGATTTGGTCCCAATAATGAGCCAACTTGTAAAATTGTACTCTCACAATCACAATTCAATCAAATCAACCTAGAAGAAATACACTCCTTCTTTATATGCTGTATAATATAAAACGAAAAATCACATGAGTATTGAAGCCTACCTGGCTGTATAATAAGTGCTGTGCAATCTTGGTTCTTCACAACCAAACTAAGTTCTTCATATCAAACTGACTGTGATTTGGGACAGGTTATTCAATGTTCAACCCGAGTAGAACAGTTCTGTTTTGATGGTATATTCAAATCTAATTAGCCACATTTCTGTATCACAGACATTTAGACTATTGGAATTTTATTTCAACAGATATTATCAAAATATTAACATTTGAATACCATTATATAATATGTTTATTTACTAACAGCCATCCATTGTAGTTTCATATTTCTTTGCTATCCAACGACTCATCTTGCTGTGCTGCTATATCATTGTAACTGAATTAGTATACGTGTTGGAAGAATCATTTTGGTCCAGTACTATATCTTTGCACTGTTTATAGGGTTATTACCCTGTTCTGTGGTAGTACAGATATATTAACTGGGCATATAGTAAGTAGAAAGTAGATCATGTTTGAAATTGTATCATTAACTGGGATGATAGAAACCAATATATCATTTCAAGATTTATGTTAGAATAAATACAAATGAATACTAACAAGCCACAGGTAAATTAAGACCCTGAAGGGAGGTACAACTAATCCAAGCAGTAGCTGAAATTACCAATAGGAAGTGTATTTATTTTTCCGGATACTCTCCGTGGCTGAAACTCTGGCACTCAATAGATGTTGGCACTGTGTGATTCCAATTTGTATGGGATCTGTTGAAAATTATATTCTGGACATTATCCTCATTTAATCAGTTCCTGTGTTTCTATGCTACCCAGTTGGTTGGTTTCTTGTTTGGCTCCCAGCTGGTGTGGCTGGTTGGGTATTGGTTCAATTCTAAATGGCTTGCCGCATAGGCGGCATCAAATATACTCAGTCTCTTTCAGCTTGCATAAACGTTTCTAAGGTGGATTTGTGGACTATGGCTATTTCAGAGATACACAGATTCAGTTTGCCATTCTTTAGGTTTCTTATTATGGAGTCTATCGATAAATAGCTCTGAGAAAATTATAAATACAATCATGCATTTAGACTCATTCCAACAAATAGTTCTTCGAGTCGTCATACTGACAGTTCTAAGGCACCACGAAAAACCACCAAGGTTGACGGCCCAGCTTGTAGCCCCAGATTGGTCTCTATTTGAAGGATACCCCATAGAATTGCCAGATCATGGCAATTGGGAGTGATAGAAATGAGTGTTACACGATCAAATAACTGAACGTCACATATGACTACTGTGTTCGTGTATGTCTTACCACCTCACCTATTGCTGCTATTATGCATTTGAGTTTTAATTGTAACACTGAACGACATATAGTTAAATTATACTGGTTAGAATACTCTGTCACTTCGTTCAGTGCAGCTGTGATGTCACAAAAATTTTGTGGGTTACAGCGAAAACACTCGGATTTTGGTGGAACTTTACCTTGAGTCATCAAATATTGCTCAGATTCCATTTCAGCATACAGGGAGGTTAAAGCCCGCCCATCACTACTGGTGGTTCATACTGAACAGTTTGTGTATAACTCCAAACTCGAACACTTACTTTGTCCCAAACTTTTCTGTTTGTAGTAATAACGCTTTGCAATAGGCAAATTGCTTTAATCAAAACAGTTGATTTAGATGCAGTTAGAGTTTGTATCTGCTCTGTTTTGAAGGGATTGGTCTTTTGACTATTGTAAAATCACACTGATGCCGTGCGTTTCATTCAAATTGAGGCAGCCATCCGTATACCTGTAATCGTTGTAATTACTAGCCATTGTGTAACATGCCATCTTGGCTGCATATGAATAATGTGTATTCTGTATAGGTCATCTAGATCACACCATGTATTCTCTCTGCACTGTGATTACCAATACTGTAAAGTGTTCAATAACAAAGGTAAATATTCTTACAGCTGTTGACACCAACCTAAAATGAAAATTCATTGAGTAATAGCTATCTACATATGCAGATTCCTTATAATATGTATTACAATATTTCGTACTCAGTATGCAGTCAGTTGAAGTATACAATCATTATTTAGAACAATTGCCAAAAGCAATTGAATTTTTCATAACTTGAATCCAGAGATGAACAATAACTTGTATTACTCCCCACAGGATCTGGAATATATACAGTTCTGTACGCACACTCACCATGAGCTCACTTGTGAGTGTACAAGGTGTCATCTGTCTACTCCTATGCCTGGTAAACAGATAATAGGATAATTGTAAGAAATAATTGCCCTGTCTGAAACATTGTAATAATTGAGCTATATGTCAAGGAGGTATATATTAGAAGTGGTAAAGCATATCAACTGAAGACTTTTGTTGAAAGAATACATTGAACAGGTTACTGGATTCACTAATTGTGTGTAATGGTGACACATGATATGAGGGAGAGGATGTGCTGGAGTAGATAGCTGGTCACTACAGCATGTTAATCCATTTTGGAAATCTTATCAATTCAGCATCGATATAGACATGCTCATTTACATGTACAACCATTTCACTGTATAATGTATCTGTGGTCAAGCATAGGCATACATATTATTTCAATATATTTAACTTCACAGATATATGAAATGTTTCCTGTAGGAGGATACTCAAATTTTACACATATTGAGAAAAAATGACACCCAACAGATAATGAGTAATTTGGGCAGTAACCATACTGTTCATCATCAACTATAACTTCCAAAAATGTCACCACAAGCCAATTGAGATGTATAAGCTCTCCCTAGTGACTGGAATTCCAATGATATTTTCAGTACTGTGAAATACACATTCTCTCTGTTGAAGTCTCCAAACATCTGCCAGAGTAAGCACGAACCAAGTGAGTCCATAATGATCAAGAAGCTCTTGTCCACCGGGACAATCGTCATGCCATAGTTTGGATGGCCCTCAAAGCCACAGTGTTTGGAGCAACCTGAGCTGATCTGAATCTACCACATCACCTCAGTTGGGGGCCAACCAATTGATGTGAGTGGAACTACAAGAGAAATCATTACATAGTGTCGATTAGGACAAGTCAGCCTGTAAGCTACAGTGAGCATGTATGTTGAATTCTATACGATCAACATTCAGCTAGGTCTGTCATGTACACATAATATCTCGAGAACACACAAGCTAATAACTGAAGCAATCTAGCTACATTCTATTATTAGGTCGAGATATAAATCACATTGTTCACGTTAAGCAATACCTTACTAACACTGAACGGCAGAGAACAATTTCTCACCAGGAGACTTACTGAAGATTCGAAAAGCATCAGCCTATTCAGAAGTAGTGAATATTGTTTATAAAGAACAAGTTATGTAAACCTGAGCAGTTGATCAGTGTTTTTGGGAAATCAGACAGTGCTCTTGATGATCTGGTCATCTGACAGCTGTTGGTGATGATTCATTGTAATCTCTGGACAATCCTGTTCTTGGACTTCTGGTTATTAATCTAGTGCAGATGGCAATGGGACGCCACAATAGCTGAATACCGATAGCTTTCTGGTCATCACACTGGTTGTAGTTGTCATTCTGATAGAAGACATCTGTTCAATATACCGTGCATCAGGTGTTGAATCGAATATGCTGCAGGGGGCCTAATTTCGCCATCCTGATTTGATGACAGATTGATTTCTGGTCTCTGATTTGAGAAGGTGGCTACAGAGTGAAAGAGATTCTCTGTGGAAAGGTAACATAATTTCCGGGTGCTCTATACATTGGATCATTAAGAGTTCGACACGCCGCCTACAGATTTGCAACAATCTTAAGTATACCCAGACATATGAAGAATCTGTGATGCCGCAAGTACATCAGCCTGGTTGCTGTATAACCAAATTGTTGTATTAGAACCAGATGGTCAGTCTCTGGGCTGAGGTTAAGGCTACAATTCCAACTAGAAAGTTTCAAGTGACAAAATGAAAAATACATCCACCAATCAGAAGTCGAGAGTCTATGAATTTTGCATCCGGAAGTTTAGATATTCACTCAAAAAACAGCCTGATCGTCCAGGTAGATGTTTGGGAATTACTCTGAGGCAGATAATATTTAATCCTCTGGCTGTGAGATAATTGTCTCTAACAGTGTTAGCAAAGGTTCTGAGTGCAAACCAAACTGTTACCAAGTTAGCTGTCCCGGGATACAATAAACCTGAGCTATTAACTAGGGCACAGTTTGATGGTAAACTGCAAACCAGTTTGAATTGAACGGGTTGAAAGCAGGTTGCCCAGTGGATCGATCCATCGATTCTTATCAGGCAATTGTATTTTCAGTTTGTAAATACTACTCTATCAACATCTCGTTTTCCACAGAGATTAATATGTCATTCGATGATTTACAGTTTTAAATTTGGATATTTAATGATTCTGTGTAATTTCTTTAATTCACAGTATTCTTGCTTCTGAAGAAAGTCAATTATTTTGTTATTTGCGCAAAGATCAGCTCGCTACCCTGAATGAAAATCATGTAAGATATATCCCTCATGACCCTTCGTTGACCATCATTTCAAGAATGCGGCAGGAAGCATGTTGCTGTTGTTTTTGCCTGTAAAGGCTGCAAATAACTCACAAATGGATGTCTGCAAACAATCAAAACATAAATTCCCCAATATGCAAAGGTAATAATCGTTGATGCTCCATTGACACTCATTCTTAGCATGGAGTGGTGACAGTATTGCTTTCTCTTTTGCCATTAAAAGCTGCAATACTGTGGTTTTGCATTACAGCGACCAAATCACGGTTCACATACCATACTTACCTGACCAAGCATGGTTGATACTCAATTGACTGTGAATGTAAGGAATTGTCCAGTCAACATCTGCTGCCATCAATAATTGCTCTCTTCATGAATTCAACTTATCGGTTGCTTCAGAAACAGATTGATACTTCACCCCGTGAAAATCCCAATCGCAGTAACATTCTTGCTCTGTTCCCTTCCACATGACTAGAATTTGTAAATCTTGCCAAAATATTCATGACCTCTGCTATACATCTGTTTATCAACTCATATAAATAACCTACTGCTCACCATGCACCGATGATATATCTCTGACGGAAACGTTCAGTCAAGCTACGTAAAGAAGATGTGAAACACTTACGCATTCCGTACTACATTTGTTTTACGCTCTTGTTCCTCCTCGTTTCCATTCCATTGAACCTCACCCACACATTGTCAACCTGTCTCATTGACTTCTGTGTAGGCTGATTGAATCTGGGATTATTTGAAACCAAACTCAGATTCCACTGCTCTGAGATTTCCGGATTCTTGATGGTATTGGCTAGCTCCATATCAGATTCAAGGTCTGCCCCACAATCGTCTTCTCTATCATTTCAATTTTCCATGTTGCCATTTGTGTAAAGCTAATTGTCTGAGTCTGAAATGCCTTCGGGTGTGCCATCTTGATCACTTTGGACTGAATGATGGTTAATTTTTCTGATTCACCAGACATCTAATATTTATGTTCATTCTCCAGGGAGGTCCTTTGCAGACAACGCTGAAGGCAAAGGTGATCATTCATACAATGTAAATGCAGCCACACCATCATCTTGAAAGAGTGACCAGGATACTTTGATGCTCTCTTCTGTTTCCAAAATGTATCCTACTGATGTCATCTGCTTGTTTTGTGCATGAGATTCCATCTTTGTAGCTGGCAAGTGTTGGCTGCCCTGCCACAGGTTCAAAGAGTCTTGGACCATGGCCATTCTGGGCAATTTGCTTTCCTCCGCCTCTTTCTGCCTTTCCAAATTGTTTTCTGGGTCTGTCATTTGCAATGCTGCGTTATCACCTGCCAAAATCCCTGAGATGGCTCCAGCAACTGCCTTACAATGAATTTTTGGCAATGGGTGTCAGTTTTGGTATTTGACTGCCTCCAGTGGATAATATTTTGCACAAGGAAACAACTGGCTTCCACTCTGACACTAGGTGGTATGAAAGAGAACATGTTGCACACCACATTGGACAAATCAGCATACTGTGAGTGTGTTTACACCAATTGTTGGGATTAGTCGGTTATGTCCAGAATCCACAATTTACTGTTAATATGCATGATGTCAGAGTGGTAGTCAATCCAAGTTGAATTCATTTCCACCCAGTCAATTCTTGCTTCAGGCGGTGAATTGAAGTGGTGCCTGTCAGTGGTTCATAAACATCAGGCGTAATTGTTTTGTGCAGCTGTTGTTTAAGCCGCATTGTTAGGTGTTAACTATTATTCCTCATTGCTGCGAATATCATATTATTCAAGGGATGAATTCCCAGATACTGAAACATTTGGGCAGGAGATGGGATTGAAGCTCAGTACAATTTCGAGTATATTGACCCGTACATGTTGATGTTTGGCTTCATATTCATTTTCCACAGTCTTTAGACAGGCCATGTGAGATGGGATAATGTAGGATGAGGTATGCTCAGGGTTAATATTCATTCCGTTGGCCCACTTCCTACACAACCACAACTTCTGGAATTGATCGAGAATATGAGGAACTACGGGAACTATATCATTCAATGGAGTCACTTCAGCAGATTATTTGGACAGCATCTGTTGAGCTAACGTTACAGCAAAACACCAGCCTTCCTTACATTCAGTATTTTACTGATTGATATCTTGCATAACACTATCCATATGCTCGAACATGTCATTGTAGACTGTCAAAAAGTGATGCAATATTACTGAATGCCTCTTTGACATCCACAGGATCCAATATCAGTATGGCCTCACAACTTCCATAGCCTACTTAACAATCGTCTTTTCATTCTCCATGGTCAAGACTAGCCTGTTATTACTGTATTGTGGATTTTGAAGCCACTTGCTGGTGATTTCAGGAAATTGGTAGGCATGCTTAATCAACTCCAGAGGCAAGTGCAAATGGGTCTTCAAATCAATCACAGATAGTACTGGGATCCGGACGGTTGCTTGTTGACAGTGAATGCACTGGTTTCAATGACCAGGTGTCAGTGTAATCAATACTGCAAGCATTCCCTCATATATGAAGGGCTGTTTTAGGATGTTAAAAATATTTCGATATACATACTTTCTCAGTTCTCATTGCTAACCATGGTCTCATTGCCGACACCCTATTGATTCTGACATTGTCCTCTGTTTGAAGTCTGTGACAATTCCTACTTTCCAGCATTGTATTCGCTCTAAAGTGCTGATCGCAGTCATAGGCTTTGCTACGTTTCGTGCGGCCTTTTCCACTCAGACGTCTTCTGAATTCCCCTAAGGAAGGCTGTATGACATCAGCAATGAATTGGATGTGGTTCCTCCATCAGGGGCACTTCAATTGGAGGGCCAAAAGAATTCATTTGAGCCCTCATCTCGTCAAGTATTTAAACAAAGCAAAATCCATCGTCTTCTGAAGCAAACGGCCATCGGAAAGCTTAAAAACATTGACCTTGTACTTCAAATGTATGGCTACCATTACCCTGGAATGCTGGCGATTTACCAATATTCCTCAAGTGGCTGCCAAAAACAGATGAGAACAGATTATCAACCTCATGGAATGTGAGTTGTAATTGAAGCATTGCCCCAGGATGATTCACATAGTAAGCAACGACTTATGTTAAGGTGAGATTGTTAGTTCATGTACATTGGTCGAAAGCCAAACTAATGATATTTTTTGATGGAGATTGCTTCTCAATAGCAATCATGGTCAGTCCATTGTTTCTGTGGCAAATGTTGCAAAGGGTCGTGGCAGAAGGCGGCCCCATATCTCATCATAATACGTTAGATCACTGTCGTTGCCTGAGATATGATATAGCATTCCAGGTCAATTGAGTTGAAAGAAATCCTAACATGGGATAGTGATTGCATATGTCTTGGTGAAATTGGGAAGATTACAAGTCCTTAGCTGCTAGGTTGGAACATATTTTTGTGATTTCGGTCAGTATGGATCCACCTGGATGTTATATATCAACTTCCTCTACCAACCCAGCATTTTAATTCCACAACTACCTTACTACTTCACAATGGCAAAAGCTGTTTCATCGACTGTCGAACTAGTCCATTCATTAAAGTCTGACTCTTTCACTTCATTTATCTTAGGCATGTGAGTTTTTAACAGCACCTGTTTTCTCATTAAGCTGGTCTCATGTATCAATGGACAGCGAAGAACTTGAAATCTTACGATATATCAAATTCCAGATCTGCCTGTCTGCTTAATACCGCAGTACAATTGAAATTGCCATCAACATGCATGTTGTGACTGAATCCAAGCAATAGGACATTGGAAAGCAACATTCATTGAATCCTACCAAGCACCTCAGATAATGGGTGAAGTAATATCACTTGAATACCGAGTTGAGACAATTTCATTTTTGGAAGGGATAATAGCTGCTAGGAATGCAGTTTTTTATGATTTTGTACGCTACATGGTGATAGGAACTAGGAAGCTGGGTAATCCATCTACAGAGACTGCTGAAAGTATGATTACAGTAAAGAAAAAGGTGGGTTCATAAATATTAACTCGAGTGCTACAAGCAAAGATATGAAATCTTTAAGCCATCGGATACATAATTGTCAAGTTGTATAGCTGAACACATCGAGACGACACAGTGCGCAACACCCAATTCAGGATCCACTCAATGGTGTTCATTGCTGTGTACGTTGCTGAGCCTCCACAAACACTGTTGATGCTCTGTGGGCACTTAATTGTGCGATCCGGATGGGATAATGTCACTGGCAATGATGCCAGAGAAGGCCGCCCATATATGTATTGTAGATTAACAGTATACCATTGCCCTAAGATTATGCAAGATGTTAGATCGAACATGGTTCACGCACCTTTGATGCTCTATTGATGGTGATATTAGAACATAGTTAAGATGTTGTGTAAGGCCGCGTAACACAGCTTCCGGCTGGGTACCGATATAGATCGTATTTGGGTGGATATGGTTGCAAACGTGGACTTGAGTGATAGTATATGTATATGTGTAAGGTAAGATTATCGCTAAAGGTCTAAGTCTCGTGGCGAGCCGACCATATAGAATGGCCATTACCCGGCCTTGGACATGTCACGTGCCACTCGCGGCAACCCTAACCGCCTACCGTTACATCATCCCCCTCTTTAAGAGCAGACCCCCTGGGCTGCAGCCACCCGTACAAGGAAAGGAAAGGAAACACTCAAACCAACGTTCTGCGTATGTACTCGTACGACCTAATAAGTCCCGCTACTGATTGGTCCCGCACAGGGCAACCTTTCGGCGGATCCGGCGCACGGGGAAACTCCACCTCCAGTGGCAGGTGGTAAAACCCGTGCCGACGCCATTTGTACCGGGCCGAGATCCAAGAAGAGAAGAAGAGAAGAGATAAACAAGAAAACATCCAAAAGTGATCCTGTCTCCGTATCTCGACTTCCTAACCCATGCTCCAACGACCATCATTTCCATAGCTCGTATCTCGGCGTAGGTCTTTGTCGGAATAATCAGGGTAGAGCTTCCGCTCATGATATGGCATCAATGGGAGCTTCCCCTGCTGGCATCGTTCGTAGCCTATGGTGATCATCGATCATCGATCGTATACGTCAATTGCATCTAGTCTTATTCGTAGACACCTAACACGTAATTTTCCCTAAAATGGTTATACTTACCAAGTTCAAGCGCGCTGGCGCGGTTTGAGCTCTGTGCAGTGCTTCCGCATTCTCTGGAGAATATATCTTGCAGCCGGTAGTCATCGGTACTCGGCATTGACTCGTAGATTCGTAGATTCATCTTCATTCGGTAATCATCTGTCGAAGTCCGCTTCCGTGACCATCCGGTCGACTTCATAGGTATGCTCCCCCCATAGGCGACTTCAGTAGAATCTTGGTCGACTGCTCGGTATCCTTCTTGGTCGACTTCTCGGTGCGTGTTTCGGTAGACTGCCTCCACGCGGGCTTTTGACTTGTCTGTAGGACTTGGCTGGTCTGACACGGCTATCTCCCTGTTTTGAAAATTCATTGCTCTGTCGAGGACTTCTCCATCTTATTGATTGTCAATTTCCATCGCGGCTCGGGAGCAGTGTAATCGTGATTCGGGATTGTAATCGTAAAATCTCATCATCGGAATTGGCCAGGGTAACGTTGGTGAGATAGTCGATCATCACATAGATCTCGTCTTGATTTTGGACAATGATGTGATCTTCCGCTCCTGGCATCGTAACTGTGATTTGCATATAGCACTCCCGGTGACCACTCGGGGGTGGCAGAATTGACGCCAATTGCATCGGGCGTTGACGGTATATCATTGGTGATATCTATCACGTAAGCTTCTCTGATATTGACATACTTACTAGGTGTAATTTGGCGCGCTCTCGGTCTCGCAAGCCGCGTTGTACTGAATCCTGGAGCATCTTGACTCTGCAATAATCACTTAGACCGCTTCTCGGTAGTGACCTTTCGGAAGAAAACTTTGGTGACTCTCCGGTCGACTTCTCGGTCGACAACTTTTCGCTGATATCAAGTGGGTTTATCATCTTCCGGATGCTAGGTGCATATGTTGATTCTTCTGGTATGCTTGTCCCCGCTCTCCGGGTGCCGCTGGACATCTCTGTCGTAAAGTGCACTCTGGTCCTTCATTCCGGCACCTCAGGCAGGGTCATCCCTCTCTTTAAAGGTCGTTGCTCTGCCGACGACTTATCTCTTTTAATTGTTGTTGTAGCTGATGCGTTTGTCAACCCGAACGGCATGACTCGGGACTCGAACTGCCCGTACCGGGTGCGAAACACGGTTTTGTACTCGTTGCCTTCCTTGATTCGGATGAGGCGATAGGCATTACTGAGGTCCTGTCGAGAATCTCCGGGATCAGTGGGAGATGGCTTTATTGACGGCTCGGTAGTCCACATACAGCCGTAGTCGGCCTTCGTTCTTCTTTGCAAATAAGATCGGCGCTCGAGCAGGCGATGATCGTCGAATTCTCTATCTTTCCCAGCTCTTGGTCTCACACGCTCTTTCCGAGATTTTGTAGATCCACCCAATTTGGGTGGTTCCTCACGGCCGGGTGCCCTCTCATTTTCTCTCACCCTCTTCCAACGCTCCTCGAGCCAGAACCGCTCTTCCTCACGAATTCCTTTTGGATACCTAGAAAGGTGCGGTGCGAGAGTTGCCATATCTTTTACTGCATACGTCCACATGGTCCTTGTATCTCAATGTGAAGTCTTTCGGCAGTGCTATCCGTCGCTGTGAGATCTCGGTGATCATCTCCTGGTAGTTATCTTGACTGTCTCTCGTGATGCCATTCGGTAGGCTATTCAGTATGTCCGCTATCTCATCCGGAATTGCTCCGATAGCCATATTGCAGTAAGTTGGAATCTCGTTCGGAACTGCTTCGGTATCCGTATTTGCACTCGTTCGGCATGGATCAGGCTCGTTTGGCTTATCATCTTTTCTCCGGCGTATTTGCAGGTATATTGGACGTCCGTCGTATGCTAGGTGAGCTTATCGTCTCAGATCGCGGGGCGCCCTCGCTGGCTCTCCTCCGGGTGTGCTTGTTCATTCATCTGTAGGTGTGCTTGCCATCACTTGACTTGGTGCACTTATCGTCGTTCGCGCTGCTTGCCTTCTCAATTGATGAATGAATATCACGGTGGTTCGTTCCTGCACTTTTGGTACGGTAATTGTTTGCGGTATAGGTTGCGATTCCAGTACGGTCAATCCCCTCTTGAAAATCGTTGCTCCACTGACGACTAATCTCATACAGCTTGGTTCGGCGCGATATCGAATTATCATCGTGGTTGAATGACTGGTATATCGTTCTTCCGTAGCTCAGTAACACGGGATCTCCGAATCAGAGTTCAGATCGTATTCGGCATTCGGCTTTGCAGTTAGGTATCTGCACATAGTGCTTTGGGAGTGTACTCGGTGGAGTTCTGCCGCCGGTACATCACGTATCTGTGTCTCTGTATATCTTCTGCACTCAATTGGTAGTCTTGTAACTTGTCATCTAACGAAAAGGGATCATGAGAAGGGTAGAACTCCACATAACCTCGTGTATCGCCCTCAGGGAGTAGACTGATGTCATTCATCTCGGTCGTCTCTGGGACATGCAATTTGTACTCGTATTCCGTGGCCTCCGCCTTAGCTCTTAGTAGCTCTATAAAGATCGCCTATTGCATGACTGGTATCATCGGTGACATGCATGCATAGAAACAATCTCCGTGCTGCGGTGCCTCTGCAAAGCCTCTGCAAGGTCTCAGGCCCGTCTCACAGCCAAGATTCTGTCCGCGGTATCGTCAGTTTTCTGGACTCCATTTTCACGGTAACCCGGAGATCTTTGATTGTAAGGCCTCCAGTAGCACTATCGGTGCCATCGCATTTTCCAGCTCCATCTACTCGTAATAGTCCAATTGGTAATGCAAAAGAGGATGGAAGCGGTGAACGGTAAATCCAGAAGTAGCTATACAAACGTATGGTCACAATGGAGCCGTACACAGATGGCTTGCTCCCTTTGTGTCTGGGCGAGCCAGTAGCAGTCATTCAAGGTTCCCATAAGTGGACGCTCTTCTGCCACAACTACTGCCACTGCTCCTGCTCGCTCGTCCGGCGTACGAGGGTATTCACCTCTGTGAGACCGCTCTCCCGTAGCCCTCAGGAACCCTAATGCAAACTTCCAGTCAAAGGGCGAGTGCCATGACGCCCAGCCTGCACGATAGATCGCCATATATGCGGTGCTCCCGGTATAGTACCTCGGAAACTCTTTAGTCCTCACCGAGTTATGCTCCAACTGCAGAGTACAAATGGGATCTGCATTCAGAACTTTTGATAAAATGTAATTCCGACTGCATAGTACAGTTGAGATCTGCAGCCAGTACTTGCCCCTTCTCCTCATAGGTCCTCAGGACTGTCAAGCCCCCTCTCTACTTGGGATCCTCGGGACTGTCCATCCACAACGAGATGTGATGAGTTACAAACTATATATACATAAGGAACACATTGGCCAAACGGTCCTGTAGGCATAAAGCCGTTGATCTCAGATGCTCGGCCAAGACAAACTTGATCGATAAAAACTCCGGGTGCGTAAGGCACAAACTGTGGAGAGTGGGCACTTGTCCGAGGGTGGACTCTTGTCCGAGGGTGGACTCTTGTCGGAGGTCGAATGAGATCATGCTCGGCAGCCGATCTCGTGATCGCCTGTCTGGATATATGAAATTTGGCGTTCTCGGAACTGCCGGTACAAAGCTCGATTGACTGTTGTATGGCAGGATGCGATATAACTTCGCGTCTGCCGATAGGGTATTTGGTGTCATCCGAATAGGTCGGAATTGGTCATCGCAATTGACCATCTAATTCGTGGGCTTCTGTAGGCGGTATTGGTAACTGTAGTCGGTCTTCCGCATCGTGTATGCTTCCACTTTTCCCCTGCTTCTTCCCTTCGTCTTCTTCTTTGCCGGAAGTGAGCTTCGAGTGGGCTGGCTCTCCTCCGTAAGTGCGCTTGATCGTAGACTATGTTATAAAGTTGACTCGTATATTGTCTCTTGATTTCGTTGGAGTTCCACCGTGAATTGACGCATTAAGGGGAACCTGATTTTGTAGTTGCAGCTACTCTGAAGTCGGTGCTCAATTGCAGTCATTGGTATAAGTAATTCATTCGATCGTATGCGGTTTCTCTTGTTCGATGTGTTTAGACTCTTGGTGAGTGGGAATTGGTCAACTTGACCACTGACGCATGTCGGTGGTGATGCGGCTTCCGAAGTCATCTCTGCTTTCGTCAATTGTCTCAATTTGGGGTAGACTCGTCCCTATGATCATCGTTATGATTGGTAGATCTCTGAACATGTGTGTAGTTGACTCTCATCGTCCGATTGTCGAGTCGTAGCGACGCGTCGGAAAAGGAGTAAAGTTGTCATCAGCGAATCCCGTGAGCGAAACGCATCTGTTTACTGAAAAAGCGATAATAGTGTAAGGCCGCGTACGCCAGCTTCCGGCTGCGTACCGATATAGATGGTAATTGGGTGGATACGGTTGCCAACGTGGACTCGAGTGATAGTATATGTATATGTGTAAGGTAAGATTATCGCTAGAGGTCTAAGTCTGGTGACGAGCCGACCATATAGAATGGCCATTACCCGGCCCTGGACATGTCACGTGCCACTCGCGGCAACCCTAACCGCCTGCCGATACATGTTGTCGTAATCATTGTTGCCTTGTATGGCGGCTCAGCATTTCATGAGAAATGAATGTGACCACACATCCCCCTGAAGTTCGATAATGTAAAATTGAAAATTATTCACGCTCCGGTCGCTCTCAATTTTTGAGCATTGTAACAATGTTGATGACAGTTTATATTTGTGCAAAAGCAGCCAACAGTTCGAATATCGATTATTGTCGTCACAGAGCCCTTTGTTCACCCAATATGCAACACTTAAAATTGTTCACACTTCTTTGATAGACATTATAGCCAGAGTATCAGAGGCTGGGTTCAGGTTAAACATACACTTCTGGCAGGAGAATTGGAAGGTTTGAGTTTCGAACTATATCTTCCAACCAGAAGTTGGAAATCCATGAATGCTGCAGCCGGAAGTTGAGAAGTTCTCTCAACGATTGGCATCATTCTCTGACCGGAAGTTGAGATGTTCTCTGCTGCAGATAGTATTCAATCTTCCGGCCAGGAATGAATAGTTTCTGCCAGTATTGAACCAAGTCTTGCGAGTAGAATGCTCCCAGAGTATACTGGGTAGATTTCAACGATCCTGCCGGAAGTTGGCATTGTGAGATGAGCAACACATCCTCCGAACAGAAGTTGGGAGTCTAAAAATCTACTAGGCGGCTATTGCCAATGTCTCCTATGTAGACGGGGTCTAATCATCCAGGCGGAGGATGATAGTAACTATCAGTGTTGACCGTACTCGTCCGAGGAGATAGTTCCGAAATTCTATTAGATAGATCTCAATTCTCCGGCCGGAAGTTGAAACTTTTGCCCCAAGAAATGCACTCTCCAATCAGATGGTGAGAATTTCTCCCTTGCAGGAAATATTCAATCATCAGGCTTGATGATGAATGTAGCTCCCAGTGTTGAACTCATTCTTCGGACCAGAAAGTTTCGAGCTTCTGCTATGTACATCTCAATTTTTCAGCCGGAAGCTATAACTTACCGAAACAGAATTGCATGCTCTGAACAGAAGTTCTGAATATCTGGGATGGATAAAACATTTAATCTTCTGGCGGAATGATGACACGTTCGATGAGTGTTGAACTCAGTCCTTCAGTGTGAAAGTTAGGAATCTTCTGGTAGGCTAATCTCAATTCTCCGTCCGGAAGTTAGAACTATCCAAATGAGAACTATATCCCCCGACCACAAGGTGAGATTCTATCCAAGTCTAGAACTAATCCTCTGGCCGGAAGCTGAACCTTTCCCACATAGAATGGTATTCCCAGACCGCAACTTGAGAATATCTCCCAGATTCATTTAATTGAATGTTTCGCCCGGAAGATACTACTTTCTGCAACAGTTGAACTCAGTCTTCCCACTGGAAACTTCAGAGCTTGTACTAGGTAGATATCAATTCTGCGCCCAGAAGTTGAATATTCCCTAAGAAGAATGGCATTCTCGGATTGGATATCAAGAATTTCCCTGATGTAAATAATATTGAAGCTTTCAATCGGAAGTTGATAGTCTTTACCAGCTGTGAACTCAGTATTTTGACTAGAAAGTTCAAATCTTCTGCTCCGTGAAACTCAGTTCTACGGGTGGAAGTTGAATCTTCCCCAAGATGAATTACATATTCTCTGACCGGAAGTTGGGAATTCCTCCCACTCAGGTAAGATTGCTCTTCAGGCCAGAAGATGATAGTTTCTACCAGCTTTAAACTGGGCCTGCCAATTAGAATGAACCAAGCTTCCGATAGGTAAAGCTCAATTCTGCTGCCAGAAGTGGTAATTTACCCACGCAGAATAGCACTCTGCAACAGGATGATGAGGATTTGACATATGCAAATACTATTAAATCCTCCGGCCGGAAGTTGATAGTATTTCCCAACTTCTAATCAATCTTTCGATAGGACAGTTTCTAGCGTGTGCTAGGTTGGGCTCAATTTTCCGGTTGGAAGTTGAAACTTTCCCATCAATTCTTGCATTCACCAGCCAGAGGTTGAAAATTGCTGCCGTGGATGTAGTATTCAATCATCCGGCCGGGAGATGCTAGTTTGTTCCTGCCCTGAAATCAATTCTCCAACTGGAAAGTTCAGATCTTCTGCTAGGTGAGGCTCAATGCTCCGGCTGGAAGTTGAGAATTTCTCGCAGCCAGATAGTATTTACTATTCCGGCCGGGAGATAATAGTTTCTACCAGTATTGAACCAAGTCTTTCCGGTAGAAAGCTGCCAGAGTGTGTAAGGTAAATCTCAATTCTCCAACCGGAAAGTTGAGACTTTCCCATCAGGAATTGCATTTTCCTACCGGAACATCAGCAAAATGTATTTTGGTTACTGGAAGCCTCCAGGAGTGACCGAGAGGATGTGGAGCGTAAACCTAGATGCGTCAATTTCAGGAGATTATCAGACCCTAGGAGGGCATTTCTGCCGTCCTTCAGAGTAACTGGGAGCGCTGACACCAAACCTGGGAGCACCTGGGAGCACTGGTGACAACCCTGGGAGCGCCGGCGACATGTCTGGAAGTACCTGGGAGCGCTGGTGACATGTCTGGGAGCACCTTGAATCACAGTAGAGTAGTCTGGGAAAATCAACATCTTCTTTGGGAACGCTGCTGGTGCGCCAGGAAATCATAGCTACTGTATTCAGTTTGTATTCTCATTTATGTATCTATGTATCGATATAGCTATCAATCTACACACGATATATTTGGACTGGCTGCAAGCGGTGCTTGAGAGCAATTAGAGGTGAGCCTGAAAATGACGATCGAGTGAACTCAGAGATACACTTGGAGGCGGTTATTGTGTGAACTATAAGATGCACTGGGAGGCCATGATCGAGTGAACTCAGAGACGCAGTTGGAGGCTGCAATCGACCGAGTTTGAACATGCACATGGAGGCCGTGATTGCGCGAGTGTGGAGATGCGCTTGGAGGCCGAAATTCTGTAACTCAGAGATGCGCTTGGTGGCCGTGATCCAGAGAGTTTGGAGATGCACTGGGAGGCCATGATCGAGTGAACTCAGAGATGGACTTGGACACTGCATTCGAACGAGTTTGGAGATGCACTTGGACGCAGTGATCGAGCGGGATGGGTGATGCATTTGGAGGCCGTTTTCTTGTAACTCAGAGATACACTTGGAGGCCGTGATTGATCGAGTTTGGAGATGCACTTGGAGGCCATGATCGATCAAGATTGGACTGCATGGAGGCAGTTGACAGGACATACGCCGGGTACTGAGACTCTATCGATCAGTTAGTTCGTTAACTTGCAACCATGGGAATGTGATGAGCTGACAACACCTTTGAGCTCTCATGGGGTGCTGGCTGGTGGCGGTCGATCTTGTAGGGAGGCACGCTGGAAGCTGAAGCTACATGGAGGGGTCAACTCGTGATCGTGAGAATGAAGCGATGACAGACAATCTTGGGTGTATTCTGTACTCGATGTATGGTGTACTCGGTGTATGCTGTACTCGGCGTATGCTGTACTCAGTGTTAACTCATGATCATTGCATGGAGAGATAGAGGGGGATGACTTAACTTTGTGGTCTGCGATGATGGTAAAGAATGAGAGATGGGGGATGAAGATGGGAACGAATATGCAGGATACGTAAGGATATGAGAAGTCAGGGGTACAACTTGGCTCATTGGGTATGGAAAACCTCGTATCAGTGTTTTACCCTCCTGATCGGGAGTAGTACCTGCGGTATCAGGAATGGTCAATTGACTCTCACACGAAATTCTCTTAAGTCCCAGTTTCCCATCATGATTTCCCCATCTCCTCTCATCTCTCTCTTTCTCTACCATCACCTAAGACCACGTAATTAAGTCATCCCTATCTATCTCTCGATGCAATGATCATGAGTTAACACCGAGTACAGCATACACCGAATACAGCATACACCGGGTACAGCGTACACCGAGTACTGCATCATCCCGTGATGGACTGTCTCCCGCTCCAAGTCAGTCTCGCATCTCTCGGCAGACCCTCATGTACTCAACTCTCTACATTCCCACCATTACAAGGTATCCAATGAATAGAGTCACAGCAGCCATTGCACCTCCCTCTCGATCTACCGCCTCCAGATCGACCACCTCCAACATCAGCAAAATGTAAATCAGTCCGGAAGCCACACCCAAACCTCCCAGACACTCCGGTAGCCCTCACCGGTGCATCTAAGTACTTCCAGATGCTCCCAGGCCCCCCTGCAGCTTTGCAAATTGCTCTCAGACTCTGCAAGAGCATTCTCAGGTGCTCCTGAAAGCACCTGCAGTTATGTATGTGCATTCAGGATGCTACGAGAATTGACTATTAGGATAGTCAAATATTGGAGCGGGTGAGACCTCCGCGCAGGTCTGTGGGAGACTTCGAAAGCAGCTCTGCGGGAGACATGGTGCCATATTCTCAACACAGTACAAGGCATGTCGTCTATCATATTAGTCTTTGTTACAGTCACAAGATTCGCTACCTCATAATATGGCATGCATTATTTAAGTATCTCAATATATATACATGTGGTCCACAGATGGTAGTCGAGCATAATCGGAAGAGCACCTGGAGACGCCCATTGAGAGAACCTAGAGATGCACTACTTGGAGGCCATTGTGGTGAAACGACAGAGCTAGATGGCAGAGAACCCACCATCAACATTCCGCCACACCTCTTGCGACATCCAAACGGAATTCGTGTGGGAGAGCGGTTCTAGCTCGAGGAGCGTAGGAAGAAGGTGAGAAGATATGATACTTCCCGGCCGTGAGGATCCATGCAATTGCGTGGATCCAAGAAATCTCGGAAAGAGCGAGTGAGACCAAAAGTTGAGAAAGATAGAGTGTGTATTTTCGGTGTATGACAAGATGAGATTAAAATGAGATGACGTCTATATACCCCGTTACCCCTGTATTTCCGTACACACACCGTCGCTCCTTAACAATGTACTTGGAGGCCGTGATCGAGCGAGTTTGTAGATGCAATTGGAGACCGAGATTGAGTGAATTCAGAGATGCACTTGGAGGCCGTGATCGAGCGAGTTTGGAGATGCACTGGGAGGCTGTGATCGAGAGAGTTTCGACATGCACTTGGAGGCCGGGATTGAGTGAACTCAAAGATGCACTCCGACGATGTAATCGAGCGAGTTTGGCGATGCACATGCAGGCTATGATCGAGATGGGAGGAGTACTTGGAGGCGGTCCATTTGGAGGGAGGCGCGATGGCAGCTGAGACTCTATTCATTGGTTAACTTGTAATTGTCGGAATGTAGAGAGTTGAGTACAACAACATCCGCCGAGAGATGAGAAACTGGCTGGGAGCGTGAGACTGTCGATCTTGGGATGATGCTGTACTTGGTGTATGCTGTACTCGGTGTTAACTCATGATCATTGCATGGAGAGATAGAGTGGGATGACTTAACTTCGTGTTCTTAGTTGATGGTAGAGTTGAGCACAAGAAAGTGAGAGATCAGAGGAGATGAGGGAAATCGTCATGAGAAACTTGGAGTTAAGAGAATATTGTGTGCGATTCAATTGATCATCCCCGATAAGGCAGGTACGAGTCCCGATCGGGCCGGTAATCTCACCGATGCAAGGTCTTCTAAACCCAATCAGGTAAGTCATACTCCTGATTTCTCAAAGCCGCTCGTATCCTCCATATCGTTCTCATCTTCATCCCCAATCTTTCTCTTTCTAGTCCACAACTCTACCATCATCGCAAGAACACAAAGTTAAGTCATTCCTCTCTATCTCACCATGCCATCATCACGAGTTAACGCTGAGTGCAGCATACACCTAAGATTTTCCGTCATTCCTTCATGCTCAAGATTTCGAGTTGACCCCTGCATGAACCTTCAGCTTCCGGTGTACCTCCCTTCCAATCAACCGCCACCAGCCAGTTCTCCATAAAAGCTTCAAAGGTAATGTCACATTGTCACATTCCCACAGTTTCGAGTTAACTAACCGATGAATGGAGTCTCTGCACTTGGCGCGCCTCTTATCGACCAACTCCTGATCGATCACCTCCAAGTACTCCTCCAATCTCGCTTGATCATAGCCTGCTACAAGTGCATCTCCAAACTCGCTCGATCACCGCGTCCAAATGCATCGCTGAGTTCACTCAATCTCGCTCTCCACTTGCTTCTTCAAACTCGCTCGATCACGGCCTCCCAGTGTAACTCTGGGTTCACTCCACCTTGCCCTCCAAGTGTATCTCGAAACTTCCTCGATGACGGCTTCCCAGCGCATCCCTGAGTTCACTCGATCTCAATCTCCAAGTGCATGTCTAAACTCGTTCGATCGCGGCCTTGGAGTGTATCTCTATATTCACTTGATCGTGATTTCCAGGCGCACCTCGAATTGCTCTCAAGTACTGCCTTCAGCCAGTACAGATATACCGTGTGTAGATGTGTAGCTCTATTTGGACCAGATTGTCTGTCGCTGGGTTAAGGTTAAGGCTACACTTCGGAGTGGAAAGTTGGAACTGTTGAAACGAGAACTGCATCCTCTGACCAGAAGTTGGGATTCTATGAATCCTCCAGCCGGAAGTTCAAAATTTCTCAGACAAAATTGCACCATTTTCCGACCGGGAGATGAGAATTTCCCCTAAGCAGATAGTGCTTAATGTTCCTGCCAGGAGATAATAGTTTCTACCTGTATTGAACTAAGTCATTGGAGTCGAAAGCTCCTAGAGTCTGCTAGCTAGATCTAAAATCTCCCGCCAGAGTGATGATTCTTTCCCAAGAGGAACTGCATTCTCCGACCGGAAGTTCAGAATTCCTCCCAGGCATGTAGCATTGAATCTTCCGGCTGGAAGATGGTAGTTCCTACCACCATTGAACTACAACTTTCAAGTTCATTGCTCCCAGCTTCTGCAAGGTAGATCTCACCTTTCCGCTGTTAGGGGTTCTCTCCTAATAGTGTAGTGGCACATAGTAACTACGTGGTATGCCTTGTAGCGGGGGCATGCTAGTCACGTCTCGATGGAACAAGTGTGGGGGCTTAGCGAATTCATTCAAAGCAAGTGCTGCGGCAGCTGATTTGATAATGCAGCAATTTGCCAGATCGAAGGGACTGGGTCCTGCTGAGCAAATTGTTTTCAACCAGATTCATTATTAGATACTATGCAGTGGCACGTCAGTGCAAGGCAGTGAAATGCTAGTAAAGGGCTCTCCAGTTTCCAAGCCTCTTGGATGCGGGGCACATCCAGGTTATGCAGGCAACATAAGCATTTACACCACTGAAGGACTATGGCGTTGGCTTAGCCACAAGCGGACATCATTCATTGACTTGAGTGTGCTGGTGCCACAAGGTTAATCAATAAGTTTTGATTACGCGCATAATGTATAAGGTGGCATTGCAGCGGATAAAGTAACCGACTTAAGACTATGAGCGATTAATATACTTGTATATTAATTGCCTAATAGATGTGTCATCTGGGTATGCGCGTTTCAACTACCAATAAGAAACGCAATTGCTACTTGTCCAGGTTGAAGTTATGGCCTGATTTATGAGCAGATATGATATCAAGCATGAATACGATAACCAAAGGGATGCGTGGCCGGCGATAGTCAACCGGAGTCATGAGACGAAAGACTCTTCAATACTTGGCTATCATTGAGGGATTAAATCATAGTCTGGAGTTGGTTCCTGTAGACTATAAAGCGATCACATTGTTCCGGCGGTGCAAAAGACAAGCTCGAACAACTAGAGAAAAACGATACCTACCAGCAGAGAAATATCCTTCTTTAATATTGCATTTTCGTCATACCTATACCTATTATTATATACCTAGAATCTATTAACTTCGGGTTGCAGCAGCCCCGCACCCTGTAACGCCAATATATTTATGAGAACATCCTTCGAGAACAATAACGACGTCATCGTATACGCGCTTGCAAAGATTATATCTTTCGCCAGAGAGAATCAGTATATCTTCTTGGCCCAGAGTATTTGGTGGATATCTTCGATTGCCGGATTACAACCTGGATTAATCACCTACATCGATAATCTAGAATCCTGTTCCAACAAGAATAAGATACGACGCGGAGTAACAGTTACATCGAGGAACGTTATGCAAGAACCTGAGGAAGATTGCCAAAATACGATACTGAAGAAGTGCGAAGAATTCTTATGGGATCCAAGATGGCTGTGAGATATTGTAAATCTTAAGTCCACCGGAAGAACTAAGAACGATCATACTAATCCTCGGACGTCTACGAAGAAAGCACTAAAGGAAAGGAGTAAAGGAAACGACCATTCCAAAACTGAGGGAATAGAACCGGACGAAGTTCTTAGAAGGAAAGTTGCAGGCGAGTGTTTATGCTGTGCTTGGCCTCCCAATAGGAAGGGAGCACATACGGTTAAAGATTGTATCCGACCCATTAAACTGGAAAAAGGAACAGCTAGTTATCTTAAGGTCAAGAGTTATCATCAATAGGAACCTTCGAAGCCTGATCGAAGAGATTACAATACTACTAAAGACGAAGATAGTTCAAATAAGGAATAGGATCTACGGCAGTGGACCTGATTACTTAAGTATCGGAGGATACTAGCATGTATTACTTAGGGTATACACCCCCGGAACATCTGCCTGGAAAGTTGATGCCTTCCCAAAAAGAATTGCATTCTCCGACCGGAAGGTGAGAATTTTGTCCAACAAGGTAGTAATGAATCTTCTAGCCAGAAGAGGATAGTTTCTACCAGCGTTGAACTCAGTCCTCTGACTAGAAAGTTTCGATCTTCTGCTAGGTAGATATCAATTCGCCGGCCAGAAGATGGGACAGTCCAATGAGCACAACATACTCCGACCAGATGATGTGAGTCCATGTTGGCCCAAAATCAATCGTTAGGCCGGATATTGAAACTTTCCCGCAAAGAATCGCATTCTATGAACAGATTTTGGGAATTTCTCCTAGATAGGCGGTATTTAATCCTCCGGTCAGATGATCATAGTTTCTGACAACATTTAACTCAGCCCTCCGACTAGAACATTCCGAAAGTCTGCAAGATGGATGTCAATTCTCCGGCCGGAAGTAGAAACTGTCCCAGGAAGAATTGCATTCTCCGACCGGAAGTTCAGAATTTTTCCCTGGCAGGTATTATTGAATCTTCGATTGGAAATCCGCTCAACCCCGGGCCCGAGTCCGCCCAATGGTGGAGCGGCCAATGTGGCCTTGTCATTCTGTATATAGAGAGAACGCTAGAGTAGAGAGCACGATATCGCTTTTGGACGTTCTCACAGCGCCCGCTACCATTTCCTCCAGGTTATGAACCTGGACAGCGCAGCGCTTGAGTCAGTCTAAGACTTTCACCTCCATTTTTTTTTTTTTCTTTTTCTCCAAGGTCAACTCCAGACCTTCTGTTCTCAGCTTCCCATCGGGGAATGCTATTCCTCAAAGTCACTACTCCAAGTGAGCTTCCAATTTGTTCTAAGGTCCACTCCCGACCTTCTGTTCTGAGATTTCTTTTTCAATCTCTTCGTTCCGGCCCCTACAGGATCGGAGATCTCAAACTCCCATCTCCGACTGAGAAGTTCTTGCGACATTTCTTCTTCCTTCTCCGAACTCCTTCTCTAGTTGCTAGCTGCATTGCTAGTGGTGATAGTGGTGCCGCCACTTTGATCACCCCTGGTCACCTACCACGCTACAGTGACTTCCGGCACAGAAATCCCTCACAACGAAAAATAATTCTCTAGCTCCCCACACAGGTCTTCCGATTAACTGGCGGTTGGCACGCCGTTCAAACACATTCAGATCTGTCCTTTGACCAAAGGATTTCGTACATAACGACCTCCTTCCGCCTCCTCCCTCCTTCACATCCAATTCATCCAATTCATCATATCCAACTCATCATCGCTTATTCCCATTCCACCTCACTTCCTCTTGCATTCTTCTTTGCTCCTATCCCTTCCTCGCTTCAACTGTCTCTCCTTCGCTATTAGTATCACATCACAAGATGACTTCTGATCTCTCTGCTCTCGGTTCAATTGGCTTCATCAAGCCTCTCAGCTCGCATTCAGACAATTGCAATTGGCTACTTGCTGCCACCAAAATCTTTGCGGAGAAGGATTGGCTTGCACTGATCGAAGGCAAGGAACCTCGACCTGCTGCCACCAAGGACGACACTGGATCGGCACCAGTATCCTCCAGGTCATCTCCCCCCATCCACTCAAAGGTGGTAGAGAGCCAGCAGACATGGGATACGAAAGCCACCAAGGTCCGTGGACTTCTAGGACGAATGCTGGATGCCAACCACAGAGAGATGTATTCAACAGAGAGAGATCCAGTGACTGTGTGGAAGATGCTCAAGGAGCGGTACCAGGGGAAGGACAAGCAACGAATCTGGTTCCTAAGGAGTGAACTGCCTAAGGTACAGTACCAGGGGGAGGATATGTCAGATTTTATCTCGAAATTGCAGAAGCTCCTCAACCAGCTTCTCAGCGCTGGGTGCACAGCCTATGAGGATGATGAAAAGATCTTGCTCTTGCTCAACACTCTGCCAATGGAGTACCACCCCTTCAGAACGAGCATCACCAACGCTGAGTCTCTTTACTTCAAAGAGGTATTATCCAGACTGATTCTGGTACATGAGAAGCTCGCTGAGGGCAAGGCAGCATAAAGGAGAGGAGGAATTGCTTTCTATGCGGAGAATGGGAAGCCTTCGAAGGGTGCACATAATCAGCGGCGTGGGAACCGCTCCAAGGACACTTGCAGCTACTGCCACTTCAAGGAACACTGGGCGAAGGACTGTAAGAAGAGGATTGCCAGGGAGGATCGCAGGGACCAGGGGTCTGCCAACGCGAGGTAGACTGTTGCTTGGATGGCCCAGGTTAATGCACAGGATAATACATATTCTCCTCCCACTCTGGATCGATGGATTGTTGACAGCGGAGCCTCACACCATATGACCTCCCAGCAGAGTTACTTTAGCACTTACTATCCTAACTCGACAACAGTCACACTGGCCAACAACAGCATTGTGAAGGCCGCCGGTAGGGGAGATGTGGTTCTGCTACTGCCCTCTGGAGACATCACACTCAAAGATGTGTTCCATATTCCATCACTTGGATTCAGCTCGCATCTCTCTCTTCGCCTGATCCACCAGTCAGGGTGTCAGATTGTATTCAACCAGCCAGGTTCAGCACCACCTAATGGAGATTTCGAGGGAGCTGATCATGTCATGCACATTCTGAATGGTCATGATATCATAGCAACTGCGACACTGATTGGACACTCATATGTGCTTCACACCAAGCGGAATCCGGTTGTTGCTGCTCTCACCACAGCCTCGGTGCCCATCAGATCATCTCCCATTCAGCATCCGTCAAGGAAATCTGCTGATTCGCTGTTCCAATGGCATCTACGCCTTGGGCATATTGGATTCCAAGGAATCAATCAGCTGGCCAAGGACCCAGCTTCTGGTATCAAATTAACCTCCACAGCCATCGAGGCATGTGCTGGATGTCTGCAGGGGAAGCAGACCCCACATCCATCATCCAAGCCTGCTCAACGGGCCTCGAATACTCTCGATAGGGTCCACTCTGATCTCTGTGGACCAATGACTCCTCAATCTTTGGCAGGAGCAAAGTATTATATCAGTTTCAGGGATGATGCGACTTCTTGGACGGAATTGGAACCCATCAAGAGGAAAAGTGATGCTTTTGGCAGCATCAAGAAGTACTTTGCAAGATGTGAGGCCATGCATGGAGTCAAGATTAAGGCATTTCGTTCAGATACTGGTGGGGAGTATACATCTCATGCTTTCGAGGAATTTCTGGCGTCCTCTGGATGCAAGCATGAGGTCTCTGCTGCCTATTCACAGGAGCAGAATGGAGTTGCAGAGAGGGTCAATAGGACGATTGTTGGGCGAGCAAAGGCAATGCTGTATGGGGCTCACCTTCCTCTCTTTCTGTAGGCTGAAGCAGCGAGAACTGCTGTTTATGTTATGAATCGAACTCCCACCAGGTCTCAAACCAAGACTCCTTATGAGTTATGGACTGTGAAGTCTGCCCAATCGCGAGTCCATCTACAGCCCTTTGGATGCGAGATATGGCATTATGTTTCAAAAGACCTTCGAAGAAAGTGGGAGCCCAATGCAATTACAGGACATCCTGTGGGCGATGAAGGCAGAAATCAGTATAGGGTGTACTGCAACCATATGATAATCATCACCAGGGATGTTGATTTTGTACCTCCTGCGCCAGCAGCAGCGCTATATCCACCTGTGGAAGTCATCAAGGAAGATGAAGAGGAGGACTCAGGAGTTGCTTCGAAGCCATCGAAGGCAGACTCAGAAGCAGATACACCACCACCAGCAGACGACAACAATCGAAGTCAGGACAATAAGGAAACTCTTGATTCGATTACTGTCAAAGCTCCTGCTCCAAGGACAGCAGTTGATGATGAAGCAACCAGAGCAGTTGTAGGACCATTGAGAAGACAGAGCTCATGAAAGAATGCTGGCATATTTAGTACCCCACGATTCCACGAGGAACAGTCACAGAGCACTCAGCAGACTGGCAGCAACAAGGGACACGCTGCAGTAGCACAGCCAACTACATCAATCGAAGAGCCTCGAACTTGGGAAGAGGCTATGGATTCCCCCCAACGAAGTCAGTGGGAGCAGGCATGCCAAGAGGAACTGGCATCAATTTTGAAGAATAAAGTCTGGACTGAAGTGCATGCAAACCAAACAGATCATCGAAACATAATCGGATGCAGATGGGTCTTTAAGATCAAGTATGGGCCAAAAGGAGAGGTCCAGCGATACAAGGCACGACTGGTAGCAAAGGGATATACACAGTCATATGGCATTGATTATCTGGAAATATTTTCCGCAGTGGTCAAGTTTCAGACACTTCGCCTTCTACATGTTCTTGAAGTATCAAAAGACTTTGAAATCCACCAGATGGATATTAAGACCGCATTTGTTGGGCAGGATCTGAGCGGCGATGAGCAGTCCATATACATGGAGCTGCCTCGAGGCATTTCGAGGGGGCCCTAGGAGGAAGTGGTCCTCCAACTTCACAACACTTTGTACGGCTTAAAACAGTCATCTCGTGTTCTAAACAAGGCATTGCATGGATTCTTTACACTGCATGGTCTGCAGCGAGGGGAAGCAGATCACTGTGTATACTTCAATGCCTCTCGAACTCTCTTCCTGATGGTCTATGTGTATGACCTTGTATTGATTGGTGATTTGGAAAGTGTCCAGTCAATGAAGAAGAAGTTGAATATTCGTTTTGAGCTGTCAGATCTTGGCCCCCTCTCCTACTTTCTCGCAATTGCAGTTACTCGAGATGAGAATGGACTTCATCTCTCACAGGAGCGGTATGCTGAGAAGATTCTTCGACAGTTTCAGTTCTCCTCTAGCCACTCTTTCAGTACTCCTCTCAGTCCAGGTACGAAGCTCAGAAAGGAATCTGTGGCGCTTCTCTCCCAACAAGATTCTACACTCTATCGAAGCATCATTGGTTCGATCATGTACCCGATGCTGGCTTCCAGGCCAGACCTCTCATATGCAGTGGGAGCAGTCTCTCAGTTTTCCGGTGCTCCCAGCGTCGATCATCTGGCAGCCCTCCATCGCATCCTCAGGTACATTCGAGGATCTGCACACCTGCAACTGCACCTAACGAGGTGTTCTGCATTGGAAGCGACTCCCAAGGCTACTCCATTGACCAAGCCCCACTATCCAAAGATCCTATGGGATACAGAGATCAATGGCTACAGTGACAGTGACTGGGCTGGTTGTCTAGATTCGCGCCATAGCACTGGTGCTTACATCTTCCTGGCTGGTCATTTGCCAGTCTCCTGGTGAAGCAACAAACAGGCCACTGTGGCCTTGTCCTCCACAGAAGCTGAGTATATGGCACTTACTCACGCGACTAAGGAAGCAATTTGGCTTCACTTCCTCCTCAGTGAGATTCTGGATCGCCAGTACAAGAACCTCCCTTCTATCACCATCTTTGCAGATAACCAAGGATGCATTGAACTTGTACACAACCCCGAATACCATGCTCGCACTAAGCATATTGATAGTCAGCATCATTTCGTTAGGGAAAAGGTTGAAGGAGGAGAAGTATCTCTGGAGTATACTCCCAGTGGAGTTATGGTAGCAGACTGTCTTACAAAGGCTGTGCCTAGGGAGAAGTTTGTGCAGCACCACGCCAGTATGGGCATCTATTAGTTTCAGCTGCAACTATGTTTCATTGTCTTGTTTGTTTGTTGAGTTGTGGTTGATTTTACTCATTGATGGCTGTTGACCGCGGGCAGTTGTCACTGGAGTGACTTCGAGCAGGGTTAGGGTTGCAGTGGTCTTCGCACGGGCCCGGCGCCATCAGGTTTGTTTTTTTGGAAGCATCTGGCTTGATGCCGAGTCTGTCTCTTTTGACTTGTACTTAGTCTTTCATTCTTATTTTCTTTGGTTCTCTTCACTTTTGTTCTCTTTATGGTTGTCTTGTGTATGGGCTGGGTATTCACGGAGTGGGAGTATTGGAAATCCGCTCAACCCCGGGCCCGAGTCCGCCTGATGGCGGAGCGGCCAATGTGGCCTTGTCATTCTGTATATAGAGAGACCGCTAGAGTAGAGAGAACAATATCGCTTTTGGACTTTCTCACACCGCCCGCTACCATTTCCAACATCATCCAGCTTGCAGATGATCGTTGCTACCAGTGTTGAATTCAGTCTTCGAACTAGAATTGTCTGAGGTTCTACTAGGGACATCTTAATTCTCTGGCCGGATGATGAAACTTTCCCAAAAAGAATTGCATGCTCTGACCGGAAGTTCAGAAGTTCCCCCAGGCATATAATACTTAATCTTCTTGCCGGCAGAGGATAGTTTCTATCTGTGTTGAACTCAGTCCTTTGACTAGAAAGTTTCAAAGTTTCTGCTCGGCAGATCTCAATTCTCCGGCTGGAATTTGGTCATTTTCAAATGTTCACTACATCCCTCGACCAGAATGTGGGATTCTATCCAATCGTAAAATTAATCCTCCAGCCGGACGCTGAAACTTCCCCTCAATGAATGGTATCCTGAGACCGGAAGTTGAGCATTTCTCTCTGGCTGATCATATTGAATCTTCTGCATGGAATATGATACTTTCAACCACAGTTGAACTCTGTCTTCCGACTGGAAAGTTTCAAGCATCTGCCATGGAGGTCTCAATTCTGCGGCCGAAAGTTGAATCTTTCTCAAGAAGCACGTTATTCTCTGATTGGAAGTTGAGAATGTCTTTCACTAAAATAGTATTGAATCTTACAGCCAGAAGGGGATAGTATCTACAATCTTTGAACTCACTCTTTCGAATAGAAAGTTCCAATCTTCGGCCTGGTGGAACTGAATTCTCTGGACGCACGATCAATCTCTCCAAAGAAGAATTGCATATTCTCGGACCGGATTGTTGGGAATTTCTCCCAGTCAGGTAATATTTGCTCTTCCGGCCGGAAGCAGATGATAGATTATATCAGGTTTAAACTGAGTCTTGCCGACTAGAAGGTATTGAGCTTCTGCTAGACAGAGCTCAATTCTTGGGGCGGAAGATGAAATTTACTCAAGCAGAATGGCATTCTCCTACAGGAAGCTGACGATTTCTCTTAGGCAAAATGTATCAAATCCCCTGGCCGGAAGGTGATAATATCTGCCAACATCGAACTAAGTCTTTCGACAGGAATGTTGCGAGGTTTTGCTAGGTCGGGCTAAAACATCACTTTGGAAGTTGAAACTTTCCGAAGAGTCATGGCATTTTCCGACCAGAAGTTGAATATTTTTCACAGGTATGTAGTGTTTTATCTTCCGGCCGGAAGATCCTAGTTTCTGCCAGATTTGGACTCAATTCTCCAACTGGAACGTTCAGAACTTCTGCTACATCAGACTCAATCCTCCGGCTGAAAGTCGACTCTTGGTACGTCGTTGACCAGGATGGACCACCATGCAGTTATATATAACATGGTCAACAGATCTTTGATCATGTGGGACTTTGGAAATTCTCCAACCGGAAGGCTGAGCATTTCACTTAGGGAGAGATGAATCCTGCACTCAGAAGTTCAGAGTTGGCACCTGGCCTAGGGAGGAGGTCAACCATGAAGTTGCGTATGGCAACGTCTAGTTGTGGATGACTATGTGTGACTTGCTCAATTCTCCCACAAAAAAGATGAGAATTATTAACAGCCAGGTGGTACTCCATGTTCCGACTGGAAGATGTCAGTTGCTACCAGCCTTCAACTCAGTTCTCCAAACAGCGAGTTGACAATTTCTCCCTGCCAGAACTCTCTCTTCCAGTCATAAGTTGGCACTTGGTACATGGTCTACGAAGGGAGACCACCATAAAAGCATGTTTAGCATGGTCTGGTTATGGGAGACCATGTACGACATTATAAATGCTCCGACCGGAAAGTTGAGAATTTCTCCAAGGCAGGTATCATGGTCAACTCTCTGGCCGGAAGTTGGTAATTGGTACCTAGTATACCAAGGGAGAGCATCCTACACTGATGTGTGGCATGGTCTAGTCATTGGTGACCATATGAGACTTTCTAAATCCTCTGACCGGAAAGTTGAGAATTTCCCAATCGCAGTTGTTGTTCTCAAGTCTGTCGGCCGAAGTTGGGGTTTTGTACTTTGGTCTATCAAGAGGACAACCATACAATCACATACAGCACAGTACGGTGATGGGCAATTATGTGAGACTGTTCACATTATAGCCTGATTGTCAGTCATTGGGTTGAGGTTAAGACTACACTTCCGACCGGAAAGTTGGAACTTTGGACACTAGCACTACAACCTCCGACCAGAAGTTGGGAGTCTATGAATCCTCCAGTCAGAAGTTGAAAATTTCTCCCAAAACATTCCATCGTTCTGCAACCGGAAGATGAGAATTTCTCCTAGCCGGATAGGATTGTAATCTTCCGGCTGGGAGATAATAGCTTCTACCAGTATCGAACTACTTCATTCGAGCAGGAAGCTCCCAGAGTCTGCTATGTAGATCTCAATTCTGCGGCCGGAAAGTTGAATCTTTCTCAAGAGGAACTGCATTCTCCGACCGGAAGTTGAGAATTTCCCCCAGGCAGGAAGCATTGAATCTTCCTGCCGGAAGATGTTAATTTCTACCAGCGTTGCACTAACCCTTTCGAGTAGATAGCTCCCATGTTCTGGAAGGTAGATTTCACTTCTTCACCCGAAAAGTTGAAACTTTCTGAACAAGAATTGCGTTCTCCGACCGGAGGTTGAGAATTTCACCCAGCCAGGTAGTATTGAATCTTCCGGCCGGAAGATGATAGTTTCTAATAGCGTTGAACTCAGTCCTCCGTCTAGACACTTTCGAGCTTCTGCTAGGGAGATCTCAATCTTCCACCCGGAAGTTGCAACTGTCAAACGAGCACAACATTCTCCGACCAGATGTTGTGAGTCCATTCCAAAATTAATCTTCCAGCCGGATCTTGAAACTTTCCAACAGAGAATTGCATTCTCCGACCGGATGTTCAGAATTTCTCCCGGGTAGGTCTTATTTAATCCTCCGGCTGGAAGATGATGGTTTCTACCAGGGTTTAACTCAGTCGTCCAAATAGAAAGTTCCGAGTGTCTGCAAGATAGATCTCAATTCTCCGGCCGCAAGTTAAAATTTTCCCAACAAGAATTCCATTCTCTGACCAGAAGTTTAGAATTTCTCCCAAGCAGGTAATATTTAATCATCCGGCCAGAAGATGATTGTTGCTGATAGTGTTGAATTCAATCTTCCGACTAGAAGGTTTCGAGCTTCTGCTAGGTAAATCTCAATTCTCCGGCCGGAAGCTGAAACTTTACCAAACCGAATTGCATACTCCGCCCGGAAGTTCTGAATTTCTCCCTCGCATATAACATTTAATCTTCTTGCCCGAAGATGATAGTTTCTATCAGTGTGGAATCAGTTCTCTGACTAGAAAGTTTCAAAGCTTCTCCTCGGCAGATCTAAATTCTCCGGCCGGGAGTTGGAACATTTCAGATGTTAACTACATTCTCCGACCAGAAGGTGGGATTTGCTGCAAGCGTAAAATTAATCCTCAGAACGGAAGGTGAAACTTTGCCTTAATGAATGGCATACTCAGACCGGAAGTTGAGTATTTCTCCCTGGCTGCTAGTATTGAATCTTCCGGGCGGAATAGGATACTTTCTTCCACAGTTGAACTCTGTCTTCCGACTGGAAAGTGCCAAGCTTCGGCTAGGGAGATATCAATTCTCCGGCCAGAAGTTGAATCATTCCCGAGAAGAATGGTATTCTCTGAATGGAACTTGAGAATGTCTCAGTCTAATAGTACTGAATCTTACCGCCGGAAGGTGATAGTAGCCACCAGCTTTGAACTCACTCTTTCAAATAGAAAGTTCCAATCTTCTGCTTGGTGGAACTTAATTCTCTCGCCAGAAGATCAATCTCTCCGAAGAAGAATTCCTTATTCTCTGACCGGAAAGTTTAAAATTTCTCCTAGTCAGGTAATATTTGCTCTTCCGGGCGGAAGATGATGGATTCTACAAGCTTTAATCTGAGTGTGCCGACTAGGATGTACTGAGCTTCTGCTAGGTAGAGCTAAATTCTCCGGCCGGAAGATGAAATTTACTCAAGCAGAATGGCATTCTTCTACAGAAAGCGAACGATTTCTCCTAGGCAAATTGTATTGAATCCTCCGGCCGGAAGGTGATCGTATCTACCAACATCGAACTCCGTCTTTCGACGGGAAAGTTCCGAGCTTGGGCTTGGTCCGGCTCAATCCTCCTGTCGGATGATGAAACTTTCCCAAGAATCATGGCATTCTCCGACTGGAAGTTAAATATTTCTCCCAGGCAGGTAGTATATAATCTTTTGGCCGAAAGATGCTAGTTTCTGCAAGCTTTGAACTCAGTCCTCCAATAAGGAAGTTCAGAACTTCTGCTAGATCAGGCTGAATCCTCCGGCCGGAAGTCGACTCTTGGAACGTTGTCGACCATGGGGGACTACCATGAAATTATATATATCATGGTTTAGTTACAGTTGACCATGAAGGACTGTCTAAATGATGCAACCGGAAGGTTGAGCATTTCACTCTGGGTGAAATGAATCCTCCAGCCGGAAGTCCAGATTTGGCACCTGGCGTAGCAAAGAGGTCAACAATGAAGTTGCGTATCGCAAGGTCTAGTTGGGGACGACTATCTGTGACTTGCTCAATCCTCCGACAAAAAAGATGAAAACTATTCACTGCCAGGTGGTAGTCCATCTTCTGACTGGAAGATGTCAGTTTCTACCAGCCTTCAACTCGGTTCTCCAAACAGAGAGTTGACAATTTCTCCCTGCCAGAACTCTCCCTTCCAGCCGGAAGTTGGCACTTGGTACCTGGTCTACCAATGGAGACCACCTTAAAAGCATGTGTGGCATGGTCTAGTTAGGGGAGACCATGTGAGACTTTCTAAATCCTCTGATCGGAAAGTGGAGAATTTCTCCGAGGCATGTATCATTGTCAATTCTCCGGCAGGAAGTTGGCAATTGGTACCTGGTCTACCAACGGAGACCATCTTAAAATCATGTGTGGCATGGTCTAGTCTTGGGTGACCTTATGAGACTTTCTAAATCCTCCGACTGGAAAGTTGAGAATATCTCCAAGGGAGGTGTCGTTCTCAATTCTCTGGGCGGAAGTTGCAGTTTGGTACTTTGGTCTATCAAGAGAAACACCATATACTCACATACTGCACAGTCCAGTTATGGGCGACTACATGAGACTGTTCACATCCTCTGTCCAGTGAATTGAGGCTTTCTCGTACACATACTGATCACTATCTTCCGCCAGGACGATTGCTACTCCACCGAATAACTTTCGCATGCCTCAATCTTCCGCCCAGAAGTTGCAGCCTTACAAGCTAGCCCTTAGGTAATCCAGATTCTGTACCCGGAAGTTAGACTATCAATCTATGTAACCCCCATTCATTTTCTGGGTTCCCATTCGGGTTCATGTCAGTTACTTCCATTCAGGACTGGAATGTGAGAAATTCTATATTGCGCTATCCTCCGGCTGGGTGTTGGGATTTACAAGTTACTTTAGAAGTCATCAATTGATGTCCCTTTCGGGTCCTGTTCGGGTCCTGTGCGCGTCCTGTTCGGGTTCTGGTAGTGTCCTGTTCGGGTCTTTTTCAGATCCTGGTCAGGTCCTGTTCAAATCCCATTGAAGTTCTTAGTTTCATTCCTTCACAGATTTATAAAACCATTCCCTATAGGTTGTATTCAATTTCCGCTCAGGGTTATCTAAAACCATCCTTGATCTATGTATAGTTCTTATATAATTACCATCAAAATCTCTCCTTCTCTATTGAACCCCATCACATCCTACTTTCCAATATTTCAGGCCTGCCACCTATACTCCCTGGTTCACACATGACGATACATCTCTATCATCGTCACCTGTTCTCTGTGGACGTTCGCTATTTATGACATAACTTGGTATGTACTCCTATAGGTGTCATACATCAATAATGTCACTGGGAAAAATGACCTTAAGCTACGCGTAACTCATAGAGCAGCTGTTTTTGAGCCGGTAATCCGTAGCATTTTTGACGTGTAGCACTACGACGTCCTATGGACCTGCGAGTTGATTAGATTACTATGATACGTATGCGATTATGGGCGCTTGATACCATATATCATGCTGTATTCAATAAAACTGTCAAATGCCCTTTATTGTACGATCCCATGTAAGCTCTGAAGTACACTCCTAATTACCCGCCCAGCCTGCTTGACGTACACTCCCAAGTGAGCTCTCAAAAGACACCGAGTACGCGCATAAGAAAATCAAGTACATTCTCATGTTCACTCCTGGGCACGCTCTCAAGGACGCTCACAATTGCACTCGGTGGCTTTCTCCCAGCCTGCTTGACTGTACGTTCCCAAGTAAGCTTTCAAGACAATCTCAAGCATACTCTCAAGCACGCTATCATGTACACTCCCAATTGCCCTCTATGACACACTCCCAGCCTGCTTAACTATACACCCTCAAGTAAGCTTACAAGATGCTCCCAAGTACACTCCGAGTACATTCTCAAGTACACTCCCGGGCATGCTCCCAATGACGCTCTCACTTGTACTCGATGGCACACACCCAGCCTGCTTGACTGCACGCTCCCACACCAGTTCTCAAGAAGCTTTCAAGCACACTCCCAAGCACGCTCTCAAGTACACTCCTAATTGCACTCGATGACGCTCCCAGACTGCATGACTATACACTTCCAAGTCAGCTCACAAGATGCTCCCATGTAGACTCCCAGTACGTTCTCAAATACACTCCCGGGCATGCTCTCAAGGACGTTTCTAATTGCACTCGATGGCACAGCTCCAGCCTGTTTGACTGTACGCTCCCAAACCAGATCTCAGGAAGCTCTCAAGCACACTCCCGAGCACGCTCTCCAGTACACTCCCAATTGTACTTGATGACACACTCCCAGCCTGCTTGACTATACGCTCCCAAGTAAAGCTCTAAAGACACTGTCATGTACACTCCGAGTACGTTCTCAAGTACACTCTCCGGCATGTTCTCAAGGACGCTCCCAATTCCACTCGATGGTACATTCCCAGCCTCCTTGACTGGACGCTCCCAAACCAGCTCTCAGGAAGCTCTCAAGCACACTCCCGAGCACACTTTCCAGTACACTCCCGATCGCACTCGATGACACACTGCCAGCCTGCTTGACTATACGCTCCCAAGTAAGGTCTCGAAACGCTCCCAACTACACTCAGTGTTCGTTCTCAAGTACACTCCCAGGCATACTCCCAAGAACGCTCCCAATTGCACTCGATAGTACACTCCCAGCCTGCTTGACTTACGCTACCAAGTAAGCTCTCACGACGCTTCCAAGTACACTCCGAGTGCGCTCCAAAGTACACCTCCGAGTATGTTCTCAAGCACACTCCCAAACCTGCTCTCAAGGACGCTCCTCATTGCACTCGATGGAATACTCTTAGCTTGCTTGGCTCCACGCTACCAAGTACACCCTCAAGTGGCAAGACACTCCCGATCTCGTTTGACTATAAGCTTCCATGTATGCTCCCGGGTGCTCGATCCAGAGACTTGCTGAGTTGCAGCAGCCAGGCACCATGAGGCGGGTGGCTAGTGGTGGGTGGCTGGTAGCGGGTGGCGGGTGGCGGGTGGTGGGTGGCTGATGGGGCATGGCGTGTGGTGGCTGAAATTGTGACACCGGTCGATATCATAGTCTGAAGCTGATCTTTATCGCGCCCACCATGGCAAGATCTCACGATGGCTCATGGTCATTGTGTTGACAATTGTAGCCTTAGATTCTGCAGGAATGGTAGACAATTTGAACTTGGGGAGAGCAGATCTCCAACTCAGATTTTCCAGCGGAATCTGCTGCCCGCTTCCCATCGATTGTGGGCGTATGTATGGGCATTCAGTCTGGGGCTGATGGAGATGATGGCAATGGCAATGGCAATGGCAATGGCGATAGTGATGGTGTTGGTGATAGTAATCATCATTCCAGAAGTAGTTAGACAAGTAGGTTAGCTACGTCAACGTCAGTATCAAAGCTTCCACAGACTTAGAGCCTTCTACTAGCCAAAGCTTCTACAGACCTAGAGCCTTCTATTAGCTAAAGCTTCCACAAACTCAGAGTTTTCCATCGGCCCAAAGCTTCCCGTGGAAAACTCAACTCCTCCCAAATATGCTCCTATATGCTCAATTCAGAGACTTGATGAGTTCCAGACGCCAGGCACCAAGAAGCTTGAAACAAGTACCGTGTAGCCGAAATCATAACCTCGTTCTATATCATAGTCTGAATCTTATCATCAGTGCAGCCAGCGGGACGAAATCTGAAGATGCTTCACGACCATGGTGTTGACAATTGCATCCTGAGATTTTGTATGAATGGTAGGCAATTGGATCTTGGGGAGAGCAGATCTCCGACTCAGATTTTCCTGCTGAATCTGCTCCTTGCTTCCCACAGATTGTGGGCATATTTGTGCACATTTGGGCCGGGGCTGATGGTTATGATGGCGATGGTGATGATGGCGATGGTGATGACGGTGATGGTGATGACGGCGGTGGTGATGGTGTCAGTGATGGTGATCATAGTACAAGAAGCAAAGTTAGCATCAAAGCTTCTACAGACTTAGAGCCTTCTATTAGCCAAAGCTTCCACAGACTTAGAGCCTTCCATTAGCCAAAGCTTCCAGACTGAGAGCCTTCCATTAGCCAAAGCTTCCACAGACTTAGAGCCTTCCATTATCCAAGGCTTCCAGACTTTGAACCTTCCATTAGCCAAAGCTCCCACGGACTTAGAGGCTTCTATTAGCCAAAGCTTCCACAAACTCAGAGTTTGCAATCGGCCAAAGGCTTCCAGTGGAGGAGAACTCTACTCCTCCCGAAGCGCAGCTCTCTCAAGCAGGCTTTCAAGCAGTCTCTCAAGCAGGCTCTCAAGCAGGCTCTTGAGCAGGCTTTCAATCACCAGCGGGCTCTCATGCAGACTCACAGCGATAGTGTGTACAGTACCAGTATAACAGCAGGCAGTAAAGACAAGTATAGGTCCATCTCTGGCCGGCAGCCATATATAGTTCCACAGGCCCACGCGCACCTCTCTATGAATCGAGCTATAGATGACTATAGACTGTGCGTCGCACCGGGGTCCATTGGAAGGTTGCTATGAGCTAAGCGTGTGCGTGTGTGCGTGTACCGCAGCCTATAGTTGATATGCACTTATGCCGATGGTCTCCCTTGTGCAACAACATGTTTACACCGGGATGGAAATCACTGCGGCAGAAATGGAAGATATGGATATATATTATGCTAACTATACCATGAAGTCCAAATGCTGGTGCAGTGGACAAAGAGTAATCGGATTCTAGTCTGACTTCTGTTTCTTGGATATTGGATTTCAAGATTCTAGAAATAGGTTTTTCTGTTATCTGATACTTGAATTTCTTTTCATTAACTGTAGATAATGCACCTTTCACTACGCTCATTTTGATTAAGTCTTGCAAGTATTACAAACAAGACATTCGTGCTCGAGACATCACGCGGCATTGGAGCCTGGGACCTGGCATCTTGAGTTCACATTGATGCTTGTTTCATCCTGTCTTTTGAGCAACAATTATCTCTCAACACTCTACAGTTACATTGTACTCCATGATGTTAATTGAAACTCTCTGTTTTTCCTCGTTGCCCTCTTCCTCTAGATTATCCACCTCCACCTCTACAATGATCTCATCCTTCTCGGGAGCTTCTCTTTCCCAAATATCCAGTTCAGTCACATCATTTTCAGGGCTATCTTGAGTAGTATCCTCCGTGCAATCCTCACTGGAACAGGGATCAGTATGCTTTGAAGCATCTTCTTGTTGATTTGATCGAAGGCCCTGTTGATTTGGACTCCACCCATTTAGAGGAATTCTTTATATAAATTATTTAAGATGGATATTACCGGATGCAGTTGCATCAAATTCAGTATTTGTGCCCTTTGCACCACCATCTTGGCCAAGAGAATGCACCGTGTACTCAACTTCGATTTTGAAATACTGGAAGTGAGTGGTTTATGCAGAGCGTACATCGATGCATGCATATCATCGATCAATCTCTGCAGAGCATTAACCAAGTATTGGCTCTCCCAGGAATATGGTCAGCCCATGCAGTGTGTACATTCCAAGTAGTAACATCCTCCGTGAATGAAATAGAAAAAGTTTCACATTTGACAGCTGAATATTGTTTAAGTCACCCGCGATCACTCGTCTTTACCAGAATACACCAAAAGCATATCAACTGATCTTAATTTACAATTGCCCCAATGAACAATAAAATACACCATAATCGCTGATTACGGTTTGAACAATTAAGTCTGATAGGGTATCCATAGGGTTCCGCCATGGGGTGAACTTCGACCAGGACCCCCATCACAGCTGATGGCAGTATCAATCGCACATTGAATTTCAGTATGTATTCATTCCTCCTACAAGAGAAAGCAAATCTACTGTATTCAATAAACAAGCCGTTTGGGTATAATAGGCACTGAGTTGAATTACAGATTGTTGAGGCTGCCAAGACCCGCTACCCTTGCCCCTGTTGATAAATGAACGGAAAGGGAAAGATAGCAAAAAAACTTATATCCCTGTTACCGCCAATTCCGCTCCTGAGCCCTGAGCCCTGAGCCCGCTCCATACATAGACTTCATTTGGGAGGAAACTTCCCAACTTCAGTGTCCGTCAGGAAGTTCATCACCACTTGGTCGCACCCTGCTATGGAAAACAACTCAGAGATCTGCACGTGTCGGCATCTGCCAGCGTTTGAGCCCATTGCCTTTCCCACCGCCATCCATAGTGCTTTCTGGTATACCCTCCACCGGCGGAAGTAACGGAAGATGTACTCCGGCGTCGGCAGGAGCAAAATGTAATTCTGGCCAGAAGCCATAAGCGAACCTCCGAGACACTCCGGTAGCCCTCGCCTGTGCTTCTCACTACTTCCGGATGCTCCCAGCCCCCCCTGGAGATTGGCAAAGTGCTCTCAGACTGTGCAAGAGCATTCCCACATGTTTCTGAAAGCACCTGCAGTGATGGAGGTGCATTCAGAATGCTACGAGATTTGACTATTAGGATAGTCAAATTTTAGAGCTGCTGGGACCTCTGTGCAGGTCAGCTGGAGACTTCGAGAGCAGCTGAGATCTCTGCACAAGCTCAGCGGGACACTTGGTGCCATATTCTCACAGCTGTGGTTCGTATGGTTCCATGACGACAAGGCATTTCATTGATCATATTGGTCTTTGTACAGTCACAAGATTTGCTACATCATAATATGGCAAATATTATCTAAGTCTCTCTATATATATACCTACGGAGATACAGGAATAACGGAGATGGACTCAGTGACAAGGCGTATATATTTGTGAGACCCCAGGGTAGATAGATATCATCTCATTATACGAAATATACACTCTCTCTTTCCCAGCTCTTAGTCTCATGCACTCTTGCCGAGCTTCGTAGATCTACTCAATTTGTGAGGATCCTCACGCACTGTTGTGAAGCCTTCATAGATCCACGCAATATGTGTGGTTCATCATGGCCGGGAATCCATTCATATCCTGTCACTCTTGAGTAAACTTAGTGATGCACTCTGAGGCCGGCCTCGAAGGAGTTTAGAGATGCACTTGGAGGCCATGATCGAGAGAGGTTGGAGATGCACATGGAGGCCGGGATCGTGCGAACTTTGATGCCGGAAGTGTGCGACTTTAGAGATACACTTCAAGGCTGTGATCGAGTGAGTTTGGAGATGCATTTGGAGGCCATGATTGAGCAAGATTGGACGAGTAGTAGGAGGCGGTCACTCTGGACGCGGTAGTTCGGGAGGGAGGTGCGACGGGAGCTGAGACTCTATTCATTGGTTGAGTCGTAATTGTGCAAATGTAGAGAATTGAGTACAACATAGTCTGCCGAGAGATGAGAGATTGGCTTGGGAGTGGGAGACAGTTGATCTCGGGATGATGCAGTACGCAGTGTATGTATTACACAGTCTATGCGGTTGTTGGTGTATGCTGTACGCAATGTATGCTGTACTCGGTGTATGCTGTACATTGTGTATGCTGTACTCGGTGTTAACTCTGAATCATGGCAAGGAGAGATAGACAGGGATGTCTTATCTTCGTGTTCTTATGTGATGGTAAAATTGAGGACAAGAATGATAGAGATGTGAAGGTATGGGGGAAATCATCGCGCGAAACTGGGACTTAAGAGAATTTTGTGTCCAAGTCAATTGACCATCCCAATACAGCAGGTTCGAGTCCCAATCCGGCATCTTATTACATCGATACAAGGTTTTCCCAATCCAATCAGGCAAGTCGTACCCGTGATTTCTCATATCCGCGCGTATCCTCCACATCGTTCTCATCTTCATCCTTCATCTCTCTGTTTCTCCTCCACAACTCTACTATCATCACAGAACACAATGCGAAGTCATCCCTCTCTATCTCTCAATGTCATGATCATGAGTTGACACCAAGTACAGCATACACCGAGTACAGCATACACAGACAACAGCATACACCAAATACATCATACACCAATGATTGATTGTCTTCCCTTCATTCTCATGATTACGAGATGACCCCTGAATGTAGCATCATCTTCCTGCGTGCCTCCCTACACGATCGACCAACAACAGCCAGCACACCATCAGAGCATAAAGGTAAAGTCACTTTACGCTGGTTGCGAGTTAACTAACTGATAAAAAGAGTCTCAGCACCCGGTGTGCCGTTCATCGACAGCCTGCAAGTACTCGTACAAACTCGCTCGATTACGGCCTCCAAGTTCACACAATCATGGCCTCAAAATGCGTATCTCCAAACTCGCTCAATCACGGCCTCCAAGTGCCTCTCCAAACACGCTCGATCACAGTCTCGGACTGTATCTCTGAGTGCACCAGATCGTGACTTTTAGGCGCACCTCGAATTGCTCTCAAGCACCGCCTGCAGCCAGTCCAGATATACCGTGTGTAGATGGGTAGCTATATAGATACATAGATACATAGATACATAGATGACAATAGAAACTGAATACATGAGTTTTAAAAATCATTGAACGATAAGTAGGAGGTATGATTTGAAGGCGCACCAGCAGCGTTCCCAAAGAATATGTTGTTTTTCCCAGGCTGCACTACTGCGATTCGAGGTGCTCTGAGACTTGCCGCTGGCGCTCCGAGTTGTGTCGCCGTCGCTCACAGATGATTCCAGGTTTGTCGTCAGCGCTCTCAGGCTTGTCGCAGGCGCTCCCAGTTATTCCGAAGGCCGTCAGGAATGCCCTTCTAGGGTCTGATACTCTGCTGACATTGACGCAGTTAAGTTTACATTCCACCTCCTCACAGACACTCCTGGAGGCTTCCAGTGAGGAAAATACATTTTGCTGACGTTGTACTCTTTTCCAACACACCACCAGCATTTGTTGTCATCTGGGTGGCTGATCTGGTTTAGGAACACTCCAGTGGGTACAGGCCCGGACTTTAGTCGGTAGAACATAGAGGCCAGCGACTTTGCCCTTGTTATCGGGATGGGTCCCTTAGTCCCCTCCTTGCCCATGAGTCTGTAGCTCAACTTCTTGCTGCACTTGTTGGCCTCCCACTGTGCCTTGGCTGCAGATCTTTCGTTGGGGATTCATCTAGCCCTATTCGAGGTCGATGTGTATGTCCGCTCTGTCATTGTGCTTGCGCATCTGTCTAGGGTTAAGTTCACCTGATGGTCTACTTCTTCGTTTCGGGGGATTTTGTAGTGTCCTGGGACCCAGTGGATCTCGGTTGCAATGCCGTGGGCGAGGAGGTTATAGCCCTGCTGTTGATCCTCCTCACCAGTCGCTGCACTGGACCTGGCTCCAGGTGTGCCATTCGTCAAATTGCGGCCTGTGAGTTGCTGAAGACTCCCACTCGCTTCACTCCATACTGGTGCAGTGTATCTCTCTTCTCCATCGCCACGCCAAGCGCGAGTCTGATCGCACACAGTTCGGCGTCCAAGACCTCGATTCATCCAGGGCCCAGAAAGCTGCGGCGAGACCTCCATTGATTTCGTTTTTGCTCACCGCAGCGCCTCCCACTCAGCCATCGTCTGTGTGCGATCCATCTGTCCACCACATCTAGACCCCTGCTCCGCTGTTGGCTTCTGTCTCTCTTGACCAGCGCTGTGCGGCTTATTTGTCTCCAGTGGTGTTGTCCAGTATGGTGGACCTGACCACTGATTCTTCGCCCGGGTCCGGCCAATTCATGCCTTCTATTGTCCTGCCATGATCATGACCATAGTAGTACACTTTACGTATTAACTCCAGAGGATAGTGGGTAACTCAGCTTGGATGACATAGCCCACCTTCCTTTCACCCAACTCTTGTGATTGATCACAAGATCTTGCCGGGCATACGTGTTGGGTCAACAGTGGAAAGTACTGTTGCCATTGTAAATTTGGGAAGTCAAGCGCTCTAAGAAATCCGAAATGAAACCCAACTGGACAACAGTCCAATAACACACAACTGGGATCAGATCACCGCTCTGAGGAAGTTCGGGACCAGAAAGGAGAGATCAGAACTTAACACTGTGGCTACTAACATTGAGAGAGCCTGTGTTATGTCACAAGGTTATAACAATGCAGGAGTGTTCCTGATGGATACATACGCATCCTTTCCAAGAGAAGGTTGCTCATCACTACCAAAGGCAATGTGATCAACAGAGATCTTGTGAGGGGAACCAATGGCATCCTAAATGTCAGGACGGTAAAAATTGCGTTGGCGAGAAACACTATTGGGAGGTAATCGGTGGAGAGAGGAATTTCTCACGGAGAGATGTGAATCGGATAGCTAGAAAGCTCATGGAGTGAGAAGCAGAAACTATCGGGCTGCCATCTCGATAGTCTGTACTGTCCAGGCCCACATTGATAATCACGCGGCCCTACGGCAGTAAAATCCAGCTTTAAACCGCTTGTTTGCTGAGTTTTTGGGCAGTCATGGGAATGAGGAAACATATTGGCAAGCAAATGCAATCCGTGAAGGAGGCGAAAGGACTGTGTATGTAGAAGACTACGTTTCAGCAGCAAACAGATCAAGAAGGATCCGTGAACAGAGAGCAGCTACAAAAACTTACTAGGTCTATGGAGTAGTGCAGGTCAGCTAACCTGCAACTGCATCCTATGGGTGGGATGCACGTTACGCGCCATAGGATGCAGTTGCAGGGGGTGGCAACCGGGGTCTGACCTGCCATAGGATGC